>Ga0076128_127_pt1 | contig 5406 bp, 8 predicted proteins | sample RifGroC2_FD_67714 | JGI IMG/M metagenome (GOLD analysis project Ga0076128, IMG submission 67714) | Parcubacteria (Uhrbacteria) bacterium GW2011_GWC2_41_11 | reverse complement strand
TGGCCGGCGAGAGGATCAGACGGATTCCGCATTATTCACGACGACGTGATTCTCCTTGCCCTCGGGAAATCTCTCGAAGATCTCCTGGAAGAGCAGGTACATGCGGAGAGCCTCGTCGGTCGAGAGGATGTGACCGACTCTCGCTGCCGACCTCAGTCGTTTTTCGACGACCGTGTACGGACAGCGAATCTCGACCCACTGTACCTGCGTGCCACGCGCCGTGCAGGTCTGCTCCAGCCGATTGCGCAGCAAGTCGAGATGAAACACTTCGTCCATGACCACGATTCCGTCGAGAGTGAAGGCATACGCAAGCGCCTTTTCGTAGTACACCCACCGGACTTCCGGCGGGTCGATCTGAGTGGTGATCAAAGTTGAAACGACCGCCTCCCGCTTGAAGTCGTCCAGATCGAGAACCGTGCCACCTTCGGTCGAAGCGATCTTTCGAGCGATGGTGGACTTACCGACGCCCGGCAGACCGGCAATCAAAATGAGTTTTTCCATCCGTCATCTCCTTTTTTGATCCATGAAAGAACGAAAACTGACCTCATTATGAGGTCAGTTTCAGGTGTCTGAAAAAATGATTCAGCGTCCTAAACTAGCCTCATAAAATGAGGCGTATAATAGCTGGCGCTCAATAAATTAAATTGGATATTGCTTTGCATATCAGATATTGTATTTATATTACTCCAAAAGGCTTTCAGCGTCAACGATCGCCATGATTAACAAGAAGAAACAGGAGTGGGGTTCGAACCGAAAAAATAAGGCAAATTCGCAAATTCTGACGTTTGAGAAAAGTCCGACGGTTTTGCGTCCCAGGTGCTTCAGTTTTCTGGGCAAGGGACCAAAGGTCGCTATTTGCTCAGGGATTAAACAAAAAATCGCCATTTTTCAATGACGACTTTTTGACAAGGCATGTTGGTCACCTCACACGCCTTGTCATGGCTCCGCAAATAATATTCAGCCTCCGGTATTCTGTCGGAGGTTTTTATTTTTTTGTTCCAGCTAATTTCCAAAGAACGTTGAAAAAATCTCGCTGTTGTTCTGCCAGCATGGGGTGGCGGATAAGAATGATTTCGGTCTGCTGGCGGGTATTCCAAAAGATAAAAGCGACGTGACCGCCGAAAATCCACGCCACGCTCGGGAAGAGACGGCCATCATAACGACGGAAGTGTAGGCCCGGAACGTCGCGCAGCAGGGAAGCGGGCACGTCCACTGGAATCAGGGCGCGGAAAGGAATGCCGGAGTGAATTCGTTTCTCATTCCAAAGGTCGAAGATTTCTGGATAGAACTGGCGGAATCGTGCGTTAGCCCCCAGGACATCGAGGGGTTTTTTCTGTTTAAGAACGAATTCCGTGAAGGCGTGTACTCCCTCGACACCCTCAAAAAAAGTGACCAGGCTTTCTTCGGACGGTTTTCGATCCCGGACCATTCGAGAAACTTCCAGGGCGGCCGCATACTGTTCTTCAGCCTTAGACAACAACGATTCCGCCCCAACAAGGCGGAAATGGAAGACATCATTACGAACGATTCGTTTTACGATCCCCCGGCGCTCCAGGTCGTTTAGTCCTTCATAGACCAAGTGGCGGTGCAGGCCGATCTTATCGATGATTTCTCGTGCTGTCCACTCCTCTTTTTTGAGCATGATTTCGAAGACAACAGCCGAATTTTTGGGTAGGCCGAGGTCCTGCAGGTGAGTCACTAACATAGTCATCAGAAATATGACAACAAAAAGAGTCTCTTTTGTCAAGAAAGAAGGGAAAAATGTCGTCGATCTTTTTCTGACAGTCAAGGATTTTTTTCTAAAACATTCATGATTTTTTTAGAATGTTTTTTAACCGAGGAGGAGAAGAAAGATGACTTGGGAAAAAGTGGCAATGTATGTCTTCGTGGCTGTGATGGGATTTTTTTTGGGAGCATTGATCTTGGGGTCGATTGGTTTTCAGGCCGTTCTATTTTATGAAGACCTGCAGATTCGTGGATGGAAAGAGGGAGAATCTCTCTTTGTCTTTCTCGTCATGGGAGGAGAAGTAATTTTTTTTGGTGGAACGTGGTGGGTGGTTATTATGAAAATACTACTTCGGGAATGTACGGAGTCTAGCCCAACCTGACTTTCGGAAAAGAAAAGGAAGGAGTCGAATTCACTAAAGCCGCCGGCGTTCTTGCCAGCGGTTTTTTATAGGGCTTCTACTTCGGTATAGAATTTTGTCGAAATTTTTCTCACGAAGATTTTTGATTTCTTTTCATCCTACATTCAAATGGGGGTGTTTTATTTTACGGCAAAGATTTCCAGATAATTTCAAAATCACAATCGCCATGATTGGGGGTATCAACTGATGAATAATGAGCATTTGAGGGGTGAGAACCATATCAATTTCCAAAGAAGTTCCAAGGGGGAGAATCTTTACCTGTTCCTGAAAATTTTTTTCCCATCGTTTGTGTTGACGTGCAACCGGAGAATTACTAAGCCAGATTATGACAAAAAGTTGCAAGAGATCATGGATCGCATCCAGACGCTTGCAATGGAAATGGAAGAACACTCCAGAGCAGATCATGACTACAAAACAACTGTAGGCACAGTACTTTCCGTAGCTCGTCGTTCCCGAGAAATATTTGAAGGTGCTGAATTGCCAGAAAAACGCCAATTCATCAATTTCCTCGTTCAGAACCCACAACTCAAGGAACGTGCGTTGATCTTTGAACTAAAAAGATCAATGAATACGGTACTAGAATTGGCTCACTACTCGGCATCAAAAAGAAAAACGATCGGTATTTCTACAGATCGTCTCTCTTGGCTCCCTAGATTACCTTTTTACAGAACTGGGGAGTATCTACGCTGAGGTCAAAGTAAGCATGGAACATTTACAAAATTCATTGAATCCTTCTAGGCGCATCCTTCAACCTGAAACCTAGGACGAAGCTGTATCCAATGTTCTTTGGGCTGTTTTTCTATAAAACCAGCTCTAATAAGACGCTGTTCAATGGTATCGATAATATTGGCAATAGATTTTTGGATTTCATGTGTCTCGGTCATGTTCAGGAGCAAGTCGATTTGAGTACAAAACTCATTTTCACCGAGATCACGGAGATTAGAATATATATGCTTTTCAAATACAGGATAGCGGTCATTTATCATGATGAGTGCGTTGGCTAGCAGTTTCACTATCTGTAAACTCAACAAGCGTACATAGAGATCATTTTCACGTTTCACGGCCACAACAAGACGATCTTCAAATGAAAAAACAGATTCGGCAAAAAGCCATTGGATCTTTTCTTGCAGCACCTCTCTTGGATACCACTTGATCTGCGATTGGATTGTTTTATAACGATCGTGTGGATCAAGGACGACGAGTGCCGCTGCGTGTTCACGTAAAGCCGAATCATGATTCCAATTGGTCAAGGAGTTTTCCAATTCGCTAAACGTCATTGGGGAGTGAAGCTGAATCGGAAGTTGTTGTTCCCGCAAGCTCATCTTATATTTTCTAACAGCTTCCTTAATCATGGCTCGATCAGATTCGTTCTCGAATAACAGATCACAATCAATGTCACTATATCGATCATAGTGATTCGAGGGTACGGATCCCGTGAGCACGAAGCTCAACTTATCTTTTAATTCAGGATATTGGCTGAAACAATCTTTTTCAATAAAATCTCGAAATAGATCGACGATTTCCTTTGATGAATGTTTATAAAATTCTTTCACGTTCATATTGTGACTAAGTGTATCAGTTCAGTAGGTAATCTGGGAGTAGATACAGAAATATAAAAATCCCTAGCATTTCGCTAGAGATTTTTGTGGCTCCGTATACTGGACGGGTTCAGAACCGTAAATTGGAAAGATTTTGAGCTGGCTTATTCCCAAACTCCTCAATTTTGTTAGCTATCAATGTTACGAACAAATTCTAATCGTCCTTCAATCAGCAATTCCATCATAGTCGATTCTGGATGAAAACGATTGCTTTGCCAATATGCTTCAACCATCTTTCTTTGGGCTTCTTCTGGAGTCAGCCCAGAAAACGGAAGTTTATCCTTGAACATCTCCCATTGCCCAGTGATATTTGCCGAAGCATTTACAAGATCCATGTCCCCAATATGTATCTTGTCCAGTCTGGTTATGCGATGCTCAGTTAATATTCCACCAGCTTCCATGCGTCCACTCTCTCGAAAACGTTTGGCTGTACCTATATCCAAGAAAGCAAATATCGACGTAAGACGGCTTGGTTTTGCGGAATATCCCGATGTGCGCACATCTTCAAATAGTTTTTCATGCACAACCTTTGTCGGATTCACAACGCCAAGTGCCGTCAGGCTGTAACTTGATGGCTGAACAGAATCACGCGCCGTAATGATTGCACTATTCGGCACCTCAACCCTATAAACCAATGAACCTAAACCGACATGCATACGATCGTCTACACAAGAAAGAAGAATTTATGCAGCGCGCTTATAGTTGCAGTATGATCAGATTCAAAATGCATAATAGTTCTAGCATAAAACAAAATTCGAACTCTTTCCAGTTCGAACTCCACTCTGTCTCGCTCAAAAACTAAAACAAAATCCCAACATTTTTGTTGAGACCTTGTTGGCTCCACATCGCAAACGACATCGGAACCGCCATCCGTGAGCATAAAGGGTACATTCACATTCCCAAGCTCACAGTGGCAGATTGTGTTTAGTGATCTCCTCACGAGTTCTCAAATAACCAATCCCTCAAAAACTCCGTCGCCCGCACGTCATCCTCGTTGTAGTTCACGATGTCGTTCAAAATACTTTGATCCTTTTTCTCCAGCCACTCCTCATACCAAAAGATCGATTGCGCTCCCCCTGCTTTTGCATGCCGCCATTTGAAGTTGAGGAACTTGGATTTGGCGATATCTTTGATGGAGTAGAAATACAAAGGAAAAATCACCGAGTCCTTCACGACGAGCTCAAGATCGACAAAATGAGACATGAACCGTCGAAGTGCCCTTGATTCGCCATACATTTCCGCCAGCTTATCGCATTGCACCCGTTCGTATTTGTTGTAGTGCCAGACGGTGTACCCCTCTTGTGGTAACACCTCCAGCCACCGCAAAAATAACTTCCACATTTCTCGCTCATCTTCTGGCTGTTCGGCAAGGAAGTAAACGAAATACCGACCATCGTCCTGCTTCCGAACATGGCCTATTTGGGCATATACGCCGTCAGGATCGCCAGCAACCCAGAAACCCCATAGATACTGCACATCAAGGAGCGGATCGCCCTCGATGTCGAAATAGATGTTGAGTGGCGTTTCGGGGAGCGATGGATGGCCAACCCATTTCAGCTCTCCGCTCAAAAGCGATTGCGCTTGGAGCTTTACTCGGTGGAGCGTTTCAATACCCGCATACGGCACCTTGGGCAGTTCCTCGACGTTCATTTCTGCCGCAT
>Ga0076128_126_pt1 | contig 6833 bp, 2 predicted proteins | sample RifGroC2_FD_67714 | JGI IMG/M metagenome (GOLD analysis project Ga0076128, IMG submission 67714) | Parcubacteria (Uhrbacteria) bacterium GW2011_GWC2_41_11 | reverse complement strand
CAATTACCGGCTTGCCGCATGCGCTGGCTTCGAGAAATACTACGCCAAAGCCTTCGTAATCCCCCTTTAACTGGTCGTGTGATTCCGTTTCGCGGTTGGAAAGAACAAAGACATCGCAGAGATTATAATAGTCGGGCAACGACTCGTCAGTCACAAATCCGGTAAAAACAACAAGGTCATGAAGTTTTAGATTATCAGCAAGATTTTTGAGTCGTTGTTCTTCTCGTCCTTTGCCCACAATCATATATACTACGTTAGGAAATTGTTTTATAACGTGAGCCATGGCACGGATAACCATGTCGTGTCCCTTGCGTTCGTCCAGCCGTCCGACCGTCATAATAACCAGTTTATCCTGCAGACGGTATTTTTCAACAAGATACCGGGATTTCCCTTCTGGGTGGAAAAATACAGTGTCAACGCCCGGTACTAGCGTGACCATCTTGTCCCGTGAAATACCCCATCGTTTATACTCGTGCATGGTAAATTCACTGTTCGGAACAAGTTCCTCTGCCTCTTCTATGACCTTCTTCATGAGCCATGACATCATCCGTGAATTGCCGAAGCGGAGAGTTTCCGAGCCATAGACATACACACTGTATTTAATACCGAATAACTTCTTGCAAATAAGTCCGGCTGGTCCAACAGAGAGTATCTGGCCGCAATGCAGTTTTCCGATATTATACTTTTTTGCGTAGCAGAGTGCATAAAAAATATTGAATATCATTTTTACAAGTTTGGTCTTGCCAGATTCGCCGGTAGGGATTCTTTTCCGAATGATGTGAAATGACTCTCTTTTGTCGAACTCATTGCATCCAGGCACTTCTGGCGCTAATATCATAATCCTGTCGGGTGGAAGGCGTTTCCAGATTTGATAAAAGACCGTTGAAATGCCGCTTACAATAGGCGGGAAGTCATTGGTAATCAGCAGACTAATTTTTTTTGAACTTTGAGGTTTGTCGTTCATTTAAACTGTTTAAAGTTCAGAAATTTCAATGTAGGGGTTGAAAATCTTCAACCCCTACAAGTTGTTGCCAAAGGCAGCCTAATTTAATTCATCTTTTGAATTCTGCTTTCTTAATTAACGGCAATTTTTATTAAATTATAGCCGTATTTTCGGCAATAGACAATTTCTTTCTGTTGAACATTTGCTGCATATCAAAAAAGTCGCTGCCGTAGGCAACCTAATTATTGTTAACGGGGTTTTTCACAGAGCAGGAAATTAATGCTTTTCTTCTTTCCACAGGATTTGTATAATGTCTTGAAATTTAGATAAGGAGAATACTGATTGGGGATACGGAGAAAGTTTGGTTTCCTGCTCAAATACTCAAGGAGAGACCTCTTGGCTTTAGGATGTTTTCCCAAAACCCAACCCAACCCAACCCAACCCAACCCAACCCAACCCAACTAAAAACTTCATATCAATTCAGTTTTTTAAAAACACCATTCATGTATTCATCATATTTACCGCAGGGGACTGCCCAAAAAGTTATTGCCATGTCATTGCGAAGGAGGAACGACTGAAGCAATCCATTGATTTTAAAGGGTTTCAAAATAGATTGCTTCGCTCACGCTCGCAATGACAGTTGAAAATCGAACTTTTTGGACAGCCCCTTACACAGTCGGGAGTCGCATTGTATGAAGAAAAGTACGAATAAAAGCAAGCGAAAAAGAGCCGCAGCAGGGTCTTCGCAAGTATCCGCGGTAGGGAAGACACCTGCCAAAGGTATTAAAAAGGATTCCTTTTGTATTGTCGGGATGGGTGGTTCTGCCGGCGGGCTGGAGGCATTCGGACAGTTTTTTGCCCATGTGCCAGCCGACAGCGGAATGGCGTTTGTCCTTGTCCCGCATCTTGACCCGACCCACAAAGGCATGATGCCTGAGCTACTCCAGCGCTTCACCAAAATGCAGGTCTTTCAGGCAGAAGACGGGGTGAAAGTCCGGCCGAACTGTGTCTATGTGATTCCTCCAAACACGGACATGTCCATACTGCACGGAACCCTCCAGTTACTGGAACCATCGGCGCCTCGCGGTTTGCGGCTGCCGATTGATTTCTTCCTCCGTCACCTGGCGGAAGACCAGCAAGAGATGGCTGTTGGTATCATCCTTTCCGGAATGGGAACGGACGGCACCCTGGGCATTAAGTCAATCAAGGAAAAACTGGGTATGGTGATGGCGCAGGATGTCAGCTCGGCGAAGTATGATGGCATGCCGCGGAGCGCCATAGCTACCGGCCTTGTGGATTATATTGCACCTGCGGAAGAACTGCCCGCGAAACTGCTCGGTTATACAAAGCACTCATCAACAATCCTTAAAGAGAAACCCACGGTAGAAGAGAAATACACAAATGCGATGCAAAAGATAACCGTTCTTCTCCGGGACCAAACCGGACATGACTTTTCCTTCTACAAAAAGAATACGCTCATCCGTCGTATTGAAAGGCGGATGAGTGTCCATCAGATTACCAATGTCGATGTGTATATTCGTTATTTACGGGAGAACCCGCAGGAGATCGAATTACTTTTCAAAGAACTGCTGATTGGGGTGACCAGCTTTTTCAGAGACCATGAGGCATTCGATGTCCTGAGAGAGAAGGCAATTCCCCAGATGCTGAAAGGCAGGACGAAGGGAAACGTAGTGCGGGTCTGGGTTCCAGGCTGCTCAAGCGGGGAAGAGGCCTACTCCCTCGCCATCATTCTCCAGGAGTGTCGGGAAAAGCTGAAGCAAGGAGGCGTTTTAAAAATCCAGATTTTTGCTACGGACATAGACAAAGACGCCATTGCTAAGGCCCGTCAGGGAGTCTACGCCTCCAATATTGTCGCTGATGTATCTCCCGAACGCCTGCAGCGATTTTTTACGAAGGAAGACAACGGCTATCGGCTCAGCAAAGAAACCCGCGAGATGGTAATCTTTGCGCCGCAGAATATCATTATGGATCCGCCGTTTACCAAATTAGACCTGATTAGCTGCAGAAATATCCTGATTTATATGACGGCGGAACTGCAGAAAAAGCTTCTCCCGATCTTCTATTATGCCCTCAATCCCGGAGGACTTCTCTTTTTGGGCACTTCAGAGACCATCGGCAACCTGACCAACCTCTTTTCCCCTGTGGATGATAAGTGGAGGATTTTCAGGCGTAAAGAATCGGCATCCGCCAGGATGGGCTTGGTGGAACTGCCTCTGTCGTCATTGTCTCGTGGTGAGGGCAATCTACAACGCACGGCGAAGGCGCAAAAAGACATGGAAATTGCCATTCCGGACGTGGCACAACGAATCCTCATGGAGCATTTCGCTCCTTCCGCCGTGGTTATCAGTGAAAAGGGAGACATTGTTTACATAAGCGGGCGCACCGGGAAATATTTGGAACCGGCTGCCGGAAAAACCAATATGAATATCTTTGCGATGGCGCGCGATGGGTTAAGGATAGAATTGGCATGCGCCATTCGCAGGGCAATTGCACAGAAAAAAAGCGTAACCGTGAAGTGTTTGAAGGTCAAGACCAACGGTAATTACCAGACCATAGACCTCACCGTCAAGCCTTTCAGCGAATCGGAAGGCATGCGGGGCTTGTTGATGGTCGTATTCGCGGATGTTGAGACTCCACCCAAACAAGTAGTATCCGGCAAGACGAAAGCCTGTTCGGTTTCCCGGCAGAGCCAGATGTATAAGGAATTGAAAAAGGAACTCGCGTTTACCACGGAACATCTTCAGACAACTATGGAAGAGATGGAAACCTCCCAGGAAGAGCTCAAGTCAGCGAACGAGGAATTACAGTCTGCCAATGAGGAATTACAGAGCACCAATGAAGAATTGACGACGTCCAAGGAAGAGTTGCAATCGATGAACGAGGAACTGGTAACAGTCAATACCGAACTGCAGACGAAAATTGATGAGTTGGCGCGTACCAATAATGACATGCAGAACCTGCTCAACAACATAGAAATTGCAACGATCTTTTTGGATAACGACCTGAACATCAGGCGATTCACGCCGCAGGCAACGAAGATCATCAATCTGATTCCGGCAGATGTGGGACGTCCGATTACTCATATTGTCTCAAATCTGAAATATAAGGCGCTGATTGACGATATAAAGTCGGTCATTCAGACGCTCATATTCAAAGAAATACAGGTCGAAACCAAAGACGGATGCTGGTACCTTATGCGTATTATGCCGTATCGGACGCTTGATAATATTATCGACGGCGCGGTGATAATATTTGTGGATATTGCCGCTATAAAACAAATAGAGGCGTTACAGTTGGATATGAAAGAGAAGAAGATACTGCAAGAGTACCTAAACTATGTAAAAAGTATTGTAGATACCGTACGGGGGGCTTTGATTGTGCTTGATGCCGAACTGAGGGTTATTTCTGCCAGCTGGTCATTCTATCAGATGTTTCAGGTGACACCCGAAGAAACTGAAAGACAGTTTCTGTACGATCTGGGCAGCCGGCAGTGGGACATTCCTGAACTGCGGCGACTTTTGGAGAATGTTCTTCCAAGAAATAATCAAATTAATGACCACAAGATAGAGCATGACTTCCCCAAAATTGGCCGCAGGACGATGCTCATCAATGCCCGTCAAGTAATGCGGGAAGGCATTGGCACGCAAATGATACTCCTTGCTATAGAGGATATTACGGAACATGACAAAAAGAGTTAAGAGTTTAGTAACGGTTTAGGTAACTACTCAGGCACAAAGGCAGAGAGAGGGAAGGGAGAAGAACTCTATGGTTTCGTTGCTCAGTAGTTTAATTAAGAAAGTGGTTTCATGCGGGTTCAGATTTGTAATCGGAACCCTATAGTAATACAAACCAACCTAAACTCTAAACCAAAAACCCGAAACGGTAGTAAAGCCATGAAAGAAGATAAACCCGATTCCAGTTCGCCAGGATACCTCCGCTGCCGCGCAGAGGAACTGTTGAGAAAGAAAAAAATCAAGGACGTTCAAAAAATGACTGAAGAGGACGTACGAACTGCAGGTGCATCAAATCGAACTGGAAATGCAGAACGAGGAACTGAAACGCGCCCGGCAGGAACTTGAAGAATCACGGAATAAATACCTCGAATTGTACGAATTCTCGCCCATTGGATATTTCACCCTTGATAAACAGGGGGCGATCCTTGAGGTGAATCTGTCCGGAGCCGCTCTCCTGGGCGTTGAAAGGGGTTCCTTGGTTCGGAGGAGATTCCAGCTTTTTGTTGAGACGGATTTACGGCCAGACTTCAATTCCTTTTGTAATAGAATGTTCGGGTCTGACGTCAAACAAACCTGTGAACTGAGGCTTGTGAAGAACGATGCATCACCATTGTATGCCTATCTGGAAGGCATCGCTATGCGTGATGGTGAAGGGAATGTGAAACAATGCCAGATTGCTGTCGTCGATATTACCAAGCGAAAACATGCCGAAGAGGAACAGGTAAGACTGAAAGACGAGCTTTTCCACGCGCGGAATTTGGCTTCTGTTGGAAAACTGGCAGGAGGTGTTGCCCATAATTTCAATAATCTTCTTACCGTAGTAATGGGATACGCAAGCTTGTTAGCGACGGAGCTAAAGGAAGATGACCCGCTAAGGGAGTATGCGCAGAAAATTATACATTCATCACAAATAGCAGCCAACCTAACCCAGGATCTCCTTGCATTCAGCAGAAAAAAGCCCCTCAATCTGCAGCCAGTTAATATGAATAAAATTATAGAAGATACCGAAGGCATACTGTCCAAGCTCCTGAGGGAAAATATTAAACTCGGGACGGCGCTTTCCGATAAAGACTGTGTTGTAATGGCAGACAGTCACCAGATAATGCATGTATTAATGAACCTTGCAACAAATGCACGGGATGCCATGCCCAATGGGGGAGAATTGAAAATCTGCACAGATAGTGTGGGAATGGACGATGTATTTATAAAGGCGCATGGTTTTGGTGAAACAGGGAAATATGTCCTTATATCCATTTCTGATACGGGTGTAGGTATGGACGGAAGGACAAGATTGCGGGTATTTGAGCCGTTCTTTACCACGAAAGAGGTCGGGAGGGGCACGGGTCTTGGGCTTGCGAGTGTGTATGGGCTTGTCAAACAGCACAATGGTTACATAGAGGTAGAGAGCGAGGCGGGTAATGGCACGACCTTCAGGATATATCTGCCCCTGGTTACGCCACGGGTTTCCGGGATAAAAACAGAGGCAGAGAGCATGCCGAAAGGGGGCACGGAGACGATATTGCTGGCGGAGGACGAAGACGATGTAAGAAGTTTGATGAAAATAGCGCTTGAAAGAAATGGATATGAGGTGATAGAGGCAGTGGATGGAAAAGAAGCAGTGGATAAATTTGTGAGGGATGAGGATAAAATCAAGTTCCTGCTCTTTGACGTAATAATGCCCGCAAAAAGCGGCAGGCAGGCGTACGATGAAATAAAAAAGATAAAGCCTGATTTGAAAGCGCCAGTCCTTTTTATGACCGGCTATAGTGACGATGTTGTCCGCAAAGGGAATATCATCGATAGTGGATTGGACTATATTTTGAAACCTGTTTCACCAATAAGGCTTTTGGAAAAGGTGAGGGAGGTGCTGGATAGATAGATTGCGGAATACGGATTGTGGAATATTATAATACCCATTTCTCGTCAAAATATTATTACCGTTTGGATTTATACGTTATAAATCCAGCCCTATAGCCGCTTATGCCCCAAACTGCGATTAGGGGATTGCGTCTCTTGCAGGCAGATAATAGTAAACGGATAAAACTCGAAACGATGAACACGGGCAGCAAGGAACGGCTAAAATTTTTCAGGAAAAAAAGCATATTGTTGTGCCCATACCAGTAAAACCACTGTTT
>Ga0076128_123_pt1 | contig 14889 bp, 11 predicted proteins | sample RifGroC2_FD_67714 | JGI IMG/M metagenome (GOLD analysis project Ga0076128, IMG submission 67714) | Parcubacteria (Uhrbacteria) bacterium GW2011_GWC2_41_11 | reverse complement strand
ATGACTTTGCGATAGTTTATCATTCACTTTTTCTCGAAATTTACTATCAGCTAAAAACAATTCGCCAGAAACTACGCCTTGCGCAAAAAGATGACTTAAAACTGCCGAACCGCCGTAATGCTTAACGTGAATTATAGTCTTGTCTTTTGTGTAAAGGTCACAAAACTCAATTTTGCTATGACCACCACCATGGCTGATATTCTCTCTATCCATGCAGCAAAAATTACTATCTTGTGTCGCTACAGCCTTATTGTATTCATTTTCATTTTTCTGACTGTAGGACGGCAACGTAATTGGCGCATTCGCCTTTTTAATTTCGGCATACTCAGTATTCACTTGTTCTGAAAACTCCTTCTCGATTTCAAACCATTTGCCATTGCTCAGCAGAAAGGTCTTCTTCTTTACGTCATCAACTATTTCGCAATAAACGCACTTGTAAACCTTCCAATGGTACTTCGTTTCATCGTTACTTGCCGCAAAGCAGGTAACCTCATCTTGTTTTAGCTTCTCAAGTGAAATATTGCCTTTTTCTGCATCTGAAAGGCTGCTTAAATAATCAGCAAAGCAAATATCCTCTTTTAGATCTTCTTTATTGCCATCATAGGAAAATCCTGCAACATCTTCCCATTCAACGATTTCTGGGACAGCCAGCCAAGTTTTGTCTAAATTGTTTGTCTTTATACTGATTTGGTTTTAGGGTCTTTTACTTCGGCAATTTGATCGATCCAAGCAAAATCCTTCTTATATTCCTCGCTCAAAAATTTTTCGTAGCATTGTTTCAAAAAATTATTTATACCTGCGAGGTCGATTTTCGCTGATACATGGAGTGCATCATTTCCAGTAATGGTTTTACCAAACAATTCGCTTTTGGAACCACCAGTAATTGACCGAATCAAATCTTGTTCGATATCAATCCCAAAATCGGCCGCGATACCAGCCCTGCTCAGTTGTTCACTGGTATCTTTTGGCACAGAAGCCATGCTTTTCTTATCAATCTTTCTGATCGTATCGGGAGCGATCATGTTCAGGGTTGTCCGTAAACCAAAACGCTCTTCCCAAATTCCAGGAACCATCATCGTCCAGCCATAGCCAAATGGGATAGCAAATATCCTTTTTTTATCGCCAGAAACAGGGACTTCCAAAAGCAAAATCGCCCTTGAGACAGCATTGAATAGATTAATCTCTCCGAGTACCGAACTAAAAAACTTTTTAAGCCATGAGGGCTTATAGTTATGCGAATCACCGTAATAAAAAACACCGACACCTTCTACAGTTTTGGTTTGAAGGGTGTCATGTTTCTTTAGGATAGCAGTATGATCTGTAAATTCCTCCTTTACGAGATAAACCGCCAATTTGTTAGAAGGAATTTTTTGCATGACTTAAATTATGGCTTTCTCAATATCTGCTTTTGCAGATTGAAGTTTGTCGATAACTTGATTTTGTATATCAATTATTCGTTTTTTAATTATTTCAACCTTAGCGACAATTTCATTTTGCTTTAACAGCGGAGGGATTGGAATGTTAACGCTCCAATAATCTTCCATTATTAAATTTCTTAATCCAGTAGTGTTCATTTGTAGATATTTAGTAAATCCCACTGAGTGATACGTTCCTAGTGTTATGTAAACAAATTTGGGATTCACCCCCTCCACGATTGATATCTTTTGTAAAAAATTTGAGTATCCATAATGTATATCTAAATCAATAAATGCCACTCGGCCAACTGGTGTTTTTTCTCCACCGCCAGACTTTTCAACAATAATATCACCTTTTTTTAAAACAAAATTGGGTATTTCCGATGTTTTAATAGCTCGTTCCGCAATATTACTAAGATTTATATTATTTATCCCGTCAAAATTTGTAGCGCGTAAAATTTTAAGTACCGTGCTGTTCTTGGTAGGCTTTTCATCACCCCATTTCCCTCCACAAGTAGCCCGAGTGATCTCGAATAATTTCTTACTTTTGTATTTTCCTTTAATGTTCCGTGCGGTCTTTGCATTAATAGTATTAAAATCGACACCCCATCTTTCTAGGTCGCTGAAATGCACGACAAATGCGCCATCGTTTTTTTGAGGTTCTTTTAATTGAATTCCCAACTCACTTAAAACAAAACGATCAATACTGCTTTCAAGGTCGCTGGCAGACTTCTTTAATCCATGAACTTCCATTTGAGCCTTGTGCCAATCGTTAACAATTCCTTCCTGAATATTCATTGCAGGAACGCGAACGAACAAACTTTCAAAATCAGACGGCTTTACTCTTTTTCTTCCACTTGCTCCGCTAACAATGGAATTGATCAAATTCTTAAACGCCGAACTTTGTAGGTAGAGTTGTAAATACACGGGATGAATAACGGAAGTATCTATCTCGTAAATTGGAAATTCAGCGGTAAAAAGTGCTCGTGAATATTGGTCAGGAATAATGTCGCCTTTGTCTGCTACAAATAATTGTCCTTTAATTTGATTGCTTTCTCTTTGACTGAACTCACCACCAAAATGTAGCGAAAGCATTGGGACGTCATCTGTGCCATTCCATTGATTTTGTTTTTTACGCAATAAGGTGCCAAGCCGCACATGGTCTGCTCCGATATTGGAAAAGAGCAGGAAGCTTTTTACGTCCCAGCGAGCTAAATCTCGATAATGTGTAACTACTGTTCGCATAGTTATTTGGTTTTATCAGCAAAAGCCTCTGGATCGCTCTTGAATTTCTTGTATTGCTCGTATACATCGGGTAATTCGTTTATATCTTCCTCACCAGTCGAAGAAATACCTACTTTCTCAGCCTCACACATGAAGATTGGATAATCAAAATCAATCCGAGCCAACTTTCGTGATTCAGTTTCGACAAATTCATCAAGCTCTTTCAATTTTGCCTTTGCTATCTTTTTCTTGTCTTTATCGGCCTTTCGATTGTTTAGGATTGTACTAATTTCAGCTCTCTCTTTCTGCTGGTTCTTCAAAATTTCCTCACGCTTAAAATCTAGTAAACCAATCCAATTCTTACTTTCTTGTGCGGTAAATTTTTGCATGAACAACAAGCTAGTCTTTACTGACGCTTTCGCCGAAACAAATGTGTCTTGAGGCAAAGAAACGATAGCGGAGATATATGCCCGATCTTCGGCAAACTGGCGCACGTAAGCAAGGGAAGGGTTGTTATAGACACCCTCAGGAAGCACGATTCCCATTCTTCCTCCGTCTTTCAAAAGGGATAAACATCGTTCAATGAATAGGAGTTCAGTTTTAATAGAATCTCCCTTAGGCAGTTCAAACAATGAAGCAATCGGCTTGCCTTTCGCGGCTTTGATTTTTGCCTGTGAAATATCGTAGGCGTCTCCGTAAACTTGGCGATAATAATTCACAACATCATCATCCAGTTCCAACTGAGCCTCAACAACCGTATCATCCTTTTCAACCATCTGACCGAAGGGTGGATTCGCCAAAACCACATCAAACCGTTCCTCAAAAATTCCGTTTACGTTTAAAAAGCCGTCATGGTGATGGATTCCACCGTGGCCGTCTCCGTGCATAATCATGTTCATCTTACTCGTACGCGCCATGCGATCGTTTGCATCGGTTCCGTAAACACACCTATTTGCTAATTTCCAGATACGAGAATTTGCTAATTCTTTATCTAGTTCCTTTTGCAATTCCTCATATATTTCCGTTAGCTTTTCAGCTTTTTCATCTTCTGAAAGTTTGGAATCCTTTTCGATTACAGCTTTATTCTTTTGATACTCTTTATCTACTGCCTCATAAATCTGCTCGCGCACTATTTCAAAAAAACGAATAAGAAATCCGCCTGACCCTGAGGCAGGATCACAAACAACTTCGCCTTCTTTAGGCTCAATCATCTTAACCATGAATTCCACGATAGGCCGTGGCGTGAAAAACTGCCCAATTTCACCACGGAAAGTTTTACCCAAAAACTTTTCAAAGGCGACACCCTTAATATCAGTAGATGTTCCTGAAAGGTTATATTTCTCTAATTTCTCAATTATTGCCTTAATTGTGTTTGCACGAAGATTGATTTTTTCGTCCTTCGCAAAAATCCTATCCTTGCCGAACTCTTTCTTCGTCTGGTCAAAAATGACAGTTAAATAGTTTGGAGTGTACTTCTCAGCACTTTCAACCCAATCAAGAGAAAATATATTGTTTTTCATGTCTGCCTTGAGATGTCTCTCGGCATACACTTTCATGAAAAGGATCTTGGCAATTTCATCAAATGCAGCGGCTGGATCAAGTTTTTCCCTGTTACGAATAATGTTGTGGCAAGAATGCAGTAGATCGGCGAATTCATTTTCTTTAAAAACTTTTAAACGAGCCAATAATTCCTCAATTTGTTTATCGGATGCGTTTGCGCGTGGTGCGTCCTCAATTTCTTCCGTATACCCAGGCATTCGATCCTTTTTTACTTTCCAGTATTTGGTTTCTTTGCTGTTATGCGTAACGAAAAAAGGCGCATTAACGATTTTTGCGTAGTTTTCGCCCTGAGAGTAATCCCAACTAGTGATCGTAACATTATCTGACTTGCACTCTACGATAATTAAGGGGGACTTCTGTCTTTGCTTTTCTTCTTCCGTTTTCCATACAACCAAATCAGCCCGTGCCTTACCTGTGCCACGTGCTCCAGTTATTTCCAACTCTTCGTCAATTTGGCCAAGCGTATAGCCATAGTCATTTACCAAAACTAAGAGATAATTTTGGCGGACAATTTCTTCTGGCGTTCGCACAAGCCACTTACTACGAACGTGGCTCCAAATTTTATTGTCCTTTTCTTGAATTGTAAGAGGTGAATTTGTCATAAGTTTATTTTATTAAGTCATCAACGCCGATTCCCAGTCCAGCCGCAATCTTCGTAACCGTATCAATCGACGGGTTTTGAACAACATCCGATTCTATTTTAACAAGCGTTGGATAAGGCAAATCAGCCTTCTTGGCTAATTCATCTTGAGTTAAATCCTTTATAGCTCTCCACGCCTTAATTTTTGCACCGATTGTTTTTTTGGTTGTCATAATTGGCTGGTAAAACTTGGTTATATTATATCGCTTCCACAATCTTTTACAAAAACTCTTTTCGGCAAATATTCATCCAATGTTCGAACCGCGAACCAAAAGATATTTTCTCTGCAATCTAAGCCACTTTCTTTTCCAAATTCTCCAATCAAGCCAAATGGTCTCCCCAAAGTTCGAACCCCACTACGCTAAAGCTTCGCGGGGCACAGCCGCATAAATATGAGCAAAAACGAATATGGTGGACCGTTAGGGATTCGAACCCTAGACCCCCGCCTTGCAAAGGCGGTGCTCTACCAACTGAGCTAACGGCCCACGCGCAAGCGAGTATACGAAATAACTCGAAAATCGTCAAAAAAAAAGACAGACGAGATATCTGTCTATATTGTTCTTAACTTAACGACCGTCGGAAGCAGTGGCGGTTTTCTTTTTCCAAACAAAGTCCTATGAATCCAGTCGATTTTTTCGACATATCCCTTGGTTTCGCTTGGAAGTGCTTCTTTCCATTTCGAATCGTGCCTTTTAATGGCACGCGCGACACGGTCAATGGATGCATTGTAACCTGCTCCAAAAACCATTCGATGATACCTTGGATTTCTTCCAAGGTAATCACGCATTTCGCCGGAAAAAGGTCGCCATTCCTCATCCAAGTGGCAGAATGTAGCCTTTACAGCCGCTGAATGATCAAATCTCCCAATATCCGCATTCGGAAGATTCGCATCAGTATAGGCATCCTGAATTCGATTCCAGGATGTTTCCATCCATTGACCAATTCCGGCCGCTCCTGCCGCACTGATCGAGGCTCCATATGCATCCTCGAGATTTCCTCCAAGGATAGTGAGTTCCCTGTTTAGAAGCTGTGTGCGAATTTCATCATCTCCATTGATGAATCTATTCGCATTCCTGATGTGCTCAGTTAACTGAATAACGAGCACAAGATCAGCCGGCGACATCTCTGCTACAAATCTCTCAGAAAAATACCGAGACTCAACTCGATCTTTCCGAAGAGATGTTTGTTCTTGCCCAACCAACCGAACCAAATACTTCAATCCTCTTTCTCGAATCTCTGGAGTATCCAACTTCGAAGTATAAGGAACATAGACGACAGGTCGCCCTCCAGTTTTGCCGTTTCGAACAACAGTCCGAACAGCCAGGACTGTCCATCCCTCCGGAGAAGTGATATCAAATGGAACATTGACCCCAATCGCTCGTTTCTTTCCTCCCTCGAGAAGGATTTGAAACCCTTTCGCAGATGGTTCTCGCCCTTCATAGAATGAGATAATTTTCATTGTTCCATTCATGTGAATCACGGCGATTTTATAATCACCGAGACACTGACGAATTCCCTTACCGCTTCCTCCACACATTTTTTGGTTCAGACGATCATTTTTGAGAAGTTGCTTTCCTTTCTCAATCGCCTGAGCCAAGTGTGGGTATACATCCTGACTACGCGGAAGTCCCGGAGGAAGATGAACTGTCTTTCCGTCCAGAACCAATCCGAGAAATTTCTTTTCGTTAGTCGATTTTGTTCGACCGAAGTGAGACTGCTTAGCAGTAACTTCAGTGTTATGTACTAGAGTCAGTTCCACATTCATGAAGAATGCGACGGCAAAAACCACAAATAATATTCTTCCGATCTGAAACATCTTCATGTAACCTCCTCTTTTTTGAAACGAAACAAAAATCTTGCGTTCACACACTGTAAACGACGACATAAAATACCAAAAAAACACCAATTTGTCAACTATTTAAAACAGAAAAATAAATTATTTTATTTGATTTTTCGCAAAAAATAGGGTAAAATTGAATATATTCTTCTTTTTTCTTATGCTTAACCGCCCTTATTTATTTTCCTTTATTCTTCTTAGTGTTTTATCCATGGGCGTTATTCAACCATCTCCTGCTTTTGCATATCATAAATACACCATTCCTATTGAAATTCGATCATCAGATGGAACTTTCCAATCTTCTTTTTCTATTTCACTTGATAATGATGCAGGTGGAGTCACTCTTGCAGTTGCAGACCTTGGAACAGACGGCATTCCAGAAATCCTTGTTGGAAATGGTCTTGGAAATGAACCACGTGTACGTGTTTTCCGTGAAGACGGATCTGAAATTGGCAGTTTTCTTGCGTATGCCCCAGACATGGGAAGTGGCATCACGATTGCGGCATGTGATTTGAATACTGATGGTCAAAATGAAATCGTAACAGGAACACAATACGGAGGTGGGCCACATGTGCGTGTTTTTGATCATTTGGGAAATCCTCTTGGCCCTGGATTTTTTGCGTATGCAGAAACATTTCGTGGAGGTGTCAATGTTGCGTGTGGAGATTTAGATGGGGATGGTGTAGGAGAAATTATTACAGGAGCAGGAGTGACAGGTGGACCACATGTACGTGTATGGACACAAGAAAAAAATATCTGGAATGTGAGAGAAGAATTTTTTGCATTCGATCCATCAGACCGTCGTGGTGTTCTTGTTCATACAACACATGATGGAAATCTTCTTATTGCTTCTCAACGTGGTGCAACGATTCAAACAAAAACATTTGTTATCCACAGTACTCCTCAACTCATCTCCTCTTCATCACTGACCACAACAGAAAAAGGAACGACCTCGATTGCAGAAGCAAACGATTCTTTCTTTTTTTCTTCCGCGGACTCTGAGACAATTTTTTCTTCAAACGGATCTTCTTTTTCTGCAACAAGTCTCACAGGAAGTTCTGAACTTTCTGCCGGGGATCTTGACGGAAATGGAACAGACGAATTCGTTCTTGCTCCCGCACGTCCACTTTTTGGTCCGGAAGGAACACAATATATTCTTATTGACCTATCAGAACAACGATTGTATGCGTATGAAAATACTATTCTCGCTCATACATTTCTTATCTCTACTGCACGTACTCCATGGGAAACACCTCTCGGAAAACATGAAATCTTAGCCAAAATTCCTGTTGTTGATTACACATGGAGTTACGGACCAGGTGATCCAAATAATTACAGTCTTGGTCCTACTCCATGGAATCTCCGTATCTATCCGCATGTCTACATTCACTATGCCTGGTGGCATAACAATTTTGGTCATCCGATGAGTCATGGGTGCGTGAATGTAAATCTTGCAAACATTAAATGGATTTATGATTGGGCAAATGTAGGAACACCTGTTGAAGTTCGAACGTAAAAATTTCTCTCACGATACGTTTTTTTTATCTCTTCAAAATATTTCTGAAAAAATATTTCTGAAAAAATTTTCGCGATCATTTTTAAAAAAGAACACGAAAGATCTTGACAAAAATCTTTTCTTTTTTTAAAAAAGAAAATATAATGAGTATGTCGATCAAAAAAGAATTTTTTCTTTAGGAAAAAATTCATATCAATAATCTTTTTCGAAGGGAGGTGATTCGTTATGTCAGCCATGAAAAAAGCTGGAGCGAAGAAAAAAGCGGTGAAAAAGGCCGCTCCAAAAAAAGTCGCAAAAAAACCTGCCAAAAAAGTAGCGAAGAAGAAGAAATAATTGGCGTGTAAAAAATTCTCCAGAATAACTGGAGAATTTTTTTAAAATAAATTTTGTTGTTTCTTTTTTTGAGGACGGTCTCTTTCATTAAACACGCGAATCTTTCCAAAAATTCCATCATATCCTGGTGTCGCATGTATTTGTCCGCCTCGCATACGTGCAATAGCCTCGGCAATAAGCGGATCATTTGCTTCTTTTGCAATAACTTCTATAGGTGTTTCAAGCAATAAAGTAAACTCATTTGCCACACATTCAACTAACCGATCATATTCCTGTACCACTCGTTTTGAAGACGGGGATGACACACAAAATACTTCAGCCAAAATCTCTTGAAGCGGCACAATTGAACGATAAGGAATCTTTTTTTGAGCTACGATGTTTGAATCTCGATCTGCCAACGCTTCAACTCGATTTTCTACCCCAAGCGTCAGTGGACGTTTACACTGAATACACAAATTTCCTTGTTTTTTTGACTGTTTTGGATTGGTTGAAATTTCACAACGCGCACAGCCATCATAATGATATTTTCCTTCTTCCGGAAAAAATTCAATGGTATATAAAAATGCCTTCCGATCGCGTTCGCGCAAAATACGCATAAATTCATCATAACTTGGCTCTTGTACTTCCATGACGTTTGCTTCTCTTCCAAGTTTATTCAGAGAATGTGCGTCAGAATTTGAAATACAAACAATATGATCCAACGCAGATAATCGCCAGTTCATTTCCGGATTCGAAGACAATCCTGTTTCAATGGCATAAATATATGGAGTCATTTCTCCAAAACATTCTTCCAAAGAATCAAACCCAGATTTGCTCCCAAAAACTGAATACCACGGCGTCCATGCATGTGCCGGAATAAGAACAATACGATCATCAATCTCTTTCAAAAGTTTATAAAGATTTTCTGAATCAATGCCAAGAATAGGTCTTCCATCTGATTTCAGATTAAAATTTCGTGTTGCAAAAATAGCATTTACACGTTCAACCGCCTCAAGAGATGGAGCAAAGATCAAATTATGAACCCGATGAGTTTTCCCATCACGCTTATAAATTTGACTGAGTTCTGTTACAAGCATGAATCGTGTTTTTGAAGATCTATCTTTCAGACAAAATAATCCTGGTTCTTTTTCTTCAAGACATTCTTTGATATGCGCAAACCAGGCAGGATGTGTCCAATCCGCTGTAGCAACCACATCAATTCCTTTTCGTTCACAAGCTTTTGCAATAACAGGCAATACTAATTTCTCTGAACATGCACGCGAATATTTTGAATGAATGTGCCAGTCTGTAATAAGACGCATAAAAATTTCCATCAATTATGAAGCCGTGATCTCTTTGAGCTGAAACGCATAGAGATCCGCATAAAGTCCTTCTTTTTTCATGAGTTGTTCATGAGTTCCTTCTTCAATTATTATTCCATTTTGTAACACAAGAATTCGATCTGCAACGCGTACAGAAGAAAAACGATGGGAGATAAGAAAAAGAGAAACATTTTTTGCGCAACGAAAAAGATCTTGAAAAAAATGAAACTCACTACGCGCATCCAGAGCTGCTGTTGGTTCATCTAAAATAAGAATTGAAGCATCTTTTACAAGAGATCGCGCTAACGCAACTTTTTGCCATTCACCACCAGAAAGTTCCACCCCATCCTCCTCCCAACCATGACCGAGACATGTCTCATACCCTCTTGGAAGAGAGTTTAATCGTTTATGTGCACCAGAACGAATCGCAGCCTCCACAATTTTTTCTTGACTCACATCCTCATTTCCAACCCCAAACGCGATATTATCACGTGCAGACAGTGCTAACTTCAAAAAATCTTGAAAGGTCACAGCCATACAACGCCGCACGGATTCTATTGTATACAATCTGCTATCTTTTCCATTTATAAGAATGATTCCGGATGTTGGATCATACAAACGCAATAAAAGTTTTACTAACGTTGTTTTTCCTGCCCCATTTTCTCCTACCAATGCCACACGTTCTCCAGGTTTTAACATAAAAGAAATATCCTCTAACACTTTTTTACTCGAACCGGCATACTGATAGGAAACATTTCGAAACTCAATAGTCATTGATCCTGATGATAAAATTTCAGCATCCTCTTTCTCTTGAAGAGGACGAAGATCTTCTAATTCATGAAATTTTTCAACATACGTTGCATGTTCAAAAAGAGAAACGATTTGCCACACTTGGCTTACCAAAAATCGTTCCACATTCACAAATGATCCTGCATAGAGCGTAAAATCACCAATTGTAAACACTCCTGCGATTGTTTGAGTTACTAAACTCACATACGCCCAGCTATAGGCACCAAAAACAAACAAATTTGTGATAAAACTTGAACCTAATTTTTTTCGTTCGATCGCTCGTTCTTTATTTGAAATATCGCTATATAATGTCTGATATTTATCCGCCATTTTTGTTGCCATCCCATGAATGACAAGTGAAGTCACCGCATGAATATCAAGAAAAAGTCCTTGTAAATACCATGCACGTTTTACTAAACGTGTTTTTCCCCATGCAATATGTTGGGAAGATAAAATTGTTTTTATGGAAACAATTAAACTTGGAAAAAGAGCAAGAAGAAAAAGAGAGGTAAGAATTGGAGAAAATTTCCAACAAATAAAAATAAAAGAAAAAGAAGCACATACATTTCCCACCGTATCAAAAACAGTTCTCACCATGTTGTATGGACGCCATGATTCATCTTTAAAAAGCGTAATCATGGTTTGAATTTCTGGTTTTTCTAAGGTAACAAGATCTAAAGATGCAATTTTTCGATGCACTCGATCATTCACAGAAAGATATAAAAGATTCTGTAATCGATTCATGACATAATCATGAACAAGAAAAATCATGCGTTGAACCAATAAAAGAACAAGAAGTATACAAATATCATAGATAAGCTCATGGGTCCAAACTCCTTGCCTTCCAGCAACAATCGTAATAATTTTTGCTGTAAAAAAAAGCTGGATAGCCGGCATGATTCCAGTGACAATCTGTGTCAAACACAGTGCACATGAATGTCCCGGATGAAGAGAAAAAAGAAGATGAATTTCACGTATAAATGTCCTTCCAAGTATGCGGGCTGTTTTTTGTATTTCCCATTTTTTCATACTTAGAAATCTTTACCGTGTTTATATATTCTCTCCAGCTGATCGAAATGCTTCTTCTGCCATCCTCAATTGTTCCGGTGTATTAACTCCGATTCCTTCCAATGGATTTGTTACGACAATTGTTTTGACAGGAAATCCTTGTAAGATAGCCAGACCAATCAAGTCTGTCACATAAAATTCCTGCTGTGCATTTTTATTTTCTAATTTTGCAATGTGTTCTTTCAACCAATTCACTCGAAATCCATAATATCCGGGATTCACCTCCATAATTTTTAATTGATCTTCCGTTGCGTCACGCCGTTCGACAATTCGTTCCACTTCTCCTTTTTTATCACGCACAATTCGACCATAATCAAAAAAAGCACTGTGCCAACCTTCAAAGTCTGGTGTTTGTAAAACCATAAGAGTCACAGGAGCCTCCACAGACACACTTGTCTTTGCTAACTCGTAAATTGTTTTTGAAGACGTAAATGCATGATCTCCATAAAGAAGAATAATGTATTTTGCATCTCCGATCTGCGAAAGAGCGCATTGAAGGGCATGCCCTGTTCCAAGCTGTTGTTGTTGAATGACAAACTCACAACGTTCCTGAAGACAGGCTTTCACTTTTTCCATTTCATGTCCCACAACAATCAATGGTTTCTCATCAATTCCAGATGCGTGCACAGATTCAACTAAATATTCAATCATGGGTTTTCCGGAAATAGGAACCAATACTTTTGGTCCATCTGCTCCCATTCGCTTTCCTTTACCCGCAGCTAGAATAACAACACGACAGTCAAACATAACAAAAAAATGATATTTGTCGCTTTATCATACGCAAACTTAAGAAAAAATCAATGAAAAAAACTTCATTTTATCCTAATGCAACAAAAAAACCGAAAAAAAAACCTAAGAAAAAAATAATGCCGTATTTTCCAATCGTGCACAATGGACATGTGGATGATTCATTTCGTGTTGTTATCATATATTCTTATAATAACAGAAAACCCCACTTATGAAGCGGGGTTTTCAAAGAAAAAGTTCCAACGTTCTGGCGTCCACCTACTCTCGCCCTATCGGACTACCATCGGCCCAAAAAGGCTTAACGGCCGTGTTCGGGATGGGAACGGGTGTGGCCCCTTTTGGAAGTGACACCAGAACGCTGGAACCTTTTCTATTTATTTGTGAAATCTCTCTTTTATAAAGAGGGGTTTCAGAGATCCATTCTTTCAGTGGTTGCAGAGCTCGACTTATTAGTACCGCTCGGCTTCACGCGTTACCGCGCTTCCACCTACGGCCTATCAACCTGCTCGTCTCGCAGGAGTCTGAATAACGAAAGTTCATCTTGGGGTCGGCTTCACGCTTAGATGCTTTCAGCGTTTATCCGAACCGAACGTGGCTACCCGGCAATGCTCTTGGCAGAACAACCGGTGCACCAGAGGTTCGTTCATCTCGGTCCTCTCGTACTAGAGATGAGCCCCCTCAACTTTCAACGCCCATGGTAGATAGGAGACCGAACTGTCTCACGACGTTCTGAACCCAGCTCGCGTGCCGCTTTAATTGGCGAACAGCCAAACCCTTGGGACCTTCTCCAGCCCCAGGATGCGACGGGCCGACATCGAGGTGCCAAACCCCTCCGTCGATGTGGACTCTTGGGAGGGATCAGCCTGTTATCCCCGGAGTAGCTTTTATCCGTTGAGCTTCCGCCGTCCTATGTCGTACGGTCGGATCACTAACTTCCGCTTTCGCGACTGCGCGACTGTCCAGCGCGATTTCCATCCGCGCTAAGCCAACCTTTGTAAACGCCTCCGTTACTTTTTGGGAGGCACCCGCCCCAGGTAAACTACCCACCAGCTACTGTTCCACCCAGCCGATTCAGGCTGAGCGGTTAGAATTCACGCAACGCAAGGGTGGTGTCTCATTGGCGCCTAAGCTCCCACCTACGCTGAACATACGAAGCATGAACCCAATAACAAGTTGTAGTAAAGCTTCACGGGGTCTTTTCGTCTAACCACGGGTAATGAGCATCTTCACTCATCTTGCAATTTCGCCGAGTCCCTTGTTGAGACAGTCATCAACTCGTTATGCCATTCGTGCAGGTCGGAACTTACCCGACAAGGAATTTCGCTACCTTAGGACGATTATAGTTATCGCCGGCGTTCATCAGCGCTTCAGTCGGAAGCTGCCTCCACCTTGCGGTGGAATGACCCCCTTCCTTAACGTTCTGACACTGGCCAGGCATCAGCCCCTATACTTCATCTTATGATTTTGCAGGGACCTGTGTTTTTGGTAAACAGTCGGTTGATGTCTTTCGCTGCGGGTCACCCCCTCCCGGGGGCAACCAGGCCTTATCCCGAAGTTACGGCCATTGTTTTGCCGAGTTCCTAAACAAGGGTTCTCTCGTACGCCTTAGTGCATTATCGCACCCACCCACCTGTGTCGGTTTCCGGTACGGGTCTATTTTGCTTAACCCTAGAGGCTTTTCTTGGCTCCCTTTCTTTTCCCCTTGCTCGTCTTTCAACAAGCTTGCGATCGCATCCAAATGGATGACTGGTGGATTTGCCTGCCAGTCGTTCAGATGCGCCCAACGTCATAGCCATAGAACGCGGGAAAATACGAAGAGCGTCCCCTCATTGGAAACAAAACAGAGTGCAGGAATATGAACCTGCTGTGCATCGACTACGCTTTTCAGCCTCGCCTTAGCTCCCGACTAACCCTGGGACGATTCACGTTGCCCAGGAAACCTTGGGTTTACGGCGGACAGGACTCTCACCTGTCTTTATGCTACTTATGCCAACATTCTCACTTCGTATCGCTCCACCATGCCTTACGACACAACTTCAGCGCAATACGAATGCTCCCCTACCGCTTGTCCAGTCGAAACTGGACAAACCCTCAACTTCGGTACGTCGTTTAGCCCCGGTACATTTTCGGCGCAGAAAAACTTGACCAGTGAGCTATTACGCTATCTTTAAAGGATGGCTGCTTCTAAGCCAACCTCCTGGTTGTAAAAGTCTTTCCACCACCTTTTACACTTAACGACGATTTAGGGACCTTAGTTTGAGATCTGGGCTGTTTCCCTTTCGACCAATGGAGCTTAGCCCCCATAGTCTGACTGCCGGGAACATGTGCTGGTATTCGGAGTTTGGTTAGGATGTCTACCTTGCGGCGACAATCCCATTCAGTGCTCTACCCCCAACACACTATTAACCGACGCTAGCCCAAAAGCTATCTCGGGGAGAACCAGCTATTACCGAGTTCGA
>Ga0076128_112_pt1 | contig 25639 bp, 28 predicted proteins | sample RifGroC2_FD_67714 | JGI IMG/M metagenome (GOLD analysis project Ga0076128, IMG submission 67714) | Parcubacteria (Uhrbacteria) bacterium GW2011_GWC2_41_11 | reverse complement strand
CACGACCACAGGGAAAATGACCGGGACGGTCTGTCCCACCTGCGGGACTCTGATCCAGGGTATGACCGTGCGGACGCACGAGATCGCATGGCCGACGAACCGGTCGGTTCTATTTGGGACGAGGTTCGACACCGTGTCCATGACCGGGGTCGCCTTGCCTCTGCAGGACGCGGACATCCCCGCCTACCTCATCAAGCATTTTGGAAAGGGGATAAACTCCTCTCTCCGTTCAATCCTCGGTCAGGTCGGGTGTCCGGTTTCCAAGTTCCTCCGGTATCTCCGCCACCACTCGGAGATATGATCTCCTCGGTCGGTTGATCGAGCCAAAGCTCCCGATCCAGACACTCGAAGTCTTCGCGACTCGTGCGAAGGATCTGAGTGATGAGGTGGAGGAGATCCATCACCAGAGGAACGCCTCGTCAGGATCCTCGGGATCAAAAGGGTCCACTCTCTCCTCCCATCTTCTCGATGTCGAGATGACAATGGAGGAGATGAATCGAATAGCGAGGTCACTCACGTGGATGACCGAAGGAGAATTTCTGAGAATCGTCGGAGATTTTCCAGAGGTCGCCGGGGAGACATGCTCCGAGTCAACGGAGATAGGATCCGATCAAAGAAAGCTCCTTGCCAATTATGTGGTAAGGAACCTTGGGGATTCTGAACTCCAAAGGCTCAGGCGAATTCTCGTGACGAGGGAAAAAAAGATCCACGATCACGGGATCTCGAACAAATAGAGAATCTTTTTCCGAACAAGCAGACGGTTCTCGTCTGCTTGTCCCGCCCGTGATATTGAGATTTATCTAGATGTCACAGGCGGGATTCAATCCCGAAATTGTTTTTATTGTGTTGACCAGCAGAGTGTTGGTCAACGATCGTTTAAAATCAGATGGAGGGGACATAATGTCCAATCTTACTTCTGTCGTTGGTCCGCATTTGATTGCTTCACGCCGTCTCATTTCCGACTTTTTCTCGTTTGGGAAAGTCGGCGAACAGATTGGGGAGGCTGTCCAGCGTGGTCTCACTTTCAAGGTGACTCCGACAACAGCGAAGGCGATCCTCGAGGGAGCGATCGGCGATGAACCGACGTACGGCGATCTCAAGGATCTGTCGATCGACACGATTCGGATCGGCATGGCGGACAACGGTGTGACCGGAATTCCGGCCAACCGGGTTCAGATGCTTGTCTCGGCCTTCCAAGCTGTGGCAGCTCTTGGTCATAATGCTCCGGTTTGCTCGGATCCACGACCACAGGGAAAATGACCGGGACGGTCTGTCCCACCTGCGGGACTCTGATCCAGGGTATGACCGTGCGGACGCACGAGATCGCATGGCCGACGAATCGGCCGGTTCTATTTGGGACGAGGTTTGACACCGTGTCCATGACTGGGGTCGCCTTGCCCCTGCAGGACGCGGACATCCCTCCGTATCTTGCAGAGTATTTCTATGGTGAAATCAACCATACTATTCGTTCAATCCTCGAGCAGGTTGGATGTCCGGTTTCCAAGTTCCTCCGGTATCTCCGCCACTACTCGGAGATCAAGGGAACTATTGGAACCCCTCATGATCTCCTCGGTCGGTTGATCGAATGATCTCCTCGGTCGGTTGATCGAGCCAAAGCTCCCGATCCAGACACTCGAAGTCTTCGCGACTCGTGCGAAGGATCTGAGTGATGAGGTGGAGGAGAAGCCGACGGAGGACAAATCGAAGGGTAGTCCGACCGCCACTTCGAAAACCTCGATCTCCGCTGAAGATCGAAAGACATGTACCAAGATTTTGAATGATCACGATCTCCGGCTGTTGGTTGCCGATCTTTCCTTGGACAATGAACAGCTGACTGACGGGGTAACGAAGGAGGTAAAGTTCCTCGAAATCTGTCAGTTGGTCGATCGTCACGGCAAACTCCAGCCGTTAGTGGAGTGGATGATCGATCGGGCTCCTGTTCTCAAGGAGACTCTCGCCAAGTACCTACCGGTTGTGTATTTGGTTGCTCGTCTGAGCAGGTATCAGATGAAATCGTTGAGAGAGGTATCGAGTTCGGTTATTACCAATCCGGAAGTAATCGACAACATCCGTAAGGATGCGGGAATACCTTCCGGAAGGGTAGACCTAAGTGGCAGCGCGGAGATGATCTGGAGCAGGCTTTTTGATGAAGCCTACCGACAGGGAATCGAGATGATGAACGCGGTTCTCTCCGAAGCTGCACATCGTGCTCCTACTCTCGATGTAGAGTTTCGTCGCATCGGTCAGATGCGATAAATTCATAATCTTGCACGCGTTTCTTTGGAAGCGCGTGTTTTTGTTTACCTTCCCATTTTTTGGACGTGCGAATAAACAACGGAACGATGTTCAATGATAAAAATGAGTACCTCACGACTCTGGATGCGAAAAATGATTCGATAATCTCCAACACGAAGTTTGCGATGACCTTTGAGGGATCGACGCAACGGAATACCAAAAAGTTCCGGTGCAGTCATGAGTTTCTCTTCAATTGCCTGTTTAATCCTGATTCGATTTACATCATCGAGTTTTGGAATATCTTCTTTGACGACGAGTGGATGATATTTGATGGAATATTTCACTTCCATGCTTTTTCATGAGAAACAAATGTAACATTCTTTTTGTCACGATGCTCGGTTATTGCCAATAAAACATCATCTTCCTCGATTTCAATAGCTCGTCGGAGGAGTTCGAGGGCTTTTGATGATACGGAAAGTTCGTCCCGGCGGGCGAGAAGGTGCAGGGCATGATCAAGTTCGACAGGGACAGAAAGATTGACCCGGTGTTTGAGAGTAGGCATAGCATTTTTAAAAAAGTGTAACACTGGTGTTAATATACGTCAATGTCATTTCTCTGTAATGTACATGGACGAAGAATAAGATAGAATGTACAAAGTCAATATCTCATTCTACAATTTCTACGCCTTTTACGGCTTCTACATAACCTATTATCTTATGTCTGACTCCCGCCCAAATTTTCCCAAAATGGAAGAGGAACTGCTCGCATCCTGGGATGAGCGAAAAATTTTTGAAAAAACATTGCAAAAACTGGCACCAAAAGGACGTTTTGTTTTTTTTGAAGGTCCGCCAACGGCCAATGGTCGGCCAGGGATTCACCATGTGGAAGCGCGTGCCTTCAAAGATTGTATTCCACGATTTCGTACCATGCAGGGGTATTTGGTTGAACGAAAAGCAGGATGGGATACACATGGTCTGCCTGTTGAACTTGAAGTGGAAAAACAGCTTGGATTTACCGGTAAAAAAGATATTGAAGCATTCGGAATTGCGGAATTCAACAAACACTGCAAAGAGAGCGTATGGAAATATCTTGCCGATTGGCAGCAGATTACGCGCCGTATTGGATTTTGGCTGGATTTAGAACATCCGTATGTGACGTACGAGCCCGCGTATGTTGAATCCCTCTGGTGGGTTATTAAACAAATTTGGGACAAGGGATTATTGTATCAAGATTATCGCGTTACTCCACACTGTCCGCGTTGTGGTACATCACTTTCGAGTCATGAACTTGCACAAGGATATAAAGATGTGGAGGATCCTGCTGTATATGTGAAGTTTCGTGTTACAAAACGCGCGGATGGATCTGTTCCGAATTCGGAGGAACCGGAATATCTCGTGGCCTGGACCACGACTCCATGGACACTGCCAAGTAATGTGGCACTTGCAGTCGGGGGTGATATTCAATATATATTGGTTAAAAAATTTATTTTAGATCAAGGAATAGAATTTGTTTCAGATGGAAATGAATTTCCTAAAGTTCGAGGACATCACGAATATTACTGGTTAGCAAAAGATCGTGTGGAAGAAGCGACTTCTGGTTCCTATGAAATTGTTGAGGAGCGGCATGGGCATGATTTGGTTGGAATGGAATACGAGCCGCTCTATCCATTTGCCCAAGATGCCATGAAAGGAACGGATCAAGAATCAAAACAGGCTTGGTATGTCGTTCCTGCAGATTTTGTTTCAACAACTGATGGGTCTGGTATTGTGCACACTGCAGTCATGTACGGAGCAGACGACTTTGAACTTGGAACAAAACTTGGGCTTCCGAAATATCATCTTGTTGGTCTTGATGGACGTTTCACGCAAAAAGCAGGACCGTTTGCAGGATTGTTTGTAAAAGATGCAGATCCAAAAGTGTTGGAAGATTTAGCTTCACGTAATCTTCTCCTTCGTCAGGAAAAAGTAAAACACACGTATCCATTTTGCTGGCGCTGCAAATCTCCTCTTATTTATTATGCAAAAGATTCTTGGTACATCCGCATGAGTGGACTGCGTGATGAAATGCTTGCAGCAAATGCAGGAGTCAAATGGGAGCCTGAATATATTCAAGATGGACGATTTGGCGAATGGCTTCGTGAAATAAAAGATTGGGCATTTTCTCGTGAGCGTTATTGGGGAACCCCACTTCCTATTTGGGTGTGTGAAGCATGTGGAGAAAAAAGTTGTGTAGGAAGTTTTGAAGAAATTCGATCTCGATCGTTTTCTCCTGTAGCTCACGATTTTGATCCACATCGTCCATTTGTAGATGATATTGTTTTACGTTGCGACAAGTGTGGTGGATCTGCAAAACGTATCGCAGAAGTGTGTGATGTGTGGTTTGATTCGGGAGCCATGCCGTTTGCACAGTGGCATTATCCATTTGAAAATCGAGAACGTATTGATGAGAATCTTTCTTTTCCTGCTGATTATATTTCTGAAGCCATTGATCAAACACGCGGATGGTTTTATACGCTTCTTGCGGTTTCAACTTTGCTTGGAAAAGGACGACCATACAAGAGTGTGATTTGTTTAGGACACGTGCTTGATGCAAAAGGAAAAAAGATGAGCAAGTCCATTGGAAATGTGGTGAATCCTATGGAAGTGATTAACCAGTTTGGAGCAGATGCGGTTCGTTGGTACATGTACACCATTAACCAACCAGGAGATGCAAAGCGATTTGACTTGAAAACATTGGATGAGATGGTGAAAAAAGTGTTCATGATTCTTTGGAATGTCATGACGTTTTATGAGATGTATGAGAGTGAGGGGGTGCGTGGGATGCAGGAGGTGCAAGGGGCGCAAGAGGGGCAGGTGGAGCAGGGGGGACATGTGCTTGATCAATGGATTATGGCACGACTTTATGGATTGGTTGCAGAAACAACCTCTCGCATGGAAAACAATAAAGTGACTGAATCTGCTCGCGACATTGCAGACTTTATTAATGATCTTTCCACTTGGTATTTGCGTCGAAGCCGTGATCGATTTAAAGGATCAGATGAAGAAGATAAAACACATGCCCTTGCAACTTTGAGAACGTGTCTTCTCACGATTACAAAACTCATGGCACCATTTACGCCATTTTTAGCAGATGCAATGTATCTGCGTCTTTCTGGTGGAAAGGATTCTGTGCATTTGGAAGATTGGCCAGTGATAGATGAAACATATTTGAATGAAGATTTACTTAAATCTATGGGGCAGACGCGTTCTATTGTTTCGCGTTTGCTTGAAAAGCGTGCGGAAGCTGGACGACCTGTGCGTCAAGCGCTTTCAAGTGCGACCATTACCATTCCGGAAGGTTCTTTGGCAGATGATTTGGTTGCGTTAATCAAAGATGAAGTCAATGTAAAAAAAGTGTTTGTAGAAAAAGGAGAGTATGCTGTTGATTTGGATATGGTGTTGACTCCTGAATTATTACGCGAAGGAATGGTTCGTGAACTTGTGCGTCGCGTAAATGATTTGCGCAAAAAATCTGGTTTGACCATTGAAGACCGTATTGAACTTTTTGTTTCAACTTCTGCCTCTGAAATGGAAAAGGCATTGGAAGAATACAAAGAAATTCTTCTTACTTCGACTCTTGCTCTTGAATTGTGCACGACGGGTGATGCTCCTGAGATTCAAGAAACACTCCGTATCAATGAATGCGATCTGGTGATTGGATTTGTGAAGCAATAATGATATTTTGCATATGTTTCAAGAGATGTCATTGGACACGGAGATTGGATTGTTTCGTTCATCCGAACATCTTCGTGAAATATCCAAAAAAGAAATTGATCGGATGGTTGAAGATTGTCGCGATCACAAGGCTGACCCGGATGATCTTTTTGATTTTTTAAAAAATCTCATAAAAAGAACAAATAAAAAAGAAAAGACTCCTCTCATAGATATGTATCGTCGACTCATGGAGGTGTTTGATTTGCCTTGGGAAATAACACCTGGACGTTCAATGCTTTACGATGTGACCATGATCAATAAAGAAGGAAGTGATGATCCTGAGGCCTGTTTTAATTCCGATATTCCAACATTTTTTGCAACCATTGCTGACCTTGAAAATCAACATCCAAAGAGCGCACGATTCCTTTTTAAAACGTACGGCATTTGTGCGTTTCATCGTTACGGTCCTGATATGCTTGCAAAACAATTTGAAGAATCGTTCTTGAATAAACCTTATGGAGTCGTGTGGGCACTTCATCGTGATGGTGGGGATGGTTTTTCAGAACTCTCTGGAGAACTTCAGGATATGTGCGATCAATTACCACCAGGTGCAACGATGCGAATTTTGGAAGCAGGAGACGGAATAGAAGCTATCTTACAACTGATGGCACAACATCGTCGTTTTCCAAATCAAGATTTTCTTTTTGGAATTGTTGCAACACATTCTCACGGAGGAGGAAATTTAGTTTTTGGAGCTGATCATGAGGACGATCCAATAACAGGTGTTCCAGGAGCTATTCGTCGTGAACATTTACAAGGAACAGGAGGAAAACGTATTTCTTCTTATTTTGCCAAAGGAGCTCCTATTATTTTAATGGGGTGTAAATCTGCAAGACCTGAAGGAGTGGCTGAAGCTTTGGAAAATGCTCTAAATCTGCCCATTATTGCTGCCACAGAAAATACGACAAGTTCTCAGATTACGTTTACTTCTTGGGGGAAAGATTTTGTCCCAACGGTTGATGTAAAATATTTTCAAGAAGAAAATGTTGTTCCAACAAAGATTTTTTCTGAAGAGGATTTCAATTAAAGGCAGTATGTTATTTCCAAAAAAGAAAAAAGGGAGTAAAGGTATATGTGCCGTTCTTTGAATTTTTTTGGAGGAAAAGACAATGGACCTAAAATTTCCAGAATCTTATCATCAAGCGAGTTTCTTGTTTGAAACACAAGGAACTCAAGCATATGCATCTGTTTGTGAGAGGTGTGGTCCTGATGTAGCTGGTGTTCTTCTTGTCGCTCATTTGCGGAGACAGTTTGGTTCCATGAAGGATTTTCCAGCTCCACCTGAGTGTGAGACTCAGACAAATCGAGAATTATTACTCTCGTTCTCTCATCTTAAATGGGAGAAGATTGAACAGTTTTATAGTGCTGCTCGGGTGATTGAAAGGGATGCAAGTCATGGATATGGGGAACTCGTGGCAAGTCATGGTCGTCTCATTGCCGACACACTTCTTGTCGATCACCTGCGGTGGAGATGTAACTGGTTGGGGTTCAAACCAGAAGAGTATACGGAATCAGTGAATAGATATATTTCCGAAAATATTTTTGCTATTCGTTGATAAAAAGAATCGTTGACGTCTGAAAAAATTTGGACGTTTTTTTGTTTGCAATGTTTTGTTATACTTTCTTCCATATGTCAACAAAAGATACGGTTCTCATTATTCCTCCGAATGACCCGGAAGCTGTCATGATTTTTATGTTGGCCAAAGCCATGGGATTATCTGTCATTGAATCACTCCAACCTCATGGAGCATCTCTTGATAAAGAAAAAAACATGGGAAAAAAAATTCGTTCAGGCGGATGGAAAAATATTGTGATCGTCGAAATGCCAGGACCTCGGACAGAGTCGCAATTGCGGCGGATGGGTGTTGAGGTTGTGATTATTGATCATCATCATTATGATCATCTTGATCGCGCACATGATCCAAAAACAAAAAAATTACTTCCTTCTTCTTTGGAGCAATTTTTGAAACGATTTCGTATAGACGATAAGAAAATGTGCAGACTTGGATTTGAACCAAAATTCGTCCGTGGTATTGGAATTATGGATCGCGGATTTGTTTGGGCTTTACGTGAAGAAGGATACAAAGAATCCGATATGTATCGGGTTCTTGCATATCGACAAGAGCTCATGCGTCCATATCTGAATCAGAAGACCGAAGCACAAAAAGAGCGAATCACAAAAGAGGTGTGGAAACAGAGAACCGAATGGAATGGATTTACGATTGTTATCGGTCGCGGAAAAACAGAGTTGCGACCGCGTCTTTCTCTTTTGATTGCATTGAAAGTCAAAAAACCCATTCCGCTTATTTTATTTGAACGCGGAAGAGGGCTTGTGTATGTTCAAGAATCACCTTATGCACTTGCTCTATTTCGCAAGTTTGGAGGGTTTACCTTTGGTATGGATCGAAATTGGGGATATCAGAATACTCCAGGAGTTTCAAAAGTGACGCTTGTTGATATAAAGCGATTTTTAAAAAAAGAAATCGAAAAAAAGGCCAAAAAAACTTGACGATTTCTGACTCTTTCGGTATAAGAAAGAGTCCAATTTGGACAGAACATGTTCTTTTAAAAGGAGACTCGAGATGCCGAATTACTACGAGATTCTCGGCGTCTCCAAAGACGCCGACCTTCGAGAAATAAAGCGTGCATATCACATGCTTGCTCGTCTCTATCATCCGGATCGTCAACCTGACGATGAAACTGCGGATCAGCGTTTTCAAGAGGCAACAGAGGCATATCATTGCCTTTCAAATGCAAAATGTCGGCGCGCGTACGACCGCGGATTCGATCCAGTCGATTCTGTGGAAGATTTATTGTTTCGAGAGGAATCCGGACGTAAATGGACAGATATTCTCCTGCCGGGAGCTCCGATTTCTCCCAAACGCGGAAAGGATGTCTGGATGGTTTGTCCGGTTTCCACGGATAGGTTGGATCAAGGAGGAACCGTCGAAATATCTCTTCCGTTTGGAAGGGGAAAGACGTTTGTTTCTGTTCCCGTTCACGCGCGAAATATACCATGGTGTAGAATCATTGGGCTTGGGGAACCTGGAAAAAAAGGGGCTCCAAACGGAGATTTTTGGATATTTTTTCAACAACAAGAGGAGAAAAAGGCGTGATGAGAAATGAGATGGAAGAATTCGTGTCGTCATTTTTCAATTATGTCCGTGTGGAGAATGATATAGTGGTTGCAGACACCAGGGATAGGATGGCACGTGATGTGTCAGGTCTCGGATTACGTGTTGTCACATTCATGTTGCCGCAGGATGTTGCGGTTGTCTGTTCCCATGTATTGATGACACATGAGACCGGATCTCACACGAGAGTGTCCGGAGAAGATAGTAAAGGGAAAACGGTTTATCTCTTCGTTCGAAGGGGTCATCCGATTGCGAATCTGTGCAGTATCCTTCAGACCGATTCTCGCGGACGGCGATTTCTTGGGAGCATATATGTCTATCTTTCCCAGGCGGAAAAGCGGGAAGATCTCATTCCATTTCTTCCTTCCTGTTCAAGTGTTCCTGCTGTGCAAATCAGGCAGGATGGCACAGATGCTCCTGAAGCTCTCTTCAAATGTGTGGTTCAAGGAATAGGTGAGGAGCGTGAAAAAGCGCTTCTTGTTCTCAAAGGAGATATCCCTGGAACCATGGAAATGATTGAGAAGGGGGAGGAATACGGAATTACTCCGAGAACCGCGGCTGACGTCTTGGACGTCCTTTTGGACGGAGTGGAACCAGGCAAGGAATCGGAGTGGCTTCAGGAGCACCTGACTCCAGGTCGATTGAGGGAACTCATGGTCGCGCGAGGAGATTTGCCTTCGGTTGCTATGCAAATTAGTTCCGCAGCAGATGTACTCGGAGCCATGCGATCTGCAATGACTGGAACCTTGATTGAGGCGGGTATTCTTGCCTGGGCTCATGAGCTTAAAGATCGTCCGGATTGGGACCGGATGCTTGAGATGAAAATTAAAGCTCATCCTTTGAGGGAATATATCCTCGCTGCCATTCATCTCTTCCACGCGGAAATAACACCAGATGTCTATGTTCAGGTCGGACTTGATCCGCTTGAAAAAGACGAATTCTTGGAAATTATGATGAATCTTCCAGAGTTGGGAGATTTTGTCCTGCGGGATCGGCATGGACGGAATAGACGAAATTTGTCTCAGACCGCGACAAGTGCAGCGGTTGACAAAGCTGCAGACGAGTTGGATTTGTAACAGAAAGCTCGGGATTTCTTTCCCGAGCTTTTTTTAAAGGAGAATAGGATGAAGAGGAAACAGACCGCCCTGGTTTCGCTTAATTTGGATGGGAGAACAAAGGAATTGTTGAATCCGATTTCTTCGTCCTTGTTTGCAAGATTCATGGAAGAGATTCTTTCCAAGCATCGAGAGCAAACCAGATCGATCGGATTTCATTGGATGTCCTTTCCTGTGCGAGAATTCCTCACCGCAGGTATCTGGGTTGTGATGAAGCGACTCTGGTCGGATATTCATACGGAACGTAAGGGAAGGGATGCCGCTTTGGTCGTCGATCGAATGATCAGTGTTTGGCTTGCGATTCGATTCGGAGATGTTCTTGTTGCAGTCGAGGCGTTTGAAAAGTCTGTGGTTCGGACGATCATTCACGCCGTGAAACTTGGCTATGGTCCAGGAATAGATGTGAGTATGTCCGCTTGGCAACATCTCATCTCTGGAGAAGAAGCGCCTTTTTTGATCGAACTTCAATCATTTTCCGACATTTATTTAGAAACGGATCATGCGACGTTCCAAGAAGCGTTTCAGAAGCCAACAGCACTTTTTTTTACCGGACTTGCAAAGGACATTCGGACTGTTCGGGAAGATATTCTCCGTGAGATTGCAAAGGTTCGGAGACGAAATAGAATCTCCCTGAATTTTAATCTCATGGGAGGACCAACAGATCCGGACAAGGTGGAACGGATGGTATATCTTGCGAATCTTCTGGACGTAGAGAATCAGGACATCCAGTGGAATGAGTATATATCTACACGTTTTGAGTTAATCTTCCGTGAGTGGACCGCCACTCGTTTGGACGACGTCTGTACATTACAAGATTTGTATCGCAAACTGCCTGTGCGATGGCAGGGTTTGCCTGAAGCATTGCAACATGATCAATATATTTATTCGGTTGAAACACACTGGATAGACACACAGATTCTCCTTGTAGCCGGACGATTTCCAGATCGAAATTATTTGTTTCAAGCCGAGTATTCCGACGCAATTCAAGCTCTGCAGGAAACAAATTCTGTCACGCTTATTCGGAGAATTTTACGTCGCTGCCATAGGCGTGGCATGAAAATTTCAGACGCGGAACAAGTAATTTTTTCTTTTCTCTTGAAAGAGAGGATTGAAAAAATTCGTCGTTGGTCCAGTGAATTTGATGATTATGCATGGTCGAATCTTATCGTCCACGTATAAATTCTTAAACAGTCGATGAATTTCGGCTGTTTTTTATTTTGTTAAAAATGTTTGACAATTATGGTAAAATTTGATATGATAAAACGTCAAAATTCCTCTTAGTTTATGGAAAATTCCATGGTCTAGGAGGGGTCGAAAAGGAAGAAAAACTTTGCGGCCAGGTTCTTTTCAGGAAAATCAACAAAAAAAGGATCATTGTTTGATCCTATCGGAGGAAGTGTGGAAAATTTTGTGAAAATGTCCGATTTCGTGTGGAAAGATCGTCGTGGGCGACCTATATTTCCAATGGATTGGCGGCTTCAGGAGATCCTTGATCTTCTCGCTACCAACCAGGTAATTGTTGTGGAAGCAGAGACGGGCGCGGGAAAAACAACCCGTATTCCGCAGGCATTGTTGCTTGCGAATCCTCTCGTTCATATTTGGATGTCAGAACCGCGGCGTAATGCTGTTCGTCTGAACGGACGGCGAATTGCCTCGGAATTGGGCAGTCGACCTGGCGGGCTCGTCGGATGGAAACTGCGTGGGCAAGATCCTGTCGAATCTCGATCAACACGGCTTCATCTCCGTGTTGATAAAGGGCTTGCTACTCGCATTCGTCGTGATGGCGGAAAACTGCCGGAAGGTTTCATTATTGTTGATGAAGCCCACGAGCGATCCATTTCGATTGATTTGCTTTTGGGTCTCATCAAGGAGGCACTTGCTTCATCTCCAGGAACGCGGATTTTGATTACGTCTGCAACCATCGATACCAAGAAATTTTCTCAGTATTTTGATGGGGCTCCGATTGTTCGCGTGGCTGGTCGGCGTTATCCGGTACGCAAAGAGATTTTGCGTCTCATGCGCGATGAGCACCATAGTCAGGGTGCAGCTCGGGCAGCTGGAATTGTTCTTGACCGTTTTTTCAAGAACCAGTTGATGGTTCCGAATGTGAATGGTGAGGGAGAACATCCGGTTTCCAAAGGGGCTGTGGCAGTGCTTCTTCCTGGGAAGGAGGATATCAAGTCTGTAAAAGTCTCCATTCTTGAGGAAGCAAAACGGCTCGGTTTGGAAAATCGAGTTGAAGTGAGTGGATACCACGGCGACTCCACGGACGAGGAAGAGGATCTGGTGCAGGCGCCGGTGCCAAATGGTGTTCTCCGGTTTATCTGCGCTACGGAGATTCTTCGGAGTTCGGTGACTGCACGAGATCTGATCGGTGTTATTGATTCGCTCCAAGTGAAGCGAAAGACTGTGGATGATCGCGGAGTTGCGCATTTGCGCAAGATTGCGATTTCCAAAGCTGAAGCTGATCAAGGAGCCGGACGTGCTGGTCGAACCGCTCCCGGATTCTATATTGCCATCTCATTTGGGATGGAATATGAGCAACTGAATCCGTATCCACAGCCAGCTATTCTTCGGGAGCCGATCACAACCGTGGCTCTTGAAGTAGCTGCGATCGGACGTTCTGCTCGAACTTTTTCTTTCCTGGACACTCCGAGATCGGAAAAGGTCGAAGTTGCTATTCATCGGCTCCAACAGATTGGAGCATTCGACAGTGAGGAACGGATCACAGAAACCGGTGAACTGTTGCTTCAATTTCCGGTTGATCCAGAGCGAGCAGAAATGCTTGTCACAGCAGATAAACTCGGAGTTTTGTCCGAGACAGTTGTGACAGCGGCAACACTTGAAGCCGAGGGTTTTTTCCATCCGCCGAAGGATAATGGTACATGCACAGTCGGTGAGACTGTTGCACGTCTTCTTTTGGCGCAGGTTGAGAAAACTTCATATGGATGGAGACGAATCGAGACGCCTCGAGATTTCACAACGATTGATTTCACAGATTTGCCTGAGTGGATCACTCCACTTTCAAACGGATTTTTTGAAATCAATCCGAGCAGCTACGGATTTCCAGCCTCGAAACTCGCAGAAGTGTCAGATCTTCTGCGACGCCACTGGGCTGGCAAAAGCCAGAGTGACTTTGTGGCGATCGTGCGGGCATACCGTGCATTCAAAGCAGAGCACCGAAGACTTTCCGAGGTTCAAGTGCCAGGGAAGGACGGCAAAATGCGTTTCCTTTTCGGACATGAAAAAGAGGAAGCGATTCGTCAGTGGGGATTCGGTCACTTCATCAACCTCAAACGGATTTGGGATGCAGAAGCATTAATGTACCAGATTCGCGAAGAGGTTCAGAACTCTCCCCTGCGCCTCGAAAATGGTTTCGGGGTGGAGCGTGACTTCGACGAAGAGTCACTCACAAAAGCGATTGCCTCCGGACTGACCGATAATGTCGGGCGACTGGTTTCTTCGAGGTATGGTGATTATTCCGGCCGTATTGGAGAATTCAAAATCGCCTTTTCGTCCGTGGCATCTCCAGGGAAACACGCTCTTGTCGTCATTGGAGGAGTGAGAAAAATCCCCGGAAGAAAGGGCGACGAGGTTCGTCTTGCTGACCTGGCTGCGCCTGTAAAACCCGAATGGTTACGGGAAATTATGCCGCAGCTTTGTAAGGCAGTCCGGCAGGGTAACCACGAATATGATCCGGAATCTGATTCGGTACAGGAGACTGAAATCGAATGGTTTTTGGATCAGAATGTGGGGACTCGGAAGGTTGTGAGTCAGGATCAGGAAGGTGCGAGTCGCGCTTTTGCCACTTGGCTTGCACGCCGGATGCTCGCAGCTTAACAACTTCTCAGGATAAAAAACTGGAATAAAAACAAAAGGAGATGCGACGACTCCTGACACAAAAACAATTCGTCGTTCAACGTTCCTCTGTTATGTAGCACTTACTATTTAACAGAGGACTTCAACTGGCATGTTGAGTGGAAAAAACATTCGACCGCCTGAGAAGTTTGTTCTTAAAAATAAAAAACGTCCGTTTGGATTAAGGAGAGAAAATGGATTTTCAGAATGTGTTGGATGATAACAAAAGACAGATCGCAAGAGCTCGACAATTGAATGTCAGGGCTGGGCAGACTGTTTTTCCGGTTATGTCTGAGGCTGAGTTTGTTGAGTGGATTATTACTCAATCAGCTGGTGCAACAAGCATCGCAAAAATTTCTGATCCAGAAACCTTGCGTCTTCCTTCTCTTAATGAGGAGTTGGTGACACTGGTCATGGATGAGAATCCTGATCAGATTGAGGTTTTTGGAACTTCTGTCGCGGTTGAATACCGAGCACCGTATTACGGCACTATGTATGCCCCGCACATAAGTCTTCCGGAATCATTGGTTGTCAACAATGGTTGGCTCAATCTTCCGGATGACGCGATTAGGTTACCTGGTGGTCGTCTGGTTGATGTTTCTTTCTCAATCAGAGTTTCAGGATCGTGGTCGTCGGACACATTTTCTGGTATTGATCTCGTTGATCTCAAAGAGCAGGTGAAAAATCACCTGAACGAGAATCAGTGGAATATGTGGACAACGAAACCGACCATTGTTCTGCCGGATATAACCAATGACAACGCCGTAATTCCGGAGATCATTGCTGACGATTATGGTCGGTGTGTTGTGACGAATCGATATTTGTTTGGCTACGGAACGATTCGTTCCACCACATCCTCTTGGAATTCTTCCGTGACCTGGAATGCCTATTGGACCAGGGATTGGAAAGAGGTAGAGCAAATACGTGCGGAAGCTGTAATCGAGCTCGAGAAGGCAAAAGTAAATGTCAAGCTCGAACGTGATCGCCAAGCAATCCAGCAGCGGGCAGAAACCGCTAGACAGGAATTTCGGGAATGTTATTCGAACTTCTATTATTCTGACGCTTTGTCTGGAACAGAATTGCAAAGGCGGTTTTATGACCGTTACTACACTTCTTTTCCATCTGATCTCGCGGGACTGAAGCGATATGCGAAAGAGACCAAGGATATCATGACGGAGGTCCGAGACGCGATCGCAATATATGAGAAGAAGAAAATCGAGGAAGCTGCGCGCATGGCAAAGGCCGGCGAGCGGTTACTCGGAATTCTTCAGAGTCACTATGCGATTTGCCCGATTTGTGGAAAAGCGCAGGAGTGGACACTGGATCAGGCCGAGGTTGGAATACAAAACGGTGTAGTTTACCCCATGTGTGATTGCTATTATGGAGGCAATGCACTCGGGATTATCACCTCCGCTCTTGACCAGGGCGCGACGGTTAAAAACATCGTTCGCGTTGATAATCGAGACGGAAATGTTCTTTACCGTTCGATGATCGGCGATTACGCGGCTGTTTCTATGGCTGTGTATTACAAGAATGGTCAATGGAATCTCGCTCTGGTCATTGACCTTGAGGCGTTCCGTTCCGATGGGAAAGTCGTCTTCGAGATCGTGTGGCATCAGCCGACTGAATTTGATCTCGAGCTTCAGGGTCTCTATCGTCTGCGCGACAGTTATGACGATCAGATCCGGCAGGCGGAAGAGGAGTTGAGGAGCGAATGGAATCCGGTTCGAAAGCTCAGTTTCCGGATCGGAAAGAATCCAAAGTCAGGCCTGGATCAGTGGGAAGCTGGCGACAGAAGCGTCAAATACGTGGTTGACGCGAAGTCGTCGCTTTTGTCTGAGATCCAGCCTGGTCTGATATTTTACTGCCGGGAAGGACGGGCACTTGTGGATTCGGGAAGATTCCGACTCATTCTCGTGAACCCATACCTCCAGGCCGGTCGTAACATTGAGGCCGAGATCGCGGCTCTTGAAGCCAAAATCAAAGCTGAATATGAACCGGTAACTTCTCCTGTTTCGAAGGTGGAGAAGTTGGTGACTGCACCTTCAAACCAAAGGCTCGATCTTTCGAGTTTACTTGGACTCAATATACAACGACTTTAACAAAACACCCTCGCATACGTCTGCGAGGGTTTTTCTTTATCTGTTTACGCGTTCTTTTATTTCTCGTGCGGTTTGTTGAAGATTGTACAGATCGTTTTTGAGATATTCCATTTTTGTATCTGTGCCGCGAATTTGGGTTTCAAGATTTTGGAGTTTGTATTCCATGTCTTGAAGTTGTTTTTGCATCGGATACAGGAGGTCACTCATTTTTTGTTCCAGACGATAAGCAACCGCTTCCAGATTTTTTGTGAAGTCTTCTTGAGAGAGTTCAGACATATTTTTTGGTTTAACCTTGTGGAAATGGTTCAAGTGCTAGAATTTTTTTTACGTCTCCATCAGACAATACGTGATGTTCTTGAAGAATATCGACCAAGGCAAGAAGTTTACGATCTTCTTTACGTAAGGCAACCGTGAGATTTCCTTGAAAGTCAGACATTTTTTCATCCAAATAGTCTTTTGTAACTATGGTCGATTCGATTTTTTTGGATCTTCGTTCTGTATGTTCTGCAAATGTATTGATAACGTCCAAAATTTTCTGGTTGGATGTTTGAATGAGATAAAGAATCTCCTGGTTTGTTGGGTCTTGTGAATTGGTCTGCATCAGAGAAGACGTAAAATTAACCAACATCTGAACTTTGTTTTGCATCTAATAATTCTTCCCATGACATTTCAGCTGCTTCGGCAAGCTCATCATATTCATCATAATATCCGAATACAATTCCTTGATCATCCACTTCTGTAACCACAAGATATTCAGTTGTTTCTTTTTTTCCTTGGAATTCTCTTGTGACATGAATTTCTTGCGTTCGATGATCTTTTGCATCTCTGGAATGTTCAAAAAGAGGAAAAAGTCGTTCTCTTTTTTCTGTAACAGTTTCCTTTTTTTCTTCGGTTTCTTTTTTGGGTTGTATTGCTTCTTCTGGTTTAAATCCGTATTCACCCATATAAGTTTTTGATAAAAATAAGATTATGTTTATTGTAACATATTATGATTAAAATCCGCCCCGAAGCCCGGGCGAGCTCTATCCGAGCGCAGGATGCCCGCGTCTCCTGACCAAAGAGACGTAGGCATCCCAGCGAGTTACGAGCCCGGGTGCCTTCGGGGATGCCCTTTCTTTTCACCCATTTTCTTTGGGCAAGCACAAGAAAATGGGTCGGGGATGTTGGGGCAGAGCCCCATACATAAAAATAATTATGTTATCACCTCTTGACAAATTATAAAAAATATGATAGAGTATATTCATCAAGATGAGAGAAGTTTGAACCTTAACCAAGCCAAAAAAGAATAGTTTAGGAACCTGAAAAAAACAGTTATTTCTGTCAGGGTTCCTTGACAGGAAGTCAAAAATTTGGTATACTGAAACCACGAAGATGAGAAAAGGGAAAACAAATATACCCCCAGTCATCTTCTGAGGATTCATAGAACTCCTGGCGATCGGTAGGCCTGAGATCCAAAAAGATTTGAAAAAGTCTTTTGAGATCTCGGTCCTACATCAGATCAATAACAACCGGGCCCGCACAAGAAGCGAGCCCGAAGCCATGGGAGTATTTCATGAATACCAACACGACGACTCTCCGCGCCGCCATCGCCACTGCCGAGATCGAGCTTCTCGCCGCAAACCGAATCGCTGGTTGCGGACCGAAGGATGCTCGTAGGCAAGTGGCAGCCGGGCGCAAGGGCGTCTGGCTGAAGGTGGTCGAGGCCTCCGACAAGCTGGAGTCTCTGAAGACCCAGCTTCGCCAGGCCGAAGAAGCCGACCGACGTGCCCGCGACGCCAAGCGTGCGTATGGGAAGGTCGGCGGCGGGCTCTCTCGCTTGGCGGCGAACGATCGCGCCAAGTGGCAGGCTGCTCAGCAGGCAGCGACCAAGTAGGTCGTCTGTCTGCAACTCCAAGGTGCAGCTTGGAGGTCAGTTACAACGTTGTCGCCTGCACAGCGACAACCACATATGCTCTTTCCGAGAGCCCTTTCCGCGGCGTTTTGACGCATTGCCGCACCGTGGGCTCATCCGGCGTAGGCCACCTAGCTTTCTGTTAGGTGGTCTTGCTTTTTTAGAGGGGTTTTTGTGGGATCTTTTTGTTTTTATCCCAATAAGGGTTATGAGATAAGGTGGTTTGTGTTTTATAAAAAAGATAGTGTACACTTAGAATACTCTTAATAATCTTTTGTATGCTTCCACGTTTTATTGGTCTTAAAGAATTTCGTCAAAATATGGCAAAGGTTTCTGCTGATGCATTTAAACAGGGAAGGCGATTGATTATTCTTCGAAAAAATCGTCCTCTTTTTGAATTGCGTCCATTTTCAGAAAAAGAAGAAGTATTTGAAAAATTACTTCTTGAAATTCAGGAAGCAAAAGAAGATATAAAAAAGAAACAGGTGTATTCACTAAAACAAGTAAAGAAAAGAATCGGACTTTCTTAATGGTTTTATGATGTCTGTTTTGCAATTTACGCAACATGCGTTAAATGATCTTGAAGTTATTCCAAAAAATATAGCCCAACGGATTGTTTTAAAATTGGAATTTTATCTATCGACAAATAATCCTATGAGATTTGCAAAAGCACTTTCAGGTCCACTTCAAGGTTTTTCTCGTTTTCGCATAGGTGATTATCGTGTGATTTTTGAACAAAATGCGTCTGGAAAAATAGTCATTTATACAATTTTGCGTATTAAACATCGTCGTGAAATTTATGAGTAAAATTTTTTAGCAAAATTGTTCATATTCTGTTAGGATAATTTTAATATATGCTATCCCCAAAAAAGATAAGAGTTTCTTCTCAGATAGTCAAAAAAATATCTCAGAAAAAACAAGGTCTTAGCAAAAAAGAAAAAGAAAAAGCAGCCAAAATTTTTTGGTCGCAATATCGTGACCTCATGAAGCGCTTAGCAAATGAGTAATCTTTGGTATCCAAATTTTGAAGAGTTAAACGAATGGGTTGAGTTCCTTCAAAAAGATGTTGTTGGGACGATTTTTTTGCCGCCCAATTTGAATCAAACATGGATCACGTGCATGTTACGTTGTTTTCAATTAACAGCGATCCATCCAGACGGACAAGATTTATTTCAAACTGCCGCTCGTCTCTTTTATAAAATTGTTAAAAATCATGTCCTCGTTGATGGAAATAAACGCAGTGCTGTTATTTGTACATTTTATTTTTTCATTGAAAATCATCAATATCTTTTGATTCCTCCTGAGGAAATGTACCTTTTGGCAATAGAGATTGCTTCTTCTCCTGGTTCTGAATTCATGGATGTGATGATTCAAAATTTAAGTGAGGTTTTTCAAAAAAATACAAAATTTTCTTTGTAAATTCAGTCAAATAAACATCAGTTTTTTATCTATTGCTATGTCTGTTCCAAACACTATTCACCCTCTTCTTCAAACTCGATATAGTCCGCTTGTTTTTCAAGATAAGCCTATTCTAAAAGATATTTTGAAACGATTGTTTGAAGCTGCCCAATGGGCACCATCGAGTTATAATGAGCAACCGTGGCGATTTGTGGTTGGGGTGAAAGGTGAGGGAAATGGATGGCAAAAGATTTTTGATTGTCTGGTCGAAGGAAATCAGACTTGGGCAAATTCGGCTCCGGTTTTGGTTTTAACAGTTGCAAAAAAATCGTTTGCTTATAACAAAGCAGACAATCCACATGCGTGGCATGATGTTGGGTTGGCAATGAGTCAGCTTATTTTTCAAGCAACATCAGAACAGATTTTTGTTCACCAGATGGCTGGGTTTGATGCGCAAAAAGCAAGAGAAAGTTTGTTGATTCCAGATGAATGTGAACCTGTTGCAGTCGCAGCTCTGGGATATGAGGGAAACATAACCGATATAACAGACCCAAAACTTGTTGAGCGAGCAAATGCTCCGCGACAGCGTCAATCATTGTCGGAGATTGTTTTTGAGGATCATTTTGGAAATGGTTTATTTTAGGACTTTCTCAGTTTAGACCAGTTTGGGTGCACGGGGTGCAAGCTTTATCGAGCTGTACAAAATGGTACAGCGAGAAAAACTGGGGTCCCCGTAAACTCAAAATGGGCAAAATGAGAAAGTCCTATGTTTGAGAATTGATCAAAAATCCGCTATACTATATCCATTATGTGGCGGATCAATCATGCACCAAAACGTCCGACAACTGAGTATTTAGATGTGGTCCTTACCCGAGTGGAAGAGGATGATGATTTGCGTTTTCGCGCAGATGCTATTTTAGCTGCGGCGGAAAAAGATACTTCTTTGTTTGCAGAACTGTTTCATTGTCCGCAAGATCCTGTGCGTCATGGTGAAGGTCCATTTGTTGGGCATCATATTCGTCTCATTCTCATGACGTTATATGCCATTGTGGATGGAAAGGTACATTTGATGGATATTGAGGAATTTCGACGATTAAAAGGGTTTGAAGGAGAAATCGAAGAATTGGAAGAAACCATCAAAGAAAAAGTGGCTTCGCTTGAGGTCTATGCGCTTTGTCATGATCTTGGAAAACCATCCACGATTTGGTTTGAGGCAAAGCCAGGTTCAGAAGGTGCTTCTCTTGGATTTGCTGTGCCAATTTCGCATGCTTGGGCAGATGAGCGAGAAGTAAAACGTCAAGAATTGATTGTCCGTTATCGCGAGCTTTTTTCTGTTTTTGCAAAAGAGCGGGCAGAGATGTCTGCGTCAGATGTTCAGGCAGAATTTTTCGCACAGTTTCAAATTTTGATTCATTATCCAGGTCACGCACATTCGTTAGCAGAACCACGATTACGTGCTCTTTTTGCACAAGTAGCTGAAGCAAGAAGGCTTACTCCAAATGATGCAGAGGATATCTCCCATGTGATTTTTCAACACATGGATGCCATTGTTGCTTTTCAACGTGCAAATTTGCGTGCCTATAATCATTTTGCTCATTACGCACGCCACTATGGTCGCGATGCGGATGATTTTCTTGATCTGCTTCTTGCGGCAATTTTTCTTGATGCGGTGTGTGCTTCTCGTAGGCGTGGGGTACATGGAGTTTGGTACGATGCAACACTCGTTGTTCACTTTCTTGCGGCTGAACGTGAATATGCTCCATGGAAGCGTGAACAACGTTTAAAAGCGCGAGAAGATGCTCGTCGTAAAGAAGAGAATCGACGATTGCGTGAAGCAAAACTTGATGGAGATTCATTGCTTACTCTTTTTCAAATGCAGACAAGTCCACAATTTGGATCTATTCTTGCAGCTGTTCACAAAGCAGCACGTGGTGAATGTCCACTTCCTACGTCTTTTCCAGCAGATATTCTTCAAGAACTGGAAAACAGAGTGATGGAGTATCGATCTCTCATCTAATTTTTATGCTTTGTTTTCTCTCTGGGACACTTCTTCATCACGGTATTGGATACGTGATTGTTTTAGTGCACGGAGTTGGGTATAAAGTTTTTTTGCCAGAAGATGCAGCGCATGAATTATCTGGTGAAGTGACTTTGTATACACATGAAGTGATACGTGATGATCAGCGTGAATTGTTTGGATTTTTGAGTTTGCCTGCCTTGGAATTATTTTGGAAATTGATCAATGTGTCTGGTGTTGGGCCTCGCAGTGCGCAAAAAATTGTGTTTGCAAGACCTGTTGAGGAAGTGAAGACAAATATCATGGGAGGAAATCTTGCATTTTTAATGGACATTCCAGGTATTGGAAAAAAGACTGCACAAAAAATCATTTTGGAATTAAAAGGAGTGCTTGCTGAAGAGCCATCTGTTTCTTTGTTTGATCAGGATGCCCTTCAAGCATTACTTGGGTTGGGTTACACCCGCAGACAAGCAGAGGAAGCACTTTCAACTGTTCAAGGTGATACAACCGAGGCGCGTGTGCGTCTTGCTTTGAAATGTCTGTCTCGATAATGTGTTGCTTTTATGTCATCAATGTTCGAAAAAGAAATTTTTTCATCTGATCAAGAGACATGGGACGCATTTGTTTTAGAGTATGGACCTCAATCTGGTGCATTTCTTCAATCTTGGGAATGGGGAAATTTTCAAGAGAAACTTGGCCGACGTGTAAAGCGCATCGGATTTTTTCGTGAAGAAAAATGGTGTGGAGTGGCTCAGATTATTTTTCTTTCTCTTCCGTTTGGAAAACAATATGGATTTTGTCCGCGAGGACCAGTGGTCATCCCGGGTTTTTATGAAGATCCTGATTTTGCGGTTTCGTTATCACACCTTTTTCGTTTAGAAAAATCCACGTTGTTTCTTCGTACAGAGCCTCCATTTGAAAAAGAAATTTTTTTACCTCCTGTGTGGAAATTTGTCCGCGCTGTTAATACCCCACACACACTTCTTCTTTCTTTAAAACCAGAATTAGACCAATTGCTTGCCAACATGCATCCAAAAACGAGATATAATATTCGCCTTGCAGAACGCAAGGGAGTGCAAATTCGTTTTTTGGATGCGAGTCGTTTTGAAGAGCTCTGGCCGTTATTTGCAAACACAGCGGAACGCGACGGTTTTCGTTTACATGCAAAATCGTATTACAAGACGTGTTTAGAAACACTTACAGACAGTCGCATCCATGCATTTCTTGCGGCTGCTTTTTTTGATGGAAAACCACTTGCAGCAAATCTTATGATTGATTACGAAAATACACGAACGTATTTACATGGCGCATCTAGTAACACAGAGAGACAATTGATGGCGCCATACCTCCTTCATTGGGCATTGATTCAGGATGCAAAAATAAATGGGATGAAACAGTATGATTGGTGGGGAATTGCCGGCAGTGATGATCCGAAAGATCCATGGGCTGGTATTACACGTTTCAAACGTGGATTTGGTGGCGAAGAAATTTCGTATCCGGGTACGTTTGATTTTGTGTTGCAATCTGTTCCTTATGCAGGATATTGTGCGATGCGAGCTCTTATACGTCGTTTACGTTTTTAACATTTCTACACATATACTCCGTCTATGGATTTCGCTAATATTATTCTCATTGTTCTTGGATTGATTGTTTTTGAGATCATCTCGAGCATTGATAACGCGGTTGTAAATGCCGATGTCCTTACCACCATGTCCGAAAAAGGCAGAAAATGGTTTTTGTTTTACGGAATTATTTTTGCGGTTTTTATTGTTCGTGGAATCCTTCCTCTTCTCATTGTGTATTTCACAAATCCAGGTATTGGCATTTTTGGTGCCGTGACCGCGACGTTTAGTGGAGATGAATCCATTCTTGCATCTGTGGAGCGAAGCAAACCAATTCTCTTGGCTGGTGGTGGAGTCTATTTGTTGTTTTTATTTTTCTACTGGCTTTTTGTTGAAAAAAAAGAATACGCCTTTTTTTTGGAACGACATATTCATGAACGATATTCATTTTGGTTTTATGCAACGGCATCTGTGATGCTTTTGTCGATTGTGTGGATGACGATTCCTATTAATCCATTTATTGCGCTTGGTGCCGTGGTTGGATCAACGGCTTTTTTCATCACAAATGGTTTTAAAATGAACGCAGAAGAAAAAGAAAGGGAATTAAAAGGAGGACATCTGACTGATATTAGCAAAATTTTGTATTTGGAAATGATTGATACAACGTTTTCCATTGACGGTGTTCTTGGAGCATTCGCGTTTACCCTTTCTGTGCCGCTCATTTTTTTTGGAAATGGATTAGGAGCATTTGTGGTTCGCTATATCACCATTCATGGAGTGCGTACGGTAAAAAAATATCGGTATTTGAAAAATGGAGCTATGTATTCGATTGCAAGCCTTGGGCTCATCATGCTTCTTGAAAGTTTGCATGTGGAAGTTCGCTCTTGGATTCCTCCGATTATCACATTTATTGTGGTTGGTATTTTCTTCTGGCTCTCGAAAAAAGAATTACAAATTGAAGGAGTGATAAAAGAGTAGAAAAATTGGCGATGTAGAAATTGTAAAAGATGTAGAAAGTGTAGACTAATGTAGAAAGTGTTGGAAAAATTTTTTGAATAAAAAAACCGGAGGGGAAAATCCTCTCCGGTTTATGGTTTCTCCTGCTTACCTCAGAGTGAGGGGCAGGGTTCGGTTAAGTTCTCGTCGACTGCTTCGTCGCAGTCGTTGTCGAGGTCGTCGCAGATCTCTGCGGCCCCGGGGTATACAGACGCATTCGTGTCATCACAATCCCCGTGGATTTCCGCATATCCATCGCGGTCATCGTCAGAATTATCGCAGGGGATATAGTCCCCGTCGCAATCCTGATCAATGCCGCATGAAGTCTCGACTGCGTCCGGGTGGATCGCCGGAGCCGTGTCATCACAATCCCCGCCGTTGGGTGACGTTCCATTGGGCATGAACTCGGGGCATGCTGCGCCCGGAGTACTGCCGTAGGTGTCGCCATCTTCGTCCACGAAATAGCCGGTCTGGTCGACAGCGTCCAGATCAACGACCCCGTCACAGTTGTCGTCCAATCCGTTACAAATTTCGGCGGCACTCGGACGAATGGCCGGATCTTCGTCATTGCAATCCGTACCGCCTTCGACCACAGTCGACGGATATCCATCTTCGTCTCTGTCGACTAGGTCGCCGTCCTCGCAGTCCTGATCGATGCCGTCGTATGCAATCTCGATGGCATTCGGGTTGATCGCGGCGTTGGTATCGTCGCAATCACCCTCAGACACCGAGAATCCATCACCGTCCAAGTCGGGTTCTTGTGTGGGTTCGATCACAATAACCTGGGGTGTTGGATCCATGATTGTTGCGATGACATAGTCATCGAACAAGGCCGCTTTCTGACAACTTGTGGCCAAGAACAAGGAGACCACGATGGAACCGAACAAATAATACTGACGTGCTGCGTTCATCGCGCACCTCCTTTATGACCAAATTCAATGCCAATAACGATTCCGGCGGCCAATCCGCCACCGATCGCCAAACTCCACTGTTTCCACCCTGCTTTGGGAGCGACCAGTTGATGGCCGTTCGGAATCTCTCTGACCTGATCCCTGTATCCCTGCTCGGTAAGCAGGATAAGGGTCGATGTTCCAGCGGTTACTGCCGCTGCCTCGAGCCAGTTGAACGAAACCTTGATTCGCGGTTTCGTCTTCTGACTGTTCGATCCTGAGGACGACGGTTGATCACCACCGGGCTGATCCGATGATGCTTCATCTTCTCCGGCTGAACCGGTCAGATGACCTGAACCGTCTCCTTGGTCGGATCCATTCCGTGTCGGGTAGATGTTTACCGTTTTATTTTTATTCACGGTGACATCTCCCTCTTTTGTTATGTGTACGACACAGAACGGTCCATTTCGAGCCCCCGGATCCTCACACGCGGGTGGTTGTGCTCCATTTTGGGTAATGTAATATCCACCGTCAATATAGAACTTGACGGTACGATATTCAGGCCCTAAACCGGCGTTATTTTCGCCGGTTCCCACAACTTCCAGCTGTGTGGCGGGGATTCCATGGTTTTCAAGAAACCTCGCAACTGTTGCGGCTCTCTGGCCGCTCAAATTGAGGTTTATGATGTC
>Ga0076128_117_pt1 | contig 26961 bp, 27 predicted proteins | sample RifGroC2_FD_67714 | JGI IMG/M metagenome (GOLD analysis project Ga0076128, IMG submission 67714) | Parcubacteria (Uhrbacteria) bacterium GW2011_GWC2_41_11 | reverse complement strand
TTAAGTCATCTTTTTGCGCAAGGCGTAGTTTCTGGCGAATTGTTTTTAGCTGATAGTAAATTTCGAGAAAAAGTGAATGATAAACTATCGCAAAGTCATAAAATCCAAGACATAAAAATCAAACCCATAGCCTCAGATTACACAATTATTTATGGCATTATCAGTTCATCTGAACATGATCTTGAAATTCCATTTTTCAGCAAGGTAAGCCTTAAAAATGCAAAAAGACGGCTTGAGACATTTGGTTATAAGGTATTTGTTCAAAAAATTGGTCATTCAGTTGATACCGCTTCAGAATGAGATGTGTCTGTTGCCAATTTCATCTCCTCCACAAACCCCTCCACCACAGCCGTATTATCCTTCAACCAAATATACCAAAATAAGAACAATGCCTCAGAAAGTCGCCAATGCACCCTAATCCACACTTCAACCTTCGAGTCCAAAACACTTGAAATCTGCCTAGAATCAGCCATTTCTTCCTCCGGATGATGTGCTAAATATTCATCGATAGTCATCCTTTTCCTTACTAACCCTTTGGTTTCCGGTTCCAATCGCGTTAATGACCCCCCACCAATAAAAGTCTCTCTGAAAAGAGGGATTTTTGTTTTGTGCGAAGTGAGCTTGTTTACTATTCTATTCTAAATAGAAATGCGACATAGTGTAGACTATTAGGTATCAATACACGTATGATCTTGAGAAATGGGCACTGTGGTAAATTCTACAGCTGTTTATGTTTTCCATAGTACCCGGGTACTCACATATTACTTAATTTAAAAGTTATATGAACGAAATTATATGTCCGAATTGCAAAAAAGCCTTCAAAATTGATGAAGCCGGATTTGCAGACATACTCAAGCAAATTCGTGATCATCAGTTTGAGAAAGAATTACGGGAGCATTTGGAAATAGCTGAAAAAGATAAGGAGAGTGCTGTGAAATTTGCCGAAGTTAATACCAAAAATGCATTTCAAGCAGATTTGGTCAAAAAGGAATTAGAAATTGTCGGGATGAAATCAAAAATCAATAGCGCGGAGCTTGAGAAAAAACTGGCTGTCACCGAAGCGGTTAATAAAATTGAGAAAGAGCGCGAAGAACTGGTAGGTGAGCTAAAAAGCAAAGAGATTGAAAAGCAATTACTTGAAAAGTCTTTAACGGAAAAGTTTTCCACGGAACTTAAGACCAAGGATGACATCATTAAAATGAAAGATGAAGAAATTGCTCTTCGTAAAGACATGAAATTAAAACTCAGTACCAAAATGGTTGGTGAAACTTTGGAGCAACATTGTGAAACCGAATTCAATAAACTCCGCGCTACAGGTTTTCAGCGCGCATACTTTGAAAAGGATAACGATTCCAAGTCCGGAAGTAAGGGTGATTATATTTATCGTGAAACCGACGAAGCCGGCAATGAAATCATTTCAATCATGTTTGAAATGAAGAATGAAGGGGATGAGACAGCTACAAAGAAAAAGAATGAGGACTTTTTGCATGAGCTTGATAAAGATCGTACAGAGAAAAAATGCGAATATGCGGTTTTAGTTACGCTTCTGGAAGCTGAAAATGAATTATATAATACCGGTATTGTCGATGTTTCGCATAAACATCCGAAAATGTATGTGGTCCGTCCTCAATTTTTCATCCCAATGATCACACTTCTTCGCAACGCTGCCATACATTCACTTAAATATAAAGCGGAGCTTGCTTTGGTTAAGAGTCAAAATATTGACATCACAAACTTTGAAGATAACTTGAATCAATTTAAGGAAGGATTTGCAAAAAATTATGATTTGGCAAATCGTAAATTTAAAATCGCAATTGAAGAAATAGAAAAGACGATAGATCATCTTCAAAAAACCAAAGACGCTCTCTTATCGTCGGAAAATAATCTTCGCCTTGCCAATAATAAAGCGGAAGAGTTGACCATTAAAAGATTGGTATGTGGGAATTCGACCATGACGGCTAAATTTAAAGAACTCTCCGTTGGAAATAAATCTTATAAAAATATGCAAAAAAGAGTATTTATTATTCACGGTTGGGATGGCTACCCTGAAAAAGATTGGTTTCCTTGGCTGAAAGCGGAACTTGAAAACCGTGATTTTGCTGTTTTTGTTCCTCAGTTACCAAAAACTGATGAGCCGAGAATCAGTAATTGGATCCCAGCTCTTAAAGAGGTTGTTGGCATCGTTGACAATCAAACATACTTCGTGGGACATAGTATGGGTTGCCAAACCATTGCCAGATATTTGGAGACTTTACCGGAAGATGTGAAGGTCGGTGGAGCCGTATTTGTCGCAGGATTCTTTAAGCGATTATCAAATTTGGAAGATGACGATGTTGTTCAAAGTGTTGCGGATGAATGGTTGAAAACGCTTCTCGATTTGGAGAAAGTAAAATTACACTTAGACAAAAGCGTGGCTATTTTTTCAGACAATGACCCCTACGTTCCGATTGATAATCAAGAAGAATATCGTGATAAACTTGGTGCAAAAATCATAATTGAGCATGAAAAAGGTCATTTTTCTGGTAGGAACGGGACGACTGAGCTACCAGTTGTACTTGATGCAGTTATTGAGATATCTCAGTAATATTTTACGGATTGATGTAAGTCGATTTTTTGTGTTTTTTGAATTTTTACATCCACTCAACAAACCCGTCTAACGGAAGAAACCAAAACAATGTATGAAACCAAAGGAGAAGAAGATTTGTTTGGTTTGTAAAAAGGAAATATCCAAGAACAATGAGAAAAATTCCACTGATGATCGAAATGATATTTCCATGTCGACTTAATGTTTTTGTGATGACTGAGGAACCGGAACCCATACCAAGAGCAAGAAGAAGAAATGGGAGAGCAAGACCAAGAGAAAATACAGACAGGAGAAACGTTCCTTGAAGAATTGTCGTTGTGGTCGAAGCCATCATAAGGACGGTTCCAAGAATAGGACCAATACACGGGCTCCATCCGAGCGCGAATGTTGCTCCAAGGAGAAAAGCACTCAACGGTCGTCCGGTTTTTAAGGGAATGGATGGAAATTTCTTTTCCCATTGAAGAAATCGAAGAGAAGGAATATTTAGGACAAAGATAAGTTCAGACAGACCAAGAAAAATAATGAGCAAGCCGCTTATGCGTGTGATCCAAAAATTTTCAACGGAAAGGAAGGTTGCGGTTGTTCCAAGTGCGGTTCCCATGAAAATAAAAATCGTACTGAATCCCAAAACATACAGGAGAGCATGAAAAAATATTTTTGCGCGCAAGCGACTTTTATGTTCTGAAAGTCGAAATTCTGTTGCGGTAACACCACCAAGAAATCCAAGATAGATAGGAACAAGGGGAAGAGTACAAGGAGCAAGAAAAGTGAGAAGACCAGCAATAAACGAAGGAATAATCAGAGACGCAACCATAAGGAATGGAAGATTATTTGATCAAATTCGGAGGAATATCTCCTCGAAGAAAAGCAAGAATATTTTTGGCAGCACGACAAGACATCGCATCTCTTGTTTCAATGGTTGCAGAAGCCGTATGAGGAGTGAGAATAACATTTGAAAGACGACGCAGAGTCAAAATATCTTCTTTGTTGCATGCGATATTCGGTTCGCATTCATGAACATCTAGTCCAGCGCCTGCAATTTGTTTTGTTTTTAATGCTTGAACTAATGCATGAATATCAATAACTGGACCGCGAGAAGTATTGATGAGGAATGCTGTTTTTTTCATTCGTTTTAACTCCTTTGTACCAATAAGATGGTGGGTAGACGGAAGGAGAGGAACATGGAGAGAAACAAAATCCGCTTCTTTTAAGAGTTGATCTTTTGTTCGATACACAGCGTGAAATGTTTTTTCGAGTTCCGGGTTTGCACGAACATCATGATAGAGAATACGAATGCCAAATCCTTCGGCGACACGTCGGATAAGACAGGTTCCAATTTTTCCTGTTCCAATAATACCGAGTGTTTTTCCAATAATGTCTGTGCCAAGAAAAAGATTTGGATTCCATCCTTTGTATTTTCCCGCACGCATGAATGTGTCTGATTCCACAATGCGATGTGCAAGAGCAAACATCATGGCGACTGTGTGCTCTGCAACCGTTTCCGCGATTTCATCTCCCGGAGTATTTGTAAGTGCAATTCCTCGTTTTTTGGCTTCGACTACATCAATGTTATCGAAACCAACGGCATAGTTTGCGACCAGTTTGAGTTGCGGACCTGCCGCATCAAATATGTCTGTATCAATACGGTCTGTGAGAAGAGAAAGTAATATATTTACTCCTTTGACTCGTCGAAGAAGTTCTCGATGAGGAATGATTTGATCTTTTTCGTACACTTCAATTTTTAATCCTTTTCTTTTTTTGAGAAGTTTAAGACCTGATTCGGGAATCGCGCGCGTGATAAAAATGCGAGTCATAAAAATTATGTATATTCCTCAATACGAATACGTTTCATTTGGCTTGAACTTGGCCAGGTATGGAGAATACCGGCTTTGGCTCCAATTTTTTGAATGACAGATTCTGCATTAAGCACGGCTATTTTTAAGGATGATTCGAGAGATTGTGTTTTGAGAAATCCAGCCACGAATCCGGAGCCGAATGCATCTCCAGCTCCTGTGCGAGAAATAGCTTTGGCATCTGTAGAAGTGGCAAAAAAAGTGTGGCCATTGGTATAAGCATATGCGCCACGTGCACCATCTGTCACAATGGTTATGTGATGAGGTGTTGTAAGTATACGCATCATATTTGTAATTTCTTTTTCTCCAGTCAATTTTTCTGCTTCTTCGCGATTAACAGAAAAAACATCAACAAATGGCAAAAGCTTCTGAATAGTTGCAAGACCTTTTTCAATTTCTTGAGCGCCCGGATTCCAAACAACAAATGTTTTTTGTTTTTGTGCGTAGTGAAGAATTTGTTTGATAATAGGAATGTTCCCGCCAAGGGAGGTGAGATAAAAACAATGTGCACGCATATTTTTCCATGGAATGGAAGCTGAGACAAAATGTGCGGATGCTCCGCGGTAAACAAGAACGGTTCGTTCTCCGTTTGGGGCAGTGAGGAGAGTCGAATATGCTGTTCCTTCTTTTTTTATAGTTCGGATAAAAGATGTTTTAATACCTTCGTGTTTAAGGTCATTCACAACATCTTTTCCAGCCGTATCTTCTCCTATCTGAGAAACGCATGCGGTAGAAAATCCAAGTCTTGCAAATGTTGATGCTGTATTTGTTGCTCCGCCTCCGGTTGTATAAACTACACGATCAATATCAATTTTTGTCCCAAACGTAACGCATTCGCCAATACCGGTTTCAAATTGGTCAGAAGAAATAAATTTGAATTGGTCTGAAAAGAGAAAGACATCTCTGGTTGAGGCTCCGATCGTGATGACGTCAGACATATATAGAATAAAGGATAAGATTGACTTTTTTGTCAAAATGTTATAACATATTTAGTTCTGATTTGAGCTTGAAAAAGGGATAATCAGATAAGGTTTTTGTTTTCTTGTAAGTTTAGGATCCAAACCTTTTTACAGAGGAGGTCTTAATGAGACTTCGATCCGAGTTTCGTTCATTTCTTAAGGTCGCTGGTCGATGGGGACTTTGGATCGCTGTTTTCACAATTCTTTGGTTTGTGAGAGGAATTGTGTGGGAAGCGATGATTCTGATTTTCCAGGCCGGAGTTATGGCATTCCTCATGGGTATTGGAGCCGGCATCCTGGTCGGGATTCCATTCCTTCTTCATCTGGCGTTTGTTAGCCTGGTGGTTGAGGGGACAAGGTTCCCGACATGGGTGTACACCAAAATGTGGTTGGGATTGACAATTATTCTCATGATTTGTCAGTTTCCGCCGCATGTCTGGATGAGGTACAAGGTGGCACCCATTGCAGAGGAGTTTGAAAAAGATTCTTTTTGTGAGCTTTGGGAGTGTCATCCGGATTGGATGGCAATCGACCGTCGAGATGATGTGCTGAAGAAGCACGGATTTACAATGGTCGGGAGCTGGTGGGTCTCCGAAGGATATCTCTCGGACAGGACATTTAAAAGCCCTCTTTATATGTGGACAGGCACGTCTTATGTGCTTCGTCGTAAACATTGAGGATTTTTCTTGACTGCGTTTCTCTACAGAAGGCGCAGTTTTTTTATCCTTTTTCGTTACACCCCAATAATTTCATTTTTTGCTGGACAACTTTTGTCATGAGCTCCTTTGCCGGTTTTAATATTTCTCGCGGATCAATCACTTTTGGATGTTCGGCAAGAAATTTTCTCACACCTGCATCAAAGGCAATACGTAAATCCGTATCAATGTTCACTTTACAAATTCCAAGCGATACTGCTTTGCGAATGGATGCGTCAGATACGCCTTTTGCTTCCTCAATTTCGCATCCAAAAGCAAGACACTGTTTTTTGATAGCGCTTGGGACACCAGATGCACCGTGAAGTACAAGTGGAACATGCACAACTCCACGAATTTTTTCGAGGCGTACAAAATCAAGTCGTGATGCGCCATGAAATTTGTATGCCCCGTGACTTGTTCCGATGGCGATCGCAAGAGCATCGCATCCTGTTTCACGTACAAATCTGGCAGCTTGTGTTGGGTCTGTAAAATGTGCATTGCGCTCGGTAACGGAAACAAAATCTTCAATCCCTGCAATCGCTCCAAGTTCTGCTTCAACGGAAATTCCATGCGGGCGCGCTAAGGCAACAATCCGTTTTGTTCGACGAATATTTTCTTCAAGTGGATGCGCAGATCCGTCATACATCACGCTTGTATAAAGACCGCTTTTGATTGCTTCTTTGACAAGCTCTTCATTTTTTCCATGATCTAAGTGAAAGACAACAGGGAGTCGTGTGCGATTGGCTGCAAGATGAACAAGTATCCCAAGTTCTTCCATGCCTGCATAGGAAATAGCTCCTTCGCTTGTTTGAAGAATAACCGGTGCATGTTCAGCTTCAGCTGCGGCAATAACAGCTTGAATCATTTCCAAGTTATTGACATTGAAAGCTCCAACAGCATATCCGCGACGCGAAGCAGTTTGTAAAACATTTTTGAGAGAAACAAGCATAGAGTTACATTTTTACAACGTGAAAATTCTGAACTTTACGCAGACGTCTACGAATTTGTGAAAGCGTGAGGAGTCCAGCTTGAGGTCCCACTTTTCCAACAACAGATGTTGAATTAACAGCCCCCCATCGTAAAGCTTCGTCGTGAAATTGATTATGCATGAGCGCACTGATGTATCCAGTAGCAAATGCGTCACCTGCTCCTGTGGCTTCCACAAGTTTGCCAGGAAAAATGGGACAAGAGTGAAGTTCTTTTCCATCAAAACTGTATGAGCCATTTCCTCCATCTGTGATCACAACTTTTTTTGCCCCAAGCTGCCAAAGAGAAGTGGCAAGGTGGTGAATTTCTGTGGTGGTTACCTGTGTAATTTTTTGTGCCTCTTCGCGATTGACAAATAGAACATCTGCAGTGGAGAGGAAATCCAGAAAAATTTGCTTGCGTTCTTCTATTTGAATCGTGCCCGGATTTATTCCAAGAAAAATCGGTTGTTTTTTTCTGAGAGCCATGATGGATCGATAGAGGAGTTCATATCCAGGACCCATTTCTCCCACATACATCCACTTTGTACGCCCAAGTTTGCGGGGAAGTCGATAAGCCCGTTGAATATGAGAGGTAAGAATCGTCTTTTCTCCTTTGAAATTAAGCACGACAGAATAGGCACTGGGTTCTTTTTTTGAAACACGAATATAAGCTGGACTAATACCTTCTTCTTTGAAACGGGTAAGGGCAAGATGTCTGGTTCCATCTTCTCCCATAATGCTCATGACGGCTGTTTTCATTCCCATGCGAGCAAGACCGGTTGCAACATTCGGAGCGGTTCCTGCAATCTGTGAGTCAACCACTTTTACGGGAATTTTTGCTCCGTAATCAATACAAAGAAGACAATCTGGCATTTTGAGTTGGCACTGAACAGAAGCTTCATCTAAAATAACAAAGGTGTCGAGTTTGATATCTCCAATCGTAATCATGTCAAACATAAAAAGAAGAAAAACAGTTATTTTATCTCTATAATAACAGTTTTTATCCAAATGACACAAAAAGACCCTGAGGAATACAGGGTCTTTTTGTTAGACAGATGTTCGTGATTTTAATGTTGAATCTGGTTTTTTTCCTCCCCATTTTTTGGGTGTTTGATTTAAGGCTTTTTTCATCACATTTTTTTGCATACATTCCAGTTTTTTTCGCGCAGCCGCAATGTATTCAGGAAGAGCAGGAACTCGCTCTCCTTTTTTACGTTTGAGTACACGGCGGGCTGCTTGAATAATGAATGAAGCAGTAAGACCGAATCCTTCCATGAGTTCGCGGGGTTCTCCGGATTCACCAAAACGATCTTGTATACCCATTCGTTCAAGAGGAACAGGAATAGTGAGAGTTAATGTTTCGGCCACAGCCCCTCCAAGACCACCAACAGCTTGTGCTTCTTCAATCGTCACAAACGCACCTGTTTCTTTTGCAGCTAAGACAATTGTTTGAACATCAAATGGTTTTATGGTGTGACAATTTATCACACGTGCCTCAATTCTGTATTTGTGAGAAAGAGTTTCTGCTGCCAAGAGAGCTTCATAAAGAACAGGCCCAGCAGCGACAATGGTCAGGTCATTTCCGAACCGGTAGGTCTCTGCATGACCAAGAGTAAATGGTGTTTTTTCTGTGGTGAATACCGGTGATTTTTCGCGGGCAAATCGAAGATAGTATGGGCCCACAAGTTTTGCAGCTGTGAGCGTTGCTTTTCGTGTTTCCTCTTTGTCGCAAGGAACAAGAACGCGCATGTTTGGCATGACACGCATGATGGCAATATCTTCAATCATTTGGTGAGTCGCCCCATCCGGACCAACGGAAATACCGGCATGAGCTCCGGCAATTTTGACATTTGTATTGTTGAGGGCGATAGTTGTGCGAATCTGCTCCCAATTCCGTCCGGGAGAAAATGTTGCATAGCTTGAAATGAACGGAACTTTTCCTGTGAGAGCCATCCCTGCCGCAATCGAAGCCATGGATTGTTCAGAAACACCCATTTGGATAAATCGATCTGGAAATGTTTGTTTGAAAGGAAGGCTGCGTGTAGATTCGGAAAGGTCTGCACACAAAACCACCACATTTTTATCTATTGTTCCAGCTTGAACTAATCCTTCTCCATACCCATCTCGAGTGGGAACGTATTTTGTGTGCGTTGAATCAAATGCTTGTGGGAGGAGATGCATGGCCGGATTTAAACCTTTTTTTGTCGAAGGTTTGAGAGTCATACAATTTATTTTTTATGAGCAGTACGTCCGCGTGCAAGTCGGACAAGAGCCCAGACCATGAGTCCGAGGGGAAGGAGTATGCCTCCTCCGATTACAAGAAGCCAAATCGTTCCTGCAGCTGCGGATTGAAATAACGCAATGAGCGTTTGAATAGCTTCTTTAAAAATAGAGAGAGGTCGGAATCCTTTTGTGGGGAGCTGAACAGATGCCTCTTCTGACAATGAAACGGAAATCGTGGAATAAGCTGTGACATTTTCCAAATATTTGATGCGACCTTGAAGGGATTCAATGGTTCCACGAATGGATCCAAGCTGTTGCTGAACCATAAGGACATCTTGAATTGTTTCGGCTTTTTTCAAAATTTCCAAATAGACTTGTTCTTGAGCCTCAGCATTATGGAGTTGAGCTTGGAGATCTGTGAATTGTTCGGTGACATCCTGACCGGTGGAGGACTGATTGGAAACAGCCAGGGCATAAGAGGTAATAGTATCCATGGTTCTGTCAAATTCTTTGACAGGAATACGTATACTGATTTTTCCTTTATGTGTACCGTCTTTGTTTTCAGAAATAGATGAATTTTGAACAAAACCATGATCCATATCGGCAAGATCAGTGATTTGTGAAACCGCATATGGGACATCTTTTACCACAAGAGTGAGATATCCGTTTTTGATAATACGCTGATCGACCTCAGCCGCGGTTTCTCCGGCAGTGATAGAGGGTTCCGGCGGAAGAATTGGCATTATGGATTTTTGTAAAGATTCTTCAGGTGCGATATCTGTGTCACTTGCCATCATTTCTCCTATTGGAATACGTGTTTGAAATGATGTTGTTGCGATCGAATTTTTTGTTGAAGAGGATTGTGACAAAAGGAGAGAGATTGTTGTGCTTGCAAGGATAAGAAGAAGGACACCTCCACCTATCGTCCACAAAGTTTGTTTTTTCATAAAAAGATTATGTAAATTTATTGATGTTCACTTGTGATTTTTCCTCCAAGTGTACGCAATTGTTCCAGAGCTTTCATGGATTCTTCACCCGCTTTTGGTGGTTTGCCATGCCATTCAAAGTTATATTCCATGAAATCGACTCCATATCCTGGAATTGTGTCTGCCAAAATAACCGTTGATTTTTCTGAAATTCCATGTGCCCGTTCAATAGCAGTGACAAAATCGCGTATATCATTTCCCGCGCATCGTTCCACATGAAGATTGAACGCTTCAAATTTTTCTGCCAGCGGTTCCAAAGGCATGATGTCTTCGGTTGTGCCGTCAATTTGAATGTTGTTGCGGTCAATAATGAATGTACAGTTGTAAAGTTTATTGCGACCTGCAAAGAGCATGGCTTCCCATGTTTGACCTGCCTGGAGTTCTCCGTCAGACATCACACAATAAACGCGCCACGGAGCATGATCCATAAGACCCGCGTAGGCGAGTCCGACGGCTTGTGAAGATCCGGATCCGAGTGGTCCAGATGTTGTTTCCACTCCTGGGAGTTTTTCTCGTTCTGGATGACCTTGGAGATGAGAACCAAGTTTGCGAAGGGTCATGAGCCAAGACAAAGGAAAATATCCAGCGCGCGCCATGGTTGCATAGCGCACGGGACAAATATGACCATTGGACAAAATGAGACGATCACGATCTTTCCAATCTGGATGTTTTGGTTTATGAACCATGATATGAAAATAGAGAGCGGTAAAAATGTCAGTCATACCAAGCGGTCCTGCGGTGTGGCCAGAACCAGCCTCCACAAGCATATCAATGATATCTTCGCGAATGTGCATGGCTTTTTTTTCGAGTTCAGCTAAAGTTTTATCGTGCAAATGAAGAGGTTTTCGCACGTTCGGTCCCAGGGTTAAATTTGGCATAAGAGTCGATGAATTTTTCCAAAAATCTTTTCAATTATACCTTATTATGCAATTTCACCCCAATATTTCTTGATATTTTTAATCGTTTACGTAAATGAATGAGATCAAGAAACATTTGATGCGATGTTTTGCCTAGATGCATGTGGTTTTTGCGACGCGGATCCGGAGTCTCTTGCCAATGAATAGGAACTTCGGCGATGCGAAATCCATGAAGAGTGGCAAGAGCAATAAGTTCTGTATCAAAAAAATATCCATCATTTTGTATGAGAGGAAGGAGTTCGTTGGTCACATCTTTTTTCACGGCTTTGAAGCCGCATTGAAGATCATGAATAGAAAGATTGAGGAAAAGATGGGCAGTACATGTGTATGCAAAAGAAATGATTCGGCGCAAAAATGTTTGTGTCACGTGAGCTCCTTTTACACGACGTGAACCTATAGCTATATCATGGGATGAAAGTGCGGCAAAAAGGGCTGGAATATCTTTCAAATCCGAAGCAAGATCTGCATCCATAAATGCGTAAATATCCGCATTCGGTTCCGTGCGCCAAGCCTCGCGAATCGTTCTTCCTTTTCCACTTTGAGAAAAAGAAAGAATATGCAAGCGTGGATGAATGATTGTATGAATAATTTTTGCTGTTCGGTCAGTAGATCCATTTTCAGCTATGAGTAATTTCCAATCGTCATGAGCAAGTTGTTCGTCAAATACGTTCAAAACAGAATGAATGTTTTGTTCAATGATTGTTTCTTCATTATGAACTGGGATGACAATAATAATTTTCATAATGATGTGGTTGAGTGATACACATGAATCCATTCATTTTTTGTTACCTCTGTAAAAAGGGAAGAATGGTCAAGTTGTTCCATGAATGTTTTTGCATCGTCTAAGCGTGTATCCACAACAATGGTGCGCGCATGAAAGACGGAAAGAATATCTTTTATATTTCCTTTTCCTGCGGCAATGTCTTGCCAGGTACGAAATGCCTTTGGATCAAAATCATACATGAACGTTGGATCAAGTCCCACGATGTAGTTGTGGGTATCATCAAGATAAAAAAGAATGAGAGAAAAATCCCAGGAGTTGTGAAATACTGTTTCTCCTGCAGGAACATGTGTTCGAATCCAATCTGTGGCGGGTTTGTATTGTGCTTCGGAATAATACGTTTCTTTTTGTAGAGTCATGTGTATGGTATCTGCTGCAAAAATACTAACGAGAAGGAATAACATAATAACGACGGTTTTTTTTCGCCATGATTTTTTTGATATCCATGTCTGAATAAGAGGAGAAAGTTCTTGTTCAAAGAAATGTTTTGAGAAGGGTGCCATGGATGCAGATGTAAGAATAATAAATGGAATGGCATATTCCACGTATCGATTTGATTTGAGCGTGAGAAGAATGTATCCGCCAGCAAGAAAGAGGAAAGTGAAGACTATGGAAATATCTTTTTTGTTTTGGGTGGTTTTTGATAGAAAAAGACCAGGAAGAAAAAGAGAAAAACAAAGAGCTAAAGGAACAAAAACAGAGGTGTTCCAAAGAATAAGATCGACAAATGTCATGGGATACCATTCTTGACCAACAGGAAGAATACTTTGGTAATTTACGATACCAATTTTGAAAATATCGAGAACACTAAAAAAAATATTTTGCGGAAAATAGGGATGGAAGATGAGACCCAGAAGAAGACCGCCACACACAACAAAGATATCTTTTTTTCGCGCTTGCCAGGCTGTATGGAGTGCTTGAAAAAATGAACCTAAAAATAAAAGATGTGAAGCAACGACTTCCGCAACAAAAACAGCAAATACAGATAAAAGAAGCACAGGCCATCCGTGATAAAACCAAACAAAGATTACACTCCCAAAAAAAAGGAAGAGGCGATTTTTTTGCGAGAAAAGAAGCCAGGTGAGTCCAAGAAGCAGGGCAACCGCAAGCGCTGGTGCTCGAGGAAGAGTCATGCGATGAAAAAAGTTGATGGAGAAAATAGCCGCAAGCGTAAACCATTCTGGAAATGGAGTGTGCATGGCTTTGAGAATACGAAACAAAACAAAAAAAGTGAGGAATCCGAAAACAACAGCGGAAATTTTCATGCCAACAAGCGGATCAAAAAAAGTGACAAAAGGAATAAGGAGGACATGATAGAGAAAATGCGGATTAACGAAAACATTTTTGAAGTCTGTAAATTGAAACCAGGGAAAGGTGTGAATGATTCCTTGATCCCTCAAAATCATGGCCATTTTGGCATGATAAAAAGAATCCGGATCAGGAAAAACAGGTCCGGCTTCAGAAAGAATAAGAAGAAGGAGAAGAAAAACAAAGATGTAAATGGTGAATGGTTTTCCTTTCATAGAATCCTCCATAGCGTAACGGAAAAGATCATAAAACAAAACCACCTGTTTTGTAACAGGTGGTTGTTTGACGTTTTAAATTATTCGACAATAATCGTTCCAGTCATACTTGTGTGATAACTGCAGAAGAAAGGATATGTTCCGGCTTTGTTGAAATAACGGGTAAAATTTACACCATTTTCCATAGTTCCTGTTCCCCAGGAAAGATCACTGGCTGTGGCTGTATGTTTGTTTGTTCCTTTGTTTTCAAAACGAACAGCGTGTCCGGCTTTGATCGTGATTGTGGTTTGGCTATAGGCATTATCTGTGATTTGGATAATGGCTGGAGACTGAATGTCTTTGTCTTCATCAATATTGTAGTTTGTGCCAGTTGCCAATGAAAGAAAATCTTCACTTGTTTCGAAGTCTGTTCCTTTGGTGTAATTCGAGAAGAAAGAATCTGGAACATCATCAATCATCGAGTTCCAGTTGGTGCCATAGTATCCAGAAGCAAGAGTTTCAGAAGTGACCCAATGCAAGGTTCCATCTTGACCAACTGCATACACTTTTGGATCACTGTTTATTTTGATCATGCGTATTCCTGGATTATACGTCACATTTCCGCCGATCTGGATTTTTCCAAGATCTGCATCTGAGAGCCAACGGACACCATTGAAATCCGTGTACCAAGTGAAATAGGTTTTATCGTTTGGAAATACGTATCGCATGCCATCTTTCCCGTAGTAATAAACAGCGGAAAAGCTTGTTCCGCGAACAAGGTCGCCTGCCTTAAGATCTGTAAGGGTTGCAGTATTTGAAGCTGAAGCGGAAAAGGGAACACTATTTAAACTCACCACACATGCGGCAATTCCGATTCCAGAAAGGATTTTTTTCAACATAGAAAAGAAACATTCTGTTAAAAATAAATGATTTGGAAGCATAATGAAGTATAGCATGAATAAAGTGATTGAGGGAAGATTTCATGGGTTGACCGGAGATAAATAAAACAAAAACGATCTCGAGATGAGATCGTCTGTTTTTAGCTGAAGGAATTGTTTTTCGAATGGTTTCCAAGTGCTTTAATCGGATCGTTTAGTGCTTCGAGATCCGAGGCAAGGCGTTGGAAGGTTTCTGTTGCCTCTGCGAGCATGGTGTCGCGTCGGCGTTTTCGAGTCTCTTCCTCCCGTTCTGTTTTCTCGCGCACATGTTGATCACGCAAAAGCGAGAGAATATTTTCTGCATGCTTGATCACATCCTGTTCTGCCTCTGCGATGTGTAAGGCTTTCAGTTGACGTTTTGCATGCGAAATCTGTTTGCTATATGGACTTCGGATGTCCGAGATCCATCGCCATAGATTTCGAAACAGATCAGGCGTGTGAAAAAGCATCCACAACACGAATATGATCGACAGAATCGGAAGAAATTCCAGGACAACGAGAAAACGAATCCGCTCATTTTCTTCCTTGTTTGTTCCAAGAAAGAGTCCTGCATCTCCGTCCGTAGAAACCTGGATGATGACGAAAATAATAAGGGAGACAATAACCCATTCAATGAGCCAGTTTGGCCATCCAAACCAGGAATAGAATACCGAGTACCGAATCATGTCCGGTGCCTTCGGATCAGGCTTGGTCGGAAGGGGAAGGAGAATGGCATTCACTCCAGATGTCTGCACTTTTGCAGCCATCTCAGCGATCCTTTCTGCGAATCCGGAAGGCGTACCGTGGTTGTACCAAAAATAATCCAGGTCATAGGCATTTTTTGGGTATTCGCCATCGCGAATTTTTTCAACAATTTTTTCCTTTTCCGATTCTGAGATCGGTTTGCCGGAAAGATACATTTGGTGAAGATCTCGTCCAAATGTTACATACAGAGCTTCATTAGGATTTTCTTCTGGCGGCTCGAGTGCAACCTTCCAGAGTTTTTCATTCCATTTATTCGCGGTCTGAACCTTGACAGTTTCTGTCTGCCAGATTTTGACTGCATCCGAATAACACGTATCTACGCTGCTTTGTATGAATTGCGAACACCCAGCACCAAAACCGAAAAGAATGAGATAGATAACTCCAACACTGAATGCAACTACTACAGAATCTTCTCTTTTCACACTTCCTCCATTTTTTGTGACTGATTGGGAAAGAACGAACCGCTGACCTTAGCAAAAAAAGTAATATTTTACAGAAAAGAGAGAGAGGAGTAAAGTAAGAAAGTAAGAAATGATTACATTTATGACAATGATTGTAAAAGCAACAAAGAAAGGACAGGTAACCCTTCCATCTAAATGGAGAAAAAATTTTGACACCAATCAATATCTTGTCAAAGAAAAAGGAAATACGCTTATTATTACTCCTCTTGAGGTAGACGATTTAGAAGAGAAAAATTGGGAGACTATTTTTGATGCGAAGCGTGATCATCATGGAAAAGGAATTCCTCTTGATGAGTTCATTCGTCTTTTGAAAAAGACCCTTTGAGAAATATGGATGAAATGGAAAAATTATTGCGTAAAATAAAAAAGAAGGATCGAGAACGACTTTTAGAAACCATGAATGCGTTGCAGCAGGGAAAAGTGGAAGGATTAAAAGTGAAGAAGCTCACTCATTCTTCTTTTTATCGCATAAGAATTGGAGATTTTCGCATTATTTTTTCTATGGATGAACAAAGAAAAATGATCATCATCGAATCTGTTCGATTGAGAAATGAAAGGACATATAAATAATTGAAATAAAGTATTTCTCAAGCGGCTTGAGGGGGTGTTTCTCCAGCAAGAGCTGTTTGAAATGCTTGGAGAGCCTCATGTGGATTTTTTGCACCAAATACGATCGAGGTCACACAAAATCGTGAACAACCTGCATCCACAAGTGCAGACATGTTTTTTAAAGTCACTCCGCCGTCTATCGTAATAGGAAGTTCGGGGATGCGTTCGTGTGCCTGACGAATTTTTTCAAGAATATATTCTCCTTCAAATACTTGCCCTGATGCTCCGGGATGCACACCCATCACAAGAAGCGTATCAAGTTCTTTGAGAATGGTTTGAATTTCTTCAAGAGGAGTTTCCGGATTCAGAGCCACGCCTGCTTCGACACAATGAACTGTGCGAATTTGTTCAAGAATTTTGTTCAGAGGTCGTTCGATTTCCGCATGGACAATAGCACGGCACGTTTGCGGAACATATTTTACCCATTCGGCAATGATAGGCAACGGATTTGAAACCATAAGATGAAGTTCATATCGAACCGACGTCTGCATCCCGGCAACCGTTTCCGCATCGTGCCAATTGGTAAAAGGAAATAATGTTCCATCAAGAATGTCGACATGAATGGTTTGGACGTTGTTTTCAACCAGACGCAGGCGTTGTTCAAATTCTTTTTGGGATTCGACAAGGATGGATGGAATAAGTTCAAGGGGCATAGAGTATAAATATTGGGTGGATAGAAATCGTTAAAATCGTAGAAAATATAGAAATCGTTTTTTCATCTTAGTATACCAGTACAAAAATTTGAGATAAACAAAAGGAGACCGTGTGGTCTCCTCAAGGTTTAATCTTCGTCCGCAAGCATGAGGCCTGCGAGCGCTCCGGCTCGCTTAACCGATGCACCACTTCGAAGGACACGACTCATTTCCTCGGGTGAGAGGAGATGAAGCCGAAGCGTCACGGCCGGGGTCGCCTCGAAATCTCGAACATCGCCCTGGTCCGGTGCGACCGCTCCTTCGATCTTAGTTCCAGCACCGACAGCACGTCGTCTGCTGTCTCGCATGACCTCTCCACTATCGCCTTCCCTGTAGACGATGTGCGCCTTTTTGGGCTCAAGGCTTCGATAGAACGAAACATCGATTACGCCGGACTGCGCATCCGATCCCATGATCTGGGTTGCGATACCGCGCTCTTCGGACGTGAATTTGAATCGGCGAAACCCGTCGTCGGTGTAAAAACCGACACAGGCCATCTCCGAGATGTTTGATCCTCTCGTCGATAGATAGTTCTGTGGCGGAATCCATATTCCGCATTTTGAACAGAAGTTGTTTGCACTCATACAACTTCCACATCTTGGACAGTTCACAACATACTGTTCAAGCCGATTGGTGGAAGGAAGACATGTGATGGGATTTACTCCCTCCACACTGATTCGCATAGCCAGTTCGTACGCCTGCCAAAGCGGAACTTTGTATTCCCGCTGGCCGTCACCCATGCTCGAGAAACTGATCTCGAGATGCTGATTTCCATCCGGAATCTCCATGAAGAACGAGACAATTCCCTTTGAAGGGATCGACTGCATTTCTTCCGGACATCCGACGAAATCATCCGTAGAGTAAACCGTTTGTGGATGAACCATGTGTCGATCTTTATTGGGACCGAGCACATACATTCGACAGGAAAAACCACGACCGGAGAGTTTATCCAAACCTTTCATCTTTACTCCTCTGAAAAAATGGTTCTTGTCTTCATTTTTTTTGAAAACCGAAAACCACTGGTTAATAAAGAACAGACCGAGTAGTAAACCTGAAAATTATTTTTTTGTCAATCCTCCCATATCCTCAATCTTCTTAATTTTTTCCAATCTTCGCATATGACGCTCTTCTCCGCTAAATGGAGTTTTGAGCCAAATATGAACCATTTCTTTTGCTTCTTCAGTGGAAATGACTCGACCGGGCAAACAGAGAACATTTGTATCATCGTCTGTGCGCATGGTTTTGACTGCATAGACATTATATCCGGTACCTGCTCGAATTCCTTTCACTTTATTTGCGGTAATACAAATTCCTTGTGCATTTCCACAAAAGAGAATGCCGCGGGCAAGAGGATCTTCTGCGACTTGTTTTGCAACCACGTATCCGAAGTCCGGATAATCATCATTTGGATCAAAGGTTTCATCTCCAAGATCGTGAACCTCATATCCTTCTGTTTCAAGCATAGTTTGAATAGCTTCTTTCATGTCCCATCCAGCATGATCAGAGCCGAGGAAGAGGGGGTGAAGTTTGTGGGGTGCAAGGGGCTCATGGGAGGCATGGGGCGCAAGGGGGGTGTGTGGCTTGAGAGGATTAAAAAGTGAAGACATAGGCGAATGTGAACAGAAGTTTAACACGTTCCTACCGTTAGGTGTTATCAGATATTTTATCTGATAATGCTTGACGTGAGAATACCACAGATATATGATGATGTCATATTATACTAACATATGTCTACCATATCTGTTCCTCTTCCACATCCACTTGAATCTTTCATTGAGCGCATGGTCAAACGTGGTGCTGCTTCCACAAAAGCGGAGGTGGTTCGTCAGGCATTAGCACGTTATGCGGAAGATGAAGCAGTAGAATCTGTTCTTCGCGCACAACAAGAATTGCGTGAAGGCAAGGAAATTCGTGGAGATCTACGAGAAATTTTGAAAAAAATGTAAGTGGATATGAAAGTTTCCTATGCGCCTTCTTTTCTAAGATCTCTACGATCATTGACACCTCTTCTTTGTGAAGAAATTGTTGCAAAGATCGATTTATTTAAGGATGAACGTAACCATACCGCGTTACGCGTTCACAAATTAAAAGGACGTCTGAAAGATTGCTACGCATTTTTTGTGAATTATCAATTTAGAGTTGTTTTTCAGTTTGTTGGTAGACCTAAACGTGCGTATCTTTTAGCAGTTGGAGATCATGATGTGTATGATCGATAAAATGACTTAATGTCTTTTTGTCAGAAACTATTGTCATTTACTCTTGACAAAATTTTTAGATTTTGTTAGGTTGCTATCGTCGAGTTGAAAAGTCAGCTCGCAAAGTTTGGAAAAAATCGACCTGTTTCAGGGTCGGATGTTCTCAAACAACAAGCAAGAAAAAGGAGGACAGAAGATGTCCGAAGTGAAGATTTCCGAGAAATTTTTGGCTTTGATCAAGGCGTTCGCGGAAGAGGCCGAGTTGGAAGAGAGTGTGGTTCAGATTGCACTTCTGAAGCTCGTCAAACCCAGTGACAAGGGGATCGAGAAGCTAGCAAATCTGCCGGATGCATCGATTCTGAAAGGATTCGAGGGTGTCGAAGGTGCGACTGAGGCGGACATTCTGTTTGCCATTAACAAGGTCGTCAAACCCAAGCCGGCACCGGTCGCGTCTGCGGTCGAGACCGCGGTCCCGGTGAATCCCGTGAACCCGCTGGCTGGTCTGGTCACGGTAGCGAAGGAGTCCAAGAAGGCGTCGATTCTTCCGACCCTTCCGGATTTCGCGAGTCTGCTCGATGTGTTTCGAGTCGGTGGAGACCTGGTGGTCAGCCCCGAACTCGCGATCGTCGGTGCTCAGGCCGCTCTGGCCCAGAACTATGGCATCGAGGATCTCGAGAAGAGTCTGGGTGCCCTGATGCGCACTCGCGCGCGCAGCGTCCGGCGGGTGTTCGGAGTCGAGCAGGAGAAGCTGTTCCGGAAGGCCCTTTCGAAGGACTCGGATTTCGACGCGATCCTCCCGAGCAGTTCCCCCTTCTGGACGAAGACGGAGAGGGAGGAGTTCTACAAGAATTGGGGGTTCGTGTGGAAGGCAACGGCTGCCTTCTACGATGTCCTCGCCGGATGGCGTCAGGCCCTGCGGGATGACCACCAGGACCTGATCGGTGCCTTGACCGGCGATCTCGATGATGCACCGGACACCACCCCGCTTCAGGCCGAAGGGGCACGAGTGATTGAGACTGTCAACGAAGCCCTCATCGGACCGGGAGCACTCATTGCCGGTCGGATGGCGGCAGAGGCGGGTTGGCGGCGTGAGTTGCTCAACAATTCCCAGATTCTCACCTTCACGAACATGACGAAGGAAGAGATTCTGCGGGAGCTGCATCTTGATGTCTCCATCGCAGACGTTAAGGTCGAGCAGGCCATTGCCCTCTTCCTGAATGGGATCCTACATGCCACTGCGAAGGCGACACCGGACGTTGAGGTCAAGTACTACAAGGACCTCTTCAATGTCGGTCGGTCTATCCCGTGGTCAGTCATCGGGCAGACCGTGACGACCGTCGGTGTGCGTACCGGCTCCAACGGTCATCAGCCCGCTGCTTCGGTGGATGGTCGCAAGACCGGCGGTCGTCGTCAGCCTTACGGTGACATCGACCAGGCCGGGCCGCCGAACTTTGGGGCCCCGACCAACTATCGAGGCTGAACCACTTGAGCGGAATAAGGCACTTGCCGCGTTCCGCTCTTTTTCTTAGAGGATCATCCATTAAGTGTGAATGATCCTCTAAGAGGAAGGATATTTCTTTTAAAATCAAAGAATTGCATAATACTGTGCAATAACAAAAAGGAGGTAGATCGTGGGTAGTAGTGGTTCTTATGATTCATATCGTGGGAGATCGGATCTTTATTCCGGTTACGCACGTACGTATGAACCTCCAAAACGTTCATCTTCATTTGATGATCGTTCGGATGAAGAAAGAAGGAGAGAAGCAGAGGAGGAGAGGCTTGAGCGAGAAAAGGTGGAGAGGGAAAGAACTGCAGCCGGAGCTGCTCATAAGAGAGAGGTAGAGGAATCTCGGAAGAGATTGAGAGACAATCCAAATCCTCCTCCGCCTCCGAAGTCTCGGATAGCCGCAGAGGAGGTCAAGTATGATCGATCTCTCGTGCGGTTGGGCATCTCCAAGCCGGACGATCAAGTTCAAGGACTTGTGTATCTTCTGATCGACAACTCGGCCTCTAACGATATCATTCGGACACATGTCCGAAATACTGTGTCCTATATTTTGGGAACGATGGGGGCAATCTGCCCTGGCTATCAAGTGGTTTTTGACTTTGTGAGCGACCATTATGATGGTTCGGGTCACATGCAGGAGATCGATTATGTCTATCCAACCGAGGATGGAGTGAACGGTCTTGTTTCCTCCATTGCCCATGTCCATGACATGGACGGTGGAGATTACCCGGAATGTTTTGCCTGCCCGCTCGACAGGATCAGTCGCCTCGATTTCGGCAATGTGCCGAAGGAAAAGCGTCATGTGATTGTTGTCACGGACAGTATTCCCCATGGTTTCGGATATCGCGGGGATGACGAATGCACCGCAGGTCTTGACTGGGGAACGGTGATGCAGAAGGTTCAGGAGACCTTTGCCACGTTCCAGGTCATTGGTTGTGCGAAGGAGGATCAGCGAGTCATCATGGATCTTTCCACCGTGAAGAGTGAAGAGCACCGCAAGGCGCTCGTCACAAATGCCATCCTATTTTTCATGGCTCGAAATCGAGGTCGTCAGACCGTAGAGGGTTTTCTTGCTGGGTGGTATGCGAAGATGTTGCGCGAGCCCATTTTTGGTCAGCAGACCGATCATAACGCGCAGAATGTGATTGAAATGATGGTGGAATTTATTGAGGCTTCTCGGGAAGACCTCGACGCGCTTCTGGATCGGATTCTGGTCCGGGAGGTTGAAAAGAAATAGAAAATCTTGGGGCTGTTGCGGAAACGAATTCGTAGCAGCCTCTTTTTTAAAAAATTCACACTTTTTTCTCAGCTATCTATTTTTAAAAAATGGATGGCTAAGCTGAGAAGTTTTGAAAAAAGTTCATTGAAAATTTAACATTCGAAATTTCGAATAAGGAGTGAGAAATGTCCATCGATTCTGGCCTTGCTCTCCTTGCCTGCACGGCAGCTGATCGAAGGAATTTGGTTCGAGCTGTGAATGAGTTTGTGAAGATTGATGCGTGGGAATACTTGAAACAAGCATTTGATATTGCTTGTAGGAACGGCGACCTCCGTGCGGTCTGCGAAATTGAACGGATCGGTCGAGAAAATAATCGACCAGAATTGCTTCTCGATGATTTTGAAACATGGGTTACGACTCATGGAATCAAATGGTTTGACCTCTATCAGGATGATGAACGTCATGTTCGATATATTCGCGAAGAGGATGTTGCGTTCATTGAGTCTATGATTGCTGAACGGTTTTCGGATCGCGATGTGTTCTGGAAGCGTGTATTTGTGACTTTGGATGTGGATCCAAAATTTCCGTCTGAACGGCGTGCGTTGCTTGAATGTCTTGCGAAGCGCGAGAATCCGGTTATATCGTTCGTTCTGGAAGATCCGGCAGAAATCGAGAGATATTTTCTCGAGTTTTGTCGAGAATCAGGCATGACGGTTTTCCGACGTTATCAAGAGGCGAACGAATCGCTTGGTCAGAATAGTTTTGTGTATCTCGTTCTGGATCGCGATGGGCTTATGAAAGTTTTCAAACAACTTCCTTCGCGGGACAGGAATGCTCTGGTCATTACAAGACCTTCTGAACCAGATGTTTACGCGGCTCTACCAGTCACTGACGCGCTTCCACACTGTTATGGTGTGGTCGAAGTAGCCGAAGGAATTCGGTTCATGAAAACGTCGGTTGTTTTCGGACAAGTGCTTTCGGATTTTGCCAAGACCAGTTCCATGTTGAAGTCGGAAGAAGTGCGTCATATCGTGCAGCGCATAGCAGAAACACTTTCCATGCTTCACAGTCACGGAATCGCATATCTGGATTTGCGTCCGGAAAACGTGAAAGTGAACGGAAGCGATGTTTCTCTTCTCGATCTCGGTGACAGTCGATTCATCGACTCAAACACCGGAACCGTGGACACATATCTTTCGGATGCGCGGTACGCTTCTCCGGAAGTCGTGCTTGCGTGTCGAGCGTCAACTGCTTCGGATGTCTTTCAGCTCGGGATTCTTTTTCATGTTCTTCTGACCGGTTTGCACCCGTTCATAGAACAAGGGGAAGAACCACGTTATCGAGAGGAAGAAATTCTTCTCTTTGCGATGCCGAACGCGCTGAAACTCTACGAGCCAATACAGGAATTTCCTTATGGTTCCTTGATCGAACACATGCTCGATAAGGATCCTTCGAAACGTCCGTCGGCCGCAGAGGTCGCGGAAGCGTTGAATGGATCGGACGTGGATATCCGTCATTGCAGTCGTACAGGCGGACGTCCGCGGGAAAACAATACGGTGCTTTTTCCTGCTCGAATGGGCATTCCGCATAAAGGACACATCGAGTATATGGCCCGTCTGCTTGAGCTCGGGTACCACCTCAGGATTTCTCTTCAGTGTTCCTATGTCATCTCGGACATTGATCCAATTCCCAAATGGGTGGTCATGAAAATGGTTGCCCAAGCTCTGATGGAAAAAGGATTTGGTCCTGAGGACTTCGACTTTCTGTTTACTCCGTTGCCTTCATCGGATGAAGTGCATCGGCTCTGGTTTGCTATGTCGGACGGCTGGGAGGATGTGGTTGCAATCGCGTCGGCAAATGCCGGAGTGCACGACCTATTTACCTTTTCAAATAAGCCAATGATCGACCAGCGAATGTTATTTGGATTCGAAGGAGAAGTATACGAGGATCAATCTTGGGGAAAGATTCTGCGAAGAGCAGTTCGAACCGGAGATCGTGAAACGTTTGATGACTACATTGCCCGGGGCAGCGAGCGGATTGCAACATTTGAGGAATTGCAGCGCATGTACGCGGCAACTCCGATTCTTGCACAATCTGGTCGCATCACTGCTGTGCTTCTTGATGAAGATGATGAAGAGATCGTACGAACGAAAGTTTTCCGTTCTCTTGGACCTGAAGCGAGTATCCTCCGAGCATTGGAAATGCAAGGAAAGCATATCCGAATCATTGATTCATATGCTCGTGTAAGCAGTGTGGAAATGGATCATTCCCGCACATTCATTCGATATGAACGAATGGAAGTCGAGGGTGAAAATCAGTCTATCTTTTTCAAAAAGGAAGAATGATGAAACAATATGATGATGCTCTGATTCTCTACTTTGAGGATCGAGGATATGAGAAAGACACAGCGGCTGCTCTTGTTCGTCTCCTTATGCGAAAGGAGTGGTCATCGGATTCAAATATTTTTGCCTGGATCACGCTTGAGGAGTTGGAGGATATTTTTTCCAAAGTATATCTTCGGATAACTCCAGAAGATCTGGACGTTGTCATCGGAAACCTGCGAAGCATCGGTATCGCGGCATCAGAAGGAACACTGCCGGTCTGTCTTGACTGTGGACGTTTTGCATTCGAGCCAGGAGTTCATGAGCCAAGAGGTCTTCTTTTTCCCGGCAGTCCATGTCCATACGATACCAATCACAGAGTGGTTGCGTCATTCTCGTCGAAACAGGTCGAGAAGAAACGTAGGGTGATTCCTGACGGTCAGATTCTTCATTGGATTAAATGGATGATTTGGCCCGTGAATATTCTTTCATATGGTTTCGATGTGACTATGGGTCGTGTTCGTGTTCCGATCACGCACGACGCTGTGGTTACCTACTTGATAAAAGATAGGAAGAAGATTAAGGAATCAATAGATCCGATTGTTGAAGAAGCTTGCCGAATTCAGGATATTTCTTATCCTATTTTTCTCCTTTATGTGTTGCACTCTGGTATGTTTCCAACCGTGCGACATTGGCTTGATGCGATTGATACGCTCGTGGATCCACGTAAGTATGGAATCTTCGAGTACAACATCGAATCGTTCGTTATTTCTGCGGATGATTTTCAGTATCAGGAACATGAAGGAACAACATCTGGTTCAGAACCTGTGGCGGAGACAAAACCGACAGGTAAGAAGATGAGCATCCAAGAAAAGCTGGATGCAGAGAAAAATAAACCTCTCACAGGAGTGGAAAAGAAAGCGCTTCTTGAGCGGATGGAGGCATTAACCGGCGGTGGTTTCATGGTGATTTTGTTGTATAGTGGCCATGAAAGTTCTATGTTAGGGTCCCCATCTGTTTTACAAGAATTCAATTTGGTCTTCACGAATCCTTTTGGTAATTATTGGGATCGGAGGACTAAAAAAGGAGAAGAAGGGCTTCAAAGAGCTCTTCGATTCTTCGGCGAGAGCGCTGAACCTCACCATTGGGTGGCTTTGCGCAATGCCTTTGAAATAAAAGACTTGCGGGAACAGAGCGAGGCGCAATCGCGCAGTTATTCCCAGTGGGGTGACCACTAAAAAGTTCATTTTATGCCCTACCATGCTTTGGTAGGGTTTTTGTTTATAAGTCTTTTCAGGATTGACAATAACGTAAAAACAAGTATGATCTTTTTTCGTCCTTTTACATACAAAGTCGATAACCGTAACGTAACAAAAAGGAGATTTAATGAAAAAGAACGTGTCACAGTTTCTTTATGTAATCAAGACACTTGGACTTACAAAGATCTTCATTCTGGTTTTTGCCTCCATTTATTTTTTTTGTGGGTTAAATGAATTTCTTTCATTCATTCTTCTTATTCTTTTTGATGCTTGGTCTGCTGCCAGAGATAACGGAAAGCAAATAAAGAAAATTCTTTCCGGAGAAGATAAAAGAAGGGCGGCTATTCATGAGGTCGGTCACACGATCATAGCTCATGAGTTGGGTCTTGTTGTGGAGAGAGTGAGTATCGCATCTGATGTTGTTTATCATTCGGATGAAGCCTCTCATCGATTTGTTTTGGGATTCACTATGTCTCGAAATGAAAAGATCTATAAGTCTTCAGAAGATATTTTAAAGTATATTCAACTCCTTTGCGGCGGATGGGTTGCGGAGAAACTTATCTTGGGATTTTTTTCTGACGGAAGAAGAGAAGACTTAAGAACCGCTTCTGCCGTTTTAAGGGATGCTTTTTTGAAACTTGGTCTTTCAAAAACGTTTGGACTTCTTGTTCTAGAAGACGTGGATAGTGTTTCTGAACGTAAGCTTGAGGCTTTGGAAAAAGAGATTCAGATAACGCTTCAAAAAGCCGAAGCTGAATGCAAAAAGATTCTCATAAGAAGGAGACAACAACTCGAGGCATTAGCGGAAATACTTCTTCGTGAGGGTGAATTGTCAGGAGAAAAACTTAAAAGCTGTCTTACTGTACTGTAAGATTTTTATACCCTTGTTAGATAGAACAAGGGTTTTGTTTATAAGTATTGACAATTTGATTGTTTTTTGATATTCTTTTATGTTCTATTTGTGCTCCACTTTTCTTCCATTTTTTTACAAAAAGAAAGAAAAGCGGGGAACAGATCCCTGAAAAGTCGTTTTTTGCCAAACTATAATGGTTTGGTATTGATTTTTCACACAAAAAAAGGAGGACTTCAATGTCCAATTTGACTCAGGTGATTTTGCCGCATCTTGCGGCTTTGCGTCTGCTTATTTCCGACATTCTCTCTTTCGGGAGAGTTGGGGAGCAGATTGGAGAAGTCATTCAACGCAAGGCCACCTTCAGGGTGAGTCAGGCAATAACTCGGATGATCCTTGATGGAGCGATCGGCGATGAGCCGACTTATGGTGATCTCAAGTATCTATCCATGGAAACGCTGCGCCATAGTCTGTCGGACAACGGCGTAGTTGGTATTCCGATCAGTAGGATTCAAATGCTTGTCTCGGCCTTCCAGGCTGTGGCAGCTCTTGGTCATAATGCTCCAGTTTGCTCGGATCCGGCCTGCGGTCGTTTTCCACTCATTCAGCAGGAAGACCGGAGTTTCGCTTTCCAGCAGAGCACGACCACAGGGAAAATGACCGGGACGGTCTGTCCCACCTGCGGGACTCTGATCCAG
>Ga0076128_106_pt1 | contig 44376 bp, 37 predicted proteins | sample RifGroC2_FD_67714 | JGI IMG/M metagenome (GOLD analysis project Ga0076128, IMG submission 67714) | Parcubacteria (Uhrbacteria) bacterium GW2011_GWC2_41_11 | reverse complement strand
CCAACCGGTCCCCACGGTTCCTTTGGGGTTATGGAGGTAGACAGGTGAAAAGTTTGATGACCGCCCTGCTCGCAGGGCTCGTTCTCTCGTTTGCGTTTGGAACAACCGTAAATTCGGCTCATGCCCAGACCACGCCGCCGGCTCCTCTGACGGTCGATGCCGCAACCGCGGCCAATGACCTCAAGGAGTCGGTCGATATCTGCTGGTCCGTGGATCCGTTTGGTCTCAAAGCCAAGCCCGCGTACCAGGTCACGGTGACCAACTGTGGCAAGACCACCAAGGTCACGAGTGAGAAGGCTGTTCGGAGGGAGTATTCCCTTCAGTTCAGCGCTTGCAACACATCGCCCCACGACAACGGGGCCATGTGGGACCAAGATGCCTGCGCTTGTGGGTATGACAACAACAGCGATGGAACCATCGACGAGATCCTCACCTGGAACTCCAGGTATCTCTCGTTTGAGGATTCCTCTGTGTTGGAGGCCAGGCAGCGACGTTTGAATCAGGCCACGAGGCCAAAGAATCCGGGTCCGCTCTATCGAACGGTGTTCGGTCAGGGTGGAACACCCACCAAACCCACCGACGGACTCGTGACCCGATCCGCTGCACAGGCCAGAACCCTCTATGGAGAGGGTGGAACTGCCACCGATCCCAAGTCGGATGGGTTGGTCTCGAGGGTTGGGGTGGTAGAGGATGGTCTCGAGGATGTCCAGGATCGAACTGGCGACCTCGAAGCCTTGATCTACGGTCAAAACGGGTCGTTTGAGACCCCGTCGGAACGATCCTTGGTAGGGGTTGTAGACGGAGTTGCTCGTGAACTCGAAGATGTTTGGAAGACGGTTGACAACCAAAGAAATGATTTAAGGGTGGTTGTTGACTCGTTGAAGACGGGTGGGGTTGTTGAGAAGAGGATCGCCGAAAACACCGAGACCGTTCGAGAGCATTCCGTGACCCTCTATGGAGAGGAAAACGGAGAGCTTGGTACTCCGGCTGAACCGAAGCCTGGGAGCTTGGTCTATGACCAGGCTACTGGCCCCGAGTTCGCGATCGGCGCAGGGATTTCCCTGGGTCTCAACTCGCAACGAACGTATACTCTCCTAACCAACGACGGAACCTATCGGAACCGTCTTCGGGGTCCGTTCAACGCCGGAATTGGCTTTAAGCTTCAGCTCGGCGCGAAAGTCACACCAAAAATGAATATCGGTGTGGGAACTTTCGTGAGCGGGCTGGGCGAATATACCCAGTACTCAGCCGGGAAGGACAGGACTGTTCCCGGGCTTCAGATCACACCTTTCGCCTACATTGGTCGAAAAGTTGGTCAGAGGGATACAGTCGAGGGTCTTCTGGCTCCGTCCTGGCACTTCACCGGTCTCAACAGTACCAGCACCACTCAGGTGTCTGGTGTTGGTGGAATGGTCGGAATCCAATATCGACGAGAGTACGGAGACACAAACTCTCGTCTCCGCAAATCGTGCGGAGCAACTTTCGTGATTGGACCTGAGGTCATCACGATTTCCACACCGGACGGTGGTTTCGACTCCGGTGTTGGGGCCTCTGGGTTCCTGGCATTCGGTTGTGACGCGGGTCTGAAATCCCGCACACAAAAGTAAAGAAATATTCCGGCAGGATGGGTATCTTCCATTCTGCCGGTTTTTGTTTCTACCCAATTCTCTTGACTTTTCTGTTCAAAATGCTAATCTTCACAGTCTGATTTTTCTGTAGTCAGACATCTTTTCAATTCATTTGTAGAACCGGTAAAGGAAGATGAATGAGAGAAGCAATCCAGAGCGTTCTGTACTTTTCAGAGTGCAGTGAACTTCTTGAATCTGTTCTTGAGGAGGTTAATCAAGGAAAGGAAGTGTATCTCCTCGCTCTGTTTGAAAGTCACATCTGTCTTGTCTGTGTATGCGGATTCAACACGTTGCCGATGGATACAGAGAAGTATCAGACAATGCCGATTCTGTTCGAGGACGGACGTGTTGGAGGATTTCTCAGTCGTATCGAGATCCATGGAATTCTCTCACTGAAACAGACCGAGTTGTATCTGGAGCGTGTGGGTCACCGGATCCAGAGACTTCGACCGAATTCAGCTGTGCTTTTGCTTGAACCAGAAGATTTGAGGAATCTGGTAGAGCCGTTGTTTGAGGAACTTGCGGAAGCCGCATAGTTTTGACAAGCGGTTTTCTGTTTGTTAGGGTTCATCAAGGTCGATTTTCACAAATTTTGGAGGAGAAAAGAAGATGAAAATTTGGAGAATAATGGCGATCGTTGTGTTGGTTTTTTTTGGAGCTAATTGCATGGTCGACAGCGAAAGTACCATGCGTACTCTTGATGATGACGACCAGTCCACCGATACCGACACCTTGTCGGTTGACGGATATCTGCGAGTCGAGGGCAACACTCTCGCTTTTGCGAAGAGTCTGATACCCAAAGGTTCAGATTGCGACTCTGCTCGATGGGTCGGATATGGTCTCGGTGGAACCGGCGACTGGGCATACAGTGCCGGACTTCCGTTCGCGGAGGTCAATGGCATGTGTCAGGTCAACCTGGGGGATGGATTGTATCGGGGTAACGGTCGGATCAGTGGAACTGATTCCGATCCAATGAACTGGATTGACCTCGATGTTGTTTCATCTAGTGCCGCCTACTGGGTGAACGATAACGGATCTGCTGCCTTATGTTTCTTTGTACAGGGCAGTACGATCGAGGTGGCTTCGGACTCCCAATGTGAAAGCACAGGGGACGAGGCGTAACAATGCGACGAGTTCTGGTTCTCAGAGCTCGTTTTTTGTTTAACTATTGACAAAAAGAGAGTTTTTTGATAAGGTTTCAAGTTCATTTTTGAGAAAATAAAGGGTTTTCAGAAAGTTTCACAAGATTTTATGAGATTTTCCGAGAACGTTTTGTGTTCTCTTGTGCTCGGAGTCCCGAGCTTTTGGTTGGTCTTTAAATTTTGGAGGTTTCCATGTGGACTCGTCTTGGTTTCAGTTGTCTCGGTTTGGCTCTTCTGCTGGTCGGCTGTGTGCCAGGCACGCAGTATGATGAGCGAGTGATCATAACTGACCCAGCAATCCTCGCCTCGGATGACGACGGTGACGGTTACAACGAGGAGGATGACGGGGACTGCAACGATGCCAATGCGTCCGTCTATCCTGGTGCAGGCGAAGTCTGCAATGAGGTAGATGATGACTGCGATGGTGTCGTGGATGACGGTTTGAATACCACCACCTGGTATCTCGATTGGGATTCGGACGGTTATGGATCCAATTCCGAAATTCACATTGACAGTTGTGATAGTGTCCACGACGGATACGTCACAGTCGCAGGTGATTGTGATGATACCAATCCGGTGATTCATCCAAATGCATCCGAGGTGGCGAATAACCACCTGGATGATGACTGTGATGGATTGGTCGATGAGGTGCCATACAATGACACGGATGCGGATGGAGACGGGAGCCTTGATCAAGACGATTGTGCTCCCAATAATCAAGCCATTTATCCCGGTGCAGGCGAAGTCTGCAACGGCCTCGATGACGACTGTGACAAGTCGATTGACGAAGGCTTTTTTGCCACCTACTTCCTGGACAGTGATGGAGATGGGTATGGCAACGAAGACGGTACGCCATACGGCCCATGCAAACCATCAATTGGGGTGTATGTAACAAACAACCTCGACTGCAATGATGCCAGCGCGTCTGTTCATCCAGGTGCTACCGAGACTTGTGATGGTGAGGATGAGGATTGTGACGGTGTTGCGGACGAGGGACTCACGTGTGCGGACGACAGCGATCCAGTGGACATCCGAGAAAATTTGTCCTGGATTGATGTTCAGGATAACAAAGTCGGATTGAAATACGGGTATGTTTTTTCATCCGGCACGGATGTTTCAGAGATCGCTGTCACAGGCGAGGGGATCCAAGGAGATTGGGGCTACAACGCCAATAACAGGGCGTCGTATAACTCATCCACTGATTTCCTTTGGTTCTCCTTTGATGACGGTCTCTACCGCGTGACCTGGCGGACGGATGGAGCGAATTCGAATCAGTCCACTTGGGCTGAATATGGCTCATATTGTTCGTCCTCGAGTTCGGATTCCGTACTTTGCCACACCAACACTGCGGAGCAGGAGTATGGATACTCCTTGTGTTTCGTGGTCGATGATGGTGAGGTCTATCAGGCGTCTGTAAAGGATTGCGACGCTATATAACCAAATCTACAGGGTTTTTCATTCAGAAAGACCCTGTTTTTGTTTCAATCTATTGACAAAAATGTAATTTTTTGGTATAGTTATACGTTGGATAAATGGGATTTTGAAGCATTTTGTGGAATTTTTTATTCCTTAACACACTTCAAAATCGCAGGAAAGTTGTTTTTCAGCGGTTTTTGAGAAGTTGGTTTAACATCAAATAGAGAAAGGAGAGCCATGAAGCTTTCCAATTGGATCGGTTTTGGTTGGGTTCTGGTAGCGGGTCTGTTCGGCGGTTGCGTGGTTGACACGCAGTCGGATGAGAGGTCGTTGACTGGTGGAAACGATGATGTCACCCAGATCAGCGGTGATGATGATTCGTCTGCCACGACTCCAGTGGAGTCTGGTGACGATGATGCGTCAATCACCACTCCGGTGAGTGGAGACGACGACTCGTCCGCCTCGACTGGCGATGACGACACTGCTTCTGGTGACGACGACGCGACTTCCGGGGACGATGATTCGACCTCGGGAGATGACGATGATGCCACCGTGACCAACGGCGATGACGACTCGTCCGCGACTGCCACTCCGGTGAGTGGGGACGACGATTCGACAGATTCTGGGGATGATGATGCCACTGTGGCAAATCCGACCCAGACGCCTGTTCCGGCAACACCAACGCCGGTTGTTCAGACTCCGACCCCGACGTCAACGCCGGTTACCCCCACCCCGACTCCTTATCCGGATTCAGATTCGGACGGGGACGGATACGACATCCGGAGTGATTGCGACGACTCGAACATCAGCGTCCATCCTGGAGCCACAGAAGTGTGCGATGGGAAAGATAATGACTGTGACGGGTCAGTCGACGAGGATGTGAAGGACAACTACTACCGGGATGCGGATGTGGATGGCTACGGCACCACGTCCAGTACGACCCAGGCCTGTTCCGTACCCACTGGGTATGCAGTGAATAGCCTGGACTGCGATGACTCCGATGCATCTGTCCACCCTGGCGCTGTCGAACAGTGCAATGGGGAAGACGATGACTGCGACGGAGTTGTCGACGAGAATGTGTCCGAAATTTCCTGGTATCAGGACGCGGACAAGGATGGGTATGGGAACAAGAGTGGGACCGCGAAGGTTTCCTGTTCCCAGACGTCCGGGTACGTAGCCGACCATTCGGATTGCGACGACTCGAACAGCAGCATCTATCCCGGAGCAACCGAAACCTCCAATGGGAAGGATGATGACTGCGACGGCGTCATCGACGAGGGAACGACTTCGACGCCCACAGCCACGGAAGAGACTGCCTCCACCTGTCGTGATGGTGTTGACAACGACAAGGATGGTGCAGTGGATGCCGATGATGAGGACTGTATGGTGTTCCTCAGTGGAACATCCATTTATATTTCCTCGTTGGTTTTCGAATGTACCCCCGAGTCGACCATCGACGATTGCATTGCCGCAAAGTCCACATACGTGGACGGTAATGCATATCTCGTAGGGGATGGACCGTTTGCTTGGGGAGAACTTCTTCAAGAGAATTATTTGAAGCAATCCTCGAGTGGATACTTCACCTTCGACTTTTCGGAGGTGAGTGGTGGTAACTACAGCGGAACCGATTTCACACTCGTGTCCGAATGGTCGGACGACAACGTGAGCGTGAAAGCGGATACGGATGGCCAATCCGACTGGCGTTGGGCAATCTACCATTACTGGTGTGCGGATACGGAGAGTGATCTTTGTTATCGCAACAGTGATGGTTCATACGACCTCCGGGTAGATATTACGGAGGGAGTCGCAACGCCAGCCGGCAATATGTAGGCCGGCACAACAAATCTCAGCGGACATGATGAAAATCGTGTCCGTTTTTTGTTAACAAAAAACCGCCAGGTTGGCGGAAAGATGAAATGTGTCAGTGACACTCCTTTATGGTTCCTTCCGCGATGCGCGGATAAGAATTCATATAATCGGAAATGGAATAGGATGGTTCGTATATTCCTTCCCCGATCCAAAAATTGAGCGTTGAAAGAATGGGATTGTCTTCCGCATCCTTTTCTTTTGTCCATCCGATCAGAATGAGATTTCGTTGAACGGGAAAAGGAACATACGCATGTCCAAGGAATGTGCCGTCAGAACACCAGGCATATTCCTCAAACCCATAAACCATCTCGTCTGATAAGGACGCATCGTAGTTCAAAAAAGTTCCTTCCGCGTCCATGACCGTTCCCAAATCACTCGTGGCAAAAAGAACGATATCTCCATCCAGATCTTCTTTGTTTGCGACCGTAAGAAATCCGCTCAAACAAGAAAATTCGTCCCCCCATGGAATCTTAATTTCGTTCGAATTCGTGAAGGTTGTTGTCGCAAACAAATTGGCTTCTTGTTGGAAGATTTCAAAGAAGGTTCCACAGGTCTTCGGACGATTTGCTTCGTCTCCTTCTGTTCTTATGGAATCAAGAACTGTTTCTTCTGGTTGGCAAGCGAAAAAAAGAGTTTGTCCTAACATGAGAAGAATGAGGAATCGATCCATGTTTTTCCTTTCTTGGAAAGAGAGAACATGAGAATGCCACAAATCTTTTTTTCTCGCAAGAATGTATTTTACTTGACAAATTTGGTTTTTTCTCTTTAAGATGCTCATTCTGAACGATTTCGGCTTGTTTGCATGAATGATTTTTTTGTGCAAACAAGCCGAAATCGTTCGCGTTTTTTAAAAATTAAAGAGCGATTTTGGAAGCTCCAGCAAGTGGAGCTGTGGGTACGAATCAACCAACAAAAGGTGTAAACATGTATCATTTTTTCGTTTTTCTGTTTTCCGTTGGATTTGCTTTGGCAGGATGTGTTTCTGTTGAAGATGAGGATTTGCCCACTTGCGAAGAAGTGGGTGGTACACCTTGCGAAAGCGAGGCGCCTGGAGATGACGACGTTACAATGACAGTTTCTCCCGTCTCTCCGACACCTGAGAAGGATGTGGATCACGACGGATATTCATCGGCTCTGGACTGTGACGACCTTGATCCATTGATCCACCCGGATGCGGACGAGAAGTGCAACAGCAAGGATGATGATTGCGATGATCTTGTCGATGAAGACGTTGAAACCAGTTATTATTTTGATGCGGACGGAGACGGTTTCGGTCGGTCGACAAGTTCGGTCGAGGCCTGTGAGCCTCCAACGTCTGATTATACGGAAACAGCCGGAGACTGTGACGACCTTGATCCATTGATCCACCCGGATGCTGCAGAAGAATGCAATGCAGTGGATGATGATTGTGACTGGATCGTGGATGAGCAGGTCAGTCAGGTCTTCTATTTCGATGCGGATCGTGATGGATTTGGAAATCCGGATATAATGGACATATTTTGTTTGATTCCTGCCACTGGATATGTTGCGAACAGTTTGGATTGTAACGATTCGAATTCGTTGATCTATCCTGGCGCTGTTGAAGTTTGTGATGGAATCGACAACAACTGCGATTGGGTTGTAGACGAAGAATTATCCAAGCAAACTTGGTATTTCGACGCAGATGCAGATGGGTATGGTGATCAAAACATCTTTGAACAGTTATGCTCAGCGCCTGAGGGATACGTTGCGGACGGATCGGATTGTGATGATAGGAATTTCCTTGTCCATCCGAATGCGGACGAGCAGTGCAATGAGGTTGATGACGACTGTGATGGCAACATTGATAATGATGTCGTCAGTCGTTTTTGGTATCCGGATGCGGATGGGGATGGTCATGGAGTCGAAGATGGAGTCGTTTATGACTGCCTTGCACCGGATTCGTATGTCCCGGTTGCAGACGATTGTGATGATGCGAAAGATTCCGTGTATCCCGGGGCGTCCGAGGTCTGTAATGGCGCGGACGAGAATTGCGACGGGATTCCGGATGACGGAATCTCAACTACACGGTATTTCCAGGATGCGGATCAAGATGGATATGGAGCATCCGAACCTGTCATCGATGGTTGCAGCCAACCGGACGGGTACGTCCTATACAATTCCGATTGTGATGACTCCAATGTCATTGTTTATCCAGGTGCACTGGAACTGTGTGACGAACAAGATAACGACTGTGATGGATCAGTCGACGAAGGTGTGTCCACCACTTACTATGTGGACAATGATGAAGATGGGTACGGAGATATCGGAAAACAAATAGATGATTGTTCCGCTCCGACTGGGTACGTGTCAGTTGGTTGGGATTGTAACGACAACGACATGTTCATTTATCCAGGTGCTACCGAGACTTGTGATGGTCTTGATAATGATTGTGATGATGTCGCAGACGACGGACTTGAGGTCATTTATCATCAAGATGCGGATGGAGACGGGTATGGAAACGCCTCGCAGTCTGTACAGGTCTGCACACAACCGGCGAGTTATGTCCTGGACAATACGGACTGCAACGATACGGACGCATCCATGCATCCAAACACGGAAGAGATCTGCAATACAATCGATGATAATTGCGACGGATTCATTGATGAAGGACTGGAGGAAACACTCTGGTATCCTGACGAAGACGGTGATGGCTATGGCAACATTGATCAATCCAAGCAGTCCTGTGCACCTCCGATCAGCTATGTTGCTGACCATTCGGACTGTGATGACACAAATGTTTTCATCCACCCGGACGCGGACGAGCAGTGCAACGAGGTTGATGATGACTGTGATGGTATAGTCGATAATAATGTCGTCAGTCAGGCGTGGTACGTGGACCGTGACGGAGATGGATATGGTGTGTCCAGTGAGATGCTTTTCCAATGTCAGCAGCCGGTCGGATACGTTTTGAACGCCCTGGATTGCGACGATTCGGATACTGGCGTTCATCCCGATGCCACGGAAACGTGCGACGAGGTTGATAATGATTGTGATGGGGTTGCGGACGATGGTATTACTGTTTCTTATTATCTGGATTGGGATGAAGACGGTTTTGGCACGTCCACCAGTACGACCCAATCCTGCCATCCGATTGCGGGATATGAACCTGTTGCCGGAGACTGCAATGACTCCAATGTGAGCGTTTATCCTGGTGCGACCGAAGCATGCAATGGCTCGGATGACGACTGTGATGGGGTTGCGGACGATGGGTTGAGTTTTTTTACTTACTATCGTGACGCGGATGGAGATACCTACGGCAGTTCCGGAACGACAAAAACGAATTGTGCTCTGCCGTTGGGATATGTCTCGCGGGCAGGGGACTGCGATGACACGAACGGCTCCGTGTATCCGGGTGCCACGGAAACCTGTAATACAATCGATGATGATTGTGACGGGTCGGTTGACGAGGGAACTGCCGCTCCGAATACCTGGTATCAGGATGTGGACCGTGACATGTACGGCAATCCTTACGTGAAACAGATCGCCTGCATCCAGCCAGGCGGATATGTGGCAAAGGCCGGCGACTGCAATGATCTCAGTGCATCTATTCATCCGGGTGCGTACGAGCAATGCGGTGACGAGGTTGACAACGACTGCGATAACGTGATTGATGGGAATGATCCTGAATGTGTGGTGTTTATTGATGGAACTGAACTCTGTTTCGATTCCTCCGTATTCGACTATACGCAGGGTTCTTCCTACGATGTTTCTTCAGACTCCTGGACATTGGTGGATGCGAACGATCGGTATGCAACTGCCGGAGCATATGCAACCGGGGAAAGTCCGTTTGGACCGGATGATCAGTTGCAAATTGATAATTATATTTCAAACAGATACGGATTCTTGTGTGTGGATTTTGTCGGGCGTTCGAGTGTGACGACAATTTTCACGATTGTCTCGGAATTGTCTGCAACAAGCACAAGTCAGGTCGTCGATAAGAAGGATCCTTCCACGTGGGAGTATGCTTTTTACGATGACTGGTGTGAAAAAAACAGGGACGTCTTGTGTGTCTCCCAAGGGTCGTATAATTATGAGATTTGTACGGCCTGGAATGGGAGCAGACTCTCCCTCTGTGTGTAATCAAAACGAATCGGACGTGTTTCTTACGTCCGATTTTTTTGTTTTAAATACGTTATCTATTTGTGTTAAAATAGAGACATGATTGATTTTCGTTCTCTCTATCGTTTTGCAGAGGAACATACAGCTGCGTACATTGCTGTTCTTTTTGGATTCTTTTTTCTTCTCATTGCTGCTCAATCCATTTTTTCCGGAATTGCTGTTTTAGCGATTACGATTGGAGCGGGATTTTTTATTCTTACATTGATTCGTCCGTTTTGGACGCTTGTTTTTTTAAGTGTATATCTTCCGTTTGAATCCTTTTTTCTCACATTCATTCCAGATGAAATTTACGTATTTGCGCGATATCTTTCTGAAGGACTGATTTATCTTTTGCTTGTCGTTGTTTTATGGAAACGATTTAATCGAGGATGGAAATTTTTTTCAACACCGATTGATGTTCCTTTTTTTCTTTTTTTGATTGTTGCGATCACTTCCATTCTTGTGAATGCCGTAGAGCCATCTATTGCAATTCTTGGTCTTCGTCAAATCGTGCGATTTATTCTTCTTTTTTTTATCGCTGTTTTTCTTTCTCCAAGCCGTACACAAATTCGTCGTCTTACCTTTCTCCTTTTGGGAATCACAGGAGGGGAAGCTGCTCTTGGTCTTCTTCAGGCAGTGATAGGTCAACCGCTTGATCAACTCCTTCTTCCGTCTGAAACACACACCCTTGGAGATATTGTTTTGACTTCAGGAGTTGTCCAATCCTGGGATTTTGGTTCGCGTATTTTTGCCACGCTTGGACGGTATGATCGGCTCGGAACATTTCTTGCTTTTTTTCTCCTGATTGCCGTGGGATTTTTGTATGAATGGTACCTTCAGAAAAAACGTTTTTTCCTGATCTGGTTATTTGTCCTCGGTCTTCCAGCTCTTCTTCTCACATATTCCCGTTCTGCATGGTTTGGATTTCTTTCCGGTTTTTTGTTTATAGGACTTTGGATCAAACGCGATCGTCGAGTTTTGTTGGCTTGTCTTATTTTTTTAGGGATTATTATCTCGTATCTTCTTTATTCAGGACTTGTTGTTCGTTATCTCGTTGATGTTCCGGAGCAGACCGTTATTGAACGATTTTTTGAAGCATTTTCATACGAACGTTGGCGAGGAGAATATTATGGACTTGGACGTTTGTTTTGGATCGTTCAGACGATCCTTTTTGTCGTTCCATCCTCACCATTTTTTGGATTTGGTCCTGGACAATATGGAGGAGGGGCTGTTGCGGCTCTTGGAAATGGTCGTGTGTATGAACATCTCGGACTTCCATTTGGGGTGTATGGTACGGATGGATATATTGACAATAATTGGTTTTCTTTGTGGGGAGAAACAGGAACACTTGGACTTATTTTTTATCTGTGGATGTATCTTGGTTTGTTTTTTTACACGCGAAAAGTGTATCGTGAAGCAAAAAATGATCGATTTGTTCGAGCCCTTGCTCTTGGGTATATGGCTGCCATGATTGCCGTTGCATTGAATGCATTTTTAGCAACATTTCTTGAGGTGCGAACACTGGCATTTTATTTGTGGTTATATGGAGGATTCATTGTTGTACTCGGACAAAAGAAGAAAATTTTTTTATGAAAATTGTTTTGGCAAATAAATTTTATTTTTTGAAAGGAGCTGGGGCAGAACAATATGTGTTTGATTTGGAACATGTATTGAATACACATGGTCACACAACGATTCCGTTTGCCATGCAACAGAGAAAAAATCACGAGACGCCATTCAATCGTTTTTTTGTTTCTTCTATTGAAACAGAAAAAGCTCAACTCGGTCTTGAAGGTTTACGCGGACTTGGTCGTATGGTGTATTCGTTTGAATCTGCAAAAAAGATGCGTGCACTTATTCAAGAAACTCATCCAGATCTCTGTCATATTCACAATATTTATTATCAAATTTCTCCTTCGATTTTATCTGTCCTTCATGAGAAAGGGATTCCAATGGTCATGACGGTTCATGATTATCATCTGATTTCTCCACAATACATGATGTGGTCTCGTGGTCGTGTAGAAAATTGGAGAAATGTGCCTTTGTGGCGGTCTGCTATTGCTCGTTTTCACAAACATTCTTTTTTGGCGAGTGCTGCCGCGGCATTTACGTTTCGTCTCCATGAGCGAATGGGATTGTATCGTCTGATTGATCGTTACATTGCTCCGACTCATTTTGTAAAACATCGACTCGTTCATGCAGGATTTCCGGCTGGAAAAATTCAGGTGCTTCCATTTGGGATAGATGCAGAAAAAATTTCTCCACGTTTTGATGATGATGGATATATTTTATTTGTTGGTCGACTTGTGGAAGAAAAAGGCATTTGGACGCTCTTGCGTGCCGCAAAGGAGATGCCGGATATTTCTTTCAAAATTGTCGGGACTGGGCCAGAAGAAAAAAAACTTCACTTGGCTGGAGATCGTTTATCTAATGTTGAATTTTTAGGATTCCGAAACAAGGATGAAATTTGGGATTTGTATCGCGGAGCGCGTTGTGTGGTTGTTCCCTCACTTTGGTATGAAGTTTTTGGTCTCGTTGCTCTTGAAGCTATGGCAGTTGGAAAGCCTGTTGTTGCTTCTCATATTGGTGGATTGCCAGAAATTGTAAGTGATCGCACAACCGGACTCCTTTTTCCTCCTGGGAATACACATGCCTTGGTTGAGACACTTCGCCGTCTTGTGGATTATCCTTCTTTTGCACATGAATTGGGTGTCGCAGGACGTGAGCGTGTTCTTGAAGATTTTTCTTTTGAAAGACATTATCATGGACTCATGGAGGTGTATGAGGATGCGATGAGTGATCATTGGGGAAAGAAAAGAAAATTTTGAGAAAGTTTTAAAATTTTTTCATAAAAATACTCGACGGTTGGTCGAGTATTTTTAACGCACTATTTTTTGTGTGCGAATGTAGGCTGATTGTTGGGGGAGAGGAACGGGAAAGAGAAGTTGTTTGTAAACCATTTCATTGTGTAAAGCAATTTCATCCCAATGATAATTGCGTTGAACAAATAAAGCTGCTTCGTGACCCACATGAGTAACGAGTTCTGGTGACTCAATCATCATGATGAGATGTTCTGTTAAACTTTCTGCACATCCTGCCCGAAAATTGAGTCCATATTGTTCCGTGATTTCCAGATGTTCTGGAATGTCTGAAGCAAGAACACATTTTCCATGACTCATAGCCTCGAGTACACTGATGGGTAATCCTTCAGCCATAGACGGATGAACACCTGCATATGCATGTGCATACAAAGCAGATAATGTTTCTCCTGTTTGTTCTCCGGTAAGAATAATAGAAGTGTCATCCCCAGCTAATTGGATCAGTTCTTTTTTATACACATCTGTAAATGAACTTCCTCCTACAATCACAAGCTTGAATCCTTGAAATAACGTAGGTTGTTTTATTTTCGCTTGTTTCCACGCGGTAATCAATGTGTGTTGTCCTTTGTGTGGAACAAGACGAGCAACCATGAGAAAATAGCGATTTGGTTCAAGATCAAATGTTTTCAGTGACTCTGTTGAAACAGATGAAGGAGGGGTTGTGACCCCATTTGGAATATAGCGAGTTTCTGTTTGATACACTGTTTGGCAATATTCCGTCAGCGTTTTGGAAATAGTAATTGTTTGATCTGGAAAGCGACAAGCAGCTGTTTCTCCAAAATGAAGAATTTTTTTTGCAAATCCATTCCATTTGGCTTGATATCGATCAATGCTATGAAAGGTGACAACGACTTTTGCAGATGGTCGAATGATTTTTGGAAGCCAGGACAAGAGAGCGGGACCTACTCCATGTAAGTGGAAAATATCTACGTTTAATCGAGCTGCTTTTAAAATGGAGAAAAAAACATGTGTGATCGTATCCAAATGTTTTGTATGAAGCGACGGGGTAAAGATTCGGTGAATGCCTTTGTCAGTTGTAGAATCTGTTACATACCAAGAACGACAAAAAACAAACACATCATGTCCTTGTTTTCCCAGCCGTTTAGAAAGCTCTTCCACGTGTTTTTCCACGCCTCCAGAGCGAGCTGGATATCCTTTTTGTCCGATCATGGCAATACGCATAGAACGCGATATAATACCAAAAAATAGATTTTTGTCAATAGTTTTATACATTTTTTAGTTTTTCAAACAAAAAGAAGGAATTTTTGAAGATTCCTTCTTTTTTCTTTTGAGTTATCCACTTCGATTTTATGGATGAACAATGCCTAATCCAGCAGCTGATTGGTCGTATGGAAGGTCTGTTGTGACCATATTTCCTGAAGCAATAATAGCTGCTCCTGTCCAATTATCTATTGCTGTGAGTTGGATGTCAGATAATAAAGGAAGAATATTACCAATTTGGGATTCGTTTGGGGTCAATCCAATTTCAAACGCCATGCTAATCATTTTTGCATCAGGTGGAAAGGTTGGATCTACTTGTGTTGCTTGCCAAAGGATTGTACGGGTTGATGAGTCATAAGAAATCGCATTTCCTTCAGAAACCGTTTGTTTTCCTGTAAACCGGACATTTTCAGGGAGGTGACCAATAAGAGTGACATTGTGAAGAGTGTTTGTGGTATTTTTGATATTCCAAAAAATCCAATATTTTGTTTCCTCTCCAATAACCGGAGGGAGAGGACCGCGACCTAGTTGATCGCCTTGATCAGACGTATATCGACCAAAAGAATCAATTATGACTCCTGTTGTAAGAGGAGTTGAAACAGACGGACCAAATGCTGTGATTTTTTGTGTCTGTGTTTCACCAATTTCATAGGTCATTTTTGGTTGTGTGACGATTGTAAATTGTTCATAGGTTGTTGTTTCTTCTTGTTGAATTTGTGAAAGTAGTGGCATGGCAAGAGAAATTTTTTCTGTTTGTTTTGGATCAAGATGATCAATGAAAACAGATGGATTTTTTGAAACAAAAGGACTAGAACTTTCCAAAGAAATCGTGAGGTGATTTATAGGAATATCTCCCGTGTTTTTATATTGAACAACTGCTTTGAGCGTTCCGCCTGAACGGACAGAATTTATATCAACACTGTGAGTGATTCCTAACGAAGGTTTTGTAACAGGGATATGAATCGTTACGGTTTCTTGCAAATAGTTTGTTGTGTCAAAAACAAAAAATGGTTGAAAACGGAATGTTGTTTCCTGAGTGTCTTGTTCTAAAATACCTATGAATTCTATTTCACCTTTTTCTTCCGTTTTTAAAGAAGAGAGTTTCCATGAATCATTTTGTAAGGGAGAAGAACTTGAAATAAAACGAAATCCTTTTGGCCATTCTGGTGTCACAAGAATCTCTGGAGTACTTAATACTCCTTTATTTTGATATTGAATTTTTCCTGTAAATTTTTGTCCAGTCATCAGTTGTTCTGGCATCTTTGTTTCTAAGATAAGACTAGAATGCGGGAGAATGATTGTGTATGTTGATTTTTTTTCACCCAAACGATGGGCTTTACCGTAGGTAAATGTCATTTGACTCGTAACTGTTTGAGGCTCTTTTATGCTCGCATATATTACTCCTTGAATTTTCACTATTCCTGAGTTTCCTGGTTCAAGGATTCCAATGGAAATGTTTGATGTATTTTTTGATTTTTTAGGGAATGGAATGAATGTTTCTGGCAAATCAAGATTCAAAAAGACGTTTTCTAAACGTTCTCCTGTTCCATTGGTATATCGAATTATGAATGTGATTGGATCTCCGCTTACGATTTCTGTAGGAGTCACTTCAATTTGCATGGATAATTTTTGTGCAAGTTTCATTGGTTGAAAGAAAAAGAGAAGAGCTGTCATAACGGCCAATCCAAAAACGCACCCAATCAGTAAAAGATCAAACGCAAAAATGAAACGTGCGAACGGATATTTTTCATGATATCGGCGATGGAAGTGATGAACAAAAGGTCGTAAAAACTTGGATGTTAAAATAGACATACTGTTTATGGATTTCCAAGGGATTCAGAACTCAAGGTAAAGACATTTGATGTCAATCCAAGGATTTCATCGATTCCATCCCCATCAACATCTGAACAAGCAATTTCTACCCCTTGTGTTTCTGTTGGATCAAAAGCAAAAAATTGATTTTTGATATTTCCACGTTCATCAAAAACACGCACATGAGGTCCGCCTCCTTTTCCTGCTCCGGTAATGATTTCGTCTATTCCATCGCCATTGACATCTCCTGCGGAAACATGGACTCCTCCATGAAATTCTTCGTCGTATGCAAAGAATCCTGGAGAGATAGCTGTGCCATCTTTTGTAAAAACACGCACATGAGGTCCGCCTCCTTTTCCTGCTCCGGTAATGATTTCGTTTATATGATCTCCGTTTATGTCCCCGATAGCAACATGAACGCCTCCACGAAACTGTTCATCGTATGCAAAGAATCCTGGATGGATAAGAAACCCATCTTTGTTGAAGATACGTACATGAGGTCCGCCTCCATTTTCTGTTCCTGTGACAATCTCTGCCCGTCCATCTCCATTCAAATCTCCGACGGCTATGTTTATTCCGTTTTTATATGTATTTGAGTACGGATAAAAAGAAGTCATCTGTGTTCCATCCTCCTCATAAATCGTTACGTGCGTTTGATCTGCAACAATGGTTTCTTTTGATCCATTTGCATCAAGATCTGTGTGTACGATCTGTTGACCGCCTCGATATCTGGCATCATAGGCAAAAAAGCCTGTTCGTTTTGTCTGTCCAGTTCCATTAAACACACGTGTAAATGTTCCATTCACAAAAGAAGCATTAGAGACATTTTCCAAAGGGCGAAGAAGAAGAAGGCCATCTTTTGCATTGAGTGTTACACGAGAAATAATGGCTCCATTATTTACGATTGGATCTTGTGTTCCGTGAAGTTTTTCATATTCTCCGTCCAGGCGAACGGTTTGGATTGTATCTGTGGCATTCACAAGAACTTTTCCATTTGAAAAATCTCGTTCCCAAACACTTTTTTTGAGGTATTTGTTTTCTGGAAACAAGACATCTTCTCGTGTTCCTTTTGGATCTCCAAGAAATGCACCGTATTCGTCATATTGCCACAATTGCGCGTGACTTTTTGTTCCAAAATCAAATCCAAAATATCCATTTCCCAAAAGCGTGGAAGCAAGACCGAATCGAACGGCACGATAATTTGTCTGGTCTCCTGTATTGTTTGTGTTTCCATTCACAATGAATAAAGGAGATTTTCGAACCCTTGTTTCAAGATCAAGATATTGATTTGTGACGGTTGTCCATGTCCCGTCTCCTTCCCAAGGAGTGGGAAAGGATTCAAACATGCGGCCATTGATAAAAGGTTGATACTCTTTTGTTGAACTTCCATTTATCACAATAAGATCATCTGGTTTCATGTTGGCACGTGTTTGAGAAAGAAGTTGGATATATCCTTTCTTCCAAGAATCATCAGCAGAAGCGGGATTATCCGAACGATGATTGTTGTCTGTATCAACTGAACCGACCCAGGAAATAGTGTCTCCAACTTCATCATAAAAAATACCATCCCAAAGGTCAGTGGAAAGGATGTTGTCTATCACAAAGTTCGCAAGGTAAGTTGCCCAATCAGAAGAAAGATTCAGAGCAGATGTGTCAGGCCAGATGGTTTGGATTGTTCCGTTCTGATCCTTGAGCCACCAGGTATTTTTTATTCCATGTTTCAATTGAATGTGAAGGGTGTCAGACCAATAGAGGTTGTTGTAACTGACGGTTGGGACATATGCGAGAATCAGAACATCTGGATTTCGTTTTCGAACATCTTCAAAAAAATCCTGATTAAAGATTTGTGCCTCTGCCGGGAGAATCAAGAGGTCAAAATGACTTAATGTCTCAATTGTCTCAGGATTTTCCAGAGCTGTCCCAGAGAGAAGAAAATAATTTGAGGTTCGGACAAAAGACTTGTGTTCATTTTTTGCCAGTGCGTTACCTGGGATGAAAAAGAAAATTTGACCAAAAAGAAAACAGGAGAGAAGAATTTTATTCATGAGGATCTGTTTCCGTTTCCACATCTTCTTTGAGAAAGAGTTTGGGATTCGGAGAAAATAATTTGTTTTTAATTTTCCATTGGGCAACATATTGTCCAATCCCTTCTTTGTCTCGTTTGTTTCGCATTCCGGTCGTGGTTTGAGACCACTTAAGTAAGGATTCAAAATTGAGTTTATATCGACCTTGTACTACAACGTAGGTGATCTCTTGTTTAGTAATGGCTCTGCGAATCGTACGTTGACTTACTCCAAATAAGAGAGCTGCTTCAGAGACAGATAAACGAATAATCGTATTAATTGCCATAGGTTTGGAATATGTCTAAATTCTGGTTACGTTGTGATGTCTACACTAGAGTAGACAAAAATATTTTTTTTGTCAATTTTTGTTTCCTTTTATTGTCTTTTTATGTTTAATTTTGTATGATTTTGTTACTCTTTTTCGTTTTTCTTTAAAGAATGCGGGTTGGATGTAATATTTTGGGATAAATTTACGACCTTGTTTGTGAAGGATATTCAAGAACAAATTTTTTTGTATCGGATTCGGACAAGTAGAGATGAAACAGCATTCGCCGTTCTTTACGAAAAACATGTCTCAGCTGTTCGTCGTTTCTTGTTTCTGAAACTGCCTACCCCTCAAGATGCAGAGGATGCTGTTTCAACAACCTTCTTTCGATTATGGAATTACCTTACGGCTGCAGATGCGGTTGAGAGTATCTCTGGTCTCATCTTTACCATTGCGAGAGGTGTCGTTGCTGAGTTCTATCGAACACGACACCCAGAACATGTTCCGTTATCAGAGGGAGAGGAACAGAGTGACCAGACAAACCTTTTGTATCTTTCTGCGGATATCGCCTTAGTTCGCCAAGCATTGAATCGTCTTGAAGATCGAGATCAAGAATTAATTGTCCTTCGATTTTTTGAAGGACGTTCCATCAGAGAAATAGCAACGCATTTTCAAAAAACAGAAAATGCCACACGCGTGATGTTGCATCGGGCTCTAAAACAGTTGCGCAGCATGCTTCAACCAGTATGAATGAAAAAGAACTTCTCCATCTTCTCAAACAAGTAAAAGACACTCCTGTATTTGGGGGTGATTTTCAACGTTCAAAAATGGAAGAAGGATGGAAACACCTTGCTGAACAATTGTCTTTTAAACAAACAACCCTTCCGTCCGCACCCGTACTTTCTTGGAAAGATTTTTTTTCTTATATAGAGAAAACAATTTTTCGAACATTTCTTCGGCCAGTCAGTATTGGAGCTTCGCTTTTTTCTTTGGTCTTCATGGGATGGATTGCAACCGTGAATGCTTCTTTTTCCAGTGTGCCAGGAGATTTTCTTTATCCAGTTAAGCTTGCGACAGAACGTGTTCAGCTAACCCTTGCTATTACCAACAATGAACAACGTGCTCGATTGCATGCAGAGTTTGCTAGTCGTCGTTTGGAAGAGGTTATGGATATTGCTGGATCAAATCGAACAGCAAAAGATGTTCGTATGCATGAAGCGGTTGCTGGTTTTAAACAAGAGATTGCTTCTGTGAACGAGGAATTTGTGCAAGCAACAACAGGAAATGTTCAAGAAGCCTTTGAAATGGCAAAAGTGGTGGATCGCAAAGTAGGTGAATATGAAGCTGTATTTGCGCGCAATGAAGAAAATCCTTCTTTGAATGAACATCGAATAGAAGTAGATGCAGCTCGTCAGATTGTTGAGGAAACGAAACAGCAGGTGACAGATGCGATTGTGACAACACATGAAGCAACACCTGAACCCGCAACAACGGTCTATCTTCAGAGTACCTTTCAGCGTGATCTTGGAGAAATTCGAACAACCATGAATTCCTATTATGGACGTATCACTGTTATTGAACAGGTTTTAAATACACAAACACTCGACAACGAAGAAAAATATCGAACAGATGCGGAGTCTTTCAAAAGATCATTACAAAATTTTGAAAGTTCTTTGATCGAAGCTATGGATTTCTTTGCAGCAGGAGGATTCCGTCGGGTTTCAGAAATGGTGAGTCAATTGAAAGGAGATTTAACATCAATGGGATCTGCCATTCAGACGATGGAAATAGAGATAAGTACTAAAGTGAGTTTATAACGTTTTTCTTCTCTGATTTCCGTCAAAAGATTGGGATGGAAATCAGGGTAGAGACGCGTTTCGCGTGTCTCCCCTTGTGAACGGTAAAAGGTCGGCTCAGACAAGCTGGGATCGTTTGCAATTTTTCAATTAAAAGTCCATGCCGTGCTTCAGCATGTAAAATTAAGGGCAGAAACAAAAGAGCTATGACCGATGTTTTGAAACTTGGAAAGCGCACCTTTACGGTTGCTGTTGCTCTCGCGACCATTTTTTGGTCCGTTGGGATTTCAGCATTCGTTCTTCCTTCGAACGCATCCGCGGCTTCTGCCGGAGATGTAATCAAAGGAACGACTCTGTCTACGTTGTATTATTACGCCGCAGATGGATCGCGCTACGCTTTCCCAAACGAAAAGACCTATTACACATGGTATTCCGATTTTAGTAGCGTGAAGACGATTACAGACAGTGAACTCGCCGCCATTCCACTCGCGGGAAACATTGTCTACCGTCCAGGATCTCGCTGGATCAAAATCCAGAGCGATCCCAAAACCTATGCTGTTACCCCACAAGGCCAGATCCGTTGGATCGAGTCTGAATCGGTAGCACAAGGTCTTGCTGGTTCTGACTGGAACGCGTTCATTGATGATGTTTCGGACACGTTCTTCGTCGATTACACAGTTGGAACGTCTCTCATGGATGCAGGTGATGCCTACAATGGCGCGCTTGTGAAAATGTCTGACAAAAAATACCTCGTTTGGAACGGGGTAAAACGAGAAGTGACCAGTTCTGGATGGAGCGGAAACCGCTACCAGGACCGTGTTCTCCTTGATGGAACAAGTATTGATCTTGCTGGTGTTACCTCAGGATCAAGTGTTTCGGGACAAGAATCTGTATTAGTTGATGTAGCTCAACTCGGTGAAGAGGTCACAGGTGGCCTTTCCGTGAGTCTTGCATCTGACACCCCGGCTTCGGCCACGGTGCCAGCTGATGCTGCTTCCGTCCCATTCACAAAGATTAAATTTACAGCAACTTCCGGATCCGCATCCATTGACCAGCTTGTCTTCAAGTTGGGTGGTGTTGGAGCCGTTGGAAACCTCGGCAATGTGTATCTCTATGATGATGGTACACGTTTGACTGATGGACGTTCTGTGAACTCATCAACACGCGAAGTCACCTTCAGCGCGTTGAACATTGATCTTTCCAGTGGCGAATCCAAATATCTTACCGTTCGTGCAGACATTGCTGCTGCACCAAACGGTGGAGATACCGCAAGCTTTTATCTCTCTTCGGAGAGTTCTGTTTCCAGTTCTGCAACCGTCAGTGGTAATTTCTCGATCTCGGGAAACACCATGACATTCTCTGAGACTCAGGCTGGTACAATCGTTGTTGACAAAACAGGCACAATTTCTGATCCAACCATTGGAGAAGAAGGTGCCGTTATTGCCAAATTTACGGTTGAAGCTCAGGACGAAGCTGCTTCTATTGAGCGCATCACGGTTCGTGTAGACGATGCTCCAGATCATTCCAATTATGACCTCTGGCAGAGCGACACGTTGCTCGCTGCAGGTGAACAGAGTGGTGATCTCGTTGCTTTTATCCTCACAAACCCACTTGAACTCGCAGAAGGAAAGAGTGCAACTTTGAAAGTCACAGCTGATATCGGAGGACAAGCTAATGACACCGTTCATGTAGCTATCGAAGAAGAAGCTGACATTCTTGCTATTGGTGGTGACTATGGTTTCAACATGTCTGCAGATATTACTGGATATGATGAAACAGGTTCTTCCTGTGCAAGTTCAGCTGATGACTGTTCCTATGGAACAATCATTGGTGGTGAACTCACATTTGCTTTCAATGGACCTGCGAGTGACGATGTTCAGATCGATGGTGATGACCAGGTGTTTATGGAATTCAGCATCACAGCTCAGAACTGGACAGACCTCAAAGAACTTGCTGTGATCATTGCTTGTGAAGACGGATCAGCTTCTGGTTGTGATGCCGATCCTGTAGCTGATGATGGAGACTTGTACAACGACGGTGCAGACGAACCAAACCTCCAGGATATCACCATCCGTGAAACAGATGGTACAACTTGGATGGGTCCAGAAGAATACGATGATACAAGTGATATCACCCACACACTTACCTTTAGTGATGATCAAATTCTTCAGACTGGTGAGACTCTTGATCTCATGATCACTGCAGATATTTCCACAGATGCAATCCAGGGAGATATCTACTCTATGACACTCGATATGAGTGCAATAGTGGCAGAAGATGCAAATGGTGATGAATTGAGTACAGCCGACGACATTGTTCCAAGTTCGGATATTGGTGGAAACAACTTCACGCTTACAGATGCTTCTTTGACAGTTGATCTTGCCGAACCTCCGTCAAGCGGAACATACGTTAAAGGTGCCAACAATGTTGACACAGTTGGATTCTCATTTGTAGCTGGAGGTGCATCTGACCTCACCGTGACTGAAGTGAAATACACAGCCATGGGTGACAATGATGGAGCCTTTACAGATCTCGACGGCGATATCGACGTTGGAGACCATGTAAGTTCCTGTAGTGTGTACGATAGCGAATCCGGTGCATTGGTTGACGGTCCAGAATCTTTGAACTCTGACGACGAAGTCACATTCTCTGATTTTGACTGGTCTGTCGAAGCAGGTGAGACATCGAAGATGGTCTTGCGCTGTAACTACAGCAACCAAGACACGGAAAGTGCTACGGACGATGCATATGCCTTCTACATCGCAGCAGCTGGAGATATAACAGCTGAAGATGCAGATGGTGACCAGATCGATCCAACATTGTCTGATGACAACTCGGATGGTGCGGTTGCAATCGTTATTGCAAGTACAGGTGATCTTGACATCACTCTTGATGGTTCCACAGCCAAATCCACCATCATCCTTGGTTCCTCCACAGGAGTTTCCATGGCAAAATACAAGTTTGATGCTACAGACGAAGCTTTCACGGTTAAGAAATTGACTCTCCGCAACTGTGTTGCAGCCGCTGCTGATGCAGATGATGACTGCGCAGATGGTGGAGAAGCTGATGGATCTGACAGTATTGCTTCTGCTGTGAAAATCAGTTACTTGGACAAAGCCGGTGCCACACAAACCAAAACAGGATTTATTTCCGGTGGTAAAGTGGTATTTGATAACCTTGACTTCTACGTCCCAACCGATTCCACCCGTACATTGTCCGTGACTGCTGATACAGCAACTGTGTCTTCGACCGGTGCTGCATCCGGCAGTTCTATCCAGCTCAACCTGGATGCGGAATCAACAGGTGCAATTGGAGATTTTGAAGCCATTGGTGCTGGATCCGGTGAAACACTCACCGAAGATGATGTAGATACCTACGTTGTTGCCAACGATATGGTTGCCCGTAAGACCAAACCAACAATTAGTTTGGCTTCCGGTAGCCCATCAGGTGCCAGCGTTCCTGGTCTCTCTGAAGTGTTCCGATTCAATGTTTCCGCGGATTCTCGTGGATATGTTGCTTTGAATGCAATCACCTTTAAGGTGACATCAACAGACGGTGGAGCTGGAGACTGGAACATTTGTTCTGCTCTTGGTAGTGCAACAAAATGGGAATTCTACGACAACGCAGACCCATCTACCAAGCTCGATGATGCAACAGACTGGTTCTTCCTCGACAACACAACCGATGATGATGCTTGTACAGCTGCTCAAGATCTCAAATATGCGATCTTGGACCTTGCAACAAGTGCCACAACTCCAGTGGAAGAAATTGGAGCAGGTGAAACAAAGACCTACGTTCTCCGTATTGACACCACAGGTGCCAGTTCAACGGATGACGACTCGATCCGCATCGATATTATCGATGAGACCGAGGCAGATGGTCTTGTTGAAGACTGTGTCGCTGGAGGTGCGCCAGACTGTGCCTCTTATGACGATGACGACAACGATCTCCAGGCTATTGCTTGGGATGACGATGTCGAAGCCGACAACGTGAATGGAGATTTCGTTAAGAATCTTCCAGTTACGGGTGGCACAATCGTGTACTAACTTTTGTTAGATACACACAAAACGATTCTTATTTTCACTGAAATACGTCCAGATTTCTGGAAACGGTTTAGCTGAAAAGACAAAAACCCCGCTTTGGCGGGGTTTTTGGTATCTAACATTTGTTTAAACTTGCTGAATTCAAGGCTTTTCGTTACAATCCATGTATATTTTATGGATAAAAAATCTTTTTTCTTTCGTATTTGGTTATTTGGATTAGCTCTTCTTATTGTTCTTGTTGTCGGTTTTTTTTGGTATCAGGATTACATACGTAAACAAACACCACGTCTCCTTTCCTCTTCTCTTATTCTTTTTGTTGAACGCGGATTGGATGAGACAGGTAAAGCTAAACTCATTTCAGAGATTCAAACGCTTGAATCTTCCATGCAGACAGATAGTGAAATTGCACAGGATATTGGTAAGATGCTTGAGTTGGGTAATTTGAAATATGCGTACGGTGATCTTGCCGGAGCGAAAGAGTGGTACGAACGCATTTTGTCTGATCATCCACAAGATGCACCAGCGTTGGAAAATTTAGGGCAAACCCTTTTAGAAATGGGAGATGATGTTGGGGCAGAAGAAAGTTGGCGGAAAGCCGTATCTATTTCAGCTTATGAGGTAACGTATATCAAACTTGCTGATTTATTGGATACACGTTTTTCCTCACGTCGTTCTGAAATTGGTCCACTTCTTGAAGAAGCTATCGCAACGCTTGGTCAAACTCCAGGACTTCTTGTTCGTCTTGGAAAGTGGTATGCGGATCAGGGATTGTATCAAGAAGCGATTTCTCATTACCAGGTTGCTAAACAATTGGATTCAAATGATCAAACGATCGATCTTTTGATTCAAGAGGCACGTAAAGCGCTTTCTTCTGAACAAAATTTGCAAAAGTCGTGATGATTCGAATTTGATACAATAGAATCTGCATGTTTAGATTCTTTTTGTTTTAGGTTCGATATTTTTTATGAATTCTTTTACGTCAAAAAATAAAAAGAGACATTCTTTTTATTTTTTCGTGGTTACAATTTTGTTTTTTATTCCAGGAACCATGTTTGCCAAAATGCCGAATGATTCATTATTAGATGAACAATGGTATTTAGGGACTATTCATGCATTTGATGCCTGGGATACGACATCTGGATCTCCTGAAGTGATCGTCGCGGTGCTTGATACAGGTCTAGATTTGGATCACCCGGATCTTTCCAACCATGTTTGGATCAATCCTGGAGAAATTCCAAATGATGGTCGAGATAATGATGGAAATGGATTTATTGATGACATACACGGATGGGATTTTGTGGATGGAGATGCGACCCCTGAGCCAACGATTTCCGCTGTAGATCAGCTTGATCAAGGGGCAATTTCTCATGGAACAGTTATTGCTGGAATTATCGGAGCGGTGACAGATAATGGAGAAGGAATTGCTGGTATTAATTGGCATGTACGGATCATGTCTGTGCGTATTTTGAATAATATCGGTTCTGGAGACTCATCAAAAGCACGTCGTGCCATTGAGTATGCGGTAAAAAATGGAGCGGATGTCATTAATTTGAGTTTTACCGGTTTTGAGGTTGATGAAGATTTTTTACAAGCGGTTCAAGATGCATACGAGCAAGGAGTGACAGTTGTGGCAGCGGTTGGAAATGACGAAAATGGAGGGGTAAATTTAAATGAACAGCCTATTTATCCTGCGTGTTTTGTGACAAAAGAAGGGGTTGATGTAGTGATCGGAGTTGCAGCCACAGACGAAGAAGATCGAAAAGCATCATTTTCGAATTATGGATCGTACTGCACAGATTTAGCCGCTCCAGGAGTCGATGTTATCGGAACCATGTATCAAGACGGACTTACACCAGAGACAATGGATTTATATGGAGGATATTGGTCTGGAACATCCATCGCAGCTCCGATGGTTGCCGGTGCGGCTGCTTTATTAAAAGCGGCTTACCCAACACTTTCACCAGATCAAATTCGAACGGTTTTGCAATTATCTGTCGATCCAACCATGGAACGAAATAGTCCTTCCGCAGGACAGCTTGGATCTGGGCGATTAAATATCATGAATGCCTTAAACGTGGCAAAAAGTTTTGCTCCAGCGGTTTTACAAACTTCGACGGTTTCATCTCCAAATTTTTCCCTTGCAGTCGCAGAAGCATCTGGAGGAGAACCGCGAGTTGTATTATTCGATCGTCATGGAAATTCGTTTGGAACCTTTTTGGCATATGCGTCTGAATTTAGAGGCGGAGTACGTCTTGCTTCCGGGGATCTGGATGGAGATGGACAAGAGGAATTTATCACAGGAGCAGGACCAGGAGGCGGACCGCAGGTGCGCATTTTTGAAAAAAATGAAACGGTACGAAATCAGTTTTTTGCGTATGGATCAGATGACCATTTTGGAATTTTTGTGTCCTCTGGTGATTTTGACGGCAATGATCTAGATGAAATTTTGACAGCTCAGGATGAAGGAGGAGAGGGAGAAGTTCGTATTTTTGATTCATCTGGAAAACAATTATTTTCTTTTTATCCGTTTGATCATACGAGCAAAAGCGTGCGTATTGCTTCTGGGGATCTTGATGGGGATGGAAAAGACGAGATTCTTGCTACGTTGGGTTCTGGGGGAAAACCGTTTGTGCGAGCATTTCGTGCAGATGGGACGTTTTTAGCGGAATTCGAAGCTTATGCTTCGACGTATGACCGTGGTATTTTTGTGTCCGCAGGAGACCTAAATGGAGATGGAAAAGATGAGATTGTCACAGGAACAGATAATGGAGGAGGTCCGCAGGTGCGAATATTTACTGCAGATGGAACCGTTATTGGATCGTTCTTTGCTTTTGATGAAACATTTCGAGGGGGAGTACGCGTTCAAGTCGCAGATCTTGATCGTGATGGCACAGCGGAAATTTATACAGGAGCAGGACCAGGAGGCGGACCGCAAGTTCGGATGTTTGACCGTTCAGGACGGGTCCTTGGAAGTTTTTTTGCTTTTGATGAAAAGGATCGATATGGGTTAAATGTCGCAGCTTGGTGAAGGAAAATGTTCTGTTTAAAGAAAGATTTCTGTTATACTAAAATAGTATTTATTTGATGTTTTGTTTCTATGTCAGACCAAGGATTTGAAAGAAAAAATGTTCTTGTGACAGGCGGCGCAGGTTTTATCGGTTCCTATTTGTGTGAACGCCTTTTACGTGATGATGCGCGTGTGATTTGTCTTGATAATTTTGCGACGTCACATGTACGGAACATCGAAGGGTTACTTTCGCATCCAAATTTTCAATTTCTCCGTCTTGATGTTAATCAACCGTTTCCATTAGAAAGTTTTCAAGAGCTTGCAGCTTTTAAGATTCCATTTCAGGGAATTCAGGAAATTTATCATCTTGCCTGTCCGACTTCTATCAAACAGTTCGAGCAGTTTAAAATTCAGACCCTTCTCGCGAATTCGATCGGAAATTATCACGTTCTTGAAACAGCTGTGAAATATCGGTCAAAGGTTTTTTTGTCTTCCAGTTCATCTATCTATGGTTCCCGCAGGCAGGACCGCAAATTTTTTCAGGAAGACGAAGAGGGAATTGTGGAGCATCTCACTCCGCGAGCTTGTTATGATGAAGGACGCCGATTTTCGGAAACGATGTTTGAAACATATCGACAAGTTCATGGAATTGATGTAAAGATTGCTCGAATTTTTCGGACATATGGTCCGCGTATGCAGTTGTTTCAAGGGCATTTGATTCCGGATTTTATTTTGAATGCCTTGGATGGAAAGGATGTAGTGATTTATGGAAATGAATCATTTAAGTCCTCCCTTTGTTATATTGATGACATAGTGGATGGTATGATGCGCTTGATGCAGGCACCTGCCAATATCGGACCAGTCAATCTTGGAAGCGATATCGATGTTAGACTTCTCGATGTGGCACAAATGATTATTGATATTATTGGATCGAGTTCCAAAGTTGTATTTGACGATTCTATGCCATATTTGAAAGAATCTGGTTTGCCGGATATTGGAAAAGCAAAAGAACTCGGATGGCTTCCCCTTACTCGATTAGAAGACGGTCTTCAAAAAACCATTGACTACATCCGAGCGAATAAAATGTTGTTGACGACCCTTGGGTAATATGAAAGTCAGCGTTATTGTCCCTGCTTACAATGAAGAACGCTGGATTTTCAAAGTGGTTCAGGAAATAATCCGTGCTGGATATGACGTCCTTGTTGTGGACGACTGTTCTAAAGATAGAACAGTTGAACTCGCATCAAAAGCAGGAGCACATGTTTTATGTCATGTCATCAATCGTGGACAAGGAGCCGCTTTGAGGACCGGAACGAATTGGTCTTTAAAACATGGAGCAGACATCGTGGTTCATTTTGATGCAGATGGTCAATTTCGCGTTGAAGATGTTGCTCGAGTGATTCAACCAATCACGCATGGAACCGCAGATATTGTCTTAGGTTCACGATTTTTAGATCGTACAACCAACGTGCCGTTGGGAAAGCGTTTTTTGCTTATGCCGCTTGCACGTATAATAAATGATTTGTTATTTGGGGTGCGGTTGTCTGATCCACAGTCTGGATTTCGCGCGTTTACTGCTTCTGTCGGGCATCAATTATATTGGCGTCAGGATCGCATGGCGCATGCTTCTGAACTATTAGCGCTGATGGTTCGCGGACATTGGCGTATTCAGGAAGTTCCTATTACGGTTATCTATCATGAATTTGGTCAAGGTTTTTTTGGAGGATTGAAAATTTTAAAAGATCTCTTTTTGAAGAGGTTGGGTTAAGATATGGCACAAATATTGGTTGCGGTCGTCATGATCTGTTTTTTTCTGATGAAATTGTATTGGCAAAAAAGAAAAGGAGCTGTTTCTTCAGCTGAATTTATTTTTTGGCTTGTTTTTTGGTTCGGGACATTGATTTTGGTTTTGCTTCTTAAGCCTCTTGATCGATTTGTGGCCTCTCTAGGATTTTCTGTTTCTGCGATTCAGGTTGCAGTGTATTTAGCCATCGCTATTTTATTTTATTTTATTTTTCGTCTGCGGCTTAAATTGGAAAAAATGGAAGAGTCTCTCACAAAAATAAATGAAGCTCTTACAAAAACGAAATCTCAACCGGAGAAGGATTTATGACACCTAAAGTCGCTGTTGTGTATTTATCGTATGGAGTGCGTCCTTTTTTGGATGAAGTTTTATCCTGTTGGGAACAGGTCGATTATCCGCGTGACCGTTGGGAATTGATTATTGTTGATAATCCCATTGGCGATGGAAGTGCTGATTTGATACGCGAAAAGGTATTGCCTAAATCGGAAAGTTTTTTGCCAAAAGTTACCTTGATTGTCAATGAAACAAATACGGGTTTTGCAGAAGGGAATAATACGGGAATCCGCCTTGCGTTGGAACACGGGGTTGATTATGTATATCTCGAAAATAACGATGCAAAATTTCATTCAGATGTTCTTCGTGAAGCAGTAAAGATGGCTGAATCTGACGATCGAATTGGGTCGGTTCAATCCTTGATGTTGCTTTGGAAAAAACCAGAGGTGATCAATTCAACCGGAGGAATGGTTCATTTTCTTGGGTTTGGATTTGTACGAGACAATGGAAAATGTCTTGGAGACGTTTCTATCCGAGATGGAGAGGAAATTGCGTATGCGAGTGGGGCTGCGGTTTTGTATCGCGCTTCTGTTTTACGTAAGGTTGGATTGTTAGATCCGTTTCTTTTTTTGTATCACGAAGACCTTGAGCTTGGATGGCGTATTCGTTTGGCCGGATATCGAAATGTTTTATCTGTTTCGTCGATCGTTTATCATCAGTATGAATTTCGACGAAGCATTCAGAAATTTTTTTGGATGGAACGAAATCGCATTCTTGTCCACGCATCCCATTTACGACTTTCAACGCTCGTTCTTTTGTTTCCATTGTGGTTGGGAGTTGAATGTGCCCTTCTTGTTTTTGCCATCAAAGGAGGGTGGTGGAAAGAGAAGAAAAAGGTGTATGGTTCATTCCTGCAACGCTCGATCTGGCGATATGTTGTGGAGAAACGCTACGCATCACATGTCTTGCGTCAAGGGGTATCGGATCGTAAAATGCTTTCGCTTTTTACCGCAAAGATTGAACATCAGGATATGAGAAATGTCTTTGTGGAACAGATTGGAAATCCTCTCATGACCGGAATTTGGCGTATATTTTTCTTTTTGATTCGATGGTGATTGTATGAAAATTGCGCAAGTTGTCTGTACATATCCTCCCTATCACGGCGGCATGGGAACTGTGGCTTTTGCCTACACAGAATATTTACGTGCGCGGGGACATCATGTTCACGTGTTTACTCCACGTTATCAAAAAGGATTGGATGACCCGCCGTATGTACACCGTATTCCTTCGCCTGTACATTGGGGGAATGCGGGAGTGATGCCATCCTTATTTTTTCGTTTGTCTGGATTTGATGTTGTTCATCTGCATTATCCTTTTTTTGGAGGGGCAGAACCGATCATTGTACGCAAAGCGGTACGTCCAAATCAGCCGCTTGTGATGACGTATCACATGGATTGGGTTGGAAAGGGACTGAAACATCTTCTCTTTGATGCGCATCGACGCGTGCTTTTTCCTTGGATTGTTGAACGGGTTGATTGTATTCTTGTGAGTTCAAAAAGTTATATGGAAACAAGTGCATTAGCAACCATCCCTTCTGCTATGGCAAAAGGGCGCATTCTTCCATTTGGGGTGGATACGCAGTTTTTCCATCCCGGCGATAAAAGAGCTATGCGTCGTCGTTTTGGAGTTTCTGAACATATTCCTCTCTTTCTTTTTATTGGCGGGCTTGATCGTCCGCATTATTTCAAAGGGATTTCTGTTCTCTTGAAAGCACTAACGGGCATGCAAAAGGAGTCGTGGCAGTGTGTGGTGATTGGAGATGGAGATTTACGCCAAATGTTTGAACAACAAGCGTTGGATGCAGGTTGTAAAAATCGTGTGCGATTTTTTGGTCATGCTTCGGAAGAGGAGAAGGCTGACTGGCTGCGTGCAGCGGATTTTCATATTTTTCCTTCTATTGATCGTTCCGAGGCGTTTGGTTTAGTTGCGCTTGAGGCTGGATCAAGTGGTATTCCTACGATTGCTTCTGATCTTCCTGGAGTTCGGGAAATCGTAGCCGATGGGGAAACAGGTCGACTTGTTCCGCCTGACGATCCTGTTGCTTTGCGTGCGGTGATTTTAGAATTGATGCGTGATCCGATTCGTTGTGACACAATGGGAAAAGCTGCTCGTCAGAGAGTAGAAAAATTATATGAATGGGAGTTTTTGATGGATCGGTTGGAGGGAATATATCGGGAATTGACTCACGAACGTATCATATGAAAATTGCTTTGATTTCAAATTTATATCCGCCGATGAGCCGCGGGGGAGCGGAACGAGTTGCTCAACGCATTGCCCAAGAACTCCATACGCGAGGACATGATATTTGTGTGATCTCGACCATGCCTTTTGATGGGCGCGCTTCTTTGTATCCGCGTCTACGCGAGGTAAATGTTGAGCGTATCTATCGTTTTTATCCAAAAAATTTGTATTATATTTTGGATGATTTTCGTTTTCCTTATCCTATACGTGCCTTTTGGCATTTGATTGATTTGTATTCTCGTTCAGCCGAACGTGCAGTGGAGATCGTTCTTACTCAAGAGCGACCGGACATTGTTTTGACTCATAATTTGAAAGGAATCAGTTTGCGTATTCCTCAGGCTGTGCAGCGTCTTCAAATTCCATGGATTCACACGATCCATGACGTCCAACTGTCTGTTCCAAGCGGGTTATTATTTTACGATCAAGATCTTCCTCCATGGGAACAAGTACTGCGTTCTTGGTATGAACGCACCGTGCGTCATGCATTTGGACAACCGAATGTGGTGATTTCTCCTTCGCGTTTTTTGGCTGATTTTTATCATGCACGAGGATTTTTTCACGATTCGGATATACAAGTTATTCCAAATCCGGCTCCAACATCTCGGGCGGCGATTCGACAATCACGACTTTCCGGACCAATTCGTCTTTTATTTGCCGGACAATTGGAAAAACACAAAGGAGTTCTCGAATTGGTGAGTGTATTGGATAATGTTTCTCTTCCGATTGAACTTCATTTTGCCGGGGAAGGGACTCTTGCTTCTTTTATCGCTGAACGTTCGCATAGCGATGCGCGGATTACTTATCATGGATTTGTTTCTGAAGAACCGCTCCAACATTTGTTGAGAATTATGGATGCAGTCGTGGTTCCTTCATTATGTTATGAAAATTCACCGACGATTATTTATGAAAGTTTACAAGCAGGCGTTCCGGTGATTGCTTCAGATATTGGTGGTGTCGGAGAATTGATCCATCATGGAGAGAATGGACTTCTTGTTCGTCCGGCAGATCCAAAGGCGTTGGTTCAAGCGATTCAGAAATTTGGTGATCAAGTTGATCAATTTTGGGCGAGAACAAGCAAAATTCGGGCATCAGTGTCTGATTATTCCATTGAACGATATCTTGATCGTCTGGAGGAAATCATGCATGAACTTGTGTCCAATTCATGATTCATTAAAAAAGATAAAATGGTTGTATCAAGGAATAATTATTTCGTCATCTCAAATTTGAAAATATATACACTCCCGTCTCCCATACTCCACCAATCATTTGCAACCGTTTTTGCGGTTTCAATAATACGCGGAGCTTGCCACCAATAATCGTTTACCACGAAATAGCAAACAGATACGCCTGTGAGACGTATAGCATCTTCTGCTTTTTTTGTATCTGGCTCGTTATTCATGGAAAGAAAAATTTGATACAGATCACCTCCGGTTGGAATAGGGTAGAAAAAAATATCGTCATAATATCGTTTGAACCCCCATTCTCGAACCGCAGCAGCAGAAACAGTTTGGTTTGCAAGAACAATATAGGCTTGTCCTGACGCATTTTTTTCGATATCAAGAACCGTATCTAGATCCGTGCGACTGACATTGTACCCATGGCTCGATGTATAGGCATCCTGGCGCGGATAGGTTCCATACCAGGCAGCCGTGAGGCAAAGAGCCAGAAGACCTGCAAGAGAAACCCGAAGAATGAATGGTTTTTCGCGAAGGAAAGAGATCATTTTTTCTCCTGCAATCATGAGAAATGGAGAAAGAAAAAAAACAGAAAGAGGAAGGAGACGTTCTGCATAGTTTCCACGTTCGTAGTCGATGAGAAAAGTAAATTGGACAACTGTTTTCATGAGAAAATAGTTTGTGATCAACATGCCACTTACGAAAGCATATGGTTTCAGTTTTGAACGCGTATTTTTGTCTGCAAACCACCATCCGGCAGCACCGGCAAGAAAAAGAAGTAAGAACTGGTTATGAAGAAAAAAGGAAGCCCCATCTAATAGGGGAGCAAAACGATTTTCTAAAAGAACAGGAAGAGGAAGTCCTTGCCACCATTGAGGAGAAAAAAATGAAGAAAGATTGAAAGAAATTTCTTGGTGAGACCAGGCAGCATTTGCTAAAAAAGAAAGAGGGAGAATCACACTACCCACAGCAACGGTTGTCCAAAATAAAAGACGAGTGATCGTTGGGAAACGTTGGGATGGATTTTTAGAATCTGCAGCCACGAGAATCAAAAAAAGAGCAGCAGGAATACCGGCGATTGGATGAATGGCAAGAGTAGCAGCTGTTCCAATGACGGATGGCCAGAGTGGCCAAGATTCTTTTCCTAAGAGACGCGGCAGAGCCGTGAGAATAATCATGAGAATCCAAAGATTTGCCATGCCTTGAGGGGTGGTTGCAATAAAAGAAGAGAGAGGAAGAAAAAAGAGCCATGGCAAAGAAGCAATCGCATGACGTTTTTCCTGAAAGAGATGAACAGCAGCTGCATACCATGCTGCAGGAAGTAGAAATGCTACAAGAACAGGAAGAAGGAAACGATCTGTGAGTTCTAACGGGAAAAAAAAGGCATGATGGAGAAACAGAACAAGTGTATACTGACCGATATAATAAAACGGTTTTGGTTGGATGGTGCCAAATGCGGCAATATGTTCTTCTGTTGCCTGATGAATGAATTGATCAAATCCATATCCGAGCGGATAAACAAACAACACAACAGAAATCATGAGAAAGAGGAAAAGAGAACTGAGAAATAATGTTAGGGTTCGTTCTCGTCCTCGAAAAAGAAGAGAAATAAGAATGAGAGCAGCCCCGGCAAATACAAAGAAAACTGCTGAAGGAATTTGTTCCCAAGGAGAACGAATCGCTTCTTCAGTAGCTGTAGGAAGGACGAGGAGAAAAGCAAGGATAACCCAAGCAATCATGACGGTTATTGCCGCCAAAACTGCAGGTGGTATGTGATGATATTTACCGCGGATGGCTTCATGAACAGAAGATTTTGGAACTCGTTTGAGAACAAACCAGACAACCGGCATTGCTAACAAGGAAAGAAAAATCGCAACAGGTTCAGAAAAAATCCATAGATAAAAGACAAAAGTCCCGGCAAGAGCGACTCCAGAAAGAAGAGTCCATATTCCGCAGATGCGACCAATAACACCCTTTTCTTCCGGAGCGACTGCCTGACCAAGTCTCGTTCCCAGAAAAAGAATCCAAACTCCAAACAAGATAACCCCAAGAACCATGGATCGTATCTGAAAAATGTTTAAAAGAAAAAGTGCTAGAAAAAGAATGCTTCCTGTGGTAAATTTTGCAGAGGATAGCCGTGAAAGCATAGATATCATGATCATACCATGTTTCAAGCCATAAGAAATTTTTTGAAAAAACACCGGCAGGGGATTTCCAGAGATCCGGCAAAACTCTATCCTCATGATTTTTTGTTTCAACGGTTTTTTCTTCCGTTGATTCCACCTGAAATTCATCCCAATCATGTCACGGTTCTTCGGTTTCTTTTTACGCCGTTTGTTTTGTGGTTTTTGGCTGTAGGACAATATGAAATTGGCGTTCCGCTCTTCTTTTTTACGGCATTTACGGATGCATTAGACGGTTCGCTGGCACGGGTTCGCGGACAGATTACCGCCTGGGGGACATTGTACGATCCTGTGGCAGATAAAATTCTTATTGGATCTGTTGTTCTCTTGGTTGTGTACAAACATTTGCATCCTTCGATTGCTATTTTAATTCTCCTCGTGGAAGTCATGATTATTATTGGTGGATATCGTCATACGCACAAAGGAAAAATTTTGAGCGCAAATGTGTTTGGAAAAACAAAAATGTTTCTTCAGGTGACCGGTGTCCTTTTTCTTCTTATTGCTTTATGGTTTCAAATTGATGTCTTTACCTATTTGTCCATTGGAACACTTTCTGTTTCTATCCTTTTTGCTTTTTTGAGTATGTTGACGTATGGCATCTGAAACAAAGCAACATTTTTTTATTCTCGTTTTTTTCAGTTGTCTTTTTTTTGTTTCCTCTCTCATTCTTACTCTTCCACGTCCTTTGTATAATTCACCGGATGAAACAGCGAATGCATTTTTTGCACAGACATTTGCGAAACATGGGCGTTTATTTATTTCTGAACCATTAAATGAAGTGCTTGGTGATGTGTTGTATCCGCGAAGTATTGTGGCGTTTCATGGGCGTCTGTTGCCTGGAAGTTTTCTTGGACTTCCTGTTTTGTATGGTCTGTTTATTCGTATATTTGGAGGAATGTCTTTGTCTGTGATGACTCCAGTGATTGCGGTTTTTGCCGTGTTTGCATGGTATGCGATTTTACGGCGTTTGTTTGGTTCACGAACCGCACTACTTGCAAGTCTTCTTCTTTTTTCGCATCCGGCTTGGTGGTATTACACAGCACGCGGACTCATGCATAACGTCCTTTTCACTTCCTGTCTTATTTTTGCCGCTTTTTTTTTCCTGGTTCATCCGTTTCATTTTTTCCGTGAACGGTTCAGATATATTCCCTCGTGGATTGATGCACTTCTCGGAGGAATGTGTGTGGGTTTTTCTCTTTTTGTTCGTACATCCGAAGCGGTCTGGGTCGGTATCCTCTTTTTTGTTTGTCTTTTTTGGATAGGGAAACGGTTTGGGTGGTTCAGAATAGTTGTTGCCATATTTGGTGTCATCCTTGTTCTTATTCCTTTGCTTTTGTTTAATCGTTCACTCTACAGCAATCTGTTTGCAACCGGATATACCGTTGGAATTGCTGACGAGCAAGCAAGTATTGTTTCGATCCCTGTTTCTCCTCAAACACAAGATCGTTCATTGGTAGAAATTGCGCCATTTGGAATTCATCCGCGTATCGCGTGGATGAATGTACGGTTGTATGGAATTGAATTATTTTGGTGGATTTCTGTGTTGGTTTTATTAGGAATTCCTTTGATTTTTACAAAAAATGGAGAACAAAATGTTTCCTGGCACGCACGCGGAGCGTATCTTTTTTTGTTTCTCTTTGTGGCTGGTTGGCTTGCTCTCATGTATGGAAGCTGGACCATTCATGATAACCCAGATCCATCTGTGGTTACGATTGGAAATTCATACATTCGTTACTGGCTTCCAATTTTTGTGATGACCACACCATTTGTCGCCCTCGCAGTTCAGTGGATTTGCCGTCGAGCGCGTACCCAATTTGCGAGGCGGTTTGCCTATGGGTGCATGATGCTTCTTTTGTTTGGATTAGGAATGCGTGCGGCTTTTTTTGCACCTCAAGATGGACTTGTTGCGATGCGTGAACGACTGGTTACTTACACAGCGATTCGTGATCGTGTTTTTATTCTGACAGAACCTGATGCTGTTTTTATTGTTGATCGTGCGGATAAATTGTTTTTTCCAGAACGTCGTATTCGCTATCCGCTTCGTGATGAAAAAACTTATGCGCTTCTGCCAGATATTGCTTCTCGTGCACCGCTTTATTATTACGGGATTACCCTCCCTGAAGTAGATGTGAATTATTTGAACACAGAAAAACTTCCACCTTTAGGTTTACGAATTGAACATAGAGAAACATTCGGACAAGAATCGTTGTATCATTTTGTTTTGTTTCATCCATGAAATCTCATTGGTTTATTCGTGTGCTCCAAGGATTGATCGCGGTTCTTCCCGTTGGAATTTTTTGTTGGCTTGTTTGGATGAATCTTGTTCCGTCTGGAGTATTTGTCACAGAACGTTCGGTTCATGGTCAGTCTGCATTTATAGAGCGTGTCCTTCCAGACACTCGTGTGCGTGAGCCTTATGTGGATGCTTCTGGAGATTGGGTTCAATCCATTGTGGGAGATCCTGCTTTTTTCTTTGTGCACCCACATCGACGATTTGATATGGTTCAAGCAGAAGTGTGGTTTAAAAATGAGACAGTGCCAATCGTGGAATTTGGTGCATTGGCTCAAAATGTTGGGGAAGTATATGACCTGCATCCATTACAAAATCTATTGATCGATCATTCTTCTTGGAATCGTTTAGAACAGGATGGTTTTGTGCTTCTTCAACGTGATCCTGTTTACGAATCTATTGATGCGTTTCGTAAACATCCACCTGCTCGTGAACAGATCGCAACTTATCATTATGCGCTTGAGACACCTTTTCGTTTAAGTACATATAATCCTTCAAACGAAAAACAAACGATTGATGTATCTTTGCGCGGATTTCATGAATTTTATACGTATATTAAAAACGAGACGCTTCATTTTGATATTCGTTACATGGATATGAACCGTACAAATGGGGATGATGCTCTTCGTGTGGTTGTTTTGAACGAAGCAGGTCAATCCGTTGGAGAGGTACGGGCACTGGATGATGGAAATACCGGAGATAATAGTCGCCCATCTGCGTTAAAAACACTGACTTTGGATATTCTACACCTTCCAGAAGGAGTGTATAAAGTTCAATTACAAGCAGAACATGATATTTTTTTCCGTTCCATTATTACTTCTCAACAAAAAATGGTTTTTTTAAACCAACTCTATTTGGCTGATGAAGTGGGATATCAAGAAACTCCACGCCCTGTTTCTTTTTGGACAGAAGGAAAACACCTCCAGTTTGTGACTCAACATGCGGATGCTGTTCAGGATGTTCAAGTCGGGAAGACAATTATTTCTGTGACAAAGCCCTATGAAGAATATCGCACCGTGTTGGATGAACTCGGTGTGCTTTCTGGTCACATTCCAAAAGGGGATATGATCATTCGTGGAGATGGTTTGTTTGCGTTTGCTCCAGAGCAATATTTTCGTCCGGATCCTGTTCGTTTGCGTGCAGACACTGATTTGGATCGTCAAGGAATTGATTTTATTATGGCAAAATATAAGGCTCCAAAAAAAGAGGGAAACTGGTTTGTGGTAGATGTGAAAATGGATGCATCCATTCTTTCTTTTCAGGATGAAACATGGAAATTTGTTTTTTCACTTCCAGGAATTGATGCATCTACGCAGGAGTTTTTGCTTGGAGGTGTGCGTTTGACTTTACAACGCCCAGTGCTTACTTGGGAAAAAATGAAACAAGAAATAAAAGAACGTTTGTAACTATGTGGTTTTTACGTGATCATTATTCACCTTCTGAAATGTTGGCACGAACACTTTTCTTAAGTTCGCTTGTTTCGTTTGTTGGTTTTTTTCTTTTGGATTTTTTTCTTCCAGGATTTGTTTCGCGTTTTTTCTCTCCCAATCTTTTTTTGTTTCCGGTATTCATGAGTGGAATATGGTGGGCCATGGCGATTCGTCACACAAAAAATCATCGCAACTGGCAAATGATTTTATCTTTGTTTGCAAGTCTTATTGCGACCATAGTTGCTTGGAATATGCGAAATGATTTTGGAGAATATGTTTTTTTTGCCCTATTGCTCGCGTTCGTGACTCCTGTGGTGGCTGTGTTGGTGATTTGGTCGAGCAATGAAGAAGGCTATTGAGACTATGAAAATTCTCATTTTTACAGAAGGAACCATTTTCATGCACATGGCTGGAGTGGGACGAACCAGGGAAGAACGAGTAAAGCAGGTGAAAGACAAAGAAACTTCGGTTTATGATTTTGTCTCGTATGTTCCGATTGGAAATGTTGTAGAGAAATTGAACGGATGGAAAGAACAAGGTGCTGAAATCGCTTATCTTACATCGCGACAGAATTTTGAAGAAGTTGAAATCATACATACCCTTCTTTTCAAATACAAATTTCCGCAAGGAGAACTCTTTTTTCGAAAACAAGGTGAGGAGTATAAAGATGTTGCTGAACGATTTATGCCAGATATTCTTATTGAAGACGATTGTGAGAGTATTGGTGGATCTTTGGAAATGACCTATACCAACATTGATTCGGAGAAAAAGAAGAAAATTAAATCTGTTTCGGTTAAGGAATTCGGTGGAATGGATCATTTACCAGATAACATTCAAGAATTTTCATGAGTTCAATATTAGACCATGTTTTTCTCCATTCATTCTCTTACAAAATCATAAAATCTATGTCTAAAAAAACAGCGATCGTTACGGGTGCGGCTATGGGATATAAAGATGGGGGTCCGTCGATTGGGGGAGCGATTGCGTTGCGATTAGCAAAAGATGGATACAATGTTGTGGTAGTTGATTTGGGAGAGATGGGACAAAAGACAGTTGAACTTATTGAGGCAGGTGGTGGACACGCGGTTTTTATCCAAGCAGATGTGACAAAGACAGCCGATATTGGACGCATTATTCAGACGACCAAAGATATGTATGGTGGTCTTCATTGTCTTGTAAATACCGTAGCACGTTATGGTTCTGGTATGATGAAAAATGTAGCAGAAATTTCTGAAGAAGAATGGAACGCAACGCTTGAAGTGAATCTCAATGGATATTTTAAAATGGCAAAATATACTATTCCACTTCTTTTGGAATCTGGTGGAGGAACGATAGTAAACATTTCGTCGATTGAAAGTTTTGTGGCTCTTCCAAATTTTAGTGTGTATTCCGTTTCCAAAGCAGCCATTGATGCACTCACACGAAGTATCGCAGTAGATTTTGCTCCTCAAATTCGCGCCAATGCCGTTCTCCCAGGATTTGTGAAAATTGCGAATTCAGAAAATAATCGATCACCAGAAGAACTTCAAAAATGGCATGGAGATATTGCACTCGGATATCCAATGAAACGTGTTTGTGAACCTGATGAAATTGCACATGTTGTTTCGTTTTTGGCAGGAGCTGAATCTTCGTACATCAATGGTCAATCAATTGTGGTAGATGGTGGAAGAATGATTTGTGATGGACATGTTTTTTGAGACTATGAAAATTTTTGCCATGTATGCGAGAGTTGTTTTGGATCGAAATACTTGGTTAGATGCATTTCGTAAGAAATATCACGATGCGTACGATCCTCATATCACATTGATACAACCACGTATTATTTCAGAAGAGCAAGTATCGGATATAAAAAAACGTGTTTCTTCTTTTTTCTCAGATTTTCACATTCCAAATCATCGTATTGATGTCATATTTGATACCTTGATTCCAGAAGAAACAAAGACCGAGAAAAATTGCGTCATGATTGGTCCGAAACAAAATTTTTTGCTTTTAGATCTTCAAAAAAGATTACGAGCCATTTTGGTTGAATACTTAAATTTTTTTGAGGAGAAAACAAAAACATACGAGGAAAATTTTCGACCACATATCACGATTGGAATAGATCTAAGCTCGGACGATTACATGGTTGCATTGAATGAATTAGGAAATGAATATTTGTTTAAAGGTTCTGTTTCAGAAATTGTTTTAACAGTAGTGAAAGAACACACAATTGAGGAAGCAAAGAATGTTGAAAATATGACAGTTTTTTATTTATGACCACGTATATTATTTGTGGATACGGGATTCCAAAAGATATAGATAATGATGAAAATTATCACACATATTTGAATATTGTTTTTAATCACATCTATTCAAAAAGTGTGATCGATGAAGTGGTTATTATTCCTTGTGGTGGGCCAACAGCAATGGAATCACCTTATGAAGAGACGGAAGCAGCTGTGATCGCTTATTATTTGCAAAAAATAATGAAACGACCTGAATTGAAACATAGTACAGAAAAATGCAAATTTTATTTAGAACAAAAATCATTATCTACTCTTGAGAATTTGGTTTTTGCAAAACAGATTTTTGATGAACAAAAATTAAATGGAATGATTGTGATTTTTTGTGAAGAAACTCGTCGTGAACGAGTGAGAAAAGTTACAGATATTATTTTTGGTTCTGAAGCAATTGTTCAGTCGATTGATTTTGATGTATCAAAAAATCGATATCTTGATGCTAAAATCATTGATCAAAAAGAATCCATAGCTCTTCAAGAATCTTTATGGACACTTGAGAGCAAAGAACGACTTGAGCAGCATCATGAATTTTTTAAACGGAAGTTTTCATTTTTTCGTGAACGCCAAAATCAGGGCATTCCTCATGTTGATGTTATTGAAGAATGGTATGTTCGTATGCCACAACTTATGAAAGAATTGATGCCAGACCATCCGTTACTCAAGCAAATGCAAGATCAATATGAATCTGGGAAATAAGATATTGGAATTAAAATTTGAAAAAGCTGTCCAACTCCTTTGTCAGTATATGCCAGCAGGTCAGGATCGAAAGAAACCGATTTTGATGCATGCGATGAGAGTCGGAATCTATTTATATGACCACGAATATTCAGAAGATAGTATTCTTGCTGGATTACTTCATGATATTCTGGAGTGGACAGAGGTTTCGCAAAAAGTCGTTTTAGACCTTTTTGGTCAAAACGTCTTCAATATTATTGTTGCGAATACGCAAAAGAGAACCATCGAGAGCAAAAAAGAACAATGGCAAGACATGGTCGTGCGTTGTTCTTTCTTTGGAAAAGATGCACTTATTGTGAAAGCAGCTGATACGTTGGATAGTTTAAAATTTTATCAATCAGTCGGTCACTCAGATGAAATACAAAGAAGTATGGATATTGGAAAATATATTTTGGAACAGCTTCCTGAAGGAATACAAGATCCTCTTTTTGATCGATTGAGGGAGGAAATAACTAAGTAACATTTTGTGTCTATCACCCTTATCCTCACTTCTGCTGGCATGCGTATGAAGAATGAAATTCTCGCACTTCTTCCCAAACCAGCTCATCAAATGAAGGTTGCTCATATTATAACTGCAGCAAAAGGAGAACCTGATCCATCGTTTGCTGTAAGAGATGTTACTTTTATGCGAGATCTTGGATTTACGGTCGAAGATATTGATCTTGAAGGAAAGTCTATTGAAGAACTTCGTCCTCTTTTTGTAGATAAGGATATCGTATATGTGCAAGGTGGAAATACGTTTTATCTTATGAAATATATTTGTGAGAGTGGTTTTGATCAACTGGTACAGGAACTCATTCAACAGGGAAAAATCTATGTCGGTGTCAGTGCTGGAACCATTGTTGCTGGAACAGATATTGGGACAGCTGAACCAGCTGATCCAAATAATGTTGGTCTGACAGATTATACAGGAATGGGTTTAGTTGATCTTGTGATCAACCCACATCATGATCGTTTTGGAGAAGAAGAAGCAGTGCAGATATACGAACATAAAACAGGAAAACAAGTCACTCGACTCACAGATAATCAAATGATTGTTGTGGTGGATGGAAATATTCGAATCATTAATCATCTTTAATATCCATAAAAAAACTCGTCTCGTTTTTATTTCAATGACCATGTTTGCGACACTTATTTTGCTTGTTGTTGTCGGGATGTGTCCAAGTTCTTATGCCCAACTATCTGTGAAAAAAAATGAGCAGGAAACAGAAGTTACGGTTGATGTGACCAAAATTTAAGAGGTGCAAGGGGCTCATGAGATGCAGGGGATTCAAGGGATGAGTTTTTCCATGAGCCGCTTGTTTCCCCATGTACCATTTGCCTCCCATGTGTCCTTCTTTTTATAGTTTCTCCAATGCTGCTTGAAATTCTTCCTCTGTTGCTTCGTCTCCTTGGAGACAGTCACAAGCTCCATCTTGCCATGCAGGTTGGAGTTTCATGTTTTTTCGGGTGATTCGTTCAGCTAAAGTACGATCCTCCACTCCTGTGGAAAGGAAAAAAGCAACACCTCCTTCAAAAATTTCTCCGCAACTTTTGAGGGTTCCATCTGCATTCACGCAATGAATACAAGCAGATCCTTTTTCCATTTCCGCTCCAATATCGGTTTGATTTTCCAGTGGCATGCCGCACGAAATACAGGTTTGCATACAGTTAAAGACAAGGATTATGAAAGTAGGATAGCATATTTCGAGAGTTTCAAACGAATTCTGTTATACTGGTCGAGCTATCTTTCCCTTTATTTTCTTATGACCCAGGCTGAAGCGCTTGCCATTCTCAAAATCGGAAAAAATGTGTTTCTGACCGGGGAACCAGGATCTGGAAAAACCTTTACTGCGCATGCGCTCTTGCGATCATTTGCTGATCTTATGCAACAAAAAGGGTTACCCTGCTGGGCGTTTACGCATAACGTTACAGACTACGCATCACACTATCAAAATAAAACAGCGAATGAACTTTCCGCATTAGCAAATAAAATAAACAGCTTCCCAGGAGTTGTTGTCATGTATGTTGCCGATGCTGATACTATTTTCCAATCAAGAAAAGATCCACGATTGAGTGCAGAGCAGCAACAAACGCTTTCTGTGTACTTTAGAATGTTCGATGGAACCTACATTCCAAAGAACGGTAAGTTCTTGTCTATTATGGACGCAAATTATCTTGATGGTATTGATGATGCAACAAAGAGCAGATTGTTTGATGAGATCCTTGAGCTGACACGATTTAAGACGCCAGCAGAGTTTGCAGAGTATGCGAAAAGAACCTTAAGCAAAGGCGGAGGGTGTCCAAGCATTACTGCAGATGATTGGAGTGTTATTGGACAATACTTATTCGAATCGCCTCTTAGTAACAGAGAGATAGGACACGTCATCAAGAAAATGAGACGAGGTCTTAGCGTTACCGAGGAGATGATTGGTAAACCATATGCTGAACTTGTAGCTGCTCGAGATGCGTTCCTTGCCAGCATGAACAAAGATGTTGTACTTGAAGGGCTCAGAAACTATATTACAACGCGAGCAGAGATAGAGCAACGTTCGCTTGAATCAAAGATCAGCGATGATGTGACAAGATTCCTTACAAGTCTTGCGCAAAAAGGCGATGAGACAAAAACTGATAGTCAAGAATAAGTAATAAAAAAAGCGTTGAATT
>Ga0076128_110_pt1 | contig 55664 bp, 60 predicted proteins | sample RifGroC2_FD_67714 | JGI IMG/M metagenome (GOLD analysis project Ga0076128, IMG submission 67714) | Parcubacteria (Uhrbacteria) bacterium GW2011_GWC2_41_11 | reverse complement strand
GATTCCTGACGAGGACAAGAACTGCTTGCTCAGTACAAAGAAAGTCAAGAAGAAGAGTAGTTAGAAATTTTGCGGGCACCCGCAAAATAGGAGATTTTTTAAACCACCTCATAATCAGTTTTATAGGTGGTGGCGCTTCAGACGTCAGATTCTGAGAAATTTAACAATGGAAACGACGCAAGTTAATAAAGAAGAACTACTCCAATTTATAGCGAAAGCTCACAGAAATACATATGCTGCGCCAAAAGAAGTAAGAAGACTACATAGATGCGAGCAACCCATATTAGCAGGTCATAAAGATTATGATTTCAAAGAAGGGGATTGGGAGTATCATGACTCTTACGCAGGACAAGACTGGGCTCCTGGAAGAGAAGTAGTCTTTCTTAAAGGCAAGCCAGTTTGGGCAATGACCTATCAAGGAAAGCATAATGAATCTTATCCTTCTGAATTCTTCCAAAATCAAGCATTTTCATTTTTAAGAAATGCGCTCAGAAATATTTCGGACGAAATGCCATTTAGAGGTCCAGAGAGTTTCAAAGAAGGAGATTTGATTCGGGTGGATATTCACTATACCGTTCCACCTTCCGGACGAAAGATTGATCCGTCTCAACCTGTAGAGCAGACAGCTGATGTTTCCGGAACAGAAATCCCCGGTTCTTTGACGGAAAATTATGAAATTACTGATGTGCTTCCTTCCGGTTTGACTCCAGTGACGAGCTCTATGTCCACAGGATATTATCATGAAACAAAAGGATGTGTTGATTATCCAAATCAGGTGATTGATCAACGCGTTTCTTTTGTTGTGAATAATGATTATTATGTTGATGCAGCTTGTGGGGATAATACATTGACGTACTATGCACGTGTGGTGACGCCTGGAACATACGAAGCAGAATCTGTATATATTCGTTCAAGTCGTGATCCAGAAATTTCAAATCATTCGCCTGAAACTACCGTGAAGATAACAGAATAAACATGAAAAATGTTTTTGAAAAAAAGATGAAATGGATAATGAGAGGGGCGCTTGGCGTCCCTCTCTTGGTATTGGGTATTGTTTTTGTGATGGCATTCATATATGGAGCGCCAATGACAGGAAAGAAATTGTTTCAGAAAAATCATTCCTCTCAACAAGTTATTTCTGAAATCAATAAAAAAATATCTTTTTTTAAACTTCAACCTCAATTTACCCTTGAAGAAATTTCCGGAATCAATGGAGTCATGGATGTATCGGCAAATCTGTCTATTGTGAATGAAGAGAAAGATGCAGGAAATGAACCAATTCGAGCAGCCATTCTTCCACATCACACATTACTTGCAGATGAACTTGGAAATTTTTGGAAGCAGTTTGCTGTTGGAAAAAAGCCATCAGTGATTGTACTTGTTGGACCCGCCCATCAAAATCAAGGGCAAGCGCTTGTGCAGACAACAACAGGTGTTTGGTCGTTTCCTGGGGGAAAGGTCAAAACAGATAATGCTCTTGTATCAGATTTGGTGGCAAGTGGGGCGGCGGCTTACGAGCCCGCGTCTTTTGAACAGGAGCAAAGCATAGGAACACATGTTCCGTATATCGCCCGCTTGTTTCCGGGTGTACCTCTTTTGCCAATCATTGCGAAAGCGCCAGCGGGCGAAGAGCGAGCCGCCGCCCTTGTTGATATCTTAAATCGTACACTTCCGGATGATGCGCTTGTGGTTTCGAGTATTGATTTTTCTCATTATTTACCTGTTGCTCAAAGCGATCTTCGCGATAAAGAGACATTGGATCTCATTCAAGAACGCTTGTATACAAAGATTGACGGACTTCATGCAGATTATTTGGATTCTCCATTTGCATTGGATGTTTTTTTGAAATGGATTGATTTGCGTAATCAGAAAGAAAATCTTATTTGGCATGAATCAAGTGGATCTTTAACTGGAAAGGTTCATGAACCTGGAACAAGTTATTTTGTTTTTTTTGCAGAGCCTATTTCCAAAAATCTCACACTTACGGCTGTGGGAGATGTGATGTTGGCGAGAGCAGTAGCAAGTCGTCTTGCAAAAACGACAGTGGAAACAGCATTTGCGGCAAGTCAGGAAATTCTTTCCGGAAGTGATCTTCTCTTTGGAAATTTAGAAAGTGTTTTGTCTTCTTCGAGTGTTGATATTCCAAAGGAAATACGATTTAAAGCAGATCCTGCTCGGACAGATGTTTTGAAATTGTTGGGATTTACTCATCTTTCTGTTTCCAATAATCATATAGGAGATTATGGGGAAGCTGCATGGAAAGAATCCTCGCAATATTTACAAACATCAGACATAGAACCGGTAGGAGGATATCGCAATGATGGTGAACCTGTTGTGTGGAATGAAAAAGGTCATCAAGTTATTTTTTTGGCGTTTGAAGATTTGATTCGACCACTTGATCCAAAAGTGGTCATTTCTCAAATTCAAACAGCATCCAAACTTGGGAGTATTATGATTGTTTCTTTTCATTGGGGTGCGGAATATGAACATGAACCAAATACAGATCAGATAAATTTGGCTCATGTAGCCATTGATGCAGGAGCAGATCTTGTGATTGGTCATCATCCGCATGTGTTGCAAGGTGTAGAGAAATATAAAGATGGATTGATTTTATATTCGCTTGGAAATTTTATTTTTGATCAAATTGGTGAAGATGAAAATGAAACAATGGTTGCAAAAATAAATTGGAAGGGAAAAGAACGAACATTAGAGCTTATTCCCATGCGTATTAAGGGAAGTTTTCCAAGAACGGTGACTGATGCGGAAAAAGATGTAACACTTCGTCGGGTAAGTTCATGGAGTGATGCAAATATCAGTGATGATTTATTGGATGGAATGATAAATTGGTAGTTTTGTTTAAAACTATTGACAATTTTGTATTTTTTAGCTAAGGTATCACTGGCTTCATTTCGGAAGCATTGGTTCTAGGTTGTCCGTTCAAAACAGGAGAGGGAAAAGAGTGAAGAACCTGAAAAAAACGACAAAATCTGTCGGTCTTGTCTGGTCTGGGATTACAATTTTTGTGTTCATGGTTTATGGGTTGCCGGCCATCATCTGGCCATCCGAAGTCCTATGGTACCATTTTTTCTTGCAACAGTTGGAACTCTGGATCGGACTTTGTTCCCTGATATTCGTCATCCCGGAGATTTTCCTGAATCTCCTTGTAAGAAAATACGCTCCTATTGTTGAAGGAAATGTGGGGATTCGGAATCGGATGGAGGAGATCGTCCGTCTGGATTTCGGACGGCTATTTCTAGGTGGTGTCTTGGGTGCCTTCTTGATTTTTCGGATTATCGTATGGTCTGGGGTACCTTTGATACCAGATCCAGGAATGTTCTGTTTATCCTTTTTTGTGGCCATTTTTTCCGGTCTTGGGTGGGTTTATGTTAATAGACATACCCGTTTTTGGATCGTTTCTAGTATTATGGTCAGTATTCTCATTGTTTTCTATGGTATGGTTCCGAAGTTAGACCCTGTGGAGTTCACGACTTCGCTTTCGTTGATGTTGTTGGTATGCTACTTCTTCACGCCACTTATTTCGGTGCTTGTCTCCTATCCGCTTCTAGTCTTGGTTGATCGAACCATTGCCAGACGGAAAGAGAAAATGATGGAGGTCATAGAGAAGACCTCCACCTAACCACTAACCGGTTCTTGGGTTCACCAAGAGCCGGTTTTTGTTTTTTTGTGGGGAATCAAAATTATCCACAGTTTGGATGTGTATAGTTCTTTTTCTTTTTATTTTAGCCATTTTTTATCTCTTTCTTTTTAAATTGACGCATGTCATAAAGTGGAATATAGTGGTTATAGGTGGAGAAAAGTGGGGATTGGATCAAATAGGTCCGATGCTCATATTTTATTAGAAGCATTTTCACCTACATAAAGCCACTACATGTTTATCGGGGAATACAAACACACGCTTGATGAGAAAGGCCGGTTGGCTGTTCCAGTCAAGTTTCGTGGAGACCTTGTGAAAGGGGCCGTCATTACCCGAGGGCTCGATACTTCTCTTTTTCTGTTCCCCAAGGAGGAGTGGGACAAGTTGGCAGAGAAATTAGCCAATTTGCCCCTGGGGCAGTCCAATAATCGCGCTTTCGCCCGACTCATGCTTGCGGGCGCTATGGACGTAGAACTGGACAAACAGGGAAGAGTTATGATTCCGGAATACCTCCGTACGTATGCCGGGATCCGAAAAAATACGGTAGTGGCTGGGTTATACAACCGGATGGAGATTTGGGACAGTGAACGCTGGGAGCAATACAAGAAGACAGCGGAAGATGATGCTGAGCGTATCGCAGAACAATTAGGTCAGCTTGGCGTATAACTATGGACGATGTTTCTCATGTCCCTGTCCTTCTTGAAGAAGTTCTTCAGTATCTCGATCCCAAACCGGGAGAACATTTCATTGACGCTACGGTGGGACAGGGAGGACACGCTGAACGCATTCTTGAGCGGGTCCTTCCTGGCGGGCGTCTGCTCGCGATTGATCGCGATGCAGATAATCTCGCCATTGCACGTAAACGATTAGCTCGTTTCGGGCATCAGGTGACGTTTATACGGGATTCCTATATTCGCATGTCTCAGTATGCGGCAGAAGAAGGATTTTTAGGTGCTTCGGGTATCTTACTTGATCTCGGATTTTCTTCTGCGCATGTGGACGATCCTTCTCGCGGATTTTCTTTTCAAGGAGAGGGACCACTCGATATGCGATACGATCGTACACAGGATTTGACCGCAGCTCATGTGGTGAATGAGTGGTCAAAAGATGAGCTTGTTCGTATTTTTCGTGTGTATGGAGAAGAACATCTCGCATCTCGCATTGCAGATGCCATTGTAAACATGCGACGCGAACAACTTTTTGCTACAACATCTGAATTAGGACAATTGATTGAAGATGTGGTTCCACGACATGGAAAAATACATCCGGCTACACGAGTGTTTCAGGCGCTTCGTATTGCCGTGAATGATGAACTGGGTGGATTAAAGCAAGTTCTTCCTCAAGCAGCAAAACTTCTTCGAACAGGTGGGCGATTAGTTGTGATTTCTTTCCACTCACTTGAGGATGGAATCGTGAAACGATTTTTTAAAAAAGAAGCAAGTCATTTTTTTCGACTCGTGACGAAACATGTTGTTATCCCGAGTCCTCAAGAAATAAAAATAAATCCCCGTGCTCGGAGCGCAAAACTTCGAGTGGCCGAGCGGATCTGACGTATGTCCAAATTTTCTCAAACCATGTTTTCTTCTGTTCGTCGTACGCGTTCTTTTTTTGCCGCGATTGGACAGCATATTGTTTCGTTGAATGTGGCATGTCTTGGATGCATGGTTCTTTTGATTCTTCTTTCGATTATCCAGGTGAATCGAGCGGCAACAAAAGGGTATCAAATTCGAGAATTGGAAAAACACATTAGCCAATTAAAATTAGAAACACAAGTTCTTGAAACAACAGCGGCAGAACAGCGATCCATGGAGACGGTTCACCGCAAAGTCCAAATGCTCGGCATGGTAAAGACAGATCAGACCCATTATGTTGGATCAGATGCCGCAGCGCTTTCCTTTCACCGTTAAACCAGACGTTGTACAAGGACCGCTTTCCACAGTGGTCTTCGTGTAGCGTTTGAGAACAAAATCAACATAAAAAGAATCCGTATGTAAAAACCCCTTCTCCGGGGTTTTTATTTTGTACAAAGACAGGCGATATCGTAAGATAATGGCACTATGTTTACGCTTTTAAAAACAGAAGGAAATGCACGGCGCGGACGATTTGTGACAGATCACGGAACGGTTGAGACGCCATGTTTTATGCCAATTGCGACAAAAGGTGCGGTTAAAACGGTGTCTTCTGAAGATCTTGAAATGCTTGGAGCACAAATTATTCTTTCAAATACGTATCATCTTTTGTTGCGTCCAGGATTGGATGGTATACGACAACTTAGTGGTCTTCATCGATTCATGGGGTGGAAAAAACCTATTCTGACAGATAGTGGTGGGTATCAAGTGTTCAGTTTGGCACGTCTCAATAAGACAACAGAAGAGGGGGTACGATTTCAATCGCATATTGATGGATCAAAAATTTTTCTCACCCCGGAATTATCCATGGAAATGCAACTGGCGATTGGTTCAGATATTTTGATGTCATTTGATGATGTGGCAGCCGGAGATTCAAGTCGCGAACGTTATGAAGATGCGATGGAGCGTTCTTTGCGTTGGGCAAGGAAATGTCGTATAGCCTTTGATGAGCAAAAAGAAAAAGGGGTCACAAAAGATCCCCATCTTTTTGGTATTGTTCAAGGAGGTATTCACGAGGATCTTCGAGAACGATCAGTTCAAGAGCTTACATCTATTGGATTTGATGGATACGCCATCGGCGGGTTATCTGTGGGAGAATCACGAACAGATGCGTATCGTGTAGCTTCGTTTGTGTGTGATCGTTTACCTAAAGATTGTCCGCGCTATTTTATGGGAGGAGGAATGCCAGAAGAGATTTTACATTATGTGCGTTCTGGGGTTGATATGTTTGATTGTGTTCTTCCTACGCGAAATGCACGTCATGGAATGTTGTTTGTTTGGAAGCAATATCCAGAAGAATGGAATCCATATACCAAAGAGGAGCCTCTAGATTTTTATGCTAAAATTCATATCACAAATGAACGATTTGCTTTTGATGAGGAACCACTTGATCCATTCTGTGATTGTGTGACATGTAAAACCACTTCAAAAGCGTACATACGTCATTTGTTTCAAACGGAAGAAATTCTTGGATTACGTCTTGCAACGATTCACAATATTCGATTTTATCTTCGTCTTATGGAACGATTGAGATCTGCATTCTCATCACCTATTTGAATCGTTTTGTTTATGATTTCTTTTTCGTTTTTTCATTCAGCTTTTTCTGTTGGTCGTTCTGGAAAAGCAATCATGATTGGGCAAACGAGGTATGTTTGGAATGAAAATTTTGATCATTCTAACCAGTTTTTTTGTTTTCATTGCAAAACGAAAACAAAAAAATGTCTTTCTTTGCCTGTAAAAGATTATAAATCTTCTCCTCCTGTTTTTGTTGATGCCGTCACTGAAGGAAAACATTTCATCCATGCGATTCATGTTTTTGATACAGACGCAAAAAAAGCAGTAGAGGAAGCATATGCGTTAGCAGAACGTTTTGGTCATGCAGAAGTGACCACGCTTCATCTTTTTATGAGCTGTCTTGTTGCAGACCGAATCCGTATTGTGTTTGCGAGACTTGGAGTCAATATTGATGGTTTAGAAAAATCATTTTTAACAAAATTAAAAGAACTTCCAAAAGGGAATACCCCTATTTTTTCTGTGGATATAGAAGAGGTACTTCTTTCTGTGTGTGGTACAGCGTATGAACAAGGGAATCAGTATGTTTCTGTTTTGGAACTTGGAGAAGAAAGTTATCGTCGAAATGTGTTTATTCAAGATTGGTTTGAAAGTAAGGAAGTGAACCCTTCGCGATTTCACAACGCCGTTGCTTGGGTTCGTATTCAAGGTAAACTCCGTGAGCGATACGAACGATTTCGTCATGCAGCCGCACGAAAACCTGTGGGGGCTATGAATCGTTCCATGACAGCGGTGGTCACTCCTTTTTTGGATCAAGTAACAGAAGATTTGACCACTCATGCGGTGTACGGACGTTTACCCCTTCTCATTGGTCGAGAAAAGGAAATGGATGAAATGTTTCGTTTATGGGAAGGACGAAATACAGGTATTCTTTTAGTGGGAGCAAATGGAGTGGGAAAAGAAACGCTTCTTGCTGGAATTGCGGAACGGATGGTAGAGGAGCAAGTTCCTGCCCTTCTTGAAGATAAACGTTTCGTCATGCTTTCGATTCCTGCTCTTCTTTCCGGTGTTTCTTTTTCAGAGGCACAGGAACGTTTAGTCACTGTTTTAGCTGAGGCAGTACAAGCAGGAAATGTTGTTCTTGCTATTTCGCACATTGAACAACTCGCCGATTTTTCTGCGGAAGGTGAAGGGGCGGATCTCACTGCTCTTCTTGCAGATGTTGCACGTCGCGGTATTTTGTTGATGGTGGCAACCACAACACCTGAAGCGTATTTTTCCCGTATTGAATCATCGTCTTTGAGTCAATCATTTCAAAAGGTGATTCTCAACGAACCAGATCAAGATACATCGATTCAAATTTTAGAAAGTAAAAGTGCCTCGATAGAAAATGAACACGGTGTGCTTTTTTCTTTTGATGCGCTTGAGAAAGCGGTTGCTCTTTCCGATCGTTATTTGCACGAAACGCATTTACCACAAAAAGCCATTGAACTCTTGAAAGAAGCGGCTGTGACTGGACGAAATACAAAAGGAGTAAATACCTTTGTGACCGGAGAGGATGTCGCACGTATTCTTGCGAGAAAAACAGGAATTCCTCTTACACGATCCATGAAAATATGATTTCTACCACATTTTCTCTTTCGACTCTTGTTTCTGCTCTCCCGTGGATGTTTATTGCGGCTTTGATTTCGTGTGTATGTGTTCCATTTATTCGAATAGGATTTCTTCGTATTGGCCTCGTTGATTGTCCAGATGAAAAACGAAGGCTTCACGAGAAACCTATTGCATTTGGAGGAGGATTGGTGATCTATTTTGCGATTTTGATTTGTTTTTTTCTTCTTCTTCAAACAGGGAATATTTTGACCGCGGGTGAGATCAACACGCGACATTATGTCGGGTTTTTCATTGGCGGTTTTTTTCTTCTTATTGGAGGGTATCTTGATGATCGGTATCGGCTTCCGCCTCATCTGGCTATTCTTGCGCCTCTTGTCGCAGCCTTTGCCGCTGTTCTTGGAGGGATTCAAATTGAGAAACTCACCAATCCGTTTGGTGGCATTATTTTTTTGGAATCATGGCAATCCGACATCCTTGTATTTAGTTGGTTGTTTATTGTGACCTACACGACGAAAATTTTGGATGGTCTTGATGGACTCGCAACCGGTGTCTCTGCGATTGGAACGGGAATTATTTTGCTTTTTGCTTCTTCGCTTGCCTATTTTCAACCAGACATTGTCTTTTTTTCTGCGATGGCATTTGGAGCACTCATCGGATTTCTTCCTTGGAATTTTTTTCCAGCCTCGATGTTTCTTGGGGAAGGAGGAAGTACGTTTGTGGGATATTTACTTGGAACATTGGCTATTATTTCCGGAGGAAAACTTGCGGTTGCATTGCTTGTTTTAGGGATTCCACTTTTGGATATTGTCTGGGTTGTTTTGCGTCGTTGGCGACAAAACGGATTCACCTCTATTTTTAAGGGAGATCGAAAACATCTGCATCATCGATTACTTGATGCAGGATTCAGTCAGCGACAAGTCGTTTTTTTCTATTATATTTTTGCAGGAACATTTGGAATACTCACACTTTTTTTACAGAGTGGGCAAAAACTCGTTGCATTTGGAGGGATGATTCTTTTCATGATTCTTCTCGCAATTTTTTTTGTGTGGAAGGAATCAAAAGGAAAGCAAGAATAAAAATTATGAACACGTCCTCTCTTTGGATTTTTTGTTTGATGACAGGAGTGTTTATCATGAGTATCTTTTTTTTCTTTCCTGTTTCAAATCAAACAACGATTACTTTTTCAGATGGTTCACAGATTCAGGCAGAAATTGTTCGTACAGAACAGACAAGAGAAAAAGGTCTTTCTGGAAGAAAAACTCTTCAAAAAAATCACGGGATGCTATTTCTTTTTGATGAGCCACAACAAAGAGGAATTTGGATGAAAGGGATGTGGTTTTCCATTGATATTTTGTGGTTACGAGAAGGGAAAATTGTTTCCATGGTTGAACATGCTCCTATTCCTGTTTTGGGAGAGTCTATTCCGACTTTTCGACCAGATGTGTTAGCGAGTGAGGTTTTGGAATTGCCAGATGGATTTGTATCTGAACATGGTCTTCGAGAAGGAGATGAAGTGAAGATAAAATAATATTTGTTTCAATATCTACAACGGCGTTATTGACAAGTTAGCTAATTTATGATGAATTTGTTTGGTCTTTTGGAAGTTTTGTTCTCATAATATTTCGAACAGCTTGGTAAAGCCGGGATAGATCTTTTCACCAAAACTATTCTTCAGGAGGAAGAAAATGTCGACACTTTACGTCGAATATCGCAAAGGGAAAGACAACCCTTTAACTAAAGCGGTTGTGCAGGTTGGTATACATCTGCTCGATGCGGAATTAGTCGATCAACTCGTAAGAGATGATGAGACGGAGGCGGACGTCGCCATTGTGGATGACGCCGGAATTGCCCAGAAGGTCATCAGCGAGACGGAGAAGACCATCGTGCTGATCAGTTACTTGACCAAGGAGGATGGGTTGGTTGCGAAGGCTTTTGCTTCTCGTTTTTCCGCACGTGTCCGTGCCGTATGGTTTCTGGAGTTCGGCACCGCGCTTATCGACCTCGCCTGTGATATGAAGAAGGAGGACTGACAGTGAAAATCCTTCTTATCGACGACACACCGAAGCGAGACCGTTCGGAAATTGGCGCCTGAAAAGGTGTTTTTTTGTTTGTGTTGAGCTAAGATACAGGTCTTTAACTGGTTAAATGCTCTGTATGACCCCAAAAAAAGGAATCCAACGTGTCCTGAGTGCGGTTCATTCGAGACAATAAAGAAAGGGGTGCGGAATGGAATCAATCGCTTTCTGTGTAAAACATGCGGGGGAAGATTCTCTGTTGATCATCGAGTTTCTTCTTCTCCTTTTTGGATTCCGTATGTTGACGGTCTCCCGTTTCGCAAGTTGGGACAGGAGGAGTGTCTGTCTCCGGCTCAGACATTTGCTCGTGTGCTTCGGGAGATGGAATCCCTTCCTTCCAATACAGAGATTTCAAAACAATTCTGTGACCCATCGAAGTGGTCAGGGATTCTGAACCTCGACGGGAAGTATGTGAAGATACTCTCGATCAAATCTCCAAACAAAAAATCGATCCCTTGGCTCTGGGGGGTCGATTTTTCGTCCCATGATTTTCCACTCGGTCTTCTTGTTTCTTCGGAAGATGAGAAAGCATTCCTCCGATATTTTCAACAACTCAAAAAGATGGATTATCCCTTGAAGGTCGTCGTCTGCGACTCGGTATTTCCTCTGCAATCAGCCCTGTTTCAGATATTTCCAGAAGCCAAGATCCAACTCTGTCATACCCATTATCTTGAGAACATTCGCAAACTCCTGAATACGAGGACAGATCCGACATATCGTCATTTCTTTCATTCCCTCGTGAAGTGGATCTTCCGCCTTCCAAAAACAAAAGAGGAGCGAGAACTTGGTTTCGCTCATCTCTTTCATAAATACGCCAAAGGGGATCTTCTCCTCGAAGGAATCCTCCTCCATATCCGGAATCATGAAGAGACCTTGTTTGTCTATCAATCGATTCCCGATTGTCCAGCAACGAACAATATCATCGAATCATTCAATTCACACCTCAAAGGAAGACTCAAAACCATGAAAGGGTTTCAAACATTCCTCTCGGCACGAACCTTTCTGAACGCTTGGCTTCTCCGTCGAAGGACGAGTCCCTTCACCGACTGTGACCGTCCCTTCAAACATCTGAACGGGAAATCCCCTCTTCAAATAACAATCAAGGATGGAATCCCTTGGCCTCAGATTCCTGGAATCCAGGCGCCAAAAACCGAACGGTGACCACCGAAGCACCGCCGGGCGGGCAAGCGCCAACTTGAGGTTCTCGGTCATGATGTTGTGGCTGTCAGCACTTATGGAGAGGCTCTTCATAGGGTTCAGGAAGAGATATTCGATGCAGCTCTCCTCGATCTTATGATGCCAGCAGAGGCCTACATGCTCGGGACTGAGGCTCAGGCAGAGCATCTCGGTCGTGAGATCGGGATCGGGTATCCAATGGTCTTTGCCATGGCACTGTGTGGAATCAAGCGAATCGCTGTAATCACTGATGGCAACCACCACCAGCATCCAGTCGTGGCTACTATGGACTGGTTCCATGGGAAATCGTTCATGGTCAACGAGGCTAAGGTTATATTCCTCTATGCCCGTTTGACGGAAGACATGACCAAAAATTTTGGGCAGGCACTGGAGAACCTGTTTCGATAGCTTGCGCGCTCAATACAACGGAAAGATACACCCAAACACGCGGGTGTCTCATACTTCTGTTGCATGGCGCGTTTTTTTATTTAGAAAGATGTTTAATTTTAAAATCGTTTTGAAACGATTTTAGGATTGACATTTTTTATATAGATGAGGTAGGATACAGCCACTTAATTTGTAAAAGAAGATCGCTGGCATACTGGTTTTTTCCAGGAGCCGCGAGTGCATGTATTGTATGTTTGCTATTATCCGTACAGGAGGCAAGCAGTATGAAGTCCAGGAAGGCCAGGAACTCAAAATCGAAAAACTCGAACTTGAAGTTGGGGCAACTATGGAATTCGATGTTCTGCTATTAGCTGACGAAGAAGGGAAAGATGTGAAAGTCGGAACCCCATTGGTTAGCGGAGCCAAAGTAAAGGCAAAAGTTCTTGAACACGGCAAAGCGGATAAAGTATCCGTGGTCAAGTACAAGGCCAAATCTCGATATCGCCGTAATGTTGGTCACCGCCAGCCATTCACAAAAATAAAAATTGAAAAAATCACTGCTTAATCGCAGTGATTTTTTTTAGAGATTTCTTTATGTTTCGCGACGACCACGGAGAGCATCTCCAAGTGTAATTTCATCTGCAAATTCAAGAGTAGCACCAGTTGGAAGACCGCGGGCAAGACGTGTAACACGACGACCGAGTGGAACAAGTTGTTTGGAAAGAAACATCATGGTTGTCTCTCCATGAACATCCGGAGAGAATCCAAGAATGATTTCTTGAATATTTGTTGATGCACGTATCTTTTCGAGAAGAGCGCGAACGTGAAGAGTTTCCGGAGTTGAACCTTCTAAAGGGTTTAATGTTCCTCCCAGAACAAAATATCTTCCTTGATACACTTCTGTTGCTTCAATGGTTGAAATGTCGCGCGGAGTTTCTACCACACAAAGGAGCCGAGAATCTCGTTTTGGATCCTGACAAAAAGAACAAAGAGATTCGCCCTGAGTATAAGTGAAACAGGAATGACAAATTTTGACCTGTTCTGCAAGATCAAGAATGAGTCGAGCCATTTGTTCCAGATCGTATTTCGGCATTTTTAACAATTCAAATACATATCGCAACGATGTCTTCGACCCGACTCCTGGTAATTTTGTGAAAGCACTCGCTAAATTCTGAATCGGTTCGGGGAAACGGCGCATACTTATATGCCAAGATTTTTCAATGCTTCAAATCCGCCCATATCTTTCATTTTTATAGCCATTTTGCGCTGAATATTTTTAATGGCATCATTGAATGCTTCTTTTAATCCATCCTGCAGTTTTGTTTTGTCTGTAAGAAGTTCTTGATCGATTTCCACACTTAACACCTGTTGATTGCCGTCAATCACAATTTTGATTTTTCCCCAAGCGGCAGATCCTTCTGCAGAAATTTCTGCAAGTCCATGTTGCATTTTTTTTGCCTGATCACGAAGATCTTTAATGGCTTTAATTTTATTGAACATAGGTGATGATGAGAGGATAGGAGTTAAAGATTTGTTTGTTGATTTTTAGTGTATGTTGCCCATTTGATCAATCGGTGGAGGTGCAGACATTGGAGGCGGAGGCATGGCGCCAGACGGAGGTGAAGCGGCTCGACGCATATCAAGATTGCGGAATGAGGTGCGTTGACCATCGAAAAAGAGTCGAACCATGCCCGTAGGGCCATTACGGTGTTTGGCAATGTACACTTCTGCGAGATTTTTTTCTTCCGGAGCTAGATCTTCTTCACGGTAGTTCATGTCTGCTGCTTTGCGATAGATGAAGAGAACAACGTCCGCATCTTGTTCAATAGAACCAGATTCACGCAAATGAGAAAGTTTTGGAATAGCCGGTTTGCTTTGTTCAACCGCACGTGAAAGCTGGGAAAGGGCAAGAACAGGAATATTTAATTCACGGGCAACTTGTTTTAAAGCACGGCTGATTTCAGAGATTTCATTTACACGATTGTCACTGCTGCCATGGGTTCGACCTTCAAGTAATTGAAGATAGTCAAGAATGATGAGTCCGAGTCCATGTTCAGATTGGAGACGTCGACACTTTGCACGAATTTGCATGATGTTCATGACCGGAGAGTCATCAATGAAAATAGGTGCTTCGGAAAGTTTACCGAGCGCATGACCAATACGTGGAAATTCATCATCACGTTCTGAAAGGCGGCCCGTACGCAATTTCCAAATATCCACTCCAGCTTCCGCACAGATCATACGATCAACAAGCTGTTCTTTTGACATTTCAAGAGAAAAGATACCAACAGGAATTTTTTGTTTGACCGCAACGTGTCTTGCAATATCAATCGCAAAACTTGTTTTTCCAACAGACGGGCGAGCCGCGAGAATCACGAGATCAGAACGCTGGAGTCCGGCGAGAAGATTATCGAGTTCAGTAAAACCGCTCGGAACACCGCGTAATTTTCCTTTGTCTTGATGAAGCTCATCAATGCGTTCAAACGCATCTGCAAGTACGTTTTTGATGGGGATAAATGTATTTTGAAGAAATTGTTGTGAAACGCCGAACAGATTGCGCTCGGCTGTATCAAGTACAACATCAACGTCTTCCGCCTCATTATATCCAAGTTCTGCAATTTCAGCTGCGGCATGAAGGAGACGGCGCAATGTTGCTTTTTTTTGAATGATTTGCGCGTAGTAAATAACATTCGCTGCAGTGGAAACTGTATTTGCAAGTTCAACCAGATATGCGCGTCCACCAATGTGTGGAAGTTTGCCAAATTCTTCCAAACGGTTACCAAGGGTCAAAATATCAATTGGTTCATGTCTGGAGTTCAATTCGATCATGGTTTCATAGAGAATTCGGTGATTTTCTCGATAAAAATCATCAGGTCGTACGACATCCGCGACCTTAAAAAATGCATCCTGGTCAATGAGAAGGCTGCCAAGAAGAGATTGTTCTGCTTCGAGATTTTGTGGGGGAATGCGTTCAAGAGCCATAACGTTGCGTATCTTACCTTTGGGAGGAAGGGGGTTCAAGGGTCAGGTTGTGATATAATTGTGCATATGCTGAGACAACCTGCTGGTCATCCAAACCTGCCTTGGTATCGTGCAATTGGAACCATGATCGGTTCTGTTGTTGGAGTCGGGGTTTTTGGGCTTCCGTATGCGTTTGCGCAAAGCGGATATGTGGTTGGATTACTTGAACTTTTTTTTGTTAGTGGGTTTCTTCTGGTTTTACAGCTTATGTATGCCGAGATTGCCATTCAGACGCCAGGGAATCATCGTATTGTTGGATACATCAAACAATATCTTGGACATCCATGGGATCGTGTTACGGCTGTTCTTTTTGCGGTGTATACCTGGGGAGCCATGATTGCATATATGATTGTTGGTGGAGGATTTCTTCACATCCTTCTTTCTCCTCTTTTAGGAGGTTCTGAATTTTGGTATCAGCTTAGCCTTGCTGTTGTTGTTGCATGGCTTACATTTCGGGGCATTCGATATTTGGCAAAAATGGAATTAGTGATTGTGTGCGCACTTTTGTTTCTGTTTGTGTTTATGAGTCTTGCGGCGCTTCCGCATGTCCATGTGCCTAATCTTTCTTTGTTTCATCCGGAGAAATGGTTTCTTCCATACGGAGTTGTATTGTTTGCTTTGTCTGGGTTGGGAGTGGTTCCTGAAATGAAAGATGTACTTGGAAAACAAATGATGAAACTTCCGTATGCAGTGGTGGCCGGGCAGGTTATTGTCACTTTGTTGTATGCCATATTTACGTTTGCGGTTGTTGGGGTGACAGGTGAGGGAACAGTGGAAAATGCCTTTCAAGGATTAGTGCCTATTTTAGGTTCAACATTTATGATCGTTGGATCTCTCCTTGGTGTACTCACGGTTGCATCGATTTTTTCTTTACTCAGTATCGAACTTCAAGGAACGCTTCGATTTGATTATCACTGGAGTTTGCGAAAGGCGTGGGGTGTGGTCATGACTGTTCCGATTCTTTGTTTTCTTTTTGGAGTGCGTGAGTTTATTGATCTGATTGGATTTCTCGGGGCTGTATTTGGAGGGGTTCTTGGTATTTTACTCATTGCTGCGTATGAGAGAATGCGTCATAGTCCTGTTTGTATCAATCATCGATGTTTGAATGTTCCGCATGCAGTGAGCTGGGGATTGGTTCTCATCCTCGCAAGTGGAATGTTGTATACCATTTTTCAAGTTTTATTTCCTCACTTCTAACACCTTCCACTTATTTTTATGCGCATCAAACGTCTTCTTTTTTTCTGGTTTGCTGGGTTTGCTTTGGTATATGTGACGAATATTTTAGCCGTAACAGCTTGGACTTTATTTTCCTATAATAATATTTTCCTCATGATTGGCATGATGAATGCGCCGCTTATTTATCTTTTATTTGGATGGCTATATTTTCGTGGAGGATTTGCTGCACAAGTTTCTGATCGTTTAAAAGTTGCTATCGTGTGGATCATGCTCGATTTTTTAGGTGGGATGGCTTTACTTGCGATTTTGGACGGTGTCAGTCCTTCAGATATGTTTACGACGGCTTCCTATCTGATTGAGACGGTAAATTTTTTCGCGATCCTTGTGGCAGGATATGTGGCGTTGAAACGTAAAACAATTATATCTGAATAAAAGAAAGTGAATTCCTAAAGAAAAATTTTTATGAGAGAGTTTGAAAATCATGAAGAAATTAAAACGGAACAGTTGACAACAGATGTATTTGAAAAACTTCTTCTTGAAGATTATCCTCAACACTCTGCTCTGTATGTTTTGTCGCATCTTAATCTTGTGGCAGATGGTGTGTGGAATCGAGAGAAATTTTTTGCAAAAACAAACAAGGACTTTATAAAAGATGTGGAACAATATCTTAAAAGATATTGTGAATTACGTCGTCTTCGACGACCAGATAAGCAAAGTGAGTATATTATCAAAATGGAAAAGATTATTGATGATCTTGTTGCTGAATTAAAAAAATCTCTAGAACACAGAGATGATTTAAGAAAAATTTATCGTATTGTAAGACGTTTTGAAACCGAAGCTGGAATGAAAATGCAGACGATTCCGTATTTTGAATAAAAAATACATTTTCTACATTTTTTCACTTTTGCAACTGATACGCCTTTAAAATACTCACAAGCAACAGAGCCACGGTCATAGGACCAACTCCTCCGGGAACAGGAGTAAGCCATCCGGCAATAGACTCTACGGAAGTTCGATCAACATCTCCGACAATATGATTGTCTACACGAGTCGTTCCAACATCAATGACAACAGCTCCAGATTTTATATAGTCTCTAGTGATGAGATTTGGTTTTCCAACAGCAACAATTAAAATGTCTGCTGTTTTTGTTTTTTCTTTTAACAATGGATCTTGTGCAGAAACAATCGTTGAAACGATTCCATATTCACGAAGCAGAACTTCAATAGGGTGGGCAAATAAAGGACTTGCAATAATGACGGCAGAGCATCCTTGGAATGATTTTTCTGTTGATGTGATCAATTTCATGATGCCGAGTGCCACAGGAGAAATAATTCCCGGTTTGTCTGTATCAAGTCGTCGGATATTTTCCGGATGGAATCCATCCACATCTTTTTGCGGATCAATGGCTGCAATCATGCGATCTGTATTTTGATGTGGAAGTGGAAGTTGAACAAGAATGCCGTGAATATCCGTTCGTTCATTTAAGGTTGCAATATCGGATAAAATATTTTCTTCTTTGACGTTTGAAGGGTATAAATGTTTTTCGAAAAAAATTCCCGCTTCTTTGCATGCTTTTTCTTTGAGCCTGACGTATGTATGTGAAGCCGGATCATCTCCCACAAGAAGCACAGCCAATCCCGGAATGTGTGCAAGAGAGGAAATACGTTTTTTTACTTGCATGCGAATTTTTACAGCAAGTTTTCGTCCATTGATGATGTGAGTCATATTCAAGAAACATGGATGAAACGTTGTTCGACATATTTTATAATAGCATCTGCAACATCAATACCTGTCACTTCACTCAATGTTTCAAATCCAGGATGCGGATTTACCTCAAGAATAAGAGATCCGTGTTTGGACGGAATTAAATCTACTCCAGCGATTTCAAGATCAAATGCAGCTGCGGCGCGAATAGCAAGCGTTTCTTCTTCAGGAGAAAGGATGATGGGTTGTGCACTTCCACCTGAATGGATATTTGCACGAATATCCCAGGATTTTGCCGTGCGTTCCATGGCAGCAATAATACGTCCTCCAATCACAAATGCCCGACGGTCCGAACGTCCTGCTTCTTTGATAAAGGTTTCCATGATGACTGGATTACGGTCTCGAATATTTAAATAATCAATGAGAGGAAGAAGGGTTTCTTGATTTTCTACATAAAAAACCCCTTTGCCTCCACGACCAAATGGAACTTTTAAAATAAGAGGAAATCCGAGAACGGTCGCCGCATCAGCTGCACATTCCGGTGCACGAACAATACTCCACGGAGGAACAGGAATTCCTGCCTTGGTAAATGTCAACTTTTGAGCCAGTTTATTTTTTGATGGCAAAAATCCTTCTTTTCCATTGAGAAGAGGAACTCCTATATGTGTCAAAGCTTCAATTGTTGTTATATGTAAACTAGGTTCTTCAAGAAAATTTGGACGTGGAATAACGGCATCACAAACGGGAAAAGGTTTGTTTTCATATAAAACCTCGATTCCTTTTGAGTTGTTACCAGGGCGAATAGTTAAAAGAGGTTCATAAAAAAGGTGGATGACGTGTCCATGTTGTTTTCCAGCTCGCACAAGAGCAGCAGTTCCAGGGAGTGCTTGTTCCAGTGCCTGTTTTGGTTTGGAAAAAATGAGAATACCAATATTCATAAGAATGCGCCAAGTCTAGCGAATTTTGTGGTTTGAATCAAGGAAATAAAAATGTGTTATACTGAATTTAGGTGATTTTTTTCTTTTTTTATGGTCGAATTTTTAGACGTAGACCGCGAAGGTCTTTTCGAAGAAATCGTGGAGCGTGGACGAGAAGAAGGAGTTTCGGATGAGGAAGGGTATCACGAACTCATTGATGCGGTGATTGAAGAACATCGCGGTATGGGGGAGATTCATGATGATACCTCATATCAATCCATGGCTGAAGCACTTCGTCTACGATGGTCAGAATATCGCGAAGCACTTGGAGTTGATGAAAGTCATCCAACATTTTGAACGTATGAAAATTGCTTTTCACGGAGCGGCACGGGAAGTTACTGGGTCGTGTATTTTACTAACGGTTCATGATACAGACAATGCTCAACATCGTCTGCTTATTGATTGTGGCATGTTTCAAGGAGAACGGTTTGCGGACGAACGTAACGCAGAGCCGTTTGTTTTTGATGTGGAAACGATCGATGCTGTTTTCGTGACACATCCTCATGCAGATCATACAGGTCGACTCCCATCGCTTCTGCATCAAGGATATCGTGGTCCGATTACCATGACACATCCATGTCTGTCACTTACGCGGCTTGTGCTTGAAGATGCCTATCACATCATGGAAGAAAATGCGCGACGTTCTCAAGAGCCACTTTTGTATCAAAAAGAAGATGTGGAATCTGTGGTGAATCATTGTACGTCTGTGAATTATCACGAATCTATCACTGTTGCGCCAGGAGTGACTGTTATGTTTCATGATGCCGGGCACGTCCTTGGATCTGCATTTATTTCTGTCGAGGCAGAAGGAAAACGAATTGTTTTTTCTGGGGACATTGGGAATGATGACGTGCCTATTTTGGCAGATACCGAATCTATTTCCACAGCCGACATTGTGGTGTGTGAGTCTACCTATGGCGATCGTGTTCATGAAGGAAAAGGAGAGCGAAGTGAACGATTGAAAGAATATCTTGTTGGAACCATTCGTGAAAAAGGCGTGCTTATGATTCCTTCCTTTTCTATTGAACGTACACAGGAATTATTGTACGAGCTCAATCAAATTTTGCTTCATGAATTAAAAACGGACGTTCCGATTTTTTTGGACAGTCCCATGGCTATCAAAGCAACCGAAGTGTATCGACATTTTAAGGAGTATCTTCAATTTGATGAATCCATTCTTTCCGATCCGGATCGTGATTTTTTCAGCTTTCCGAATTTGCGTGAGACATTGACGGTAGATGAATCAAAGACCATCAATGATATTCCCGCTCCAAAAATTATTATTGCCGGTTCTGGTATGATGTCTGGTGGGCGCATTATGCACCACCTCCTGCGTTATCTGGGAGATCGAAATAGTATGGTTCTTATCATTGGATATCAGGGTCACGGAACCCTTGGGCGTAAATTGTATGAAGGAGCCAATGAGGTATTTATCTATGGTCAACGTATTTCTGTTCGGGCGCAAATTAAAGCCATTGGTGCTTTTTCCGCGCATGGAGATATGAATAAATTGACTCGTTGGTTACATCCAGAAGATGGAAAAATTCCGCAAAAGATTTTTCTTGTTCATGGAGATTTAGAAGCCAAGGAAATTTTTGCCGCACATTTGCGCGAAGAATTGCATACAGAAATTGTGATTCCCGAAGTATATAGTGTGCATGAGGTTTAGAATGTGGATTTTGCTATAATCTATTGACAATTTTGTTTTTTTGTGGTTTGTTTATTCGGCTGAACAAGGTGTTTAGCGAGGTTCTTTTCAACAGGGGAAAGCATGAAGATCGCATCAGATGTTTGGAAACGTGTTGGAGATGACCATGCCATGTCCAGGAATCTTTTTGCATTTTTGGTTTGTTTCTGGACAGTGGTGGGAATTTTTGCGAGCGCGACCGCCACATACATTGCCAGAGATTGGCATGTGGATGTTTGGGGAATCATCGGCGTTCTCGTCGTTTCGATTGCCGGTGTGTTTATTGCACACGGCAGCAAGAATCCCTTGGTTTCGCTTGTCGGGTATATGATGGTAACCATTCCATTCGGACTCGTCACTGGGCCGGTTGTGGCACTGTATACGACGGCGAGTGTGTTCAAGATTCTTTGGGTAACGCTTGGTATGGTCACCATCCACAGAGTCTTGAAAGCTGGGGGATTTTTCTCTTGGGTGCGCTCGGTATGTTTGTTGTGGGATCCTTCATCGTCCTGTTTGCTGGAATGATCGGTATTCCGATTGAGGGAGCCATGACAGCACTTGATTGGATTGGCGTGTTCTTGTTTGGCGGACTCGTGATTTTTGATCTGAATCAAGCCATGCGGATCGAGCGGACACATGATAATGCCATCGATGCCGCGGTTGGGATCTATCTTGACATCGCAAATATTTTCTTGCGTCTTCTTGATTTGTTTGGAGACAGAAAATAATCATATTCCGTGGATCTCTTCCACGGTTTTTTTGTTCTCTCGACATTCATTCTTTTTTCGCCTACACTTTCTGGCACATGACGGACCAGTCTCATATCCGCAATTTTTGTATTATTGCTCATATTGACCATGGCAAGTCCACACTTGCTGATCGGTTGCTTGAAATTACAGGTGCAGTCGAAAAGCGTAAAATGAAAGAGCAAATGCTCGATTCGATGGATTTGGAGCGTGAGCGCGGTATTACGATTAAGCTTGCTCCGGCTCGAATGAATTACAAAGACTACACATTGAATTTGATTGATACTCCCGGACATGTGGATTTTAATTACGAGGTTTCTCGATCATTGGCTGCCGTCGAAGGGGCTATTCTTTTAGTTGATGCAACTCAAGGCGTGCAGGCACAAACGGTTGGAAATCTTTTTTTGGCTGTTGCGGAAGATCTCGCTATTATTCCCGTTTTAAATAAAATCGATCTTCCGGCTGCAGATATTCCGCGGCGAACAGAGGAAATTGTTCGTTTGCTTGGATGTGATCCGTCGGAGATTTTGAGCGTGAGCGGAAAAACAGGACAAGGTGTTCCTGAATTATTGGATGCAGTTCTGAAACACATTCCTCCTCCGTCCGGTCATCCTGTTGATTCATCGCGAGCATTGGTTTTTGATTCAAAATACGACGACTACAAAGGTGTTGTGGCGTATGTGCGTGTGACAGACGGTGGATTAAAAACCGGAGATCGTATTCACATGATTGCTACAGGAAGCGAAGGAGAGATTTTGGAATTAGGTGCGCTTGGTCCTGGTGGATACATGCCATTGTCCCAGCTTGAAACAGGTCAAATTGGATATGTTGTCACTGGACTCAAAGATTTATTGTCTTGTCGAGTTGGTGACACGCTTACCTCTGCGGAACATGCAGCAACAGAACCATTGTCTGGATATCGTGAGGTGCGTCCTATGGTGTTTGCGGGTATTTTTCCAAAAGAAGGAAATGATTACCAGCGATTGCGTGAAGGCATGGAAAAATTGAAATTAAATGATGCGGCTTTGAGTTATGAACCAGAACATTCTCCTGCGATGGGATATGGATTTCGTTGTGGGCTTCTTGGCATGCTTCATTTGGAAATTGTCAAAGAGCGATTGCAACGGGAATATGGAATGGAAGTGCTCGTGACCACACCATCAGTTGCGTATCGATTGATCACAAATAGCGGGGAAGAGACCGTGATTAAAAGTCCACTTCAACTTCCTGATCCAACCCATATTCAATCCATCAAAGAACCATGGGTCAAAGCAGATATTGTGACGCCAAAAGAGTCGATTGGCGCCATTATGACTCTTGCCCAGGAACGGCGCGGTATGTATTTGAATACAGAATATCTTTCAGACAGCCGTGCGATTTTGCATTATGAAATTCCGCTCGCAACCGTGATTGTGGATTTTTATGACAAGTTGAAAAGTATTTCTTCCGGATATGCTTCGTTCAATTATGAATTTTTTGCAGAGCGCGAAGCAGATGTTGTTCGTCTCGATATTTTGGTTGCCGAAGATATGGTGGATGCATTTGCGACGCTTGTGTATCGCGACGAAGCTGAACGGGTCGGTCGGCAAATGGTAGAAACATTGAAAGAGTCTATTCCAAAACATTGGTTTGTGGTCAAAATTCAGGCAGCGGTTGGAGGGAAAATCGTGGCAGCAGATCGCATTTCCGCCTTACGAAAAGATGTGACCGCAAAATTGTATGGAGGAGACGTGACGCGTAAGCGTAAACTACTTGAGAAACAGAAAAAAGGAAAAGCAAAAATGGCTGAATACGGAAAAGGAAGCGTGGATATTCCATCCGACGCCTATTTAAATTTGTTGAAACGCGGATAGTATGACGAAACGTTGGTGTGTTGCCGAGACGATTTCGGAAGATGTTCGTTTATCATTTCCGGAATATTCTTCCGTTCTTTTGCAATTGCTCTGGAATCGGAATCAGCAAACACAAGATTGCATGGATATTTTTTTGGGTCCGGACTGGAATCGAGATACATGCGATCCATTTTTATTTCAACACATTTCGCGTGCGGTTGAACGAACATTTACGGCTCTTGAACAAGGAGAAAAAATTGTGATTCATGGAGATTATGATGCAGATGGCGTGTGCGGATCCGCAGTGCTTTTATCCGGTTTGCGTGATATTTGCCGGGCATGCGGATTTGACGAACATCAGCTCTCTTTTTATATTCCTCATCGGGAAAAAGAGGGATATGGATTTTCTCCAGAAACAGCCGAACATTTGTATGAACAAGAAAAAGCAAATTTGATTATCACGGTCGACTGCGGAATCAGTAATGCGCCAGCGATTGCTCGTGCAAAAGCACTGGGCATCGATACTATTATTTGTGATCATCATACAGTGCCGGACCTCATTCCTCAGGAAGCGATTCTTCTTCATCCTCTTGTTCCGGGAGAAATATTTCCAAATAAGCATTTGTGCGGAACAGGAGTGGCATTTAAATTTGTGAGTGCTCTTTTTTCTGAAGCACGAAAACACGGAGCTGATTTTCCGGAAGGATACGAGAAGTGGTTATTGGATTTGGTTGCGATTGCGACCGTGACGGATGTGATGCCTTTACAAGGAGAAAATCGCGTGCTCGAAATGTTTGGATTATTGGTTTTAAACAAAACACGTCGTATTGGTTTACAAAAATTGTTTGAGGTCGCAGGAATTATCCCGGGGAAAATTGATACATGGACCATTGGATTTCAAATCGGTCCGCGTTTAAATGCAGCAGGACGCATGCATCATGCATCTGTTGCCCTTGAACTTTTATTAAGTGAAGATTCGGCAGAGGCAACACGTTTGGCAGGAGAACTTCACGAAACCAATCTTGCTCGCCAAAAAGCGAGTGAACAAATGTATCAAACAGCGCGTGCAAAACTCACAGAAATGACGGGAAAAAATTTGCTTGTGGCTGTTGAGGAAGGATGGTCTGCCGGATTGGTTGGACTCGTGGCTGGAAAGTTACTCTATGAATTTCATCGTCCTGTGTTTGTTGTTGGAAAGGATGGGGAAAAATTTGTTGCATCCGGACGCAGTATTCCTGGATTTGATATTACACAAGCATTGCAGGCAGCGGCAGAACACTTGGATCGTTTTGGCGGGCACCCGCAAGCATGCGGATTTTCCACAACAGGGGAAGATCGTTTCCTTCGAGCCGTAGAGGTGATGACGGCTTGTGCAGATGAAATACTTTCGCATACAGAACTTACTCCCCAGCTTTTGATTGAGGCCGAGGTGAACTTGGAAGAAATTGGTTGGCCTTTATTTCAAGATCTCCAACGATTTGAACCATTTGGAGAAGGAAATCGAGTTCCTATTTTTTGCACGCGAAATCTTGAAATGGTAGCCATCGAATACATGGGAAAAGATGAAAAACATGCTCGTTTTCTTTTAAAGAATGCAAATGGAATGATGAAACGATTTGTGGCATTTGGTTTTGGAACTCTTGCGCAAACATTTTCTGTTGGCATGCATGTTGACGTGGCGTATGAAGTTGGTTTGAATGAATGGAAAGGGAATCGAGAAATTCAGTTGAAAGTAGTGGATCTTGTCCCTAACACCTGATCTTTTTATCTAAATGAGGACTTTCGCATTTGGATGCAGACCAAGGAGAAATCGAGGCTTTTTGTGAGCTGTACTCACAGGTACAGCGAACAAAAAACGCAGATTTCGACAAAGGTATGCGCCAAATAAGAAAGTCCTATAAATCTATGATCAAACACGTACGTATTTACACAGATGGTGGAGCGCGAGGAAATCCAGGTCCCGCAGGATCCGGAGCTGTCATTAAATTTCTTCATGAAGATGGAACAGAAGGAGAAATTCTTGCTGCCTTGCATGCGTACGTGGGAGAAACAACAAATAATCAGGCAGAATATCAAGCCATCGTGATGGGACTGACTCGAGCAAAAGAGCTTGAGGTTGAGCACGTTGAACTCTATATGGATTCAGAGCTTGCTGCGAAACAACTTAAAGGAGAATATCGAGTGAAGAATCCAGAACTTGCAAAACGATTTCTTGAGGTTCGAAATCTTATGTGTGCATTTAAACACGTGCGTATTCAACATATTCCTCGTGAACGCAATAAAGAAGCAGATGCACTTGTGAATGCGGCGATTGATGAACATCTGCGTTTGTCATAATGTGGAAAATATATGATTTCTTTTTTTAATACGTTGACTCGTCAAAAAGAGGAATTTATTCCTCTTCACCCAGGACAAGCTGGAGTGTACGGTTGCGGACCGACTGTTTATTGGTTTGCCCATATCGGAAACATGCGGCGATTTCTTTTTGAAGATGTGTTGGTTCGTTCACTTGCGTACAATAGTTTTCAAGTAAAACATATTATCAATATCACAGATGTTGGGCATTTGGTCGGGGATGGGGATGATGGAGAAGACAAAATGCTGACAGCCATGCGACGAGAAGGAAAGACCGCATACGAAATCGCTGAATTTTACACGCAAACATTTTTTCAAGATTTAAAATGGCTGAATATCATCTCAGCAGATGTCTATCCAAAAGCCACAGAACATATTACGGAACAAATAGCGATGGTTCGGACACTTGAGGCAAAAGGATATACGTATCACACATCGGATGGGATCTATTTTGACACATCGAAACTTCCGGAATATGGCCGTCTTTCTGGTCAAAAAATAGAAGAAAAAATGGGCGGAGCGCGTGTAGATATGGGAGAAAAAAAATCTGTATCTGATTTTGCGCTTTGGAAGTTTTCGTATTCAAATGGGAGATCATTTGATCCTGCACAGGATGATGTTGTTAAACAGCGTCAAATGGAATGGGAATCTCCTTGGGGAGACGGATTTCCTGGATGGCATATTGAATGTTCTGCTATGGCAAAAAAGTATTTGGGTGTGCCATTTGATATTCATACCGGAGCGATTGATTTGATTCCCGTGCATCATGAAAATGAAATTGCTCAAACCTCTGGAGCAGATGATGTGCTTGAAGCAAATATTTGGATGCATGCAGAATTTTTGACTGTAGGTGGAGGGAAGATGAGTAAGTCGCTCGGCAATCTTTATACCGTGGAAGATTTGATACAAAAAGGATATGACCCGCTTGCATATCGGTATCTTGTTCTTCAAGCGCATTATCGAACCAAACTCGATTTTACATTTGAAGCACTTGAAGCCGCCCAAAATGCATTGCATCGGTTGTATAATATAGTTCGTGAATGGGACGCGCCAACGGTTGATTGTACAAAGTATGAAGAACGATTTCTTCAGGCAATCAATGATGATTTGAATACCTCTCAAGCACTTGCCATTATGTGGGAAATGGTTGGAGATACCACGTTGCCTTCCTCTGCTCGGGCTCAATCTCTTCTTTTGTTTGATAAAGTATTTGGATTGCAATTAGAAAAATATGTTGGACAGCCATTAGAAATTCCTGTGGAAATTCAGGAGCTTGCAAAAAAACGTGAACAAGCGCGAAAAGAAAAAAAATGGGAGGAATCAGATCGTCTGCGTGCAGAAATTGAATTGAGCGGATTTGTAGTGGAGGATACGACTGAAGGGTCAAAAGTGCGGACACAATAAGGTTATGATATACTATTTTACGTATGCCTTTGTTGCGACCGCCCCAGAAAGAAAAACCAGCAACTGTTTCAGAAGGAACCCTTCGGTCTGAAACGGAAAAATCAGCTGAAGAACGAGTCTCTCCGGAAGTGATTCGAACGCCAGAACAGTTTGCAGAAGGAGCAAAGGAAACCCCATCTGAAACAAGAGATAAACAAATTTCAGAACAGGTTCTTCGTCCCATTCCAGTTTCCTTGCCAGTAACCCAGGTTGTCACCAAGGATACACTGACTCAAGAGATTGAAGATATTTTGGCTGAAGATTTGACGGATCTTTATTTGAAAATGACGCCGAGTCAACAGGAATTGTTTAGAGAAAAAGGAGAAGAAACAGCTGGAAAGATTCGAGAGCTTTTGATCGTAGCTAAAGTGAATGCAAGAAAAGTATTGGATTTGATTCGCTCTTGGTTAAAAATGATTCCGGGCGTGAACCGTTTTTTTCTCGAACAAGAAGCAAAAATCAAAACCGATAAAATTCTTGATGCTGCGAATCAACGCAAACATTAAGACCGACTTACATGGTGTTGCCCTTTTTGCAGACGAATTTTCTTGTTGAAGAAGAGTCATTCTCCCAGCCAATAGACATGGGAGGAGATCTTTTTTTACCGACCGTGATTCTCGGGGCGGTTGTTTTGCTTTTGGTTGGAATTGCTCTTCTTTTTATTTTGCGATTTTTCTTTCGTCGCCAGGCACGTGGGCGACATGGCGGATTTGAACGAACGGTTCTTCAGATAACCCTTCCGAAATTTAGACGCGCTGAGGATGTGACGCGCGAAACATCCATTGAACAAATTCGGCAATCGATTGCGATTGCAGACAGTTTTTTTTCGACCATGGGCGGTTTGAAAGCTCAGCGTGGGTTGAAGGCGTGGTTGTTTGGCCGTACAGATGAAATGTCATTTGAAATTGTGGTGCGAAATGGACTCATTTATTTTTATATTGCGGTTTCGAAAAAAATGCAGACACATGTCGAACAACAGTTGTCGTCTACCTATTCGGATGCGCATATTGAAGAAGTCGAAGATTATAATATTTTCCGTCCAACAGGCGTGATTTTGGGAAGTTATCTTATTTTCAAGCGACCAAGCGCTTTTCCGATTAAGACGTATCAAAAATTAGATGCGGATCCTTTGAATGCGCTCACAAACGCATTATCCAAACTTGGAATAGAAGAAGGGGCTGCGATTCAGTATGTAATTCGTTCTGCGCGCAGAGAATGGCGATCCAAAGGGCTTGGAATTGCCAGACGTATGCAACAAGGAATGAAGCTTGAGGATGTGCTGCAGGGAAAGGATCGTACGAAGAAAAATGGATGGATGAGTTTAATTTTTAGTGGAGGAACAGTTAAACCGCCAGAACAGCCAGAATCGTACCGGTTGTCTCCCATGGAAGAAGAGAGTGTAAAAGGGCTTGAACAAAAGGCAAGCAAAGCAGGACTTGATGTAAATATTCGGCTTGTTGTTTCTTCGGAAAATCCTGATGCGGCGCAAACAACCATGACCAATTTGCTCAGTGCTTTTTCTCAATACAATTCGTACCAGTTTGGAAATGTTTTTGATAAAGCGGTTCCTCCTTCCAAAAAACGTTTGATTCGTCGATTTATTTATCGAACCTTTGATGAGTTTTATAAGATCAATTTGAATACGGAAGAAATGTCGAGTTTGTGGCATTTGCCATTGCCGACAACAGAAACTCCAAATATTCAATGGCTTGGTGCGCGGCGTGCTCCGGCTCCGGTGAATGTTCCTGGTCCCGGAGAAGGAATCTTTCTTGGATACAATGTGTTTCGTGGTCGAAAAGTTCCCATTCACATTAAGCGTCCAGATCGTCAACGCCACATGTATTTGATTGGAAAATCTGGGTCTGGAAAATCCAAATTTTTGGCGAGCATGATTATTCAAGATATTCAAAATGGAGAAGGGGTGTGTGTGCTTGATCCACACGGAGATTTGGTTGAACTGGTTTTGGCCAATATTCCACGACATCGTATTGATGATGTGATCGTGTTTAATCCGTCTGATACGGATCGTCCATTTGGATTGAACATGTTGGAAGTAAAAAATGAAAATTTGAAAGATTTTGCCGTACAGGAAATGATTTCGATTTTTTATAAATTATTCCCGCCGGAAATGATCGGTCCGATGTTCGAGCACAACATGCGCAATGTGATGTTGACCCTCATGTCTGACCCGGAAAATCCAGGGACGATTGCAGAGATTCCGCGCATGTTTTCTGATCAGGATTTTGCGGATTCTTGGATTGCAAAAGTGAAAGATCCTGTGGTGCGTGCCTACTGGGAAAAAGAAATGGCAAAAACAAGCGACTTTCACAAATCGGAAATGTTGGGATATTTGATTTCCAAAGTTGGTCGTTTTGTGGAAAATGAAATGATGCGCAATATTATTGGGCAAAATCATTCGAGCTTTGATTTTCGTGAAGTCATGGACAAGCAAAAAATTCTTCTTGTGAATCTTTCGAAAGGAAAAACTGGAGAAGTAAATGCGAGTTTACTTGGTTTGATTATGGTTTCCAAACTCCAGATGGCTGCGATGGGTCGAGCAGATTTGCCTGAAGAAGAACGCAGAGATTTTTTCTTGTACATTGACGAGTTTCAAAACTACGTGACAAATTCAATCGCAACGATTTTGTCCGAAGCACGTAAATATCGTCTGGATCTTACCATGGCTCACCAGTATATGGGGCAACTTGTCGAATCTGGTGGAAAAACCGAAGTGCGTGATGCAGTTTTGGGAAACGTGGGAACGATGTTTGTGTCTCGTGTTGGTCCAGAAGACACGGAAATTTTGGAAAAAGTGTATACACCAACATTTTCCGGGTATGACATGATCAACTCTGATATGTATACCTGGTATGTCAAAATGATTATCGATAATTCGCAAGCAAAACCATTTACCATGAAAACAGTGGCACCTCCAAATGGGGATCGTGAACTTGCAGATGCGGTCTATCAATTATCGCGATTAAAATATGGACGTGACAAAGCCCTTGTGGAAGCAGATATTCTTGAACGTTCACAATTGGGCGGGTCTGAAGCATTTCAAGGTCCACCAATGGGTGAAACTTCATTTTGAGTATGACAAATCCTTTTCTTGACGAATCTTTCGAGTTTCAGGATGAGGAGAATCTGTTTGAACCTGAACCCGAAGAAGCTGGACGACATGCAGCTCCGGTCATTGCTGACCGTCGGTTTGACATGGCAAAAAAAATTTTGCGTCAGATGCAGGAAAATTTAGAAAGCGTCATTGCTCTTTTGGAAAATCCATCCTCGGATAGTAAAGAAACAACCACACTTGCTCAACTTGTGACAGCAAAAAAAGAAATGGAAAAACATTTAGAAGATATTTCAGGGTCGCGTGTGGTTGAAGGGGTATTTGATGGCCAACAAATGGTTGGGTCGGATGGAAGACGTTATTCGGTTCCTCCAAATTATGCATCAAAATCACGATTGGTTGAGGGAGATATTTTGAAATTGACGATTAGGTCAGATGGAACGTTTTTGTTTAAACAGATTAGTCCCATGGAACGTCGTCGATTAGTTGGATTGTTGGCTTTCGATGCGTCTGCAGGAAATCATGTGGTTCTTTGTGGAGAGCAACGATTCCATGTGCTTCAAGCGAGTGTCACGTATTATCGAGGAGAATTGGGAGATGAAGCCGTGATTCTTGTTCCAAAAACAACCCCAAGTGTCTGGGCGGCTGTGGAAAATATTGTGAAAAAGTAAAGGGACCTCTGCAAAATTGCGTCTTTTTGGCTTATGGGCACCCGTTGATCCCGCTCTCCCTACCTGTAGTAGGGTCCGCTGGGTTCAACAGCCCATGCACCAAAAATCCATCAACTTTTCAGAGATCCTTAGAAACAAGGTCTCTTCAAAGAAAAAACGTCCGGCAGAAGAATGCAGGACGCAATTTTTTTGTTCGAACGCGCGAGTTACTCGATGGGTATGGTTTGACCCTGGCCAAACTTGCCGTGGTTCCAACCGCCTCCTTCGAGGACTTTGAGGTCATGGACATGAATTTCCACGATCTTGAAACGGTTTCCGTCGATGAAGCTCGTTTCCCCTTTTAGGAGGATCCAGGATTTTTCTCCTTCTGGAACATCCGCGAAAATTCGAACAGGTTTTCTGTTTAAATACCCATCATCATAAGTGACAGGTTGGAAAAATACACCTTCTTCGCTTGCGACGTAGAAAGTATATTGATGCGCTTCGTTCATGAAGACGCGATCCACTTCTACTTTTTTGTCAGGAAGTGGATTCGTTTCCACACACTTTGCAAAGAGAAATCCGCATCCGACTACAACCCCGAGTAAGAAGATATAACCAAATATATCATCTTTCCAGGTGTATCTAAATGCACTGTAGCGCATGGTTCTCCTCCAGAGCCAAAAAATGACTCAGACTTGGTTTTTAAACAACGAAACGTGACAGTTTTTTATCAAATTTTAGAGTTTTTGTCAAGTTTAGTTGGCATTTTTTGATGGAAGAATTTTTTGTTGACAAAATATCTTGACAAAATAGGTTAAATATGATTAAAATAACACACTGTTCATTTACGTACATGGTCAAAAATAGACCCGGAGATTCAGGTGATTCTCTGGGAAAACGGAGGTAAAAATGTTGGAATTTTGGAAAAATGGAAAAGAGATCAAGTATTCTGGCATCTATCAAAATGGCCGTATCGGCCAGATGGTCGTGCTCGACTATGTGAGTTATGGTGAGAATCCGGATTTCAGCAAGTACCCACTTGCGAAGTATTCCCATCCATCCGTCTTCACGATCGTGGAGAAGGTCGAAGGAACAACAGATGGTTATTACGTCGTGAGGGATGAAGAGGGAAATCTCGTCAAGCTTCACAATGAATGGAGTGGGGCGAGTGAGGCATCTCTGTACGACTTCCGCCACTGGAACGAGTGGCGTACGGTTCGTGAAGAGGAGGAACGGAATCGAAGGGATCGAGCAATCGAGACCCTGAAAGATCGAGTCGATCTTCTCAAAAAGATCCTTGTTGAGCAAGGATTCCGAGTCGTTTCCGAAAAACAGGCGAAAGAGCTCGGAATTTCCTAATTCGACTCTTAGCCCCCACTCGATCAGACATCAAGACCCCTTGTGGCAACAATGCCATGCAGGGTCTTTTTTATTTTTTACACAAGTGATTCCTGTTGCAGGGGTTTTGTACAGGATTGGAATGCGGTATAGTGTGGGACGTCAAATGAATCCTAGTCAACCGACATATGTCGCAGACCATTTATCGCAAATACCGACCTCAGACATTTGCCGATGTCACAGGTCAAGAACATATCAAACGGACGATTCAGAACCAGTTGAAACACGGAAAAGTAGCTCACGCCTACCTTTTTACTGGTTCGCGCGGGGTTGGAAAAACCACAACCGCTCGTTTGCTTGCTAAAACCGTTAATTGCGAACAATGGCATTCGGAGGTTTTGACAAAAGATCCATCCATGCTTCTTTCTTTTGAACCATGCAATGTTTGTGCTGCTTGCCGTGAGATAACAGCTGGTTCATTTTTGGATGTGTATGAAATGGATGCGGCATCAAATACAGGTGTGGATCATGTGCGGGAAAATATTATTGAACACGTTCGTTTTACTCCGGTTCATGGACGATACAAGGTGTATATCATTGATGAAGTACACATGCTTTCTCCTTCCGCATTCAATGCGCTTTTAAAAACACTTGAAGAACCTCCTGCACACGTCTTATTTATTCTTGCAACAACTGAGATACACAAAGTGCCGGCAACGATTATTAGCCGTTGTCAGCGTTTTGATTTTCGTCGTTTGACTGCGGATGAAACAGTTGCACGTCTTCAAATTTTATGTGCAGAAGAACAAGTAAAAGTGGCTGAGGAAGTCCTTCGTCAAATTGCACGTCAGACAGAAGGGTGTGAACGCGATGCGGAAAGTATGCTTGGTCAGTTGTTGGCGCTTGGAGAACAGGAAATCGGGTTTGACGAAGCCTCGCTTGTCCTTCCTATTACTCCAACACAAATCAGTTTGGATTTTTTGGATGCACTCGTACGTGGAGATGTTTCAGGCGCGATTGGTCTCTTGAATTCCTCTTTAGAAGAGGGAATTGAAATATCTTCCTTTTTAGATGAGACGGTTCTTTTGCTTCGAACTGCTCTTTTAGGTTTACTTGGAGGAGGATTGGAGCGATTCCAAACAACATTTGATGAAGAAACAGCTGGTCGTGTTATGACACTTGGAAAAACATGGAATACTGCCCGTCTTTCTCAAGCGATTGAACGGTTTCTTGATGCACGGCGTACAAGCAAAATGGATGTCATTCCGCAGCTTTCGACTGAATTGGCTGTGATTGATCTATGTTCGACGATTCCGCCTGCTGCTGTAAAGGAAGAAATTTCCATTTCAAAACCACCAAAAAAATCAGATGATCTTCATCCACCATCGCCTCTTGTTGCAGAAAATATTTCTTTGAACACATCTGCCTCTTCCGAGCCTGTTGTCTTTGGAGATATTCCTGTTATTGATGTGGAAGAAGTGCGAAAAAAGTGGCCAGAAGTATTTCAAAAAATTCAGGAATGCAATGCGTCACTTCCGCTTATAGTTCGAAGTGGAGATTTAGTCGGGGTTGAAGGGAATACGGTTGAACTTCGATTTGCTTATTCTTTGCATGCAGAAACCGTTAATCGTGACAAAAATCGTCGTCTTATTGAAGAAATTTTAAAAAAAGTTCTTGGAAAAACCATGTATATTCGTGCAGTTCATACTCAGGAAAGTACGGCACTTGAGGGGGATGATGCGGTTTCTACTTTACTGCGAGAGTTTGGGGGACAGGCGATATAAACATTTTTTGCATTTTTGCCAGAAAAAAACCTTCATGTTCCCGACTTGGAAACACGTAAGTGCCACCTGTTGATGTTTTTCGAATTTCAGACAAGGGAAGGTCAAAAGGAATAGATTTGAAATTCGGAAACGTCTCAAGGAACCAAGAAATCATGTTTTCATCTTCTTCAGGTGCAAGAGTACAGGTTGAGTACACAAGTGTTCCGCTCGGTTTAAGACATTCAGCAGCTGCACGCAAAAGTCGGCGTTGAATTTTGGCACAAGTACTTGCGTTATTTGGAGACCAAAAACGATATGTTCGTGGTTCGTCTAGACGAATACGCCCTTCGGCAGAGCAGGGGACATCGGCAAGAATGCGATCAAATTTTTCCTGTGCCTCGTGGCGCAAAAGAGCCGCATCCATACATTTTGGTTCCACAATCGTTGCGGATTGAAGGCGTAAGGTATGAAGGAGTTTTTGAAAGCGTACTTCATCATTTTCGCATGCAATAATGTGACCTTGATTTTTCATGAGTGCGGCAAGTTGTGTTGTTTTACTTCCGGGCGCGGCGCAAAGATCCAAAATCGTTTCTCCAGGTTGTGGATCCAGAATAATAGGTGGAAGCATGGATGCAATACCTTGAAGATAAATATGTCCATTTGTGCATAATGGATGAGTAAGTATTTCAGCATCTGTTCGATTTTTGATGCGAAAGGCATGCGAAATATCACGGATACGTTCAAATGCAATTCTATCTGTACGAAAAGTTTCCATGATAGCAGCATCAGTTGTTTTGATCGTATTTGTACGTAATGTTGGAAAGCGTGAAGATTCAAATGCCGCACAGATGCGATCTGTGGCAGAACGTCCGAACTGTTGTTCCAGACGTTGAAAAAAGACATCCGGAAGTTTTCCCATTTGTTTTGACATAAGAATTTCCGTATTCTGTAAAAAATTCGCAATAAGGTAAGCTTACACACATTATTCTTTCTTTTGTCCTATGTACATCCCTTCTATCTATACAGTTGAAAGCGTGACTTCCGGTCATCCTGACAAAGTGTGTGATCAGATATCCGATGCTATTCTCGATGCCTGTCTTGCGGAGGATCCTGGAAGCCGCGTAGCAGTCGAGACATTTGGCAGTCACGGTATGATTGTGATTGGTGGAGAAGTGACAAGCCTCGCGCGCGTCAATTACGAAAAGATCGCTCGAATGGTTTATAAGAACATCGGATATGAGGATGAACCTCGTGTTCTTGTTAATGTCTCTGAGCAGTCTTCGGATATTGCGTGTGGAGTAGATCAAGGTGGAGCAGGGGATCAAGGAATTATGTATGGATTTGCTACGAATGAAACTCCGGAGATGCTTCCTGTCGGGGTCGTTCTTGTTCATGCTATGGCCAAGCGATTGGATACTCTTCGAAAAAATGGACAGATTCCATGGTTGAGACCAGATGGAAAAACACAAGTCACCATGGAACATGGACGACCAACATGTATTCTTGTCAGCTGTCAGCATGATGTGTCTGTTTTACAAAACGAGATTCGGGCAAGTATTCTTGAACAGATCGTGAAACCAATCTTAGAAGAATATCATTTTTCGTTTAAGACGGTTTCTGATGTGTTTGTGAATCCAACCGGTTCTTTTGTGCGTGGCGGATTCGAGGCAGACACAGGTCTCACAGGTCGGAAGATTATGGTTGATACATACGGCGGTCTTCTTCCACACGGAGGCGGATGTTTTTCTGGAAAAGATGCGACAAAAGTTGATCGCTGTGCAGCATACATGGCGCGTTTTACGGCGAAACAGATTGTTGCGAGCGGAAGAGCCAACCAATGTCTTGTTTCTGTTGCTTATGCCATTGGAAAAGCAGAGCCCCTTATGCTTCGGGCAGTTGATGAACAAGGAAAAGATCTCTCTTCTTTTCTTCAAGAAAAAGCATTTAATTTTCGTCCTGTGGCTATCCGCGAAACGCTTGGTTTATCTCGTCCGATTTTTCGTCAAACAGCTGTGTACGGACATTTTGGAAAATCTGAATTTCCTTGGGAAAACAGTAAAGACTGATTGATTTTGTGGACAAGATGATTGCCTTTTGCATAGAAAATATGTTATACTTTTTTTATCCTAATTCATGACGTCTATTTATTATGTTCAAAACAGCCCTTGCTGTTACCCTTTTTACTTTGGTTTTGACCGGTGCCGGATGTTTTGGTGGTTCAACAACCAATCAGACGAACCAAAAAGGAAAAACAAATACAGCACAACAACAAACAAAAGAACCGGTTGAGGAAGGAGTCCCGGATCTTTCAAAAGAGTCATCAAAAGAAGATTATGATGCCGTGATCGAGGATCTTGAATCCTTATCAGACGATCTTGAAGGCATGGATGAAAGCAATGGCGAACTGGAAAAATCCAGTGCGGAACTCTAAATATATTGGGCTTAAAATTGATTTATTATGAAGAATTTTATTCATATTTTTGCTCTTCTTTCTTTGTTGGTTTTACCGTTTGCTCAGGTTCAAGCAGCTATCACAAAACCATCAGAGATGACTGAGGAGGAAAAGGCGGAATTACAAGCGGAGGCAGAGGCAGCGAAAGATACAGCTATTCAAAAAGCTGAAGAACTTGGTGTGACCTTTACCCAATACCAAGAAAAGTTGGTTCAAATTTTGGAACTCGCGATTGATAAACTTGATACAGCAGAGGAAACGATTGAAGGGAATGAGTACATTAGTGATGTAACGGAAGATGAAATTTTGGATGCCTTGTCCGCTTTAGAAGGTAAATTGCAGACGTATAAGACGCAGACCAACAACGCTGATTCCATGGATGATCTTGAAGGAATCAATAAACAAATTGTAGCTGATTTAAAAGCGAATAAAGATGCGATTAAAACTGCCATTCAAGAGAGTGTTCTTGTGGTTGCCGCAGAAGCGGAGAAAAGAGCCGAACAGATTAAGATTAAAGTGGAATCTATTTTGGAACTTTTGAAAATCAGTTGTCCAGATGAAAAAACAACCATCGAATCCATTGAATCTCAACTTGAAGATTTGAATGCTTTAGCAGCTGATTTAAAAATAGCTGTCGATGATGAAGATGTTGAAGAAGCCAAGAGTCTTATGAAACAAATGGCGGATGTTGCTCCGAATCTTGTAAAAGAAGTGAAAGAGGTTGTGGATGCTTGTGAGGAACAAATTGAGGATCTTGCCTCCTAATTATTGTCTATTTGGAGAAAAACCCTGGTGAAAATACCAGGGTTTTTGGTACGCTATTTTACTTGACAAGATAAATTAGCACTCTATAATATGGAGTGCTAGTATTTATATGGAAGCCCGTCAAGAACAAATATTGCGATGGATTGTTGAAGAATATATTCGAACCGCTGAACCAGTTGGATCGAAGTTTTTGGCTGTAAAATATTGTTTAGATGTTTCATCAGCCACTGTTCGCAATGATATGGTTCTTTTGGAGGATGAAGGATACATTCGTTCGCCGCATCCATCTGCTGGACGTATTCCAACTGAAAAGGGATATGAGTATTATCTGCGCCATTTTATGGAAGATAAACGAACCGTAGAAGAGACAGGGCGTCTGAGTGCTGCAATCAAAAATGCTTCAAGTGATGAAACTGCATTAAAAACACTTGCAAAAACACTTGTGATTCTTTCCGGTGAAACAGCGATTGTTGCCTTTGGGCCAGATTGGAGTTATTACACAGGTGTTTCAAATTTGTTTCAAAAGCCAGATTTTCAGGATACAGAAAATGTGCAGAATATTTCTGAACTTGTTGATCGGTTCGATGATGTTGTTTGTCAGATTTTTCATGCAGTTTCCATACAAGAACCAAAAGTATTTTTAGGGCAAGAAAATCCATTTGGACAAGACATTGCTGCTGTTATTATTAAATATCGTCTTTCAAATCATGTGTACGGACTGATTGGCCTTGTTGGACCCATGCGTATGAATTATGCAAAAAATATGGCTCTTGTGCAGGAGGCGAGAGAAGCCATCGACCGAATGGTCGCTTAACTGTTTTGTATGTCACAAAATGATCAACCGTTATCCGAACCAATACAAGAAAAAGGGGAGGAATCCACGATCGAGCATCAATGTGAAGAATATTTGACTGGATGGAAACGAGCCCTTGCGGATTATGACAACTTGAAAAAAACATTGGGAGAGGAAAAAGAAAGTTTGAGAAATATTTTGCATGAAGGAGTTTTGCTTCGACTGTTTCCTCTTGTTGATCATTTTGACCAAGCGCTTCGATATCAACCAAAAAATGAAGATCCTGCCTTGCAAAATTGGATCAAAGGCGTGCTTCTTGTTCGTACACAATTGGAAGATGTCTTACGCTCGCTTGGAGCCGAACCATTTGGACAGTCTGGAGAGATATTTGATCCAAGCATGCATGAATCTGCTGGTTCACGTTCGGATGCAGTATATCCTGACCAATCGATTCTTGAAGTACTTCAACGCGGGTGGAAAATAAAAGAACGAATTGTTCGTCCGGCAAATGTGATTATTAATATACATGTAGAAACTACGAATGCCTAACAAAAAATGAATTTATTTTTTTATGTCTAAAATACTTGGAATCGATCTTGGAACAACAAACTCTTGTATGTCTGTTATTGAAGGCGGACAGCCAAAGGTGATTGAAAACAAAGAAGGAGCGCGCACAACGCCTTCTATGACCGCACTTGCAAAAAATGGAGAGAGGCTTGTGGGTGCATCAGCCAAACGCCAGGCAGTCACGAATCCAGAACACACCCTTTTTTCCGTGAAACGATTGATCGGTCGCCGTTGGGATGATCCGGAAGTACAACGTGACCTTGCGTTCATGCCGTATAAAATCGTGAAACATGGAGATGGTGTTGCTATTCGACTTGGAGACAAAGAACACACACCAGAAGAAATTTCTGCCATGATTCTTCGGAAACTCAAAGAAGATGCAGAAGAACGTCTTGGAGAAAAAGTCACGGAAGCCGTGATTACAGTTCCAGCATATTTTGATGATGCTCAACGCAATGCGACAAAAGTGGCAGGAGAAATTGCAGGTTTGAATGTTCGCCGTATTATCAATGAACCAACAGCAGCAGCGCTTGCCTACGGGTTCGACAAAAAAGTTGGACAGAAAATTCTTGTGTACGATCTTGGTGGCGGAACCTTTGATGTTTCGGTTTTGGATGTTTCCGAAGATACGGTAGAAGTCAAAGCCACAAATGGAGATACCCATTTAGGAGGAGATGATTTTGATCGTCGAATTATTGAATGGATTATTGCAGAATTCAAAAAGCAAGAAGGAATGGATTTGGGAAAAGATCCGCTCGCTCTTCAGCGCATTAAGGATGCGGCAGAAAAAGCCAAAATCGAATTATCAACCACACAACAAACCGAAGTCAATCAACCATTTATCAGTAGTGATGCAAATGGTCCAAAACATTTGACCTTAACGCTTACTCGATCAAAACTTGAGGAAATTGTTGGAGACCTTGTAGAAAAAACATTTGGTCCAGTTCGATCTGCTCTTCAAGATGCAAAACTTGGAAAAGAAGATATTCAGGAAATTGTGATGGTGGGAGGAATGACCCGCATGCCACTTATTCAGAAAAAAGTTGAAGATTTTTTTGGGAAAAAACCAAATGTGAGTGTGAATCCGGATGAGGTCGTTGCTTTGGGAGCTGCAGTTCAAGGAGGAGTGCTTGCTGGAGAAGTTCGCGATGTTCTTCTTTTGGATGTGACACCGCTTTCTCTTGGTATTGAAACATTGGGAAGTGTGATGACCGTTCTTATTGCTCGTAACACAACGGTTCCTACAAATAAATCTCAAATTTTTTCAACAGCAGCGGATGGTCAGACATCTGTCGAAATTCATGTTCTTCAAGGAGAACGTCCCATGGCAACAGATAACAAGACGCTTGGGCGATTTATTCTTTCGGATATTCCTCCATCTCCTCGTGGTCTTCCGCAAATTGAAGTGAAATTTGATATTGATGCAAACGGTATTTTGCATGTGTCTGCAACAGATAAAGCAACAAACAAAAAACAAGAAATCACCATTACAGCCTCAACAGGTCTTTCTAAAGATGAAATCGAACGCATGAAAAAAGAAGCAGAAATGCATGCACAGGAAGATGAAAAGAAGCGCGAATACATCGAACATCGCAATATTGCCGAAACCATGATTTATACCGCAGAAAAAATGCTTCGTGATGCAGGAGAGAAGGTGACTGCAGAAGAGCGTAAGGAAGTTGAAGAAAAAATAACTGCATTGAAACAAGTAATGGAAGGTGATGATCATGCGGTCATTAAAAAAGCTGCTGATGAACTATCTGAATCTGCTCAGAAAGTTGGGGCAAAGATGTATGCGTCTCAGGAGGGTCAGGGGGCGCAGGGAGGACAAGAGGCTCATGGGACGCAGGGAGGACAAGGGGGTACGGAGGAACCGATTGATGCAGAATTTAAAGAAAAGAATGAAGACAAACCCTCCGAAAACAATTGAAGAATTTGTGGTCTCAACCATAGCGATTGAGAGCCGGTGTACTGAGACTCTTTTATTTCCTCCACCTCAAACATGTCCGCGAGCGATTCAGATTGCGACCATGGTTGCTTCGTGGCATATCATGACTGTCATTTTTGTTGTGATGGGAATACTTGCTTTTTTCAAGTTAACATTTGAAAAAAAAGAATAAATATTATTTGTGTCAGGAAAAGATTATTACCAATCTCTCGGTCTTGAACGAAATGCTTCCCCAGAAGATGTGAAGCGTGCTTTTCGAACTCTGGCACATAAATATCATCCGGATAAACCAGGGGGAAATGAAGAAAAATTTAAGGAAATCAATGAAGCATATCAAGTATTGAGTGATCCGGAAAAACGTCAAAAATATGATCAGTTTGGATCCGGGGCTTTTGATGGCGGATTTCAACAAGGAGGGGCGGGATTTAATGGATTTGATTTTTCAGGTGCGTCTGGATTTGGAGATTTGGGAGATATTTTTGGAGATTTATTTGGATTTGGGGGTGGAACAAGACAAGGATCTCGCGTACGAAAAGGAAATGACATTGAAATGGATGTGGATCTTTCATTTAAAGAAAGTATTTTTGGCATTCGAAAAGATATTCATGTTCAGAAAATATGCGCGTGTGAACATTGTCATGGAACAGGTTCTGAGCCAGGAGCTCCTGTGGATACATGCAAAACGTGTGGTGGATCTGGTTCACGTGTGACTGTTCAGCGGACACTTTTTGGCGCCATGCAGGCAAGAGTTGTGTGTGAATCCTGTCATGGTGAAGGAAAGATTCCAACAAAACCATGCGGATCATGTCATGGACAAGGAGTGGTTCGAACCAAGCGAAACCTTTCCGTTGATATCCCTTCGGCAGTAGAAGATGGGTCTATTTTGCGATTAAGAGAAGAAGGAGAAGCAGTAAAGGGAGGAAAAAATGGAGATCTCTTTTTGCGTTTGCATGTAAAATCCGATGTTCGATTTGAGCGGGAAGGAATGCAATTGTTTTCAACGGTTCACATTGGATTCACTCAAGCTGTTCTTGGGGATTCGATTGATGTGGAAACCATTGATGGTTCTGTTGAACTAGAAATTCCTGCAGGAACGCAATCCGGAACAGAGTTTCGTTTACGGGGAAAAGGAGTGCCTCACGGAAATCGTCGAGGTGATCATATAGTTACGGTCCAGCTCTCTACACCGCGTCATGTTTCTAAACGTGAACGGCAGTTATTAGAAGAATTGAATTTGAGAGAGAAATAGAACGGATCTTTTCTTTTGTGTTATACTGTTCCTATTCATCATAAAGACTCCATGTCTTTATCACTCATATATGGGATGGTTTGGAGGTTCAACAAAAAAAAGTTTTTTGGGCGTGGATATTGGTTCCAGCGGGATTAAAGTTGTTGAACTTTTGAATGAAAAAGGACGAGCAAGGCTTTTGACATATGGATATTCAGAACGTCGGCCAGGCGACCTCACACTTCCTCTTTTGGATGACCCAAAAACAGCAGCGAATCTTCTTGTAAACGTATGCAAACGCGCAGGAACAACTTCGGTGAAAGCAGTTGCAAGTTTGCCGTTGGCAAGTGTGTTTTCCACATTGATTACGGTTCCGCGGGAAAAAGATGAAAAAGTGATCCGGGAAACCGTTCAGTCCCAAGTGCGTAAACTGACCCCCATGCCGCTTGAGGAAATGATTACTTATTCCACATTTATTGATCCGCTCAAAGGATCAAAAATGTCTGATGGAACATCCATTCCTGTTTCGAATCGTTCTCCAAATGATTCAATCAAGAAAAAAGAATACATTCGTGTTCTTGTGACGGGAACAGCCAAATCATTGGTTCAAAAATATATTGAAACATTCAAAGGAGCAAAACTTGAAATTCAAGCACTGGATACAGAGTCGTTTGCCTTGATTCGTTCCCTGGTTGGAAAAGATAAAAGTACCGTAATGATTCTGGATATTGGTTCTTTACGGACAAACATGACGATTGTGGAAAAGGGAATTCCATTTTTGACCAGAAGTATCAATGTTGGAGGGGCTGCTTTAACAAAAAAGATCATGACCCAACTTGGTCTTTCTGAAGAACAGGCAGAACAAATGAAATATGATCTTGGCACATTGCCTCCAGATGCACTGTCATTAACAGAAGGAATTCCTGCTATTTTGGAATCCATCACTCATCCCATTTTAAATGAGATTCGTTATGCCTTTGATATTTATAGTCGCATTGAATTGACAGATAATAAACGGGTTGAAAAAATTATTTTGACGGGAGGATCAGCTCATTTGCCGCATCTTCCCGAATTTTTGTCTCAGACACTGCAGATGAATGTGTATCGCGGAGATCCGTGGGCACGTGTCATTTTTCCTCCGGATTTACGTGCAGTGTTAGATGAAGTTGGTCCGCGTCTTGCTGTGGCTGTTGGATTAGCCATGCGTGAAATGGAATGATGTATGCGACGTAAACCTGTGGTTATTATTTTGGAAAAAGATGCATATCTTGCTGGAATTTATATACGACATTTGAAAGCGTGTGGTTATGAGGTCAAAAGTGTCTTTTCCATAGAAGATGTGCGGAAACGTTTGCAGCGTCTTACCCCGGAGGCTCTTATTCTGGATGTATCTTCTGAAGAAGAAAACGGATTTGCATTTCTTCACACATTTCGTATAGAACATCCATCTTCCGGAATATCGATTATTGTCATTATACGTGAAGGAAATCATGTTCAAATTCAAACAGCTTTAAAACAAGGAATAGACGCTTTTTTTATCAAAGGAACATTTACTCCGCATGAATTAACACAGGGGATCATGCATGCTCTTGAAGAAAGAAAAGAGAGTTAACGTAACCCTAGCCTCAAAAAGAAGAACGGTTTATACTAAACCATATTCTGATATTTGAATTTTTTCTATGTCACGCAAAGGTTTTACTTTGATCGAATTTCTAGTTGTTTTTTTTGTGATTGGACTTGTCGGTACCTTGGCCGTTGTTGCAGTAGATGCCGCTCGTTCCAAACAGCGGGATGCGGCACGACTTTCCAATGTCCGTCAGATTCAATCTGCTGTGGAGGATTTTTTTGTGGAGAATAATCGATATCCGACCGGTCAATCTATTCCACTTGGAAATGCTCAGGCGGTCTGTCTTGCTACAGACGATTTCCAAGGGGTCTGTGATGTCGCTGCAACAAATGTTATTCTTCGGGTTGTTCCAGCTCAACTTTCTTCTGGATTAAAAGGATATTCTTCTTGTGGAGGAGTGACAAACGCTTTTTGCTATACGAATGTTCAGGAAGGAGCTACCTATACCATTCAATTTGAGCTTGAAAATACCGTGCCACTTACAAAACTTTCTCGAGGATTAAATTGTGCAACGCCTGACGGTATGAAAGCAGGCGCGTGTCCTCCTGTTTCAACTCCATGACCGGGTTTATGATTCCGGTGTTTGGATTTTTTATTTTCCTGTTTTTTTACGAGATGTCATGCTTCTTCCTTATTTTTTGGAGAGTCGCTTCTTAATCGATATCTAGGAATATTTTGATATATGACCTATTCGACTATGAGAAAAAAAGAAGCGCAGGAACGCATGAAAAAATTGAAGGAAACCATTCAATATCACCGATATTTGTATCATGTTTTGGATAAACAGGAGATTTCAGAAGCGGCACTTGATTCCCTAAAACATGAACTTTATCTGTTAGAACAACAGTTTCCAGATCTCGTGACACCGGATTCGCCGACACAGCGGGTTGGTGGCAAACCATTGGAGAAATTTCAAAAAATACGACATCGCGAACGGATGTTGTCCATGGAAGATGTGTTTACTCCGGAGGAATGTGGAGACTGGTATAAACGCATAACAGAACGACTTGAAAGGTCTTTTTTTGATGTCTTTTGTATGGTAAAACTGGATGGACTTGCCGTGTCACTTGTGTATGAAGATGGATTATTGCGTACGGCTGCTACGCGAGGTGATGGAGAAATTGGAGAAGATGTGACATGGAACATTCGAACGATTGAAGCGATTCCGTTGCGTTTGCGTGAACCAACAAAGAATGAAGAAGAAAAGTTTCCATTTCTTTTGTCTATGATGAAAGGAAGAATGGAGGTTCGGGGAGAAATTTATTTTCCCATTCGTGCATTTGAAGCGTTTAATAAGCAATTAGAAAAAGAAGGGAAGTCACCATTTGCAAATCCTCGAAATGCAGCTGCAGGAAGTATTCGTCAGCTTGATCCATCGATCACAGCCGCACGACCGCTTTCTTTTTTTGCATGGGATTTGGTTTCTCATCATGGACAGAAAACACATGAAGAAGAATGGAATCTCTTACGCTTACTTGGATTTCCCGTGAATTCGGAGATAACGGTAGTGAAGGGTATGGAAGATATTCAGGCTTATTGGGAACAGATGCAAAAACAGCGTCATAAACTTGATTATTGGATTGACGGGACTGTTATTCGTGTGAATGATAATCGTGCATTTGAACAATTGGGTGTGGTGGGGAAAACGCCACGCGGACTCATTGCATGGAAATTTTCTGCAGAAGAAGCAACAACAATTGTAGAAGATGTGGAATGGTTTGTGGGTCGAACAGGAGTACTCACACCTGTGGCAATGGTGAAACCAACCTGGCTTGGTGGTACAACCGTGAAACATGTTTCGCTTCACAATTTCGACGAGATCAATCGTCTAGATGTCCGAATCGGAGATACAATTATTTTGTATAAAGCAGGAGAAATTATTCCAAAAGTCAAACAGGTTTTGCATAAACTTCGTCCTGTACATGTAAAAAAAGTAAACATACCTGAATATTGTCCCGTATGTGGAAGTGCTGTGGAACGTCAAGGCAGGGAAGTTGCTATTATTTGTCGTAATCGCCATTGTTTTGCACAAGAGAAAGAGCGTATTCTTCATGCAGCACGGGCATTTGGGATTGATGGGCTCGGTCCACAGACAGTGAGTACGCTTCTTGACCACAATCTAATTCGTATAGCTCCGGATCTTTTTGCTTTGACCCCGGATGATTTGCAAGGTCTTGAACATTTTGCGGATCTTTCTTCGAAAAAACTTGTGACGGAAATTCAATCAAGAAAACAGATTTCTTTTCCACGATTTCTTTTGGCATTGGGAATTTCCGAGGTCGGAGAAGAAACTGCTCTTGTTTTGACAGAAGCGTTTGGAACCATTGATCGTATCATGCACGCATCAAAAGAAGAATTGATACAGATCTCAAATATTGGAGAAGTGGTCGCAACTCATATTGTTTCTTTTTTTGCAGATCCTCTTCATCAAGAATTGGTGCGAGCATATTTCCATCAAGGTATTCAGATTGAACAGATACCAATAAAAACGATTTCCAATCTTTCCGGGAAGACGTTTGTTTTAACAGGGAGTTTGCATACCATGAGTCGAGAAGAAGCAAAGGAACAATTGCGAATACTGGGTGCACATACATCCGAATCTGTGAGTCAAAAAACGGATTATGTTGTTGTGGGGGAAGAAGCCGGTTCAAAATTCGTTAAAGCAAAAGAGTTGGGAATAACACTCTTGTCCGAGGAGGAATTTCTGTCTATGCTAAAGACAGAAAAAATTTAAAATAGAACTTTCTCAGTTTTATCGAGCTGTACTCAATCAAGTACAGCGAGAAAAACTGGGGTCCCCGTAAGCCATGCACCAGATGGTGCATGGTAAGCCCAAAATGGGCAAAACGAGAAAGGTCCTATAAAATTATGTCATTGACTATTGAAGAGGTTCACCACATTGCCAGGTTGGCACGTTTGCAAATCACAGAGGAAGAAGCAGAACGATATCGCGTTCAGATCGGTTCTATTTTAGAATATGTTGCTAAACTTCAATCATTGGATACGGAAGGAGTTCCTGAACTGGCTCATGGATCAGGTCTTTCAAATGTCTGGCGCACAGATGAAGTTACTTCTTCAGATAAAATAAACCGTGCTAGTTTCCTTGAGGCTTTTCCGCATCGAGAAGGAGATTTGCTCCAAGTTCAAGCGGTTTTTGAAGAGAGAACAGAATAATGTATGATACAAAGTTTCACAATCATCGAAGCGAAACAAAAAATAGCTGCAGGAGAGATCACAAGCAAAGCATTAACAGAAGCGTGTCTTGAACGCATTAAAAAACAAAATGGGGCATTGAATGCTTTTATTCAGATCTCAGAAACAGCATTGAAAGAAGCAGAATCGATTGATGTAAAACGTGCGGCTGGTGGACAAGAACTTGGGGTATTAGCCGGAATTCCGATTGCTGTGAAAGCAAACATGTTGGCAAAAGGATTAAAAGCCACTGCAGGATCACGTATTTTGGAAAATTATGTTGCTCCATACGATGCAACGGTTGTTGAACGATTACGAGCAGCCGGAGCCATTATTCTTGGAGTCACCAACATGGATGAATTTGCCATGGGGTCTTCCACAGAAACATCTCATTTTGGTCAAACACATAATCCTTGGAATCAGACAAAAGTGCCAGGTGGTTCAAGTGGCGGATCTGCCGCGGCGGTTGCTGCGGATTTTGTACCTGGAGCGTTTGGTTCAGATACAGGTGGTTCTATTCGACAGCCTGCTTCTCTTTGTGGTGTGGTTGGACTCAAACCAACATATGGTCGTGTGAGCCGGTATGGTTTGATGGCCATGGCATCGAGTCTTGATCAAATAGGTCCTTTTGCAAGAACGGTTGAAGATGCAGCTCTTCTTCTTCAAGTAGTGGAAGGAGATGATCCAAAAGATGCAACAACTGTGGCAGGGGGAGATACGACAGTGGCAGAATTGATTTCAGAAGATGTTGCCGGGTTGCGCATTGGTCTTCCAAAAGAATATTTTCTTGAAGGAATGGATGAACGTATTCGCACATCTGTTTTTCAAGCTGTGGAAGTTTTGCAACAAGGTGGAGCGGACGTACATGAAATTTCGCTTCCGCATGCGGAATATGCGCTTGCAGCGTATTACATCATTATGCCATGTGAATCCAGTTCAAACTTGGGGCGATTTGATGGAATGCGTTACGGATATGCGGCTTCCTCAGGTCGTACGCTTATGGAAACGTATGAACGCAGTCGCGGAGAAGGATTCGGGTCTGAAGTAAAACGTCGTATCATGCTTGGAAGTTATGCACTTTCAAAAGGATATTATGATGCGTATTACAAAAAAGCGCTTCAGGTTCGTATGCTCATTCGTCGTGATTTTGACGAAGTATTTAAGCATGTTGATGCGATTCTTACACCAACTTCGCCTTCCGTTGCTTGGAATATTGGAGAAAAGTTTGATGATCCGCTTACCATGTATCTTTCGGATATTTATACGATTTCCGCGAACTTGGCCGCGATTCCAGCTATGTCTCTTCCGTGCGGTTTTGTGGATGGATTACCTGTAGGACTTCAACTCATGGGTCGACCATTTGGAGAAGAAACTCTTTTCCGTCTTGGGAAGCATTATCAAACAAAAACAGATTGGCATACAAAACGTCCGGAAAAGAACGTATGATTCCGTACATTTATTTTCCGCATTTTTCCGTTGGACCGCTTACCATTCAGGTATGGGGTCTTATGGTCGCTCTTGGTTTTTTGATTGGTGCCACAGTCTCCGCCCGCATGATAAAAAAACAAGGACTTGATGCGGTAATGCTCTGGGATCTTCTTGTGTGGATTTTGATTGCTTCCATGGTTGGAGCGCGGCTTTTTCATATCCTATTTTATGAGCCGTCGTATTATTTCGCTCATCCATTTGAAATCATGGCGATTTGGAATGGAGGTATGTCGAGTATGGGTGGATTCGCGGGTGCCGTGATTGCAAGTATTTGGTTCTTGCGTCGTCGACACGTCGATGTTTGGAAATATGCAGATGCAGCGATTTTTGGATTGCCTCTCGGATATGGAATTGGTCGGATCGGATGTTTTTTTATACATGATCATCCAGGAACAGCCACAGATTTTTTTCTCGGCATTCGATATCCGGATGGAATGATTCGGCATGATCTTGGGTTGTATCTTTTTTTAAATGGCTTTCTTTTATTTGCTATTTTTCTTTTACTTGTAAAATATCGAGTCCGGCAAGGAATGTATCTTGTCACGTTTTTACTTTGGTATGGGATCTCTCGTTTCTTTTTAGATTTTCTTCGCGCCACAAGCGGACCTATTGTTGATACACGATATTTGTTCCTTACGCCGGCTCAGTATGCGAGTCTGGGAATGATTACATACGGATGTTTTCTTTTTTGGAAATTTCGACAGAAAAAAACAGAGCCGTGAAGCTCTGCAAGTTTTTATCCTTTGACCACAAGCACCTGACTGATGCAGGCTTGGCCAAAGACAGGTTTTTCTGTCTCATCAATCGGAATCCAGATGAGAAAATTTTGATTGAAACAACTATATGTTTCCATGGGTGGCATTGAGAATTTGACTCCTTCTCGCCACACAGGAATACTTACTCTTTTGTCTTTGGAAATCCAGACCTGTTCCTTATATCGGAACATTCGAGGAAGATGACCCTCGAATGAAATCCGGTTTCTTGGAAGAGTCGTGACAGAAAACCATTTCCAGGTATTTCCGTTTTCATCTTCTGTTACAACAGTGACAAGATCGATATTCCTTGTTGTCTCATGATCGAAACAATGGAAATAGTGTAAACTTCCAACCCGTATACCGTTTGAATCAGTTATTTCGGATCGGAGAATGCCATACACCTGAACATCAATCCTCGGATCCGAGAGTCGTATCCAATCATTTTCATGGATACGAAACGGGTTAGCAAGTGTTTCTTTTTTGGAACTGAGAAGATCTTTCACAAGATTGATAAATCGATTCATGCGATCTCCTTTGGTTTAGGAAAGAACGAGGATTTTGCTTTGACATGCCTGACCAATAGTCACACACATGCCACCCTTCCACACTTCGATACTCAATTCATGCGCGGATCCGTCCGTCGGAACATAATCCGTGATGCGGACTGTTTCCTGTACTTCTTCCGGACGATCGATACGTGTACCCTTTGAGTGAGTTTGGTAGTTGAAACAATCAGGGGCAACACGCCATGTGCGACCCTCGATGGTGAATTCACGGAACGGTTTTCCGTTTGCGTCAAGTGGATTCGCGACATCACCGGTGTTCAACTTTCGGTGCGTGCTCCAGCGCCAGCGATCTTCTTCGTCACGTTCGCAGGCGAGGTAGGATGTGCGGTTTCCGATTGAATCGAAGATCTCGAATTCGTACCAGAAATCGTCTGGTTCGTTTTTGACTTCGTAACGGGAAACAGCCTGGACATCGAATGTATCATCCGCATCGTCCAGGTACACAGTGCTGCCAACCTTGAGCGAAGCGGGGTTTGCAGCCACTTTTTTGCTCTCCAATTTGGAGATGCGAGGAGTGTGGCGCCGTAGCCGGGAGACGACGAATGCAATACTTAAACCGATTCCACCGATTCCCAACAATATGAGAAGTTCCATGTCATCCTCCTTTTGTTATTCGATTTTGTCCCACGACATTTCATACGCCGTGAGAACCGTGGGTTTGATGATCCGACTGGCTTCAACCTTGTCCAGGTTAGCCGGAAAAATTCCTTTTTCAAATCGGAGTGCGGCTTGCATGGCTGGTTGGTTCAAGTATTTCGTCTCAACCAGACGATCCGGGACGAACGTCTCAAGCGCGTCCAGAATTTCCCGTTCCGTTTTGTCTTTCGGTCGCATACCGAGATTGAATCCCCAATCGCCGAACGTCGGAACATTCGTTCGGTAGGGGATCACAGAAAGTCCGGTCGTCTTCATGGTTTTCCAAATCGCGACAAACACCTCTGGTGCGTGAATCGGAGACGTGGATTGCGTTACCATGACACCATCTGGAGCCAGACGGCTGGCCACCATGCGGTAGAACTCAACGCTATACAGTTTCGCAAGCGCTGGATGGCTTGGATCCGGCAGGTCGATGAAAATAATATCCCACAAATCCAAATTTTTTTGGATCCATTTGTAGGCATCCGCAGAAACTATTTGCACGCGCAAATCATTCAGGGATCCGTTGTTTGCCCAAACGAGTCGCGGATACGTTCGACACAGTTCCACCATGTGCGGATCAAGATCCACGAGAGTGATTGTCGTGTCCGGATACTTCAGAATTTCTCGTGCGGCCATGCCGTCTCCGCCGCCAAGGATCAGGATCCGTTTGGCAGACGGGTTCAGTCCGAATGCCGGATGCACGAGTGACTCATGGTACCGCGCTTCATCTACAGTACAGAACTGGGTCTGTCCATTCAGATATAAACAAATATTGCGTACATCCTGTTTCGTAATTACGATGCGTTGGTACACGGTTTGCTCATGGAAGATGATAGGGTCCTCGAATTGGGCTTGCTCCGCGATTGCGACCGTGCGGCCGGCCAGGATCCAGATTATTCCAAGCGCGAGAGCTCCGGCGCCCAGGGCTGGTGCAAATGTCCGCATGCGAAGTTCGGACCGGAAACCAATGGCTACAGCCGCGCCAATGCCGAGATTGATTGCTCCAGCAAGAATGGGAATATGAACAATATCGAGTTTGGGCAGAAGCCAGCAGAAACTAATTCCAGCGAGAAATCCGCCTAGATAATCGGCCCAGAGCATCTTCGCGATGTTGTCCTTGAGCGCGACCTGTTGGGTTTCATTGATCCGGATGATGAGCGGAAGCTCAAGTCCGACGAGCACGCCGATCGCGAAGGTAAGGATAAGTCCAGCAGTCCAATCAAGTTCCACAACCGCAGCTTCCATCATAAGAATGACGGAAGCAGCTGTGAGAATCGAAAGGACGAGTTCGATCAGAACGAACATTCCGAGTTCCTTCCCACTTCGCATGAATTGGCTCGCGTATCCACCGACACCAAGGGACAACATGAATGTCCCGATCACGACCGCGTATGCCGCAGCTGTATTTTCTTCAAGATAGCTCATGGCCGTGGAAATAGAATTTTCCGTGACCATGCCACAGAAACCTGCGGCAAAGATGGCGAGATACAAAATGGATTTTCGAAAATTCATGAATCCTCCGAAGTTTTTTTGATTGTGAAAGAAACTGATCGAGAATCCAGAAATCAATGAAGACTTCTAGTCTCTCGAAAAGGGCTGTTCTATTCCCGAGAAGAGAAGGGAACAGCCAATGGTTTAGGAGATGGCGCCTGTGAGAAGCAGGGCAACCCCGATGGTCACACTTGCATCAATGAATCCTGCACCCACATTTTTTTGTGCAAAAGTTTCATCTGTAATGTCGACCTTGAGAGTCAGTCGGAGTCCGTACTCCATCCCTGTTCTCAACAAACTCATGAGAGCAAGCAGGAAGAAGGAATAGAATATGACGCATCCGATGGTCATACCGATTCCGTTTTCCATGAGGCGGACAAGATCCGCGGCTTTGGCAAAAATGATATTTGCCGCAACAGCGAATCCGAGCAGACTTACGCCCGCTGCCGAATTGTCCTCCGTGAACATGGCATGAAATGCACTTCGTCCATGAAGGTGTGTGATCCGAAAAAGCCATCCAACGGAAAGTCCGAATCCGAGTACAGTCGCGGCGATCGCAAGATCACGCAAAGGCGCAGATCCGAACATGTCTTCTTCCGTGAGTCCGCTCACGATTCCGATCGTGAGGGCTAAACTGTAGCAACCGGCGGCCCAATTTCTCTGTACGAAGATCTCGTGGTTCAGATCGTTGCCGCCATTGTGGGTTTTGACCATGTAGCCGAGAATGCCACGGACAACTGTGATCGTGACCATGCTGCCAATAATCCATCCGCCCGCGACCAGGAAGTCTGTGCCAAATGATCCGACGGTCGGACCCATGATCGCACAGAATCCGGCGTAGATAAGCAGGATGATCTGTCCTCCGAACTCGAACCCGGCAACTGGATTATCCTGTTCAAACAGGGCAGCGCGCATGTTGATTCCACTGGTCATGACCTTGTCAATCAGGAGGAATCCAATAGTCGGAACGAGGATCAGAACCAGGAGGATGTATGGGATAGAAGAAAAGAGGTCGACGAAAAAAGTGAGGACATTCAGACTCATCATGAGTATATCCATAACGTTTCTCCTTTTTTTCAGTTATTTTCCACCACCACCTGCACCACGTGCTCGCGCACCAGGACCTGCACCACGAATACCTCGAGCACTATTTGGCGACATGTTTGTGTCTCTGGATGTTCGATAGGCACTGCGGTACATTCCGCGAGTATGCGCGCCGCGGCAGGTATAATTTCCAAAACTGTCGTAGCAGTTCCCATACCCTATTTCCCGTCGCCAGGATGAATACGGAGAATACAGACTGTATGGATACGGATTCCAATAGGTGATGAATACATGGTGTGAATGGAAGTGTCCCAGCATGTAATCATGCCAGTGCCATGTTTGTACTCCATCCATCCCATTCTGCCACTGCCCGTATTCTGGATTACCAACGAGTCCGAGCGGAACGCCGTCAGGGCTCGGGCTGTCGTTTGCCTCTTCCTCGTATTGACCAGGGACTTTCATCTCAGTCACGACGCGAACCTGCAAATCTTGCCGAATAGACTCATTGTCTTCTGGATCCATGTGATTTGAGGATTCTTCACGACCGATGACGCCGTTATCTGGAAACAAGGCATGGAGTTTGCGAACGATCTCAAGGTAATCCTCGTAAAGTTCTTCCTCGATTTCACTTTCAATAGGTTCTCCTTCTTGCCCATTCTTCCGTTCGAAGGTTGTGGCAAGGTAGCGATAGATGATGTCCTTATCCGAAACTTCGGTGGAACTTCCACTGTAGAATTCTGATCCAGATGATTCTACGACCACATCTTCCGCATATTGCTCAGAGAACCATTCATCTTCTGAAACATCTTGCCAGCCTAGAGCTGTCTCTGTTCCATCTCCATATTCTTCACTCCCCCAATTCCATTTACTCAGGTGAATTTTGAATGTGGGGATTTTTTGGAGTCGGATGAGAACTGTTTCGTATGTCTCGTCGAGTTCCTCAAGTTTTTCTTTGAGATCCTCGAGAGCCATGGTAATAACTTCGACGGTTTCGTCTACGTTGTCCAGAGCATTGAGAAGGACAACGATGTCCGTTTCAGCGGAGCCGTGCTCAATGAGCGCGGACTGCGTCTGGACGGTTTTCAGGAATCCATTCAATTCCTCTTTTGTCTTGAAGATGTCGTCCACTCGTGCGGTGAGATCTTTCTCCTTATTCGGATAGGATTTCGACTGCACCTGAACGCGTAACTTCACCGGGCCTTTTCCAACCAGGTTGGCATCGATTTCATGATTCATCTCCTCGACGCGTTTTGTAGCCACTGCGCTTCGTGGTTTCGCGTTTGCGAAGATGCCCTCCCATTCCCACAGTCGTTCTCCAGGGATCGACGCAAGCTGTTTGACCTCAGTCAATGTGCGTTTGCAATTCGCGATCTTTGCTTTTGTTACGGCTTCATCCGCATGCCGATTCTGTTTCGCGAGTTCCGCGACTTCGGAAGCAATGCGTTTGCCACGCTTCATACTTGCATCTGCTTTGTTGAAATTTTCCGCAAGTTTTTCGCGCGTGGTAATACCAGCAAGATTCGGAATTTTTGACGCGGAAATCGCGGTGTCATAATCCACTCGCACAATGGAGAGAAATTTCTCGGTCTCTGCCACTTTATTTGGAAGCTGTTCCGCCTCGAGTAGTATGAACTTGTCCATACTACAACCTGTCAGAAATGACAGACCAAACACGATCAAACATAGAATCCATCGTTTCATTTTTTTCTCCTTTAAAACACAATGGAAGTATGTGTGATGATCGGCTCTATTCGACCATCACCCAAGGCGTATTCATGGACGGTGGCAATGGAAATTTCCAATCCGTATGCCATAATACCGATCTCGGTTGCCGGACTTTCATGTCCGGGAAATACTTCTTTCAAAAAGAGCATTCGTTTTGCTCTTTTCTAGATCGTAGTATGCCATGTTCTCGGTTCGAGAATGTGCACATTCGTTGTGATTGTGTAATCTCGGCAGAAATACATGGAGATGAGGTGATCATTGATTCGGCTGAGTTGCCAGGATCTCTCCGTCTTGAATCCAAGCTCATCCAAATTTACACAGGCGAGCATTTCGACCAAAATCAATTGTCCATTTTTTTCAATGCGGACAAAGTGGCTTTCGCCAATAATCGCCGCATCAATGTGGACTCCTAACGATCGAATCTCCATGTTCGCTCGTTGAATCACGTGAAGTTTTTCAGGATCAAATGTTTCCACGTCCTTCCCTTGAAACATGGTATAGGTCGTGTCGCGTGCAGATTGTCTGACGTATTCCATTTCCATGTACACTTCTCCTGCGTTTGGGTTTTGAAAAAGATCACAAATTTTGTTTTGACAAAATTTGACTTGTTAAAGTAGCAATAAAATACATTATTGTCAATAGAATATAACAAAAAATCGTCATTTGTAGACGATTTTTGAAAGGGAGGAAAATTACGTGCCGAAAAACGAACCCCAAAACCCTTTTTTTGGTCTGGAAGACGATTTTGAATCATTTTCCTGTTCCGGAATTTCCATGGATTTTATGCCGGATATGATTGCATTCATTTCACGCTCAACGAGTGTCCCCTCATATTCTCCTCCGTGAACTGATCCACCTCCCAAGTTTACAGGTTTCTGGTCTAAATGCAGATTGATTTGAAGACCTTGCGCATTTTCTTCCACATAAACGTGAAAACGAGGGAAGTCTGCTCCACTTAAACGTTTGGAAAAACTGGTTTGCCCACCATGGCCAATATGTTCGCCATAACCTAGGCGACGTAAGAGATTGCGTGCATTGTCCGGGAGATGACCAGGAATGAAGTGTTTCATAAGACAAATCGATCTATTTGTAAGCTTGATATGTAGCCTCGATTTGAAATCCATTGCCTGGGTGCGAGCGAACTGTGACAAGTGCACTTCGAAATTTTGTTGTTTCGTCCCATATCAGCATTGGACCTAAGACAGAATAACCTTTTTTTCGAAGTTCTACTTGAATTTGATTTTCAGCTTCTTTTTTAGAATTTGCATTGGCCAAGATGTCTTGCATAACATCTCTTATTTCTTGTTCTTTTTTTTCTTGTTCACTTTTGTTTGTAGATTCGAGAGATGAATGAGATTTTTGATGTTCCATAAAACTTTTTTGTTAAGATAAGAGAATTTTACTTATTTCTGGCTCTATTGGCAATTTTTTGATCCTTGGATATAATGCGGCTCGTTGTGGAGAGGTCGCATAGTGGTCGATTGCGCGCGCTTGGAAAGCGCGTATGCCGCAAGGTATCGAGGGTTCGAATCCCTCCCTCTCCGCCACGAGAACGTCTTATCGGACAACCC
>Ga0076128_103_pt1 | contig 73267 bp, 65 predicted proteins | sample RifGroC2_FD_67714 | JGI IMG/M metagenome (GOLD analysis project Ga0076128, IMG submission 67714) | Parcubacteria (Uhrbacteria) bacterium GW2011_GWC2_41_11 | reverse complement strand
ATAAGTGACTGTTCCTCCATCGGTAAAAAGACTGCTTCCTCCAACAATGTCTGTTAAAAATGCAACCGTTCCAGATCCATTTTGAAAGGTAATCAACTGGTCGACTGTTGGATCTGTTATTGCAAAAGTTGTTTCAAAATCATTTGCGGTTAATCCTTCAAATACTAATGCATTCGTTCCTTGGAAAACACCACCTGTTGCATCAATAGAGGAATCAAAATCAGCTGTTCCGTCAAAGTTTGCTGTTTGAGAAGTCGTAAGGATTGCCGTTGGCATTGACGTTCGCAGCAAAGGTAGCAATACCATCTGATCCGAATGTTCCAATACCACTCATGTCTCCTGTGGTTCCAATATCCCAATCAGACGTATTGATAGACATGGTGTCTCCACCGTCTCCAAGGATCACCGCTCCACCTGGAGTGAGGGTGAATGCTCCTGTGGTTGTGAAAGTGGTTGTGGCTCCGTCAAAGGAGATGTTGGTGTCAGCAATAGAAAGGTCTGAATTTATGTCAACAGAACCATTAAAGCTGGCTGTTCCAATTACATTCAATCCCGCATCAAAATACACGGTGTTATCAACTTCCAAAGGTCCTTCCACATAAAGAGAATCATCTGTTGTTGCACTTCCTGGAATTCCTGTATCACCAATACGTGTATATCCAGTAGCAGAAAGTGACAAATTTCCATCAGAGGTAATATCATCACCGTTTACAGCAATATCACTATCCATGGTAATGGCTCCAATTCCTGTCATATCTCCTGTTGTTGAGATATCCCAATCAGAGGAGTTGATAGCAACAGTGTCGCCTCCGTCACCAAAATCTATTTGACCATTTGCATCCAAAGTTCCATCAAAAAAACTATTTCCAATGACCTCAAGTTCATCTGCAACACGCAGATCTCCAATTCCTCCACTTCCATGACTAAAAGCTGCATCTGCACCAATAATAACTGCAACATCATTTTCTAACGTTCCATTAACCCCTGCTTCCCAAAGACTAGCACCACTAGCAATATCAGAAAGAAATGCCACAGTACCTGATCCATTTTGAAATGTAATGGTTTGGTCAGTGGTTGGATTTGTCATGACAAAGGTTGTTTCAAATCCATCATCTGCTGATCCTTCAAAACTAATAGGAGAAGATCCAGTGAAGGTTGTACTGGTAAAATCATATGCTCCTGTTGCTGTATCATTTCCGTCGGAACGGAGAAAAACAGCAGAATCCAATCCATCCAAACTTTGAGAATTCAGTGCAAAAGGTGTAGCCATCATCTGTTTGCGTGGAGAAAGAGTCTCCCCTTCTACTTCAATTTCCAGATAAACTTCATTATTGTCTGCAAAAAGAGAATCAGAAATTGCTGCATAAGGTGTACCAATTGATGTATCTCCAAGATTTTCTGTGAAAAGACCGTCAGTGAGTGTCACTGTCCGTGCAATAGTGGATCCAGGAGTATTTCCATCACAGGTTGAGGATGAATTGGACCAAAGACATGTTCCTCCCGCTTCCATATCAAAAAAACGAAATTCTATGTCTGTTGTTGCAACAGTTACAGGAACGCTATTGTTATTAAGAAGACGTCCTTGATATGAAACAATGTTGGGTGGAGAAAGAGCAAGAGTTTGAATAGGAGATCCCATGATACTGATAAAACTGAAAATTATCATGATGAAAATTATCATGATGGGAGAAAACAGTATTTTTTTTTGTCCAGAATAGAAACTCATACCTTCTGGTTTGATTTCGACGCAGCGGACTTCTCTGATGTTTCTGGAGACGTCCGGAGAGAAGAAATAATCCTGGAAAGGGTTACGTTTGTTGAAAATTCAACAGCCTCAGGGTGACTACGGTAATCAATTGGTCGGAATTCAAAAGGTTGAAAGCCCATCTTTTCAAATGTGGAGTAATATTCGTTTGGTCCCAAGAGAAAACTGTATCTTCCTTTATTGTCTGTAATGTCTGTTTCAAGCAGTTTGTTGTATTTTGGTTCGAAAATACGGACGACAACATTGGAAAGCGGGTGCTTTGTTTTCTTGTCATAAACAATACCCCAATTTTTTGGTTTGCGTGGTTTGGCCAAACGATTGGCAAGAAGATAAAAAACCATTTGAATTCCTACCATGCCGATGTGAAAGATCGTCGGACGGATGAGAACAACATATGCGGCTACGAAAACTCCAAGAAGAGCAGTGACTTGTTGAAGTCGACGTAATTGGCGCATGCGATGTACATGTGTTGGAATTTGAATAGTTTCGTCTTGAAGAGAATCAAGAGGGATGTTTGGAGTAATGGTGGCATCTTTTTCCGTGACCTTGATTAATTCGCCATGATACACATCTAGATACATCACATCGTCTTTTGCCTCCGCTAAGTAAGACGATGGAAATGTCATTCCTTGTTTTGTAACTGTTATACGATATTCACCTGGTTGTACGAGGAAAAAATATCGTCCTCCTTTGTCTGTGACGCGGCTTCTTACAAGTCGACCATCTGAAACTCGATAAAGCCGCACAATGGCAAGATCGACCGGAATTTTTGTTACAGCGTGATACACAATTCCGAACCCTCGACGTTTTCTCCGCCAGAGAAAAAGAGCTGGACTAGTGAAAAAATACTGAAGGAATGGAATGAGATCAAACGCTGTTGTAAGAATAATTCCGCTGACAATAGCAGTTGTTGTTACAGCCGGGATAGCTGCTTCAGCACTCATTTGAACTTCTGGAATAGCTCGTGCTGTTTCCAAAAAACTATTGATAGCAGAGACAGCTTGTTTGATAACTTGAACGGGAGGTAATGACGCAATTGTCTGCACAATTTCAGGCAGTTCGACAAGTGGAATGCGAGTAAGGTGAATTTCGGGATGGATGATGTGATTGGTTATATTTGTTTCGATTTCCATGGGTTCAAATCCGTTTTTTTCGATGCGGATTCGATAAATTCCATTAGGAACATACCAAGAAAAGACTCCGTCCATTTTCGTGGAAATCGGATTAAATTGATGGAAGGGAGAAGCATCCCACGGAAGGAATACTTCTTCTTTTTTTTCTTCTAGAACAAGTGTTACATCATTGATAGATCTTTTTTCCTGCTCAAGAGTTTCATAGACAAAACCAGGTGCAAGAATATGGGCCGTAAAGGTCAATGTTTGTTGTTGTCCTTCAAGCATGGCAAGGACAACAAGCGGAATGTGTTCTGGTCCTGTCGGAATTCGAACAGTCGTTTCAAACATGTTGTCACGGCGCTCAGCAAATAGATAGGATTGAGATCCTAAAAGAAGAAACACTTGCTTTATGGAAGATCGGATGGATGAAGGAAGAAAAACATGAATTCGGAGTGTCGTTTCCGCCAACAGATCAACCATCTGGTCCGAATCCGGTTGAAGCTGAATAACGCCGTCTGCGACAAGGAACGATACGCCTTCGTAAGATATCGTTCCTTCTCCTTTTTCTTCAGGCGGTATTTTTGTTGTAGGACAATCTGTTTCGCACAAGAGAATATTTTCTGTTTCTTCGCAGATTCCATTTCCGCACAGAGGAGTTGTTGATTGCTCTTCCTCCAGTAACGATTCTTCTTCTAATATGCAGTCGTTTGGACAGAGTAAGGAAGTTTCTCCAATAGAACAGATTGCATCTCCACACAAAAGTGTTGTTCCGTCAGTTTCTGTCGGTGTCTCAATCGGAATTTCTTCTCCTGGTTCTTCCGGAGGAACTTCTACAGGAATGATTGATGCTATTGGTGTCCCAAGAACAAGAGCTCCGGAAGCATATTGTCTTGCATGATTGTGGGCGAAGATTCCGTAATAATAGGTTGTCCCATTTGCGAGTCCTTTGTGAATGAATTCCTCATTCAAACCGTCGAATACTTTTGTACAGTCCGCGTCCACTGGACTGTTTGGAAAGGTATTCAGACAGGCAAGAATAAGAATTCCTTCTAAATTTTCGTTCGGAGGATTATCCCAAGTGAGGGTATTTTTTCCATCCGCAGGAATAATGGAAAGATTTGAAACATTTTCAGGCGGTGGATTAACTGTGGTTGTAAACGTTTGATCCGCAGAGAAAGAGGTATTTCCTGATGCATCCATGGATTGAACGGAAAAATGGTAGCTTGTTTCAGCGGAAAGACCAGTCAAAAGAATGGAATGATCCGTGGTAAGTGTGGAATCCGATTGTATGAAGCCGTATAATTCCGTTTTTCCGTACGATACAGTACTTGTCGCCTTCTCATTTGTTTTCCATATAATGCGCGCGGATGTTTCTAAAAGATCTACGATTTCGATATTCGAGATGGTCGGTGCTGTTTCATCCAGTGTTGTGAAAATCAGATCGGAAGAAGAAACCTCGTTTCCGCACAGATCTGCAGATCGTATACGGAAATGATAGGTTGTTCCTTCCAGAAGTCCGGAAAGATCAATCGTATGGAAGGAAATAAGACTTGTCTGTGTTTGTATTCCTAACTCATAACTCGTTGTGTATCCGTAGTCGAGTTTTGCATCTGCAGATTCATCCGTTTCCCACGTTATTTTAGCCGAGGAAGTTCGAAGATCAGAAACAATAATGTTTTCGATTATTGGAGATGTTCGATCCCCACAACTCGCTCCTCCGATTGGTCCTCCTCCCCCGCCTCCTATTTCCTGATCCACATCAGCGGAAACAGAAACAGCACCAGTTGCAAGAATAGGGAGAGCAATGGAACCAGAGTCTCCAAATGTTCCTCCAATCGAAACATAGACTGTACCTAGATCAGAAGGATTTGTTATTTGATTTGTCCCAATACCATTTGCTGTTGTCTGTGTTCCGATCTCAATGGTTATTTCGCTTCCGGGAGCGATGGCACCGCCATCACCCGGGCAAATTGTCAGAGTCACAATGTCAGCAGCAATCACTGCAGACGCCTGTTCAGCGCCCGCACATGTTGGTGCTGTGGTGAGATCTAAACCATCATCAAAAAAATCAATGTCGTCTTCGCTGATGGTTGACGTATCAAAGTTGGAGTTAAAGGAGAGTGTAATTGTTGAACCCTCGACCGCTCCGGTTGAAGTTGTAAAGAACATTGTGTGGTTTGCGTCCGCACCTGTTTCCAGACTTGTTGGTCTGTCATTAGCGGACGTAACCGTGGCTGCTTTACCTGAAACAGCCGCAACAAGCGCGGTTGCTATGACCGTGATTGATACGACGTTCCAGATGAAATTTCGCGGAATGGCCACACAGATATTTGATTTTATATTTGTTGTTTTCGACGTAAGTGTTTGAGGAAGTAAGTCGATACAAGAAAATCTATTCCAAGGAAGACGACAAGAATGAAAATGAGTTCCCATGGCCAGACCCAGAAAAGCGTTTTTGTTTCCAATAGCTGTGATGTTTCTCCATAGGATATTTCGAATCGTGCCGTGATAGGTCCAATGGCGAATGTCTTTAATTGATTCATGACCGTTTTCAAAAATGTGGATTTTGATACGATCTCAAATGTTCCAGAAAATGTGCGCGTTGTTCCAGGAAGAATACGACCTTTATCCGAGTTTATATTCGTAGAAACCAATTTGCGTCCAAATATGTCGTAGAAGTTCAGTGTTCCTCCAGGGAGGATATAAACATTTCCTTGATTTTGAATCCGTGCTTTCCAAGTTCCTGTTAGGTGTGAAGAATCAACGGAAGATATGTTGAAATCGAGGAGAGCGGCTGATTCGATAGTTTTTCCTGAGATTGTTAGAAAAATGAGTGCTGCTGTTTTAACCTGAATTGTCGCCTGATTGGTTGCAACGACTTCAGAAGGTGCATCCGAGACCACAATGGCGGCTGTATGTGATCCAGCCTGGATATCAGTCGGAATGTTAATGATAAAAGGAACATCAAGTTTTGTATTCGCCGGAATCGTGATAGATGGATATGGAAAAGCGATCCATGCAGGCAATCCTTCTTTTTTTTCATCACTGGATGCAAACCTCGGAGTTCCTGTTTCTCCATCAGATGAGAATGCAATGCTTGAAAAATAAAAGGATTGCGAACGATTTTCCGAATTTACAACAGTGACATGGTCTTGAATAATTTCCCCGCGAGAACTTTTTAACTCAATGATGGCAGGAGATATGGCAAAGGCAGAACCAGTCGAAACAAAAAGGAAAAATTGCCAAATCAGACCTATTCCTATTCCCCAAAGACCCCACTTCATAAATCTCGTTTAAAAATTCCCCGAAATAATAAAGGAAAGAGCATGACTATATGTACCGTTTTCGACAGCAGAAGAAATCGAGGCCTTGAGAGTCATAAAGTGACGATCTGAAAAGGAGGCTTCATTTTTTTCGACAACAGTTTGAAAGTCTGTGGTAAACCCGGTGTCTTGTGTGTCGAATGTTGAATCTGAAATCGTTGTATCTGACGATCGTCCTCCATATTCTGTCTGTCCGACAGTGACAGAACCGTCCAAAACATCCGATATTTCTTCTGTCCCTATGCGGAGATTACCGTCATCAAATACTTGAACGGTATATCCACCAACAACGTCTGTAGAAACTTCCATTCCTATGATAGCTGTTTTTACTTCCGTATCTGTCAGTTCTTGAAAGTCCAAGGTTTCTCCTTCGAGAAGATAAACAACATCATTGGTGCCATCTATTGTTGGAAGAGTTCCTCCATCTGCAAATTCGTCGATCGTCACAGTTCCAACACCTATAGAAGTGATTTGACCAACAGCCGCTACTTGAGTTTGACCTTTGTCCTGAATAAGAGCGACTAAATTTCCAACAATCAATCCTGAAGGATCTGTCGTAATAATGTTTCCTACAAGATTCATTGCCGCACGTTCCGAACTTGTCACTTGAGAAAGAACATTAAAAAGGATTGTCTGATCAAACACACCAGCTCGATACCCTGCCTGCAGGTTAAAAGTACTACCAGAACTTGATCCTGCTCCAATATTTCCTACTGTGTCATATAATCGATAGCTGGCAGAAGAAGCATTCTCAGACCCTCCTTGGCTTATGGTGTCCCATTTGATCTGGAAATTAGATGAGGACATCTCAGCATGTGTGGGAGAAACATTGAAAGCCAGAAGAATCGCAAAAATGATCCAACCATGATACAGACGCATAATTTTCCTTTTTATATAGCTATTTTAACATGAACACTATATTTAGTCAATAAAAAATTTTGCTAATTTTAGCCATTTTTTTAATTTAAACTGTGGATAAAAATTTTTTCCACAGTTTATCTATCATTTCTCACATATTTATCCACTTTTTATTTATTTGTCTAGTCTAATGTAGACAAATATGATTTTTAATATATGATCCGAGCTTATTTTTATGATAATAATGATCAATTGTTTTTGATACCTTTCGAATGGACTCAAAGAATAAATTGTTATTTATCGAACTTATTTTTTTTAAATTCAATTCTTTTAGGACTTTCTCATTCGGCGCATAATTTTGTCGAAATCTGCATTTTTTGTTTGCTGTACCTGCGAACACAGCTCATAAAAATTTTCAATTTCTCCTTGTTCTGTATCCAAATTTTCATTTTGTTTCACATGAAACAAAAAATGCGTTTAAAGATATTTGCAAATGATCCATGCAAATGTCCAAATAAGGTTTAAAAAATAAAGGCATAAAAAATTACAACTTGCCTTTTTCCGAGCAGCTTGCTGCGCGGTACCTTGTCCTCTAAACTAGGAGGGTATGCGAACGGTTAAAAAATCTGAGCACAATGCGTATCAAATTCACTATCACTTTGTTTGTCCAGTAAAGTATCGGAAAGCACTCTTTGGATTTTTTGACCGTGAGAATACCCTCCGTTTCATCTGTAGAGAAATCGAAGAGCGTTATGAGTATGAATTCGAACAAATAGGTATCGATACGAATCACGTTCATTTTTTCATGTCTGCAGCACCAAAGTTCTCTCCTTCTATTATTATTCAAACCATGAAGTCAATCATTGCTCGAGAAATGTTTAAAAAACATCCGGATCTCAAAAAAGAACTTTTGGGCGGTGCATTTTGGACAGAAGGTTTCTTTGGAGCTACGGTTGGAGAAAGTGAAAACAAGGACGTGATTCGTGAATATGTTAGAAAACAAGGATTTCAAACGAATCAACTTAAGCTCTTTGATTTCTAATCCTTTCGATACCGCGTCAGCTTGCTGTGCGGAAATTCATTAAAGAAAATATCCTGATCTGTAAGAAAGAAGGATAAATGGTTTCCATTTAAAGAAAACATGATTTGTTCTCCATATCCGCTTCTTTTCGAATAGTGATCTAATTTTATATTTTCAATAATTCTATTTATTTGAATGAGTCTTTTTTGTGATGTCTGCCAATCCCACGCGGATAAAAAAGATCCTAAAGAGACAAAAATAAGGAGAAAACTTATGATAATAAGAGAGATTTTTTCAGAAAGGGAAAATCTTTCTTTTTTGTCTTTTTGTGAGTTCATAAGAATATTTTTATTATAACATTGTATTTTCGTTTTTTTGTTGATTTTTTTAAAAAAATTCTGAGAGGATTTATCTCTACAGAGAGAAATAATTAAAAAATCAAAGATAAAATTTTTTGACGATAGTTATCGTCAAACGATATAACTATTTTTAGCTCAATTTAAATAAAAATAAACTATTTAAATTTATTGTGGAAAAAAATTGACACTATCATTCTTTTTTGATATGTTTATAATCTCAAAGTTTTTTGTTGTTTGAATTTCATTTTTTATGAATGACACACTTCTTTTTCTCAAAAAACAGCTTCTTTTCATGGATTTATCTGAAAAAGAAGCAAATGTTTATTTAGGTCTTCTTTCTCTTGGAAAAGGAACAGTTTCCGAAATTGCTCAACAAGCAGAAATAAATCGGACAACTGGATATGATATTTTAAACACACTTATAAGTTACGGTTTTGTAAGTATTTCTGGAAAAAAACCAAAACAAGAATATGTAGCCGAATCTCCTGATCGTATTATTGCGTTTCTAGAATTGAAGAAAGAGAAAACAGAAGAACAGCTTACACAAGCCAAGATAATGCTTCCGCAATTAAAATCTATCCACAACATTTCTGATCGTCCTCGAGTTCGTTTTTATGAAGGGAAGCAGGGGCTTGAACAAGTTTATGAAGATATTCTCACTTCTCACGAAGAAATTCGTACCTATGCCACAGTCGATGATATGCACGCAGTTCTTCCAGATTATTTTTCAAATTATTATGTACGACGTGCAAAAAAAGGCATTCATATTCGTGCCATTATTCCAAAAACACCTTTGGCCATGGAACAAATGAAACAAAATAAAAAAGAAGCTCGAGAAACAGCCCTTATTCCTGCAGAAACATTTTATTTTTCTCCTGAAATCAATATTTATGACAACAAAGTCATGATTGCTTTATGGCGTGAAAAATTAGGGATCATTATTGAGAGTGCGGAAATTGCAGATGCTATGAAAAAAATCTACGAACTTGCATGGGCAGAAGCAAAAAGATTAGAAACGAACTTAACGCACAACCAATATAATTCCCAAAATCATAATGCCAAATAGAATCATTTTTTTAAAAACACTTTGATGATCAGTTTTTTCTTTAAAAAAATTTGGAAAATGTTTCTTGAGAAGCATTGCGTAAAAAAGAACAAAAAATGGTTGAATGGGATCAATACTTTTTTGCATTGTAAGTGGAACAAGAGCAATAGCATACGTTGAAGCAGCTGATCCACTAAAGGTAAGAAATTCTTCAAAAAAGAAAAGATGGAAAGAGTGTCGAAATCGAGTGAATTGGTTTCTCATATCTTTTCGAAAGAATGGAAAAAACCAAAGACAGAGAGCAAAAAGAAAGGAAAAAATAATTGGCCAGACAAAACCTGTACTCCAATCAACTTGATTAAAAAGATATTTATATAAAACTCCTTCCAAAGCAAGAAGAATTGAACAAATAAGCATGTAAATAAAAGAACGATTAAATCGAAATCGTTCATGATGATTTAAAGTTAAAGCAACACTTGCAAGAACAATAATACCAAATCCAATATATTGAATTATTCCTAATGTTTCCCCAATAAAAAAGAATGCAAAAATAGGAACAAAAATTTTTCCAAGAGCAAACAAAGCAGATACCACAGAAGTATCATCATTTTGTAAAGCTTTGTAATAAGGATAACAATAAAGAATTTCAATAAAACCAATAAGAAAAAAGAATGGAAGAAGTACTGGGGGAGGAAATTTTGGTATATCAATAAGTAAAACAAGAGGGAGAAACAAAGTATTACAAAGAGAACTATAGAAAATGAGAGACCAAACTTGTTTAAAAATATGGTTTGAAAAGTGATTGTCTAAAACATTTGCCCCACCATGTAGAATAGGAGACAGAAGAGCGACAAGAATCCAATACATATAAAAGAAGACGCTTTATGCGTCATTTTTACTTTTGCCGTAGAATATGTCTGAAAATTAAGACTGTGCCATCCGTAGTGTCAACTGTTTTGAACAGTAGGGATATGACTCAACCACCCCTTCTTCGCCAAGGCTACGAAGTGTATTCTTCGCTGGCGCGAAGGTTGGTGGACCTGAGGAGATTCGAACTCCTGACCTCTGCAATGCGAATGCAGCGCTCTACCAACTGAGCTACAGGCCCATTTTGGGCAAAAAAAGTATAACTGATGAATGGTTTTTTTAAAAGGGAGTTATATCAATGATAATTTCAGTTTTTGGCGGTAATTTTATGATCTATTCAAATAACGAACTGGCAAGCATAGAACGAAACAATATACTCGTAGGTTCATTCTTTATTTGTTTCAAAAAATTATCATCAATTTCAAGAAATGATTTATCCAATGTCATACCGGAATATTCTTTGTTTAATACAAGTGCATTTTCCAAAATAAAACAAAGTTCTAAAAAACTTTTTTCATCCTTGTATCCTTTATTTGTGCTTGCGTTGTTTTTAAAATATTGCGAGAAAAACTTTCTTAGAATTTCTGGCTTATCTTCTTTTGGCAAGTTTTTTGGAACAAGATGGTGTGCCCAAATAACAATTTTTGGCTGAAGCTGTTCTATATTTTTTCTTATTACATCAAGAGCTGTTTTACTTTCTGTTTTTGGTGGAGAAATGAAGATAATATCTGGTGTGCCGAGTTCATTTAATTGTTCATCAGTTAAATGATGAGAATGATCTCCAAAATGTGCTATCCGCAATCCATCAATCGTATAATGCCAAGCTATATTTACATCTCCATTGTACTCGTAAACGATAGTCCCTCGTAAATCAAAATTTGGAAATGGATTGCTATTCGTTTTTGTTTCAGGTGCATTTTGAAGCCAACCGCCAGGCGCATAAGCATGGTCAGAATCCGGTTCAGACATCAAAACAATATTTGCCCCGAAAGGTTTTCCTTGAAATTCTTTTGGAAAATTTGGACCAAGTATCCATTCTGATGAATCGTTGAATGGATCAATAAGTATTCGAAATCCATTTTTGTTTTCAATCAAAAAACATGAAAGACCAATATAATGAATTTTCATAAGTTTTTTCAAATCCTATAATTGAAAGTTTCTTTTTCGTGGTGCCCTTGGAGGGAATCGAACCCCCATCTCGTCCTTAGGACGGACTTGCTCTATCCATTGAGCTACAAGGGCTCTTTTTTCATGCTACAATAAGCACGTCTTTCCAACGCTTTCTTAAAATATCTGGAAAAGACCAACGGCGTCAATTATGGAACCTTTTACTCTTCTTTTTTTTCTTGTTCTTCTTGCAGCTATTATCACTGGATTTGTTTTGGTTACAAACATGTTTCAACGACAAGTAAACGATTTGAAAAATCTTCAAGCGCAGAATCAATCTGATAAACTTCTTCAATTATTAAACGATAATGTGCGGGGTGTTCAGGAACGAATGGATCGAACAACAGAAGGACTGAATACACGTCTTGATCGAGCGGCACAGGTGATTGGTCAGGTAAATAGGGAACTTGGTTCCATGTCCGAAATCGGTCGTGGACTGAAAGATTTTCAGGCTCTTTTGTCATCTCCAAAATTGCGTGGCAATCTTGGAGAACAGATTTTGTATGATGCTATGGATCAGGTGTTTGCTTCGAATCAGTATGCAAAACAGTTTAAGTTTAAGGATGGTCAAGTTGTTGATGCTGTCATTAAAACAAGTGATTCCATGATCCCCATTGATTCTAAATTTCCCATGGAAAGTTTTAAAGCCATGTGTCAGACGACAACGGATGATGACCGATTACGTTGTTCTCGCGAATTTGTAAGACATGTAAAAAAACATATTGATGATGTTTCAAAAAAATACATTCTTCCTCATGAAGGAACTGTTGATTTTGCGGTCATGTATGTGCCATCTGAAAATGTTTATTACGAAATTGTCGCGAATAATGACGAGCTGATGGATTATGCAAAAAGTCGCAATATCCTTTTTGTTTCTCCAAACAGTTTTTTTCACTTTTTGCGCGTCATTTTGATGGGTCTGGAACGCACAAAAATTCAGGAGCAAGCGCAGAAGATCTGGGAACTTTTAAAGGGAATTCAGCAGGAAAACATCAAATTTTCCGAATCTTTACAACTTGTGAATCGACACCTGACAAATGCCAAAAATGCTTTGGAAGGAGCAACAATTGAATATGGTCGATTTTCAAATAAATTAGACCAAGTAAAATTGTTAGAATAATCACTTGACGGATTTTGTTTGTACAGGTAGATTGTCGTCATTGTTGATCGCGCGGGTAACCGCGATTTATTTATGCCTATTAAAGAAAATGCAAAAAAAGCATTGCGTCAGAGCCTGAAACGGGTTGTGCGCAATGATCTCGTAAAAGCGGAGATTCATTCCCTCCGTGTGAAGTTCCGTAAAACTTTAGCAGCAGGAAAAACAGAAGATGCTTCTGTTGTCTCCCGAACCATGGCAAAAAAATTAGATAAAGCTGTTTCAAAAGGGATTCTCAAAAAAAATACTGCTTCACGTATTAAATCCCGAACCGTTCTTAAGTTGAATATCCAAAACAAAAAAGTCTAGGTTTAAACCTAGACTTTTTTAATATGAATGTTTATGGTTGGAGAAGAGCGACAATAGCAAGATCCATACCCATTCTCTCCGAATAGCGTCCTGTTTTCATCCCTCTATCGAGTTCGTAAAAATAATCATGTGTTTTTTTTAAATGTTCGAGTGGAAATGCTTTGACCTGGCTGATTGTTTTTGAAACAACAAACGGATGAAGATTGAGAAGGGATGCGGCTTTGTCTTTTGATAAAGTTGGATGTTCTTCCAAACATGCTTTGAGCTCAAGAAGAATACGTACCTGCCTTGTAAGCATGTTAAACAAGTATCCGTCACTTGCACCAGAAAGGCGCTCTTCTTCAAGGAGTTGCATGGCGTCAATAATACGTTGTTGAGAGACAGCATCCAGAAATGCAAATATTTGATCCGAAAATTGAGCATGGACCAATGTCTCGACCATGAATCTAGAAATATTTTTTCCATCTGCATATCCAACCAATTTTTGAATTTCTCCATTCAGTTGCCACAAATCAGAACCTGTTTTTAAAGCAAGAAGTTCCTGGGCTTTGACTTCAATCGTACTGCCATATTTTTGAACACATTTTGAAATCCATGAAATAAGTTCTTTGTGTTGTAAAAGAGGAAACACATACGTATATACACCAGATTTTTCAGAGATAATTTTATAAAGTGGATGTTTTTCAACGTCTTTTATGGAAGTAGATTCCCAAAAAATAACAATCGTCGAATCTCCTGTTTTTAAAAGACGTTCTTCCCATGTTCCTTCTTGATTTTTTTTCAAAGAACGAAATCCATCACGAATGACCACCATGCGACGTTCACTTAAAAAAGGTGCGCAAGCAATGGTGCGTGCGGCATCATCCATATCTACCTTATCGCTTCCTCCAGACGGAAAAAGAGAAAGATTTAATTTTCCTGGATCAAATTTTTTAACAAAAGCAGAAATAAGTTCTTGCACTTTTTCTTGTACACGAAATGTGTCATCTCCATAAACAAGAATCATCATACAAATAAAGACTCCTCCCAAGGTTTCATTTCTCCCCAGTTGCGCCCAGTTTCGATATTCACTGTTAAAGGAATTTCGAGTTGAACAACGGTCTCCATAAAATGTTTTACAGCTCGTGCAGTTTCTGAAACAAATGCTTCATCTACCTCAAACACAAGTTCATCATGAACTTGAAGGAGAAGACGAATATATGAACGTCCAGCTTGAGCTGCTTGAAGGGTTCGAATCCATCCATCTATTTGAATCATGGCCATTTTTATAATATCCGCTTCTGTACCTTGGACAGGCATATTAATAGCCATGCGTTCTGCTGCAGCGGCAAGCATGGGGATATGAGAATGAATGTCTAAAATAGAACGCCGGCGTTTGAACATCGTTTCTACATATCCTTGTTTTTTTGCCTGAATAATCGTTTGATCAAGAAAATCTCGAATCGCATGATGAACTTCAAAAAAACGATCAATAAATTGCTGTGCTTCTTCTTGAGTGAAATCTGTGGCACGAGCAAGGGCTCGAGGACCCATTCCATATAACACACCAAAGTTTATAGTTTTTGCCGCTCGTCGTTGTTCAGGTGTTACATTTCCTTCTGGGATATTCCAAAGATCTGCTGCTGTGCGAGCATGAATATCTTCCCCAGCACGAAATGCGGCAAGAAATGGTTCATCTTTAGCAAGAACAGAAATCAAACGTAATTCCAATTGGGAATAATCCGCTCCAAGAAGCTGCTTACCTTTTTCTGCAATAAAGGCTCGTCGAATACGATGTCCTAATTCTGTTTTGGTTGGAATATTTTGAAGATTTGGATCAGAAGAGGAAAGACGTCCTGTGGATGCAATAGTCTGATGAAATGTTGTGTGAACACGACCATCTTGCTGAACAAGAGTTGGAAGAACATCCACATACGTTGATTTTAATTTTGCCAATTCACGATATTCAACAATGAGAGAAATAATTGGATGGACATCGATGAGTTTTTCAAGTTCTGGAGCAGCCGTAGAAAGTCCAGTTTTTGTTTTTTTAATTCCACGTGTTGGAAGATGGAGTGTTTCAAATAGAATGTGTGCAAGTTGAGACGGAGAATTGATATTAAATTCTTCTTTTGATTCCGCGTAAATACGACGAGTAAGCGCATCAATATTGCCTCGCATCTCCTTAGAAAGAGTTTGTAAAAATGGTTTGTCTAGCCTGATGCCATTTTTTTCCATGCAAAACAAAATAGGAACAAGAGGCATTTCTATTTTTTCAAACATGTTCCAGAGTCCATGATCTTGTAAATCTTTTTCTGTTTTTTTGTGAAGGGTCATCATGGTTGCGGCCGCAAGTCCGATCACTTGAGAATCATGTTCTTTCAAGGTAGACACATGTATTGGTTCAAGTGCATAAAAATCAGCCAAACTTTCCAATGTATGTTCTCGATCACCGATTTCCAAAAGAGAAGAAGCAATGAGAAGATCATGCCAATGACACAACAATTCTGTTTCTTCTTTTCGTAAGTGAAAAAAATGTTTTACGTCGTAAGCAACAACGACATGAATCGTTTTAAGAAAGTCAAAAATTTCATTGAGATGTTCTTGTGTTGGCTCTGGAATGACAAGATGTGTTGTTCCATTTGATAACGCAATTGATTCCAGCACATTTCCAAAAAGATCTGGAATTTTTTCTTGATAAGCAAATGCGATCATCTCCGCTCCACGGAACATTTCGATTTGTTCACGGATATGAATAACATCGCGAACAACAGCTGATTTTTTTGCTGTCTTTTTTAAAGGTGCTTCGTATTTTTTTAACAAAGTTTTAAATTCAAGGGAATGAAATAATTCCCGCAAAGAAGAAAAATTTGGATCACGACGCTGATACGTAGACGTATCAAAATTTCCTGGAACATCTCGGACAATTGTGACAAGTTCATGTGCTTCTTCAGCAGTTTTTTCTTGACCCCGAAGTTTTTTTGCTATTTTTTCTGGGATACTATTTGTATGAAGTGCTTCAAAAATTTTATCTAATGTTCCGTGAGTTTGTAAAAGTTCTACAGCTGTTTTTTCTCCGATACCTCGAACTCCAGGAATATTATCAGACGGATCTCCGCGTAATGCTTTGTAATCAATCATTTGTGAAGGAGTGAGATGAAATCGGTCTTTTACCGATTTTTCATCGTAGATTTTTGTTTCGGAGATTCCTTTTTGAAAAATAAGAACTTGTATCTTTTCATTCACAAGTTGAAGAGCATCTAAATCTCCTGTTGCAATCACAACAGATATGTTTGCTTTTTGACTAAGTGTTCCAATTAAATCATCTGCCTCGTATCCTTCCGCAGATACACTTTTTATTCCATATGCATCCATCATCTTTTGCACAAGAGGAATTTGTTCGTAGAGTTCTGGGGCTTTTTTCTCTCGAGTGGCTTTGTAGGCGGCAAATTTTTTATGTCGAAATGTTTTTCCAGGCAAATCCCATGCCACGGCCATGTGAGTTGGATGAAATATTTCGAGAAGTTTTTCCGTCATCATGGCAAAACCATATGCCGCATGAACGACTCGTCCATCACGTGTAGTCAAAGGAGGAAGGGCATGCCAAGCTCGATGAAGAAGCGCATTGCCGTCGAGAATAAGAAAGAGAGATTTTTGCATATTCATGTAAAGGTACATTACGTTTTTTTTACGCATTTTTCAATAGAAAAAACCGCGCAAGGTTGCGCGGTATAGTGTGGTATTACGCCAAAGCGATGTTTGGCATTCGAGAGGTGAATGCAGGTGGTTGAATATTCACCTGTATAGAAAGTGGTTTTTCACTTTCCTGAATAAGAAATCTTTGAATGGGTTCTGGCCATTCATTTTGAGGAATAAATCGAAGCCCGTCAGGAAATGGATCATCTCTTTCCAAAAGAGCGAGTGTCATTGGGTGTCTGTTTTTTACCCCAGCCGTCATCCCAACAAGAACATGGTTATAAACCCATGCATCTTTTGGTATTTCAGCTCGAATCATTTGTCTGAAAACAATGGTTGGATGTCCATTTTCATTCCAATAAGGAAGAATAAGAGCATAACCAAACCCATACATCTGATAGAAATTCAAGAGAAGCGCTTCATCCGGACCGCGTCCGAGAAATGCCAGGCCTCCTGGAACCTCGCTGATGCGACTCCATGGGAGGTAACGATTCCCTTTAAGAAATTGGAGAATGTGGTGTGTTCCAATTCCCATAAGATATTGTCCTCGATATTCACCAGAGACAAGAATGCCATTTTGGAGACCAAATTGAACCCGATGTTTTCCTGAAACAGGGACACGCATCCAGGTTGTATCCTCTTTGAGACGACCAAAGAGAATACACCGTTCAGGTCTGGACCAAAACAGGATATTTTCCCTGTATTGACCCGCATTTTTTCCAAACATGATTGATTCCATCATGTTGGCAAATACAGGAAAATTCGGATTCTCTTTTGCTGAGATATCTGTTGCAACAAATGTTATCCCTGTCCATCTGTCTCGACCAATCCACGTACATGGAGTAAACCCTTCTGGTGCGCTTGGGTTTTCTGTCATTTTGATTTGCGAGGAATAAGCTCGCACAAGTTCCATATGGGATCCGATGCGATGAGTATCAAATACAAGATGAACACGTGCTTCAGGTGTTTTCTCTACAGCCGCACTCACAAGACGTAAGGGGTGTTCTAATACACCTTTGACAAAAGCTGTGGCATGTTCAGGACCATCCACAATCGCTTCAAAGAACGATGTGCGAGTCATTCACATTTTCCTTTCTTAGGTTGTTTTTTTCAACATGACCCAAGGATGCTACGCGTCATGGCGGTTTTTGTCAATCATTTAAATAAAAAATAGCCTTATTTTTGGCTATTTTTTAACTTTTTTATGAAACGGAGAAGATAGAGTCCGGATGGTGATCCAGAATAATTTGGACATCGGAAATGGAAGGAAATTGAAGAAGCGTTTCTCTTATTTGCGAATGGAGTGTTTTTTGTTCACAAGTATTCAATGGTTGAATGAGAGATGAAGGAATATCTACCGTTGCTACACCTCCACTAATAATAAGAGAATAAATGGAATTTTCAGGTGAGAAGATATTTTCATATCCAATTGTTTGTTCTTGTTCTGTCGGACCTTTGAGAAGGGTATAAAGCGATGTGCGGCCAACGGCAGCAGTTTCTGCAACTGTTCGTGAAACAGGGTATACGGTATTGCAGTTTTTTTCTGTATTTAGACGCACGTTTGGAAAGAAAGATTGAAAGGTTGTTGTTGATATGGACAAGAGGTGTAAAGGAATAGAAACAAGATTTTCTTCTGTTCCATCTTTTGGAGATGAAGTAAATAATTCAAGAGTAAATTCCTGTTGTTCCATGGCCGGGAGGAAAATTTCTAAATGAAATGATCCAAATGTCCCAGGATTTTTTGCTGAAGTCATGTCAAAACCGTTGAGTTTTATTGCTCCAGAAGCATCTTTTATACGCCACTCATAAACATTTTCAAAAATACGTGCAAATCCCTCAATAAGGAGTGGAGATGTAACAGTTGCTCCTGTATTCGGAGACAAAACAACAAGATTGTTTGAAACGGCGATTCGAATCGTTCGGGCTATTGTTTCAAGCGTTGCTGCATTTCGTGTTCCAAAAATTTCTGCCAGCATTTCCGGTTGTACTTTTGATAGGGTTTGTTCTTCTCTTCCATCAATAATAATGCCAGTTGATTCTTCAAGATGAATGGATTCTTTTGTTCCATTCGCAAATTCGAGGACTAGTGTATTTTCCTGCGTATTTACAGATTTTATAATCCCAGTTATTTTAACTGTTTGTTGTTCTTGTTTTAATTCTGGAGAGGTGATTAAGGATGGGCGAGACGGCTGAAAACAACCTGTTCCAATCAGGGCGAGACCAAGAAAGAAAAAGACGAAAAAAGATTTCATATGTAGATCCTCTCACAATGTGCCATTAGGGTACAAGAAGGAATAAAAGACGTAAAGATAACAAACTTCTTTCTTTTAAACGAATTGACAGAAGGTTTTATTTCACGTATTCTTTGCCAAGTTGACAGTATTTGACACAAACAACACGGCGGTCATGGTGTAATGGTTAACACAGGAGATTGTGGCTCTCCTGATCCGGGTTCGATTCCCGGTGATCGCCCCACAAAGAATCTCTCTTTATTAAATGGAGGGATTTTTTGTTTGGGTTGATTTTTTCTTCATTTTTTGGCTAGATATCCTTATTCTGATTTTTTCAGAATTTTCGTTTCTTTTTACAAAGAAATATTCTCCTTTTTTTGGAGGTCAGACATGGATCAAACAATTGTCATGTTTTCGGAAGAAATTGATAAGGAAGACCTCAAAAATTTCGAAACCTCGGATCTTTTTATTCGATATAAAAGATCTATGAGTCACTATCGACGTCTATCTTTTCAAGAAGAGCAGGCTTGTTTTGTCGAAGCGGAGGAATCATCGCCTGAGGAAAATATTCGTCTACGATGGAAAGTGGCTGTTCATAATCTTCCTCTTGTGATTTATATTGCCGGACGATTTGGTCATCGTCTTCCATTTATGGATCGTATTCAAGAGGGAAACATTGGTTTGCTCGTTGCTGCAACAAGATTTGATTTCCGTCGTGAGGTACATTTTGGGACATACGCTGATTGGTGGATTCGCGCCATGATTATTCGGGCTCAATCCAAAGAAGCATGGAATGGAGGTCTCATCCGATGTCCATCTGGAATACAGCGTGTCTTTTTCGAGGTTCAGGTCATTCAGCAACGGTTATTTCAACACTTGGGAAGAAATCCAAGTTCAGAGGAAATTCTTCATGTTGTTTTAGAGGAACAGCAACATAAGGCTGAAGAACGTTGGAAAAAGACTGGATGGAAATCAACAGACAAACCAGTCAAAAAGAAAAAGTCTCCTGAACGTGCGGATGTGGAGCGAATATTGATTATGTTGAATGAACATGTTGTTTCTTTAGACTCTTCTCCTCATGCAGAAGATACCTCGGACACCTCGTGGCTCTACGATATGATTCCTGATCCGCAAGTTTGTCCGCAGGACGTTTGGATGGAGGTAAAACAACGTCTGGAAGAAATTCTTCTGGAACTCGGAAGAATTGATCAATGCATTTCCAAATTTCATGAACGTTCAGCGGTTATTGTTCGACATCGGCTCGGGTTACCTGGGTATGAAAAAGAAACACTAAAAAGTTTGGGAGATCGTTTTGATCTTTCAAAAGAACGTGTTCGACAAATAGAAAATCTTGAGTTAAAGAGACTTGAGAGGATAACGGGTGTGCCTCGGGCAAGAATGTTTCGCCTCATTCGAACCGCAGAGGAACTTCAGAAAATTGTAAGCTTGGTGTAATCAGCACCAAGTTTTTATATATAATAGAGTTTTATCGAGCTGTACTCAATCAAGTACAGCGAGAAAAACTGGGGTCCCCGTAAGCCATGCACCAGATGGTGCATGGTAAGCCCAAAATGGGCAAAATGAAAAAATTCTTATTAAAACAAAAGTCGTCCGATGCAAGAAACTGCACGGACGACTTAGGTTTTAGAAAATTTTGGCAACCGTGGGGAAGAGACTCCCCAGGCTTCCGAATCCACTGACCGACCGCGGTTTTTCAGCCTTGGCCGGGGGGGTGGTGGTTGATTTGCGGAACATCGACTGGGCGGCCGCCGGCTGCTTTGCCTGCACCGTCGATTTCGGAGCAGCCGGGGTCGCCTGATTCTCACTTGAGAGAACCTCGTCGAGGATATCTTCGAACGGATATCCTCGCGAACCAGCGTGACCTGCGAACCGGACGAACTTCGTCAGATCCGCCACAGTCGGCTCGCGACCGAGCTCTTGCCGCATGAATCCGACGGACGGCAAACGTCCATATCGGACAACCATCTGCGTGTGACAGTTGCCACACGTACAGACGGCTCCGGCCTGGAGCAGGGCGTTGCGACGCATCTTCGCCTGCCGTTCCTGCTCAACCTTGGCTTCAGCAGCCTTCTGCTCAGCCTCGAGCTTTTCGGCCTCGATTCGAGCGGTTTCAGCAGCAAGCTGCTTGGCTGCCTCGATCTCGGCCAGCTCCGCGGCTTTGTGAGCCTGCTCGGCCTGATACTCGGCGTACCAGGCAAGAACGATATCGCTCGAAACCTGGTAGATTTCGAGTTCATCCTCGCCGGCCGAGAATCGGGCATTGTTGAACGCCTCGAGACCGGTCGGATCGTTGCGGAAGGCTCGTCGCGCCGCGATCAACTCGCTGTCGATCGCGGGATATTGTCGTTTGGTTAGTGACCTACCGAGGATTCCGTTGAAAAGAAACCCTTCGAGGTCGCTGACGAGAGCGACAAAATTGGTGGTTTCGTGGCGTGGGGCAGTCGCGTGAAACATGAAAACCTCCTGTGTGGGTCATTTGGACCCATTTTTTTGAAATAACGACCAAAGAACGAACGGTTAAGAATATCACAATTAAAATATTTTGTCAATAGTATGTGACAATTATGAGTATTTATAAAGATAGAAAGTGTAAAAAATGGAGAAAGTATATTAAGATACATTTGAGCTAAGGTTTTGAAATATTTTATGATTCCTGTTTATTCGACTGATCCTCTTCCAACCGCATTCAAACAATCTCTTTTTTTAGCAGGTCCAACATCAAGAACATCGGATGTTGTTTCTTGGCGTTTGGAAGCACTTCGTATTTTGGAAGAGCAAGGATATGAAGGAGTTGTTTTTGTTCCAGAACCACGTGATGAAAAATGGCCTTCTTTTGAGGATCAGGTTCGCTGGGAAGATGAAGCCCTCAATCGTTCCGACATCATTCTGTTTTGGATCCCGCGTAACATGAAAACGCTTCCTGGTCTCACAACCAATATTGAATTCGGTCGTTGGGAAAGATCTGGAAAAGTCGTTTTGGGATTTCCTCCGGAATCTGACCATAATCGATATCTGAGTTTTTATGCAGATCGGTTATTTATTCCACAAAATCATACATTGTCTGAAACGATTGCAACCGCAGTCGCTAAAATCGGTGAAGGGACTCTTCGATCCGGGGGAGAATGCAACATCCCTTTTCATATTTGGCAGGCTCCTTCTTTTCAACAGTGGTATCAAACACAGAAAAAAGTAGGAAATCGACTGGATGGAGCAAAACAGGAATGGGCATTTTTTGCTGGAGATGAACGACATACTTTATTTTTTTGGGTTCTTCATGTTGATATTTACATTGCAAGTGAGGATAGACATAAAACAAATGAAGTAGTCATTGCACGTCCGGATATTTCCGTTGTTGTTTTGTATCATCAGACTGAATCATTTTTAGATACGGATGTTGTTTTTATCCGAGAATTTCGAAGTCCTGCAAGTACGTCTGATGGATGTATTCATGAAATTCCAGGAGGATCTTCTTTTATTCCTCAAGATTTTTTGTCTTTAGCATTGGAGGAAGTAAAGGAAGAAATTGGATTATCTCTTGATCCAAGCCGTGTCTGTTGTCACGAAAGCAGACAAACGTCTGGAACATTATCTGCACATAAGGCTCATCTATTTTCCGTTAAGTTATCAGATGATGAATTTTTCTGTTTACAGGAACAGGCACGCGAACAAAAGGTACACGGGGTCATAAACGACTCAGAACGAACCTATATTGAACTCTGGAAAATTTCTGATCTTCTTTCTCCTCATCAAAATGAAATTGATTGGGCAACACTTGGGATGATTTTATCTACTATTTTGCGCACATAGATTGTCTCTTATTTGACCTCATTCCATTCCTCTGTTAAGTTCAAGAGCCTTTTAAACAGAAAGGAAGGTGAAAGATGTTCACATTCACGATTGGAATTCGTGGGGTGATAAATAAGGGTCTTTTGGAAATACAGTCATTTACCTCACCACATCACGAGGAAATTACACAAAGGATCAATCGATATATACAGATATTATCGATCTCGAATTCTCCACAGACGATTTTTCTTGAGTGTTCAGCGCACGACTCATCCATGCGTGTGAGCGAAGTTGTTTTTCGTTTGCATGATGAGGAGGGAAATGACGTTCAACCAAGAGAAATATTTAGAAACAATTTTGCTGTTCAGAAGTTATTTCAGTCTTGGGCATTCGTTGGACTCTTGGATATGAGTGCTGTTCATTATCGATTACAAGCCTATCCGTTTGATCGGTATGTAAAACAAGTATTCGATCAAATGGATGAGCGAAGTCGATTTTTTGTGGCTGAAGGACATGTTTTTGTGAATGTGAGTCCAGTTGCACATAGGTATGAGGAATTACACGGAGTTGTGTCTCTTTCATTCAAAAAGGATGGAAACGTGTCTATTACTGTACCAGGATGTCGTACAAAGGCATCATTGAGTACATGGACAAACGAACTTATTGCTCATGAGATATTTCGGAGACTTCTGGATCCTTTTCAGGGTTTGAGTTTAGAAAATCTCACCATTTCTGATTTGGATGAAACAAAATTAAATTGATCTTTTTTGACAGTTCTTCGCTGTCTTTTTTTTGTTCAAACAAAAATCCGCCGAAATATATCGGCGGATTTTTGGTGCCTTGGGAAGGAATCGGACCTTCATCTTGGGCTTAGAAGACCCTTGCTCTATCCATTGAGCTACCAAGGCGCGCTGGGTTACACTGTACGCATATGGATCAAAAGGTTCAAGACTCATTGGAACGATTGCGCGGTTTTTTTATATTGGAATGTTTTTCGATTTTTACTTGGCTTGCAGGGATTATCTTTTTTTATCTTCCGCTTCCGCATGCACAAAAAACTATTACTCAATCATTTGGAAATCGTCCAACTTTTTTGGAAAATGCTCCTGTGCTTCTTTTTTCCGTTCTCTTTGCATTAGGTCTTATGTATTTGGTTCGTCGAAAACGTCTGGTTGCTCCTGCTGTTTCGATTCTGCTTGGATTCATGGTGTATGGAACGTTATCTGTCTTTATTGAACCACTTGTTGCATTTTTGGTGTGTGTTCTTCTTGTTTATGTGGAACGTGCCTATCGATCGTTTATCACAAACAATCTTTTAGTTCTTTCTGGTGTGTTCGCGGCTGCGATGTCATTTGCTGTTTTTTATCAGGCAGATTTTTTTCTGACCCTTCTTGGAATTTTTGCAGTTTACGACATTTTTGGTGTTTTGTTTACAAATGTAATTCCTAAAGTTGCGCGCGGATTTATGAATATCGGTGCGCCGCTTCTTTTATACGTTCCAAAAAAAATATTTCGTTGGCGCGATACTCCTGAACCTGAATCCATTGCGTCAGCGATGGGGTCCGGTGATATTTTTCTTCCCCTGCTTTTTCTTACAGCTGTTTCTGTTCAGTTTGGAATTCTGCGTGCTTTGTGGTGTTTATTTGGTGCCATTTTTGGAGGTTTTGTAAATCTTTTTTTTGCCACAAAACGCAAGTCAGGTATTCCAGCTATTCCGTTTCTTGCTTGCGGATTGGCCATCGCATATCTTTTAACACGTTAGGAATTTTTTGTTTTTCCTTTGCGAGTTTTTCCATGAAATTGATGATGAATTTCTTTCAATTGTTTGTTCGTGATGTGTGTATAAACCTGTGTCGTTGTAATAGAAACATGTCCTAAAAGAGCTTGAACAGAACGAATGTCTGCGCCAGAGAGTAAAAGATCTGTTGCAAAGGTGTGGCGCATCGTGTGTGGAGTAATGCGTTTTGTAATACCAACCGCTTTTGCATATTGCTGAATCATTCGTTCAATGGAACGTGGAGTAAGTGGGCCAACGGTTTCACGTCCTTCGCGAGCTCGATCATGAGAAACAAATAAATAAGGTTGTGTATCTAGACGCAAATCAAGATATTGTTTCATCCAGGATTTTGCTTCGGGAGTGAGAAAAACAATACGCGGCTTGTCTCCTTTTCCACGAACGGTGAATTCGTCACGTGCGGCATTAATTTGATCAATGTGTAAATTTGCCAATTCAGAAACACGCAATCCTGTAGAAAAAAATAATTCGAGAATCGCTTTATCACGACGACGAATTAACGAATCTTTTTTTACAAATGGTGCTTTCAGTAGTCGATCAAGTTCATCTGCTTCCAAAAATTCAACTGTTCGAGTGCTTTGTTTAGCAAGTTCAATTTTTTCTGGAGCCAGTGTTTTTATATCTCGTCTTGCAAGAAATTTTAAAAATGCACGCAAGGCAATGAGATGATAATTTTGGGTATTCTTTTTTAATGTCTCATCTCTTCGTCCGGGAAGAGAACGATTAAGCCATAATCTGAAACGACGAACGAGTGCATCAGTAATATCAGATGGGTCAGGATGTTTAGCCCAGGTTGCGAATCGTCGCAAATAAAAATCATAATTTCGGATTGTACGTGGCGATCGACCACGTTCAACTTCGAGGTATTCCAGAAATTCTGTGATAGCACGATCAATGGGTAAACCCATAAGGGTCGAAATTACGTTTTTTCAAAAACAAAAATGGCTCTGGCAACATGTTGATCAGGTCGAGCATACAAAAGCCCTCCGTCTGGAGTCATTTGTTTTAAAATACCAGGGACAGAAAGAGGAATAGGAGAACAAAGTTTTACAGGAAGGGAAGCAAAGATGCGAGGAATAGGAACAGAGATATCTTCTTGTGCAAGACGGAAATAAGGAAAGGCAACCACAAGACGTCCTCCTGGTTTTAAGCGTTCACACAGAGACTGAAAAGATGTCTGATACAAAAAGGTTAATTCATCAACTAAACGTTGAACTTGTGTGATTGTTTCTCGTCCGCTAAACGGAGGACCAAGATATGGTTCTGTCACAATCGCATCAAAAGAGGTTTGAACAGAAGCGGCAAATCGTTCAGCGGATCCTGTAGAAAGATGAATAGGTGGTAGAGGAAAATCAACTTGTTGTTGGAGCCAATCCATATTTGTTTGCGTGTCTTCAACAGCTTTTACAGAAACATCATTTCCACAAATACTTTGAAATCCCATTAAAGCAGCTTCCATAAGAATGGTTCCTGATCCGCAAAATGGATCTAAAATTGTACTTGATTCTGGATTTGCTTGAGAGAGATTGATCATCATGCGTGCTAATTTTGGTGGAAGCATACCAGATTTTGCATCTCTGGCTGGACGACCATAATCTCGTCCAGACCATGCGGCAAAATTTTGAACCGCAGCTGTACGGCCAATCAATAATCCTTGTTTTGAAGCAAGGAGAACAAATTCTCCTCCTGATTCAAGAAGTCCATTCGTTGTAATAGCAACACTTGAAAGGGCTGGTTCTTTAGATGAAACAAAACGGACTGGTCTTTCCAGTGTTTTTAATCGTTTTTTTGTTTCAAGACCTATACGCAACAATTCTTTTTTTAGTGTTTTTGTGAGTCCTGGATTTCCATTATCGTAAATACTTAACCCGAAAGAACATTTATTTTTTGTGATTTCTTCAGAGGAAAGTGTTTCGTATCGTTTTTGAATGGTTTGAAAAATAAGTTCTGCAATTTCGGTTGTGTTTCCATGTGGTACTTCTCCAATAATTTCTCCTATTTTTGTGACTCCAGCTAATCGATCTTGCCAGATGTCCAAAGAAATATTTTCTCTATCTGAAAGGACTAATACTTCTTTTGAAGCATTTGAGAAATGAGGGGAAAAACCAAAAACCGCACCGATTTCGGCAAGAGAAAGAGTTGGGTGTGAACCGAGAATAAAGAAAGTCATGAAAATAGTAATTAACGACGTTTTCCAAAACCACTTTGTTTTGGTAAGTGTTCAAATTTTTTTTGTATCCATTCTTCTTCCATATCAAACTGTTCAGATGGAGCGTGTCTATAGTAAAAATTTTTGTGTTTTAAAAGGTCTCCTAGATAATCGGCTGCTTTTTTTGCATTGTTTAAAAAAGTTGGTATTTGTCCGCGTTTTTGTAATTCTTTTGTATATTGTTCTGCAATAGGTATTCCTACTTCAAATGCACGATCCATTTGGAGAGCTAACCAGAATGGAGAAATAAAATTTTTTTCAAATTCCCATTCATTCATATCTTCTATAGTTGCTGAATCCCAACGATAAATAGCTTCCGCATAGAATCTTAACATTTTTGCTAGCATTTTTGGACCATAAGATTTCCTTTCAAAAGGAGTCAGACGAATAATTCGACGGATACTATCGAGAATACATTCTGGTGTTGCAATGATTTCTTCATTTGTTGCAAGTACTTCGTTTATGGTGAGATCTCGAGTTTTAAAATAATCCTTTTTTTGTATCACTTCGACTCCATTTTTGTGTGAAAAATCTTCTGGCATGAATTTTTTTGCGATTTTTATATCTACCCCCGGTGCAGGTTCATTTGGATCGAGACGGATAATATCCATGTCTCGTGGTGTGTAGGTTGGATCAATTCCTAAATTTTTGAGAAGAAGAGCTCTTGCTGCCCCTCCTTTATATCCATACCCTTTTGGAAGTCTTTCTCCTGTAAAATGTTTCTTTACAGGAAAATGAATAAAACCATCAGAATCTATTTCAAATATTGAAACATCTATCTTATATTTTTGGACAGCTTCTCGAAATGTCTTACTTGAAAGAAAACGTTCTCTTCGAGCAACATCTGCCCAATGTTGTTCACGTTCATTTATTCCAGCTTCGAATGCTTCTGGATATCGTTTACGCAGATCTGCCAAAATACGTTCCTCGTATTCTTTTTCTTGTTTTGATTCTTCTTTTTGTTGTTGTCGATTTTTTGCACGTTCTTGACGAATTTGTTTTTTATTTCCTGTTTTGTCTGGAGAAAAAGAAGGAAATTCAGAATGAAACATAATAATTTGAATATAGTTTACTTGCTTTTTTCCATCCAGTTCCGTAGGATATCCTCATTATTATTAAGTCGTCCACGATCTATTTAGGAAATGTTAGAATTCTTTAGGATTTTTTCATTCTCTAGATGGAATCCCCCTTTTTCAAAAGGGGCGGCTATTTTATGATGTACGAACTTCTTTATATCCTTCCTTCTCGATATACAGACACCGAAGTGGAAGAGATCCAAAAAAAGATCGATGCGCTTATTCAAGGACAAGCGAGCGGAACGATTGTGCGAGAGGAAATCCTCGGAAAGATTCGCATGGCGTATCCAATCGGTCAAACGAGGCATGGAACATACGTTCTTATCTATTTCACTACAGAACCATCTGTTATTCCAAAATTAGATGCACAATTCCATCTGACTGAGGAAATTTTGCGATATACCATTCTTCAAGCTGAGCCAGGTTCTGAAAAGAAAGAATACCATATTGAAGCATATATTGCTCCTCTTTCTGAAGAAGATATTGTTTCCCGATCTTCCCGTTCTTCTGCTCCACGTGCTGCCGCACCTATAGTTGAATCTGTAGTTTCAAATGAAGAAGCAATCATTCCAAAAGAAGAAACTCCTATTTCCATGGAAGAACTGAATAAAAAATTGGATGAAATTTTGGATGCAGGAGACATAACAGAAAATGTCTAATCTTCATTTTTCATTTTTTTATGTACAGTTTGAACCGTGCCACCATTCTTGGAAATGTGACACGTGATCCGGAGACACGACAAATTCCTTCCGGTCAATCCGTGTGTACGTTTAGTATTGCAACAAATCGTTCTTGGACTGATGGGTCAGGTCAGCGTCAAGAACAGGTTGAATTTCATAATGTGGTTGCGTGGGGAAAATTAGCAGAAATTTGTAGCCAATACATGACCAAAGGAAAAAAGGTGTATGTCGAAGGTCGTCTGCAAACACGCGACTGGGAAGGACAGGATGGAGTTAAACGTTATCGAACAGAAATTGTCGCGGATAATATTATTCTTTTAGATCGTCCCGGAACAGGTTCCGGTTCTCCGTTTGGAGGCAATTCTGTTTCATCTCCAAATATTCCTCCGCTTGCAGATGATCCGGGAATCAGTCAAGAACCCGAAATAAAAGTAGAAGATATTCCATTTTAAACTTTCTTACATGAGAGAAAGTTCTTCACTCCTCGTTTTATTTTATGAATAACAAAACTCAACCAAAACAACGTCACTGTTTCTTTTGTGTGAACAAAGAACAGGGAATTGATTACAAAGACATGCGACTCTTGCGTCGATTCACTTCTTCATTTGCAAAAATTGTTCCACGCAAACGCAGTGGGGTGTGTGCCGGACATCAACGCAAACTTGCAACTGCAATCAAACGTGCACGAATCATGGCTCTCCTTCCATTCATTCAAAAATGATTAAAAAAGAGACACGAATTACGTGTCTCTTTTGGTATGTGTATGGATTCGATCAAAACAATTCTTCTTGAAAGGCAAAAAATAAATGATGCAATTCGTTCTTTTTTTCGGGAACGGAATTATGTCGAAGTCGAAACACCTTTACTTGTCTCAAGTCCTGGTATGGAGTCAAATTTAATGCCGTTTGAGACAATAGTCATTGACGATCAGGGAAAAAAATATCCAGGTGCGTTTATTACGAGTCCTGAATATTCCATGAAAAAAATACTTGGGTCTGGATTGGAACGTATTTTTACCATCACGAAAGTGTTTCGAAATGGAGAAGAATTAGGTGGAACCCATGAACCAGAATTTTCCATGCTTGAGTGGTATAGTCAAGGAATGAATTATAAAAATGGAATGGATGAAACAGAATTACTTGTACGTGCTATTGCAAAAATATTTGGTAAAATTTTGCCCGTGTTTCGTCGTCTGTGTTTGCGAGATCTTTTTCAAGAAAAAATAGGTATGGATCTTGACCATGCAATTTCTACAGATTTGGCTCATGCTTGTGATCAACATGATATTCATCGCGATGAAACAGACACAGAAAGTGATCTTTTTTATCGATTATTTCTTACGCTTGTTGAGCCATTTCTTGGTTCTGACCCAGTTTTTATCTATGATTATCCTGTATATCAAGCAGCATTGTCTTGTCTCACACCAGATGGTCATTATGGTCAGCGTTTTGAGTTGTATATAGATGGATTGGAATTATGTAATGGGTTTACTGAATTAACAGACGCGGAAGAACAACGGAAGCGTTTTCAAGAAGAGGCTGACGAGCGTCAAAAACTTGGGAAAACAGTGTTTCCAATTGACGAACAATTTCTAGATTTGCTACCATCCGTGCGTCATCCGACGTTTGGGAATGCTATCGGCATTGACCGCTTGCATATGGCGATCACTGGACGTCGAAAGATTGAAGAGGTCATTCCTTTAATGTTTTCTCCCTATGCCGTCTCCAAATGAAATTAAGAAAGGAACCGTTATCCGTTTGAATGGAGAACTTTGGCTTGTTGTGGATTTTCAGCGTGTGAGTCCAGGTAAGGGAAGTTCGTTTGTCCGTACTCGTGTAAAAAATCTTCGTTCAGGAAAAATCGTGGAACAAAATTTTAAATCTGCAGAAACATTGGAATTTGAAGATGTTCAATATAAAAAAATGCAATATCTGTTTACGGATGGACAGCTATATACATTCATGGATAACCAAACCTATGAACAAGTACAGATTTCTGGGGCAGATATCGGAGATGATGTAAAATTTTTTAAAGAAGGGTTGGAGGCAACGATTGTCATGCATGGAGAAACTCCTTTGACGGTTGAACTTCCAAAAAAAATTCAATATACAATTATCTCTGCTCCTCCTGCAGTGAAAGGTGATACAAGCTCTGGAAATGTGACAAAAGAGGTTGAACTTGATAATGGATTGAAAATTCGTACCCCCATTTTTGTAAAAGAAGGGGAAAAAGTGCTTGTGAATACGGATACAGGAGAATATTCAGAACGCGTGAGTGAATAGAAAAGAATATAAAAAAATACGCTGTTGTCCAGCGTATTTTTTTTGTCGAAATTTAAGCGTTCTCTTCCAATTCTCCCGTTTCTACTTTTGTTTGAACTTCTTTACGAATCGTTGCAAGCACGTCTGGATTATTTTTGAGAAATTGTCGAGCATTTTCTCGTCCAACTCCGAGTTTTGTTTCTCCAAACGTGTAGCTATTTCCATTCTTTTTGATAATATTTGCAGGAACTCCGACATCCAAGAGGTCACCAGCGATGGAAATGCCTTCATTATAAAGAATATCAAATTCACAAGCGCGGAAAGGAGGAGCAACTTTATTTTTTACAATTTTGACTCGTGTACGGTTTCCAATAATATCTTCTGCTTGTTTGATTTGTGCAGAACGACGAATTTCGATTCGAATCGAACTATAAAATTTTAAGGCATTTCCTCCAGGTGTCGTCTCTGGATTGCCAAACATCACTCCAATTTTGTGACGAATTTGATTGATAAAGATGACAATTGTTTTTGATTTGCTGATAACAGCTGCAAGTTTTCGAAGAGCTTGACTCATGAGACGTGCTTGAAGTCCCATGTGTTGATCTCCCATTTCTCCTTCAATTTCTGCTTTTGGAGTCAAAGCTGCGACAGAGTCTATTACAATGACATCAACCGCATTTGAACGGACAAGGGTTTCAACAATTTCTAAAGCTTGTTCTCCTGTATCTGGTTGAGAAATAAATAGCTCATTAATATTAACTCCGATTTTTGAGGCATAGTCTGGATCAAGTGCATGTTCTGCATCAATATAAGCGGCTACCCCTCCTATTTTTTGAACTTCAGCAACAATGTGTTGTGCTAACGTTGTTTTTCCAGAAGATTCTGGTCCAAAAATTTCGATGATACGTCCGCGCGGAACACCACCAACTCCAAGAGCAAGATCCAAGGAGAGACATCCAGTTGTGACCGCATCGACTTTCATCGCTTTTGCTTCTCCTAGACGCATAATGGAACCTTCTCCAAATCGTTGTTTAATTTGGGAGATTGCTTCAAAAGCAGCCTGTATTTTTCCTGTTGGTTCTTCGGTAACATGTTTTGCCATACGCACCTATGTTAGTGAATTTGGAGAAAAAAGCAACGCGGTTGTTTGAAAAAATAAACAAAATTTATTGGAGAAAAAAAGAAGACCGATTTTTTATCGAACTCCTCCTCTTTTTTTGATCATTGTTTTGTTTTCTCTTTCAAACGTTTGTTCTTTTTTTGATTTTTTCTTGCAAGGATGTGGATAACATTTTAGAGTCGTGAAGTGGATAACGCACTACTATATTTTTGTGGTGTCTCTTGTTCGAGAACGACGCGTCTATATACAGCTGTTTTTCGAGAATGTTTTGTTACTCCTTCGACTGTAACCATATTCATCCCTCGTTCTAGAGCAATTTCTGTTGCAAATGATCCATCTGGTTCAGGAAGAATTTTTTTTCCATTTACGGCTAGTTCAACACCTGGTTCCGTTTTTCCACGGACCGTAACAATAGCTTCTTCTGTGGACAGATTATCGTTTGGTTCAAAAATAGTAATCGCAGGAGGTTCAAGAAGTGTTCGAATATGAGATCCGATATATCCCATGAATGCTGTGAAAAGGAGAAGTCCAATTCCTGCTTGCCAAACATGATAGGAAACCAAAAATTGTCTTGCTCGAATTTTTTTACGCGGAAGACGAAGAGAATGAACAAGATCACATGTTCCGCGTTCTTTTTCAAAACGAGCTAAAAAGTAAGAAGGATCTCCTCCTAATTGTTTCACATATGTTTTTAAAAAATGACGAGCATAGACTGGTTCGGGGAGATCACAAAAACGATTTGATTCAAATGCTTGGAGATAACGACGTTGTATTTTTGTTTCCTCAGCCACTTGATCCAATGTGTAATTTGAATCATGCCGCAAGCTTCGCAGGCGGTCTCCAAACGTTTCAATATTTTTAAGATTTTTTACAACAAATCCCATAAGTAGACGGGGGTATTGTACGTAAAAAGATCTCTCCGGACAAGAGGATGTTAATTGGGTTTTTTCTCATGCGTATTTTCGTCTTCTTGCGGATATTCGCCTTCCTGGGCAGCTAGAAATGTATCTTCATCAATATTTAAGTCTTTTTCCTCTTCGATATTTTCTTCTTCTTCCAACATTTCTTCTCGTTCTTTGAATCCTAAGCGGTCGTCCACGGATTCTGTCGGCCATTCTTTCATCAAAACTTCTCGTGGTCTTGATCCGTCCGGTGGACCAATCACGCCTCTATCCTCAAGGATATCAAGAATACGTGCGGCTCTCCCATATCCAATTTTTAATCTGCGTTGCAAGAGAGAAGTAGAAGCACGACTATCTCGAATGACAATTTGAGCAGCTTCATTCAAAAAAGGATCAGAATCATCATCATCCAATATGGTTGTTCCCCGTTCTTTTTCTGTAATCGCATAATTATAATCTGGTGTCCCTTTTTGTCGCAGAAAGTTCACAACGTGTGAAACTTCATTTTCTGCAATAAATGCTCCTTGCAGTCGAACGGGTTTTGATAATTCTGCACAGGTATACAACATATCTCCGCGGCCAAGAAGTTTTTCTGCGCCTGAACAATCGAGGATGGTTCTTGAGTCAGTTTGAGAAGTAACTGCAAATGCAATTCTTGCTGGAAAGTTTGCTTTGATAATTCCGGTAATAACATCAACCGATGGACGCTGAGTGGCGATAATCAAATGAATACCAACGGCACGAGCCATTTGTGCAATGCGAACGATTGTTGATTCAACCTCATGTTTGCTTGCAACCATGAGGTCAGCAAGTTCATCAAGAACGACAACAATGCGTGGCATTTTTTCTTGCGTTTTTGCATTATAAGAAGTGATATCACGTACACCGAATTTAGAAAGAACATCCAAACGTCGTTCCATTTCTCGAACGGTCCACTTGAGAGCATTGACTGTATCGTCGACTTTGGTGATTGGAGGGATGAGGAGATGTGGAATGCCATCGTATGCTGTCAATTCAACTCGTTTTGGGTCAATGAGAATAAGACGAAGATCATCAGGTCCATTTTCGTAAAGAAGAGTAACAATAATTGTATTTAAACAGACACTTTTTCCGGATCCAGTGGCTCCAGCAACTAACAAGTGAGGCATTTTTTCAAGAGGAGTTGTCCAAACTTTTCCTGTGACATCTTTTCCAAGAGCAAGTCCGAGTTGATTCGTTTGATTTTTAAACGATTTGGATTCAAGAAGTTCGCGCAAAGAAACCGTTGCAACACTTTCGTTTGGAACTTCAATTCCAACAAGAGATTTTCCCGGAATAGGGGCTTCAATACGGATAGGATGTGCAGCCAAGGCAAGGGCAATATCGTTTTGGAGAGCAACAATGCGGGAAAGTTTGACTCCTTCTGCCGGACGAAGGCTGTATTGAGTGACCGTTGGACCAACACAAACCTCTGCCATTTCAACTTGAATGTGAAATTGTTCAAATGTTCGTCTAATCATCTCTCTATGATGATCAATATCCCCTGAGTTTGCACGATTCGTTCGATATTCAAGGAGGTCTAATGGAAGGGCAACTTGTCTGTGTGTACGAGTGGTAAGAATTTTTTCGATTTCTGTTGGAGGTTTTACAGGAGAGACAGAGGAAGATTTTACAAGAGAGGATTGAAAAGGGGATAGAACGGTATCATTTTCTTCCTCTTGTTCTATTTTTTCTTTATCGCTTATTTCGTTTTGTGTAGGAGAAAAGGTTTGATTTTCAAAATGGTGACGTTGAAAAAAACCGTGGTGGAGAAAATTTCCAAACCAACCTGTGAAATGTGAATGGACTGCAAGAACATTTCGTAATGAAGTATTAAAAAGAAGAAGGACAGCAATAAGAAGCCAGGCAGTGAGAATAATGACAGATGCCCAAAATCCGGTTTTTTGTAAGAGAAACATTGCAGAAAATTTTCCTACAATACCTCCAGCTTTATGAATTATTTCTGTCGATACCTCCGAGGTGTGAACAGTAAAAAGATGAATGAGTCCGTTGAAAGAAAGAAAAAAGAATAAAAGACCGAGATAATTCCATCGTCCAAACGCATTTCGATCAGGAAAAAGAATAATAAAACCAAACAAAAGAAGGAGAAGAGGAAAAAGAAAACGATCCCAACCAAGGATAAAACTCATGACATTATCCAGAGTATTTCCTGCTGTACCTGCAATATGAAAAAAAGCAAGGAGAAGAAAAGTAGAAAATGCGAAGAGGAGAATAATGCCAATGCCGCGTTTTGTTTCGGGGTTTAGATGTCTTTCTTCAAAATTTTTTTTTCGGGTCATAAGAGATGCCCTTATTTTAGCAGAATTTTTTCTATTCAAGAATGTTATGATACCATGAAGAATGTTTTCCTCTTTCAGAAGCTGTAAAGCGTCAACTATCTCGTTAAATCGATGTTTTGAACGCTCTTTCCCACACACTCGTGGGGCAATCTCTCTCCTTGTGTTCTTTTGGTATCGATTTGATGTTCGTGCACGATTGTTTGATCGCTTTACAGCCTTTGGAAGAGGAACATGTTTATCTTAAAATTTATTTGAGATAAGCAAAAAATGTCTTGTCTTGACATCGGTTTATTTTGTGTATTGACACTTATACACAAAATCTGATATCATCAACTCCGCAACGGAGAAAATTTCGATACCCCGCTTCCGGCCGAATGGTCTACCGGGTATTGTCTCCACCAGTCACTGTTTTTTTAAAAAACAGCGCTAAAAACGATAACGTTTTACATGGTGGCGATGATCTATCCTACAACCACTCTGACGGTCGATTTGTTCGACGTCATGGAGTTGTGGCACAATGGGCAATAAAAGAACATCATCCCTGTTCAAGGGATGAGATTTTTTGTTTTCGTGACCATTTTATTTGAAAATTGCAAACTTCGACATTTTACAGCTTTTCTATGATTTATCGGCTTACTCCTCCTAAAGAAAACGAACGTCGCTTATTTACGGCGGCTCGAGATGCCATTGAACTTCCTGACCTTACCGAAGTTCAGCTGCGTTCCTATCGTTGGTTTTTACAAGAAGGTCTACGAGAACTGTTTGATGAAATTACTCCCATTAAGGATTTTATTGGTCGTGATCTTGAATTATCTTTCGGGGAATATTATTTGGATGAGCCAAAATTTGATGAAATGACTTCACGGGTAAAAAATATTACGTTTGAAGCTCCACTTCGGGTTAAAACTCGTTTGCAAAATAAGCGCGATAATACCGTGAAGGAACAGGAAATTTATTTGGGAGACCTTCCGGTTATGACTCCACGTGGAACATTTGTGATCAATGGTATTGAACGTGTCATTGTCAGTCAGCTTGTCCGTTCTGCAGGAGCTTTTTTTACTGCTGAAATTCAGCGTGGTCGCCGATATTATGGAGCAAAGATTATTCCGAATCGTGGTGCTTGGTTGGAATTTGAAACAGATCCGAAAAATGTCATTTGGGTAAAAATTGATCGAAAACGCAAAGTTGCCATTACAGCGCTTTTGCGTGCATTTGGATATCCAACAGACGAAGAAATTGTGAAACTTTTTGAAGATGTAGATACACATCCATTGAATCGATATATTGAAGCAACTTTGAACAAGGATTCATCCAAAGATGAAGACAGTGGATTGATCGAAGTATATAAACGTATTCGGCCTGGTGATTTAGCGACTCCGGACAATGCTCGTCAACTCATCCACTCCATGTTTTTTAATTTCGACCGGTATGATTTGGGAAAGGTTGGTCGATATAAGTTTAATCTTCGTTTTGGTTTTGATGCATCCGATGAAGCCGTTGGTCCGGAAGAAAATCGTATTTTGCATAAAGAAGATCTCGTATCCATCATTCGTGAGATTATTCGTTTGAATATTACCCAAGAAGACCCGGATGATGTTGATCATTTGGGAAATCGACGCGTGCGCGCGGTTGGTGAATTGATCCAGAGTCGTTTTCGCGTTGGATTGGCACGTATGGAACGAATCATTAAGGATCGCATGTCAACACAGGATTTGGAAACACTCAGTCCTGCGCGTCTTATTAACGCACGACCTGTGATTGGAGCCGTGCGTGAGTTTTTCATGTCTTCACAGCTTTCTCAATTCATGGATCAAACGAACCCACTTGCAGAACTTGAACACAAACGTCGTCTTTCTGCGATGGGTCCAGGTGGGTTGTCACGTGAACGTGCCGGTTTTGAAGTTCGTGATGTGCATCCAACCCATTATGGTCGTATCTGTCCGATTGCGACCCCAGAAGGACCAAACATCGGATTGGTTGGTCATTTAGCCAGTTATGCCATTATCAATAAATATGGGTTTATTGAAACTCCCTATCGTAAGGTTGAAAAGATAAAAGATGCAAAAGGAAAAGTCCGTGTTCATGTCACAGACGAAATTGAATATTTGAACGCATTTATTGAAGAGAAGAGTGTGACAGTTCCTGCAACTGTTTCTATGGACAAAGACGGATATATTCTTCAAGAATTTGTGAGTGCTCGTAAATTTGGAGAACCGCAAATCGTTCCGGCAGTCGAAGTAGACTATGTTGATGTTTCATCAACACAAATCGTTTCTATTGGAACAGCGCTTATTCCATTTTTGGAACATGATGATGCCACACGTGCATTGATGGGAACAAATATGCAACGTCAGGCAGTTCCGACGATTAAACCTCAAGCACCTATCATTGGAACGGGAGCAGAACTTCGTGCGGCTCGTGATTCAGGACATGTCATTGTGGCAGAACAAGATGGAGTTGTTTCTGCGGTAGATGGAGCTCGCATTGAAGTGACAGATGCAAAAAAGAATGTCTTTACGTATTATCTCAATAAATTTCTCCGCAGTAATGCTTCAACGTGTTTGAACCAGCGTCCAAATGTCTTGCCCGGACAAAAAATTAAGCGTGGAGATGTGATTGCTGATTCGGCTGCGGTTGATAAAGGCGAACTTGCTCTTGGTCAGAACGTACTGGTTGCATTCATGATTTGGAACGGATTCAATTATGAAGACGCGGTTATCATCAATGAACGTCTTGTACATGACGATCGATTTACTTCTGTTCATATTGAACACTATACCGTTGATGTACGCGACACAAAGCTCGGACCAGAAGTTGTGACTGCAGATATTCCGAATGTCTCTGAAGAAAAACTCAAAAATTTAGACATGGAAGGTATTGTCCGCATTGGAGCCGAAGTAAAATCCGGAGATATTCTTGTTGGAAAAATTACGCCAAAAGGAGAAACAGAATTATCTGCAGAAGAAAAATTACTTCGTGCAATTTTTGGAGAAAAAGCTCGTGATGTACGCGACTCTTCTCTCTATCTTGAACATGGTGAACGGGGCAAGGTTGTCGATATTAAAATCTTTTCTCGTGAAGCCGGAGACAAATTGCCTCCAGGTGTGATTAAAACCATTCAAGTTTCTGTTGCTGATCTTCGTAAAGTTCAGGTCGGAGACAAGGTTGCTGGACGTCACGGAAACAAAGGGGTTATTTCAAAAGTTGTTCCAATGCAGGACATGCCATTTTTGAAAGATGGAACATTGATTGACGTGATTTTGACTCCACTCGGTGTTGTTTCTCGTATGAACCTTGGACAGATTCTTGAAACACATCTTGGATTGGCTGCAAACGCATTGGGTTATCATGTGGCAACACCTGTCTTGAACGGGGTCACAGAAAATCAGATTCGTGAAGAATTGGTGCGAGCAGGATTCCCAGAAACAGGACAATTGGAACTTTTTGATGGTCGCACTGGAGAAGCATTCAGAAATCTTGTGACTGTTGGGTATATGTATGTCTTGAAACTCATTCACATGGTTGAAGATAAAATTCACCAACGTTCCATTGGTCCATACTCGCTTATTACACAGCAGCCACTTGGAGGAAAAGCACAATTCGGAGGACAGCGTTTTGGAGAAATGGAAGTTTGGGCTTTGGAGGCATACGGAGCATCCCATATGTTGCAGGAAATTTTGACTATTAAATCTGATGATGTGCCTGGACGCAGTAAAGCGTACGAATCTATTATTAAAGGAGAACCGATTAGAAAGGTAAATATTCCAGAATCCTTTAATGTATTGTTGAGAGAATTGAAAGGATTAGGTTTGGGAGTAGAACTCCTGAAAAACGGCAAGAAAGTCGACCTTGTCGAAGAAAAGAATGTAAAGAAGAAAGAATCATAAATATTTTTTCTTTCTTTCCATTAAATTTCTCCTCGTATGTTTCAGAAAATGGACACGTTAAAAACGACAGATTTCGATTCGATTCGATTACGTCTTGCTTCTCCTGAGGATGTTCGCTCGTGGTCTTATGGTGAAGTTTCCAAACCAGAAACCATTAACTATCGAACTCAGAAACCAGAAAAACATGGATTGTTTGCTGAAGAGATTTTTGGACCGTCAAAAGACTGGGAATGTTATTGTGGAAAATATAAAAAGATTCGATATAAAGGCATTGTGTGTGACAAGTGTGGTGTTGAGGTCACACATTCTATTGTTCGACGCGAACGCATGGGTCACATTGAGCTCGCAGCTCCTGTAACGCATATCTGGTTCCTACGCGGTCTTCCGAGCAAAATTGGAACTGTGCTTGAAATGTCTGTACAGGCTTTGGAAAAAGTTATTTATTTTGCGAGTTATATCATTACAGACGTGAATGAAATGGCTCGTGAACAGACGATTGAACAGGTCAAACAGGAATACAAAGCAAAAAAGAAAATGATCGAAGGTGAGTATCAGCGTGATATAGAACGTCTTTCGCAAAAATTTGCAGGAGATGAGAAAAAGATGAAAGAAGAAATGGAACACCTTGCTTCTATTCGCGATCGAAAACTTGAGGAATTGGAAGAAGATTTTGTGACGGTTGATCGTGAACTCAAAGAATTAAAACCATTGAAAGTGATTGCAGAAGCAACTTATCATGACTGGTCTTTGAAGTATGGTCATATTTTTGATGCAGATATTGGAGCAGGTGCTGTTCGTTCCCTTTTGGCGCGATTAAATTTGGAAGCAACCATTAAAGAATTAGAAACAGTGCTTGAAAAAGCCGTTGGAGCTAAACGTGATCGTGTCATGCGTCGATTAAAATTGTTGAAAGCCTTGTTTAAAAATGATATCCGTCCAGAATGGATGGTTCTTCAGGTTATTCCTATTATTCCTCCAGATTTGCGTCCAATGGTTCCGCTTGATGGAGGACGTTTTGCTACCTCTGATTTGAACGATTTATATCGGCGCGTCATTAACCGTAATAATCGTTTGCGTCGTCTTCGGGAATTGAATGCTCCAGAAGTGATTGCTCGCAATGAAAAACGCATGTTGCAAGAAGCGGTTGATTCTTTGTTTGACAACAGCGCGCGTCATTCAAAAACAGTGATTGCTGCCACAGGAAAGAAACGTCAGTTAAAATCTCTTGCAGACTTTTTGAAAGGAAAACAAGGACGATTTCGTCAAAATTTGCTTGGAAAACGTATCGACTATTCTGGTCGTTCCGTGATTGTGGTCGGACCGCATCTTAAAATGAACCAATGCGGTATTCCGAAGACCATGGCTCTTGAACTTTTTAGACCATTTGTCATTGCAAAACTCATTCAACGTGAATACGTCCATAATATTCGTTCAGCCAACCGATTTATTGAAAGTGATCGTCCTGAAACATGGGATATTTTGGAAGAAATTACAAAGGATGCGTATGTTCTTCTGAACCGTGCACCTACACTGCACCGTCTTGGTATTCAAGCCTTTCAGCCGATTTTGATTGAAGGAAAAGCTTTGCAGGTTCACCCGCTTGTGTGTGATGCCTATAATGCAGATTTCGATGGTGACCAGATGGCTGTCCATGTTCCATTAACAGAAGAAGCGAAACATGAAGCCGCAGAACTCATGCTTGCAAGTCGTAACTTGTTAAAACCAGCCCATGGGGCACCTGTGGCCACACCAAGCCGTGACCTTGTATGGACGGCTTATATTATGACTTCATCTCTTGGAGAGCCAGATGAAAAAGTCATGCGTGTATTTGCGAGTGCAAGTGATCTTTTATATGCATACGAAACGGGAAATGTTGGATTGCGTGAATGGGTTCGTGTCCGTGGTCCGTTGAAGGATGGAGAAGACAGTAAAGAACTTGTGACAACAACCGTTGGACGTATCTTAGTGAATCGGACATTGCCTGCGGAAATCAAGTATATGAACCAGGCACTTGGGCGTAAAGAATTTGCGGCTGTTATTCGTTTGGCTATTGAGTGGAATGGACAAGAACGTACAGCAGAAGTGCTCGATCGAATCAAAGATCTTTGTTTTAATTATGCAACTCTTCTCAGTTATTCCTGGGGTATGGGTAATTTGCCGAGTTTGGATGCAAAACACGAAGTGTTAGAAGAAGGAGATCATCGGATTCGTGAAGTACAAGATTATTTTGATCAAGGTCTTTTAACTCAAGCAGAACGTCACAATTCTGTTGTAAAAATTTGGAACGAGGTTAAAGATAAAGTGGCAGAAATGGCACGTACAGCTCTTCCAAAAGAAGGACCGGTGTTTACTATGATTGAATCTGGAGCTCGTGGTTCTTGGGGTCAGCTGACACAGACGGTCGGTATGAAAGGTCTTGTGGCTAACCCAGCAGGTGAAATTATTGAACTTCCTGTAAAACGATCTTTTAAAGAGGGATTTGATGTTCTCGAATTTTTCATTTCCAGTCACGGGGTGCGTAAAGGATTGACAGATACGGCTTTACGTACCGCAAATGCTGGATATCTTACACGTCGTCTTGTGGATGTGGCTCAGGACGTGGTTGTTCGAGAAGTGGATTGTGGAGACACTGAAGGAGTTGTTTTAACAAAAGAAGAATCTGATGAAATCGGTGAAGCGCTGCTTATTCGTATTCTTGGACGTGTTGCTTTGTCCGATATCAAAATGCCGGGAACACGCAAAGTACTTGTGAAAGCCAACGATTTGATTACAGAAAAACATATTCGTGCATTGGAAGCTGGAGATAAAGAACTTGAAGAAGCGCATGTTCGATCTGTCTTGACCTGTCAGTCACGTCGTGGAGTTTGTCAGCAATGTTATGGATATGATCTTGCCTATAATCATCTTGTGAAACTCGGGACGGCTGTTGGAATTATGGCAGCCCAATCCATTGGGGAACCTGGAACACAGCTGACAATGCGTACATTCCATACGGGAGGTGTGGCTGGAAAAGATATTACGCAAGGGTTGCCACGTGTGGAAGAATTGTTCGAAGCACGAAACCCAAAACAAAAAGCGGTAATGTCTGAAGTTTCTGGTCGTGTTCAGATTGAACAGACAGGACGCGAAGTTGTTCAAGTGGGAACAGGAAAACAAATCATGGATACGCGATCGGGACAAAAAATCATACGCATTCTTTATGCAAGTATGGAAGAAGAAGCCACAGCTGTTGGAAAGAGTTCTGAGTTTAAAGTGAAGGAAGGTGATCAAGTTCGTGCAGGAGATGTTCTTGCTATAAAAACAGATGGAACAAAGATTCTTGCAGATAAGGCTGGAGTGGTGAAAGTAGAGAAGGGAATTGTAAAAACAATTTTTGAAGCCGAACGAGCTCGTGAATACATTATTCCGCCAGGATATTCTTTGCGCGTAAAAGATGGAGACGAGGTTATTGCTGGTCAGCCGCTTACAGACGGAAATTTAGATCTTCAAGTCTTGTTTAAATACAAGGGTCAGAATGCTGTGCAGCGATATCTATCCAAAGAAATTCAGTTTGTGTATGCATCTCAAGGACAGAAAGTAAATAATAAGCACGTCGAGGTCATTATTCGACAAATGTTTAGTCGTGTACGTGTTGAAGATCCGGGTGATACAGATTTGTTGCCAAGCGAAGTTGTAGAAAAAGCAACATATCTTGATGAAAATTATCAGGCTCGTACGACAGGAAAACGTGAAGCGACCTGTGAACAGATTTTTCTTGGAATTACGAGAGTGTCTCTTTCAACAGAGTCTTGGCTTTCCTCTGCTTCTTTTCAGGAAACAGCACGTGTTCTCATCAATGCGTCTGTGACGGGAAAAGTTGATCGTTTGGCCGGATTGAAAGAAAATGTTATTATTGGACACCTTATTCCAGCAGGAACAGGATTTATGCATGCGTGTGAAGATGAAGAGGTGTTGAAATCTCCGATAGAAGAGGTAGTAGCTTCTGCACAAGAAAATGAGAATGGTTAAAAAGAGAGAAAAAAGGACCGCTCAAACGGTCCTTTTTTCATTCGACAAAGAGCAAAAAAACCAGTACTATGACTTTGATTTTCGATTGATATTATTTATGGCAAGACATTCTCATTGGCATAATATTCAATTAAAAAAAGGGAAAGCAGATGCAAAAAAAGCAAATGTCTTTGCAAAGATCACAAAAAATATCACCATGGCTGTTAAAGAAGGTGGAAGTGATTCTTTGTTTAATTTTAAACTTCGAATGGCGGTTGATATGGCAAAGGCGATCAGTGTGCCAAAAGATAATATTGATCGTGCGATTGCTCGCGGACTCGGTAGCGGAGGAGAAATAGCTCTGGAAGAAGTGATATATGAGGGGTTTGGTCCGGGAGGCATTGCATTTCTTGTTTTGTGTGTGACAGATAATCGTAATCGTACCGTTGCAAATATTAAAATGATTGTTTCAAAAAATGGAGGAACCGTAGGTGCAGCTGGAAGTATGATGTGGATGTTTGAAAAAAAAGGAGTTGTGTCTTTTTTGAAAAGTGCTTTCTCATCTGATCAGGAAACTTTTGAATTGATTATGATTGAGGCTGGAGCAGAAGATTTTTTCTCCTCCGAAGAGGGAATTCAGATTATTTGTGATGGAAAAAATTTAAAAAAGATTTTGGATATGGCAGAAAAACATGGGTGGAGACCAGATCATTTTGGAATAGAATATCTTGCAAAAGATGAAGTTCAAATAACAGATCCAGATGTGCAAAAACAAATGGAACAGTTTATAGATGTTCTTGAAGATAACGAAGATGTAGATGCCATTTATACCAATCAAGCTTGATCTATGAAACATGTGAAACGTATTCTTGGTATCGATCCAGGATTTGGACGTACAGGTTTTGCTGTTCTTAGCATTGAACCATCTGGAATTGAAACATTAGATTTTGGAGTAATCACGACCCCAACCATAAAAGATTTTGGATCTCGACTTGTTATGCTTGCAGAGGATTTACAGGCTGTAATTATTGAATCCAAGCCAGACCTTATGGCTGTGGAACAGCTTTATTTTACGAATAATCAGAAAACAGGTATTCAAGTTGCACAAGCGCGTGGAGTGATTCTCTTGCTTGCTGCACAGAATGGAATTCCTTTGATGGAATTCACTCCAAATCAAGTGAAGTCTTCTCTGACTGGAGATGGTAAAGCAAATAAAGCCGCTGTTCAACGAATGGTCAAACAACTTCTTGGTCTTGCACGTATTCCAAAACCGGATGATGCGGCAGATGCACTTGCAATCGCTCTGGCTGCCTCGACCATGAGAAAATAAAAGAGAAACAAAAAATCCCAAAGGATTCCTTCAGGACTTTTTGGAGCGGGTAGCGGGAGTCGAACCCGCATCATCAGTTTGGAAAACTGAGATAATAGCCGCTATACGATACCCGCATTTCTCACGGCGGGATAATTATAGAAATAACAAGTGATTTTGGCAAGAGGTCGTGATTATATATCATTCTTCTTAGTTTTTCTTTTAAAAACAACAAATAAACTAACATCAATCCCTATAACTATAAGAACGATAATCAAAATCATTTGACGAGAAATTTGCCATTTTGAATTTGAGTTTTCTGTTTTTTCTGGAAACACAATAAAATCACTTGTCGGATATGTTGTTCCTTTTGGTGGAGGAAAACCAATAGTTGGAGCAACATCGATTTGTGTTGATTCCTTATTACTTGCGGCTATAGCGACACGCCAACGTGGTAACATATCCGTCCCTATTTCTTCAAATGGAATTTTTACAACTAAAGAACGTTCATGAAAAACAAATGTGGCTTTTGTATCTTGATTAATAGCCCAAAATTTTGCGTCTGGATTAAACCAACGAAAATCTACATACCAAACATCTTTGTTATTCCAAACAATCGAATATTCTTGATCAACACCTTCATGCACTCCTTTTTCATCATTATTTTCTTTTGTTCTATCATGATCAACATACAAAAGAAAATTTACTTTTGCTTCAGGTTTTGATGGAATAGTTTCAGCAAGTTGGATGGAAAAAATCCACATGTGTGCTTCCTCGTCTTGATGGAGTTGTACGGATTCAATATCTGCCCAGGAGAAAGATATATCAGATGTTGTACCCCAACGACTTAAGACATCTCCAAGAGGATCTGCAATGTTTTTTTCTCCTTCCGCGATAAGAAATGGTTCTCTATCTTCAGTTTTAACACGTGAAGAAAGTTCTTCGTTCGTAAAACCTATAGAACGTAAATATTCATCTGTGCCAGAATGAATAGAATCTGATGCAAAAGCAAAAATTGGCAAGGTAATTGCCACAATAATTAAAAACGAGAAAAAAAAGCTTTTCATAAACAAAAATAAGCATGGATACTGTAGAGGATCTTTTTTGACAGGTCAATCTTGTTTTTTTCCACCTTTCTGTTACAATCTTTTTGTTTTTCGGGCCGTAGCTCAGTAGGTAGAGCGCCTGGTTTGGGACCAGGAGGCCGTGGGTTCAAGTCCCACCGGCCCGACCATTAAAAATAATCGCCTAAAGCGGTTATTTTTGTTTATACTAAAAATGGATGGAATAACTTTTCTATGATTACTTGTAAAAATAATTTTGGAAAATTTGTCTCATTACCTAAGAAAAAATTTGTCTTTCGACCAAGTGTATATGGTTTTATTCTCAATGAAAATAAAATATGCATTTGTCGAAATAAAAGTAATGGCAAAATCTGGTTTCCAGGCGGAGGAATCAATCCTGGAGAATCTATTATGAGCCAACAGATGAAGCCATGCATACTTTTTTATTTTTCTATGAATGCAAAACGAATGAAATTATTTTAAAAACAAACGATCAAGTTCATGACGATGAAGTGATAGATCTTAAATGGGAATCTATTCAAAAAATTTGTGAAAATGACTTAGGTGATTTAAAAAAAGAAATTTTTCAAATGATTAAATCTCTATCCAAAAAATCCACCTCTTTTGAGGTGGATTTTTCCTATTTTTTAAAATGGAAATTGGACGGTTGGATCATTTGTGAGATTTCCAGCATCTACATACAAATCCATTGTTTCCTGAGAAAGAGCAACAAGAAAGTTAGATTCGAAACGCATGGATTGATAAACATCGCCCGGAATATTGTAAGAAAGTCCATTTTGTAAATAAATAACTTTGCCAGATGTGAGAACTCCAACTGTTCCAGATGGGTGAACAGCTGTCTCAATAGGCGCTCCTATTTCGTAGTCTGTAAAAAATGCATCAGGGATATCTACCACACGCTTTGTCCATTGATCACCATAAAGTGAGCGAGCAATTTCTTCCGTTGTCACCCAACGAAGGATTCCACCAGGTTCAACCGCATATACTTTTGGATCTGAAACAATTTTAACAAGATATGTTCCTGGTCGGATGACGACATTTTTTCCAAGTTCGTATTCGGACATGTGAACAGAATCAATAAGTTCTATTTCACTAAAATTTTTCCACCAAGATTGAAAAGATGTGGTTGTTGGAAAGCCGTGTCTTTTTCCATCAGATCCAATCGTATAAACAGCAGAATCATTTTGGGTTGTTACATCTCCATCATCTGGAAGTTTAAGAAGAAGTCCTTGACTTGGATTAGTTACTACTGGCTCTTCTGTTGTTTGAGAAGTGTCTGGTAATTGAGGTTGTTCTTGAATTTCTTCTGGAATTTCATAAGTAACAGCTTGAATATTATCCAATTTCCAAACATCTTCTTCTGTACTTGTCACTCGGACATATCGATACGGAAGTCCTGCAGTATAAGAAATGGTTGTTGTTGCATCATAGGTGGAAAGAATAGCTCCGGAAGTTTGAAGTTTTTCAAAATCTTCATTGAGAAATTCAACACGATATGATGCCCCAAAGTTCAATACTTGATAGGTGAAGATAAGGTCTCCTATTCCACGTTCTTCTGCTCCCATATCAAGAATGAGCGAAGCGTCACGCTCAAGAAATTGGGCATAGGAACCGTCTGGAGCTCCAAGAGCACTTTCAGGTTGATAGACCTGGTTGGACGCCTGATAAACACTATCTGCATACGCGTCAGATCCTTCTTGTGCGTGGGTGGAAAGAGGAAAGAGAATAATGGAAATGAAACAAAGAAAAAAAGAAAGAGAACGCATAAAATTTCTTCCGTGAACGGAAAATGATGAAAGATAAGAAAAGTATAACATAAATGAAAAAACACTGCTTTAAACAGTATTTTTCATGGTGCCTGGGGTCAGAATTGAACTGACGACACGAGGATTTTCAGTCCTCTGCTCTACCACTGAGCTACCCAGGCATTTTTTCCTCTTTTCCTTCAGATTTTTCTTCCGAAATAGGGAATTTTCGGATCACGGCTAATGTGATCAAGGCTAGAATCGTGGTGATACTCGCAAGAAGATAAAATCCCATTCCCACAGCCAATCCAATTGCGGCAACCACCCAAATGCTCGCCGCAGTGGTCAATCCTTTGACCCCGTCATGAGAATGGATGATAGTTCCTGCTCCAATAAAACCAATCCCAGTGAGAATTGTTGACGCAATCCGAGAAATATCTATCACATTTGATGGTCCGGCAAATTGGGTAATTTCGATGGAAACAATAGTCATGGTTGCTGTCCCTAATCCCACAAGCATGTTTGTTCGGATACCTGCTGGTTTGTGCCGATACTCACGTTCATATCCAATAACCCCGCACAAAATCGTTGCAAGGATGAGACGAAAACATGTTTCCAGGAAAGTCAGATTCATAAAATTTATTGGTTTCGTGGTGGGCGTGCCTGGACTCGAACCAGGGACCTCAACATTATCAGTGTTGCGCTCTAACCACCTGAGCTACACGCCCGTAAAATTTTAGACCTTCCACGTGTTCAAATTGAGGGAGGTCAACCATTTTTTGTGCAATGAGTGTATCAATTTCTCTTAAAGAAGGCAAGTATTTGGATAAAGAAAAACTCCCCGAATCAGAGGAGTTTTTCGATTTTGTCATGTTGTGCGATTGCAACGTCGTCTTCGTAACAATGATTAGTCTCCGAAGAGGCTCATCTCGACCGAGAATGGAGAAGATAAACTTCTCAATGTCCCTAGAAAGGAGGTGATCCATCCACAGCTTCCGCTACGGATGCCTTGTTACGACTTAGTCCCTATCATTGATCCCACCTTCCGCCGCCCTACGGCGACGTTCGGGTGTTACCAACTCTCTTGACTTGACGGGCGGTGAGTACAAGACCCGAGAACGTATTCACGGCCGCGTGGCTGATCGGCCATTACTAGCGATTCCGGCTTCATGAGGGCGAGTTGCAGCCCTCAATCCGAACTGGGGCCGGCTTTGAGGATTAGCTCCACCTTGCGGTTTGGCAACCCATTGTATCCGGCCATTGTAGCACGTGTGTCGCCCTGGACGTAAGGGCCATGCTGATCTGACGTCATCCTCGCCTTCCTCCCTCTTGCGAGGGCAGTCTCCTGTGGAAAAATAACACAGGACGAGGGTTGCGCTCGTTACCCCACTTAAGGGTACACCTCACGGCACGAGCTGACGACGACCATGCAGCACCTAGATAGCACCCTCGAAGGCGGCCACCTTTTCAGGCGGCTTGCAGCTATCTTTCAAGCCCAGGTAAGGTTCCACGCTTACCGTCGAATTAAACCACATGCTCCACCGCTTGTGCGGGTCCCCGTCTATTCCTTTGAGTTTTAACCTTGCGGTCGTACTCCCCAGGCGGAATGCTTAACGCGTTAGCTTGGTTCAACGACACTGGAAGGGTCGATACTTCCAATATCTAGCATTCATCGTTTAGGGCGTGGACTACTGGGGTATCTAATCCCATTCGCTCCCCACGCTTTCGTCCCTGAGCGTCAGAACCGTTCCAGCATACTGCTTTCGCCTTTGGTGTTCTTGCCGATATTAACGCATTTTACCGCTACACCGGCAATTCCGTATGCCTCTCCCGGCCTCTAGTCTGACAGTATCACACGCAGTATCCAGGTTGAGCCCGGAGATTTGACATGTGACTTATCAAACAGCCTGCGGACGCTTTACGCCCAATAAATCCGGATAACGCTCGAGGTCTCTGTATTACCGCTGCTGCTGGCACAGAGTTAGCAACCTCTTATTCTCCAGGTACCGTCATTTGTTCGTCCCTGAAAAAAGCCGTTTACAACCCGAAGGCCTTCATCCGGCACGCGGCGTCGCTCCTTCACGCTTTCGCGCATTGAGGAATATTCTTGACTGCAGCCACCCGTAGGTGTCTGGGCAGTGTCTCAGTCCCAGTGAGGCGGGTCGTGCTCTCACACCCGCTACCCGTCATAGCCTTGGTGGGCCATTACCCCACCAACAAGCTGATAGGACCTAGGTTCATCTCGTGGCGCCAAAGCTTTATAAAAAAAGTCTTAAGACCTCTTTTAACCATCGTGTATTACTCCTCGTTTCCAAGGGCTATTCACGACCTCGAGGTAGATTACCAAGGTGTTACGCTCCCGTTTGCCGCTCACCTATTCTTGATGTAATCGCATATAGGTGCGCTCGACTTGCATGCCTTAGACACGCCGCCAGCGTTCATCCTGAGCCAGGATCAAACTCTCAGATAAATAATTTTATTCTTTCTTACGAAAGAATAAAACTCTGTGAATTTAGGCTCTCTATTGTTTTTTTGAGTACCGTTTATTGGTTGTTCGAAGAATAGACGTTACAATCGCACAACTGACAATTGTGTTCGTCATTTAAGTCCTTATTTAGTTGTGAACGAACAGCTGTCATACAAGCTCCAAATTGTTGGAAGACTTATATGAACGCGCGGGCATTCTATACCAACCATAAAAAACGTGTCAAGCGTGCGAGATATTCTTTATCTTTTTGCTTTATTCATTGATTTTTTTTATGGAATTTTTTAAAAGTGATAAAGACGAGGATAGATCAAAAAAGAAGATTGACAAAAAGGAAAAAAAGATGGTATCATTTTATTTGTTAGTGTATTTCCGTCTGTGCACAATTACGTGCGAACCAGGTCGGCAGGCGGCAACTAACAGCACCTATTTATAAAGATGACTTGTTGTTATGGCAGAGATCGACCAGGAGTTCGTTGAGTACGTTGTCCGCGCGATTGTCAATCATCCTGATGACGTCCGCACAGAGCGTACAGTAGACGAACGTGGCGTTCTCATTACCCTCTTCATCAATGCAGAGGATATGGGATATGTCATTGGACGTCAGGGTCAGACGGCCCGCGCCCTCCGAACACTTCTGAAGATTGTCGGAGCGAAAAAGAACGCTCGCGTTAATCTGAAGATCTACGAACCAGAGGGTTCCCGCCGCATGCGCAGCGCGGAAGCTTCTACAGAAGAGGCCGAGACGACCGTTGATGACCTCGGGATCTAAATGAAAAACAAAAAATCGTAGTCTTAATGGCTACGATTTTTTGGTAGAAGGAAATTTCCTTCTTATTGAATCTGTGGTAAAACCGCACAATAGAAATTTTTTTATGCCAAGAACAAAAAAAAGACTATTTGACGTGGTTACAATTTTTCCAGAGGTTATCAATGCCTATACAGATATTTCCATTTTAGGTCGTGCCAAAATAAAAGGGTTGATTCAGACACGAGCGCATGATTTGCGTACATGGACATTTGATCGACACCGAACAGTGGACGACACCCCGTATGGTGGCGGTCCTGGAATGGTGATGAAAGTTGAACCATTTGATCAAGCAGTACAGTCCATTCGATTAAAAGGAAAAAAGACTCGCATTATTCTTACTTCAGCCAGTGGTTCTTTTTTTACAGAACAAGATGCAAAACGGTTGGCTCAATACGATCAAATTATTTTTTTATGCGGACGATATGAAGGAGTAGATGCGCGTGTGGAAGAATATATTGCAGATGAATCTCTTTCCATTGGTTCGTATGTTTTAACTGGAGGAGAATTACCAGCACTCGTTATGTTGGACGCCATTGCTCGACTTGTTCCCGGTGTATTGGGAAAAAAAGAATCTTTAACAATGGAATCTCATACGCAAAATGGGTGTTTGGAGTATCCACAGTATACAAAACCAGAACAGTATCGAGGTTGGAAGGTTCCTCCTGTCCTCCTTTCTGGAAATCATAAAGAAATTGAAACCTGGCGTGAGAAACAAAAAAAATATCCGTCGTAAACGACGGATATTTTTTTATACTTTTGTTTCACTTTGTTTTGTTGCAATTTTTTCTTGTCGTTTTTTAGACAAGTGTGTGACTCCACGTTTCTTGCCTTCAACAAGTTTTTGGTCAAGAAGAAAATTCCATACCGTATCTGTTGCCTGAGCTCCTTTTCCAAGCCAGTGTTTGATACGTTCTGCATTGAGAACAGTTTCTTTTGTGCGTGGATTACGATGTCCGAGAATTTCAATGGCTTTTCCCCATGGATCTTTCCGTTTGTCAGTCAAAATGACACGAAATGTCGGTTGTCCTTTTTTTCCGACACGTGTCATGCGAATACTAAGCATATAAAAGAATTGATATTACAGATATTACAGTCGCATGATAGAGTCATACCTTGAGCACGGTTGACGGTTGACGGAAGTGTAGAGAATAACGTCTATTTCGTCAATGTCGAGCTGTTCCAAGATGTTGAATTTCTGCTAGTTTAATAGAAAGCAAATGGCTGATTCCTTCTTCTCCCATGGTGACTCCATACAAGACATCTGCTTTTTCCATACTTGCCCGATTATGGGTAATGACAATAAATTGGGTTAATTTACACAATTCATCCAAAATTCCAGCAAAACGAATTGTGTTGGCTTCATCGAGAGCTGCATCAACCTCATCTAAAACAACGAATGGAGCTGGATTAATGGCCATGATTGCAGAAATCAATGCAATAGATGTTAAGGCACGTTCTCCACCAGAAAGAAGATTTAAGGCTTTGAGTTTTTTTCCAGGTGGAGTGGCTTGAATATCGATTCCAATGATGCGATCCTCACGCTTTTCCATGTTTTTACGCAATGTTTCTATTGATTCTTCTTCCTGTTCTCGTTCGGCTTGTCCGGTTTCCGCAAGAGAATGATCCAAAGCAATGTGTTCATCTTCGTCTTTTTTGAGATCTGCCGCAGTCATTTTAACCAAATCACAAGAACCACCACCAAAAAGAATTTTGAAAAAACGTTGAAATTCTCGATTGATATGACGAAAGGCTTCATCTGATTGTGTACGAATTTTTTCATCAAGCTCATCAATCATTTTTTCTGTGGCACGCATGGCTTTTTTCAAATCCGCTATTTGCGATTCAAGAAAAGTAAAACGAGTATTTGTTTCCTCATATTCTTTTACGATTTCAGGATCAATGCCTCCAATCAATTCAAGTTGATAACGCAATCGTTGAATCTCCGGAAAAAGTACTTGTCCTTGTGTCGTTTTTTCTCGCCGAACATTTCTAACAAGTTCTGCCGCTTTTTTCATTTCCGTTTCCATTTCTCTATGAAGGTTGTGTTCACGTTCTTCTAATCGTGCGAGGTCAATTTGGATTTCATTGCGTTGATTTTCAAGAAGATGCAAATTTCGTTGTTGTTCGCGCAATCCACGTTGAAAATCAAAAAGTTCTGTTCGTTGAGCATGTTCTTGTTTTGTGTGTGTTTCCAATTCATGTTCCAAACGATTCAGTTCAAATTCACAGACAGAGCGTTCTTTTTTTATCGCCTCCAACCGAGAAAGATTTGCTGGATCTGGTTTAAAATCTTCTGGAGCAGGACGCTGAAGTCTTCCAACAAGTGTTGTTGAACGTTTAAGGGAAAGTGTAACCATTTCTTCAACCATTTGAAGCTCATCTATGACTTTAACTGTGCGAAGTTTTTCAAGAATAATTTCTTGGTTTTTTGTGAGTTCTTCCACTTCACTAATAATTTTTGAAAGAGGAAGAGGTGCCCAATTTGATTGACTTCGTACTTTGGCAAGTTCCATTTGACGTTGAATATCAAATTCCTCATCTCGAAGTTGAACACGTTTTTTTTGTGTTTCTTGATATGCTTTTTGTAAAACAAGAAGACCAGCATCTGGAGTATGTTCCGCACGTTCTGCTGTTTCCATAGTAACAACTTTTTGTTCAAATACATTCATTTCTGCTGTTGCTTTTCCAATTTCCTGTGCGATTACTTGATGACGTACACGAACAGAAGAAAGTTCATCTTGTAATTGCCACCAAAGTCCACCGTAATATTCTTGTTGAAAAGCATGAAGTTCTTGTTCAAGTTCCTCACGTTTTTCCAGACGGCTCACTTGTCGTTTTAAACTTTTCAGACGTGGTTCAATTTCTCGTAACAACATGTCTACTTCATTCAAATTTTCATAGGTTCGTTTCAACTTCAACATGGTTTCGTGGCGTTTCAATTGAAGAGGTCTGACTCCTGTTGCATCATCAAAAAAAGCTTTGCGTTCTTCCGGGCTTGAAATAAGAATATGATCAACCATTCCTTGACCAATGACTGAATAGGACTGTTGTCCAACGTTGGCTTGAGCAAGAAGAAGACGAAGATCTATCAGCCGAGTAGGAGTTCCATTTAAAAGATATGCGCTTTCTCCATCTCGATAGAGACGACGTGTCATGACCACTTCTGAAAAATCAATGGGCATGGATCGATCATTATTCTGAAATGTTAAGCTCACTTCAGCAAAACCAGCTCTGCCTCGACCGGCAGAACCGGAAAAAATAACGTCTTCTGAACGTCTTCCGCGTAAAAGTTTAAGACTTTGCTCGCCTAATGCCCAACGAATAGCATCTGCGAGGTTTGATTTTCCTGAACCATTAGGACCGACAATACAAGTGACCGCATGATGATTTTCCTTTGCTCCTGGAAACAAAAGCATTGTTTTTTGAGCGAAGGTCTTAAATCCTTGAATTTCCATTTTTGCCAAATACATAACGATTCTATTATAGCCGGTTCTATTCTCAGCTGGTAGTCTGAATAAAAAATAATGTCTTGACGTGATTTTTTTATCTGTTTAGAATTATTTTTCCTCTTTTATATGCCAACATTTTCTCGTCAACGTATTTTTCATCGTCTGAACGAAGCTCAAAACATCATTTTCATCCCTGACAAACGCATTGATGGTGATTCTATTGGTGCAGTGCTTGCTCTGGCAGATTATTTTAAACGCCTTAAAAAAAATGTTTGTATTTTTGTTTCTGAATCTTTACCGGAAAAGTATCAGTTTCTTCCGGGAGCGAGTGTCTGTATTTCAGATTTTTCCCTTATTGAAAAAGAGATGTTTGATCTTGCAGTCTCTTGTGACTGTTCCGATGCTGTCTATGTGACTGATATTATTCATCGATTTCCTCGTCCTCCTTTTTTAATTAATATTGATCACCACAAAACAAATTCATATTACGGAGATATGAATCTTGTAGAAGAAGAAGCATCTGCCGCATGTGAAGTTGTTTATCGATTGTTTCGAACCAATCAGATTATTCCAAGTCGAGAAGCAGCAACTTGTCTTCTGTGTGGAATTGCTTTTGACACAACGATTTTTTCCAATGATGGAACAAATGCCCGTGCATTAGAAGCTGCCTCAGAACTCGTTTTATACGGAGCACGAACACAAGACGTCATCCGAATGATCTTTCGAAATCGAAGTATTGCCGCATTACGAATCTGGGGTTTGGCTCTTGAACGTCTTCGGACACACGAAGGACTTAGTTTTGTCTCCACATGTCTCACACGAAAGGATATGGAGGAAAATGGTGTCACAGACGATGAAGTCGACGGTCTTTCTGATTTTCTTAATGTGGTTGTTAATGTTCAGACGTTGTTTGTATTGCGAGAAACAAAGGATGGAGGCATAAAAGTGAGTATGCGGACAACTGATCGTAATGTCGCAAATCTTGCCCGAATGTTTGGAGGCGGTGGACATATAAAAGCAGCTGGTTTTACTATTCCACACATGCAACTCATTTCCCATTCTTTAACTGGAATTTGGTGCGTGGTTGAACGAGATAGGACATGTTAAACTATGCAAGATCTGTTTTTTCTTTTATGATTCAAAAAAATATGCCTCCACAAGCTCAATTTCTTATCCCTACCGTGATTGAAAAGACTCATTATGGAGAACGAGCCTATGATATTTATTCGCGTCTTTTAAAAGATCGTATTATTTTTCTTGGGACGGAAATTGATGATGGAGTTGCCAATACGGTTATTGCCCAGCTTTTATTTCTTGAAAGTCAGGATAAAACAAAGGAAATCAAGTTGTATGTGAACTCTCCAGGAGGTTCTGTGACAGCAGGTTTGGCTATTTATGATGCCATGCAATATGTTAAACCAGATGTTTCAACGATTTGTGTTGGGATGGCTGCTTCCATGGCAGCAGTACTTCTTGCAGCTGGAGCAAAAAACAAGCGACTTGCCTTGCCGAATTCTGAGGTGATGATTCACCAGGTTTTAGGAGGAGTCCAAGGGCAGGCCACAGATATCAAAATTCATGCGGAACGAATTCTTAAGATGAAAGACCGTTTGAATGACATTTTAGCTAAACACACAGGTCAGCCGAAAAATAAATTAGAAAAGGATACGGATCGGGATTATTTTATGGATCCAGAAGAAGCATTAAAATATGGATTGATTGATAAAGTTATTCATGCAGTTGTATGATGGTTCCCGATGGAAAGAATGAAAAAATTTGGCTAAAATAAAAAGAAAAATAGTATAATATTTTTCAAAGACATTTAGACTCTTGACAAATATTCTTTCTAAATATATAATACCCCGTTCATTGTAAAAAAGATGTAAAAAATCTGTCCAGTAATAAGGACAGATTTTTATCCCGTCGTCGTCAATCATCTGCAGGCACGACAAGCATGGGGTTTCAAGGGTGGATGATTCGGGTTTCGACTCGAACACTCCTTCGTTGAAACTTCTTGCCTGCAGTTGATTTGCGACGACTTTTTTATTTCCTTCTTTTTGAATCTTAACGCGTTTATGCGTTCATGCAAGAGCGTTTCTGTGGATAATAAAACAGACGAATTTTATCCGTCTGTTTTTGTGTGTGAATCTTCCGGAACCTGTGTATTTGTGATTTCAATGGAAGGATCTATTTCATTTTCCGGAGTTGATTCTTCTACAGGCATTTTTCCCACAAGACACATTTTCGGCATTGATCGATAATGAGAGGTAAATATTTGTTCATCTTTGGTTCCATTCGGTCGTTCAATCGTGTAGACAAACGAAGTATCTGCGCCTGAAAAGGCAGATTTACATTCTTCTTTCCCCGGAGGGAGAGTATCTGTTTCAATCATTTTTGGTTCTCCCGCAGGAAATGATCGAAGAACTTCCGGTGGTGTATAAGAACCTTTCCTGCCATCGCTCATTCCCCAAAAAGTAAAGAAAATATCTTGAGTTTCTTCATTCATTTCGGCTTGAAAAAGAATGGTATTTTCTGTGTCATTAAAAAAACGCAGATCTGGAGCCGGATCATAAATGGTTGCATCAGAACCAGGTTTTCCATTTTGGGGATCATTGTAATATCGTACGAGGAGTGAATGATTTTGACGCTCAAGAATAGGGAGTCCGGAAAGCATGGCTGCACGGAAAGTTGTCGTTCCAATTTGACAGAGACCACCACCCACTTCAGGAATAATTTTATTTCCTTTAATAACCATTTCTGGATAATAACCGTTTTCTATTTCAATCGGTCGCAAGGCAGCAAGAAGAGAAAATTCTTCGTTTGGTTTAATCAGAATACCATTGAGGAGACGAACACCATTTCGAATGTTTTTGATTCGATTTGTCGGGCTTCCTTTATAGTTCGATGTTCCCACTCCGAGAATTTCTTTGATTCCTAAGTGATTTGCATTATCTACTGTCATTTCCGGCTCTATCTTTATAACAACAATAGATGTTTGTTTTTCTTCTGTATGAAACATGGAAATCATTTGTTGAACAGTTGCTTGTTTATCAACCTTAATGCCAGAAACACTTTTTTGAAATTCGACAACTTTTCCATTTTCGATTGTAAAACGTGCATCAGTAGGTTGTTTTTCAATCTCTTTAATAATGGGTTCAAAAAAAGAAGACAAATGGTCTAAAGAAAGGCTAAGGATAACCGTTCCATTTGATTCATGTGATGGCTCGAGTGTTTCTGCGAGAAGTTCCGGAGTGAATATCCATGTTTTTGGCTGAGAAAAACTATTTTCTTGATAAAGAAGAGTATAAGGAGCTTGATTTACAGCAGATTTTGCCGCAAAAAAAAGCGGTTCTACATCTGATTCTTGAATAGATGGAAATGTGTGTTGTTCTAAAATTTCAATTGGTTGAGCATTCAGATGTTCAAATTGATTTTGTAATTGTGAAAAGAAGTTTGTATCAAAAATAAACTCTGTTCCTTTCGTAGAATGAGAAAGAGAGATCGTCCATTCTGTTTCATCTTTCTGAAAAAGAAATCCTGCATTTTTTGCTGGAATTTCTTCATCTGGAAATAGGTCGCGTACCGCTTGAGAAAAGGTGTCTTTTTGAAAAGAAATAGGCAGAGGAATAGAAGTTTTTTGAAAGAGTGAACCGGCAAGAGAGAAAAAATCTGGCCAAATATTTTGATCTCGATTGGCGTGCATGAGTTTATCTACGGCTGTGGAAATATCGAAATCAACCATGTCCGTAACCGTATCTGATTCAGTTGTTCCGACTGTTGTGAGAGAAACATTTTTTCTTTCTCCATTTACCACGATATCTAGTCCTTGATTCAGAAAATGATCAGCGGTTTGTTGAAGTTTTTGACGTGCCATTTCCGGATCCATGCCTCCAAAAGCAAATCCTGCCATCTCTACATTTGGAGCAATACGTCCTTCATAAGATTGAGCCCACACATATGCGCTTGTTGTTCCGATACCAAACAGAACAAGAACTACGCCTGCTCCAATAGCAAAATAACGGAACAAAAAAAAATTTCCTGCAGGAAGCATACGGGAAGATTGCATCCATTTTGGGAAAAGCCCAAATTTCATATGAAGAAGTTAATTTTGCTAACTGCCTTTTAACATTTCGTTTAAGACGTATTTTGCCAGACGTTCACGTTCTGATTGAATGTCTTCTTTTGCAAGAAGAAGAAGATGAACTTGATCGCCAATTTTTATGGATTCCGGAAGAAGGTGAGTTGGCCATAGAAGAGTCTGGCCATCCACGATTTCGAGAGTAATACGTTCTTTTTCAATTATTCTTACATGTGCACTAACTGTATGGGGTAGTTCAGACATATTTTATTCGATTTCAAGAATGGAAAGATGTTCAGTTATTTCAGCTTTTGGAAGGGTGATTGTCAAGATCCCATTTTGGATGTTTGCCTCTGCTTTATCAGGTTGAATATGACTTGGGAGGACAACAGAACGGGAATATTCTCCCCAATAGCATTCTTGGAGATGAATGATAGTATGTGTATTTTTTGGGAGGGAATGTTGTCGTTTCCCTCGAATAGTTATTGTGTCATAGGTTATGGCAATATCTAAATCTTCCGTGCGTGTTCCTGCGACAGCTGAACGAATATAAAGAGCTTGATCATCTTCCAGAATATCAACGGAAAGTTGTCCTTCATGTTCGGGTATACACGAAGGACATTCGGAAAAGGATTGTTGTTCTTCCATACAGCAAGGGGAGAATCTATACTTTAAAACGGAGATGTTTAACGTATTCGTAAAGGGGACCAATGGTAAAACCAACGATTCCGACCCAAAGAATGTTATTTGATGCGATTGGATTCAATAAATTATCGATTGTTATTTCTGTTGAGGTGGAAAATAAGAGAGCACGGAAAACATATTCAAGGGCAAAAACAAGAAGACTGAGAAAAACACCAGAAACAAGAGCATCTAAAAGGAGATCATGACGATCAGCAATGATATATATCCCAATGAAAAGAGTTGCGATCAGGAATGCGTTTGAAAAATTTAAAGGAAAAAGAAGCAGAATGACAAGGGAAATAATGATCCAAATACCAAGAAGAATAATGAGATGAGAAATCCAATGAATCATTCGAGATGGAAGAATCAATCGTTTTCGGTGTATGAAAACAAGTCGATTACCAATGATGACTTGATAAATAACAGCAGCAACTCCACAAAAAGCAAAGAGAAAAAGAAATTCTGTAAGACCTACAACAGGGAGAATTGTTTGTGGTGGTTGAATTTTGATCGATGTTAAGAGAAGGGCTGGAGAAAGAAGAAGACCAAGGAAACTCATGAAGAGTTGTTCTTTTCGTGTTTGTTTTGAATAGAGGAAAAGAATACCCCAAAAGAGAAAGAAGAAGGAAGAAAGAAGAAGGGGAAAAAATTCATGCATAGACAAAGAATGAGATCTTCCCGTTTTCTGAAAAAATCGGGAAAGTAATCCGATACTTCATTGTAACGCAAAATGCTAAATGTGCGCCAGGATGTGAATCCATTCTTTTTTCTCATTTTTGTTTCATCTTTGTCACTTGACGACTCAGACATTTTTTTCTATCATTCGCCTGCCATTTATCATCTGGCCCCATCGTCTAACGGTTAGGACACGGGCTTTTCAAGCCTGTAATCCGGGTTCGATTCCCGGTGGGGTCACCATCGCCGAATCGGCGTCCAAACAGAGCTCCCTGAAAGGGGAGTTTTGTCTTATCTCAGCTACTTTTTCGTCCTTCACAGTGAGGTTCGAGAAGAACTTTTTGATGATAAAATTCAAGTCTTTTTTGGACATCTATATTTTAAGAGGAAAGAGAAGAAATGACATGGATGATTTTGTAATTGGAATAGTTACTTTATATCTTCATTTTTTTGTTGTTCTGCTTACGTTTTTTAAAATATCGAATCAAGAGGATAAAAATAACAATTATTCCAATAATTAGAACAACACGATGAACAAATACTAAAAATATAATCAATGAAATTCCACCAAGAAAAAATACACCAAAGGCTAGTTGTTTTAATTTGTGTCCTTGGTTTGCATCGTAAATGGTAAGTTCAACAGTTGATCCATCAAGTGTATAAATATTTGAGTATTGACTTTGACCTTCGATTGGTGAAAAAATTTCACTATCTAGTTGTTCTTGATCATCTGAGAAACGAATTTTAATAGCTTGTGAACAAAGTGGATTAAAAATTTTAACAGTAATAACTTTACATTCGTTTATTTCCGAACAATCAGAAGTTGTATAATCAGGTTTTTTGGATTTAGATGCATAGGCGCTATCGTGTTTCAAAATAATTCCACTGCATCCTGAAATACATTTTAACGATTTAACATCCCAAATATTTGGTGTGTATTCATTTCCACAGGTACTACGAATAGATTCAAATGGAGGTTGAAATCCTGCATTTACATAAGTAATACCGAAAGAAAATAAACCAAATGTAATTAGTAAAATTATAGTGATTAGCTTCATATAGTCTATATGACTCTAACATAATATTTCAGGAAAAAACACTTATCTTTTTAAGATTTATTGATACAAAAAATATCGTCGATATAGGGATTCATTATGATGGTTCTCATTTGTAGGGCCTTGTTTTGAGAGAAATCGTTAATGAAATAAATACTTAGATTATTATTTCCAGGTGTTTCATCCTAATCCGTCTTGGGTCACCAAAAGCGGCTTCTCAACATGAGAAGCCGCTTTTGTTTGTAAGAACAGCGGCATTCTGGCGGTTCAAAATCCAACGCCGTATTTATAGAAAATTTCGGTACGATAAACGACTTGTTGGAACTAAAAGATCCTTTTGATTTCTTGCGCGATTCTTGCGCGATTCGAAATTGTTGTTTATATTCTGATTATCTATGTTTAATCCTGAATATCATCTGACGGATAAAATTGTCCAGATGCTGACGACCATCGCGGAAGGGAGGGCTGTCATTGAGCGGGCACGTCTTTTGCCAAAACAGGAATTGCGTTTGCGTCGTCAGGCATTGATCCGTTGACCCATAGTTCGACGGCTATTGAAGGAAATCGGCTGAACATGCGCGAGGTCGAAGCGTTGGCAGATCGAAAGAAAATCGATGCACCTGAAAGAGATATTTACGAGGTCGAGAATTACCTTAAAACTTTGAAGTACATTGAAAGCGTTGTCGAAAAGAAACAGACGATCAGTAAGCGAATTATTCTTCAAATCCACAAATACGTCACGAACAAGACGCTTCGGGCAGATGTATCAGGTCATTATCGTCCAGGACCCGTTTATATTGCGAAAAACTATCGTGACGGTCGGCGGGAAATTGTCTACACTGCACCGGAGGCAAAAGAGGTCGCTTGGCTCATGAATGCACTGATCGCTTGGATGCAAAATAATGAAACCGAAGGAATCGACCCTGTCATTGCGGCAGGGATTGTTCATCAGGAAATCGCCGCCATTCATCCGTTTGTCGATGGCAATGGCCGAACGGCTAGGGCGCTCGCAACGCTAGTGCTTTATCAGCGAGGATACGATTTTCGTCGTCTCTCTGCGATCGAGGACTACTATAACACCGATCGGTCTGCTTATTACACCGCAATCAACATTGGTAAAAACTACAAGGGACGTCGAATAGACTTCACTCCCTGGCTCGAATACTTTGTGAAAGGATTCAAGGAAGAAATCGATCAGGTCAAACATACCGTCATGAATCTCGCGGTAAAAAAGATTGATACGGATATCAATTCACAAGTTTTTCTCGATAAGGATCAAATCGCCATTCTTGATTTCATGGAAACCGTCGGAAGAATTACGGTGACCGATGTTATTGATGTAGTGCGATGTCCAAGGCGCACGGCTCAGTTTCATTTGCAGAAATTAACGAAACTGAAAATGATCTTGAAAATTGGAAAGGGTCGCGCGACGTACTATATATTGAAGTAAAAAGGAAACGAACATGCAAGATTTCTCTCAAATTATTGAGCAGGCCAAAGCCTTCGGTCATACCGTAGCGGTTGTTTCACATATCAAATCAGGTAAGGAGGCTGCTGTCTTTCGTGCCATGCTCGACGGCAAGATAGTTGCTATGAAGGTGTATAAAAATCCAGAGGAACGGAGTTTCCAGAATGCCTACGAATATCTTGCTGGCAAATTTTACAAAAGCCCGTCGGCACGGAGAGCGGTTGCGAAGAAGAACAAGTTTGGGAGGAAATTGAAACAGAAAAATTGGATTAAGCGGGAGTTTTTTATGCTCCAAAAATTTCACGAAGCCGGGGCTGCTATTCCTCGACCGATTCTCCAGATCGACGACTCTATTTTTATGGAATTGTTGGGAGATGAGGGTATAGTTGCGCCTCGATTGATTGATATCGAGCTTGACCAAAATGAAGCGGCCACTGCCTATCACTCGATCATCGAGAGTATACTTATTTTTTGGGAGCACGGAATCGTCCACGCCGATCTTTCTCCGTACAACGTCCTGTGGTGGAAATCCAAGCCGTTTATCATCGACTTTCCGCAATCAATCGACAAAAGACTACACCCTGATGCACGCAACATCCTCGATCGAGATTTGAAAAACATCACAAAGTACTTCGGTCGATACACGGAAGTTGATCTGGCGGCGGCCGAAAAAAGATTCAAGTAAGCCGGTGACTAAATCTTTTGTATGAAAGAGTATTTTGCCAACGCTGCGAACTATTACGTTCAGTCCCCCATTTTATTTGTCCGAACAGAAAAAAACTCGGAACAGTTCCGAGTTTAAGACGATTATTTCGTTTTGCGATTGATTTTCATTGAGTTGTTGAGTGGACCTTTTCCAATCTGCCATTCTGGGTAGAGTCGCTGTCCACAACAAGGACAATCGACCCAAAAAGTAGTATCTCCCTCGTAGTCTGTACTGTGTTTGATATCTGCAAGTGTAATTCGGATGAGAGAAAAACATCCTTCAACTCGATGGAGTCCAAAACCACAGACAGGATGAGCACACCGAATAACCGTACTCCATTCCTGGGGACCTTCGATAACCGTTGCCATGAGTTATCTCCTTTTATAATTCAGAAGAGGAATAATATGTCCGTTTCCGATCAACTTCTTCCCGTACCCGTTGAGAAATAAGTTTTTCTTCCACGAATGTCTGTTTTTGACAGATGGGGCAAACGCAATAATAACTTCTTGACTGGTTGGTTGTTGGTTTTACATCTTTTTCATCAATAAGAAGTGTGGCCGCACACGTCGTACAGGTAATTTCTTTAAACCAAGGAATATTCCAGGTGCCTTCCTTGATAACTTTCATGAATTTCTCCTTATGAAAGAACATGTTTCATCAGCTGACAGGTATCAGTGTAATCAGGAGAATAGATTTTGAGTATCTTTTTTCGTAATAAAAATAGATGATTGGAAAAAATCCTTTAAGATAGCTATAATAATGTTCGATAATTATTACGAAATAAATCGTATGTTAAAAGATCCTCCTTGGACGTCTTTGGAAAAGAAGGAAGTACAAGAGGTTTTGAATCATTTTGGTTTGCGAGATTCAGATCAAGATGTGTATCTCGCATTGCTTTCTTTGGGAGAAACCACTTTATCTCCGCTTGCGGCAAAAACAAGTCTTCCTCTCACAACAGTGCAATCAATTTTGAAACGTTTGGTTGAGCGTGGGATAGTGCGCGCCACAAAACACAAAAGTCGCCATGTATATGAAGCAGATGAACCAAGTGTTTTGCGACGTATTCTTGAAACGCAGATTGAGGAAATTGGAGCTATTGTTCCATTTCTTCAACGATTGAAAACAACATCAACTGAACCACCAAAAGTGCGTGTGTATTATCGAGATCGTATTTCAGATGTTTTACATGATGCATTGAAATGCAAAAGCAAACTTGTTTATGAGGTGGTGTCCGCAAAAGAATTTCAGGAAGTCCTTGGAGAAAAATTTCACTTTACCAGACGACGAATGAAAGCAGGAGTTCGTTTGAAGAGTTTGCGTGTCGAAATGGAAGAAATAAAAAAATACTCGCAAACAACACATGTTCGAGAGTTGCGGGAAGCAAAATTTCTCCCGCGGGAATGTACGTTTCAATCCTCACTTCTTTTTTGGGATGATACGGTTGCTTTTTTTACCACAAAAGGAGAGGGGATTGCTCTTGTGATTGAAAGTAAAACATTGCGCGAAATGATTTTTCAAATTTTTGATCTTTTGTGGAGTGTAAGTCGTCGTATGGAAACCGCGATGAATGAAAACAAATAAAAATCAATTATTTTATCATGTGATTTTTTATGTGAGAGAGAATTTCTTCTGGAGAAAGATGAGTTGTATCAATGATGAGATCGTAGTTTGATGGAGTTTGATAATCGACTCCATAATATTTGAGATATCGTTCACGAGAGTTTTGAACACGATGAGCAAGAATTTGTTTCGCATGTTCTGGAGATTGATAGGGAGGTTCATCTTTTTGAACATCATTTCTACGTTCTTCATAAATACGTTGAGCAGCAATATCTGGATCAACGGTAAGAAAAACTTTGAGCGAGTGTGGAATAAAATACCAACCCATCCAACTGTCGATGACAAACTGATCTTCTGTTTCTCCGAGTTTTTTTTGATATTGATCAACTTCTTTATCTGTAAAATCTTCTTTTGTACCTAATGCATTCAATTCATCAATGGTGAGGCCACGGTCCTGTGCCATTTTTCCACGCATATCCCCCATGGAATACCACTTCATATGAAAACGCTCCGCAAGAAGTTTGGCAATGGTTGTTTTTCCGGATCCTGGGAGACCGGAAAGAGTGATAATCATACAAGAGAAGGAGTTGGGAGGGTTGTTAAAAGTTGAGAGAGTTCATCGGGAAGGGGGGCAGTGAATGTTTTTCGTTGTTCGTCAGGTAAAGAGATCGTGAGTGTGTGTGCATGAAGAAAAAGACGTGGCAGAGAAATAGGACGAATGTGACGCATGGTGCGTTTTTTATAAAGGGGATCGCCGACAACTGGATGGTCGATCGCTTTGAAGTGTGCGCGAATTTGGTGCGTTCGTCCTGTTTCAATATGAACACTGACTAATGTGGCTGTTTTGAATCTGGAAACAACTCTGTAATGAGTCACAGCTTCTTTTCCTGTTGTTCCTTCTGGATTTGCAGACATGCGTCCTGTTTTTTTTGATCGACTGAGTGGAAAACGAATCGTTCCAGCCTCTTTTGGAAGTTGACCATACACAAGAACGAGATATTCTTTTTCCACAAGACGGTTTGCAAATTGCATTTTCAAAAAATCAAAAGCTGATTGTGTTTTTGCAACAATAATAACTCCAGATGCCAGTTTATCAAGGCGGTGTACAATACCTGGACGTGTTGGATTTTCTCCAACAGTCCGAATGGATGGAGTATGTTTGAGAACAAGATCAACAAGTGTTTGTTCTTTTCCTCCAGCTGTATGAATAAGAAGTCCGGCTGGTTTATTTACAACAAGGACATTTTTATCTTCATAGACAATAGTAAGTATTTTTTTTGTTTCTTTAGGTAAAGAAGGCTCAGTCACTCCTTTTTTATACGTAATTTTATCACCTGATGAAAGGAAAAAATGAGGTTTTTTTATTTCTTCCCCATTTATATGAATCATTCCATCTTTAATGATTTTTTGTATTTGTGCCCGTGAATGCCCTAAAACTCCAACAAGAAAAAGATCAAGGCGTTTTCGGGTCGTTGTTTCTGGAATATTCCATGTCTGCATAATATGAATATGGTAGCAGAAGATAGTATTCTACCAAAGGATAAATCGGAGTCTCTTCACGAAAATGGGATCATTCAGTATGATATTGTCGTAGTTTATTCTATTTTTATGGGCCTGTAGCTCAGTTGGTTAGAGCACCGAGCTTATACCTCGGGAGTCGATGGTTCGAGTCCATCCGGGCCCACCAAATCAAATATTTTTTTGAATATTTTATGATCTTTCTTGTTCTTGGTACATTGATAACGGTTTTTGGTCTTCTTTTAGTGCGTATGGGAAAGAAAACCGGTTCAAGAGAAATGTTTCGTGGAGCCATTGGAATGACTATTGGAGGAATCCTTCTTATTTTTTTAGCTCTTTCTTTGTTTGTATTCGGTCGGATGCCTTCCTAATCAAGATACCGAATATATGATTTCTGACGCAACATTTTTGATGATTTTTTTGAGTTTTTTTCTCTTTCTTTTTTATTGGGTTTTTGGCGGTGTTTTTTTTGCTGTAGTGGCATTGTTGCGTTTAATGCGACTTCGAAAAGCTCGTTTTAGTTGTTTTTTTACTTTATTGGCTGGAGTGTGTGGTGTTGGAGCAGCCTATACTGGTTTGCGATGGGCAGAGTCTTCAGCTATTCAATGTTTATATGAGAAAGATGTTACGCGTGAGATGGAGGTTTTTTTCATGACTGTTGGATGCAGTTTTTTTCGTGTGCTCGCTGCGACTGTCCTTTGGTCGGCTGTTTTAGTTGGGTGTGGATTTCTTTGTATGATCGCCTGCCGATCAAAAGATCGAACTTGGTTGACTGAGCTTACAGAAGATTCTTCAGCACAAGATGAAGAAGAATAAAATATGCGATTTTTTTTCTTTTTTCTCATTTTTGCCATTTTGGTGATGAATATTCCAACGACTTCCGTCTCCTGTAGCCGTTCATTTTTCGATTTTTTTGTTCAAAATAGAGGAGGAGATTATTGCGCGGTTCATCAAATTTCTCTCCCTATCTCATTATTTTCTCTTCATGAGTTTATTATTTTTACGAATTTACAGAGAGATTTTTTGTTCGGAATCTGTTTTTTTCTTTGTTTTTTCTGTAGGTTTCCTCGTTTTTTTCGATTAGATCCAGCGATCCGTTTTCGTTGGCGATTTATTCACCCAAATTTACGATTTTTTTCTTTTTTCTCAAAAGATTGGTTTTCCTCGCCATTTCTTATTGTTCGTGACCATTAAAGGAAGACGGTGCAAAGATTTCATGTGATTTTATTTTTTGTGTATGGATTTATTTCAAGAAAAACCAAAACCATTTTTTGATCTGCTTCATCCAAGACAGGCTTTTATTCTGGGATGTGTGACTTCGTTTTTAGTCATGGGAACCGTTGGATTCTTTCTTTTGGGTGCGTATCTTGTTCGTGGGTCAGCAATGGGAGCAAAAGGATTTCCAGTTGCGACTGCAGGAAATAAGGACATAAATCAACCGGTGGTAGTTAATACAGCAAAAACCGGTACAGGAGATGTAGCTGCCGTTCAACCAGCAGGGAAGGTTCCTCCTATTTCTGAAAGCGACCATATTTTTGGTGATCCAAAAGCTCCAATTACCATTATTGAATATTCCGATTTTCAATGTCCTTATTGCGTTAATTTCCATCCGACCATGGAACAGGTGATGGAACAATATAAAGGAAAGGTAAAATGGGTGTATCGTCATTATCCGCTTTCATTCCATCCGCAGTCTCAACCGGCGGCAGAAGCATCTGAATGTGCTAGCGAGCAGGGAAAATTTTGGGAATATGCAAAAGGGTTATTTGAGAATCAGAAGTCTCTTGGTGCGGAATTTTATTCCAAACTTGCAGGCGACATTGGGTTGAATGTTAGTACATTCAATACGTGTCTTGAATCAGACAAATATCTCTCTCATATTCAACAAGACCTCGAAGGCGGATCCGGGGCTGGTGTGCGAGGAACTCCTGGATCATTCTTAATTGATAAAGATGGAAATGCACAAGCAATTAAAGGAGCTCTCCCTTTTAGTTCTATTCAACCTCTTATTGATGAAGCCCTTCAATAAACGCAAGTTTGTTTAAGAAGATAAAACCTCTGACAATGTGTCGGAGGTTTTTTATCTAAAACAAAAATAACCCTCACGGGTTTTTGGACAACAATATTTTTTGTGGTGGGCGGTAGTGGATTCGAACCACTGACCTTCACAATGTCAATGTGACGCTCTAACCAACTGAGCTAACCGCCCTCTTTCTGGAACTGATACTAATAGATGTTTTTTTGAGTGTCAATGTAAAGAAGAAGACAGAGAATAAAGTTATTTGTTTTTTATGCACTTTTTAAAGAAGTTATTTGAAGAAAAAAATCAAGATGAAAAATATTTTTTCTTGGACAAAAAAATTATCCACAATCCTTCGCATAGATTTCTTCATCGTGATATAATCGAGACAATTGTTTTTATTTTTAATTTTATTTTTAATTTTAATTTTTTTCTTTACGCGTCCCTTTTATGAAAAAGCTCGCCGCTCTTCTCATTGGTCTTGTGACCTTTGTGGGCAGCAGTTCCGTTGTGCACGCCGCTGGTGCGGGAACGATCACGTTGTCCCCCACAAGTCTATCTGTGCAAACAGGAGAAACTGTTACCTTGTCTGTTCTTGTAAACCCGAATGGAGAATCCATTGACACGGTTCGTGTGGAATTGGATTACGATCCTCTCCTTTTGGAAGGAGTAAAATTCGAACTCGGGAGTCAGTTTTCTTCTTTGTCTCCCGGGTATGAAATCGATAATGGAACCGGTCTCATGAATTTTGGAGCATTCAAGTATGGAGATCGTGTGACAACAAGCGGAACTATGGCGAATGTGACATTTCGTGCACTTTCTTCCGGAACAGCTCTTATTGATGTCACAGATAACTCAAAATTGATCAATAATGGAGAAGAAAAAGTCAATGTAGCCGGTTTGGGAAGTGCTTCATTGAGTTTAAGTGGAACAGCGGTCGCTCCAACGTCTGGTGGAACGACTCCTGCCCCAACAGGTACGTTGGAAGAACAAGCATTGGTTTATTTTGGAGCATTCGCCGGTCGACTTCCATCAAGCAGTGTTGATTGGGAAGCTCTTCATTGTATCGCATATGATACTTGCAAACCCACTGTTCAGAATGTTGAACACGAACAAACAGCTTTGGTTGTGTTCGGTGAAAAGTATGGTCATCTTCCCGTTGTGAGTATGGATTGGAGTACGATCCATGCGCTTGCCTATACAAATGTTTTCTTTAATTGGGATGAAACATCTACTTCAACTGCGGTACAAGAAGAACCAGTACCTGTTGTAGAGGAGGCAACTCCTGTTGTTGAAGAATCAACCGAAACCACGACTGAAACAACAGAACCGGCTGCTTCAACATGGGACGATGGAATTAGTGCAGATGAAGCAATCGGAATTTTTGGACAGCTCACAGGACGTCTTCCTTCTACTTCACAGGATTGGACAGCTGTTGACTACATGCAACACGGTTATAAACCAGCTGTTCAGGATACTGCAAAAGAACAGCAGGCGATTGCTTTATTTGGAAGCGTATTTGGTCGAATGCCATCGACAAGTGCAGATTGGAATGTTGTGGCAGCTATCGCTTACTCAGGGGCAATCCTTTAGGAAGGAAGCTCAATTTTTATTGTGAGCTGCACCATGCATATGAAAAATCGATTTCTTTATCCTCTTTCTCTTCTTGTTCTTTTGACGTTTCCTTTGATGAGTGTTCGGGCTACGTCAAGTACAAATTTTGAGATTGAGCCGACCACAGATGGTACATCTGCAACACATACCTCAACTTCTGCCAGTTTTTCTGTTGATGGAGCGATTGGATCTATTTCCGGTCGAGGAACATCCGCCTCATTTATTATTGAATCCGGAGCGTCTTCTGGTGGGGTTTGTGGTGATGGATTTGTTGATCCTGATGAGGATTGCGACAGTGGAGACATGAATGGTGGAACATGTGATTCAGAAGGTTTTGATTCCGGAACACTTACTTGTGACGTCGACTGTACATATGACACTTCTGATTGTGAAGAAGATGAAGACGGAGGTGGTGGAGGAGGAAGTGGCGGAGGAGGTGTTGCATCCAGTACTTTAACGACTCCAACATTATCTTCTTCTTTAAATGCGGACAAATCAGATGAGGGAAAATTGATTAGTTTTGATAATACCGTTCTTCTTTACGGATCTCGTTCAAGTGGTTCTACTGTTTTAGTAAACGGAAGTTCAGAAGGAGTAACCTATCCGACATCAACGTCGTGGCAAGCAATAGTCATTCTGGTTGATGGAGATAATAGTATAAGGATCGTGGCTAAATCCAGTTCAGGTCGAGAATCGACACCAACAACTGTCGTTGTCAGTGCTCGTGATGTTGGTGATGTGAACGGAGACAGTGAAATTGACGATTACGATTTGAGTTTATTGGTTCATGGATGGAATAGCGGTGATCCTGAATCTGATTTCAACGAGGATGGTATGGTAAATGATTATGACTTTTCCATGCTTGTTTCTCGATGGTTGGTTTAAGATGATATGACGTTTTCCGTTGCTCGTCTGATATTTCTTTCCTTTGTTCTTTCGGTTTTTGTTCCGTTTCAAACGTTGGCCGCTGGTATTGCTGTTTTTACCCTTTCGCCCACATCTTCTTCTGTGATTGTTGGAGAGCGTTTGACAGTCGATATCGAGGTCCATCCCAATGGTGAATCATTGGATACTGTCCGGTCATTTCTCTCTTTTCCTCCGCAATTGTTAAAGATTGAGGAAATAACATTACATGATCTTTTTTCAAGATCATCACCGGGAAATTCCTTTGATAATGTTCAAGGGACCATGTCATATGGAGGTTTTAATCTGGATCACGTCGTAACGGAATCGGGAGTGTTTGCAACCGTGACATTTTCTGCCCTGACTGCCGGAGAAGCAAAGATACAGGTGTTAGATACGTCCCGACTCATTTTTAATGGAGAAGAAAAAGCCAACCCGTCTGGACATGGTTCAACAGTTGTCATGATTATTCCTGCGAAGGCACAAGAAAGTTCAGTGTCTATTCTTGTTGAAAGTCTCAACCATCCCAACCAGGAAACATGGAGTAAAGACAATGATATTGTTTTTACTTGGCATGGAAATGATTTTCTGCCTGTCGGATATAGTGTGACTCTTGATCACGATCCACAAACAGAACCATCCGGAGAATTTGTCATGCAGACTTCTCAGTCTTACTCGGATGTCACTGATGGAATATGGTATTTCCATGTACAAGGAATATCAGACGACGGATTTAAGACAGATACTGTCCATTATCAAGTAAAAATTGATTCACATATACCGAATGTTGTTTCTCCGACGTTAGAACGCATTCGATATATTGAGGGAGAAACGGCACTTCTTACATTTGGAACAACAGATGATGATTCTGGAATTGATCATTATGAAGTGTCTGTGAACCAATCTGCTTATGAACAAAAAAAGAGTCCAATTGTTATTTCAGATTTAAAAGTTGGTGATTACTTGGCAGAGGTAAAAGCAGTCGATCGCGCAGGAAATGAACGGTATGGAAAAATAGGATTTCGTGTGTATCCGAAAGGAACAATTTTACCACCAGAAGACAAACCAAGTGTTCGCGAACAGTCTCTTACATCTCAAGTAACAGAATCTGTTTCTTTTTTCAAAAATCATCTGCGACTGTTGATAACTGTCGTGTTGGCTGCACTTCTGATTTTTGGTATAATAGGAACAATTCTTTTTAGAAGGAGGAAAAGTCGATCTTAAGATCTACTTCATAACTTATTTATAAATTTTGAATCGCTCACTAAGCCTTCGTGCAAATATGTTTAAAAGGATATTTCACACGACTCTGGCTGTTCTGACGATATTTGGCGCCATTGGTCCGGCACCATTTATCGCTCAGGTCGCTCGGGCCGAATCCCCGAGTACTATCAGCTACCAAGGTCGTCTCAAAGATGATGACGGTTTGGCCGTAACCGACGGCGCGTACGATTTTACGTTTCGACTTTATGATGCGTTGGCTGCTGGAAACCTCGAATGGACAGAGGAACAAGATGCAGTCACGGTTACAGACGGGTATTTCAGTGTTCAACTTGGAAGCGTAGATGGCTTTCTCGATGGAGCTGACGATGAGGTTGATTTCTCCGAACCACTTTTTCTCAGTATTGAAGTGGATGCTGACGGTGAAATGACTCCACGTGTGGCTATAAACAGTGTGGCTTATGCGTACGTTTCACGAAGTGCAGAAAGTTTCGCGAGTGAAGTAGCAGCAGAGACTGCAGCAGAAGTATACGGTGGTCGTCTTTATTACAATGAAACAGACGGCAACCTCTATGTTTATGATGCTGATGCTGTTGACTGGGTGGATGTAACAGCTGCAAGTGGAAATCTGGATGATTCTTACAATAACTTTGGTGCTTCAGCTGCCCTTGTGGAAGTTGATGCGGATGAGGGTCAAACAGGTGGTCTTGAATTTGAGTCAACCATTGCAGGTAATATTATTTTTGATTTACAGAGTACAGGTGACTTTGTTGTTCAAGATGGTGGAGCAACATTTATCACTTTTTCAGACACAGGAACAGCAACATTTGGAGGTGCTGTGACGTTGAATGGACAAAATACGATTGGTGATGGTGGTGATACCGTTGCCATCAATTCCTCTGATTGGGATATTGATGCAACAGGTGTCATGACAGGAATCGGAGCCATCACTACAGATGGATTATTGACAGGAACTCTTGGTGCAACTATTTCTGGTGCCACAACTTCCATTAATGCAGATTCTAATTTTGGAACAAACATCAATACAGGAACTTCGACAGGAGCTCTCTCTCTTGGTGGTGGACTTGGAACCGTTGCCATCAATTCCTCTGATTGGGATATTGATGCAACAGGTGCCATGACAGGAATTGGAGCCATCACAGCGGATGGTGGCGGTCTTGATGTGGATGATGCATTCGTTGTTGCTGATGGAGGAATCCTTACGACTTCTCAAACAGCAAACTTTGACGGAACAGCTGATTTTGATGGACAGGTGAGTATCGGAGATGATGGAGATACTGTTTCGATTGATTCATCTGTCTGGGATATTTCCACTGCTGGTGCAGTTTCCGGTATCACGACCTTTACCTCAAGTGGTGATATGGATTTAACTGCGACAGGGGGAACAATAGGTGATCCTGATTTTGATGTTGCTGGATATTCACAGTTTAATGGTACTGCAGAATTTAACGCCGCAGCGAGTTATGATGGTGTTGTAACTTATAACGCTGTTGCAACATTTAATGCTTCCCCAAGTTTTAACGCTGCCTCAACCTTTGCCGGAAGTATTCTTGCAAATGGTGGTATTTCAACAAGTTCCAGTTCTTTAACGATCAATCCTGTTACTTATACACAAATTGGTTCAGGTTCAGCCCCAGCAGTTGCCACAGGAGAGGATGATCTCTTTGTGGTTGGTGATGCGGAAATTGATGGAGAACTAGAATTGGATGGTGCTCTTGATTCAGATGGAGATGTATCCATTGCTGACACCAACATCTCCTTTGACGGAGCCACAACCACTTTCACAACCACAGGAGCATTCACACTCACTCCAGGTGGAGCGGTGATTCTTGGTGACGGTGGAGACACCATGTCTATCAATTCCTCTGATTGGGATATTGGAACCACAGGAGACATGAGTGGTATTGGAACATTCGGATCAGATGGT
>Ga0076128_104_pt2 | contig 77372 bp, 69 predicted proteins | sample RifGroC2_FD_67714 | JGI IMG/M metagenome (GOLD analysis project Ga0076128, IMG submission 67714) | Parcubacteria (Uhrbacteria) bacterium GW2011_GWC2_41_11 | reverse complement strand
GTTCTTGGCCGCCTCAAACGACCTTTCGAATTCGTCCTCGGAGAAGCTGCTGAAGTCAGGCCTTGTCTCTTCCGCCTTTTTCTCCTCTTTAGCCCCGGTCTCCTGAAAGTCAAAGGCAAGGTTTCTCCTCTCCTCTTCCTTTGGCTTGGCCGCGCTCTTTGCGGCCGCGGCCTTCTTCAAGGCATCGTCAGGACGCGAGGACGCGCCTACGCCAAAGACCTCTTCAAGCTGGACCTCTTCAGCGGGCGGCGGAGGCGTTACTATAAAGACATTCTGGCACTTGGTGCACCTTACCTTTACACCATTGCCGGTTATGCGGGAATCGTCGAGTCGGAATTTGGTGGAGCATTTATCGCATTTTATTATCATCTCTCTCCCCTGATACGAGAGTTTCCTTATTTGTAGCATACCGCTTGGCCCCAATTCAAGATAAACTCCTTCTTGACAGCCTTCAAGCCTGATTATATGCTTTACATGGGCCGGGCCTGTTAAATGGAGCTTAAACCTTTTATATCATCAGCTGAAATCGACGGCATAGTCAGCCGCCTTGCAGCGGAGCTGAACTCTGATTTCAAGGGGCGAAGGCCGATCCTTGTCGGCGTTCTCAAGGGCTCGTTCCTATTTCTATCAGACCTCGCGCGGAAGCTGGATATCGAGCACGAGGTCGATTTCATCCAGACATCCTGCTACGGGCTTCGCGACATACCCTCTGACGAGGTCCTGATACTCCGTGACATCACGGCGGACATCAGGGGACGCGACGTAATAATAGTCGAGGACATCGTCGACAGGGGCCACACCGGAAGGGCCCTCAGGAAGTATTTCGCGAACAAGGGCGCGGCAGCGATTAAGATATGTACGCTGCTCCGGCGCGATGGCGGCTGCCCTGACCTCAAGGTCGATTACACGGGCGCGACCATAGACAAGGGCTTTGTCGTGGGCTACGGCATGGATTACGCGGAAAAGTACCGCGAACTGGACGCCGTGTACGAACTCGTCCCGGATCAAGAAGAAGAGCCTCCACCATATTCTTCCAATCGGGAGAAGCACCTGTAAACGCATCAATGGTCAGTTCCTCGTTTGTTTGCATTTCAAACATAAGACGTTCCATTTCTTCCCGATTTGTAAGAAGGCCGTCAAACAAATTTTTTCCTTTTACGAATCGAAGTTCTTGAGTTCCAACCCCAAGTGCACGCAGATATGCCTGATGTTCGAGCATGTCTGATACGTCTCCATCCATGAGATACACAGCTTTGTAAGGAAGAACCTGAGCGCGATCAGGATAATGATTCAGTCCATCGACAACTCCAATGTGAAACCCATCCTCATTGGGTTCACAAAAAACACTTAAATCATCAAACGCAATGCGATGTTCAGACACGAGGAGACCTCCTTTTTTGAAAAGAACATGTGTTCCGAAAATTCGGAGGATACGGAAAATTTTTTTCAATACCCTCTCACTTTCACAACAGAAAAAGCCGTCGAAACATTCGACGGCTTTGGTTTCTATTCTCTATTAATACGAGAGAATCTCCATCACCGTCTTTCTCTTAATCAAAATAATAATGCCAAGAATAATCATTGGTATCACGATCTCAATAATCGAAAGAGAAAGATGTTTGGTGGATTTCAACATACGTATCTATTCTTTTTAGAACATATCATGGCTCTTTTTTGTCCGTCAAGTCTTTACAAAAAAAAAGAGAGCGCGATTAAACGCCCTCAAGAAGTTTTCGTTTGCACTCCTCAACTTTTTGCACAACCCACAGAAGTTCTCTTTCATCACGGGCAAAACATACCCCGTAACAAAATCCTCTGTTCTCGATGGGAAACGCATGAGGAAGAAAGCAAAAAGGAACAAAACCAATTCGTTCTTTTCGGTTAAAAAGAACCTGATGAAAAGACAAAGAGAAATCCCAGAGAGAAATATCATACGGGATCCAGAAGCTTCTCATATCGAACGGAAGGACCATTCCTGTTCCGTACCAAGCGCGAGCAGCCTCAAGAGGATATGTAGCAGCTGTGACGCGCGCATTTACTTCAACCGCGTACACATCTCCTGTTTTCCGATTGCAGATGAAATCCACAGAACCATGTCCAAAATATTTGAACTGATCCCGAACCTGAACGGCAATCACACGTGCTGCTTGAATCATAATCTTCTGCATCTCATCTGGAATCCAGTTGGAAATGAGAAGGGTATTACCGAAATGATGACCTCCCTCATCCACATACTGGCGAGTGACAGGTCCAACATCAAGACAACCATCTTCATGAATAAAAAACTGAACACTTGCATCCAGATCATGTTCATATTGAATCTGAACAACATAATGCGATTCTATTTTTACCACTCCATCTTCTCCATGACCATTTGGGAGAACAACAGGATCACCAGGACGAATGATTCCTTGTTTCAATCCACTCGCGGAATTTGATGCCTTAATTCTTGCAGGACGTCCAAACTCGCGGTGAATCATCTGTACTGCATGAGGCACTTCCTCCGACCGACAAGAAACACCAAATGGCAATCGCGCTTCCGGAAGCGGCATGCAAACGGTTTGAAATGCACCTTTATCATTCGCACGATAACAGACTTCGAAATTGGGAGCATTGAGCACACATCCAGCCTTCTTAACCATCTCACGCAAACGCAATGAGGTACCGGAAAAAGGCTGAATGGTCACTCCGGTAATATCAGAAAAATCAAATTTTACCCGATCAATTTCCGGACCAATTTCCAACGTATTTAAAAGAACCATTTCAGGAGGAAGGTTCATCCGTCCTGGAAGAATCACGGTATCTTGAGACTCGGCAAGCAGGAGTGCTCGTAAAGAGAATTGACCGAGCAAACGACGACTTTCAGGCGTGTGGTCAATGACATCTTCTGTAACATGGCAATAGACTGTCATGAACAATCTCCTTTACCCGTTTGGTTGTGAGTTTCATCCTTTCCTGTGAGCCATCCACGGCATGTGAATGACTCGCATCAAGGGAAACAAAACAGCCACCGGCTAGGGTGGCTATCATTCGAAAACGCAGAATATTATCTGGAATTCACGACAAAACCACCCACTTTTTTAAAAAAGCAGAATCCTCCAAAAAAGAAAGGTGTGTGGCGTCGATTCATAACATGTTTGAGTATATCGAGAAAAAAAAATCTGTCAAATAAAAAAGAGGTCGAGTATGACCTCTTAATGATTACGACCATTGATCTTCCACCCAAGCTTCGCACGTTTACACTTACGAAGCAGTTCCCGAATGGATGTATCCTTCCAATCCACAACCGTCTGATACACGGACGAAGGAAATAAAATCGGGAAATAGACATCAAGCATTTGCTCAAGTCTGTATAAATCATGATTTTCGAGACCGAGAGAAAACTTCTGCGAAAAATAATCCGCAAAAGTAAAAATAATGATTTCATAAGGAAATTTTTGCCAATCCTCAGATGGCATATTCCATAGAATCTCAAATTTTGTGGCTCGAAAATACTCACTTGTATGTGGATTGTTCGGATCCATTTTTGTTTCCGAATCACCTGTTGAATTTGAAGCGTCGAGTCTCATTTTACCTCCAGCGGATGTTACTACTTGCTGAAGTTTATCAATCAATTGATCTCGATACATCAAATCTGAAACAACAAGAGCAAATCCACGACGATCTCGAACATCAAATGGATCTGCTTTTTTCCTATCTTGTCGCTGTTTCAAAATCTTGAGACAAGCACCGAATGTATCCTTATCTCGGTGATGAAACAAGACCCGTCCATCTTGTGTCCCTGCCAAAAGCCGACAAGTCATGGGATTATATCGTTCGTTTGGAAGAAATAATTGACGATTGATTCCAATCTGCGCAACACGATATGCGCGTGTTGGATCATGATATGTCCAGACCTGAATATTTTCACTCCCAGGGAGGAAAAGATGATGTTCAAATAGATGAATCATCCGAGACAGATCCCGACGTACCCGCTCAATCGGATCAATCCGATCAATCCGATCAAGAAACATGGTCAGATCAAAAAATCTTCTTGCTTCAAATCGTTTGCGACATCGCAACGGATCATCCCCTTGAACATCAGCCAATCGAAGAAGATCCTCCATATCCACTGCCAGAGCCACTCGCGATTCAAGAGCGAGTTCTTCTTCCTCAAGTGGCATGGCATAGCGATGAACAAGATTTACAAGCTCTTTTTGGAGTGCATACATTCGCGCATTCAAACGAGCGTGCTGGATCTGATCAAGATCTGAAAGCATTTTCCATCGTTTCCCAAGCCAGACAGGATCATACGATCCATTCCACTGTTCAACGGCCTCCACGTATTCCTGCACGTGACCTCCCTTACCTCTCTCTTTTAAAAAAGAACACCTTTCTTAACTTAAACGAAAAAGAAGAAAACAGTCAACATGTCTTTTTCATTTATAGAAAAAAGAAGAAAAATAAAATAAATATTTACATCATTTGTCAAATAATCTTGACAAAAAAAGAAAAATATAGTTGTTCTTCAACCAATACCATATAGATACAAGGAGATCCCATGAAAAAAATTCTCGCTGCATTATTCTGTTTATCTCTTATTGGATGCGCAGGCGTGGAAACACAGGTCTTAGACCTTAAAACGGATCCAACGAATATTCTTCCTATCTATGTCGAACTAAGTAGCGCAATTTTTCTTCTCCTTGTCTTCTTTGGAGGACGAGGAATCTGGCATGGACTTTTGGAGACAATTCAATATGTAGGGTTAATCTCCCTGGTCACTTGCCCGTTTTACTACATTCTGACAAGGGATGTGAGTGCGGCCGTCGCTATCGGTCTTTCGGGATTCCTAGCCATTGCCGTAACTTATTTTTTAATTCCAAAGACAACACAACAAAATTCCTCGTCAGACAATGAGGAAAAATAAAAATCAAAAACCGCCCTCGCGCAGAGGACGGCTTTTTTCTTTTTTTCTTAAACCCCTTCTCCAAATACGTACCGATCTGTAATTTTTTCGTATTGGAATAATTCTTCGTCTTTGAAAAAACGCTTCACCTCTACTGTTGCATTTTCTACACTATCAGAAGCATGTACTAAATTGGACGGGACGTTCATAGCCAAGTCCGCACGAATGGTTCCAGCATCTGCTTGTCGTGGATTTGTGGATCCGATCAATTTACGAATGGCTTCAATGGCATCAATTCCTTCAAAAACAATCCCAACTACAGGTGTCTGCATCATGAATTCTTTAATACTGGCAAAAAATGGCTTGTCAGCCAAATGGGCATAATGTTCATCCAGCATAGATTCGGTCAAACGAATCAATTTCAACCCCACAATTTTTAATCCTTTGCGCTCAAAACGTCCGATAACTTCTCCAAGCAAATCGCGTTGAAGACCATCTGGTTTAATAAGAACAAGACTGCGTTGTACATTCATAAAATCTCCGAAAAAATAATTTTGCCTTTAATTTATGCTCTTTTTTTTAAAACGGCAAGGGATTGGATTGAATCTCAGGTTCGCCTCCAAAAGAAATGATCAAAATATCACCATCCTGATCTGTGCGCCAAATATGTGTACCTATCTCCTGCAAACGTTTAAGAAGGACGGGATGTGGATGTCCATAATCATTCCCTTCTCCCACAGAAATCACCGTTTCGCGAGGATGAGTCACTTCTAAAAAATGCTGCGAAGTTGATGTTCCACTTCCATGATGAGCGACTTTTAAAATATCAATGGGAACGATCATATCTGCCCATAAATCTTCCTCTTCCTCAAACGGAGCATCTCCGGTCAAAAGAATCGACGTTTCTCCATAAATCAATTCAACGACGATCGAAGCCATATTCAAATTTTCCAACTTTGTTCCTGTAAGCGATTGATCAGGTGCGAGAATACGAAGGGAAATATTTTTTTCCAATGAAATTTCCATTCCGCTGTGAACGAAAATATGATTTGCATTTTCTTCTTTGACGACTTTTGAAAATACTTTATATGTTGGAGAGCTACTCAAGACCCCTGTTTCATAAACCGTCTCGACATCATATCGTTTCAACAGTTCCACAAATCCAGCCAGATGGTCTTCGTGCGGATGTGTAAGAAGAACATCATCAATCGTTCGATCCCAAGGAGACAACACAGATCCAAGTTTATTCAACACTTCTTGATCTGGACCGCTATCAATGAGTACTTGTCGACCCTCAGGAGTCTCCACAAAAATCGCATCTCCTTGACCCACATCAAACACCCACACACGCAATGGATGATGTTCTTCAAATAGGTTTGTTTTTGTTTCAGAAAAAAAGAGAAAGACAGCAAAAAAACACAAACCACTGAGAACGATGGTCATGCGTACATGATTGGAGAAACGTGTTAAACGTCGATGTCTTGTGCGCGAGGGCGATGTGAGAGCCATACAAGAAAAAAAGTGATTCCTCCAGCGCTTGTAATAGCAAACACTTGGGCAAATGGAATCTGTGAGGATGCAAATGGAAGCAATCCAAACCAATGAACCACATGCAAAACAATACTACTTAATCCAATCGCAGGAAGGGCAACAATACTTCCAAGACTGGAAGACAAAAATCCGACCCCAATCGCAAATGAACCGAACAACATCAGATACGGAATCCATGGGAGAATGAGAAGATTTACGATGGGAGCAATAAAAGAAAACGTTCCAAAATTCCAAAGAAGTACAGGGGTTGAAAGTGTGGTCGCGGCAAATGTTGCGGCTAATGAAGTACGTACACCGAATGTTTCTGGAACAAAACGAAACAGAGATTCAAAACGACTCGCAAGCAACACAAGCCCAATAGTTGCCGCAAAAGAAAGTTGAAACCCGACATCATCAAACAAAAGTCGTGGGTTCAAAAGAAGCATCACAACAGCCGTAAGAGCCAAAATATTTCGCATCGATGGTGTGCGCCCCCATCCGGTTCCGAGCATGGCCAAAAGAGCCATGATTCCTGCACGAACAACCGCAGCCGTTGCACCTGCAAGAAAGACATAAATAACAACAAAACCTGCAGCCACAGGAAGAGCCCGTTTCCGACCCAATGAACTCCGCATGAGCCAAAGCAAAAGGAGTTGGGAAAAAATTGCAACATTATATCCGGATGCTGCTGTCACATGCGAAACACCAACTCGCGAAAAATCTCCACGCAAATCTTCGGATAATGTTTGACTCCCTCCAAAAAGCAACCCAGAAACAAATCCTGCATGAGGCTCTGGTAAGACAAGAGCTAAGGTATCCAACATGGTCTGTTTACCCTGTAATAAAAAACGAGAAAAAGAAAAATTTTTTGCAGGACGAATATCAAGCTCCTGTGGATATGAACAAGTTGCAAGAATGCCGCGACTATTCAAAAAACGATCATAACGAAATCCAGGTTTTGATTCGGGAACTTGAATACGACACCGAAAGGCAAGTGTGTCTCCGGTCCAAACGGTTGGATAACGTGGAATACGTACAAGTAATTTTCCAAAAAGCGGTTCATCAGGTGTTTGAATGTTCACGAGTGTCACTTCTTGATTATTTGTACGTACAACCACTTCCCCTTGAATTTTTCCTTTGATCACTGTTTGACGACCACTAAGTTCCAAAAGATTGGGAATACCCGAAGGTGGAAAAGTTTGTCCAAATCGCAACCACCCAATAAGAAACGCAAATAAGATCCACAAAATCATTTTTCCGGTTCGAGAAGGAAAAATAAGAGCAGCAAAAAGAAAAAGATTCGCAAAAATCCAGAAAGGTATTTCAAATATTGGACGGTTCAAAAATGCAGCGAGTACAACCCCTCCAATAAACGAAAGACAAACCACAAAAAAGGATCGTGATGGAGATGCGACGATCCTTTTTACATATTCTCTGAAACCATTAGCCTGATGTTCCCACTCCTTCATATTGAAAGCCAAGTCCTGAGAGGTGCATGTCTGCAAGCAAATTTCGTCCATCAAAAATCAGTGGATTTACCATACGTTCACGCAACGTAGAAAATGAGACATCCCGAAACTCCTGCCAATCAGTGAGAACAACAAGTGCGTCAGCTCCTTCTGCTGCATCCATAGCTGTGGGAGCAAAGACAATATCATCAGAAAGCAATCCATGTGCACGCGTCATGGCAAACGGATCATACACGGAAATTTCAGCACCGCGCGCACATAATCGTTGAATAATATCCAGTGCTGCAGATTCTCGTATATCATCAGTCCCCCCTTTGAATGCAAGCCCCCATGCCGCGATTTTTCTTCCACGTACACTTCCGAGTCTATTTTCTATCTTGCGCAAAAACCAATCACGCTGATGATTATTCACTTCGATCACGGCTCCGAGTAATTTGAAATCATATCCATTCAAACCGGCAAGTTGATGCAGAGCGGAAACATCTTTTGGAAAACAAGATCCGCCATACCCAATCCCCGCTTTCAAAAAAGAAGGTCCAATACGCGGGTCAAGACCAATCGCATGGGCAACGGTTTGAATATCTGCCCCGACTCGTTCTGCAATACAAGCCATCTCATTGATAAAAGAAATTTTTGTGGCCAAAAAGGCGTTTGCGGCATATTTTATCAACTCAGCATTTTCGAGAGTGGTACATATTCGTGTCCCAGGAAGACCTGCATGCAAACGACCCATGACATCGTGAGTCGTATAATTTTCTGCACCAATCACAATGCGGTGTGGGGCAAAAAAATCTTCAAGAGCTTTTCCTTCACTTAAAAACTCAGGGACGGAAGCTACCTGAATACACCGACTTACATTCTCGCGTCCGATTGCAATCATTTTTTCCCGCACACAATCAAGAACTTTTCGATTTGTTCCAACAGGGACTGTGCTCTTGATAGCAACAATCGCTTCATGATCAAGACATTTCCCAATGTCATCTGCCACATGAAAAACCGCTCGCAAATCCACTTCTCCAAACGCGGTCGGAGGCGTGCCAACCGCAATCAAAAAAATCTCTGCCCCGTCTGCTACAGAATACAAATCCGTTGTAAACACAATACGTCCTTGTTCCTGCATCTCGCGTAGTAAATCCCGAAGTCCTGGTTCATAAAAAGGCACTTCACCCAAATCAAGTGCAGCAATTTTTGCTACATCTACATCAACACAAGCCACACGATGGCCGAGTTTTGCATACCCAAGACCTGAAACAAGCCCTACGTATCCGGTTCCAATCACAACAATATTCATAGTAAAAATATGGTAACAAACAAAAGAAAAATGGACAAAAAAATCCGATCATGGAGTCCGGACTTCATGATCGGATATAAGAAGTGAGACCATTAGATCTCCTTTCGTTGAGTAGCAGAAACAGCAAGCATAAGTTCTTTGATACTTTCACTAGCCACTGTTCCTTTTCTGAGCCAAGTGAGACGTGGAGTGTCCTCATCCAAAGACCGAGACTGACTTTTGAGTTTAAAGGTAAATCGATGACCTTTTTTCCAAAAACGAAATTCAGAGACTATTTCTTTTTCAAAAATGGCTTCGACGTCTTTCCACGGAAGATCTTCAGCTTCATCAGTGATTCTCCAAGCCTGTTCCTCAGTCACATGTTCAGGATTCGGTTGTGCAAGAGAGGTCTCTGCTTGAATTTCAAGAAACAAGAAAGCTTCATAAAGCCGTCGAGACACCGCACGATGATAGACACGATCTTTGTTGTTTTTTATACAAACAACAAATCCATTTACATCAGGGAGAATTGAAATCCAAAACTTTCTCTTAAGATATTGTAGAACGTGTTCCATTCCCAACATTTTTGGATCTGACATTTCTCTTTCTCCTTGTTTTTTAAGAGAACAACAGCTCTAAAACTAAAGAAAACTAACCACAAAAATCATTTTTGGTCAAAAAAATCTCTTATCCATGTTTTATAAAACAAATTGTTACAAGAAATTGACAAAAAAATAATTTTATGATAGACTAAATAAACCATTACGTTTTGTTTTTGTGTTCCTGGCCAAACAGGCCACCAACCATCATTGAGAAGGAGGTACCTTGTGGGGTACTCTACAAGTTACGACAATGTTAGATTAGTATCCGGTCCCAACAAAGATGTTGTTCGGGATATGGTCTTCTCGGGGAGCTCATCCCTTTTGAGCTTTCAAGGAATGTATGTTGATCGGGACGACAACCCGATCACTGGCGATATCTTCACATTTGAAGTGAAGATAAACAGAATAGAATTCGAAGACTTCGGAGATGGGTTCCAAGGTTTTTCTTTCGAGGGTCGTGATCCTAAGAAAAAAGATTGGGAATCCAAATTCGAGGGAAGTGTATATTTTGGAGAGCAGTTCGGTGGTCAGACCACCCACACCACGACCGAGCGTGGGTGAATGCCAATCTCACCGCATTCTGCGGGGGGCGAAAAAATCGCTTTCTCGGATGCGGTTTTTTTGTTTGAATTTACATCAGAAGTCTTCCAAATTTGCCCGTTCAAAAAACTCATGATATGCTCCTTTGTCTCGTTCTTTTCAAGGCCAAAAAATTCAGGAGAAACATCATGCAAAAACCGTACATCGGGATTACAGATTTTATGAATGCTTCTCAGATCAAATCCATGTGTGATGTTTTTATTGCCCATGGTGGACTGGGGCTTCAATATCGACTCATGGTCGGAGTGATGATGAGTTACAAAACTCTCCATGAAATACCATCACGATGGAATCGAATATTTCCGAAAAAAGAAGATATTTCAGAAATCTTTGTACCCCACCCAGTACTCATGAACACTCTTCATTATGCTGACTACACAGGAACAGACATCGCATCAAGTTTGGAACAAGCAACGCTTTATGGCAATCCATTCATGAATGCGTTGCAACTCGACATGATTTGGCCTGATCCGGAAATCATCCGAGAGTATAAAGAGAGGCACCCAAACATCGAGATTGTTTTGCAAACAGGAAGAGATGCATTGGAGATCATTCAAAAAGATCCAGAACGATTTGTAAAAAAAATCGATACATATGGAGATGCTCTCGACTTTATTCTTCTGGATTGCAGTATGGGCGAAGGCCGCGGAATGAATGCATCTTTTCTTGCACGTTTTGTCCGTGCGTTAACCGAAGCAAAACCAATGATTGGAATTGCAGCTGCAGGCGGACTCGGACCCGACAGCATACACTTGGTTGAACCGCTTATTCGTGAATTTCCCAGGCTCAGCATTGATGCGCAAGGTCAGATGCGCTCAAGTGGAAATACTATGGATCCAATTGAATGGGATCGGGCAGAAATCTATCTTGAAAAAGCCATTGCCCTTTTTCGGAAACATAAACCACATCCTCTGATATGGTAAAACCGTCGACAATAACTGTTGACGGTTTTTTCTTACAACGGATAAAAATTTGTTTTCAGTAAATTTTGAATAGGAATGAAAAGGGGCTGAGGTAACTCGTTCCAATCAAACCAATCCCATCCGTTACACTTTTCCGGTTCCATGTTTTTTACTTCACCCGCATCATAATCAGACAACATATAAATCGTAATGTAATGTTTCCCTTCCTCTTGAAAAATATCATTTGTTACCGTACCAAAACGAATATTTTTTATCGTGACACCAGTCTCTTCCATTGTTTCACGCACAGCACACATATCCCAAGATTCATTGAATTCCAAATGTCCTCCTGGAAGACTCCAAGAACCTTCTCCATGTGCTCCCTTTCTTTTACCCATGAGAATTTTTCCATCTTTTAAAACAAAAACCCCAACTCCAACCTTTGGTCTTTGATCAAAATCTGTCGTCATATTTTTATTTTACAACCACGTTTAACAAACGTTCTGGAACATACACAATTTTCACAATCTTTTTCCCTTCCACAAACCGCTGCACATTTTGATCAGCTAATGCTCGTTCACTCACTTCTTCTTGAGAAAGTTCTGGAGAAATATGAATGGTTGCACGTAATTTTCCGTTTACTTGAATGGCAATTTCAATCATGTCATCTTTGGCAAGCTCTGGATTACATACAGGCCAGGATTCAACAAAAATAGAGGTTCCATGACCAAGTTGTTCCCAAATTTCTTCCGTCACATGCGGAGCAAATGGAGCAAGCAACTGCAAGAGAATCTCATATTCTTCGCGCGAAATTGTTTCCTGTTCTTGTAACAAATTCGTTGTACTCATGAGTTCTGCCACAGCTGTATTGAATGCAAAAGCTTCTGTATCTTCATCTACTTTTTTTATGGCTTTATGTATACGACGCATGACATCCACATCTGAAACATCTCCTATTTTTTCTTTTAATCCCCACACTTTTTCTAAAAACCTGCGTACACCCACAATTCCTTTTGGATCCCATTGAATGGAATCTGCAAATGGTCCCATAAACATTTCATAGGTACGCATGGCATCCGCTCCATATTCGGTAACAACATCATCTGGGTTAATGACATTTCCACGAGACTTGCTCATTTTTTGTCCATCAGGTCCGAGAATCAACCCAAGACTCGCAAGTTTATGGAATGGTTCTTTGAAATCAATCAGTCCATGTTTGTGAAGCACGTGCGTAAAAAATCGTGCATAGAGTAAATGCATGACTGCATGCTCTGCTCCACCAACATATAAATCCACTGGACACCAATATTTCATCTTTTCCGCATCAGAAAAATAGGTCTCATTTTTTGGATCTGGATATCGCAAAAAATACCAACTCGAATCTACAAATGTATCCATGGTATCTGATTCACGTCGTGCAGATGCGCCACATTTTGGACAACTCACTTCATGAAACGAAACAGATCGCGCAAGTGGGGATTCCCCTGTTGGACGAAAATCTACATCGTCTGGCAACAAGACAGGTAAATCTTTCAGAGGAACCGGAACCATACCACAAGACTCGCACCAAATCACAGGAATAGGTGCGCCCCAATATCGTTGTCGAGATACGAGCCAGTCGCGCAAATGATATTGCGTCACATGCGAACCATGACCTGTAGATGCAAGAGCATCAACGATTTTTCGTTTTGCATCTTCATTTGTGATGCCATTAAACTCCCCTGAATTTACTAAGATTCCAGAACCTCCATACGATTCGTCTGTGGTATGAATTCCCTCCTCGAGCATCATAGAAGCGATAACCTGACGAATGGGAAGTCCGTATTTTTGTGCAAAAAGAAAATCACGTTCATCATGGGCAGGAACCCCCATGACCGCTCCTGTGCCATAGGTCGCGATGACATAATCTGCAATCCAGATAGGAATTTCTTCCCCTGTAAATGGATGGCGTACGACAGCACCAATCGGTGTTCCTGTTTTTTCTCGTTCAAGCATGGTGCGTTCAAGTTCACTCTTTTTACGCGCCTCATCGCGATAGACAACAACTGCATCTCGATAATCCGGATGAGTAAGTGCATCCACAAGTGGATGTTCAGGAGCAAGAACAATGTAACTCACCCCAAACAACGTATCCGGACGTGTGGTAAAAACAGGAATAGAAAATTCTTTTGTCTCTTCTTCTTTTGGATCATCTACATTCGCATGAAATCCATGAAAAGTAATTTCCGCTCCTTCGGAACGACCAATCCAATTGCGTTGCATGGCTTTAATTGATTCTGGCCAATCTAATCCATCAAGTTCTTCTAAAAGCGAATCTGCAAATTTGGTAATGCGAAAAAACCATTGAGACATTTCTTTTTGAATCACAACATTCTTGCATCGTTCGCATGTCCCATTTACAACCTGTTCATTTGCAAGCACAGTCTGACACGCATCACACCAGTTCACAGGAGCACTTGCTCGATAAGCCAAATCTTTTTCAAGCAAAAAAAGAAAAAACCATTGCGTCCATTTGTAATACTCTGGATCACAGGTAGCAATTTCACGCGACCAATCATACGAGAGACTCATGCTTCGAATTTGACGTTTGAATGTTTCAATATTCTTTTTTGTAGTTTCGCGCGGATGAATGCCAACCTTGATTGCGTAATTTTCCGCTGGTAATCCAAAGGCATCCCAACCCATTGGATGAAGAACATTATATCCTTGCATGCGCCGCTTTCGCGAAATCAAATCAGTGGCAATATACCCTTTTGGATGACCAACATGCAGTCCCGCTCCTGAAGGATACGGAAACATATCGAGTGCATAAAACTTTTTGTCTTTTTTTTGCGGATCCTCGGATGCACGCCAAGATTCCCCCCGTTCCCAGCGTTCCTGCCATTTTTTCTCAATGAATTGATGATCGTAAGGCATATAAACAAATGAAACTTTTCCAGCTGATCATAGCAAAAACAAAGAAAAAGAGCGACTAACCCTTTATCTGAACCTTTGACCATTTTTCTTTCCAATTCTTTTTTTCGGTACGCCTACGAAATTCCTCAAGCTTCTTTTTAAAGACAGGAGTCGGACGAATAATCATTTGCAAGAGATCATCTGCTCCATGAGGAGTTTGAAATAAAACTTTTTCAGATTCATCAAGAGTCACAGCAACAGCTGTGGCTGTTTCTGGCCAGTGAGCAATCGCATCCAGCGATGAAACATACGGATCATCTCCATTCACAACATGCATGCGTGCCATATTTTTTACAGACCATTTTCCTGTTGGATAAATATTTTCTAATTGATGTTCATATATTTTTTCCTGATCTTCCAAAAGATTCGCTGGATCAAAATACACAACATCAATATCTCCAGGAGGAACACATCCTTCACCTTGAAGCATATCCCAAATTTTATTTCGAATAAACCCAGCCCCAATCCACCAATCTGGAAGTTGAAGAGTATAAACAGCACGAAGAACCTTCATCATACATTCATCCTCTTCAATAATATGTACAATATCTATTTTCTGCATAAAAAATTTTCATTCACAACAATTATTTTTTATTCAGAATAACAAAAATTGAAAAAATAGTTAGACTCTTGCATCTCATACATTTTTATGATGTACTCGACGCAGTTCTTCTACAAAATCTCATACAAAAGGAACAGGTCATGCCAAATTTCTTTATTTCTGAAGTAGATGAAAAAGGATTAAAACAAACATCCTACACAGTCCTTTGTGAAGATTTAAAAGCCGCCATGATTCATCTCATTCAAAAATATCATAACCAACCTTTCTTTTCACCTATAACATTTTTGGTTGTTGATGAAAAACAGTGTGTATGGAACATCGAACTTTCGCAAGATGATTTCATAATCACCTCTGACCAATCATTGATCCCTGATTGGAAAGAAATTATACAAAAAACGTGGAACAGCTTCCGCAAACAGCACAAAAAAGGCTGGAAGTATGTTGGTGGGGGTGTATGGTTGGGTTAAAAAACGACATTCGAGTCTTTTATTCTCTGACTCGAATTTTTATTTTCCCAAAAGTCGTAAGGATATTTCTATTTGTCGGATCGTGTAAATCAAATCCTCATCACTTTTTCCCTCTTTTCGAAATTTTTGATACGACTCCATCAATGATCTTACATACATCAAAACCTTTTCCATTCGTTCCTCACTCTTTGCTTCAGAATGACTTTTCAAAGAGCCTTCTGTCTCATGAACTTCAGCCCACCTTTGAATCGCCTCATCTATGGACGAACTTATTCTTCTTGCTCGTTCGATAGCTTCAGCAGAGCCAGGTCTACCGTAAACTTTTTTTGTTTCTACGATACGTTTTATTTGAGCAAATGTTCTGTCTAATTGTTCTCCGATCGCTGTTGCAAATTCTGTTGGATCTACATATTGAGTAACGAGAGCAATCCCTTCTGTCCACTCTTTTTCTTTTCTTTGACGCCAGGAAATACCACCTTTTCCATAACCAATCCAATTATGATATCGGAAATCTAAATTTTCTCGTTCTTTTATAAAAGAGGTGAGCTCATCTTGAAGTTGGTGTAATTGTTTTCTCTTTGTCTCAGTCAATCGTCTTTGACCTTCTGTTTTGGAAAGACTTAATTTTTGTTTTTCTTCTTCACTCTTTTTCTCCTCAATTTTTTCCAATACTATTCTCCGTTCTTCTTCAAAACAATGATAGTATGGTTCATTGAATAATGTGACTTCTTCCTTTTTCTTTTCTCTATTTTTCCATAAAACATCCAACAATCTCGTTATTTCTTGTTTGATGTCTCCTTCCTGAAAAAAAGTTTCTATCCTCTCTCTGAATTCAGCAACATAAAATAATTCACCTAAACAATGTTCCATGAATTTTTCTCGCGTCTCTGGGTCAAAACTCGCAACCATTTCTTCTAGGCTTTTCTTATTATCTTCGAAAGATTCGGTGGGTTCTCTTTTGATTTCGGAAATAATTCTTTCTTGAACAGATTTTGGAACTGCTTGAAAAAGTTCCTGGATACTCTCAGGGAATCCTTTCATCTCTTTTAGCTCTATTCGAGCTGTCTTTGGTTCCGTCTCCTTCCCAGAAAAACGAGTAAGACCGTCCATACATGATAAGTCATCCTAAAAATTCATCGAAATAAATCCTCTTTTTTTATCTTCGCTATGGCAAAAAGATAGATAATTTCCAAAATTCCAGCTGTGTTTAAAAGAAGGAGAGCTATAAACCACCGTGGTTCTTTTCGTTTTGCCGCATGCCAAAGAGCCAGACCTCTCCAAAAAAAAGACCAAAGGATAAGAAGGACGAATGTAAACGACATACCTCCGCCGAATCCTAATCCCCATTGTTCAAATCCGTACATCATAGTGTGATATTTATAAATAATACCTTTATTATAGACGATTTTGCTCTTTAAACAAAAATATTCCACACTATGTTCGCAGTCTTTATTCCATCGACCCATTAAAAATTTATAATCAAATATTATGAATGAACTGAAACTCGGAAAGTATGGACATTACAAAGGCAAGGAATACGAAGTTATTGGTTTTGCTAGACATAGTGAAACATTGGAAGAATTAGTAATTTACAAAGCACTTTATCATTCTGAAGAATTTGGGGAAAATGCTTTATGGGCAAGACCAAAAAGTATATTCCTTGAAACGGTAAATATTGAGGGCAAAGAAATTCCTCGTTTTAAATATATTGGATAAATAAAAGCGAGTTGATAGTGCTTTTCTCCGCTAGCATTCCAAAAACTTTTAATATATTTGAGTATGCAAAATAACAACAACATCGATTTACGAAAAACATTTGATGAAGAAGCTCAGCTATACGATTTAATTAGGCCTCATTATCCTGCTGAACTTTTCGATACTATCGTTAAAACAGCCGATTTACAACCAGACTCGAAACTTGTGGAAATTGGACCCGGTACAGGCCAAGCAACAATACCCTTTGCTGAACGTGGTTATGAAATAATTGGTATTGAATTGGGATCCGCCCTTGCTGATGTCGCAAGTAAAAATACTGAAAAATATAATAAGGTAAAAATAATGACAGGAGCTTTTGAAGATGTTGAATTGCCACAGTCGACTTTTGATTTAGTTTATTCCGCAACTGCATTTCATTGGATAAAACCAGAAATTAAATTTAGTAGACCTCACAAACTTTTGAAAAATGGTGGCTATTTGGCCATCATAAACACCTGTCATGTTTCCGACGAAAAAGGAGACGAGTTTCTTTTAGCCTCACAGCCTATTTACAAACAGTATAAGCCAGGAGGAACATATGATGAAAATTTAAAATTCAGCCGTACATCAGAATTATCAACAGATAAAGTTGACGAAGAACTTTTTAAACAAGTTTTCTTCCAAGCCTTTCCGCTTGCGATTCAATACACCGCCAAAGAATATACTCAGTTGCTCAGTACTTACTCACCCCAAATTTCAATGGAATCGCAAAGTCGCGCAAATTTTATGACCGCAATTGAACAATTGATCAATGAAGAGTTCAACGGAAGCATAATGAAACATTTTGCAATAACATTAACAATGGCGAAAAAAAAATAATCGCAAATAAGACTGATTTTCTAAACTAATAATCCTATGACCAATGAAAAAATGGGGAATGAGTCACTCGAAATAAAACCAAAATCAACACCGAAAGCAATAAAAATTATGGAAGATGTTGCTACAAGATTCCGCATGTTGATCAATGAATCCGATGAAGCACTTAACCGTCGGAACAGAGAAGAGTATATATCCAAAAGTAGAGAGTCTGCCAACTTACTTATAGGATTATCGGATCAACTAAAAGAGGCTGTTAATGACTTAGATGAAAACACTAAATACTCTGTAATAAGACAAGTGGAGACGTTTGCATCAGTCGCTAAAAGATTATTAGATTCTCATAGCTTTGCTGGTATGAGTGCCATTCTTAATACTAAAGGAGATAGAATAGACGATAGAAATGATCTCGAAAAATTAATCGATAAACTTAGGCAACGAAATTAATGATTTTTTCATTACATCATATAACAACGTGTACGTGACTCGATTAAGGCCTCCGCCTATATATGGCGCAATGATAAAAAACATCTAACCTTACTTATGCGTATACAGCATTTATTTTTTCTAGGTGCACTAGGTCTTGTATTGACCGGTGCTGGTTGTCTCAACACCGACCAACAACCAAGTGAACAAGCTATCTCCTATGTCACCTACAGCAATCAGGAGACTAATATTTCTTTCGATGTTCCTACCGGCTCAACACTGCGTGATGGAGTAAATGGTTTTGAGGATGTGTGGAAATTCCAATACGAGGAGGATAGCTACGTCGTCTCATTCAACCAATTCAAGGAAGGTGCGGCAATCTATGCGGGTTGGGATGACCCTAGACCAACTGGAGCACCAGAAGTACAAGTGGAACGACTCGACAGTAAAACTATCTATTCATTAAAAGGTATGGCATCTACTGAGGTGTATTTCACCAACGAGACGCCCACAATAAGCATCAGTGTTTCAAAGTATGAGGGAGAGGGGTTAAACGGAGAAGTGTCCTCAAGCGAAGATGCAGTTTTCCAGCACCTTGTCGATTCGATGAAAATGGACGATGAAAAGGTATTTTAATGGCCGGTGAAAAAACTGAAACAAAGTTTCCAATGCGGAGTCATTTTATTATTGGACACATCCCTATCGGTCGCCTCACTTACGTCAGTAAGTGCGTTGCACGATAAGAAATTGTCCTGGCGGTGGCAATGTCCCGATGTTTGAACCGAAAAGGTGGTTCAAATTCAAGGATATTGATAAAAGTATACAGGAATTAAGGCGTATCTTCAAGATCCACCCTGAATGGTTTGAGACACCAAAACCAAAGTCAGATAAAGGAAAAAATGAGGTGGATTATTTTGGAGTATAAACATATTCTTTTTTTACTTTTGCATACAAATTTTTCTGAAAAGCAAAGAATATTGAACGAATACTATCTACGCTTCCAAGCGATTGTTCTGCGTTTGCAATTGCGTGATATTTCAAATTGAGCAATACCGGTAATTTTTCTTCGTCCAGCTCCTCAACTCCTTTTTCTTCGTATTTAGACAATACAAAATCCAAAAATTCTTTTTGCTTTTCATCTAGTCCTTTAAAGATTTTGTCTTTTGATTGCTCCACTCTTTGTGTTCTTGAGATTGGCTGTGTTAAAAATGATACATAAGTCAAAACATCAAAAAGATCGCTTTGCTCGGCATCAATCATCTTTTGCAGTGTTTCCAATTCGTCTTTGCCAAAACCTTTTTCAGCAATACTATCCAAAAATGCTTTTCTGGTCGTTGGATTTGACCAAATTTTTCGGAGTTCTTCTTCGCTCTTGAAAAATTCCGGCATAGCTCCAAACATATTATCCATAAACTCTTGAATCGAAATTGGTTTTCCGTCCGCGCTATAAAATGAAGTCGAAATCATGTGTTGAATTTCACGCTCTTTTCCATCACGCAATTTTATTTTCAGTTTTTTCTTTGGTGGATTCTCACACTCGCAAGGGTCTTTTCCGCAAACAGGGCATATTTTGGGCGGTTTTTCGCATACACAAGGGCTTTGTCCGCAAACATTACAAACGCGCGGTGGTTTTACTTCGCAAATACAAGGATTTTGACCGCATTTTGAGCAGGCTTCCTCTATTGGCTCGCCGTCCCATTCTGGATCAGAAAAATGTTTATACGCGTCCACAAAATCATAAATGGTAAAATATTCCTTGCCGTCAAAAAGCCTCGTTCCGCGACCGATAATCTGCTTAAATTCAATCATAGAATTAACCGGTCTCATCAAAACAATATTGCGGATATTTCGCGCGTCCACGCCGGTAGAAAGTTTTTGCGAAGTTGTTAAAATAGTGGGGATTGTTTTTTCATTGTCCTGAAATTCGCGCAGAAATTGTTCTCCGCGCGCGCCATCGTTGGCAGTTACTCGGACGCAATAATTCGGATCTTTGCTTTCTTTCATCTGATTTACTAAATCACGAACCGCCAAAGCATGATTTTGCGTAGCACAGAAAATGATCGTTTTTTCATTTTGATTTATTTCATCCAAAATAATTCGCACCCTTTTGGCTTCGCGTTCTTTGATAACAATAATTTTGTTGAAATCCGGCTCTTCATAGATTTTGCCTTCTTCTACTTCACCCTCAATAATCTGGTCGTCCGAGGTATAAACATAATCGTCCAGCGTAGTTTTAATCCTTTTGACTTTAAAAGGTGTCAAAAATCCATCATTTACGCCCTCTTTGAGCGAATAAGTATAAATCGGTTTGCCAAAATATCGGTAAGTATCCACATTGTCTTGTCGTCTTGGTGTGGCAGTAAGACCGAGTTGAACAGCGGGAGAAAAATAATCTAAAATACCGCGCCAGTTGCTTTCGTCGTTCGCACCACCTCGATGACACTCGTCAATAATAATAAAGTCAAAAAAGTCTGCCGGATAATCGCCAAAATACGGCGTTCCGTCCGGACCGCTCATAAAAGTTTGAAAGATTGTAAAATAAACACTTCCGCTCATCGGCACTCCGCCCTTTTTGCGAATATCCAGCGGGTTGATTCGTACCAGCGCATCTTTATCAAAAGCAGAAAATGCATTGAACGCTTGATCGGCTAAAATATTTCTATCTGCCAAAAATAAAATTCGCGGTCTTCGCGCGCCATCTCGTTTCAAATTCCAGCGAGTTTGAAAAAGTTTCCACGCTATTTGAAAAGCCACGGCGGTTTTTCCGGTTCCGGTCGCCATTGTTAAAAGTAGTCTGTCTTTTTCTTCAGCCACTGCATTTAAAACATTATTGATGGCAATTTCTTGATAATAACGTTTGCCATATTCGCCTTCATTTGGGACACTCGCAAATTTTTCTTTCCATTCGTTCCAGTCTGCAAAAGTTTTGTTCCAAAGTTCGTCAGGGGTTGGGAAATCGGCAATCTCGCCTTCCTCGCCGGTTTTCATGGATATGGCATAAATCTCTCTGCCGTTGGTAGCGTATGTATAATCAATATGCAATTTTTCGGCATACGCTTTTGCTTGCACCACTCCTTCGGTGACAGACAAACTCTCCGCTTTGGCTTCTATCACGCCAATCTTTTGATTTTTATATACCAAAATATAGTCGGCAATCTCCGGCTTACTTCTTGTTCCCCCTGTTTGGATTTTGCCGTCAGTAATGCGAAATTCGCGCAGAACTTTTGACCCTTCGACATCACCCCAACCACTCGCTTTGAGTTTTGGATCAATATATTCGGCCCTTGTTTCTGCTTCGTTCATAAAATTAATTCTTATCTATGAAAATATCCAAATATTTTCTATACACATAAGATTGACCATATTTTTTGTCTTTATCTTTTGGAGTAAGAATTCCTTTCTGGATAAATCGATCAATGACAGTTTGCGCTCCGGCACGGGTAAATCCAGTCCATTTTTGAACAATGGCATTATTTATAATCGGCTGACCATATAATTTTGGCAAAACCACTATCGCGCTTTCAGATGCTCTTTTTCCAAAAGTTTGAATTTTTCTCATATCTTCCTCACGCAAGGTCGTAATTTTACCTACAATATCAATTGCTTCATTTGCTATCTCAATCACACCATCCAAGAAAAATTCTATCCATTCCGAAACATCTACCTCTTCACCTTGATAGGAGGCCAATTTTTCATAGTAAATTTTTTGATGTTTTTTAAAATAAGAAGATAGAAATAAGACCGGTTTTTCCAAAAATCCTTCTTTCCATAAATAAAAAATGATTAACATTCTCCCTGTTCTTCCGTTACCGTCTAAAAATGGATGAATCGTTTCAAATTGAGCATGGATAAGACCCGCTTTTATTGCAGTGGGAGTTGAGTCTTCTTTATTAAAGAATAATTCAAAATCATTCAAGGCTTTGTGCATTTCATCTACTGGCGGAGGAACAAAACGAGCATTATCTGGCCGCGTGCCGCCTATCCAGTTTTGGCTTTTTCGAAATTCTCCAGGATCAGAAAAATGTGTTGCTCGCGCTTTTTGCATTAATTTTCCATGAAGTTCTCTGACAAATCTTAATGCCATCGGGAAATTATCTGCCGTGATTCTTTTTATTCCATAATTAAGAGCGTTTATATAATGCAAAATGTCATCAACATCTTCTGGAGGATTATCATTAATTTTTACTTCTGCTTCTATCGCGTCAATCATTGTTGCCCTTGTTCCTTCAATTTGACTGGAAGAAGTGGCATCTTTTCGTAGGTACATAAGCAGGAAAAAATCTGCATCAGGAAGAAGCTTTGTAATGCCATCTAATTTACCAAGAAGACGAGTAGCCTCATTGTTCTTTTTGAGAATTTTGGGATCAAAATCAAAACCGGCCTTTGGTGGAAAAGAATTGGGAATAAAAGCCTTAAAGCCTTCTTTTTGTTGAATATTCTTCCCTATTTCAACTTTTGGCATAACTTGTATCTATCTTATTTATAATGTATACAAAGTATACCAGTTTGTATCTTTTAAGTCAAACAATATATACAAACTTATAATTCCCCATTAAAGGCACGTTTCAAGACTGATTTTTTCAGTTCATCCAAATCCGCCAGCTTTTGCTTATAAATCGCTTCTAGCTTTTTGGTTTCGGCAGAAAGAGCATCAAGTTTGGCGACGATGGATTTTTGTTCGTCTAATTTTGGTAATTGAATTTTAAAATCTCTTAAATATCCTAAACCAACAAATTTTTGAGTTGTTCCCTTGGCTTCACTCATTATTTTATCAATAACAAATTTTGAATCTAAAAAGTACTTAAGAAAATAGCTGTTTTGTTCTTTTGGTATTTTAAATAGAGCAACATTTTTTATAGCAAAGTCTGGTTCTGTCTTAATCACAACAGGACTGCCGATTGTTCCAATCATTGCAAACAAGATGTCTCCTTTGTGCACTTTGCTTCGTTCATTAATTTTATCGTAATCCTTTTCTGAGATGTACTTGATTTTTTGATAATCTAATTCATCTCTTTTGAGATTTTTTGAAGTAATCAAAGCATATCCTACTTTCTGATATTTAGGCGAATCATGCGTTCCGTCACGGACATCGTAAACATCGCCCAATCTTTTTTTCTCCCAATCCTTGCCCGGATTCGCAAAAACACTCTGCAAATATGATTCAAAAAGTTCTTTGGCATTTTGGAGATTTTTTTCCGCATTTTCTTTCGCTTTCGCTGTATCCTCAAAAACCTCATCCAAAATCTTCACAATGCGGTGTTGTTCGGGGAGAGACGGAAACGAAACATCTATTTCTTTTAATAAACGATAGTGTCTGGCATATCCTAAACTTTTTAAATCAACACTTTGTAAAAAGAAGTAAAAAAACCTTGAATCTAAAATTTCTTTTGGTTGTAATATTTTTACGCCATCAGCACCTAAAACAAAGTCAAAGTCCACATACTTTAAAACTTGAGTGTGATCACCAAAAATCACAACTGGCTTTTTGCATTTGAATAAATCTTTTTTGTCATCCCAATATCCGTTTATATCTTCTGACTCTTGAGAAATAATAGGAAAAAGTCCAGATTTCAAAAAATCTTTTCTTTGGATTTTGCTTGTATAGACAACTTTATCTAAACAATCCTCAAAATTTTTTGTTTGCCAGTTAGTTTTCATTTATTTTATTATCAATTATATCCAATAGCTTGACAAATTCCTGTGTATCAAGAAAGTAGTTAGGATAAAGTTTTTTAAGATTATCCATGTCATCAACCGAAACCAACACAATCTCTATATTTTTGTTATTAAGATATTTCTTTTCTAATTCAGAATATTCATTGTTTGCTTGATCAAGCTTTGACTCTGAATATCTTCGCACACTAAGGGTTTTATCTTTAAAATTTAAGGAAATTAGATAATATTTACCTTTCTCCTGTTTACTTTCTTGTGCTGAGATTTGCGTTACAATAGAAAAACCTCGTAATTTGTCTCTTAATTTTAATACATTTATTCTCGCTGAAGTTGTTTTAAATAAATCTTCATTGAATTCATTATTCTCAATTAAAATAAAAACTTTGCTAATCTCTTTAAATAACTCAAGTAATTCAGCGTCACCAAAACTTTGTTTAAGTGGTTGTCTAAGGTAAGTGCCGATTACTTCAACGGCAGTAGCCCACGCATGGTGAATTTTTGTTCTTAATTGAACTTCAATGCGACACTGTGCATTTAGAGGAACTTTTTTATCATACTTGTATATCAAATGTATACTCCGATAGCCACTTTCTTTTGGAAACTTTACATAGTCTGTTTCTTTCAAAAAGGTGGATTTAAAAGCTATTTGATTTTCTCCCTTTCTTATAGAGTCTCGTAATTTATATAGTTGTTGTAAGTCCGAGACAACGGCTCTGAGACCACCCACATCTTGCATCTGAGACAAAGACATGTTCTTTTGAATTTTCAATTTATTCACAATAGAAGGGGCTCTTTTTAATCTTTGTGATATTAGAAGATCTCCTGAAATGTTTTTTGCCTTCCTATTTAATGACATCCTGAAAACAATAAGTGGATGGTTGTGTACTGATCTAAAGTTTTCAAGTATTTCAATTGCCTGATCTTGATTGATTTTTAAATCTGGTATTCCAGCCAGAACATTTCCAGCTTTATCTATATCATTCTTTGAATGCTTTAGTGTTGCTTTCATAATAATTTTTTAATGTTATCCAAAATCTCCCCGTTCTCCCCATCCAACTTCCTCATCTCCTCCAAAATCTCTTTTGACTCTCTTAAAACCACCTCGTCATTTTTATTCGGATTTTTTACCGATAAATCAAAAGTATTTTGATCAACATTTTTCACATCTATTGACCATGAATTTGTGCTGTCCGCCTTAGTTTTTTGTAACTCCACAAATTCCACCAAATCGTTTTCGTTTAAAGGATTACCCTTGCCGAGATTACGCGTGAGATTAAGTTGATAAAACCAAACCTTTTTCGTTGGCGCGCCTTTTTCAAAAAATAAAACAACAGTTTTTACTCCCGCGCCTTGAAAGGCGCCTCCGGGCAAATCCAAAACCGTGTGCAGATTGCAATTTTCCAAAAGCAATTTTCGCAAACTGACTGAAGCGTTGTCGGTGTTGGAAAGAAAAGTATTTTTAATAACAATACCCGCTCGCCCACCAGCTTTGAGAATTTTGATGAAATGTTGCAAAAACAGAAAGGCGGATTGGCGATGACGAGATCATAACGGTCTTTTTCTTGAATATCCGCCAAGTTTTCCGACAAAGTATTTTTATGTTTTATATTCGGCGTTTCTATGCCATGCAAAATCATATTCATCACACCGATAATATATGGCAAAGTGATTTTTTCTTTGCCAAAGAAAGTTTTTGTTTGCAAAACATCCCATTCTTTGGAACTTAATTTTTCGCGCTGCTCTGTCAAATAATTAAAGGCCTCCACCAAAAATCCAGCACTTCCACAAGCTCCGTCATAAATAGTTTCGCCAAGATTTGGATCAACAACTTTGACAATCGTTTTAATCAGCGGACGAGGGGTATAATATTGCCCACCATCACGACCAGCATTGCCCATGTTTTGTATTTTGCTTTCATAGAGATGGGAAAGCTCGTGTTTTTCTTCGTTAGTTTGAAAATGAAGTTTATCCACGATGTCCAAAATATTTCGCAAGGAATACCCACTCTGAATCTTATTTTTGAGCTCATGAAAAATTTCTCCAATTTTATTTTCAATAGTGTTGGAATCTTCAACTCTAAATTTTTTCAAATACGGAAAAAGCTTGTTATTAACAAAATCTTTCAAATCGTCACCATCCATCGCTTTATGATGATCAATTTTTCCGTCAGCAGTCTTGGGACATGCCCATACTTGCCAGCGGAATTCAGGCGATAGAATATATTTGTATTTTTTCCCAGCCAAGCGCGCGCTTTTTTCTTTGTCTTTTTCCAAATCATCCAGATATTTCAAAAACAAAATCCACGAAGTCTGCTCAATATAATCAAGGGCACTCCCAGCATTATCCGCCCGCAAGATATCATCAATATTTTTTAATGCTTGTTCAAACATATTTTTATTTTATTAAATCCTCAACTTTAACATCTAAAGCCTTTGCGATTTTTTGCAAAGTTTCAATGGTGGGATTTTGATTTTCGTTGAGTTCTAACTTGGCAATAGTATTCAAAGAAATATCTGCCAATTTAGAAAGTCTATCTTGCGAGATGCCTCTTTGTTCTCTTAATTTGCGAATGTTTTTACTGATGGTAGACATAATTTATCTTTACTAAAATAGATTGATTATATTATGTACCTTATTCAAAAAAATACAAAAAACCGACTTCTCTAAGAAATCGGCTTTTTATTGTCCAAAAACCCTTATTTTGCTTCGGTTCAAAGTTGGTAATATGGCGGGCCACTCGAGTTCAGTACCAAATTTAGGCGAAGTTTTGAAGGGGTTTTGAAAGGTTTGTCCATTAGCGAATTTGAGGCAAGTAAGTCGGGCGGGCTACTTACTTACCTTCTTTCACAACTTTATAGTGAAGTTGAATTTCATTTTCAGACAACGTCCTCTGTCCAAGTAGCTTCAGATTGCGTTCAAAATCTTGACCTTTAAAAAGAGGAATGCCCTTGCCGATGACCACTGGTTCAATGTCGATATACATTTCATCTATAAGATTGTCGGCGAGAAATGACGCATTAAGAATTCCACCACCCGCAACAATCACTTCCGGAAAGTCGGACAAAACTTCAATGGCTTCTTGCGGCGTGCGAGCAACGATATGTCGTGAGTCGATCAGTTCAACGTCATTATGTGACACGACAACCAACTTGGCATTTTTGAATTCTTGAAACTCCGGCTGTTTGGTAAGGATGTAATATGTTCTTCTGCCTACAATGAGACACCCGGCCTCACGCACAATTGTGCAGTAGCTATCCGCCTCTTCTTTGGTGAGCCAGCTTGTCTCGTCGTCCGTTCCGGCAATCATTCCGTTCGCAGTGATGGCAATGTAGAGAATGACTTTCATACGTTCATAACTTTAGCATAACAAAACAACCCAGCGAAGGGTTGTTTTGTCTTGGATCAAGCCACATCGGTCGCCCCGCTCGCCCTGAGGCACTTGGGTCTTCCGATACGACGTAATCCTGGCGGTGTACGCGGGTTAAGTACCAAGATTATAGGGCTCTTTCAAGAGGTTTTCAACGATATTGGTTTGGGCATTTTTGAGGCATGTGGGTCGCGAAGTTTCAGTAAAAAATGGTCAGCACGCGCCACCAAGAATAATTATTTCTGCCACTCAAATTGTTTACCACCCTTGCGTAACAAAAGTGCTGTTGAGGGCAGCACCTCATTTCTTAAAACCATAGCCAAAGCGGATTTAATACCAAACACACACCGATCATCCGGAAGCTCAGCAATGTCTTCATTAGTCATCCATTGTGCAGTTATTCCCTCCTCTAGCACCACGACAGCATCAGCTGCCACACGAACAGAAAAATACATAAGCACCGAATGATTTCGATCCCAGGTGTTTACAACTAGTTGCAAAAATGACATCGGTTCGCATACCATTCCAGTTTCTTCCAGTACTTCGCGAAGCAGTGCATCAATAGGAGTCTCACCCGGTTCAATGTGACCACCCGGCAAATTATATTTTAATTCTCCAACATCGTTTTTTTCTTCAAATACAAGGGCACGATCATCACGAATAATAATGGCGCTCGAAATTAATTTTCCAGTTTCAATTGAAGGCATAAAAATTGTCCTGGCGGAGAGAGAGGGATTCGAACCCTCGCGCCGGGAAAACCCCGACCTACAGGTTTAGCAAACCCGCCCCTTCAGCCTCTTGGGTACCTCTCCATATATTTTCACCTTTCAAATAACCGAATACTTTTGCTATTTTTCCTCTTCCAACACCACTTTTCAAATACAATTCTCTTTTTCGAGCTTGAGTATACGTTTCAAAATGTTCAACGCAGACAACTTTCCAAGGACTTCCAAACTTTGTCGATTTTACTCTTCCTTCATTATGACGTTTCAAACGGGATTCAACAGTATTTTCTCTAGAAGAACCAATATAAAATCGATTTATTTTTGGACTAAACAGAAGATATATCAAAGACATACGATTCTTTCTGTAAGTAAACTCGCCCCTTTCCGCCTCCGTTTCTCTCCGGCGGACCCGCAGCCTCTTGGGTACCTCTCCGCGCGCAAAAAGCATATCGGAAACAAGCAAAGGAAGCAAGCCTCAAAGGTTATTCCCCTCCGCGACGGGCAAGAACAAACCCACAAACTTGTTCTGCCCCGGCTTGTTTCAGAATCTGAGCGGCTGCATCCATGGTTGCCCCGCTTGTCAAAACATCGTCGCATAAAATAACCCGAGATGGAATTGGATGTTTTATGACCTGAAAGATACCATCCATATCTCCAACTTGACGTTCTCTTGCATCTCGCTGTGCTTGTGGGTCTGTCCATTCCGCACGTTCCAATAAATCGACAACAGGAAATTTCGTTGCCTCTCCAACCAAATGAGCAATTCGTTCCGCTTGATCAAAGCCTCGCTCTCGCCGACGTGATACATGAAGCGGAACAAAAGAAACAACCCATGTATCTCCGAAAAAAATATTTTCTATAGACATTTTTCGCATCCATTCCGGAAACAGCTTCCATGGAGCTGGATCATCTGTATATTTTGCGGCTCGAATCGCTTCTCGAAGAACTGAATCGTGGTACCATCCAAGAGACAAACATCTATCCAAAGCAACCAAAGTACGACAAGATTCACATGTTAATGAACCCAAAGATTTTTTACGACAAAACGGACAAGTATCTCCTGTCCGTTTTGGTGTATACGATTCTTTGCATATCTCACACATGGTATTTCCTTCTTGCTTGCATTGAAGACAAAAACAAGGAAACAACCAATCTGCAATCGTGTCACACACTATTCCCAAGCAGCTCCGTCGACCTTCCATATACCCTGTTCTTTCACAAACAAAAGTGAAAGATATTGATAACGCACTTGAACATTTTGGATACTTTTCGTTGCCTCTTCTCGCTGAGTATTCACAGTTGCTTTTGCTGTTCCTCCTGTTTCATCCATCAAATCCATTTTTACAGAAAGAACATGAGTGGTAATTCCATAATAATGATCAGGAACTTGAGCGGTTGCAATCGTTTGTTCCGTTTCCGCACGGAATGTTGCACTCATTAAATCAAGAACATCATATAAGTTAGCAAAATCACTTTCATTGGAATAGCTTCCATACCGTTCCGTAAATGTCTGTGCGAGATTTTGCAAAGAAATTTCTGAAGAAGTCTGTTCTGTATTGAGATAAAGTGGCAGAGCTTTTTCTTCCGTATTTCGAGGTTTAGCTACCGGAATCTGTTCTTGAACAACAGGAGGAGTCACGACAGAAGCTGCGGATTTTTTTTGTCTAGACAAAAACCAAAAAAGAAAAAAAAGAAGTAATAAAAGAAAAATGACTCCCAGTGCAATCACAATTTTTTTCTTTCGTGTCATAAAAATATCTGTTTAAAACTTCTCTTGTTATCCAGCCAGCTCTCGACGAATACGATCCGCTTCTTCTTGACCTTGTTCCTCTTTTGTTAAAAACTCCGCTGCCGCACTTGCCGCTGCTGCCGTTTGAACTGCAAGAGCTTCTTGTTCTCCTTGTTCTGTGTCAGAAGGTGTTTCTAAATCTATCTCCGGAACCTCGACAAGGGCTTCTTGCTCCTCTCGATTGGCAAGCTGTTTTTCAAAATCTTTACGTGCTTTTTCAATGTCCAATAATTGCTGTGGATTCGTAGTAACAATTTGATCTTCTGCATAGGACGCAACCACTTTAATGGCTACATGCTTCTGTCCGGCAAAAAACAATCCTTCCCCTATCCCAGATTCAAGCAATAAATATTTTTCTCCGTCTGTTAGGTTAAACGTTTTTTGAACAAGATCTACACCTGCCGGAGACTGTTTAAACAATAATTGAATCGATGAGTTGGTCACAATAGCCTGACCGTATGGAGAGCGAAGAAAATCATTCACATCCTGTGTGATTGTTGTGACCCCAAGAAAATATTTACGGCAGCGTTTCACAAGCGCAAAAATGAATTTAGCCGAATCCTCGTGCTGCATGAGCCACCACGCTTCATCAATCACCAAAATACGTTTCTTGCGTTCAGAGCGCACCACATTCCAGATATAGTTCACGATCGTATAAATAGCCATTGGACGCAATTCATCTTCAAGATCGCGAACGGAAAAAATCACAAGTTGATTATGCATTTCAACGGTTGTGGGAGAATTCAAAAGACCAGCAAATGTTCCATCTGTATATTTATGAAGACGTGCAACCAAATCTTCCGCGCCTTCCATTCCTTCCAAAACATCTTGAAAATCACTGAGAATTGGAGGTTCGACATCAACAAGGGTTGCAATATCTGCGGTAATATCTTTTTTCGCATACGCTTCGATAAGCGCTCGATCTAAAATGGAATCTTCTTCTGGTGTAAATCCAACTACTCCTGCCTCCCCAAGCGGCTTTCCAATCATGATACGCAGAAGACCTTTTAGAGTAATAATAGCACTGCGGATGACATCTTCCACACGCACCTCTTCTCCTTTTGGACGCGGCAAATCAAATGGATTGATTTTTGACTGACTGGCAAGAGAAACATTGATATAGGTCCCTCCGACTGCTTCAGAAAGATGTTTATATTCCATCTCCGGATCAATCACAATCACGTCAATTCCCATCATGAGACTTCGTAAAATTTCGAGTTTCACGGCATACGATTTTCCTGCACCAGAAGTGGCAAATACAACGGAATTCGCATTTTGCAAACTAAAACGATCAAAAAGAATCAGGGAATTATTATGACGGTTGATTCCATACAGAATACCGTGATCAGAGGTAAGATCCGAAGAAATAAAAGGGAATGAAGCGGCAATGGGCGACGTGTTCATGTTGTAGGTAATCATGAGTTCGTCATTGCAGAGTGGCATGGTGGAATTGAACCCTTGTTCAGCTTGATAATATCCTTTTTTTGTATAAATCAATTTGCTGCCAAACATGCTTTCGAGATCGCCTGTCAATCGTTCCAACTCTTCCTGATTTTTTGCGTAGATCGTGATGTAAAAAGCAAATTGAAAAAAATGTTCAATGCCTTGGGTCAATGCATCGCGCAATTCTTCAATGTCACGAAGCGCTGTCTCTCGAAGCGGATCGCGCGGTTTCCCTTTTTCCGCATCGGTCATAATTCCAGCCTCAAGATATCCCACGCGTTTTTGAAGCTGTTTTAAAATAACATTCGACTTCACCGGATAAAAATACATGGCAACATCGAATGTTTTATTTAAATTGATAAGAGGAGCAGACCATCCAAGACCAATGTAACGAGGATACGTAATAACAAATAATGTCCGTACGTATATACCGGAAAGAATCAGATGATTTGGAGAAACGTCAAAAGAGGCCGGAGAAATAATATCCCGAACCGTCACAACTCCACGACGATAAATACGTTCTTCTTCCAACGCAATACGTTCAACGGCTAATTTCTCCTGCGCCGGTTTTGGAGCCTTTGGCGGTTCCAATGGCGCCGCAGGAGTTGTTTTTCCTAATTGTCCAATCTCAATTGGCATAATATATTACGTTTCGTAACGGACTTTAGACAGATCTGATAATTTTTCTGTTTCGAAGACATCAGGATTGTAACAAGTATAATACAGTTCAATCAGACTTTGTGTATCAAGCAACACCCCGGTCACACTCATACTATTTAATTGAGAACGAATATTTTCTACTCGTTTCAAAAGCTCTTCCCGCCGCTCTCGAAATTGTGTTTCCTTCAATCGAATTCCCAGCGCAGGAGAAACCGCTCCGGAAAATCGCGTCCAAAAATTTTTTCGCTTATCTGTGCCTGGATCAAATGGAACGATCACATAAAACTTTTTCTGCATGATTTCTCCAAGCTGAACAAGTTCTTGGACAAATGTCCGGTAATCAGCAATTTGTACGCGTAACAATTCATTTTCTGTCTTCTTTTCCTGTTCTCCAAGTTCCTCGAGATACGGGTCAATATTCATTTTCCGCGACTGAATGACAATTTGGATCGGATATTCCAATCCATTCAAAAAAGCCGTATATGCCTGAACAATCGCTTCTTGTTCATCAACAGATTTCAAGGCAAAATTTATGCTCGCAGCTAACAAAACAGCACGTAATGTTCCATCTTTTAAAATCACAACATCATCGCGAATTTCTGCAATATCAAGATATCGCTGGGTTGCGGGACCTGGTTTTGGTTTTGCTAATGTCTTGCTTTCCATATCTTCGATACTAATCTTCGTCTTCAGGTCGATACACTCCTCCTGTGTTCACGACAAGCGTTAATTCCTGAAGTCGCGAAGTCGTCATAGGTGCTTTGCGAATAAAAGGAGAAAGAACAACAGGGGCTGCTTCTCCAAGATGAAGACGTAATTCCTCATCGGTAAGTTGTTTATCCCAAATGCGTAACTTAGGTTTGCGAAATGACTGAATGATATTCAGAAGAAAAAAATGAAACGGCATGCCGTTCACCTTCGTAAGAGCAAGGACACCGACAAATACAATGATAGGAATAGCCACTAAAAGGAAAACCACGAAACTCAACAGTTTATATAAAATAACATCCATCATGAATCCAACAAGTAAAATCAAAAACTGACGCACGGAAAGAGGACCGAGAATCTTATCTTCCACCTCGATAAATTGCGGGACAACATATTGATCCGGCATACTTTGGTTCTAAATATTCTATCATATCTACACACGTCAGTCTCATGCAGAATTTTTTTCATCTAAATCTTCATTCTAGAAAAATTCTGCTGTCAAAATCGTACATAGGCATTCAAATCCACCAAGACATCGATCTCTCCGGCTGTTAACATATTCTGATTCGCTGTACGGCGTTCATCTGCAATCTCCTGAAGTGGGCGACCTCGACGAAGTGCTTCTTGAAACAGTTCAAGATACAACCGATTCAGAGGAGATTCACGCCACGCCTTGATCCCATGAATCTTTTTTTCGTATCCTTGTTCTTCCAATAAGTCAATTTTGTCTTTTAATTTCAAGACTGCTTCTTTTGGATCGCGGGACAGCCGACGAAATTCGGTTAATGTCATCTGTTCAAGTTCCTCAAGTGGTCCTGATAATTTCCGAACAAATTTAATATCTTCCACCTGAGGCCGCGGAGTAGATACAGAAGAAATACTCCCTTGAGAAAGACGTGGCACAATAACTGGTGCAACTGGCTTTGCTGATGTGAATGCCTCTTTTACTTTTTGCTTGTCAATTTTCTCTTCCCTTCTTATAGCTGCTTCTTGTAAAGACATGGCTGTTGTCACTCTTGTTCCTGATACAGAGGCAGGTTGAATTGATTCCGTTGGTATTTTTCCTGTCATCTCTATATATCGTTTTGTGAGTGTCGAAGCTTCTTTTCGTGCTAATGATTCTCGTTCTGCTTCCTCTTGTTTCTTTTGTTCTACCATGACGGCTTTCTGTTTGTTTACTTGGTCTTTAAGAAGATTCTGACGTTCCCCAAAAATACGTTCAATACACTCAAGAGTTCGAACCAGTGTGAGACCAGACAAACCAAGCCCGCCTTTTTCCGAAGGATATTCTAACTGAGAACGTGTCTCATACGGATCCCGTACATCCCGCAAACGAGCTTCCACAAGAGAGACAAATCGTTTTTTTATTTCTTCATCTTTTAGATCCAAATTTGCTTCACGAATCACTTGAATAACAGCATCTTTCAAAGAAACATCCAGTTGGGAAACAGGAGGAAGATTTTCCTGGACAAAAGAAGTCAGTCGAGTAATTTCCTGTTCATCTTCTTTTGCAAAAAGTACTTCCATTTTTGCTTTTGGTTCAGGAACAGAAGATTCTTTTTTTTCTAATTGGATAGGCTTTTCCGTTTTCTTTACCAAAACAGTTGGTGTAAATGTTGAAGATTCTTCTTGGGAATGAAAATTGATCTTAGCAAATTTCTGTTTATCTCGAAATAAAATAAGAAGACGATCTGCTGTTTCACTATCAAGATCCATACCTCCCACTTTTGATGAACGCATCAAAACTTCTTTTATTTCTGTCTCATTACGCTTGCCTTTTAGATAAGAGGTAAAAATAAATTCCAATCGATCCTGTAATTTTGGATCTAATGTATTGAGATGTGCTTCACCTAACGTCTCTCGAACAACATATTCTGGGCTAAAAATATGAATCTCTACCTTTGGAATATGCGCAAAATCCTCAAGATTTCCACCCCATACAACTATTTGCTGAGCAACATCACCTATTAAAGGAGCGATAGGAAGAAGACGATGTCCGGCAAGATCAATGGCAATTTGTTTTGCTTTTGATTCTTCCATGTGTAATTCCGCGGAAATTTTCTGTGGCAACAATTCCAAAGAAAAAGAACCAAGTGTTATTTGTTCAGCAAAATCAATCAACACATCCTCTGTATTTTCTGCGAGTGCATGTTTTTCACGAATCTCATCAATACAGTCTAAAAGAGCAGGTTCGAGAAGAAAATCTCGAACTTCATCCGGAAGTTCAGACATGGAACGGGATTTCTCTTCTTGCATATCCTAAGACCTTTTTCAAAAGACATTCATTTAAACTACAGGAGGACCGGAAAGATCTTGTAATTCCCTTTCAATCCTTCTCAAAAATTGTTTTGCCTCTTCTAATTTTCGTTCAGCCTCCTGACCTGTTGCTTTCCCTCGTTCTTCTCGAGGCATAGCCATGTATGCCCGTTCTGAATCATCCACCACTTTCTTTTGTGTGGTGATCTGATTGATTAATGTTTCTATTTTCTGACGTCGTTGCTCTGGATTCAATGTTGGTGGAGTAGAAGGAGACGGTGCAGGAGGAGATGGTGGGCGTGTACGATCAGCAAACGTTTTTGCCTTTCGTTCAAACAATCGTTTTTGTTTTAACAATTCTTTCAATCGTCCATGTTCTTCTTTTTGAGCTTTGGTAAGCTCACCCTCTCTTGCTTGATTGTCCATCACACCCTTTTGTGATTCAACGGCTTGAAAAACAGCATCCAATTGTTTTTTGAACGCTTTCTTTTTTGGAACATCATCATCTGACATATCTTCGAAATCACGCAGCAAACGACTGACACTATGTGTTGACATCGCACTAGCTGTAAATTTTGCCAGTTCACTTGTTGGATCTTCTGTTGCGCGCAAAATCAAATCCTTGTCCTCTCCCACAGCTGAAGAAAAATCATCCTGTGCATATTGATCCACAAAATGGTCGTCCTTGAAATCAAACACTTCATTTAGATCAAATCCAAGCCTGGCTAAATTTCCACGCAAAGCTCCACGCTTGTCCTTGTCTTTTCCGGCTCTTGTCAATCCTTCCTGCAAAATTTTCTTAAGATTCTCACCCTTCATTCGTTCCTTGAGATCCGCACGGTTTGCCAAGGCTTTCACCTGTGCCTCGTTTCCATTTGTCAAAAGATTTGCAGCTGCCGTAGGTGTAATCATTTCCGGTTTAATTTGCGTCACATCAATCAAATTTGCTGGCATGGAAGCCAACACCTCAGGAGTCAATTCTTCTCCAACTTTCTTTCCACCATCAATCCATTGTTCTTTTATTTTACCCCCAAGATACCCTTGAAGAATTGCCGCAGTCATGCCACCCTCAAGCGTTTTACGTGTTCCATCTTTATCCATAAAAGAATACTCCATTTTTGAAACATGATTGCGGAAATCTTTACTTTCAAATTCAGATTTATCAACATCTTGAACATCTTTTGCTTCACGAATTTCTTTTAAGGCATCTACTCCAAAAACCGAAGGCATGCGACCCTTCAAGTCTTTCATTTGTTTCTGGAATGCTGGATCGCCCTTATAGGTATCTTCGAGACTTTCCAATGCTGTTTTTCCTGTTCGCGGATCAATCGTTTCCTTCAATACTTTTTGCAATCCTTTATTTCCAAGAGCTTTGCGCACATCTCCATCTTGTAATCCTTGTTTCAAACGAGCAAAAAATTCCTTGCGCGCACCTTCCGTTCGAGGAATACCGCCTTGCAAATATGCAGACATATACTCTGTACTCATCGGTTTCTTGTCTTTAACTGCAAAATCAGTTTCTGCTGCCTGACGCGCTTTTTGCTGAGACGCATATCCTTCTAATGCACGACGAGTCGCAGAACTCCCAGAAAACTTTCCCGCATATTTTTGTGCTTGATTCGCTGTCATGTTTCGGAAAGCAGAAAGTCCGCGACCGACCGTATTTGCATAAACACTCCGTGCGCCATATCGTGCCGGACGCATGGCTTGACGACCTGTCCATGCCGCTGCAGTCCCAGCTGCTCCAACGGGAAACTGAGCAATCTTGCGAGTAAGACCTCCCATTTGTTTAAATCGATCTGAGATAAATCCACTAGTTCCTTCACATGTTTCCTTCGCTGCATCAAATCCAGCAAAAAGAAGTGCGAGACCTATGATAAAACTTGTCATGCGTGCAGAATCCATAATGCCAAGAATACTTCCCACATCCAATCCTGATTCTCCACTTGGTGCGGTTGAGGACGGAAATTGTTCAGCTCCAATATTGCCGCTTCCTGCAACCGCAAGGGAAAGCCAGAGAAAAAATGTAAGAACAGGTCCTACTTGTAACACACATGAAAAACGAGCCCACCATTTCGCATATGGATTACTCTTTGTTGTAATAACCCCTTCGGCACCTTTAAAAAACCATGCAAGAGGAGCAATAGTGACCAAAATCCAAAGCATGACGATCCGATAGGCAAGAATGATCGCAAGAAAAATAATAGCCACGAGTACACAGAGCATCATCACAAGAGCAATAATGGCTGCAATAAATGTATCTCCCGGCTGAACGCCTGCTGCTGCAGAACTTGCTGCTGCATCTTTAAAAATAATAGCGGTTGGATTGAGATTTAACATGTGGCGCAGACCGAACATTTCCACAAAATTTCCTCCGGCAATATCTTTCAGTGCATTCACAAATGTAAGCATGATGACCTGACTAAAATCAATCATGAGACCACACAATGTCCGGCTAAAATTGATAACAATTGCTGTGATAAGAAGTCGCGGAACTTGTTGTTGCCATTTGAATCGTTGGTGACCAAGAATCGTTCCAAATGCAATCACAATCAGAACAATGACAAAAAACATGTTTACCGTATCCCGAATCACTGCCCATCCCATCCCAATAACTGGAGCAGTAGCAAAATTGTTGTATTGCATGAGTGGAACAACGGCAATGCCAATCAAAAGGACAATAAGCTGACCCACACCCTGGACAAGCCAAAGAATAATCGAGGATAAATACAATGCAATCAAAGCAGGATAACTGATGCTTGGTTCAGTTTTGGTTGCCGTGTTTCCTGTGCTGGCTGTTGCGGTATTAGAAGCTGGTGTTTGTGCGAAAACTGTTTGGGTTAACAAAAAACTTCCACCCAAAAAAATGAGAAGAAAAACAAAAATGATCCACGGCTTCACTGGCCGGTGAAATAGGCGATCCACTTTGATCACCCACTGCAAAAGACATCGCTTCATAGACATAAATAGTATAGCACATGCACACAATTCAGAGCGACGTCGCGTTGGAGAAATAAAAAAGATAAAACCTCTCGAAAAAAAACGAGAGGTTGCATTTAAAGAATTTCGACGATCAATCCACATCCGTCTGATATTGGATCATCTGTCATTTCGACCATAAGTGGAAGATTGTCCACGTCCGCTTCCGGCGTTCCTTGAAGTGATCCTGGAGGATATGGACCAATACAAGACCAGCTTGTTTGCGCATATTCGTTTACGAATTCAATGGAAAAACGAAATTGGTCTCCCAAAGAAACGCCTGTTATCTCATAATCGATTAATGGTTCGCTCAGTGTCGAAAGAAGTTCTCGCCATGTAAAACCATACGAACCGTTTGCAAAACGATATTCACCTGAAATGGTAATCAGATTCATGATTTCACTAAACGGCGCTGTCCAAGAAACATGAAGGACAGAGGAATCAGTATTTGGTTCTTCATGTTCATTTTCTGTTTCATCTTCCGACACGAAAGTCGGAACAGGGGTGAATATTTCTGCGTCACAGGCATCTCCAAGCCCATCTGCATCTGTGTCGTCCTGTTCAGGATTGTCGTGAAATGGACAATTGTCTTTTGCGTCCGAAACTCCGTCTCCGTCTGTGTCTATTTCGAGAGAATTACAAAGTGCATCTGTTCCACTACAATCCTCATCAATTCCATTTCCGCATATCTCTTCCGCTCCAGGATACACAGATGCATTTTTATCCCAACAATCTTCTCCGTCTGTTCCTGTATTGCAAAATCCATCCACATCCGTATCTGTGCACGGGAATGGACTCGGAGTTTCTTCTTTTATCACTTCCCCGTCTCCAGATCCGCCTTCTTCTCCGGTTCCCAGTTCTAATCCACCACCACAGGTCGTTACTGCCTCACGATCCAGACACCACATACCTGAAGAACAACTCCCTACCTGCTCTTGTACATTTAAAACAGATCCGTCTGGAACAACGAGTACTTCCAGATCATACAACCCAAGAAGTAGATATGTTTCCCAATCTCGTACAGGAAGAGCAACTTGATCGGATATCACATACACATCCGAATGAGATTCTTCCTTGAGAATCGAACCATCACGAAAATGGAGATATCCGTCTTCAACAGGCCAATCCGTCAAATAAGGATTCGGGTTCTGAACAACCTGAGGAGGATCTGAGGATGTATACATAAGTCCCCAGGATGCCAAAACCGCATCCCATGCCGTGGTTTTCACTCGTATACGGTATCGATCAGAAGCAGTCGCAGATCCCACAATAAACCATAGCTTTCCATCTGGATCTGAAACAGCATCCATAAACGTTTCTTTGTTTATGTCAGTTCCCCTCGCATAACAACTCAATTCTTCGTCTGAAATTAAGACCGTGTTACTAAATGAATATTCGTAACTCCAGAAAATATCCTGGGTCACAAACCATTTGGCTTCTCCATTTTCCAAAAGATACACGGCTGTGCTATTTGGCGTTTTGACAAGCGTTCCATTCGGATGCCAAAGAGTAACCGGAAGAGCTGAACGATACCAATGTCCTTCTGTTCCATTCTCATCTCCGACTCCACAAATAAAATCTATACTTGCAATATTCTCAAACTCTCCTTTATTCGTCGTGTCCTGTGAATAATACGAGACATCAATGGATTCCCCGTATTCAGCCTTAAGTGTCGCGTCTCCGGCATGAAGACCAATATGAACATGGTCACCGGAACAGCTTCCTGTACATCCCTCATATCCGAGAAGTTCACCTGCCGCAACTTCTGATTCATTCCCAATAAAAATTTCCTTAAAGTGTCCGAGAACAACATATGTTCCATCTCCCAAGTCGATATTCACATGGTACCCAAAACCACTCGTTGCACTTTCTGTGTGCACATAAGCCATTCCGGTTGCAGGTGCGTAGATTTCTTCATCAACACTATTGCTTGTGTCAAAGTCTAAATCTTTCTTGGTCGACGTATAATTATGGCTGTACGAACCATAGGCTCCTTGCGTACACAAAATCGTATCGTCTTTTGCAAAAGGCAGATGCAAAACAGATTCGTCACCGCCGCCCTGATCAGAAGAAATGTTTAATGAATGGGAGAGATTTTCTTCTTCCTGTGTCTGGAACATGGGATGACAAACAGTCAAACATTCCAGAATCATGAAGAAACAAAAAGCAACAAAAGAACGTTTCATTTCACACCTCGCTGCACAGGCAAAAAGGCGGAAACCACCATGGTCAACCGCCGGAACCGGACGCGTCAGTACTTCCGCGCCGGCCCCGATGGTTTACGAATTCGCCGTCTTTGGCGGCCGACGTCTCCCCAGCCGTCAGCCGCCGAAACAGGCGTAATAAACATCCCTTATCACTCAAGTTCTTTTCTTATTTATCCATTGAACCAAAATGCCAAATCGGCGTTTTCAAAAACAAGAATCTATATTTAACAAGTTTTTAAAAACGAACGAACCAGAAGGGATGGTGTAAGATATCCAGTTCTTTTAAACTGGATGATGGCCAAAATTTCTTTCATCCATCTGATGGTATTTCATCAGAAAATAAGCAGTTTGTCAATCATTTTTTGGCTTAAATTAGCCAAAAAATTTGATATGTTCTCTTGACACGAACAAATAAAATATCACAAAAATAGAAGAAAAATAACCTAAAAACATGTCAAAAAAATCAAACGAAACTCTGTGAATAACATTTTCACTTCTGGAAAATCTGGACGTTCTTGTAAATTTCCTCCATATTAGAAAGGTTGAATTATTCACTTTTTCTCACATGGCTCTATTTTATGATTGATCTTAAATACCTTCTTCAGCATCCGGACGTTATCGAAGAAAATAATCGACGTCGCAGTGCAGACATTGATATTCATATTGTTCAAACACTGGCAGAAGAACGAACAAAAGCTGTTCAACGCGTAGATGATGTGCGCCGTCGCATTCACGAAAGTGCAGAAACTGTCCGACAAGCATCTGCAGAAATAAGAGATGCGCTCATCGCTGAAGGACGCGCCCTTAAAGAAGAAGCCAGAGCAGCAGAAGAAACACTTCTCCAAATGGAAACAGATTTGGAACGTGAATTAAAAAAATATCCAAATCTTCTTCGAGAAGATGTCAAAATAGGAAAGGATTCGGATGACAACGAAATTTTGCGTTTGGTAAATGAACCGCGTGTTTTTGATTTTCCGATTCAAGATCATGTGGCGATTGGTGAACGTCTTGGGATCATCGACATTGAACGTGCAGGAAAAGTATCTGGAAGTCGATTTGTGTATCTCAAAGGAGATTTAGTACTCATGGAATTTGCTCTCATTCAATACATTCTGTCCGTTGTTATTCCAGAAAAATTCACTCCTGTCCTTCCCCCTCATATTATTAGCATCAAATCCATGGCAGGCATGGGATATTTAGAGCATGGAGGTGAGGAAGAGATCTATCATTTAAAACACGACGATGCTGTGCTTATTGGAACATCAGAACAATCCATTGGGCCTATGCACATGGATGAAATTCTTCCCCTTGAATCCTTGCCTTTACGCTATGTTGGTTTTTCTCCTTGTTATCGACGTGAAGCCGGAAGCCATGGAAAGGATGTGCGCGGTATCTTGCGTATGCATCAATTTGATAAAGTGGAAATGTTTAGCTTTACCACGCCGGAACATTCAGATGAAGAACATGAACTTCTTCTTTCACTTGAGGAACGTCTCATGAAAGGTCTTCAACTTCCCTATCGTGTGCTTCGTCTTTGTTCGGGAGATATTGGACGTCCTTCTGCTCGCACCTATGACATCGAAACTTGGATTCCTTCTCAAAATCAATATCGCGAAACTCATTCAACGTCGAATACAACGGATTATCAAACACGTCGCTTGCGCATTCGTTATAAAACTGTGGATGGAAAAAACGAATTAGCCCATGCATTAAATGGAACCGCATTTGCAATCGGTCGCATTCTTATTGCTATTCTTGAAAACTATCAGCAAGCAGATGGATCTGTTCTCATTCCTGAAGTTCTTCGACCGTGGATTGGAAAAGAAAAAATTGGATAAAAAAAGACGATCTACAGAGATCGTCGAGACATTCGAAACGATGATGAGAAGCGGTCTGTATAAAAACAGATCGCTTTTTTTCGGAAAAAACGTGCAGGATGATTCCCGCACGACGGACCGTTATGCAGACATCCGTTGCAGTTGCGTGGTTCGAAAGATCAAATTCTCTACAACAAACGTTATCCGTACTTCTTTTTTCATATTCATACTTGGAAACATCCTCCCAGGCATCCAAATAGGAATTGGTCGACATGGCGCTTTACATCCTCCAAACCCGCACAGATATCCGCCTTCACGATATGACAACATGTTTTCTTGCATGGTTTATTCCTCCTTCTATGGAAAACATTGTGCAATATCGGACTGCACCGATTTCCAACACAATGCACACACGTCTCCTGTAACGAGAACTTAATCCCCCATTTTTCAAAACAGGATCAAGTTTTTCTAGAAGATTCGTCTGTGAAGAAGAAAGAACAACCCAAAGAACAGTTTGTCATCCGCAGAAAGTATTGTGACAAAATGTCAGAAAAAAGAAAGTCAAAAATGTGGATAAATAAACAAATTTTATAAATTCCGTCCATTTTGCTTGACAAAAACAATCCTTTTGTGGCTTACTAGAATTGACTTTGGGGGAAGGTGTTGAAACATATTCGTGTTTCAAAGCGTTTCTCTAAACTGAAACGCGGTCAACGGAGAGGGAGACCGTCGCGCTCTTTTGCGAAAAGACTCGTTCGAGTCACCCGGAGATAGCACCCGCACCAGCGGGCATTTGGAGGGTTTACCTATGAAGACCACAGGAAAGTGGTTCCTTCTGACCCTCGCCCTCTTTTTGGGAGGGTGCGGGCTCTTCGATGGTGGCAATGCGAATGACGATGACGATCAGGTGGGCAACCTCACCCCCACCCCGACCCAGTCGGGAGACGATGATGATTCGACTTCGACCGCCTTCTCGGCGAAGATCAACATCACGGCTCCGATTCAGGTCGAAGGGTTCGTGGTAAACGATGAACTCGTCTCGTCCTGCAAGGCCGGGATCGAGTGCTTGGTTACCGTCTCTGAGTCCGGAACATATGAGGTGCTCGGACAAAAGACAAACTATCGAGCTGTCGAGCTCGAGGCAAAGGTTTCCGAGAATGGGGCGATCTACAAGGCATCCTGGGCGTCTGACCAGTTCGGACTGGCACCAGATGAAATCTATCTTGACGAAGATGACTGGGAATGGAAAATCACAACGATCATCTACGACATTGATAACGATGGTTTCGACGAACTTGTCCTTGATGGATTCAGTGTTGATGCCATCATTTCATTAAACACCTTCTATGGTGTTCTTGATGATGGTGGTTATATCAAAGGAGAAATCGAGGATGATCTCAAGACTATCTACTACTATCGATTCGATGTCGATGATACGATGGTCTCAGATATGATTCTCAGCCTCGACGAATAAATCAGTGCGACGGAAACTCCCGTCGCTTTTTTTGTTCAAAAAATTCAGACATCACTGCCTGAATTTTTTTATCAAAATTTTCTATATTACCATTCACAATTCAAACACCAATCCAATCCTTCCCCGAAGCCCGAGCGAGGTCTATCCGATCCACCTTTGCTAAAGCTTCGGAATATCCTTTCTTTTCACCCATTTTCTTTGGGCAAGCACAAGAAAATAGGTCAGGATGTTGGGGCAGAGCCCCAGATAATTTAATCACCTTTCCAATCCAAAAGAATCAACCCACCAAAATTTACCCAAGGATTTGTTATATTTCCATCGATATCCGAACATTTTTCAGATTTCTTATAACTCGGACAATACGTAAAGTTGCACTCACTTCCATAGCATCCATCCGTTGCATCATCCGGATTCGAATTGCAGAATCCGGTACACCAGCCCCAATTATCTTTTACAAATATACGTGGCTGAAATACACACTTGTCTGCAGCATTAGCTACATCTCCACCTGTACATGGTGAATTCACAAGTCGTCCACTGCCATCCGAAGCATATTCACAAAGAATATTTCCATTTTGCATTTCCTTCACTTTATTTTCTGAACATTGATAATCATGCTCAAAACTGAAGTAAGTGGTTTCGCATGTGGCGCTTATCAGTCCCCATTCATCTACTGCTTCACACTTGGATTCATTTTCTTTTTCAAGCCCGCGATGATTTTTGAAAAAGTTATCTTTGGCAATACTTCCGGATTGGCTATCAAGCGGCCAGGCAAAGCCCTCGTAAGATCCTTCACGCTTGCCATCACCCCAGTCCACAATCACATTACGAATCGGCATCTGGTTCGAATTTGCCCAGGCAAAAAACTTAAGTGAAGTATGCTTGTTTCCTCCGCTTCCTTCTACAGTTCCATTATCTATTTCATTCACAGAAAATGATCCGGTATCCCCTTCCACACATTCACTTCCAAAACATTCTTGAACCGAGGCAATTTGTGGAACAGTGGGTTCACCCAGGTTTGCACCTGATCCATGTGTATCTCCCACATTTGAAATATCATATTCTCCATCACTATAGGATGCAAAACTCGAAATTTTCGCATCCAGTTCCTCTTTTTTATATCCACCACCACTCGCATCCCAATCATATCGCCATAAACCGTATATCTTGGCGTACAGTTGGGTAAGCAATTGCGTGATACTCACAGGATTGTCATTCGAACTCACACCAAAATCATCAAAATTGTCCGCGGAAATAGAACCGAGAATCGCGTCTTCCTCATCCGGGTTACGATCCAAATCTTCATATGGGGCCGCAAGTGCATACGGTGCCTGATCATCCGGTAAAATGGATTTGGTCAATGTTCCATCATAAATATATTGCGCTTTGTTTGGATAGAAATATTTATTCGCACAGACAGCCATATCATCAGGGGAAGAGGCGGCAAGACCAACAGCTCCAGAAGTAAGTGATGATGAATCACAAACACCAACGGGAAGAGGCCAAGAATCATCCCCAAAATTTTCTAAACGCCAATAATCTCCATCCTGTTGATAATATTCTCCAAACAGCGCACGACCGGCTTCCACAGGTTCATCCAATGATCCATATCCATACCCTTTTGATCCATCCGAAAAATCACCTGAAGTGAATGTTTCAAACATATTAGGATTTCCATCCCAAGTACGATTCGTCCAGGCTTTGTTTCCATCTGTCTGAGAAGTTGTAGAAACTTGCGTCACTTGGTAACACCCAAGATATTCCTGCATGGAACCGCTATCCGTCTCAGGACTTGTTTCACACATTGAACCATTATTATATCCCGGACAGTCTGTATCGGTGTTACATGATTCTCCTCCCTTATAAAATGTAGGAGGAGGAGACCCTCTTCCACCTCCATGCGAAATGGAATAACTCGTACACCCTCCGATCGTAGCACCAACCGCACGGTGAGCAATGCCAAAAGCATAAATTTCTTCATCCCCCTCTCCGCTTCCTTCTGCATCTGTGTGTTTGTATCCGTATCCACCTGAGCTAAAACCATCAAACAATCCATCCACGTAGTCTGTTTCATAGACAGAATCATCTCCTAACGGTATACCGCGAACAACACAATCCTCAAATTTCTTGAAATCGCTTTCTCCATCAAAATTTGGCACATATCCCAAATCACCTGCTTCGTACATTTTTGTGTTGTTATAGGATCTTGTATGATAGTTGGTTGTTTTCAAATCCGTATCACAACTCTTTCCAAGATCACTTCCTTCCATATGTCTGCTTCCTGTCGGAATGCAGAAAAATGGACAATCATCCTGAGAATCTTGTGCTCCGTCTATTTGTTTTTCATCCTCGCCATCGCTTTTACACATGGTTCCCGCATTTGTATTTTCTGTTGTTCCGCCTCCATTATCGCAATATCCAAGCATAGCCACGTATCCTTTTGGACAAAAGACATTTTCTTGACATCCAATATTTTCATCGGAATCATCTCCATATTCACCAAAATCACAGCCTGTAGCATTGTTTGTTTGCGCGCACGCGTAATCAATCGAAGTCACACTTCCTTCATCATCAAACCGCGCACCGGTCGGATACAGATCAACATAATATCCAATCTCTGTACAATAAAACGTTTCCTGCAACGGATAACCGGCTCCTGTATATTTCGCATAAATATCTGTTGATCCCTCAAGCTGATCCACAGGTAACCAGGTAAGACACGCACGATCCGCTTCGCTCGTACTTCCATACAATTGAATGGAACTGTCTCGTTCTACACAGAATCCTGGCCAGCCGATCATGCGATCCTGACGGGTTATGTGATAACACATAGCTCCGCTTTCCGCGGCACCACAGTCTTCATTTGAAACGCAGGATGCACCTGGTTTATCTCCGCCTGAACAAATACCGGATAACATTTCTTCCGATGCGGTTCCGGTCGGATAGTAACGCTGGAAAAAACCATTACCATAATTTGCCTTTAGATACGAACAAGTACAATCATCAGAAACAACAGCTCCATCCGCTCCAGACATCGTTGGTGCACAGGTTGAAGATCCGGAAAAACCGTTCACATAATTATATGGAACTGCATCTAATTCTTCTTTATGATCCACTTGTTCCAAAGAAAGAAGATCCGCATCGCTGGCACCATCAACCAATTTGTCAGGATCCATCCACTCTTTTACTACTTTTGTTGGAAACGGAGAACTTGATTCCGGATACCCGCGACAAGATTGCGATTCTGCATCATCTTTTACAAATGGTTGTCCATCAACTCCAATCAAACAAGAGCTGTTATAACACGCCCCCACTTTTGCCAATGCCCCTGTTACACATTCAGTCACCGTACCTTCTGTCCCACTGACTGTACAATCAGCAATTGTTGTACACGTTTCTCGTCCATCTCCTGATCCGGTTTTTGTATCCACACAAATGCTATTTTTGCATTCAAAACCAGAAATACAGTCTGTATCCTTACCGCAGGAAGCATCTACATCCGTTGTTTCGCAATATCCAATAATACAATTTTCTCCATTATTGCATTCTTCGTTTCCGTTGCACGATTCACCGGAATTTTGACAAAATCCCACCATACATGATTGTCCATCCTCTTCGTCGCATGAACCAGCCACATAGGCCAATCGAAAATCCGGTGTACTCTCAGTACATGTTTTAAAAGAACTATTCGTACAATCTGCATCTGTTGCACATGCCACAAATGCTCCAACAGAAGTCATCTGAGGATGAAGACCTGTTGCATCGGTCGCACAGTACCGATCTGGATTCACGTTTGCCTGCGTATAAAATTCAAGTGGAAGCTGATTTGGAATTGCATATCCAGAATAGTCGAGTCCGTACCAAGAAACGTCTCGGGCAGAATATTTACTCGCGTCAAACACGATTGGATCTTCCTCGACCCAATGGGAACAGAATCCGGATTCACCAATCGCACTAAATTCATTACAAAGATTTACCTGCTCACAAATAGAACGCCAAGAAGCTGTATTTTCATCCCACGTTCGCTGAGAACTTTCACACGCAAGCCATTCAGCACATGCACGATCACGTGAAACTTTTAACATGCGATTTGTATCATTGACAAAAAGATAATCAACCACCCCATCTCCATTCGCATCATAACTCGCATCAAGACTTCCATTTGCATCTGCATCAAACGTTGTGTCAATCACTCCATCGCCATTCTGATCTGTTTTCAAATTAAAACAGGAACCTTCCACTTCGTTTCCAAGCGAATCCTCAGCCATGGGACAATCAAGATTTGTCAAACATGCCTGACCGAAAAAAATTGTTGTTATCTGATCACTTGGACCTTCGATGGCAGCCACATTTTCAAGCTCTTCGTCTGTATTCACTTCATAGGCACACCGATTGGCACAGACATCGACTTTTATTCCAGTTGTGAGAGTAAATGTTCCGTTCTCTGGGCAAGAAATCGGATTTTGAAGCGAACGCGGACTTTCTCCAAAGAAAAGATCTGCATGTTCAGAAACAAGATAGCTTGGGGAGGCAGAGTACGTGAGTTCCTGATCTACAAGATCATCAAACAAGGCACAACCGGAAGTGAGACTTACCTGACCTTTGCAACGTTCTGAAGCAGCAAGTGTTTCTTCATTCAAACTGGAATTATCCAAGAAAAAATACGAGGTTCCGCTATCACGTTCTCCTTCACTTGTATCAACAGGATCGACAAACTCCGTACACAAATCATATTGACTTTCACATTCGCCTGTCCATCCTTCATATCTCGTATCTCCATTAAACCAAATACCTGAATAGTCTCCGCCTTGAATGTAGGAACCAGTGGTTACATTACACGTTCCTGCATCTGTCTTTATACAATCTGCATCATTCGTACAGGAAAGAGATGAGTTACCTGAACATGAGCCTGTTCCATAACAAAACTGGGTTGTTCCGGTTCGGAACCATCCGCTATAACTCACTCCGTTCAAAGAAACACCTGTCTTATATTCACAAGCTTGATCACCTGGATTTTTGAAATAATAATTTCCATTTTCTGTGGATGCCCATTCTGCACAAAAAAGTGCCTCATTTGAACACAGAATATCTGCATACGTATCAGGAAGATTCAAAATATAGGTAGAGACGAGACTCTCCACAGCTGTATGATCTTGACTAAACGTTGGAATACCAACCTCCGTACAACCCGCATTGGATTCTGTGCATGTTGTTTCGTCATCTTCAATCAGGTAAACAACTTTATCTGCTGGAACAACAACTGTTTCAGGACCAAGGACAATATTCATTGGATAAGGAATTGGTAATTCGCGGTCAAGAGTAAACTGACACTGATTGCTTCCAGAAAGGATTGTACAAACCGTTTCTCCTTCCAATTCGCAGTCAGTGGCTTGAGACACAATATCTTCTTCCAAATTTAAAGCCTGGAACGAAAAGATTCCATCTCCATCTTTATCAACAGATATATAACAGGTTCCATTAAAAACTTGTGTATACGGCGAAGTGGAATTTTGTGTTTGATAAAAAGATGCGCATCCGACCGCAGACTCTGAACAAAGATTGTTGAATTGATACACAGAAACAGTATCTCCATTCTGGTCCGTATAGGCCTCGCAACCTAAATAATACTGAGGAGTATCTGCTCCGGCAGGAGTTTTGTCGCATATGGAAGGTGTGACCCAGGAATCTTTAATCAGGGTGACATTTTCTTCAACAGCTTTCAGGACAATATTATCGAGATAAAAAGTTGTCCCAACTCCCGCACTCCAGCGAAGAATGGCCGTATCATCAAAATCCGTCATGTCTGTGGTATCAAGCGGACCGAGTTCATACAATTGCCAACTTCCATCAAGACTAAGTGAATCTGAATCTCCTTCTCCATCATTTGGATCAACAAGATCATACACCGTTCCTGTTCCACTTTGTGTCACAAAATCTGTTTTGATACTGCCAGTTCCTTTTGCCCAGAAAGAAAGAATATAACTCTTTCCCTGGACAAGTTGATCATCCAATGCTCCACAAGAATTATCACCATCAGCAATGGTACAATCAAAAGTTCCATCACCATCTGCATCTATTGCACATCCGTTGTTCGATATGTTTCGATCAGATTTGTCAGAGACTCCGTCCCCATTCGTATCTCCACAAGTACCTGAATCATCTTTATTGTATGTCATCGTTTTATCTGATGTGTTCAAATAAATCTGGAAGGTTGAAAGCGAACTCGAAGAGCCCATAACAACCCGCATTGAGTGTCCATCAGTGGCAACAGATTCGTTACTAAGCGAAATTGTTGTTCCACTCGCTGTTTCATATGCAACCAATTGTCCATTCTCGAATAAATCTTCATACACCGTTGTAGAATTTCGACCAGCTCCTCCTGTATACGAACGACACCCGACGGCTGTTTCAGAACAAGACGTACTTTCTGCAGGCCAAGCAAAGTACCGGCATTCCCCGCCTGCTGTCCAATATCCACCAGACGCATCACAATCGGTCTGATTCGCATCTGTTTTACGGAAAGCTGTACATTCTTCCCGGACAGAAATAGTTTCTGAATACCGACGATAATGAATATTTCCAAGTTCATCATAAAATTCGCGGCAATCCGGTTCTGTAAAAATATCTGCATGTTCATTACATCCATCATCAGCTGCCAACACAATCACATCATCCACACAGGAAAGTTTGGATTCAGAAGTCACATCCCAATTTGTACAAGGGGCAACTTCTGGAGTTGTGTCATTGAAAATCGTTTCTGTATACCCAGAATCTTTTGTATCAAACGTGCCATCTTCATCTGTATCTTGCGTATAACTAATATCACCTCCCGTTAAATCAGAACGAAGGAGTTGATACGAAACGAGTTGATATCCGGTAAGATCCGACCCCTGCCAAGTGAAAAAAACAGCATTGTTCTCAGAAGAAATCATGTCCGGAGTCACACATGCACGCAAAGTTGAATAGGCTTGTGTTTCTTCTGTTTCTAAATTGGTAAACTCATCACACCCAACTTCCTGTTCACTGCACGCAACAGCTGTATCTGAAATTAAATACACAGGAAATTCTTCTGCATCATAGGAAGTTGCTTCCTGTTTAAAGGCAGCATATCCGACACATTCATCCGGACATTGATCGGTTTGCGTCAAAACAGCCGGAACATTCGGATCTCCATCTTTTGGAGTATACAAAGAACATCCAATCTCTGTTGCAGAACAGAACGTCGCATAATCTTCACATTCTTTTGGATCTGTTGCATTTCCCGTACATCCAAGCCAACTCGGGGCCACGCGATTGTAAACAACATCCGGATTATTTTCACTATATCTGTCATGAAAATTTGAAGCATTTTCTCCTATTTCTAACTGTATGGCGTCCACATAAACATCCGCCATATTTTTAAACGTCAGCGTTGCCACAATACCTAAACGTGAATCGTTCAAAATAGGGGTGGTAAATGCGCAGTCAAAACTCTCAAAATCCTCTGTATCAATTTCACTTGCTTGTAAACTCACAGTATCTCCAGCAACAGTACAATTGGTTGTATATCCGGTAAAATCAATCGCTGTGTTATCTGAAGCAACAAATTTTAATGCAGCGGTTGCCGAAGCCGCACTCGTCACTCCTTTTGCATAAAAGGAAAGCGTATAAAACTGATTCTGTTGAAGAGGGATGGCCAATTGGCTTGCTGTTCCTCCATCAAACTTATACGCATCTGTTCCATGAAAAGCATTTGATCCTTCTTCATCATACGAATAATGAACATCTTTGGTCCCGAAAATTTCCCAAGAATCAGCCAAATGATTCTTATCTTCATCATCCTCAAAACTTGGATTTCGTAAAATATTCAAGGAAAGTCCTTCTCTAATTGGATAAAGTTCTGTACAACCCGCCTCGGATTCCGAACATTCCTGAATTTGATTGTTCAAATACATTCGATCCTCAAATGTATACGTTTCATAGGAAAGATCATCTATTCCATTTTCATCCGTATCATAGGAATAGGTCGTGCGATTTGTCCGATTTCCTGCAACATCGAAAGTCAAAACATCATTTTCTCGATCAGAAGTCACAAAAATGTCGTCTTCGGGTAACCATTCGTACGTATCGTCGCTTTTATCATCCGGTGTTCCCCCATCATTCAAATGTTTTTGTGTTCGATACCACAAGCATCCTGCATTTCCTTGAGAACAAACCCCAAAATCCAGAGTACTCAAAAGCCAGGCTCCTGTTTCACTTGTTTCCGCATTAGTAAAAGCAAGACAGGATGCGAACTGTTCCGGACATTCATCTCCATCAAAACGCCAAGTATTTTTTTCACGCACACAATATCCATACCCGGAACAAATGCCATCCTCATTTTCACTCACACAACTTGGCGTATCCACACAAGTTCCGGAACGACCTATCGAAAGCGTACTCACAAGCTGTTCCCCAACAACCGAAGCCAAGCATTGTGTTTTCGGATATTTCAAAACCCAATTTGGATCAATCAAATGACACCATGGGTGATCTGCACTCAATTTTCCATCACTGTCACATTCTTCAAATCCGGCAACAACTTGTTCAAGCGTTACAGGATTCGAACTTTTATTTTGGGGAGATTCAGCAGCCAATTCCCATCCAACAGGAAGAATACGTGCCTTGCGCAATTTCACTAAATTTCCATAACAATATCCATACGTATGGCAGAATAAATCCTGATTATGTGTCAAATCATCTGAACGATAAAGTGGCCAGCTTCCATGCAACAAACCATTTTCCATTGCTTGAGCAACCGTCAAGGATTCAGATGTGTCTGAACGCACAATTGCTTCCGCAAACGAAGCATCTAAAACACAATTATTGATTTGACGTACCGCCGGAGCCGTGGGACATACGACAAATTCAGTTAAAACATTGTATTGATCAATAACAGAAGGAATGGTTGAAATAAGACCTGCAAATTCTTCTGCAGCTGCTTCACGACCGCGGATGTTTGCACTCTGTTCATTAAATGGATCAAATTCAATGTCTTGTGATGGAAGAAGTCCATTATAAAGTTTCTGGAGTCCTTGAGAAAGAAGCGTATTAAAAAAAACAGATAAAGTATGGAGTCCAACTGTCTGCCATAACTCTGCATTACTGATCGCTGCGGTAAAAGAAAATTCCCGTCCTTTTTGTTGAGTTTCTGTTAATTGAGTCTGAAGCTGATTTTGTACCAAAGACGATGGCGTTTTTACAGCTCCGGTCACAACATCAGTCACATTTTTAAATCCTCCACTTTTGAGATATTCCGCAAATAAATTCTGCTTCTTTTCGAGAACCTTGCCGTGAATCTTTATATTTGTCGCAATAGAGTAAGAGAGCGCATTCTGACCAGGCTGTAAACCTTTTGCAACCGTATTCAACACATAAGCATTTGGATCAAAATTTTCGGATTTATCAACGACTCCTTGTACAAATCCAGACCAATTATTTTGAATGGATTCCCAATCACATTTCGGTTTCGGTGGTTGATACACTCCCTTCACACCAAGCTGGAGACCAAGACGAATCTGTGGAGTGGTTGGCGCACACAAATTGAAATTTCCATCCAAATATCCGTTCAAAGACTGGGAAAAAGAACCAAACGCCTCCCCGGCAACGTCTAAACCGAATTTTTCCCATGCATTTTGTGCCCCGTCTGCGTGAAAGAGAGGGGTTTCTCCTTTACCACCACTTGCGACCCACACGGCTGCATCATAGGCCAATCGATCCAAAACAAATTGAGTGACATTGATGATAATAGTAATAAAAGCCGCTTTCAGCATGGGAACAATCATCTGTTTACGTGTCTTCTCAATTACTTTTGTCGCAGCTTTTGCAGGAGCAGCTGGATCAACAGCTGGATTAGAAACTCCTTCTGCTGCGGCAGAAGATGTTTCTGATACTGTAACAGCTGCAGGTGCACCCCCTTCACTTCCACTATCATCAGCTAATACTGGACGTTTTAACAACCAAAAAAAGAGTGTGAATGAAAAAAGAAATCCTCCGGTAAGGAAAAAACCACTTATGATCTTCCGTGTGCCTGGATGCCACAAACGCATAACAAGTTATTCAGTGGAAATGTTTTGATTTGAAGATTCGGAAGAAGGAGCTACCTCCCCTTCTCCAGATGATTGAATAAGCGAATCGAATTGACCTGAAGTACTTGCTTCATCTACCGAGGCTTGTAAAAGTTCTTGTAATTGTTCATCGCTTAATTGTTCAACTGTTTGAGCTGGAATTCCTTGAGAAATAAGTAAAGATCGAACTTCTGCTGCACTCAAGCTTGAAAAAAATCCTTGCACGTCTTCTAAAGATTGAAACGAAGTATTTTCAAAACGTGTTGGATCTACACTTAAAATATTTGCTAGAAGAGCCGGAACATCTGCAGATGTTGAACCTGTTCCTTCTGATGATTCCACTAATGTCGTTCCACAATTTTTTCCTGTTGGACAATTTGGATCATTTCCGGAATATACCTCTGTCTTATCATCAAAACCATCCGAATCTGAATCTGTGAGATAAGGGCTCGTCTTAAAAACATACAATTCATCATAATCCTTGAGACCGTCTTTATCTGTATCCGACGTTTTTTGACGTTCGGCTTCCCGAGATTCTTGTTCAGATTCTGTTAAAAACTCCGGACCTTTATAGCTTGCCAATTGTTCATCAAACGGTCGGCGTAAATGTGCAGGAATGGCACGAAATCCAAAAATAGTTCCAAGAATTCCAATAAAAATCAATAACACAAAGACAACCCGCTGTTCAGAGGTTAATGTGCGACGATTCTGCCGCGCCTTGGACAGTTCTTCCTGTTCAACATCATCCATAGTTTGAAAATAGTATACCACCTTCTTTGTTTGGGTTTCTACTTTTTTCTATTCACAAGAAGAGAAGTGAGTTCTGCCCAATCTTCAACGGTTAAATTTTCTGCTCGGCTGCGTGAATCTTTTCCTAGTCTAAAAAGAATTTGTTTCATTTCTTCAGAGGAACAGAACCCTGCTTCTGCAATATTTCGATGCAATTGTTTGCGGCGAGCGTGAAAACCCGCTTTCGCAACCGCAATAACGTTTTCCGGATTTATTCCTTTGATCCAAGTAGATCGCCTATCTAAACGAACCACCATTGAATCCACTTTCGGCGAAGGACGAAACGCTCCACTCGAAACTTTTACGACTTTTTTTCCTGTTGCGTAAAGTTGTATCACCACAGACAAGAGACTCATGTCTGGAGGTGTGGCAAGCATGCGATCCGCAACCTCCTTTTGCACCATAAGAACTAAACGAAACGGATATGGAGTTTCGCGAAAAAAATGTTCAAGAATAGGAGAAGTGATGTTGTAAGGAATATTTGCCACAACCTGAAATGGCATTTTTTGATCCTGCAAAAATTTTTCTGCTGCTTTACCGGCACTCCCAAGAATATCTCCTTCAAAAAGGATAATTTTATTTTCAAATTGTTCACGGAGCGGGTGGATCAAATCATGATCTGCTTCCACTGCCGCAACGTTTGCCCCAGCATCCACAAGGGCTCGTGTTAAAACACCTGTTCCAGGACCAATTTCCAAAATCCATTGTCTAGGAACAATCTCAGCAGCTTCCACAATTTTTCGGACAACGTGTTGATCAGTCAAAAAATGCTGACCAAATGATTTTTTTGCCCGAATGTTCATACAATCTATTTCTTTTCTTGCATTTTAAACCACGCAATTGTTCGTTGAAGTCCTTCTTCCAGTTTCACCGTTGGTTGCCATTTTAAAACACGCCTTGCTCGATGAGCATCCAAAGAAGAATGCATGACTTCACCTGAAACAGGAGGGATATGATTCAACGCAAGCGAAATATTCATACATTTTTCCATGGCACGATAGAGGGTGAGAATGCTTGTTTCTTTTCCTGTTCCAATATGGAAAAGATCACTCTGAGGAAACTTCATTGCCAAAATATTTGCCGCAACCACATCATCGACATACACAAAATCTCTTGTTTGTTTTCCGGAACCATTCATGGTGACAGATCCACCCGCAAGCATCCGACGAGCAAACACCGAGATGACCCCAGCCTCCCCTTTTGCTCCTTGTCGCGGTCCATATACATTCGCATAACGCAAAATCACACATGGAAGATTGTACAAGGCTTGTGTTTGCAAAAAATACAATTCCGCAGCGCGTTTCGATATTCCATATGGAGAAAATGGATTTGGGGAAACCATTTCCGTATAAGGAGGCTTTCCTTTTCCAAACATGGCTCCTCCTGAAGAAGAAAACACAATCTTTTTTACATTGCTTTCTTTTGCTGCCTGAAGGACAGCAAGGGTTCCCAAAATATTCACCTCGGCATCATGTCGCGGATTTTTTACCGAATATCGAACATTGATTTGCGCTGCCAAATGAAAAATAACATCCGGTTTTATGCGTTGAACCAAAAAAAAGAATTCTGGATCATTGATGGACATCTGAAAAAATTCTGCTTTTGGATTTACAAATGAACGTTCCCCAGAAGATAAATCATCAACCACACATACCTGCATGCGACATCGAATGAGTTTGTCCACAAGATGAGAGCCAATAAATCCAGCTCCACCCGTTACCAAGGCACGACGAAAAGCTTTGGGCATAAAGACGTTTAATCTGATTCCTTATTTGCATTTGCAAAACGATCGGAATCACCTAACTGCTGGCGAAGAAATGCTTCCATAAACGGTTCTAATTTTCCATCCAACACTCCTTGTGTATCACTTGTTTCATATTCGGTTCGATGATCTTTTACCATCTGATACGGATGAAGCACATAACTGCGAATCTGATTTCCCCATTCCGCACTCTTGAATTCCCCACGTAAATTCTTTTTTTCCGCTTCCCGTTTTGCTTCCGCCATTTGAAACAAACGCGATTTCAATACTTTTAAAGCGGTTTCTTTATTTTGTAACTGACTGCGTTCATTTTGACAAGAAACAGTTATACCAGTTGGAATATGGACAATACGTACAGCAGAATACGTTGTATTTACGCTCTGTCCTCCATGACCTCCAGCCATAAACGTATCAATACGCAAATCTTTTGGATCAACAGCAATATCTTCCGCTTCTTCCAGTTCAGGGATCACTTCAATCAAAGCAAAAGAGGTCTGACGTAACTGATCTGCATTAAACGGAGACTGTCGCACAAGCCGATGTACTCCAGCTTCGGATTTTAAATATCCAAACGCATAACGACCAGCCACGCGAAAGGTGACACTTTTGATTCCTGCTTCTTCTCCGCGTGATTCCCAAAGCACATTCGTTTCCCAATTTTTTCGTTCTGCAAAACGCAGAAGCATACGCAAAAGCATTTCAGCCCAATCCTGGGCTTCTGTTCCTCCGGCTCCGGCATGAATGGAGACAATCGCGTTTGTTTTGTCATGTCCTCCGGAAAAAAGCGTCGCAAATTCCAGTTGAGCAAAATACGTTTTGTGTGTCTCAATCTTATGTGCAATATCGTCATGGAGTTGCTCGTCTCCTTCAGATTCAGCAAGTTCAGCAAGAGCAAGTAAATCCTCAACCTCTCGAATAAGGGTTTGCCAGATATTCAATTCAGAACGCAAATCAGCTGCTTGTTTTGAAATACGTTTTGCATGGTCTGCATTCTGCCAAAAATCAAGAGCTCCCATTTCTGTTTCCAATACTTTTGCCTGAATCGCAACCGTATCAAGGTCAAAGTAACCCCCAGGTGGCGCGGATCCGCTCCCGGAGGACTTTTATTTCGGAAATAAGTTCTTTCATAGATAGGTACAGTATATCAAAAGAGGGTGGAAATCCACCCTCTTTTGAAAAAAAATCTTTTAGTACATTTCAGGTGCATGACCATGTCCTGCAGCTGGTTCTTCCTTTTTTGGAAGTTCTGTCACAGCAGCTTCGGTTGTAAGAATCATAATGGCGATAGAAGCAGCATTTTGGAGCGCAGTTCGTGTCACTTTCGCTGGATCCACGATTCCGGCTTTTGCCAAATCTTCATAGGTATCTGTTTCTGCATTGTATCCGAAACTTCCCTGTTCATTTTTTACACGTTCCACAACCACAGAACCATCCTTTCCTGCATTCATGGCAATCTGACGCAATGGTTCTTCAAGTCCGCGACGCAAAATATTCAATCCCATGCGTTCATCACCTTCAACAGAAACCGAACCGAGTGCCGGAAGCGCACGCAAAAATGCCACACCGCCTCCAGGAACAATTCCTTCTTCTACCGCAGCTTTGGTTGCAGCCACTGCATCTTCAATACGATGTTTCCTTTCTTTCATTTCGGTTTCTGTGGCTGCTCCAACCTTAATAACAGCAACTCCACCAGATAATTTAGCAATACGCTCCTGAATTTTTTCTTTTTCAAAATCAGATTCGGTTTGCTCAAGCTGTTTTTTCAGTGCACTCACACGGTCGGCAATCGTCTGTTTTGATCCATGACCTTCCACAATCGTTGTGTGTTCTTTATCAGAAACGACTTTGCGTGCCCGACCAAGATCAGATAATTCTACGTTTTCCAATTTTAATCCAATATCTTCCGTGATCACACGCCCACCTGTAAGTACAGCAATATCTTCAAGCATAGCTTTGCGACGATCTCCAAATGCAGGTGCTTTAATTGCGAGTGTATGGAATGTACCGCGCAATTTATTCACAACTAATGTGGCAAGGGCCTCTCCATCTACGTCTTCGGCAATTACAACCAATTCTTTTGGTCCGGTTTGCGCGACTTTTTCAAGAAGAGGAAGTAAATCCTGAACCGAACTAATTTTCTTGTCTGTAATCAAAATAGGAACATCATGATATTCCGCTTCCATGCGTTCAGCATTTGTAATCATGTAAGGAGAGCAATATCCTTTTTCAAATTGCATTCCTTCCACCACTTCCACCTCTACACCAAAAGATTGGGATTCTTCCACAGTAATCACACCGTTTTCTCCCACTCTTGTCATGGCTTCTGCAATCTTTCGTCCAATTTCCTTATCATTTGCAGAAATAGAAGCCACTTGTTCAATGTCCGCGCCCTGAATAGGTTTGGCAATTTTTGTTTTGATTTCTTGGACCAATGCTTCGATTCCTTTTTCCATTCCGCGGCGAATAATCTGTGGATTGGTTCCAGCTGTTACATTACGCAACCCTTCATTGATAAATGCCTGAGCTAAAACCGTGGCTGTGGTTGTTCCATCTCCTGCAACATCATTTGTTTTTGAAGCCACTTCTTTGACAAGTTCTGCTCCAAGATTTTCAAACTTGTCTTCGAGTTCAATTTCTTTTGCAACCGTCACTCCATCTTTTGTCACCGTTGGAGAACCAAATCCACGATCAAGAATCACATTGCATCCGCGAGGTCCGAGGGTTACCTTCACTGCATTTGCAAGTTTGTCTACCCCTCGTTTTAAAGCCTGACGTGCGTCTTCATTAAAATAAATCTGTTTTGCCATAGAAAAATAAATAAGAAAAAAGTCAAAGACTTTTTATTCAATCACAGCCATAATGTCATCCATGCGAATCACAAGATATTTCTCTCCTTCTATCTTGATTTCATCTGGAGCATATTTTTTAAAAACAACTTTTTGACCGATGGCAACATCCATGGGTCCGCGCTGGCCATTTTCCAAAACTTTTCCTGGACCAACAGCAACAACTTCTCCTTGTTCAGGACGATCCTTGTCAACGGTATCAGGAAGGACAATGCCGGACTTTGTCACATCCTGAAACGGCAAGGTTTTGACGATAACATGTTCTCCGATAGGCTGGATTTTCATAGGACATGAAAAAAATAATAAATAAACAATTTTTAAGAAAAAAGACGCTAGCAGTCATCCTCCTTGAGTGCTAACGTTCGTATCTTAGACATCAAATTTCCCCTTGTCAACCGCTATTCTCTTTTTCTTTTTCTTGCACAAAACGCAAACTAAAACCCACAGATACGGCAATCAACACCATCCCGCTCCAGGAACTCCAAAGATAATGATCAAATAAGGCAATTGTTCCATATAAAACGCAAAAAATGATTCCAATAATTCCTCCTTGCACACGATATTTAAAAAAATAGTTGAGATACATTCCGAGCCAAACGGTTGCAATGAGAAAAAGGATCCATCCATTTTCAATCAAAAAAAGAAAAACGGTGTTATGAATAGGTTGGTAGTTCCAAACGGAATATCCGGGATTCAGTTGTTCAAGAGCAACCGTATATGTTCCAGAACCTATTCCATAAAACCATTGCATTGGATGCAACGACGAATAAAGGGTTTGAAAATCTCCGTATTCAAAGACTCGATCTGAAACAGACTTCACTTCCAGGCGGACAGTGGAATTAAAACGTGTCATAACCGCATCACGAAACCCAAAAAGAGCAATGCATCCTCCAATCAACACAAAACTCATCACACCAAAAGATCGATGAAATCTTTTCGATTCTTTTCTTTCAAACCACACAAAAAGAAAAAATAAAATCAAACTGACTACAATCGCCACCCAAGCAGATCGAGAAAACGTTACGATCAGTGTTGTGCTTGACAGAAAAGCAGCAAGAACAAACCAAATCGTTTTTTTCTTCTGAAAAACAATAGGAAAGATACTAGCAAAAAAAACCGCCACAGCTAAAAAACCACCAAAAATATTTGGATGAGAAAAAGAACCGTATGCACGCATCAACCGTCCAGCACTCGTTTCAATAACAGAAACACCGAGTGTTGTGGCCATATGTTCGGCAAGTCCAAAAAAAGTAGAGGCAGGACTTGTCCCAGTCAAAACTTGAAACCATCCGAGACAGACAGGAACAAGTAACCCACAAAAAAAATATGTAAGACTTGTAAAAAAAGAGAGACGTTCATCCAACAAAAGAAGAAACAGAAGAAAGGCAAAAAATGTATGAAAAAGCGTGACAAAAGAAAGAATAGGAACAAGAGAAAAAAAAGAGAAAATAAACGAAAGGCCAAAAAAAATACCTCCTGGAAAAATAAGTGAATGCATTTTCAATGGCCAGTGAAATCTTCCACGTAAAAGAACGGCACAGAAAATAAGTATCTCCACCGCGTATAAACTGAGCACTCCATACTCCCATGGTTCACCACCCAAATTGAGACGCGCAAAAATCCACCGCGTTTGCCATGGCAGCAAAAAAAGGGCGAGATACGTAAAACCATTCGCCAAATTTTGACGAGAAAGAGTCATCATGAAATTCCTTCCTCTTTTAAAAGTTTTTTCCATTGATCCCGATAAAATGCCCGTCGATCATTACTATGAAATTTTAACATCTGATCTGAAACAACCACACAAGAATCTTTATTCATTTGTTCACGAATGACTGCAGGTAAACGTTTCATTTGTATCTTCTTTGCCCAAGGTTCAAAAAAAGAAACCCGAAACAAAAAAGAAAAAAAAGAGCGCTGTATTTTCTTACCTTCGTGAATAGATGCAGTTGCATGCGGAAAAAATTCATGACTCCAACTATTTTGATTCAAAAATACATCATACAGTCCATCTGGATCATACACAGGAACAAGGGATAATACCCATGAAGCAAGATAGGGATCTTCCCCAGGAAGTTGAATTTTTTCGAGAGACAGATATTTTTCGTCAAGAAAAAAACTAAAACAAAATGGATCCTGTTGAATCATTTTATCTTCTGTTGTGGAGAGCTTCGGCCGAAGACCAAGAAGAGCAAATGGAGTCACAAGAAAAAGACGCGTGAGCCAAAGCGTTCCTGTACGAACAATAATAAAAAGATCAATATCACTTGTTTGTTCCGTTTGATACCAAGCTAAAGAATTGCATGCAGCCACCATCCGAATCCAAGGAAGCAAACGAAAAAAAGACAAAAAATGATTGAGCTTTCGGAATTTTCTCGTTGCATCAACAAAACGATGTTGACGAAGTATAACAAGCTCCGCAAGGGAATAACCAGGACGTCGAAGGGTTATAAATCCTCCCTCAACAACAAGTCGATCTCTTAACCATGAATGTTGCTCTAAAAAATTTTGAACCTCTTCAGGAAAAAATGAATGTGGCGGTTTCATCACCCATTTCCAAACCTCAAAAAAAGTAAGCGGGTAATCTAAAAACCAAAACCACGCAATCGTACGATAGAAAGCCGCTTCCTCAGATGTGGGAGAGGTTGCTGCCAAAGTATCCATACTTTTTTACTGTGAAATCACAGGAGAAGATATCTCAGATTTTTTGTGCGATTTCAAAACGAAAAATTGCTGAACAATGGAAAAAATATTCATGACAATCCAATATAACGTCAACCCACCTGGCAATGATGCTCCTATCACCACCGTCATAATTGGCATCATATATGTCATGGACTGGTTCATCGCTGTGAGCATATCTTCATCTTTGGCTCCCTCCTTTTTACGAATCGCTCGTGGCGGACGTTGAGTCATGAGCATTTTTGTTTGAACGAATTGCAATATTCCTGCCACAATTGCCATCACAAGATGTGGTTGACCTAAATCAATCCAGTTTAAAAAGAATGGATTGATGGAACCTGGATTATGAATAAATGGATACAAATGAACCAAACTGTCTACACGTAACCCGTCGCGTAAAACCGCGTAAAGAGCAAAGAGAATAGGCAATTGAATAAGCAAAGGAAGGCAGGAAGATAACGGATTTACTTTTTCCGTTTGATACAACTGCATCATGGCTTTTGTGAGTCCTTCCTTATCATCTTTAAATTGTTCCTTCAGAGCCTCAAGTTTCGGCTGGATTTCCTGCAAGGATTTTTGAGATTTAAGAGCGACATGCGAAAATGGCCACAAAACCAATTTTGTAACAAGAGAAATGGCAATAATAGCAAATCCAAGATCCATTCCCGGAATAATGTTGTACAGCCAAATAAGGAGGTTGAATAACGGCTGATACAAAACAGCGTAAAACATAAAAATTCCGGAGGCTAATGGTTAGGTGGCTTCTTCCTCTTTTTTCTCTTCTTGAGGAACTTCCTCAAGAAGAGAATCTGTTTCGATTTCTTCAGAAACCTCTTGTCCATTTACATTGATTTTCCATCCAGTGAGCCGGACAGCAAGTCGAACATTTTGTCCGCCTTTTCCAATCGCCAATGAAAGCTGATCCGAATCCACCTGTACAACAGCCAGCCGCTGGTCTGGACGAAGTTCCACATGTTGCGCTTTTGCAGGCGCTAATGCGTGAGCAATGAATTTTTCTGGATCTTCACTCCATTCAATAATATCAATTTTTTCTCCGCCCAATGCTCCAATAATGGTTTGAATACGTGTTCCACGCTGGCCAATACATGCACCAATCGGATCCAAATTTTCATCTGTTGTGGATACCGCTACTTTGGAACGAGAACCTGCTTCTCTGGCAATCGCTTTGATCTGAACAGACCCATCCGAAATTTCAGGAATTTCCAGTTCAAAAATTCTTTTTACCAGTTCCTCAGCCGTACGAGACAAGATAATTTCCGGTCCACGAGTGGAAAGACTCACCTGACGGACGAACACTTTTACCTTTTCACCAGGAACATAATGTTCGTTTGCTATTTGATCCTCTGGACGCAAAATACCAGTAATGCGTCCAAGATCAACAAGAACCATTCGGCCTTCGCGACGTTGAACAACTCCGTTTAATACTTCACCTTCTTTTTCTTTAAACTCACTAAAGACAATTTCACGTTCTGCTTCGCGCAATTTTTGCGTAATCACTTGTTTTGCCGTCATAGCTGCCATGCGTCCAAATGCCCCAGGTTGTGGAAGTTCTGTTCGAATAATTTCCCCAAGCCCAACATCTGCTTTTACTTTAGAAGCTTCTGAAATCATCATGTCCGTCTTTGGATTGAATTTCAGTTCTTCTTCTTCATCCTCTTCCATAACCATAGCAGAAATCTGTTCTCCACGTTCGCGAGCTTCTGTAAACGCCTGTGCTGCCTGTTCTGCACGTGCTCGTCTGGCTTCTTGACGACGTTCTAACTCTTCAAGGTCTACATCTTCCACGACTGTCTTTACATCAAAAACACGAATTTCCGCATTTACCGGATTAAATTCCACTTCGATGTTCTGATTTTTTTCTCCAAAATCCTTACGATATGCTGCAGCAAGGGCTGCTTCAATGGTTTGAAGAACAGATTCAATAGAAAGACCTTTTTCCTCGCAAATTTGTCGCATGGCCTGTTCGATAGGTGAAGGCATAAAAAGAGGTGAGAGTGTGAAGTTAAAAAATATACAAAATAAGGAAGTCCGATAAACAACGAAACCCGTCGTTTCCGACAGGTTCTGTAATATCTTTAGTATTTCAAATCAGAGATGAAACGTCAATCCCTTTGAAATGTTGAATGTCTGTACAATGACCTGATAATAAAAGAATAGCGAGAATATCCACACGAATGGGAGAATGATACCAACCTTTTTGTTCCAAAAAAAATTCAGCTCCCATCTGTATCTTTCGCAATTTTGCGGGAGTCACAGATTCTTCTGGAAACCCGAATCGTGTTCCGTGTCTTGTTTTCACTTCAACAAAAACGATTTCAGAACCATCGCGCGCAATAAGATCAATTTCCCCAACCATTGTCCGATATTGGCGAGCAAGAATGTCATATCCCAATTGTTCAAGATATACAGCAGCCATTTCTTCCCCTTCATTACCAAATCGACGTCTTTCCTCCATAAACTCGTTTCGAATCAATGTTTCTTGTGTTTTTTTCTTCCAGGAAGATATTTTTGTTTTTCTTGACGATCAACTTCTTCAACACGTTTCATAGGAATCACACGAAGAAGATAATGGGAAAAGAATCCAACCCAAACAAACGTTCCAACAAGCCAGAGGACATACCAAAAACGCGCGCCGAGAAATCGAACTTGTTCGTAAGAAAAAAAGACAAATATAAGTCCAAAAAATCCCATGGTCATGCAAATACGGCTGAGACGAAATTTTATATCTTTGTTGTAATGATTCACATTTTTACGAGATCCAAGAACCCGAACCATGATGCCTCCGAAAAAAAGAACGACAAAAAAGAATATCATTCCAAACAGTAATCCTGATGTAAGCGGAGCCGGCTGTATACTAACCCAAGAACGTAAAACAGACATAGAAAAAGTTAAAAATTGACTCCATCCTATCAAATAGAAAGCAAAAAGACAAGGTCGGTATTCAACGAATTCAAACAAAAAACTACGTCCGAACAAAAATATGAGCAATGACTTGAAGAATATCTGAAATCAAATTTGATACCACAGCCATCCCAATAAAACACACACCTATCCCAATAAGTTTAAGAAAACTACGTGTTCCACCAAATCCTAATTTATCTTCGGCAAAATCAATGGGACCGGTCAGATCATAATAAAAATCCGTTTTCCAAACCATGTGAATACCAACCACAACAATGAGAAATCCAAGAGGAACACGAAAAAAAGGAGACATACGTCTTTAGTATGACACAAAAATATTTTTAATAAAAAAAATAATACAGCCCTCCGTCGTTCATTTAAACTATGGAGGACACAAAAAACATCGACTTTCGTCGATGTTTTTTGTGGTGGGCGTTGAGGGGCTCGAACCCCCGACCTTCTCGGTGTAAACGAGACGCTCTAACCAACTGAGCTAAACGCCCGTCATTTATTTGAACGACTCCTATCGTAAGTTTTTCTTGTCTTTCTGGCAAGAGGAAATAATTTTTAGAAAAAAACACACTATATTCGAAGATATAGTGTGGAACAGCAGATCTGTTCAGTCTTTATAGCCGGGACATCCGACATTTTGATGCTTAATCTGATTGCACCAAGCCAGATGGTCAGCCTCTTGTTCCGCGAGAACGGCAAGCGGAATTTCTACCTGCCCGTGCTTCGGGCAACTGATATTGCGATGGTAGATACTGTCACACCAAGCCAAATGTTCCACTTCTTCCTGTGCCAGTACTTCCGGCGGGACTGTCACCTGCCCGTTCTTGGGACAACTGACATTGCGATGGTAGATACTGTCACACCAAGCGAGAGTATCAGCCTCATAATTATAATTTTCTTCACGATTACAAGAAAAAATCAAAACAGATATCATTAAAACAGATACAACGAACTTATTCATTGCAACTCCCTTTTTTCGGTTGAAACTCAACACATCTGCATAAATATACTAGCAAATTTAATATGTTTTGTCAAACATATTAAACAAAAATAGACCCATTTAGATCTATTTTTGGTGCGGACGGAGGGACTCGAACCCTCAAGCCCTTGCGAGCACTAGCCCCTCAAGCTAGCGCGTATACCAATTCCGCCACGTCCGCATGTATTAAAATTTTTCATTTTGCCTATTTTGGAGTTTACGGGGACCACAGTCTTCTTCGCTGTACTTGGGTTAGTACAGCTCGGAAAGACTTGCACCCCCGTGCATCCAAACTGGTCTAAAATGATAAAATTCTCAAAAATTTTTTGTTCTGTTTCTTTCTCCTCATCCAAAGCGTTCCTATCATAAAGAAAACAAAGAAAAGACGCAAGCATTTAAAACATTCTTGTTTTTCCTGTTACAAATCGAAGAACTCCTGGTTCAATGCCAATATGAAACTTTGTTCCTTCTAAAGTTGAGCTATCAACAAGAATGGTTATAGTTTCTGCGCTTTCAACTGTAAGAAAATGGAGAGGAATGGATCCGCATATAGGTGTGGAACGACCAAACCACGTTCGTTTATTTGGAACAACAGATGTAATGGTCTCCAAGCGTCCGTCTATGGGATTCGAAATTTGAAAAAAAGTATCTATTGCCAAATTACAAACCTCAATTTTTCCTCCCGGAGCGGAAAGACGATATTTCCCCTCACAAGTAATCTCGGCTTTTCCACTTGGAATACATACTTTTGAAAGAAATCGTTTTCCATTTATCACCCCAACATCCAACGAAACAACAATACGTGCAGATAAAACATCACACGCAGCCATTCCTTCGGGAAGACCAAATATGTTCGCAAGCTGATCCTGAACTCCAAGAGGAATAAAACCAAATGTCACTTGTTTATTCAAGGATGTGGGTAAAATTTGATAGATTGTTCGATCATTTCCAACTGCAACGACTGTTGTTGGTCCACGCTTAGCTTCTTCACGAATCAAATCATCTGCTTGTTTAAACAATCCAAGCCGAATGGTTTTTCCAGCCATGCCTAAATCCGTCAGGCGCCGTTCTACTTTGGCAAGCTCCCGTTCATATCGTTGATCTTGCGTGTACGCATCATACACGTACAAATACATAAGGCAGAACTCGATAATAAGCGGAAAGGAACATACAGAAGATATTTTAACTCTTTTCTTCTACACGAACCTTTTCTTCGCGTCGATTTCCTTGTTCAGATGAATCTGTTTCGCTCATGGTGAGTTTCCCATTCACCTGGGCTCCGGCAGCAACAGATAAAATATGAACAGAAATATCTCCATACACTCTGGATGTTTCCAAAAGATCAAGTTTGCCGGTCACGGACAAATTTCCACGAACTTCTCCCGCGATAACCGCATCCTGAGCAACCACATCTGCACGAATTTTTGCAGATGTCCCTACATGCAAGTGCTGGCTTGTTTGAACATTTCCTGTTACTTCGCCTTCAATAACGACATTTCCATCACTGGTAAAATCTCCTTCGACCTTAACCCCCTGTGCGATAATCGTTTCTCCCCCATGATTTGAACGCGTTGGTGTTGTTGTGTCTGTCCGTTGAAACATAAATCTTTTTTGAGGTCTCTTTTATTTGTAGAACTTTCTCTTTTTACATCTCTTCGATCGTTTGAATCCCTAAAATACTCAATCCATTTTTTATGGTCTGACCTGTAACCGCAACAAGAGTTGCGCGATCTGCCATTTGTTCAGCTGTTTCTGCTTGTAAAACAGGGACTTCATGATAAAAAACGGAAAACTGTTTACATAATTCAAACAAATACTGAGCCAATCGATCCAAATGAAAATCCTGTGCCGTTTGAAAAACCACATGCGGATAAGATGCAAGTGTGACAAAAAGCTGATGTTCTTGCTCGGTTTTCCAGGAAGACATATTTCGCTTTTCCAAAGAACGACGTTCAACTTTTCGCAAAATGGATTGGATACGGGCGTATGTATACAAAAGATATGGCCCGCTAAACCCATCAAAAGAAAGAGCCTCTTCCATGTCAAAAACAATGGGTTTAGACAAATCCTGCCGCAACATTCCAAATCGCATCGCAGAAAAAGCAACCGCTCGAGCCACTTTTTCCATTTTTGTCTGTTTCCAATCTGTATGACGTTTCTGGGTTTCAGTATGCGCCCATTCTACCATTGAATCTCGAAAATCCTGATAACGAACAATATTTCCTTTTCGTGAAGACATTGCCCCTTCCTTTAAGGTCACAAAATCATAGGAAAGATGCGTGAGTTCCTTTTGAAACCCCATACGTTTCAACGTAGCAAATAATTGCTGCATAGCCAAGGATTGTCGAACATCGACCACATACAAACTTCGCTGCGGATGGAATTCCTCTTCCTTGCGCATCGCAAGGGGAAGATCTTTTGCATTATAAAGAAGGGTCCCATCAGAACGAACAAGTAAATTTACCCCCAATTTTTCTTCAGAAAGATCAACAATGGTCGCTCCCTCACTTAATCGGGCAACTTGACGGTGTTTCAAATCTTCAATCAAGAGATGGGAAGATTCAATAAAATCTGATTCGTAATACCAAGCTTGAAAAATAAGACCAAGTTCTTTAAACACTCCTTTAATTTCTTCTATGGACCATTTTCGTGTTTTTTTCCAAAGGGAAAGAAATGGTCCGCGTTTTCCTGATTCCAAAGCTTGAAACACGGCAGAAATTTCTTCCTTTGCATTTGGATCTGTTTCAGATGCTTGTGTTGCCTCTGTATACACTTTTCCCAAAAAAGCACTTCTCTCCTCTTTGGATGGATCTACTTCTTTGACATGAAATTTCTTCATAGCCCACAAACACTTGGCCACATGCATACCCAAATCATTTGTGTATGTTACAGGAATCACTCGATATCCAACGGTTTCAAGAAGTTTTGTGGTTGTATACCCGACAAAAAAATTTCGTAAATGACCCACATGAATTTCCTTGTGTGTATTTGGTTGTGCATATTCCACAAGCACAGACTTATCTGCACCAGAAACGGAATGTCCATAAGCAGTTTTTTCTTGTTCAATTTGTTCAACCACTATTTTTCCAAACCGAGCTGTATCAAGAAAAAAATTGATATACGGACCGCGCGGTTCCACCTTTCGAATAAGTCCTTTGATCTCAATATGTCCGACCAATTCCACTGCAATCTCAACCGGTGATTTTTTCCATCCTTTTGCTAACGCAAAACAAGGGAATGCGAAATCCCCAAAACGTGGTTCAGGAGGTGTTTCGAGTTCATCAACAGACGGCGCATATTGTTTTCCCAATGCGGTCTTCAATGCTTTCAGAACTTCTTTTTTTGCTTCCATCCATGCAGACATATCACCCACGAATTATTTTGACAAAATGTCGTTTTCCTTTTTGAAAAATCAATCCATCTATTCCTGGCTCTATCACAACATCAATTGTCTTAATCTCTTCTCCATTTATTTTTACTCCTCCACCCTCAATCAAACGTCGTGCTTCGGATTTTGAAGAAGCGAATTCTATTTTGACAAGTAAATCCAAAACAGAAATCTTCTCATGAATCAACACATATTCAGACATTTCATCTGGAATTTCCTTGCGTTGAAAAATAGCCTCAAAATGTTCAAGAACAGTCTGAGCAGCTTCGTGTCCATGGAAAAAATCTACCACATTCTGTCCAAGTTGAGCTTTAAAATCTCGAGGATTTGCTCCACCTTTCATTGTTTCTTCTATGGAAGTTATTTCTGTTTTTGAAATATCCGTCAATAACTCAAACCCAGACAAAATCATTCCATCTGGCCAGCTCATGACTTTTCCAAACATTTCATCTGGACTGTCATCAAGGGTAATCATGTTTCCTTCGCTCTTTCCCATTTTCTTGCCTGTAGGATCAGTCAAAAGTTTCATGGTTAAAACAAACTTCTCTTTTCCCTTCATTTCGCGCATGAGAGTACGACCTGCAAGCATGTTAAATGTTTGATCATTACCACCAATTTCTCCATCCACATCCATAGCCACACTGTCATATCCCTGCATAAGTGGATACAAAAATTCATGAAGATGAATTGGACGATTTTCTTCTAACCGTTTTTCAAACATGTCGCGTTCCATCATTTGTTGCACCGTAAAATGAGATGCGAGTTCAACCACATCACCAAAAGACATTGTTCCCAACCAATCACTGTTATATCGAATCTCCGCAGGATTTGAACCATCAAAACGAATAATTTTTGAAGCCTGCTCCTTATATCGGGCAGCGTTTGTGAGCACCTCTTCTCGAGTCAAATGTTTTCGAGCAGCAGATTTATCTGTTGGATCTCCGATCATGCCTGTAAAATCTCCAATCAAAAGAATAAGCTTGTGACCAAGATTCTGAAGAACACGCATTTTGCGCAAATTGATTGCATGCCCAAGATGTAATGTCGGACCTGTTGGATCAATACCAAGATACAAGGTGACAGATCCTTTTTTTAATCGTTCTCGCACTTCGTCCAATGAGGGATACACATGTTCAACCGCACGAGTTAAAACCTCATCAAGTTGTTGATCTTTGTTTTTGTCGTCCATAAAAACATGGTTATACCTTTCCTAATTGTTCGCGTAAGGATCGAATGGTTTTTTCTGTATCTGCACGTTTATCTCGAATCGATACAACAACCGTTTCAGGAGCTCGTGAAACAAATGCTTCATTTGCAAGTTGCCCATCAAGTCGAACAAGATATATTTCCGCTTCTTGTAATTCATTCTCTAAATGAACACGTTCACGCTCAGATGCTTCAACAGATATTGGAATAAAAATACAAGTTGATCCAAGAACAGTCGTTACTGCATTTTTTGGTGCTTCTTCTGAGCGAACAAACAAAACTTCTTTTACTCGAGCCAAACGTTCCAATAAAGCCACTTGGCTTCGAATCAAATCTTCTTTATCCGGACTTGCGACAAAAAGCGAAATAAACTCTCCAGGTGGTAAAGTATGTTCTGCACGAAGGTTACGGACAGCCACAATAAATTCACGAATAAAACTAAAATACTCTTGAAGCACAACATCTTCTTCTTTTACAGCTGTATTCCTTGGCCATGTATGTACAATGAGCATCTCAGACTGTCCAAACGCCTTCCAGATCTCTTCTGTCACAAAAGGCATGAATGGATGCCAAAGGGTCAACAACCCTTCCAAAACGTGCAATAACACTTTATCAGTCACGGCACCAGACTGTTGTCGTTCAATCTTTGCAATTTCCACATACCAGTCGGCAAAATCCGCCCAGGTAAATTCACGGAGAAGTTCTCCAGCTGCTGAAAATTCATTTTGTTCAAACAACGTTGTCACGCGACGAACTGTTTCCGCATATCGGAAAAGAATCCACGCATCTGCAAGAGTTCGATTCGATCCAATCTCTGCCTCTGAAACAGATTTAACCTCATCAACCGTCATGCAAACAAATCTCGAAATATTCCAAAGTTTGTTTGTAAAATTTCGATACCCTGCAATTTTTTCTTCAGATATCTTTACGTCATTTCCTGGAGTACCCCCAATAATAAGAGAAAGACGTGTGGCATCTGCTCCATACTTTTGGATCATGTCGAGCGGATTGATAATATTTCCAAGAGATTTGCTCATTTTGCGACCATGTTCATCACGGACAAGACCATGGAAGTATGCTGTTTTAAAAGGAATTTCACCCAAAACATAGGTTGTCAACAAAATCATGCGCGCAACCCAGAAAAAAATAATATCATATCCGGTTTCAAGGACAGACGTTGGATGAAAACGCTGAAAATCTTCACTTGCATTTGCCCAAGCATGCAAATTATTTTGTGGATGATTTTTGTCTAATAAGGTAGAAAAAGTCCACAACCCTGAACTAAACCATGTATCAAATGTATCTGGATCTTGATGAAATTTTTTTCCCTGACACCCAGGACACTCTGACACATCCCAATGAATAGGATCTTCCTTAAACAAAATAGGTTTCTCATGATAAGCACATTTTTCATTATCACAATAACGAACAGGAATCTGATGTCCAAACCAAATCTGACGACTAATATTCCAATCGCGCAGATGATCAATCCAATGAAAATATGTTTTTTCAAAACGCTCTGGAAGAATTTTTATTTGCTCGGAACGAACCACATGCTGCATGAGTTCTTTCAAAGTAACTTGCTGACCATCTTTTAGACCCTGAATAGGCGCATGTTCAGATGCGTGAAATGTAAATGGACGATTCACTCCAATAAACCATTGATGCAAAATTTGAGGTTCGACAACTGCACCTGAACGTTCTGCTGTTGCAAGATTATGTATATATCCTTCTTCAACACGAACAAGCAATCCTTTCTCTTTAATTTTTTGAACAATTTTTTCTCGAGCTTCCAAAATCGGCATTCCAGCAAATTCTCCTGCAATAGAAAGCAACCGACCATCTAAACCAATAATTTGTTCTTTATCTAAAGAATATTTTTCTGCCAAATCAAAATCAACCACAGAATGCCATGGAGTAATCGTCATGGCTCCTGTCCCAAAATCCTTGTTTGCTGCTTCATCTTTTATAAGGGTTGCTTCTATTGGACCATTAATCCATTCAAGCAAAAATTTCTGTCCATGTGCATAATTTGCATAACGTTCATCGTCTGGGTGGACAATAATATATTTATCTCCAAATTTTGTTTCTGGACGAGCGGTTCCAATTTCAAATGGACCGTACGAAAAATAATAAAATTTTGTTTTTTCTTCCTTATAAACAATCTCATCATCAGAAATAACTGTTTGACCAACTGGATCCCAGTTTACAATGCGATGTCCTCGATAAATCAATCCATCCTCATACATTTGTTTAAAAACAAGATTCACTGCCCGATTACGAACCTTGTCTAAAGTATAAGCTTCTCGATTCCAATCAAGGGAAGCTCCCATTTTTTTAGATTGATTCACAATCGTATCATGGCTTTGTTGCGCAAATTGATGTACGCGTTGCAAAAATGCTTCACGTCCAAGATCATGGCGTGTCTTCCCTTCTTCTTTAAACAACATTCCTTCTACCTTGGACTGAGTTGCAATAGCCGCATGATCCGTCCCGGGAATCCACACCGTTCGCCTTCCTTGTAAACGGGCAAAACGAACCATGGCATCTTCTATCGCAAGCATAGCTGCATGACCCATATGAAGAGTGCCAGTTACATTTGGTGGAGGAAGAACGATGGAAAATGGTTCTTTTGATTCATCAACATGAGGCAGATATTCCGGAGCAAAAAAACCGCTCTGTTCCCAAGCGGTATAAGTCACCTCTTCCACCTGCCCAGGTTCGTATATTTTGGCAATTTCTGGATTAGACATAGATAAAAAAAGTGTAAACAAAAAGGAAAAAATAGGCAATTCCCTTGACCTCCTTTGTCTTCTTCCTTATGATACCCCATTCTCTTGTTTATCCCTGCATGGCCCTCACACAGACAAAACAAATTCTTGAAACGATTCGACGCAGCCAGCGCCCTTTGATTGTTGTTCCCCGAGGAGCCGGGATTGATGGATATGCGACCGCTCTTGGACTTGCTCATCTCACAGATAAAATTGGTCCTGTGTCAGATATTGTTGCTGTTGACGGTCCGGCACCGGCTTCAATAAGTTTCCTCAAAAACATTGATCGTATTCATACAGAACTTCCTCATTTGCGAAAATTGATCATTGATATCGATATTTCAAAAACAACCATTCAAAATGTGGAACGTGAAGAAAAAGACGGTCGATGCCTTTTTTCTCTCACACCAACCCAAGGATTTTGGAATCAAAATGATGTTCGCATCTCTACATCAGAATATCATTACGATCTTCTTATTTGTATCGGTGCTTCAGAACTGGAATCCTGTGCTCATCTGTATGAAATGTATCCGGATTTCTTCTTTCGTACCCCGATCGTCAATATTGATCATTCTCCAACCAACGAACACTTCGGTCACATCAATATGGTGGATATAACTGCATCCGCATGCGGAGAAATTTGTCATGATCTCATTCAAGAGATGGATCCTGAACTCTTTGACGAAGAAGTTGCAACAGCCTTCCTCACTGGTATGATTGCAAAAACAAAAAGTTTTAAAACACAACAAGTCACACCTAAAACCCTCCAAACAGCCAGTCGTCTCATGGCACACGGAGCACGCCGTGACGAAATTGTCCGACATCTATATCGCACACGATCCGTATCGACTCTTCGACTGTGGGGACGCACGCTTGCACGCCTCAAAAGTGATCCATCTGCAAATGTTGTTTGGTCTCTTCTTTCTCAGCAAGATTTTCTCCATGCAGGAGCAGAAGAACACGACCTCCATGATGTGATTGATGAATTAATCTGCAGTTCGCCCCAAGTACAGGTTGCTGTCCTTCTCTACGAACGCGCGGATCGAACCATCTGTGCCGTTGTCCGAGTTGAACATCCATGGAATGCAAAACAACTTATTTCTGTACTCCAACCAACAGGAACAGAAACAGAGGCGCGACTTTGTTTCAAAGACAAAACACTCCTTCAGGTAGAAAATGAGATTATTCCGCTGCTCATTGATTCTGTAAAAAAATAATACCGGTCTTTGTAAGACCGGTATTATTTTTGTTTTTTATTCGTGATCAACAATCGTATCTTCTTCAGATGGAACTTCTGGGGTTCCTATCTGATCACCTTCAGACACTACCTGTTCACCTTGAACATCTGTGATAGTTATATCCCCTTCTTCAACTGGATTTGGAATCTTCGTTGTTAATTGTCCCGATTTCAATTTTTCTACACGTGCTTTTACAAGGATATTATCTGGATTCAATTCAGCCACTTTCTGCACTTGTTCCAAAGCTGATTTCAAATTTCCATCAATTTCATACACGGAAGCAAGGAACCAGCGAGCATTGGAATATGTAGGAGCAATCTTTATAATTCGCTCTAATTCTGTTTGTGCAAGATCATATTTTTCCAAACGGATATAGAGCATGGAAAGTTGAAATCCTAAACCAACGTCCATTGGATTATAATTTCGCAAAGCCACTAAACGATTTGTTGCATCTTCCAAACGTCCTTGCCGCTCAAAAACACCAGCCAAATAATAATGAGCGGGCGCATAATCTGCTTTGAGATCAATGGCTTTGTTGAAAATTTCTTCGGCAGCAGCCAATTCTGTTTGTTCAGATTTCACGGCATTTGCCGCAACTTCTTTATTTTCAGATGTTTTGAATGCGCGAGCATAATCCGCAACCATCAAATGTAAACGCCCAAGATTTGTCTGCAAAGCAGGATTCATTGGTTCTAATTCAAGAGCTTTCTCATATGCAGCTGCCGAAAGATCCTCTGCTCCTTTTACAAGACCAATGACATCTCGATACGTGCCAGCTAAGACTGCCCAGTTGAGAACATTATAAGGAGCCAAAGCGACCGCACGTTTAGATGCATTCAATGAGGTATTGATTAATTGTTGAATTTGGGAAGCTTTTTCAGGAAGGATCTGACCATCTGCTCCACGACTCTGTTGAAGAACATTGCGTGTGTATAAAAAGAGGGCGCTGTTCAAATTTCGATAATAGATATCAGACCAGCCATTTGAAGCGACGGATTGGCGTAATTTTTCGAGAATTTGTTCTGTTGGTGCTTGCTGGCGATCCAAACGAACGGCTTGTGCAAAAGCCACTTCTGAAACATACCGTTGACCTGTCACAAACAACGTTGCAACAACAGCCACAAGCACAAGGACAAATCCAAACGAACATGCTAACCCCCATTTTGGTGATTTGCTGAAATCTGCTTCACGCAATCGAACAACTCCGCGCGCGGCAAGAAGACCGCTTAAAGTCCAAAACAAGAACTGAAGAGTCATGTTGGAGGAATATAAGACAAGAGAAAGAACAAGCGGAACCCATGCCACAAAAAGGACATATGTTGCTTTCCATTCCTCAGTCTGTCCTCGTTCTTTCAATAGTTGGCTCAATGCTTTGATACCCACAAAAAGAACGACTAGAATCCATGCAAGAGTTCCAACAACTCCAAATGTCGCAGCCATGGTCATAACATGGGATTTTGCGCGATCAAATCGAACATTCCAAAACATGGTTTGATTCACTCCTTGTGGTTTATATTTTGTATAATCGTCCACAAATGTTCCCGGACCTGAACCGAACGTAAGCCGAATCGGATGTTCAGACCATACCTCACGAACAATTCCGCTACTTGTGGCATAACTTGGACTCACAACAAGCGGAAGTTTTAATTTCAATGGAGATGGGAGAAATAAGAATAGAACACTGATAAGAAGAATGGAAAATGGAAGAACAAAACGATTTGATTTGCCAAAAACATCAGACTGAAGAAAGGCAAAGGCTAATAAGAGTAGCATTCCGAGAATCATGACTACCCACAATGCCCAGAAATCCACGACCATCAGAAAGAAAAGGGTGGAAATGGAAACGAAAACAATACAAATACGCTCGATTACACCTACTGTTCCAACAAAGAGAAGATCCGTACGATCTTTTCGTGATATGAGCCATAATCCAATGCCAAGTGAAGAGAGAACGGAAAGGAAAGCCACAAATGTGTTAATCGTTCCTACCGTATTAAACCCACGAGATAATTGGAGAAAAGAAAATGGAGATATCGCACTAAAAGCAAGGAGCAAGCTGACACTACCGGAAAGTAATAGAGAAAAGAAAAGACGCCGTTGCGTGGAAATATCCGCTGCAGTATTTAAAAGAATATAAAAGACAAATACAAGAACTGCTGTTGTAAGGAAACTTGTGTATTCCTGAGATGCCTGACCAATCCATGTCTGATACCCAGAATGAGATAAGAGAGACGAAACAAAAACAGATCCGAGAAACAATGCAGGAAAAAGATTCACCCAACCGCTACGAAAAGAAAAACGTTTTTCAAGAACCATGGATCCAAGCCATGCCAACAGAGCCACAAACGTCACAATAATAAGGAGAGTCTGCTTATTTACTTCAAATGCATCTACAGTCCATGGAAGAAAAAAAACAGGTAATAAAAACACCAGAACAAGAAAAGACCAGCGAACTTTTTCTTGAAAAAGATGATCGAGATTCCAACCGTTCTTTTTCCGTTTCAACGGAGAAGCGCCGGCTATATGCGACAGAGGAGAAAAATCCATACGTAAGAGGAAAAATGAAAAAATGAGAGTTAAAATTTATTCACGATCTTTTTTTTGCAGGTAGGCTGCAATGGCTTGGGTAATTTTTGAATCATCCTTCAGATCTTCCATAAATAAAATATGTTCTTTATTGATATCCATATAATCTTTTGGTGCATGAATTTCATTTCCAAGTTTTATGAGAGAAAAATCACTATCTGATACAGAATTTGAATCTCCTGACTGAGGATTTTGACGAAACTGGAGATAATAGACATTGGAGAGTCGATAGAAGTCTTCATTCTTATATACAATATGACCGAAATAGACCTGACCATTGTCCAAAAAAACAGCTTGATATTGTGATTCAGAAGAGGTATCACCTGTAAAAATATTTTTTTCTTCTATTCCTTTTTCTAAGAGAAAAATCCAGGCTCCTATTCCAATAACAATAAGAATGAAAATAAAAAGAATAATCATCCAAATACGTCTTTTTGAAGAGCCATCTCCTCGATCAAATGAAGGAAAAGATGGACGTCGCATTTTAGATTCGATAGCCATAGAAGAAAGAGGAAAAACCACATTCAATAAACAGAACTATTGTATCGAAATTTTTAAAACCAGACAATGGAATTTCATCCCCAGGGCACCATGAATATCTCTACGAAAAAAGAACGCAAAAGGCAGGGAGTTTATCCCCTGCCTTTTTCTGTATCTATTCTATTAGACCGTTGGTTCTTCTATGGAAGAAACTTCTGGGACAGATTCCTCAACCGGAGCTTCAGAAGGCGTGACATCTTCTTCCACAACAGGTTCGGAAACCGTTTCTTCG
>Ga0076128_107_pt1 | contig 107664 bp, 110 predicted proteins | sample RifGroC2_FD_67714 | JGI IMG/M metagenome (GOLD analysis project Ga0076128, IMG submission 67714) | Parcubacteria (Uhrbacteria) bacterium GW2011_GWC2_41_11 | reverse complement strand
AAATTTTATTTTTTAATAGCCCTTTTTTGAAATTTTTTTTGGAAAAGAAAAAAAATCACTCACGAAAAAACCAGGTGAGTGACTAAGCAAGCCGAGAAGATGTTTCATGTCCAGATACGCTTAAAGGCAAACAGGCATGTAGTGAGAAATACCACTGATACTAAAATACCTGCAATTTGTATAAAAGGTTCGCCTGAACTTTTAGCGGTGCACAACATCCAAACCCCAACGATTACCGAAAACATTAACAAACAAGACTTAAAAATTTTTAAAATCATGCTGCCCTCCCTTCAATATTTTATTAGTATAAGATGCAAAAATACACTATTTTAGCTTTAAAGTTGTATAGTTGAAAATAGCAATCCTGTCAATACCACGACCAAAAAATTTAAAAAGGGCTCTTACAATAAGGAATATATTTTGAACAAAACGTCGTTTAACACGGCATATCCGAAGTTTGCCGAAGTGAAATGAAGGCAAATATAGATGAAGCGACGAGGAACAATAAGCGGAACCGCATACACGTTGTTATCGGATGTAAATTATTTTCTTTTTTGATTTTTATCAATTATTTGATGACAAATTTTTATCCTTCTTGGAAGGGGCCACAAGAGGGGAATTAAAGAGGTGAATTGCACCCAGCCAAACTGTTTCCGTTAACATCTTTTTGTACCTCGTAGTTCTTCCTGATCCAATGTGGCGGTATTAGGGCTTGACAAAATCTAGCAAATACCCTATACTGGCACGTTTACTGGGCTGTTTCTGGTAAGCTGACTGTGGAAATATTCCGCGGTCAAAGAAACACACCTTCACAGGAGAGATCACGATGAGAAAGAGCTCACTGTTTCTGGCCGCCGTTCTCGGTATCACATTCCTCGGCAGCAGCTTCGGCTGCGCGCGGGAAAAGAACTCACCACTCCTCGAGTGGAACCTCTACAACGGGGTGTACGCGGCGTACAACGTCAATATCGACGAGTCGCAGTACAAGGGTGAGTTCAAGTTCCGGATGATCCACCTCGTGCCGCAGGGCGGCCTGTTCTCGGACAAGAATCTGCCCAATCCGCAGGCCATCACCGGACACGACCTCGACGGCGACGGCCAGTTCGACCGCGTGTTCATCTGCTCGGCTGGTGGTGGCTTCAACTCGGTTCTCTTCACCGGTAACGGCGACCGGGTCTGGGAGCCTTGCCTGGCGGACAAAAACAAGGTTCAACCCTTCACCGAACAGCAGGTGATTTCGGCACAGGCCATGCTCTACGCGGCCATGTCCGAGGTTTACAACACCGCGCACCGCACGAGCACGCTCAAATCTTGGCGTGCCAAGTACGGTTCGTAAGCTGGCACTCTTTTCCTACATCAGGGTGGCCGGAGAACTCACATGGGTTCTCCGGTTTTCGTTTTCAAAAAATTTCCAAGAAATCTGAAAAATCTTTTGTACACGTCCCGCTGCGGCGGGACAAAATAAAAAGGAAACATCAGCTAACAACGCGTAGAGGAAATCTTTAATTTTGCTAACATTTCTGCTAATATTAATGTACTTGAAGCTCTATTTAAGCCTGTCGACTTAACACAAATTGGCTATCCGCCCTGTGGCGACGCGATCGTACCACAGTGCGGCCAGCCGACTTCCTCTACACGTAAACGTTAAACGAAATTCAGGAGCCCGCCTTTGTATAATTTGTTAAAAAGTATGCATCCTGAAAGATTTAACGAAAAAGAACCGAGTATACAAAAAGCTGTCGAACAAGGACGGCAATATTTGGAATCTGAGCATCAAAATGGTCATTTCCCTTCTTATATAAGTGCCTCAAGAGACTTTTCAGCACCCCCGCTAATATCGCCTCGTGAAACTTTCTCAACAATAGCCATTGCTGATACTGCACTAAAAGATCATCCTCATAGCGAAGCGGCGCGAGCTGCCTTGCAATATATTGAAAATCAAAGACAGCAAGGGCAGTTCACTTTTTTTGAAGACAGAACAGTATATCCACCAGATACTGACACTAACGCATTGGGGTATTCTGTTTTGCTAGAATCTGGACGATCAGTTCAAGATGACGCAAATCGCATACTAGACACCATTCTTGCACATTTACTTGGCAGAGGTTCAGAAATGCAACAAACAGAACAGTGGCTTATGGAAACTTTGCATACAGGTGCTTACCAGACAGGCACTCGTTATTATCAATCACCAGATTCTTTTCTACACTTTATGGGAAGACTGACAAAGTTTCCTGAATTGTCAGATAAAATGAAAACCAAACTTGCTGAACAACTACAACAAAGAATCAAAAAAACAGAATACCCTTTAGATTTAGCTATGAGAACTGCCCTTGCTGATTCACTCGGTATTGACAATGATTTTGAAAAACAAAAATTGTTAAGACTACAAGAACAAGGTGGCTCTTGGCCTGCTGATGCTTTGTTTCGTTATGGAGGTAAACAAGGTTGCTTTGGTAGTAAAGCATTAACGACAGCTTTTTCTATAAAAGGATTAAAGTCGGCGGGTTTCTGAACATCGTTTAACACGACATATCCGGTTCCGCTTCGCTATACCTAAATTACTATCGCAACTTCGGATGTTGTATTATAATAATTTCATCTATAAAAAAGTATATAAATTTTTATTAACTAAAAAATATGGAACCAGAATCGCGAATAGAAGAGAAAGGGGGAATTGAATCAGTTACAGAAGCAAATCGTTCTGCTATTAAAAAGGAATTGATCTCTAAACTGAGAGATTTAATGGTTTATTATGGGGGAGAGCAAGGTAGTGAAGAAATGGATGATTTCAAGGTACATCAATCTTTGTGGGAATTATTTCGTAAGTATGATTTAGAAAATAGTGATTTGATTTCAGATCCTGAAGTCCAGGAGCTTGCACAAAAAATAGCAAAAAAACCATTCATAAAATCCTCTTTCACATCAACTTTTAAGATAGCTGGTTAATTTACAGTGCACAACAGCGCGTATACAGCCACCTCTAACCAAGGTGGTTTTGCATTTTTGGTAAGATGGGCATGGAATGAGTTTGTGGGCAATTGAAGACCAATTGCCTCACTCAAACTATGATCGCTTACGCGATACTATCACAGTTTGGCTCGACAACTGTGCATCACGCGCGAACGTTATCGCAAATTTTAAATTAAATTAATAAATTAAACTTTATTTTATGGCTGAAATTGAAACACCAAAAATTGATAGAGGGCAAGAACGATTAAGTTTTCCAAATGATCGTAAACCCAAGGATGAAGAATTGGAAGAAACTAAAATAACCAATCAATGGTTAAAAGAGAAGGGTCCATATTTTGCAGCATGTATTTTGCTTTATCAACATTGGAAGATTAATAATGATCTTTCACCATCAGCGCCACTCGCTTTATTTGGAGATGTATTTAGAGAATTTGATGGAAATAGGGCTATAAAACAAGACTATATCAGTCGAGCAGAAGTTTGGTTACGCAAAAAATTTCCTGATGATTTTGGTAATACGTACTAAAATTGCCCAAATTACATTTTTATTTTATTTTTTGAAAACATCACTTAACATGGCATATCTGGTTACACTACGCTACACCGATTTCATAAAATAAGAAATTTATGTCAATACTCAGACTTAAGAAGCCTCGGAGGATTGACAAAGAAATGAAAAAATGTATACTTTCTTGGTAGAAAGTAGGAGGAAATTGCACATTCAAGACGCCAATGGAGGATACTCATGAGTACGAAATTTGATCCGAACAATGTCCATCAAGTTCCACAAGATAAGGATTTTAATTTTGTAAAAAAAATCAGTGTTTGGCAGTGTTCTCATTGTGGAGAATATAACGAGAACGGTGGAGGTGTTGGTGCAACATGTGCTCACTGTTCAAGGACAGTTCGTGGCGGTACGGATTCCTTCGGGTCTTATTACTGCATGGAATGCAAAACAATGACCACTAATTTTGCTCGGGAATGCAGTGGTTGTGGAAGAGATTTCTAATCTCAATTTTTCGGCCGGCTCTCAATTTCACGAGGGTCGGCTTTTTTCTTCTTCAATTCCTTTTTCAACAAGGCAATTTCATCACGCAAAATGGCTGCGGTTTCAAAATCTAATTTTTGTGCGGCTTGTTTCATTTCGATTTCTTTTTCTTTGATCACTTCTTCCATTTCATGCGGTTCAGCCGTCAGTTCCACTTGAAGCACATTTTTTATTTGCTCCTCTATTTTTTCTTCTCCTCCCAACATGCCGCGAATATCGTTTATTTTCTTTTCAATACTCTTTGGAGTCACTCCATGTTCGAGATTATAAGCGATCTGTAAATTTCGACGACGCTCTGTTTCATCCAATGCTCGTTTCAAAGAACCCGTCATCACATCTGCATACAAAAGCACTTCTCCACGTACATTTCTTGCTGCTCGACCAATGGTTTGAATCAGTGATGTTTCCGAACGGAGAAATCCTTCCTTGTCCGCATCCAAAATAGCAACCAAAGTCACTTCCGGGAGATCTAATCCTTCACGAAGAAGATTCACTCCAACCAAAACGTCATATGTTCCTTTTCGAAAATCACTCAAAATCGTAATGCGATCCAATGTATCAACATCGGAATGAAGATACTGTACTTTCACGTTTTGGTCTGTCAAAAATTCACTTAAATCCTCTGCCATTTTTTTGGTAAGAGTTGTGACAAGTGTGCGTTCACCTCGTTCAATACGTACATGAATTTCTTGAATCAAATCATCAACCTGTCCTCTTGATCCATTTGTTGGAGTCACAGGACGCACAGTCACTTGAGGATCAACAAGACCCGTCGGTCGAATAATTTGTTCAACTACCTGCGAACATTTTTCATGTTCATATTTTCCCGGAGTGGCACTTGTAAAAATACACAGTCCAATCCGCTCTTCAAATTCTTGAAACTTCAACGGACGATTATCTTTTGCAGACGGAAGACGAAATCCGTGATCAATCAATGTTTGTTTACGTGCCCGATCCCCTTCATACATGCCTCCAATCTGGGAAACAGCCACATGCGATTCATCAATCATGAGCAAAAAATCTTTTGGAAAATAATCCACGAGTGTGTACGGAGGATCTCCAGGTTTGCGACCATCAAAATAACGGGAATAATTTTCAATCCCATTACAAAAACCAACTTGTTCAATCATTTCCAAATCGTAACGCGTTCGACGTTTCAGACGTTCCGCTTCCAAAAGTTTTCCTTCTTGTTCTAATGCTTCCAACCGAAGTTCTAATTCTTCACGAATATGATGGAGAGCTGAATCCTTCCGTTCGGAAGACACAACGTAATGTTTTGCTGGAAACAACCACATATCAGTTGGTTGTTCCATTTCCCGGCGCGTCACCTGATCCAATAATTGGATTTGATAAACAAATTCCCCATCAAAAAGAACGCGATAAATGACTTCCTGGTTGACCGGCATCACTTCAAGGACATTTCCATGTACCCGAAAATGACCGCGTTTCAAATCGGTATTTGTCCGTTCAAACTGCATGTCCACTAAACGTCGCAAAAGTTCTCCTCGCCCCATGTCATTTTCTCCAAGATGAATATGCAAAACCGTACGTTCATATTCGTCCGGAGATCCCAAACCATAAATACAAGAAACAGAGGAAACAATAATCACATCCTCTCGAGACAAAAGCGCTTGGGTTGCCGCATGACGTAAACGATCAATCTCATCGTTAATCATGGCTTCTTTTTCAATATAGGTATCGGTACGAGGCAAATAGGCTTCCGGCTGATAATAATCGTAATAACTGACAAAATATTCAACCGCATTTTGTGGAAAAAATTCACGGAACTCATTGCAAAGCTGTGCGGCCAATGTTTTGTTGTGGGCAATCACAAGCGTAGGTCGCTGGATATTTTGAATCACATTGGCCATGGTAAATGTCTTACCTGAACCTGTCACACCAAGAAGCGTCTGAAATTTCTTTCCCGCATGCAATCCTTTTGTCAGTTCTATAATTGCTTTTGGCTGGTCACCCGCTGGTTGATAGGAAGATTTTAACGTAAAAGGCATACATACAACTTTCCTCGAAGATTTGCTCTCCCTGGACAGTCAAGCCACCTTATCAAAAACATTCCTTCCTGTCTAAAAACACTTTTTCATCAAAAAAACACAGGGGGTGAGACCTGTGTCAATCGTTAACGATCCATCCACCAGTTACAGAATGGCTGTTCCCGTTCTGGACCGTATTGAGTCGTTGCCTCGCAATAGCGCCAGATAAGCATTTCGATCTGCCCGGTCGAGTACCAGGCATTCGACGGCGGTTTGATCCGCTCCTGTTTCATCGTCGGTTTTTCAGAAGATTTTCTCTCCTGAACCTGACCTGCAAACGCCGTTGAAGAAAACAATGCAACCAATAAAAACAACCATGAAATCTTTCGCATTTTTTTACCCTCATTTTTTTGCAAGACCTTCCGTCAGCAACAAATTGCTGACAAAGGCTGTATGAAGATATAAAAAATGTTTTCTCTTGTCAAACAATAATTCCTCCTCCCAACATTTCCTCTCCATCATACAACACCACTGACTGGCCGGAGGTCACTGCCCGTTGAGGTTCGTTAAATCGAAGATGAATCGTATCTTGATTGATTGAAGTGATCACACAACCGGCAAGAAGCTGACGATAACGAATACGTGCCGTATAAGGAATACCAACCTCTGGAACACAAAACCAATTCGTTTGTTCTGCGATTAATTCTTGTCGAAAAAGAGATTGATCAAAATTACTGGAAACAACAAGTTCATTCGTTTCTAGACGTTTTTCAATGACATAGGAAGGAAGAGCGCGCCCTCCAATACCTAATCCTTCACGTTGACCAATCGTATAAAAAGCCAAGCCATCATGAGTTCCAACAACTTCCCCGCTTGTCGTTACAATATTTCCTCTTTTCTCCGGAATGCGTGCTTTCAAAAAAGAACGCATTTCCACTTCTCCCACAAAACAAATACCCATGCTGTCTTTTTTTTCCGCAACAATAAGTCCGCGTTCCCGGGCCTTTTTGCGGACCTCTGGTTTCCGTAAATGACCAATCGGAAATAACACACGCGACAAGACAGACGGAGGAATCGCCCATAAAAAATACGTTTGATCCTTGTTCGGATCTATTCCAGCCAAAATTTTTATCCGACCGGATTCGTTTTTTTCTGTGCGGGCATAATGACCTGTGGCAACAAATGCACACCCAAGGCGATCAGCTTCTTTTACAAACAAATCAAATTTCATGTACTTATTACACATAACATCCGGATTCGGTGTACGACCGGCTGCATATTCACGAAACATATACTCAACCACGTCGCGTCTGTATGCTTCTTCAAAATCAAATGTAAAAAAAGGAATGCCAAGTTGTGCTGCGACACGCATGGCATCACGTCGTTCTGCCCGCCAGCCGCATTCCTCAAATGCTTCCCCTATTTTTTCCGCATTCGCACAAGCCGGACCATACACATCTCCAGACCAATTCTTCATAAATGCTCCCATCACCTCATATCCTTGTTCCAATAACAACGCAGCGGAAACAGACGAATCCACTCCACCTGACATACCGACCAGAACTTTTCCATTTGGCTGGTTCATAGAAAAATGAGAGAAAAACAATCCATCAGCGCAAAAAAAGAATACTCACAACAACGGCAAGAATGATGCGATAAAAAGCAAACCATTTATACGTTCCAAATGCAAGCATCCTCAGCAAAAAACGAATGGCAAAAAATCCCGAAATGAAAGCGCTTATGAATCCAACCGTAAGCGGAAGGAAATCCAAAGAGACCGTTCCTTCTGCCATGTGCAAAAGTGCACTCGCACCTGCAGCCGCGATTGCAGGAATACTTAAAAGAAAAGAAAACCGAGCAGCTGCTTTCCGATCAAGTCCAAAAAAAAGACCTGTTGTGATCGTCACACCAGAACGCGAGGTTCCTGGAACAAGAGCAATCGCCTGTGCGCTTCCAATGAAAAAAGCACGTTTCCATCCAACATGAGTCACATCTGATTCTGCTGTCTGATGCACGAATCGATCCGCAATAAAAAGGAAAACACCCCAGAATGCAAGCGAACTTGCCACAATCGCAGGAGAACGGAAAATCGTTTCAATCACATCGCTCAAAAAGAAACCGATCACCAAAACCGGTAAAGACGAAAAAATAATCAGACGTCCGAGTCGACCCCATGAATCTTGTTTTTTCCATATTCCTTTTGTGATGTGTTTAATCTCTCCAAAAAAAGCAACGACAATAGCGGCAAGTGTCGCAAGATGAATAATGGCATCAAACGCAAGATTTTGTGTTTCCCAACCAAATAATTTTGGAACTAAAATCAAATGACCAGAACTGGAAACTGGAAGAAATTCCGTGAGGCCCTGAACGGTTCCAAGCACGACCGCTTGAAACAACGTCATACTTTTTTCTGTTCTACAGGTGACGAAGATGTGTTTGGTTTTGAAACATCTTTACGTAATGCAGAGAGTCCGATTTCTTTTTCGGATGGTTTTACGACAATGGAACCCCGTAATTGCGGTTTCATAGATCTAAGTGGAGGCGGCGAAGAGGGAGTCACTTTAATGATTTCCTTTTTTTCCGGTTCTTTCTTTTCCCCTTGTTGTTTACGTTCTTCACGAACGATTTCAATACAATCCTCACAATAAATAGGACGCGAACGATCCAGTTCAACCGGAAGAACCATGTCTTTTCCGCACCGACTGCACGTATACTCAAAGACAGGTTTTCCGCCGAATTTCTTCATGGCTTTGCGCTTCGCATCTGCCTGATCAAAAATTTTTTCAATTTCTTCAGGTGCTGTTTTCCCCTCTTCCATATCACTCCATTTCAAAACTCCTTCTTCCACCTCTTTTCGTGTCTTCGAAAATTCTTTGCGGGAATATTCAACAACGGTTTGTGTTGAATCTGTGCGAACCGCGATGGGAGGAAGTGTGTTTGCGGAAAATGGTTCAGATGCCACTCCATCAATCATGAGTCGAAGATAAATTTCGTATTTTGCCAAGTTCACTAAATCTTCGTGCGTAAACCGAGGCATGAATTCATTTTCCAAAAATAAGGCATCCGGCGAACCAACACGAAATGTTAAAATCGTTCCAACGTTGCCAAACACCGCATCACGCACTTCTTCCGTCAGCTGTTCAATATACTGATGTGCCATGATAAGAGCCAACCGATATTTACGAGCTTCGGAAAGGATGGATGCGAAACTTTCCGTTGCAAAATTTTGAAACTCGTCAATATACAAATAAAAGTCTGCGCGTTCTATTTCCGGAGTATCCACACGTTCCATGGCGGAAAGCTGCATTTTAGTAATAAGCATTCCTCCGAGTAAACGCATCGCATCTTCCCCGATACGTCCCTTGGAAAGGTTGACAATAAAAATTTTACTTTCATCCATGAATTGCCTAGGACGAATCGTGGATTTTGTTTGTGCCACAATATTGCGCACAACACTGGTAGAAAGAAACTGTCCAACTTTGTTCTGAATGGGTGCAATAGCCTCTGTGCGAAACTTTGGTTCCCATTGTTCAAATTCCGTAATCCAAAAAGCTTTTACAACTGGATCTTTCACATTTGCAACCATCTTGACACGAAAATCTCGATCAACAAGAATCCGATTGATTCCAAGCAATGTACTGCCTTCATTTTCCAAAAGGGTTAAAAGACAGTTATTCAAGATATGTTCCATGCGTGCACTCCATACATCTGGCCAAATCTTTTTAAACACTCCCATGAGCCCAGAGGCAATCACATGACGTGTATTCGGATCCGATGATTCAAGAATATTAAAACCCATGGGATGTTCGACATCCGCTGGGTTAAAATACACCACATCTTTTAATCGAGATTCAGGAATGTAGTTAATCAATTTTTCTGCGGTGTCTCCGTGTGGATCAACATAAGCACATCCATGACCTGCATAAATATCAGCCAAAATCATGTTTTCAAGAAGGACACTTTTGCCCATACCTGTTTTTCCGATCACATAAACATGACGGCGGCGGTCGTCTGTCTTAATGCCAAATTTCCGCATTTGATTGCGGTAATTCGTCCGTGCAAAATAAATAACATCGTTTTCATGATCGTGATCCGGGTAAACAGACATAGCAAAACACTAAAGTTACACAGGCAAATTTGACGGCGGTTCATCTTTCTCGGAACTTGGCAACATTGGCATAGGAACATCCTCTAACTCCACTCCAGGTTCAAGAAGAACACGAATCGGATCCGGAATATGAACCTGCAATTCTGGTTCAGAAACAGAAACAACCGATTTCTTCTTCAAAGGTATGACAGAAGACCTTGTATCAACAAGAGGAACTGTTGATGCAGGAACTGGTTTTGATGGCATGGTATCTTCGAATGCAATCGGAAGGCCAACCGGAGGCTCGGCACGGCGAGACTCTGTCTTTTTCACAAGAGGTGCCTTAATCACAACGCTTGGAAAATGAAAAAGGGTAGCAAGTTCCTGTGTATTTAAAATATGTGGAGGTCCTCCTGTACTAAAACTGCGACCCTTATAAGCTCGTGTTAAACGTGACTGACGATCTGTATAAGACCAGCGCTGCCAAAAATAATCATCTTTTGGTGTTTGTGGACCATACATGCTAAACCCGTTTAAGTCCTGATGCGTATACTGTTGCAACATACCCTTGACCATGGCTGTACGTGCCCCTTTGTTGTAGATATTCTTTCTTCCAAAATACAACATGCGAATTTTTGTTTTAAAACCAATTTTTGCAATTTTATTTGCGACTCCCTCTACTTGAGCCTTTTCTTGCAAGGTAATTTTAAACGCTTTCCACATGTCTTCATCTTTTGGTTTTACGGCAGCAGCTCCCCCCATTCCCGCCATGCCAAGCAAACTCACTCCAATGGTTTGTTCCAAAACGTCGCTTGGAATAGACAAAGCACTTTCTAAACCTTTTTCTAAACCTGATTTTTTTGTTTCTTCCTTCAGACCGTAAATTTTTTTAATGAATTTAACCCCATCTTCTTTCCAATCTTGATCACTCACACATACGATCATTTGAAACCAAAAACATTCTCCCGGTTTCATACATCCCAATTGTTCCAATATAACCGCAAGCGGATCTTTGAGTTCCTGACTTAAACTATGTTCAAACAAATCCCATGTTCGAATGGGAAGATAATCCGATTTCTTTAATGCTAATTCCGAACCCCACATATTCCACTCCTCATTTGGAAAGGAAGAAGGGACAATGGATGCATAATCCTCGACTTCTGAAATTTGTGCATCCGGATATTGGGCATAAATACCGGCTTCAATCACATCACGAAATTTTATATCTGTACGCACATAAAACTGAATGTATCCGTCAATCGATACAATTTCAAAACTGAACCGCGGTTGAATTTTTCCAATCATCCATTTATCCCTCCAGGTCAAATTTGAAAAAGCTCCATGCAGAGTTGCAAACATGTTTTCCATTCCTTTTGGACTCTGTTCTGTCATCCGGGGAACATCAATCGCGAGAAGGACATATTTTATATTTTTGGAAAATACATCTTGTTTTGAGGTTAAATACACTTCCCCAAATCCCCAAATAAGGACGGAAACAATCGGAATCCATCCAAAATATAAAAGAATTTGGTACATGACCACGTCAATAGGCTGCGCCAAAAATGTTTCCAACATCGAAGGTTCAAATGTGGATGCAAACACAGAAAACATATCGGACTTATTATAACATATCAAACAAAAAACAGCCGAATTAACAGCTGCTTTTTTCGCTCTTTTTATGAATGTCTCTTTCCCCATTTTTCCCATGTCACAAGTAATGGACTTGCAAGAAAAATGGATGAGTACGTTCCAACAACAATTCCAAGAATCAATGCAACCGCAAACGGTCTTGTGGTATCTCCTCCCCAGATGGAAATAGCCAAAAGAGTAAGCAAAGATGCTAATCCTGTATTAAACGAACGAGTAAGTGTCTGATGAATACTCTCTTCCACAACTTGTTCAAACGGTTTCTCTTCTGAACGAAGCAAATTTTCACGCGTTCGGTCAAATACAACAATCGTATCGTTAATAGAATACCCCAAAATAGTAAGCACCGCAGCAACAAAAGACGTATCAATTTGCCACCCGAAAAATTTTCCAAGACAGGCAAAAACTCCGATCGGAACAATCACATCATGAAACGCGACCAAAACCGTTAAAAAACTATATTTCCAAGAAGGAACCGGATCGGAAACTTTACGAAAAGCAATGGCAACATATACCCCAATAAGAACAAGAGTGATGACAACACCAAGAGATGTTTTTTGACGCAGATCTTTTCCAACCGAAGGACCAATGGAATCAAAACGCAATTCCTGTGTGTCACCATATCCATCTCGGAGAGTTTGGAGAATCTGCTGGTGTTCCGTTTCATTCAGATCTCGAAAACGGAGCAAAAACTCCGTATCTCCAGACGGTTGCACCGTGGTGTGATCATAACCAATTTGAACAAGACGCTGGCGCAAATCTTCCACAGCCGGTGGTTTCGAAAATTTCACCTCCAATAAACTTCCGCCTGTAAAATCAATACCAAAATTCAATCCAAAGACAATGGTGCTTATCAAACTTGCGACCACAAGCGCCCCGCCGAACGTGTACCAAATTTTTCGATGACGAACAATGGACAAGGTCATATCATTTCTTTTCAACTCCATAAAAAATATGGCTGCGAAGGAAGGGAATTCTCTGAATCGTTTCCATAAAAACACGCGTCACAACAATCGCCGTAAACATGCTAAGGAGAACACCAATTGTCAGGGTGAGAGCGAATCCTTTGATAAAGCTGGAACTGAATCCATAAAGAACAGCAGCTGAAATCAAGGTTGTGAGATTTCCATCTCGAATAGCAGACCATGCACGTTTAAATCCTTCCTCTGTTGCAAATCGCAAATCATGACCAGAATGAAGTTCATCTTTGAGACGTTCAAAAATGAGTACGTTTGCATCCACAGCCATTCCAAGCGAAAGAACGAATCCGGCAATTCCAGACAAAGTCATGGTGACACCGAATAATTTATATGCCACCAGGTTAAGAAATGTATAAAGGATAAGAGCACAGACAGCCATAACCCCAGGCAACCGATAGAACAAAATCATATACAGACACACAAGCATAAATCCAAACACCGCAGCCTGAATACTTCGTTCCAAAGAAATTTTTCCAAGAATAGGACCAACGGTCTGTTGAGAAACAAGATGAATAGGAACGGGTAAAGCACCCGCATTTAGACGTTGAGCAAGAAGTTTTGCTTCTTGAACGGTAAACTTACCTGTAATAATAGCTTCCCCACCATAAATCGCTTCATTCACAACCGGAACAGAAATCGGTTGACCATCCAAAAAAATAGCAACGGCTTTTCCTACATTTCGCTGTGTGAGGTCTGCAAATAATTTTCCTCCTTCATCATCAAAACGAAGAGAAACATAAGGAGCACCACTGTTTGGATCAAACTCAACCCCGGCCCGTTTCAAATTTTTTCCAGAAAGAGTTGTATTTTTCCATGATTCATCCGGACGTGCGATCTCATTCAAATTTACCCGCGGAACAAAAATATCCGAAAGACGATACGCCGTCACTGGTTCTTCTGCTTTTTTATAAATGATGTGAAATCCGAATTCTGTTTCCACTGCTTCTGAAATGCCATTCACTGGAAGTGCAAGCGCGGCAAGTTCAAATACAGGAACCGTTGTCCCTGGTTCAATCCATCCTAGATATCCTCCAGAGGATGCTGTTCCTTGATCTGTTGATTTCTGTTTAGCAACTTCTGCAAAATTTTCAGGAGTCAAATCTTTTTTTAAATTTGTTATGGTTGTGTTTGCATCAATCGCAGGCACAGGATTTTGACATCCTGTTTTTCCTTCAAAACAAATAAGAATATGGGACAATTCCATGCGTTTGGTTTGAACTTGTTCCAAGAAACGCACAATATGCCAGCCACTACTTGTTTCTACAACGGTTGGAAGCACACTTCCCTTTGCAACTTTTGCATTTGCAGCCGCTTGAGCTAAAACACCATAGGCCGGATGTCCAACCGTAATTGCTCCCAATTCTTGACCATTCAATTCCTTCATGAGCACAGAAAAATCTTCTCCTTTTTTTGCACGAGCAAGAATTTCATCTGCTTTTGATTTAGCCTCTGCATTTTTTTGATCCAAAATAGTCTGTTCATCAACCGTTGCTGCACGATCAACTTCTGTGTTTTCTTCTTTGAATTCCAAGATAGGCGTTTCTCCTATCTCATTTATTGCGGTCGTAATATCCTGAATGCCGGCAAGTTCAACAATAATGCGATAGATATTCCCTGTTATGGTTGTTTGAACAACAGGTTCGGATACACCGAATGCATTAACACGACGTTCTACCACGTCACGAACTCCTTTTAAGGCAACATCACGCTCCTCTGAAGGAATTTGGCTCATGTCTGCCTCATACACAAGATGTGCTCCTCCTTGTAAATCCAATCCAAGACGAAACGCAATATCCGGAACTTTGAGCCAAGAAATGTTCTGACCTGTTGCTGCAGAAACAGATGTCACCCCCTTGTTCCAAAACGAGGGAAAATCAGCGACTGCCATGACGAGGGTTAATAAAAGAAAAAAAACGGATAGAACTGGTGCTCTCCACGGTTTGGCTGTTTTTGTCGGTGCAGCCTTTTTGCGTTTCCAGGTTTGCATAAAATAAAAAAAATCGAACGATCAGTGCGAGCATTATAAGAGAAAGAGGAATAAAAAAGCAAGGTAATGTTGACAAAAAACCAAAATATGATATTCTTTTCACTCTTTTTTCACTTGTTTTTCTAAGAAAGAAAGGAGTCAATCATGCAACAGATCACGATCGCTGTGGGTTCGACAAGCGCTCACAAGATCCAAGCGGTTGAGCTGGCTTGTCCAAAAAATTTCTTGTTGGAAATTGTTTCGGAGTCAGCCAAATCAGGCGTCAACCCGATGCCGATCGGATACACGGAAATTCTTCAAGGCGCGACCAACCGTGCCAGGGAAGCACAAAAAGTGCACCCGGGCGCGTTTGGTCTTGGAATCGAAAATGGTCTGGCACCGAAAGACGGACATGTGGATGATGAGGTTTGGTGGCAGACACATCAACATCACGTTCAATGGTTTGACGTGGCACACATCGTTCTGATATTTCCGGATGGAACAAAGGAGATGGAGACCTCGGACACACTCCCTGTCCCCACCGAAATCATGCTCGAAATTTTTCGACACTCGTTCCAAAAAACGAGCGGCGAAATCGCGGTCAAGATGTTCGGAGGTGGAGATCCGACGGATCTTCATTTCATCCTCTCCGGAGGAAAGGTACACAGGGTTGATTTTCTTATTCCTCCACTAAAGAGAATACTTCAAAACATTTCTCCATAAAAAACTTCGCTCGGAACCAGACTGATTCCGAGCGTTTTTTGTTATTCATCTTGTGGCATCTGACGTTCAGCCTCTGCAGCTTCTTCAAGCATCATGGCAAACCGACCCTCTTTTTCAAGCCTCTCATTCTCTTTTTCCTCGATAACCCGCCTTGCAAAAACTGGTTTTATCAAACGAAAAAGTCGAATGCGTTCACGACGATCTTTGATACGAAATGTATCCAATGCTTTCCAAATCGCCTGTTCTCCTTCGTATTCTTTCCGAAGACCAAAAGCTTCTTTCAAGACAACTTCAACTGTTTCTGACATTTCAAAATTCCTTTCGTTTCCAAATGAACGTTCAGACATACAAGATTAACTTCCGACCTCGTATGTGGTTTTAGATTCTTCTTTCCACCAAGCGGGAATACCAGCTGTTCCTTCCCCAGTCGACGGAATGTAATACCATTCATTGTTTGCCCAACCCCAGTACTCAATCACAGGATATTCAACATAGTTAAAATAATCCCAATCAATCAAGTCATCCGCATTATAATTTGTGCAATTTCCTTTTTCATCGCACGTATTTCCAAACACGGCATCAACCGGAAACCAATGGTCGCCTACATAAACTTCGGTAAACGCGTGACCTCCAACATCCCATGGACGATTTCCAAACTGAACCATTCCAAGAGCTGTACGTACTTCGGATGCGTCAAATAAACCAGATGCGATCAAGAGTGAAGAAAATGTATCAGCCTGATCTTCGCAGTCGCCAACAGCCATTCCACACTCCATACTACTTGTAATGGAAGGAGATGTGCTTAAATAATATTTTGGTAACTGAAATTTATCACTACATCCAAATAAACTTGTATCTGACTGCCACGGACGCACCTGCATGGCTTGATAGACAGCTTCGATATCGCTATAACGGGCTGCTTCAGATGTCACACTCGCATCCATCGGAGTAATGAAACCCATGGCATATTTGACATATTGGGTCGTATCCATTCCCGGGGAACAGACAGCATCCGGTGCAACTGTACAGGAAATACTGTTTCCATCATACAATGTGTCATCATTTCCTTCTTGAGAATCCTGTTCTTGTTTTTGTTTGTCTTGAAGAACTTTGCATCGTGCATAGGCCTTTTCTGCAAGCGAAGGATTGCGGCGGGCAATGTACTCGGCCACTTTGTCACATGCACCTGGAAGATCTTCTTGAATAGTGACGCTCACATTTGATGACTCAAGCGTTTTCTGCAAATCTTCACTCAAAAGATTCAACATCTTTTTCAAAGAAGCAAAATCGCGTGCAGGAAAACTCATTTTAAGACAGCTGTCCGAACCATCAACAACTGGTGCTTTCCCTTCATCAAAAGAAGCAATAATAACGGTAAAGGTTCCCAGATCTTTTTCCCGATATCCTTCTTTTGCCTCTTTTGTATAGGTTGCACTTTCACAAGAACTATCAAGCAAAAGAATTTGTCGCGGACTTCCGTTTTTCATCATCCCCGTTAACTTGTCGCGCAAACGACCGCGACGAGTTGTGATATCTGATATCTCTGTTTCAGATGAAGCCGAAGAAGAAGTTTGTGAAGAAACAACTTCTGTCTTTTTTTGTTCTTCGTTTTCAGTCGTTTTTTGCAACGGAGTTGATGATGGAACACAGCCAACTCCAACAAACAAAACAAGAAGAAGAATAAATGCATTTTTTTTCATACAACATACAAATCAAAAAGAGAATCTTACATAATCATATATCAAATTCCATGAAGACAAAAGAAATGATCACTCTTTCTTTTTGACCAGAAGATCTTTTTTGCTCTATAGTGTCTTTGTCTTAATCCATGTATTTTTCTATGAAAGGAATCAATCTTTATCACGAACTTTCTGCCGGAGATGCGGACACATTTCATGTTGTTGTTGACCTTCCAAAAGGTTCTTCAAATAAATTTGAATACGACGAAGAAGGAGGATATTTCAAACTGGATCGTGTTTTGCATTCTCAGATGTTTTATCCATTTGACTATGGATTTATTCCGCAAACACATTCTGATGATGGAGATGCAATCGATGTTTGTTTACTGGTGACATACCCAACCTTCCCAGGGTGTGTGATAAAAGCGCGTACCATCGGTATGATCAAGACCGCAGATGAAAAAGGTGGAGATAATAAGATTCTTGCGGTTCCTATTTCAAAAGTAGATCCGCGCTTTGATGAGATTCAATCTGTAAATGATTTACCAAAACATATACAGCAGGAGTTACTAATTCATTTCAAAGAAATCAAAAAATTAGAACAGACAAAGTACGACAAGGTTGTCATCAATGGATTTGATGACGTCGAAGCAGCAAAAATGGAAATTCACAAAGCAATGGAAGCATATAAATCAACACAGGAATCATTTAAAGCTGGTAAAAACAGTTGACAAAAATGAAAGAATACTCTATTATAGAGTCGATATTATCCGTGTAGGCGTAACTCCAAAGGTCGTTCGTCAATCGCGATAATAGGAAAACCACTAAACGTCGCCGATATGAACGACATGAATGCTCGTCCGGCCCGCCAGTTGTTTGATGTTTCCGCCCTCAACCTTAAGTGTGTTGATTGTGGTGCAGACATCACCCAACTCCCTTTCCAGCCTTCTTTGAAAGAAGATGGAACGTATGGCCGCATCTATTGCCGAGACTGTAACCGAAAGCGCAAAAGCAGCTTTTAATTACAATCCGAAGTAGATAATAAAAATCGCCTTTCAAGGCGATTTTTATTATGGACTTTTTCCTTTTGCCCATTGTTTTTCCATTTATACAGATGCTTTTGCTTTGACAAAACGGATCGCTTTTTGCTTGCGTCGTTTTGCTTCTTCTACCTTACGATCCAGTTTCCACTGAGTCCGTCCTTTTTTTCGCATGCCCATAAAAATACAATAGAGCTTTCAAAAGAAAGTTCTTTTATCAATTACGGGCATACGGTAGCAAGAAAAAAAAGAGCTGTAAAGAGGTTTATTTGACAAGATGCAAATCTATTTGCAATAATGAAATCCTATGGATCACTGTTTCATTGAAACAAATCTCAAAAAAATTGGACTTCGAAAAACCGTCGATCGCCACAAAATTCTGGAACGATTTGCTGAACATCGAACATGGAGCGCATCACAACTTTTTCATGCGCTTCCGCATATGGATCTTTCCACGGTCTATCGCAACATTGAAATTTTGGTTCAAAAAAACATGATTCGTCCCGTTCATTCGCACGATGATGAAATCCATTACGAACAGACACAAGACACACACCACGATCATCTCATTTGTCGGCAATGCGATATTGTTCACTGTATTCCCTGCCCCATTCGCCGAATTTCAGAACACCATTTAGAACTTTTCGGTCTTTGCGAGACCTGCAAACATCAATAAATTATGCAAAAAAAAATATTGATTACCTTCCTTCTTATTCTCCTTGTTGTAAGCAGCGGAGCATGGATATTTTCCCGTGATTCAAAAAAATCTGTTCAAACAGAAAAAAAACCTCTAGTCGCAACAACCATCTTTCCTCTCTATGACATCACAAAAAATATTGCGGGAGATACGATAGATATCGCTCTTATTCTTCCTCCCGGAGCGGAAGCACACAGTTTTGAACCATCTCCTTCTCTTTTACGATCTTTGCAGGATGTGCAAGTCATTTATGCCATCGGACACGGATTAGATACATGGACAACGAAAATTTCAGAGAGTCTTGAAGTAAAAACTCTCGTTGTGGATAATGGTGTTCCTATTCGAAAAATAACAGAAGTCACATTTCGTGATGGAGAAGAATCAGAAGAAGAACATGGAACAACCGATCCGCACTACTGGCTTGTCGTTTCAAATGCAAAAGCCATTGCCTCGACCATTGCTATTGATCTTGCCCGACGTTTCCCTGAATTTACTCCTCTCTTTGATAGAAACTTGGAACAGTACGTGAAAAAATTAGATCAAACAGACAAAGAAATTCGATCCATGCTTGTAGATATTTCCAGTCGCGACCTCATCACTTTTCATGATGCATGGTATTATTTTGCAGATGCCTACGATTTACACATTGCAGGAACATTTGAACCTACAGCCGGACGTGAACCAACTCCTCAATACCTTGCAAATCTGGTTGAGGTGTTAAAAAATAATCCGAAAACACGCGCAATTTATTACGAACCTCAATTCAGTACAGAAGCATATCAAAGTTTTGCAAACGATTACGGTCTTCACATGGCTGAACTCGATGATATCGGTGGAATCCCCGGACGCAGCTCATATATCAACCTTATGCTTTCAAATGCCAAGACAATCCGCGACAACCAGTAAAAAAACTCCTGCCCTCATGGTCGAGCACTGCTCGGTCTGTTATGGAGAAAGCGTGATTATCGATGACGTCAGTTTTTCTGTTGAAGAAGGAGAGATCGCCGCCATGATCGGTCCGAACGGTTCAGGAAAAACAACGCTCATGCGTACCATTCTTGGACTCACTCCTTTAAAACAGGGAGAAATTCTTCTTTTTGGAAAACATCTGCATCAAGTACGTCCACTCATTGGTTATGTTCCGCAACGATTCATGTTTGATCGTGATTTTCCCATTACGATTCGAGAATTTCTTGATCTTAGTCGACATTATGCCTGTCCGGAATCGCGCATGTTGGAAAAAATTCATGAAGTTGGTCTTGGAACAGAGATATTAAAAAAACGTCTTGGTATGCTTTCTGGCGGTCAACTTCAACGTGTACTCATTGCTCAAGCTATTTTAAATAATCCACGCATTCTCTTTCTTGATGAACCATCAACTGGTATTGATATTTCCGGAGAAGCTGCCTTTTACGATGTGATTGAACACTTGAATAAAGAACACGGCACCACGATCATTCTTGTTTCCCATGACATTGCAGTCATCTCTGACCTTGTCGATCGAGTGATTTGCATTAACAAACATCTTCTGTGTCATGGTCCGCCAAAAACGGCTCTCACGCCAAAAAAACTCACAGAGGTATTTGGAAAACGAGCTGAGGTATACGAACACCATGCTCATCAACACAAACATCATCATCTATGAACGTCTTTGTTGAAATGATCAGTTTTCCATTCATGCAGCGCGCATTTTTAGCTGGAATGATTCTCGGTCTCCTTTTAGCGTGTCTTGGCGTCTATGTGACATTGCGCCGCATGGCATTTTTTGGAGATGGGATTGCCCACGCTTCACTTGCCGGAATTGCTATTGCTCTTCTTGCCGGAATTGCTCCGCTTCCAACTGCTCTTGCTTGGGCACTTTTTATTGCAATTTTTATTTTTTGGTTAGAACGAAAAGTTCGTATTTCTTCTGATTCGCTCATTGGCATTCTCTTTACTGCAAGTATGGCATTGGGGGTGATTCTCATGCGGTTCACACAAGGATATCAGCCGGATCTTGTTTCTTATCTCTTTGGAAGTATTCTTTCTATTCAAACCGTAGACCTCTTTGTTATTTTTCTTGTCACAGCAGGTATTCTCGCCTGGATTGCGATTTCTTTCCGCTCCCTGACCTCCATGTCTTTGTCTGAAGAACAAGCTTCTGTCAACGGAGTCAATACAACCCTTCAATCTCTTCTTCTCTACATCGCTCTCGCTCTGGCAACAGTCCTTGGCGTAAAGATTCTTGGTATCATTCTTGTTTCTGCTCTTCTCATTCTTCCATCTGCAACCAGTCGTCTTCTCACACGATCATTCAAAAGTTTCTTTTTTGTTTCGATTCTGCTCGCGGAAACAGCTATTCTTGTTGGATTAACCAGTTCCTATTTTCTTGATCTCCCTTCTGGCGCGGCTGTTATTCTTGTTGGAACGATTCTTTTTTTTCTTGCCATTTTTTTCCGTAAAAAATAAAAGGTGGACAAAGGTGATAAACATCTTGACGAAAAACAAAACATACGGCATCTTGTCAAAACTCTCCTTCCTGCCATTTCGACGGGAAACAACAAACAAAATGAGGAACGTTGATGATGGACAAAGAATTCTTTGTACCTGAATCCATGGCTGTCTCTCTTGCAGCCATCTTTGCCACCACTATGATCGTCGATGATCGCCTTTTGTCCAAGCTGAATACGGTCAAGGATCAAGATGCCATCACGATCAAAGAAGCCGCGGCTATGGGTTCGTGGCTTGACCAGGATCCGAAAGACACAGACAAATACGTCTGGAAATCGGTTCCTGGAGATGTAGTGGTCGAGTTTGAGATGAATTTTCTCGAACACGGCATTGTCCGTGTCATCTTGTTTGCAGAAGAAGAGGATCCTATTCTCGAACAGGTGGCGGAGAAACTCGATGCCGAACGGATCGATATTTCCTCGCTTACCAGGACAGAACAGCCTATCCGTTTTTCCATGTCCTTGATCTAGCCTAGCCGCACAGAAATGTGATTCTTGAGTCAACTCGCTTGGCTCTTTTTTCTTTTTTTGCTATCTTCGCCAAATGGAAACACTCAATTGGAATACTGTCTCAAAACCAATCATCGGACTTTCGCCCATGGCAGACATGACAGACTCTGCTTTTTGTTGTGTCGTTAAATCCATGGCCTCGCCTTTTGTATTTCGCGAAATGATCTCTTCTGAAGCAGTGGTTCGAGAAAATAAAAAAACCATTCGCATGGCCACTATTCATTCAGATGAACGACCGCTTATTCAACAATTATTTGGAAGCAATCCGGATGTCATGGCTGAAGCGGCTCGCATCATTGAAACGAAAGATCATCCAGATGGATTCGATATCAACATGGGATGCCCTGTCTATAAAATCGTTCACGGATTTAATGGAGCCGCACTCATGCGCGAACCGGAACGTGCTGCAACCATTGTTCAAAAAATGAAAGCAGCTGTTTCTGTTCCTATTTCCGTTAAAATTCGACTTGGTTGGAGTGATCCAACTGATTGTCTTTCTTTTTCAAAAATACTTGAACAAGCTGGAGCAGACCTCATCACGGTTCACGGAAGAACAAAAATGCAAGGGTATACAGGAAAAGCAGATTGGAACATGATTCAAAAAGTGAAACAACATGTTTCCATTCCTGTTCTTGCAAATGGAGATATTTCTTCTGCTTCTCTTGTTCAAGAAGCTCTCACAATCACCGGTTGTGATGGTGTGCTTATTGGAAGAGGAGCTCTTGGCAATCCATGGATTTTTAAACAGATTGAAGATCTTCTTACTGGAAAACCTTTAACCACTCTTTCCATGGAAGAACGTATCCGAGTCATTCGCTTGCATCTAAACCTTCATTGTGCACAATATGGTGAACATGGAATAAAAACATTTCGCAAACACCTCACTTGGTATTTCAAAGGATTACCTGGAGCAACATACTTTCGACAAAAATTACACACCGTCGACTCCATGGAAAACTTTGAAAAAATTCTTGAAGAGATGAAAACCTCCTTTACATGCAGCCAGGAGAAAAAAACATGATCATCTCAAAAGACGGAAAAAAAACGTATCAAATTGGTCAGGATGGAACAAGAGACGAAATTTGTATCAAAATTGGACAAGATCATTTGTCCAAAAACGAATTCGTCATTGTCTCCGAAACCGACACGGAAATTGAAGAGATGGGCATCTATCTTTCACAAATATCCGCATTCGAAGACTGGAAACAACAATGCCAAAAAGCTCAAGAACTTTATGGTGATAAGTGGTTCGTTTATATCATTCGTCCTGGGTGGCAACCACTATTTTCGGCTATTATCCACGACTAATCTTTAACGAATAAAAAAGGAGGAAATGTCATGGTTATCCAAACAGATGGAAGAAAAACATATTACATCGCCATTGATGGAACAAAAAAAGAAATTCTTATCATGATTGGGCAAGACCATTTACCAAATCGTACATTCACTATCGTGTTAGAAACAGGCACGGAAATTGAAGAAATTACCATTTGTTCTTCACAAGAAGATGCAGAAGAACGGATGAGACAACACGAAATCAATAATTATTATGAAGGTAATCTGCGTATTGTTTCTCCAGGATGGCTTCCAAAATCTCAACCAATCTGCATTCATTGTAGTCAATAAAAAAACTCACTGAGTCCTTTGACAGGACTCTTTTTTCTTTGTTACACTCTCGACGCATTCCGGGATCGTCTAATGGCAGGACAACAGACTCTGAATCTGTTTATCTTGGTTCGAATCCAAGTCCCGGAGCCATGCACCTGAGTGCTCCAACAAACCTCCACTTTTGTGGTGGTTTTTGTTTTTTATAAATTGTGTTGAACTCTGCACCGTATGGTGCATGGCGGAGCCATCAAAAGAATCGCTTAACAGAGCGACTTTTTTGTTTCCTGAATTTGTAATAAAATTTATGAAGGTTTATCATTAAAAAAAATTTATGTCAGACAAAGCAAAATCTGTAGAGTTTGAATTTTTTGGAGTGAAAGATCCGAAAAAAGAATCGACTGAACAAGCAAGAAAAAACATCGAAGGAATGGGTGAAGATGTCATTATGGGTAAAATCAGTGTCCTTGAATCTGCGGAGAGGATGGGTGCGTTGGTTCGAGATTCCCTGAAACACATAGCTGATGAATTTGCTACACGTTTACATATTGACCCTTCAGAACTTCCTTTCTCTCTCTTTATTTTTGGTTCTCCGGCAAGAGATTTGATGTTACCAGGATCTGATATTGATATTGGTTTGATTTTTAAGGATGATTGTCCGGTATATATTAAAGAAGAATTGAAGCAGAAAATTCGTGCTTTGCCTTTTGAAGTTGATATTGCGAAATGGCATTCACTTGATGCTGTAAAAAAAGAAAATTGTCCCCACATGATTGAGTATACGAACGCTATAGAGGCGAGGTTTATTGTAGGAAATAATGATATTGCTGAAAAACATAGAGATTTGATTGAAAAACAAGATAGTCGTCAGGACAAGGAGAGACGTTTCATCACGGTATATAATCTATTTCATAAATATAATTACCCAACAAAAAAAACGAAGTTCGGACAAGATTTAAAATATGATTTTGGAGCGACTCGAGATATTATTTTTTTAGATTGGTTTTTAGCAATAGAAAAAGAAAAGGCGAGTATATCACAAGAAAAACCGGCTGCTTTTGTGTGTTTGGATACTCTTCTGCAGGATGGTGTCGTTTCACCCGAAGAACAAAAACGGGTACAAAATGCCATAGAATTGATTTTATTAACAAAAATTACTTTGTGGCGTGAAAACGAAAAAACAAAGGATGAACATTTATTATATTTAAGTGACTCGTCTCTAGAACATTGTTATCATGTCATAGAAGGAACATTAAAAAAACAAGGAATAAAATCCTTGGATGAATTTATGTATGTGTATGCCAATGCAAAGGCAAGCATTCATGAATTGGTAGAAAAATTATATAAGAATGTTGCCTCCCGTCATCAAGAATCCGTTGATTTATGGGAGATGGCGAAAGCAAAGACGAGTCTTGATGAAGATGTCTTGGATGCATTAAAAAATCCGGGCTGGAATGAATTGGTTCCATTTGCCGTACGTTCAACCTCTCCGGAAATACTGCATTATATTGTGAAACGTTTTAGCAACACACCCGGATTAGAATATATTTTACGAATCATAAGTGAAAATTTTTATATTACCGATGAAATTAAAAAAGATCTTTTAGTTTCGAAGTTAGATAAAAAATTTAAAGCAAAATTTGAGGAAGATTTTAAATACTGATTTTCAACAAAATTTATATGAAAGAGAGATCAACAGAATTTTTACCAATAGAATCGGATAAAGAAAGGGAGGAAATATCAGAAAAAAAACCAACTTCAACAACACCGTGGCCAATAGAACTCGGTCAACATCCTCTGGGAGAAAGAAAAAAGAGACGGAGAGAAAAAGATGGTATCGGAGAATTAGAGACGTGGAATAAGCTTCCGGAAGCTGAAAGAATAGAGGGTAAATCACGGATAGAAGTCGCACGGGAATGTTTTGATGCATCTGAAAGATGGAGAAATTTGATTTTGGAAACCATTTCTGTTGAGCCAAAAGAAAGATTTGAAGGAGGAAGTATTTTTTACATGTGGATGAATAAGGTTTGTCCTGTGAGTTGTGAGTTTTGTTTTTTCCGATCACCAACCAAGGATAAAAGAACGGTGGAAACAGAAATTACTCCAGAAGGAATTGAAAAAATTATTCAATTTACCAAAGAAGGAAAAATATTGAAAATGGTTGTTTCTGGTGGTGGGGAACCTTTGATGAGTAAAGACAAAATTAATAGTTTAGCCCGTAGTGTAAAAGTGAAGGACTTTGTTGTTGTGACAAGCGCCTATTGGGCAAAAGGGAAAAATGGTGCAGAACGTACATTAGATGCTCTCCGTGAGAGTACACAAGAAAATCCGCATCATTCCACGACAACGGTACGAGTAAGTTTGGATGAAGGTCATTTTTCTCGTCTTTCAAACAGCGGAAGTTTTGATTACGTAAAAAATATTGTTGAGTGGTTTTCCAAAAATGGCATGAGTGGTTCAAGAATGAAATTACTTTTTCATACCATGGAAGGTGATACGACCGTGGATGGATTGTTAGCGCAGTTGTCCGTTAAATCCTCAAAAGAAACAAGACAAGGAATGATGCATAAAAAAGAGGTTGAACTGGAAAATGGTCTGACTTTTACTATTGAATACACCCAGCTCTTTGATGCTTCAGCGCTTACAAATTTGCATGATAGAAAGCAGGTGGCAAAAAATGTTCAAACATTTGATGATTTCATTGACGAGCGGAGAAAAGGAAATATGCCTGTCCATTTTAATGGAGAGCAAGAAAATGGGTTGGACTTTTTGACGTTCTATGATGGGACTTCAACCATCTGGGGAGCATCAGCGCCGGAAGTAGAGACCTCTATATATACAGAAGATTATAAACAGATTATTGAAAAAAATTTGGCAGATGTCTTGACATTAGGAGAACTCGAAAAAGGAACAAAAGCAATTCAAGCGATTGTTGCTGAGGTTAATCCTAAGGCAGTCGAGCGGGCGGTGTGTTCCGGACTCCGTGATTTTTACGCAAGACTTCTTTTTGAAGAAGATGCGACTCGTCTGTATGTTTCGATTCGTCTTCTTCAGGATTTTGTCGCAGAAGGAAGAATAACCGAGGATCAACAGACCGTATGGCCAAAACAATTAAGAAAAATGGTTGAAACTCCTAAAGAAGAATTGCAAGAAGCATATTTTTCTTCGTCACATAGTATTGTCAAACAATATCTTACTGATCCAACCGTCACAGCTGATAAATTAGTCTCTTTACATACAAGAGTTTTGCTTGGTCATTATGCTATGACATCAGAAAAAATGATGAAGGAGATTGATGAATCCGATATTGATCCAGCGATGAAGCAAACCTTTAGAGACGCTGTGGTTGCGCCACATTCACAAATGGAATTGGTGTAGGAATCATGTAAAATACAGATCATTTTTTTGGTCTGTATTTTGTGATAAAAAAATCGAGCACAGAATGGTACTCGATCCTAAATTCGCTCACCTGTTACGAACTTCCCTATTTGTGTAGGGAATATGTCCATAATTCTCTCCTGTTTTCTTTTCAAAATCTTCGCTGTCGAGCGGAAGATCTTTGGCTATCTGGAATGCTCTTGCTCCGTCTTGTACAGAGATGGTCCCATTGGTGACTTCTTTTGAAAGAGCATTGAAAAATTCAATCTTCGTCATGATTGGGCAGAAGTCGACTCGCTCGTTATGGAGTCCAACAATACGGAGAATTCCGTATCTGTAGCCCCTTCGATCAGAAGTGCCAAACGTGATTGGAAGATGTTCATTTTTTTGTGCTGATCCAAATTTTGCCAGCATCTCGAACACCTTTTCAAGATTTTCAACCAGACCCTCACGGATCATCTCCCCGTCGATGGCCTGGGCTTGATCGACCGAGACTGATCCATCTGTGACAATTCGTCTAAGGAGCCGCCTTCCGGTTTCCAAATTTGTGATAAGGAAAGGATTCTCTCCATCCACAATGATGTGGAAATGAGGAACCCCAACAAAGACGAGAATGGGATGACGTTTTTCGCGTGACAGTCGAACGGACATTTTTTACCCTTTCTGATGCTGGTGTTGTTTGTCGTCTGTGATTTCAAAGATCCGAGCACGACCTGCAAGCACGGCTTCGCGCGCGGTTTTGTTCCACGCGACAAACCACATCATCTCAAAATACGATCGAGAATTTTTCATCTCTACATTCTTCGGATCCGTCCCGGTCGGAATCTTCAGATCTTTGGCATATATCAACATCCATCGTGCCTTCGGATCCCATTTTTCTTTTTCACTCATTTCTTTTTTCCTCCACAAAAACACAGACCAGAAAAACTGATAGAAAAATAACAGAATAATACATTTTGTCAAGGATAAATGACGTATATATCAAACAAAATCAAATCCATTGACAAAACCATTCATTTTCCGGTATCATCGGCGAGCTATTTATGACAGGACGTACACGTCCTTTTTTAGAGTTTATTATGTCAGTTATGAGAGATGATATCCGCAATATTGCCATTATCGCCCACGTCGACCATGGGAAAACAACACTCGTTGATGCCCTCTTAAAACAGTCGCACGCATTTCGTGATGCAGATGCGATGGGAACAACAATCATGGATTCAAATGAACTTGAACGCGAGCGTGGAATCACTATTTTTGCAAAAAATGCATCCATTCAATGGAAAGAAAAAAAGATCAATATTGTAGACACTCCGGGACACGCAGATTTTGGCGGTGAAGTGGAACGCATCATGTCCCTTGTTGATGGGTGTCTTCTTCTGGTTGATGCAAAAGAAGGTCCGATGCCTCAGACAAAATTTGTATTGAAAAAAGCCATTGAGGCCGGTCACAAACTCATTGTCATTATTAATAAAGTGGACAAAAAAGATGCGCGTCCGGATTGGGTTTTGAATAAAACCTTCGATCTCTTTATTGATTTGGGTGCCACAGAAGAACAAGCCAACTTCCCTGTCGTCTATGCTTCAGCAGTAAATGGTGTGGCTGGCATGGAACCGGACATGGAAAAGATGACAGATATCTCTCCTATTCTTGATGCGGTTCTTGAACATATTCCAGGTCCGGAAGGTGATGCATCCGCTCCACTGCAAATCTCCGTTGCAAATATTTTTTACGATAACTACAAAGGACGTATTGCGATCGGTCGTGTGGAAAATGGTGTGGTGCGTCAAGGGCAAACGATCAAACACATCGATCGTGATGGCGTGGAAAAATCCGGAAAAATTATTGCTTTGCAAGTCTTTGATACCCTTGGCCGCAAAGATATTTCTGAAGCCGAAGCAGGGGAAATTGTTGCCATAGCTGGAATTGAAAATGTTCAAATTGGGGAAAGTATTGTGGATCCAATAAACGGAATAGCTCTTCCTGTTATGTCGATTGAAGAACCGACTGTGAAGATGACTTTTGGAACAAATACTTCTCCATTTGCGGGAAATGAAGGGACATTTTCTACAGCCAGACATGTGAAAGAACGTCTGGAACGAGAACTGTTAAATGACGTTGCTTTACGTGTAGAAAAAGGGGAAGGAGACAGCCGGTTTGTTGTTTCCGGACGTGGAGAACTTCATCTTGCCATTTTGATTGAAAAAATGCGCCGCGAAGGCTATGAACTCGAAGTGTCCAGACCACAAGTCATTTTCAAACAAGTTGGAAGTGAACTCACCGAACCATTTGAAGCGGTTTCCATTGAATGTCCGGAGGGGAATGCGGGAGTCGTGATTGAAAAAATGGGAAAACGCCGCGGAGAAATGAAAGACATGCGCATTGAAAACGGGACAGCCTATTTGGAATTTGAAATTCCAACACGCGGTCTTATCGGATATCGAACAGAATTCATGACAGATACAAAAGGGTTGGGAATTTTGAATACTCTTCTTCTTGGATACCGACCGTCTGTTGGAGAAATTTCTGCCAATGAACACGGATCCATGATTTCCATGGAAAACGGAACAACGATGGGCTATGCACTCACGAACCTCCAGGAACGCGGCGCATTGTTTGTGGGGCCAGCCGTCGAAGTGTATGCGGGTATGGTTGTAGGGCAATACAGTCGTGTGGAAGATATTGAAGTGAACCCATGCAAAGAAAAGAAACTTTCCAATATGCGTTCAAAAGGAGATGGATCATCTGTTTCTCTTGAACCACCACGAGACATGACCCTTGAAATGGCTCTTGAATACATTGGAGATGATGAATTACTCGAAGTCACACCAAAATCCTTGCGTGTACGCAAAGCGATTCTTGACAGCAATATTCGCAGACGTGAAAACGCAAAACATATTATTTCAGCATAAAACATGCAAAAAAAGACTGCATATCAATGCAGTCTTTTTTTTATTCCTCCTCTTCCTCAACCTCTGGTTCTGAAAGAAATCCGCCTGCCTGAATTTCCCACAATTTTTTATACAATCCTTCGGTTTGAATGAGTTCCGTGTGAGTGCCGGCTGCCGCAACCTTCCCATGATCGATCACAATAATGCGATCCATTTTAAGAATCGTTGATAAACGATGAGCAACGACAATGGCTGTCTTTCCTTTCATAAGTTCTGCAAGTGCTCCCTGGATCAAGGTTTCGGATTCAGAATCAAGACTCGATGTGGCTTCATCTAAAATCAAAATAGGTACATCTTTTAAAATCGCCCGAGCAATCGCTACGCGTTGACGTTCACCTCCGGACAATTTTACTCCACGCTCTCCGACAAATGTTTGATATCCTTCAGGCATCTCTTCAATAAACGTGTGACACTGAGCTTTCTTTGCCGCTTCTATCACTTCTTCATCTGTGGCTTCCAAACGTCCATACCGAATATTTTCCATGATGGTCCGATGGAACAAAATAGGTTCTTGTGGAACAAGAGCAATCGCCTGATGCAAACTGTCTTGTGTGACACGGCGAATATCTTGTCCGTCAATACAAATTTTTCCTTTATCAATGTCGTAAAAACGCAAAATAAGTTTTGTGATCGTTGATTTCCCTGCTCCAGAAGGACCAACCAAAGCAACCTTTTCTTTTGGACGAATCGTCATGGTAAATTTATCCATCACCTTACGTGTTTTGTGATGACTGAATACCACATCTTGAAACGTAATTTCTCCACGAGTCACATGAAGAGGTTTTGCGTTTCGCACATCACAAATCTCATGCGGCGTTTCTAAAATCTCCACCATTTCCTTTGCATCCGCAAAGGATTCATAGGTCCGTCGAATCACACGACCTAAATCCCACATCCGTTCAAACAACGTGACCAGATAACCTTGAAACAAAGCAAAATCTCCGATCGTGATCTGACCTTGAACCCACAGACGCACAGCAAAAAACATAACAGCTGTTTCAATCACAATCATGAGACCCCATTGAATCGCATCATTGATTTCCGCAAGATTCCATGTGAACATTTGCATGCGTCTAAATTCTTCCGTCACTTTTTTATAGAGCGATTGCTCATAGGTATGTCCGGCAAATACATCAATGTTTACACTATTGGATAATGCATCTGATAAAACACCTGTTACTTCCGAATCCTTGGCTGCCCGACGTTGGTCGTATGATAATTTCCACATGGCAAATGCGTAATTGATGCTTATAAAAATAACAAACCATACACACGTAACCATAGCCACAAACAAACTGCGCATTCCCAACGCAACAAGCGATCCCACGAGTGTGATCGCAATAGGAATAAATTTGTATGCAACACAATCCATCAAATCTTCAAATGCCCGAGAGAGACGTCGAACTTTACGCACGAGAGATCCGGCAAAACTGTTACTGAAGAAACGATACGAATGATGAAGGAGATACGCAAAAGACGTTTGTTCTAAATCAGCCATGATACGCGGCTGCAAATAATTGTTGATCCAATTCACTCCGCGATATCCAAACCATTTGGCAAATGAAAGACCAAAGATGACAAGAAGAATTATGATTAATATTTTTCCAGTTTCTATGGACGGAACACCTGACTGTGTGAGCGTGTCAAAAAAACGTTTGTAAAACCATGGAATAATCAATCCGCACACCTCTCCCACAACAATACTTGTCAACAACAACACAAACCACTTTCGATATGGACGAATGTGTTTCATGTAAACTCGAATAGTATCACGAATGGAAGTGCGTTCAGACATAAAAAACAGAAAAATATGTGCCAAGTATATCACGCAGAAAAAGAAAAAAATATGCTATACTGTCTGTAATCTATGTCCTTAGAAAGTTTGTTTTTTGAAATTGGAGGCGTGCTTGTTGCGGCAGCCGGTTTTTCATTTCTCGCGTATCTCCTGCGTCAACCGCTCATCATTGCCTACATTCTCACTGGACTTTTTGTTGGTCCAAATCTGCTTGCTGTCACGCATGCTTCAGATGTTTTTGACACCCTTTCTCAAATTGGCGTTGCTTTTCTTCTTTTTACCGTTGGCATGGGACTCAATTGGAAACGCGTCAAAGAAGTTGGCGGAGTGGCTCTCGCAAGCGGTGCAGGTCAAGTTCTTTTTACCTCTCTCATCGGCTGGTTTGTTGCGAGAGCTCTTGGATTTGATTTGATTACAAGCATCTTTTTATCCATTGCCTTTTCCTTTTCCAGTACGATCATCATTATCAAACTTCTTATGGATAAAGATGATCTTGAAACGTTGTATGGAAAAATCTCTGTTGGCTTTCTTCTTGTTCAGGACGTCATTGCCATGATTATTTTGCTTGTTGTTGGTTCTTTAAAACAAGGCGGTGAGCTTGGAGATGTTCTTGGTTCTTCTTTTTTAAAAGGAGCACTTGTTGTTATCGCTATTTGGTTTCTTTCCAAATATGTTGTGCCAAGCGTGGTCCGTATGGCTGCCGCTTCTCAAGAACTTCTCCTTCTCTTTGCTCTCGGATGGTGTTTTGCGGTTGCAGGTCTGCTTGTCTTTTTTGGATTCGGCGTAGAAATGGGCGCGCTCATCGCGGGTATTTCGCTTTCCGGTACACCATTTGAACGCGAAATTCATGCACGTGTCCGACCATTGCGTGATTTTTTTCTTGTCCTTTTTTTCATCATGCTGGGAACCCATCTTCCTCTTGCCGATATTGGAATCATTCTTCGTCCAGCCATGATCTTTTCTTTTTTCATTCTCTTTGGAAATCCCATCATCATGCTTCTTGTCATGCGTGCACTTGGATACCATCCACAAACAGGATTTCTTGCCGGGACAACCGTTGGTCAAATTTCTGAATTTTCTTTTATTATGCTTGGAGCAGGCATTGTCGCAGGATATATTCCCGTCACAATTCTTCCTTTGGCCACCTTCGTCGGACTTTTAACCATTGGTGTTTCCACCTATCTCATCAAGTACAATGAACAACTGTACGAACACTTCCGTCCTCTTTTGCGGTGGTTGGAAAAAGGACGTATCAAACATGAAGAACATGCACGAAGACACGCAACTGGTCCGCAAGCAATCCTTTTCGGTTATCATCGTATGGGCACCATTCTTCTTCCGCAACTCCAAAAATTGTATAAAAAAATTTTGGTGGTTGATTTTGATCCGCAGGCTGTACAAACACTTGCTGAACAAGATATTCCGTTCGTGTATGGAGATGCAGGAGACGAACATTTTCTTGAAGACCTGCGTGTGGAACATGCAAAACTTATTATCTCGACCATTCCAGATGTTTCCATCAGCACATCCCTTTTGGATTATCTTCACACACACAAATACAAAGGCGTTGTGATTGTTACTGTCAAACAAAGTGAGGATGCGGACATTTGTTATGCTACAGGTGCAACTTATGTCATTGTTCCAAGTGTTCTCAGTGCTGAACGATTTCAAGAACTTTTAAAAACAAATCGAGAAATAAAAACATGTTGGAAAGAGGCTGTGGTTTGACAAAAGTCACTTTTGTCTGCTATAAATCTCTGTCCGTTCTTTTTAAATCTCTTTCAAAGACCGGACAAAAACAATCGGTTGGAGAAAAACATGCGTGTAACAAAAGGCATGACAGTTTTATTCGTTCTCTCCTTCTTGGTATGGATTGGTTTACGAGTCATTGTTTCGATCCAATTCAATCAGGAATGTGGCGGTCATCTGAAACGAGCAGCAGATGCCAGTACAATCGAGATGGCCAAAACCGAACTTGAAACCAGTCTCAAATATCTTGAGGCAAATAACCTCACAAAAGGTTATACATCAATCATCTATAACACTCCGAATGAAGATATTGGATTCTGGTATCAGAATCTCAAAGCGTCATTCACAGAACTCGAAAAGGTGAGTCCGGAAGCCTCACAGTTGGAAAAAACCAACATACTCATGAAGCTTCGGGAAACTTTGCTTGATACAAGTGAAAATGGAATCAAAGTGACTATTCCACAAGGAATAGCTATTTTCCCATTCAATATGCTCTTTGCGGGCTTCGGATTGATCACGAGTATGTTGTGTGTCATAGGAGTCATTCCATGGATAGAAAAAACTCTCTGACAAACATTTCCCGACCATTTCTTGGTTGGGATTTTTGTTTTAAACAAAGAACAAATATTTGACAAAACAAAATTCATTATGATAGATTTTTCAGTCTGTCACGAAACAAATTGGTTGTTTTATGGCACGTTCTTTTACAGGAGGCGTTATGATCATCGTACGCGTGATGGAATACGCTATCATGGCGTTGTTCCTTCTCTTTTGGATCTCTCAAATCTTTGTTCCGCTGGTCAAAGGAAAAGTAATCTTCCCTCTTTTCTTCGGAAAAAAATCAAAAAATGGACAGAAGACGGCAGAGGAAGAACTTCGGGAAACAGAGGAACAACTCAAAACCGCTGAGGCAAAAAGAACAGCAGCCGCAAAAAAGGTGGAAATAGCTCAACTGAAAGGAGAAACAGCTCGCCTCGAACAAAAGGCGTTTGAAACCTCTCTTTCTACCCTGTTTCCAGACGAACATAAAAAAGATGGAATGGCAGAATCCAGTCGCCAAAATGGATTGACGGTTGGGAAGGAACGAACCTGAAAAAGGAGGAAGGACTATCATGAGTCCACGTGCAATTTTTGGCATCATCGTTACGATTATTTTGGCATTTGTCGGCGCGACCATGCTTGGGAGCGTCGTTGAAACAGTCGGCGCGGACGAGATTGCCATCATGCAGGATCCATTCGACGGAGAACTGCATTTCTGGAAGGATCCAGGTACGTACTTCCAGAATTTCGGTCGGGTGACAAAATACAAAAAGTCATCTCAATACTGGTTCTCTGCCAAAACCGATGAAGGCGAAACCAAAGATCAGTCTATTCGTGTCCGATTCAATGATGGCGGTCACGCGAATGTCTCGGGAAGTCTTCGATTTGATCTTCCGCTGGATGATGTTCATTTGCGAACCATTCACACGCGGTATGGTTCGCAAGCGGCAATAGAACAAGATTTGATTCGAACCGTGGTCAGCAAGGCAGTCTATATGACCGGTCCGCTCATGAGTTCGAAGGAAAGCTACGCGGAAAAACGTAGCGATATGATTCAGGACATCGGGGATCAAGTATCTCATGGTGTTTATAAAACCGAAACGGAAGAAGTTCGAGAAACCGATCCGCTTTCCGGGAAAGAGAAGACGGTCTCGATTGTCAAACTCATGAAAGGAGCGGACGGAACGGTTTTGCGTCAGGAAGCTTCACCGCTCGAGGCACTCAACATCAAGGCCAGCAACTTCACCATCAACGAAGTGACGTATGATGAGGTTGTTGAAAAGCAAATCACGCAACAGCAGGAAGCTTTGATGCAGGTCCAGACCGCCATGGCCGAAGCGCGCAAAGCCGAACAAAGTGCCATCACTGCGGAGAAGGAAGGTCAAGCTGCGGCTGCCAAGGCCAAATGGGAACAGGAAGTTCTCAAGGCAAAAGCCGTGACCGAGGCCGAGCAGAAGAAGGCGGTTGCCGAACTCAATATGAACGCCGCGGAGTTCACCAAGAAAGAACAGATTCTTCTCGGCGAAGGTGAGGCAGCCCGCAAACGTGCGGTCATGGATGCGGATGGTGCGCTCGACAAAAAGCTGACGGCATGGGTCGAGGTCAACAAGGCATATGCGGCCGAGCTCGGCAAGCAGCGCTGGGTTCCCGAAGTGCAGATGGGTCAGGGCAGTGGAAACACAGGTCCGGACATCATGGACTTCTTGAAGGTAAAAACGGCCCAGGACCTCGCGTTGAACATACGGATGCAGCCTGGGCCTGGTGCACAAAAGTAGAACAAACTCGCAGACGGACTTCCATTCAGGAGGTCTTTTTTTGTTTTTGATTTCATCCCGCCAAAATATAAAACCCCGCGTCAAACACTGACACGGGGCAAAAATTGAACTGCCTCCTACTGTCCATCAAAGTAACGGCGGCAGATGTATCTATACCTTCCGTCCTCCTGAAAGGTGAGAATGAGACCGCTCACAGATTCACGCAACGGACTCCCGAATGGAAACGCAATTCCATATTTCTCTTTTACGAGAAAATCCGGAAGAACCACCAATCTTCCTGCACCCTGTCGAACCTCATGGAACTTGAGTGGTGGAAGATCAAAAACCACGCCATCCACCTGACCGTTTACGAGCATGTCATACGCCTTCGCGACATCCGAAACCGTTTGAACAGTTGTGGCATATCGACGGAGTGCATAAGCACTTGTCGTTCCGGCGACTGTGGCGACCGTCTTCCCTTCTAAATCCTTCACGGATCCAATACTGTATTGTTGTTCAGCCTCGCTCATCGTAAGCGCGGCAACGTCCGAAAAAATGATGCCCGCGATACCGATTCCTGTGAACATCACGAGAATAGTTGCGGCACGCGTGGCCCACTTCTTGGCCGTGAAATCCCCGTATCCGACGGTCGTGATAGTCGTGCACACGAAAAAGATCGCTTCGAATATCCCTGGCAAATAATTGTCATTGATATTCTCATGACCTTTGTCCATCCACCACACAAAATGCGAAAGGAGAAAAATGTAGATAAGCAACCACGAACAGTGTCTCGGAAGCGGCGAGTGCCACAGTCGGATCATGGTTTCAAGAAAATTTGATCCGTTGATTTCCTTTCTTGCCATGACGGCAATACCGGAGTCATAGAATGGCTGGGAAAAATCCACGCCTCCGAGCTCACGATTTGCAGTGATACTGATGCCGCCGAGTGCGACGTCGATCCGATTCGCTTCGAGTTCTTGTAGCATCTCTGAAAACTTGAACTCCTGATATATGAACGTACAACCAAGTTCCTTGGCTACCTTTTCGAAAAGTTCGATTTCGAAACCTGAAAATGCTCCATCAGCTACCTTTATAACCATAGGTTCGAAGATAGAAACCCCTACTTTGAGCGGTTTTCCATCCCCGACCGGACAGGTCTGACCATGTGCCAATAGAGGCACACAAAAAAGCATGGCAAAAAGAACAAACATGACAAATCGACCAAGTGCTGACCCGTACATGAACGTCTCCTTTTTTGAATTTCTCACAATTGAAAAAGATCTATTCGGACCAAAGAATCTATCTTAGATCAACTATTTTGTCAAACTATTGACAAATAAATAAAACTTGCTACTATACGACCGCTTCGTGCCAGTAAATGCTGGTAGCGAATGTCCATTGACAACAAAAGAAAGGAGTCGCCATGATGCGACCAAACCGTTCAATGTTTGTTGGTTTTTCTCTCCTCCTCGTAGGTCTGATCGGCTGTGGCAACAACCACAACCCTCGCGTTGTCGATGGTCCGACCACAACTCAGACGAGCGTTGCGGCAACGAGCTACACCCTCGATGCCAGCGCGTTTGCACTCGACACCGTGGTCGGATTGGTCAAGTCCGGGCAGATCTCGGACACGGCCGCACTCGAGAAAACCGTCAATGATCCGTCCACAGGAATCAATAACGTGGACGTCGACAATGACGGCAAGATCGACTTCATCGGCGTTCAAGAAGGGAGCGATGGCAGCAAGGTGGTGTTGAATCTTCTTGCAGTCCCAAGCTCGACAGGCGACGTGAATGCGGCCGTGAAGGTTGCATCAGTAACGGTTGAAAAGGATATAATCACGAACCAGGTAACCATCTCGGGTGGCTATCCGGAGTACGTGTCCGGGTATGATCGGTACTACTACCACGATACCGGTTTGAGCTTTGGTGAGGCATATCTCATCGCTTCCTTGCTCAGGCCGCATCCGGTTTATGCCTATCACTACAACCCGTACTACTACACTCCGCGATACGTAGTTCCGCCGACCACACTCTCCACGACCCGGACGTCGTACACTACGACGAACAAAGTGACCACCGTGTCGCCGGTTTCGCGGTCCACGACCGTAAATGTTGGGTCGAACAACACGACGTATGCCTCGAAGTCGAGCTCGTCGAGTTCGAACAAGACAACGTCGACGACAATGTCAGGCTATTCTGGATCCATGACAAGCTACAGTGTCACAGATCCATCCAAGAAGAGCCAGACCGTCTCGGCCTTCTCCTCGACTCCGACCACAACGACCTCGACTGCGGCGAAGACCACGGCGGCAGCGACCAAACCCGCGACCTCGACCTCGAGTTCGTGGGGAAGTTCCTCGAGCACGACGTCCAAACCGACATCGAGCTCGGGATCCAGCAGCTCATGGTGGGGCAGCAGCTCATCCTCGAGTTCCTCGAAGAGTAGCGGCTCATCCAAATCCAAAAGCTCATCGAGTCGCCGACGGTAGGTGGCACAAGAACCAGATCTTTGACCCCGTATGCAATTGTCCTGCGCGGGGTCATTTTCTTGAGGGTTCAGAAAAGGAAGGAAAAAAATATGACCTTATCACCAATGACTTCTGATACCTTTTCGAAGAAACCGGAATGGTGGCGCAAGTGCGTGTACCTCGCCATTCTCTATCGAATTGCGGAATTCGGAGAAAAGATGGAGATCATCCATCTGAATCATGAGGACGGCCAGTTCGTGGAACCGATTCTCATGCAGATGAATCGGGATGCACTCCTCGATCTCGCTTCAGACGGCCTACACTGGACAATCACCACGCAAGGCCGGGAGTTCCTGAAAAAGATGGTGGAGCTCACAGACAGGCTTTTGCCATTTGAGATCTTCAACGGCGTGCGCATGCAAAGAAGACTCGAAAATCACGAACACGGAGACAATCCGAATTTCGTGTATGACGACATATACGACCCAAGATTCGTGAAGCATGGAGAAAACGATCCGACCGCCACGGATATGCGCATTGCCATGATTGAATTCATGGGGATGATGCATCCTGACGGCGCAGTTGAAATCGATCCGAACCTGGTGGTCTTTATTCAAAAACTCGTGGACCGCGAGTTCCGTGGAAACGACTTCTGGTTCAAGCTCCGGGTTGGAACGTTCTTCAAACAGATCGAGGAGATCGTCCAGAGTGCGTACCGAATCGAGGATCTACTGCATCCGCCAATGAATCTCAACCAGGACGCCGCGACACTCATCATGCAAGACTTGTACACAGCCGGCATGATCGAACAGCAAAAGAGGGACGGGACACAGTGTTCGCACTGTGGAATTACCCTTGCTATTTTCGAACAGGAAGCAAGAAAAAATGGTGGAGAGCTCACATATTGTCCGAACCCGAACTGCGAGGCATCGTTTGAACCGCCGCCTGTTCCGTCGACTGAATACGAGTGTCCGAACTGTGGCAGTGGCGTTTCCCGCAATCAGCGGAAATGTCGCGGTTGCGGCGCATACTTGAACTTCGGTCTGTTTAAAGGAACGGTACAAGAGAATACAGTCTACAAAACCGTGACCGAGGCGGTCGAGACACCTGTATGGGGCTATGGGTATGAATACTATGGTTATTCACCCATTGGTTACTACGATCCGTGGAATCCGGTTGATGTGTTTGTAACTGCAGCACTTCTTTCCGCGATTTTTTAAAGAATCTATTTCCCTTCCAGATCTTTCTGGAGGGATTTTTGTTATATAAACTTGACAAAACCTTCATTTTCAGATACTCTCTTACTGCTCTCTTTAACAAAAAAACACCGAGGAGAAACGAATGGCAGCATCTGCAGATTTCGATCGCTTTTTCGAAGATTCCGAATTTGGAATCGAGGAAGATTTCGATAGACGGGATGATGAGGATCCGGAATATGACGAATATTCCGATTGGGCGTTTTATCCGCAACAGCCAAATGAAAAAACCCTCAGGCGTCAACAGCGCAATGAGGATCTCATTCTGGCTCGTGCTCAGGACGCGGTTGAATACACCGATCTCGTCGAGAAGTTCGACCGAATCGCTGACAAACCGCGACCGCTATTCATAAAGCGGTTCGCCGAGCATAGCACACACGGCAAGCATCGTTTTACTGCTCCGTGGTGTCGAGAGCGAAAAGAACGCGACGGTCGCGATTACATTGTCGGTCATCGCAATTATCGCGGTCCGCAGTGGGCGCGCGAGAATGTGCGCGACGTGGAAGACTTCCGGGCTGAGTATGAGGCTTGGTCCTGCGAGGTTCAACTCCAGGAGACCAAACGCTTTCTTCCTTCTCCTTCGCGAATCGATCAAATCGAACAGTGGATCGGTCGCGACCATGTAACAGAGGCTCGAACCATGTGGTTCGGGTTGTCTGATGGCGATTGGGACAATCCGTGGATTTTCGAGGAGGAAGAGGCATACTATCTCGATTCTCTTCCAGATTGGTGGGTGAATGCCACCAGCAATGATGCCTGTTTCTATCCTCCTCCGACCTGGTGGACGGAATATCGGCACCTGTCAACCACCAAGTCGACGAATGATTGGTGGTATATTCCCGAGGGGGAACCACGTAGAGATTACTTGAGCCCGTCGGATTACTGGGACTGGAATCACAACCAGTACTACGACGATTACTACGATGAGTACTACGATGAGTACTACGATGACGAATACTCAGCCAACGACGAGGAAGATCGTCGCATTCGGATGACTGAGATAGAGTTGTATCGAGAAGAACGGATTGAGGAAGAACTTTGGGATCAGTGGATAAAAAAAGCCTGGCCCGAGTACGCCTCAATTCCGAAAGACATTCGAACCTTGGAATTGGAAGATATTTACCATGAGTGGAACCTCTGGTGGTATCGAACGGTTCAAAAGGTTCAGATCGACGATGGCTGGGGCGAGCATGAAGACGAACTCCAAAAAGGAATGAAGGTGTTCGACCTCACGGATGTCTTTGACGATCGAAATCGTCGTCTTCGTCGAAACCGAAACCGCCGCCTACTGACCCGGGTAAACACCCAAGTCGCGGCGTAAACCCAAAACCCTTCCCCGTGTTTGTTTCATCAAACGCGGGGATTTTGTTTTTTGTTAGGACTTTCTCATTTTGCCCATTTTGGGTTTACCATGCATCGGATGGTGCATGGCTTACGGGGACCCAAGTTTTTCTCGCTGTACTATTTAGTACAGCTCGATAAAACTTGCACCCCGTGCACACAAACTGGTCGAAACTGAGAAAGTCTTATTTGTATTACGCGGTGGAACTCCAAATTATTGTCAAACACCATTGACAAAATCTATATTTTCTGATAATCTATACATATCGATAATTTTTTGATTTAGTTCGTTTTTAGGCCGATTTCCGGCCATCCAACATTTCAAGGAGGTCTTCATGGCGCGACGTCAGTCGACTGAGTCAGCGGTCAAGGAATTGCGTTTCAATGATGATGGCACCATTGCCATCGGAGACGCAAACTCTCCGGATTTTGAGGATATTGCCTTCGAAAATCTGGGCTGGGACAGCCCTGCCTCTCGGAAAGATTCGAACCGTGATTGGTTCGACATCTCTGAGGTGTCTGAGGATCATCTCAATGCTCGACCTCTCGGTTGGGGTCCACTCGAAGAAGACGAGTGGGACGAGCAATGGGACGAAGCCGAACAGGATGGGTATGTCCTCGAGAACCTCGAAGATGGAGAGGATACCTACGCGGACTCGTTCGAAACCTTTGCCACTTTTGATGGCGAAGAAATCGAGGACGAATGGGACGAGGCCTATGATCCGAGTGAGGATTATCAGGCTTCGGACTCAGATGGTTACTTATCGTCGGGTCCTCATTTCGAGGAAAACCTCGATTGGGGGGTTCCGGCCGATGACTCGTACTTTTCTCGTATTCGCCAGCGTCAAGCCCGAATTGAGAATATGTTCGAGGTTCACGCCCAGGAAGCGGTCGAGCACCTCGACCTGGTCGAGAAGTTCGACGTGCCGGAACCTAAAATGCAGGTCTGGCACGATACGCAACAAGGGGCTGAGCGGTCATACCGCGGTCGCCAGTGGGCTCGGCACTCTGGATCGATCGGGATCCAGTGTCGCCCCGAACCCGAGCTCGCGGTCTTCTGATCCAAACCCAAAAAAACCGTACACCCCTGTTCTGGTTCTCAGAACAGGGGTGTATTTCGTTTTCTACACTTTCTACCCTCTACTTAAAATACTTTTCAATCACATCCAACATAGCCGCATACCCAGATGGTTTGAGCACACGAATAAAATCATCGTGGACCATAAATTTTACATTTATCCCCGCATCCATCACGTGATATTTTTCTCTAAATTTTTCATATGGAATTCGTTTTTTCTCTTCATAAGCTGCTTCAAGAAAACGACGAAAAGCTGTTTCCATATTTCCTCCATTTGCCAGAATCCAATGTTCCACTCCCACCCCGCCCATTCCGCCGTGTTCTTGTTTTTTGTATGCATTTCCCTGTTTTAAGATTTGTTTGGTAAACACAATATTCGCAAGCACTTGGTCGCGAGCTTGCTCTCCGTATGTCTTTTCGATCATGTGAAGTTTGTCACGCAAGGCATCATGGGATCCATAAACGTTCATATCCGCTTTTCGAGAAAAACCAATATCAATATCCAGCGGTTGTTTCAAATGAAGAGAACCTAACCTTGTCACTCCCTTTACCCGAAGTTGATAATATCCTTCTTCTTCCCTATGCGAATCATCCGTTTTCATCAACATGGCTCCTTTGATCGTTTCAGCCAATTCCTGCGCACGCGAAAAATCCTTCGCGTCCAATTTTAAACTGAAGTCAAAATCAAAATCTCCAGGCATATTCGTATGTCGTCCTGTTGATCCAATATCAGATAACTCCGCACCAAGAATGCTTGTGTCGAATTCTGACCTAAGTCTTACTCCTAATCCAGCCAAGATCTGTTCCAATTCACGATGAATCCCAACAGTTGTTTCTTGAACTCTTTCACGATCTTCTGCAACAGAAACCATAAGTTTCATGATCTTTTCATATGAACGATCTCCCGACACGACCGGTTGGAATGCAAGCGGAGGACCATCGAACGATTCCAACCCAGCAAAACAAGCGCGGTAACCGTCGTACGCTTCTGGTGACAAAATTATTTTTCCACTGAAATCAACCACGGGAATGTAAAACCCATTTTTTGCGATTTCAAAAAACAGACGCTCAAGCGCTTTTGTATCAACGCTCAATCCAGTCTTCACAATCATGAAATCAATTTGCGTCGAGGGAAATCCGGTTCGGATACCGTAATGGTATTCACTAACGACACCAGTTTTAAACAGTTCCCATTTATCTCGATCTCTCTCGACTGGTGTTGATGATTCCGTATGTTGGTATTGTCCGCGGTCTCTCAGACAAAATAACAAATCTCCATAATCTTTTGCCAATGATTTGTAAACCGCATGCTCGAATCCACCCTGCGCGTCTTCCGCGGAAACCATGCTTACATCCGTATCCAGAGGCGTGCTGTCAGAATCCGAACTCGCACCAAGGAATTCCTTTGCCACCGAGCCGTTTTGGAGAATGTTGGAAATGTACTGGATATCAACACCTTTGAGAAAATCTCCGACCTGCAAGTCAAAAATAGGTTCCTCTGTGTTTCGTTTTTCTCTTTTGTTCGCGACAGATCTTCGATTCCGTTCATCCGCCGCCTGTCTGGTCGAGCGCATACGTTCCAGCAATTCTTCCATGCTTGAGACACCGGCCGGACGCAGGAACATTTCGGAAATACGCTCAAGTACACTCTGTTCCACCCGCACTTTGAGCCCTTTGCGTACGTGCACGATCCGTTTTTCCAGATCGGCGAGACGTGCGACCTGAAACGCTTCCGGCGCCGTATCCAACGCGGACTTCGCAAGCAATGTTTCTAATTTTCCAACAAATACACACAGTCGTTCACGTTCCTTTGTGTCTAACCCGGTCAACCCGTCGCGTTCATATTTGACAAGGAGATCCGATCCTTCCTGCAAAACTTCGGCATATTCCTTCAAGGAACGGTTTCCTGACTCTATATGAATTCTCAGCAGATCCTGATACAAGATCGCGTATCTTTTCCGAGAACCAGCCTGTTGCAACACGGGACTTGAGTGAGTTCCGATTTTCTCGATCAACCGTTTCGGTGGATAAAGAACCTCAAAAACGCCGTAACATTTCCCCACGGTCGGAATGTTGTTTTTTAAAAAAATGGATTCGATCTTTTCGTAGTCCTCGACCGGACGTTCCGAATCGAGCAATTGGACAATCAGGGCATCACGTAGCTTTTGAACCTCTTGGGAAGGCGAATCCGTGATCTTTCGACTAATCTCAATGTAGATTCGCAACTGCTCCTCGGAAATGCCAAAAAAATCAAAAAATTCCCGAGAAGGCCAGACAAAAGTTTCAGCGACAAGTTCCTTGGCGACTCCGTGTCTCACACTCTGGAATGTTTCCGGATCCGATCGAAGAGTCTCGGGATTCAATCCAAATCGTTCCATGTAGGCGCGAAGCGTGTGAAGAAATGATGGATGTTCACTGATGAGGTGATGGAGTCCTTTGCGCACGGCCGCTTGCCCTTTCTCTTCGCGGATGAGTTCATGGACAGGAATAAGCGTTGTAAAAAAGGATTCCATCTTTTCGGAAAAATCCGCGCGCGTAAGCCGCGTTAAAACCGTTTCCTCGACCTTTTCCGGACAAGCGGACAAAAATTCTCTGAATCCGTTTATGTCGACTTCCGGAATTTTAAAAGCAGTGAGAATTTTTCCAACCGAATGGATCGGATTCCCGGAATGTATCAAGGCGTTTGCCGCAGCTTTGTAACAGAGAGGTTTCAACGTTTCCTTGTGATGTTGCATCAGCGTTTGAAAGGATTCTTCCGAAAGACCGAAAAACTCCTGGACATCTTCCGCGGATTTATACGGATAATCGGATGTAAGATTGTCCAAGACGTATTGAAAGGCAACCGCATCGACGGTTTCCTGATCGACATGAAAATCCTTGATCAATATTTTCACATCATACACGAGATCCGCATCGCGCACGGATAAATTTTTGACTGTATCACACAAAGCCTGCGCAGCAAGTTCCTTCATGCGTTCCGGACGCATCCTTATTCTCTTTCCTATATCAGAAGCGAGCAACTGACCCGTGTAAAGAGCGGAAGTAAAAATTTTGTCCTGTAACGTCTGCACGTGCTCATCCTGAAAAAAAGATTCGAAAATAACTGGCTGCGAATAAAAAAGGTCCGTGACATGTTGAATACTCTGAAAGTCATAGTCGTTTGACGGGGAATAAAAACGATATTTTGTTAATCTTTCCAGAGAGTCAACAAACTGTTTTCTTGCGGATTCAATAAGATCAGGATGTCTTTCCACCTGTGTCTCTGAAAGTCCACGAACAAGCTCGACTAATTCTTTCGCATCAAGACGAATTCCGTCTTTCGCAAAGGAATAAAATTTTAAAACGGTTTTAATTTTTTTATCCAACACTCTTTCCTTGCGCGCGGCAAACCATTCCGCAATCTTTTTTTTAACGGTCTCTATGGTTTGCACGAATGTTCTGCGCACAGGAACAGATTCTACTCTCTTTTCCAATTCGACATCCTGCAATTTTTCCGTCCGGTCCTGCAATGTGTCAATCAAATTTCGCAGATGCTGTTCTTCTGCATCAAAATGCGCGCGATCCTTTTCGAGAACCGGTTCTGCCGTGTGTTGTTCATGAGAATGCCCGCCGCTCCGCTCAGTTGTGTGATTTTCGTATTTCTTTGGTTCGGATTCTCGCGGCTCAGACGGTTCGGAAAGCGGTCCTTTTTCCCTGCCAAATATGCCCATATAATACAAAATACTGTCTTCAGTATAAAGAAAAAAATTGCTTTTTTCCATTTTTTCTGATTCCATGGTCGGGCGACTTGGGTTTTACCAAAAAGAAGGAGGAAAAACATGCGTTTTTTCAACAAACCCCTTTTCGTGATGTTCTTTCTTTTCTTTTGTCTTCTGAGCAGTTTTCGCGCGTACGCGGGTATTCCGGACAAAATTCTGTATTTCGGAGCTGTCTGGTGCAGTCCGTGCGAACGATTCAAAGTCGAGGTTCTGCACAATCCGGAGTATGAATCATATCTACGGCCGTTCCGAGTGATCTATATCGACGTTGACAAGGAAGAAAATCAGCTGATCGCGGCTAAGTATCAGATCGAAAATTACCCGATGTTCATCGCAATCGATGCGAACGGAACAGAACTTTCTCGCATGATGGGATATGGCGATCCGGAAGATGCACTCATCTGGTTTGAAACCTTGAGCTCTACCTTATTGTCGCCTGAACAGGCATCACCTTCCCAATCCGCGGAAATCGCGCGTTGGCTCGCAAGTATCGGGTCTTCCTCTGACCAAATCGAACCGTATCTCCGGCGCGCGAAAAAAGGAGCGGCGCGTACATGGGCCAAGATGATTGTGTTCGATCAAAAAGGAAAAACGAAAAAAGCCTGCTCCCGCGCCAAATGGATGCTACGTCATGCCGAAGCAGACGACTGGATTTGGACCGCACTTTCCCTTTATCCGAAAGGCTATCGGAAACTCGATTCAGAAGCACGCTTCTCAACCTTGCCGCCCATCCGAAAAGCCCTGTTTCTTTACACCATGGGTTCGAAGGCAAAAGAATTGAAACACGACAAAGACGCAACGTTCCTTTTTGACAAGGGAATCAACATCCTTGCCGAATCGGCAGATCACTGCGCGGACCAGCGGTCCGAATGCGAACTCCTTGCCGCTCTTTATTTCGTGCAAGGTGATCTTTTCTCTGCGGACATGACATGGCGGAAACTCGTAAACATATTTCCGAATGAATGCACATTTTACGTCGAACTTATGGAACTCTGGCATGAGTTCTCAAAAACAGTAGATCTGAGCTTGGAAGAATCTCAACAAAAGTCGCTGGCATGGGGAGAACTAGCAGCCTCCAAAGCCTACGGAGCCCAAACGCTTTCCGTGGCACTCAAACGAGCAAATATTCTCGTTGACATGGGAAAAATCGAAGAGGCTAAAAAAATACTCGTAAAGGCTCTTGCGTCCGTTCCAGCACCGGATGCATCCCATGGTAAAACGCGCATCGAATACAAAAGGGAGCAAATAGAAAAGCTCCTCAAAAAACTCGATTCGTGACTCCGTCAAACAAACGGAGTTTTTTTATACGGAGGTTTCTTCCTCCTCCAGTGTTTGATTTTGTTCTGACAACTGCTCCAGATCATTCACGGAATCCTCGGCCTCTTTCACAAGTTCATCCAGATCGGAAAGAAGATCTTCTACCTCATCATTAGATGAAGTGACGCTTTCCTCATCTTTATTTTGCGTGTCTTCCTCTGCCGGTTCATTCTCTTCCTCTTCTGTTTCTATTTCATCAAAAGATGTGGGTACCACATTTTCTCCCTCCTTTTCGTCAAAAGGGATCACTTCAATAAGTGCATCAAGCTCAGTTTGCGTGTCTCCATCAGGCATTCCTACAACTCGAATAAGTTCCAAAGTTTTTTCCAATCGCGCTTCCAAAACATCAAGGGACTGTGCCGCACCTTGCAGTGTTTCTCCTTGTCCGAACGTAAACAAGGAATCAATTTCAAGAGCTTTACCATCCGTTCCTATACGAAAAATATTTTCCTCTGCATCGGAAACGAGAAATCCTTCTGGAATTTCTCCATCTGACAATGGTTTGCCCACTTCATACGTTCCAAAAAAAACATCTGGAAGATCGTCCACCAATGCGTTCCAATCCTCTCCGTAAAGAAGAGCGGCTTGTGTCTCATCCTTGAGAGCACGAAGATATCCTTCCGGTTCAACCGCATACACGGTTGGCGCGCTCGTTATTTTTATAAGTCGCAATCCTTCGCGATATGGTACAAGACCAACCAGACGCAAAGATGCGAGATCGGAACAAGAAACAGTTTTTACTTCGCTGAAATCTGTGTACCAGCTTCGATAAATGTTCTCATTTGGAAATGCATAGCGATTTCCATCTTCCGCAAGATAATAAACCGAGGAAAAATCTGAACACTTGATGATGTCTCCGACTCCTGCCGTTCCAGCAAGCACTGGAAGAACACTGACAGCCTGAAAACCGACCATAATCGAAAAAAGAACAAAAAACTTTTTTGAAAAAAACATAGACCATTCATTTAAGAAAAACCTCTTGTTTTAAAGCACCTGACATTGTTCAGGTACAGGATTCTCTTCCGGTCGCGGAACAGAGGATCCGAATGCAGCGGAAGTTAGACGATTATTTTCCGCTTGATCTTCTGTTTCTCCTTCCGTATTGTCCGTCATGCAGGTGTTGTACACGACCTGGATATCGCCCACGATCCGCTTTGCAAGCGCAGCATACGTCTCAACATCCGCCTGAATCGCTTCCATATCCTTTGCTTTGAGATCAACAAGCAGTTGGCTTTCAAGCGCACTCAACGATTCCTCTTCGACAGTATTCAACGTCTCGCTTACAACAGAAACATCCGAAAGAAGCCGTTCGATCTCCTCGCGATTTTCTGGACAAGAAACCCATAATTTGCACAATGATTCCGTTGTTTTCTCAGACACGTCCTGCATCCGATCGATCGTGTTTGCTGCAATCTCTTCCATACCTGCCTGAACACTCGTCCTGATCACGTCCTTTTGAGACGCAAGATATGTAACGGCTTCCTCATTAATCTGTTGCAATGCCTCAAATGTGGTCGCAGTTTCCGCTTGACTTCGATATATCTCAAGCAAAGAGATTGTATCCTCAAGACCCGCGGTCAAAACATCCTTTGTTCCTTGTACGAGCAAAGAATCATCAATAGCAGCGATTGCATTTTCCAGTTTGGTGATCACAGTATCGATGCGTGCAAGCAGTTTTGTTTGCAAGGTTTCATAATCAAGCCGTGATGCAATAGTTCCATCCCTTGTTTCTTCCGTGGATGACCCGACTTCAGGCAGTGTAAACCCATTTCCCAAACCCAAAGACCCGAGACCTGATCCAGAACCTGAACTTCCTCCGGACCCTGAACCGCCGCCGGATCCACGACCGCCTCCACGGGCAGCCATCGCTGAAAAACTTATAGAAAAACCTAAAAGAAGGAAAAGAGCACATGCGAGTATTCTCTTCCATTTCAAATCAAACATAGGAATAAACAAATAAATATGATCGGTCTCGTATATCAAAAAAATTAGAAAATTGCCTCACCAAAGTTTGTTTGCGCGATCTTCAAGATTTTGATCTCCGCTCGTTCCGGCTTTTTGTGCATTTTCCTGAATTTTGGTATGAACGGCAGAATTCATTATATTTCCCAATCCGCCAAAAGCACCTCCAATGGCACTCGGAAGCCATCCTTGCGTTCCGGACTCTTCTGCTGCGGAACCGATATTATGAAGAAAATTCAATAAATCAGGAATGTGTATCATAAAAAAATATTATTGTTCTGATTGTGCTAATGAATTTACTGCTCGAAGTTTGCGTACAAAAGCACATCCGCTCTGAGAATCAAATCGTTTCATTTTCAATGCATGAATAAACGTTTTTTTCTCTCGATAAAGCGATGCTTTTTCTTCCGGATGTTTTATCAAGAATTGTTTTAACACAGAGACTTCCCATCCAAGAATTCCAATAAAAAATATAAGAAAAATCCAAGGTGTAAGCATCCCACCGCCTAATTTCAACAACGTCTCTGTTCCGTCAACATAGTAAAGATTTGAAAGAATATGCTCCGCTGTGACCCAGACAAATGTACAGAGCGGAACGACCCACCAAAAAAGATTTCGACGTGCCTTGAGGATGCAACCAATTGCAACTCCCATCCCAATAAGTCCGGTTGCAGCCGCATGTCCGATATATCCGAATGGTTCTCCACTTACATAGATTCCCAATGCATCTGGGAAAAAATACAACGAACTTAAGTGTGGTCCATAAATAAACGGAAAGGAAACCCCTTCCCAAAAAGATTTTTCAAAAAATCCAAATCCTGCCCCAGCCATCACCGAAAGAAAAACCACATCTGATGCATTAAAACGAAAATCTTTTTTTCTGGAAACAAAAAAGAGAGCAAGGGCAACAGGAACAAATTTCAAAATTTCTTCTGCAGTGACTGCAATCATCTCTCCAAACCTTGTATCCTGAAGTCCTGCTGTGCCCAACAGACGCCAAAGCACAATTGCAGCCAATCCACTTAACACCACCCCTTGAGAAAAAACACCGAATCCATATCGTATACTGACTGTACGTGTTAAAAATGTGAGAAAAAGAATCTCCACAATAAACCAACTGTCCGAAATCACATACGAAGGATTTTTCATGAAAAAAATGAGAAAAAGAAAACCAACCCCCACCAGAGTAAATAATGTTTGTTTCTTTAAACGAATCGCGACCGTTTCTGATGTTTGAAGCATAAGTTTCATTTATATGTATAGTTAGTTTAAAGGAAAAGGGATGAATGGGCAAAAAAATTCCTTTCACAAAAATTTCTTTTATGAGAAAATAAAAGAAATCTTTTACTAAATCTAAAAAACACTTATAAATTCATATGCAAGAATGTTGCAAAAGCGGGGGATGCAAATGTCCACATCATCGAATGGTTCCATTTTTCATTTTTCTTATTGGTCTTGTTTTCCTTCTCCAAACCATGAATGTCATAAGTGCTGCCACAACAAATATTCTCTGGCCTCTTTTCCTCATATTGATCGGACTTCAAAAAATGTTTGGGGGTGTGTGTAAGTGTTGCGGCGGAAAATAAAATTTTCGTCCAAAAAATTCGATGATAACAAAAATACCCAAAACATATACTGGGTATTTTTGTTGGTGACCCCACCGGGGATCGAACCCGGATTACAAGGATGAGAACCTTGCGTCCTAACCATTAGACGATAGGGCCTTAAGCGTGCACGAGGATAACACGCATAAAATCAATTGTCGAGAAAAGAAATAATAATCTATGTTTCCAACCATTTTCCGTATTGACGAACCAACAGCTCGGACGCACGTAATGGTTCGGCCATGATTTCCTTCACGATTTTTTCCATGCGCATCCCTTGTGATCCTTTAACCAAAACAATATCGCCTTTGTGAACATTTCGGTCAAGCCAACGACCAGCTTCTTCAATGTTTGAAAATTCAAACAATTTTTCCGCTTCTATTCCTGCCTCCGCTGCCCCGCGACAAATATCCCTTGCTTTTTCTCCCACACAAATCAACAGATCAACATTTGCCGCTGCAACCTGAAATCCCAATCTACGATGTTCATCCTGTGAATAATTTCCAAGCTCAGCCATATCACTCAAAACCGCAATTCGACGCGCATGTTCAACTGGATGAAAATCTTGAAGAACTGTCAATGCAGCAGCCATAGACGCTGGAGCCGCATTATAGGAATCATCCAAAATAAGACACCCTTTTATTCCAGGAATTGGTTTGAGGCGACCGGGAGGTAATTGATAATCTTTGAGGTTTTCCTCTATTTCTTCTAATGACAGACCAAAATATTTTCCAACCGTAATTGCTGCAAGGATCGCACTCATTTGTTGACGACCAAGCATATCTTTCATCACGATTTTCCGTTCTTCTTCATCGACATGAACACAAAACGCAATTGAAGAAAATATCTCTTCTGGTTCAAAGGAAAAATCTTCACGAGTTGTGAGTGTATATTCACTTCCCCGAATATCAGCTGGACGTGTTCCATATGTGAGGACATTCGTTTTTGTCTGATCACGCATCACAATCACACGATCATCATCTGCGTTCAGGACAACCAATCCTCCTCCTGGAATGCGACGGACAAGCTCAGCTTTTTCATCTGCTAATGCTTCAATCGTTCCAAAAAATTCTACATGGACCGGAGAGATCGCTGTCACAACTCCCACTTCAGGCAACACAAGATCACAAAGAGACCGAATATCACCCGGACGATCTGCTCCAAATTCAAGAATAAGAATATCCGGAAAATCTTTTTCTGTATAAAAAAGAACCTTTAACCAACCAAATACAGAACGACCGGGACTTTTCAAACCCAAAATCGCAAGTGGAACCCCAAACTCATTGTTATAATTTTCTGGAGATGTCCGCACATGAAATTTTTTTCCGAGCACAGCAGCAATAGCTCCTTTTGTTGATGTCTTTCCAACCGATCCTGTAACCGCAATCACGCGCGGTTGATGTTTGTGAATAAGAGCTTGCACTTTCCGAGACAAAAGACGTTGAATCATTTTTTTCATACATTTCTCTTTATCTATTCAAAGAGGACGTTCTGGAGGAATCTCATAATAGCGTAACAAAAAATCCGCAATTTCACCAAAAAGAGGAGCAGCTGTGGATTCAGCCCAACGAATATCTTTGGGATTATCAATACGTACTACCATAACAAATCGCGGATCATTGATCGGTCCAAAACCTGCAAATGAACCAATGGTGATGTCTGAATCATATCCGCCCCCGTCTTTTTTTGGCACCTGAGCGGTCCCTGTTTTTCCCCCGATATAATACCCAGGCACACCCGCTCGCTTTCCATGACCGTTTTCCACAACCGAAACAAGCATGGCACCGACCAGACGTGCAGTCTTTTCTTGAATGACACGACGAACTTCTTTCACCGCTTTTTTATCTACACGTCCGTCTGTATAACGAATTTCATCCACAATGTGCGGCTCAAGTAACACCCCTCCATTCGCAATAGCGGCATAAGCGGCAGCCATTTGCAAAGGGGTCACGGTAATTCCCTGACCAAAGGATGCTGTTGCTGCATAAATTTCTTCTCCAATATCAAGGGAGGAAATATTTCCTGCCGCTTCTGTTTCCATCTCCACCCCTGTTTTTTTTCCAAATCCAAAATCTTTTACAGCAGAGACAAATGGATCCATACCCATTTGACGCATGGCAAAAATAACTCCGGTATTGATTGAATTATCTAAAACATCCGTCATGGTCACAACGCCATATTTTTTATTTTCCGCATTCGCAATCGGTTTTGGCCAACCATCGACAAGAACGGAACCTGTATCTTCAAACAACGTCATTGGGTTCACAGATCCTGTATCAATAGCCGCAGCCATGGTCATGGACTTAAAAATAGATCCTGGTTCGTATGAATCAAAAATTGCCGGATTGTTATATGCCGTGATGTCTGGAACTTTGTTATATTGATTTGAATCAAAATCCGGAACTCCGCACATAGCTAAAATGCGTCCGGTGGATGGTTCAAGAATAACAATCGAACCTCCATCTGCATCATGTTTTCGAACTGTTTCCACAAGTTTGGAACAAACCGTAAATTGAACGGTTCGATCCAAGGTCAAGATAATATCCGCACCATCCACGGCTGGTTCATACGAACGTTCTCCAATGGCAATCAATCGCCCTGCCAAATCACGTTCAGACCGTAAAAAGCCTGGAATTCCTGTTAAATCTTTATCAAAATAGCCTTCAATACCATATTTGCCGGATCGATAACCTTCATGATCAAATCCAACAAAACCGAATACATGACCTCCCAAACCAGATTCCGGATAGATACGTGCAGGTTCACGCACATATCCAATTCCTTCCAAACCTGCCGCAATCACCTGCTGTAACCGATTCTCATTCACTTCTCTGGCAATAGGTTCATATGGATCTTTCTCATTTGAAAGACGTCCGGCAAGTTCCATGGTTTTCTCTTCATCCCATTCCAAAATTTGCCCAAGAGTCTTCGCGATCATTTGAGAATCTTTCACTTGTCGAGGATCTGCATAAAGAAATGCTTTTAATTCATTTGTGGCTACAGCGACGAGTGTGCCATCCTTTGTATCATGAACAAAAATATCTCCGCGTTCAGGAATAAGTTCTTGAAACAATTGATGTTGTCCCGAAGCCAATGCTTCATAAAACGCATGATCAATCAACTGAACAAACACGAGTTTTGCCATGATGCACAGAGCAAAAAAAACAGCTCCCGCATACAAAATTCGTATGCGTATATCCGATCCACCGGAAGGAGAACCTAATGTTTTCCAACGTCGAAATGGTTTGCGTGCGTCAGCGACTGAATGTCTCATAATGATTCAAGTCCGAAACCAAACAGTGACCCTTTTCCCCGAGGATTTGTTCCTTGAAGAACTTCTTCTCCGTCTGTTTGCCCATCTCCGTCCGTATCTGAATTTTCCGCGTTGGTTCCGTAAAATACCTCAAGCAAATCTGTTAAACCGTCCTGATCTTTATCATGTATATTCGAAATTTCTGTTGTTTCTGTTCGATCCTCTCCAACTGGAAGGTGTATATCTTCTTTCAAAGAAAATGATGTGTCTGAAAAATCAGAAGAAATATTTTGGGAATGCGGAAGCACAGGCTTTATTGTCAAAGAAGAAAATGGAAGAAAAGATCCGGAAATATGTCTAGGAGAAAAATAATCCTTATAAACAAACGTTGCCAACATATCTCCTCCATCACCTGATGTCTGCAAACGATACACCAAATGGTCTTGAACACCAATCCACAAACGAATAGATAATCTCTGAAAAAGAATTGTTTGGTCTTCTACAAGCAGACGTTCTTCATCTGTTGGTTCATGTCCGTCACGCATCCGAATTATCTCAAGTAAAAAAGCACGAAAAATATCTGGCTCTAAACGAACATCAAATACACGTGTTTCGACCTTTCCAATCAATTCTCTTGCCTCTGCATGCAATACACGAAAAAGATCAAGACGACTCAACAAACCAAGTTGTTGGGTTATGTCTTGCGAACCTTCATTCCACAAGAATGGAACAAAAAAAGGAATTTCGACTCCCGGAATAAGAGGCCCCCATTTTTTCCGCTCGTCAGGGGAAAAAGAAATCCATGTTTCTTTTAAAGAAAAAACAGGAAATCCTTCCGGACCAGGTGGGGTATATGTCAGATAAAATCTGTCTCCTTGTTTTCGAATTTCTCCGGAGATATCTTTATCCGAACCTGTTTCATGTACCTCTACTGCACGAAACATCATGTCGTAATCTCCCATTTTTCCCTGTTTCATTTCCCCATTGCCTTTCGTATACATCGTTGTTGTAACTCGATTCTTTGGAGCATCTTCCTTTGTCCAACTGAAGGCAAGGGATGTTTCAAATGCGGTCACACGAGACATGGCAAAAAACATCCGACGCAATTCATTCGAAGGATTTAAACGACGCAATACAACAACCGTGGCCAGTGCTAATGCAACAGCGACCAACGCTCCGATTGTTATCCCTATGAGCGCACGTTTCATGTTTCTCCTCCTAAGAAAAAATTTAATCTTCGACCAAGGTCACTTCTTCTTCTACTAATATAGACCCGGCATAAATTTGTTCTTCCCCGGTCATTTCATTTTCCAAAATTCGCACAAGACCACCATCCTCCTTTTCATAATCTTTAAAAACAAAAATATGACCTTCTTCGAGAGGAATATCACCCTCTATTTTTGTAAGTGTTCCACGATCTTCGTAAGAAAGTTCATAATTATCTCCTTCGTATCCAACGGTTCCTGGGTCATCTTCCTCACGTTCTACTTCATCTTCCACCCCTCGAAAGTCGACCATTTCATCTGTTTCCGGATTGACAGAAATAAAAGAATCTTTTTCATTAAAAAGCCAATAAATAACGTCTCCACCTTCCAAGGTAATCTCGGCTTTACCCTGATAATCAAATGGATCATTGTGCGCAAGAAGAGTTTGTCCGGGTTGTGTTGTTTCGAGAAGCTGTTTTAAGGTCATCATAGATGAACAAATATTATGGATAGGAATAGTAAATGAAAAATACGCGCGCAATATACAATGCTTCTCTTTCTGATTCAAGGATGAAAAAATCAATCCTTCTGTCTTTGACGTAAATCAACAAGATAAATCACGACTGATCCGTTTAGAAGCGACACAAAAATAGTACCGATTTTTTTTCTTTTGATCAAACAGATCTTGTTCTCAATAAAAAAAATCCGATCGTATTTTTACAACACAACCGGAAAAGATTCAAATCGACTCGTTGATTTTTCCAAGCAACAACCTTGGATCCACACCAAGCGTTGTGGCTGCTTCAAGAATCAAATCTCGAATTACATCCTGATGCGGACGAATAATCGCTTCGATATTTCGCTCGCATTCAATCTGTTTGTCACTGCATGCGTCTACGAAACTCTTGGCAGTCTGTCGCTGTTCCTCGATTTGCAACAACTCCAATGCTTGACGAGTTTCTTCTTGTTGAAGTCTTGCAATCTGCTCTCGGATAGAATCCAGATGTGTTTTTTTATCCTGAAAAAGATCTTCCAAACGGAAATATTCTTGACGTGTTTGTTCCCATTGAGTATGCAAATCGGCTTTTTGTTGCCGAAGTGTGTGGAGCAATTCCTGTTCTGTTGGTTTACGTTCCGAAACTTCTTTCATTGGAACAGATAAACCAGAAAGAACAGAAGGAGGAATATCAGCCGAAGGTTCGACAGTGGTCATGTGCTTATGAAGGGCAATCACCTCATCATAGACCGAAACATTGAGACACCAGACCTCTCCTTCGACTCCATTTCCATTTTTTCCGCGCTTACTGAAAAGTCCGACCTGGTAGGCAAGTTCAACAAAACTTCGTCGGTCTTCTTCCTCCAACGGAAATGTTCCGGGAAAACGAAACTCAGACCTCCCCGTCACCGCTTCCTGACATTCAGGACTACGCAAAAGTGGAAGAGCAGCCTGTTGTTGATCGTTCAAGGCAAGATAAAAATCTTCCAAGGTTATTGGTATTGGTGTATCCGAATTCAAAACAGCCTGACTTAATCGGTACATTCCCTTACCATTTCTGTGTTCAATGACACCAAGTCTTACAAAATTTATTAAACACGCGATCAAAATATCTCGAGAACCGTACTCGATAACAGCAGCATCTTCTTCCGTCAGATCTTTTGTGGAAAAATCTGCTCCGCCATGCAGTTTTTGTTTCAAACGTTCACAAAAAATGCGTGCCTTTTCTTCTATGGTCATCTTCCCGGCTTCTAGAGACAAAAAAGCTGTTTTCATACCTTTCTTTCCGCCTCGGAAGGTCACGGACATTTGCTCTTCTTTTCCACGTAGCAAAGCCTCAATCTCGTTCAAATTCGTCCCATGCGGAAAAAGGAAATTCCCTGCAAAACAAGAATCATTTCCTTTCCCGGGAAGTCGTATCTTCACCACAAGACCAATTCCGGTCGGCATCTGTGAACGAACAGCGACAGGTCTCGTTGTTGACGTTCCTTTCTCTTGCGTCACTACATGCATCTGACAGCCATCGATGATTTCCTGAGAAATATTTGCCGCGATTAACCATTCTTCAAGAAGATTCTGTATCGCACGCAATTTTCCATCTGTCATCGTCGGCAAATCCGAACATTGGATTTCCATTTTTTTCTCCAAATAATAAGGAACAAATCTGCTCCGCCTTTATTGACAGAACAATGATAGATCATCAAAAAAAGCCATAAGTGTCAACCAAAGATTGCGTTTCCTTATTGATCCCAGTACGATAGAAACGATTTCTATGCGACTTCCTATCAGAAAATCCGAACAACTCAAACAAAAAGCATACGATGAAAATACAGCCTTTCTCACAGCTGACGGTCTTGAACGATTAAAGAAAGTGCTTCATGACCTTGAAGATATTCAGCTTCCTCAAGCGGTTCAAGATGTCCGACGGACAGGTGAATTCGGAGACTTTTCAGAAAACGCTGAATATCAAGAAGCAAAATCTCGCATGCGCCGTTTACACAGTCGTATTTTTTCTCTCAAAGAACGCATCAAACATGCGGTTGTTATTCAGCAGGATAAAAATAAAAAAGGGCAAGTTCAGCTTGGTTCAACAGTTATTCTTGAAAAAGATGGACAGCAAAAAACCTACGAAATTGTCGGACCGCAAGAAACCGATCCACTTCGCGGCCGTATCTCTCATGTCTCCCCGCTTGGTTCCGCAATCCTTGGTCGAAAACAAGGTGAAGAAATCACGATTCTTGGCACAGAAAAAAACGAAACTACTTATCGCATCATTCGCATCATATAAAAATATCGCCTGTAAAGGCGATATTTTTCTGTTAAATCTTTTGCATTTTTATTCGTAGTCCACTCCATTCCCATCTTCTCTCCATCCTTTCACATGCATAAGAACGGAAGGGTTGGAGGCAATCTTGGTAAATGTTCCTGTTTTGAGATCAAGAACATAAATCGATCCATGTTCTTTTTCTGGTCCAGCAGCGGTTGCGAACGCAATCTTTGTTCCATCTGGAGAAAACTTCATATCTCCAAGAAGAGGTTCGTTGCTATCATTTACCAAAGACCATTGAGAAGGTGATTCATATGCAATTGATTTTAATCCTGTAGCGAGAATACCAACATGACCACTATTGTCTGCATACGCAACCATAGAACCGTCTGGAGAAACCGTATGAACCATTCCAAGGGTTCCTTGTGGAGCTGTAATCTTGTGTCCAGTTTTTGTACACAAATCAACGGCATAAAAAAATGGATAGGAACGAAATGGAATGAATCCACCAATGCCATTATATTGAAATGCAAGAACTCCGATTCCTGGAAACATCATCGCCGCATCTACATCCATTGGTCCTTCTGTTTGAACTGTTGAAATTTTTTGTCCATCCAAAAGAATGTCGTGCATTAAAAGATCTTGAGAAGACGCTGCAGAAACAACTCCGGTTTGTGAACAAACCACTGGTTCTGTTTTTGGTTGAGAAGGGATGGTCGAAAGTGTATTTGTTTTTGGAGAAGGAATCTCTGTATTTGCACATCCAGCTCCGGTCAAAAGCACGATTCCAAAAAACATGCTCGAGGCAATAAATTTTTTATGCATAAATCTCATAAAATAAATAAACGGGATAAAAAGGTTACATGATAAAAACGACCATTATTTCAAAAAATTACATTCGACTTTTTTTATCTAATACAAGAAGGGCTATTCCAAGCGCTGTTCCATCGTATGTTGGAAGCAATGTTGTTGGCATACTTGAAATTTCTGCTTGAACAATAGCCATAAGTCCATCACGAACAATTCCACCATCAAGAACAAGTGTCTGTGGTTGAATAGGTAGAAGACCGACCAAATGATTTACCTTTCCTGCAAGTTCAACAAAATACTGTCGCAATCGTTTTGGATGTATAAGCAATGCATCAACTTGTTTTGCTGAACCTTCAATTTTTGCTTCAAACGCATAGAGAGAACCATGAAATCCCGGAACAAGTGTTGTAAAAAACGATGGATGTGTCATGTATTGCGAACCAAGAAGTTGTGTGACAAAAACTCCTGTTCCATATGTTACTTTTGTGACTGGATGAGAGATGTCTGAAAAATACATGGCGGCATACATACTTGCCTGTTGATCTCCGCAAACGGCTTTTACAGGAATAGGAAAACCGAGAACGGATTTTTTTAACACACCAAATGTATGGCGTGAAGGAAAAACTTTTGGGAGTATCTCTTTTGGAATACCAAACAAATTCAAAAGAAAGGAATCCCATTTTCGTGTTCGAATATGAAAAAGAAGGGTACGTGCGGCATTTGTTTCATCCGTAAGATGCGGGTGTCCTTCGCATAAATTCCATAAAAGCCATGTATCAACTGTTCCGCAAATCAATGTCTCTCGTGTGATTCCTGCATGTGCAGCCCTATCGAGAATCCATCGAATTTTTGAAGCGGAAAAATAACTGTCTACCGGAAGACCTGTTCTTTGAATCACAGCATCTCCTACACGCTTTTGAATCTCTATGCACTCACGTTTTGTGCGAGTATCTTCCCACACAATCGCCGGATACACAGGAACTCCGGTCTTTTTATTCCAGACAATGGTTGTTTCCCTTTGATTGGTGATTCCCAAACCCAAACAGGCACTTGGTTTGACTTTGGCTTTTTTAACGACCTCACGAAGAACTTTTTTACACGTTTCAATCATTTGAAAAGGATCTTGTTCAACCCATCCTTTTTTTGGATGCGTCTTTTGCGATCGCTCGTACGTCTTTGCAAGCATGTGTAAAGATGAATCAAATACAAATGCTTTGATCCCTGTTGTTCCCGCATCCAAAACAAGAATAAACGATTGCTTATCCTTTTTTTGAATATTTTTTTTTGAAAAAAATGGGAACATGATTTTTTGTTTTCAACATCTCTATTATACCAATGTTTCATCTTCTTTAAAATCAAACGACCTTGTCATTCTCTAACAATCTCACGGCCAGGTGACAACAAACAAAATGTCCCGCACAGAATCTTCATTCTGTGCGGGACAAGACGTATTTTCAAAAAAATGAAACATGGAACAAAGAACTCAACTCACCCTCCTGTGGCAGAACACGAACATGTCGTCTGGAGACAATATGTCCACTGAACGACCATGATATATACTGAGTGACCGACCACCGGTGTCATGTACAACACAAAACAGAAAGAGGAGACCGACATCATCTACGAATGGTTCCGTCGCGATAACAATCTTCGTTTCCGACGGCTGATCGGCATACTGCTCACACAGAGCCGGACCAACCTCTTTGACACAAGGAATCAAGCCAAAAGTATTCGCCCGCTCATAGAACTCCCTCTGGGTTGCTGATTTTGTGAGTCCAAGCATGCGACCAGAGACCTTCACGAGTTCTATCTCAATCTCCTGCTGAGCGCAACTGGTCTTTGTAAGAAGAAAAAAGCGAGCCCATCTGTTGAATCTAAAACCCTTCCTCTCCAATGCCTTTATATAGTCCTCGGGCATCTTATGGATGCCTAGCTTGATTTTGCGCCAAGTCGGAAAGGTTAAAACCGGCGACGATATCTCTTCAGTCGAAATGTTCTCATTCGTCACGCTTGTTTTTGACATGGTTAACTCTCCTTCTTTTGTTTTTGATTTCGTCCCCAATCGCAAATCTGCGGTTGAAAACTACCATTCATTGAAAATCGTGCCTTGATTCCTTCATAAGCCCAGAGAAACAAAACGCGATTTTCAATAAAATTTTAAAGAACGAAAGATTAAACATTTTTTTCATTCTATTGTCAATAGCAAAAAAACAACCCGTTCAGTTCTCCAAGTATGGAGACGGGTTGTTTTTATTATTCTTCAATCGGGATTGGAATCTGCAAATCCGTCAAAAGATCAACCCCAAGAAATCCAGATCTTCCTTTGCAAAGAACCGTCCGTGCGAGCCGTCCCACACATGACCGAAGATTTAAAAAAGTCCACCTTGTTTCATCAGTCAAAAATGGAATGTTCAGAAGATCAGGACGCCAGTAAAGTGCCTCGGTAAATCCATCCGAACAGCGAAGAACACAAATAGGCCTACCGCGACCTTGTTCCAGAGTCTCCTTGATATTCTCCTCGTCAGTATCGAAATACGGAATGTTTGCCCCGAGAAGATAGCCAACCTTTTTTTCCGTTGTCCAATTCTTCGACCAATCCACTTCCAGATTGATATAGGCTGACCATCCCATACCTGGATAGATAACAACGCTAAAGGTGTGAATTGGAGAAATTTTTGTTTCAAACCAGATCGAATATTTTTCCTCAATCCAACCATTTTTCTTCAGAATATTCAACAATTCAGAAGAAGGGTAGTTCTCCACCTTCTCTTTCAAGTCACGAATTTCTTTAGGGAGTGCCTTTCCCACCGCCACGAAACAAACATCCAAAAAAGTGACGATTGAAATCTTTTGTCCAAAAACCTTCATTTGAAACCTCCTGTATTCAAAAAAAATGGACAAATGGACAAAGAAATATATCAAAAAAAAATAAAAATGTCAATAGATTCGTTGTAAATCGGATTAAATAAAAAACAACCCGTTCAATTCTCCGAGCGCGGAGACGGGTTGTGTATCACTTTGACATGGAGGCAATCATTTCTTCGACCGCCACCTTAAGTTCTTCCGGTGCCTGCCAATCTTGGTTAGATTCAAGCACATATGGAAAATCGAAACTGTACGGACACCAGATTCGTTTTCCGAATTTATCCTTGTCCGGATGTGACGCTTTACATCGATCACCATGACCGCCTGTATTATGAATGCAATTCACATTACAGGAAAATATTCCGGATCCCGGAGAGTGATGAAGTCTTGCTTCTGCCTCAACCGGACTCTTCAACGGATATTCACTCGCTGAGTGTCCTCGTCCAAGACAATGAAAATGAACTTCTTTTTCGTCATATGACATTGTTATCCTCCTTGTTTGCAAAAAGGAACAATAATAGTTTGTGAACAATAACGAAAAAAATAATATGTGTCAATTGACAAAAATGGTTTTTTATGCCATTCTCTCAAAAGTTACATGATCTTTCACCTAAAAAAGGAGTTATAAATGTACAGTCAGATTGTTGAGAGTTATGGTAAAAAATTTGATTCGTATGGAATAAAAAAGATGGCCGTAGACCTTGCAACTATTCTCGATAACCCGATCTTTTCACATGAAGGGATTACGGATTATTGGACTGGATCCGAACTCATCGAAGGAAGACAAAAGGTATTCAATGCCTTTTGTGCTATCTGTCTCAAGGCTGTGGTACCACTTCCCGATGTTGAGGAGGCTTATTATCGATTTTATCTACCCAAACCATCTGATGATAAACCGGATGAATTGATCAAACAACGTTTTGGTCAGTTAGAAAAAAAAGGGAGAGGAAAAAATAAAAAGAATGCCAAGGTTGAAATCTTGCGTCGTTTTCTTTCTCTCTTCCCTTCCATGATCTTGGAAGAAAAAAATGAGCAATTGAAGTCTAAAGTTATTCTCGCCGTTCTCAATATGGAGCTCATCGGCATGGGAGAACAACCGCTTCGACAAGGTTATGATGACTCTTGTCTTCCAAAGATGAGAGAGCATCTAAATTCATTCAAGAAAATTCAAGTCGTGATTATAGACGATCGGCTTGATGAAATTTTGAATACTATGTTCCAAATGATCGGATGGCCAAACGTTACTTTTGTGCCTATCCATTATCAGGAACAAAAATGGAAAACTCAATATGGCGTTGACATAGAAGCTCGTGCCCAAGCATTGTGTGAACGTATCATTTCCCATCAACCAGACATTATTCTAATTGATAAAGACCTGTCGGATTCCTGGGAAACTGAAGCTGTACGACTCACCGGACCAAAACTGGTTCCCTATCTCAGGAATCATTTTCCAACCGCATATTTATTGGGGAACACCGGCGGAACCATGGATGACTTTCACAATGTAGATGTTCTCGAAAACTGCCAGAAAGGCAGAAATCTCGATCCGATTCTACATGCGATTCGTCGTCACAATCGATAAACAGAGACCTCGTATCAGTAACAGATGCGAGGTTTTTATTTTTAAAATCTTCTCATTTATTTTTCCCGGAGAACCTACGGCCGACAAGAGACATCTGTTGCACAGCCATTCTGATCATAATTTGTCACATCAAAATTCGGTTGATTGTTTTTTCGACAACTCAACAACTTATCTTCAACAGCTTGATCAACAGAACATCCTGGACGCTGCATATGTGCGACTGATTCACGAATCATTCCTTCTTGCGTTAAGCATTTATATTCCATCACACATCCCTGTTCTGTTCTTTGTTGCTGAATTTCTCCTCCTTGAATTGCACAAGCATTTCTTTCTGATTCATCCGGTTCTTTCAGATATGTACACACAACCGATTCCATACATTGCGGAACAAAAACAATTCCAGATGTCTCTTTGGAAAAATCGGTGAGTTGCCAACGAGGACCTTGTTGATCAGAATCTCCAAAAGCAAACGAAACAACAAAAGGTAATTTTATGTCATTCATTTCTTTTGCCACACAAGTATGCATGGTTCCATCCATATTCGTTCCTTTGGCGACGATCTTGAAATTTTGACAAGGTAAAATACCTGTTGTCTGTTCTTTTTCACGAATAATGGAATAATCCGTTATCGACATTCCACTATCCACTTTTTTGAGGAGAATCGGCGTTGTCGCATTCCAAACATCAGAATCTTGAAAATTCTTTCCGGCATACTCGAACACGGAATTCAATGTCAAAGGAATATTTATCTGATTGTATTCTGAAGGCATATCATCAAATACAAGTTTATCCTCATCCTCAAATCGACTCACCGCCATTTCGCCATTATCAGAAAAAATCGTTATCTTGGAAAAAACAGGTGATGGATTTTGTCCACCACTTTCCATTTGCATGAGTCCCACATAAGCTTCACGCCCACCACAGTCCTGTTTTCCTTCGATCCAAAGGGTCATATGCGATACTCCGTTGGAACCACTTGGACCGAAATTTTTTAATTCGTATACTAATTTAAGCGGATCTATTTTTTCTTGAACGTTTGATTTCTCTACAGGAGATTCAGAAAATAAAACTTCTTCCTGTGGTTTTTGTTTTTTACAGCCTGCTCCACAAATCAAAAACAAAAAACAAATGCTGATTGCACAAAATCTAAAATATGTCTTCTTTTTTTTCATATAATCTTTTCATCGATTATATGATACTCCTCTTTACTTTTTCATCGAAATATTGTTCTTCTTTTAATTTAATTTTGAACTGCTCAATATCTTTAAAAAGATAAGATGGAATGCCATATCTCGCCACCGCAGCAACTTTTCCTTCATCATCATCAATAAACATTGTTTCATGAGGCAGAATAGGATAAGAGGCATCCTTATTCAAGATAGAAAACACATAATCCCAATACATCTGTTCTCTCTTTACTGCTCCAGCCTGTGCAGAAAAAAAGACTTGTTCAAACACCTGACCATGGCCAAGTGTTTTTTCAAAATGGTCTCCACGATATTTTTCCTGGTCCGTTGCAACAAAACATCGTATCCCATTCTTCGAAAGTATATGAACAATCTCAATCATTTTTTCATCGATTTTTGATCCTTTTGAAAACCAATAGTCCATGAGATCATCAACAGTTCCCTTCCAACCCCAATCCTGTATGACATGAGCAAGTTCTTCCTTGACATCTGCTTTTCCAATCACGCATTCATGAAAGATTCCAAGAAAAAATGGAAGCATGACCTGAACATCAATGCCATAATCTTTTTTGAGTTCATCTGTAAAAAGAAATTTATTCGGGATAAGAACGCCGTCCACATCAAAAAAGATTGCTTTTATCATATTGTTTTAAAATGTTTTATGACGAAAGTCCTATAATAAATTCGATAAAAATTCACGCAACATACTCTTTAAAGTCGTCTTTCCTTTGCTGGTTTTCAAATAAATTTCTCGTCGTAATGCATCGTATTTATTCAAATATACCTCATAAAAAATAAGACGAACTGGCAAACGTGGATGTGTTGAAATCACAAGTCCTTTTTTATGGAGAACAATACGTTTCTTTAAATCTTCTGTATATCCTATATAAAACTTTTTATCTGCACACCATAAAACGTAAACATAAAACATATAATTTTAGTATACCAAAAAACATCTAGAAAAGAGGGTGATTTTATTCAGTCTACTTTTTTATAATGAAGCAGAACACATCTTTTGATGGCTCCGCCATGCACCATACGGTGCAGAGTTCAACACAATTTAACCACCACAAAAGTGGAGGTTTGTTGGAGCACTCAATGCATGACAGAACACATCTTTTGATGGCTCCGCCATGCACCATACGGTGCATGGCTCCGGGACGTGGATTCGAACCACGATTCACGGCTTCAAAGGCCGCTGTCCTGCCATTAGACGATCCCGGAATGTTCCGGCAAGAGCGTACCGAATTTTTTCAAACTACACAAGAGGAAGGAAACAAAAAAAAAAAAAAACGGAAGCGTGTATTGCTTCCGTCTGTTGTTACTGCTCCAGAACCCCGAATGAAAGTACCGGGGTCAGATATCCGTCCTCAACATCGATACCGAGCACACCACCGATGAACGTCATCGGAATCTCGGTCTCGAAATAGTTCCACACGAACGGCACAGCCGAAACGTGAGAGGGGACGGATCCTATTGAGAGACCTGGCATAGAAATCCTTTCTTCCGGATTCCAATCGAAAAGACGTTCGTCCTTCTGAACGAGCCCGCCTTTGGAAGAATCAAATCCGTTATCGAACTCCGGCGTCTGAATGTAATTCAGAAAAGCCGTGATCCAACCGTTGAATCTGCTTCCTCCCGACCGGGAGTTGAATTTGTAAATCGACTTCCAAAAGAGGTCGTCGATTGGAGCTCCAGCGGCCTGCTCAGCCAATGTCTCGAGCACGGGCAGGAGGTGTTGAAAATACAGCCCGAGATGCTTACCAAACAGCTTGGCAAGCTCCCGCGCGGCCGCAAGGATCTTCTGATAATCCTTCGCAGTACCGAGCAGGCGAATCTCGGGCAAGCCACACAAGGTGTCGACGCGGTAATCGTAAAATGGACTCGCCGCGTCCATAAACACGATCATCGAAGCCGCCGTAGTCTCCGGCGTCGCTGTCGAAAATACTGGAAGCATCTGCTTCATGATCCCGGCCGGAACTCGCTCGCGCAGAGCCGGATCAAACAAAGCCAAAGCCTCGGACCATGGACTCATCGGATCTCCACGGCGGAGACTGTCGTGCCGAATTTCGATTGTCTCCTTGCCTTCGGTCGTGGTGAAGAGCGACCGATAATCTTCCGGATGAAGTTTCACGGCCGTTGCCACCTCATGACAGATCAGATACATGAGAACCTCAGGCCGAAGAGCCAGAGGATAATGCTTCGCGAATGCCTCATGTACCGCTTGAAAAAACAAGCTGGAAGGCGTCATATTTTTATACGAAGAAACTCCCTTCATGGTCTCACGACCGAGAAACTCGATCGCCTTACCAGGAAGGACAGCTTCCACAAATCGACTGACTGGGACTTCCCTGTCTCCAGGGACAGATTTCACCTGGACGAATGGGTTTTGTCTTTTTGTCCATTCATCCTTATTCTGGATCTGGACAGAGACTGAACGGCACACCGGAGTCTGATTTTTCATCGAATACCTCTACCTCTTTGTTTATTGTGAAAAAACCTTTATTTTTTTACCACAAAAATAATGTTTTGTCAAGATTTTAAAACAAAATCTAAACCCTCAAATACTTTCGCATGGCAAACAAAGTAAAAATCAAAGTAATAAACGAAATACCGACAAATTCAACCCCAAAAATAAACAGACCATTTTGGACAAAATAGTCAAAAAGATTGGAATGCACGGTTTGGAAATAAGCATCGAACCAAGGTTCAAGAATAGCGACAATAGGAAAAATAACAACTACAACACCAATGGTTGCAAGTAAACCATACAAAAATGCTTCGAGAATATAGGGCGCACGAATAAATGTATTTGTCGCACCAACGAGTTTCATAATTCCGATTTCTTCCCGATGTACAAACACGGTCACACGCACCATGTTTACAATGATCAAAATGGCGATCAAAAGAAAGACACCGGAAAGAACAAATCCAAATACACGAACCTTTCCCATCGTTTCCATCAAACGATCTACAAGAGAAGCATAATTGGAAAAATCTCTATCACGAATTTCATCACGAAACTGTGGATGATCAAGCGCTTCTAAAATAAATGAAAAATCATTTGCCGATTGTGCGCGAACAACCAATGTATATCCAAATGGATTTCCTCCAACTTCTTCAAGCGAAGAAAGAATAAACGTATTTTTTTCATGACGGACACGGAAACGTTCCAAAGCTTCATCAGGAGCAATAATCTCGACATCACGAACCTGCGACAAGCCACGCAAATATCCAGCGGCATTACGCACTGTCTCTTCAGAACTCGTTGTCTTAAAATAGACAGAAACATCGACTCGCTCTTCAATCACACGAACGACTGTATCGGTAAGGACATTCAGTCCAAGTAAAATATTTACCGTAAGCAATGTCAAAAAAAGCATGCTGACCGTGATAAGTGACAGCCAAAAATTTCTCCAAAAATGTTGGAAGGTAAATCGAATAATACGAAGCAATGTCATCATAAGCGATATCTTCCTTCTTCTTGATCAGAAACAATTTCTCCATGATCAAGTGTGATCACTCGTTTGCGCAGGCTGTTCACAATTTCGCGATTATGCGTCACAAGAATAATTGTGGTTCCAAACTCGTTGATTTTTTTTAAAAGATTGATGATGTCATGTGTATGAACCGCATCGAGATTGCCTGTTGGTTCATCTGCAACAATAATCTTCGGTCGATGCACAAGAGCGCGCGCAATTGCGACTCGCTGCTGTTCCCCACCGGAAAGCTGTCGTGGATACCGATTCGCTTTCTCTTGCAAATTCACAATATGAAGCACATGTGGGACAAGATCGCGAATATGTCCGTGACGTGCGCCGGCAACCTGGAGAGCAAAGGCAACGTTTTCCGAAACGGTTTTTTTTGAAAGCAATTTAAAATCCTGGAAAACCACTCCGATCTGCCGACGCAAAAGCGGCACTTCCGCATCGCGAATGCGACTGATATCCCAGCCCCCAATAATCACATTTCCATCCGTTGGACGTTCTTCTGCATACAAAAGTTTAGCAAACGTACTTTTTCCTGTTCCACTCTGTCCCACAACCGAAACAAACTCACCTGGCTTAATATGCAGGTTCACATGTTGCAGAGCGACGGTCTGCGGATGATAGACTTTTGAAACATTTTTTAAGCGAATCATGAAAGGGGGATCAAAAAGGGAGAGAGAAAAAATGGAGAACGTCGAAATCGTGAAGAAGATCTTTTGTTGTGAAACTTCTGAAAAATGGATGGATTTTTGGTGAATGGGCTGTTGATCCCCGCGAACCCTACTTACAGGTAGGGAGAGCGGGGTCAACGGGTGGCCCATGAGCCGAAAAGACACCATTTTAAGAAGTTTTACTTATTGCAAAAATTTTACTTGAACATTGATGACACCCGCACCAAGCGAAGCAAGTTTTTGAAAAGCAATACGATCAAGATCAATAATACGATCAGGATGTACACTTCGATCTGGACCATAATCGTTGACACGAACCGTCACCGCTTTTGTCGGATCTTCTGTACGACTCACAACAAGATATGTCCCTTTTGCATAATCCGGAGACGCTGCACAATCGCATTCTTTATATGCGTACCAACTTGCTTTTCCAAATTCAGGCACAGATTCCTGAAACACCGCAAGACGAGCATAAGGCAAATAAATCAATGCCTGAACAAGTTGTTTATCAGGATTATCTGAAGACGGAAGTTCTTCCCATTTTTCTGTCACTCCATTGTAAAAAGCAAGAAATCGACGACCGAAAAGTGTGGAAGAATATGAAATCTCTTCTAAATATTTTATTTCCAAAAAAAAGAAATCTTCACCTGTATAACTTGTTTTATTTGTAATATCGAAAAGATAAACATTTCCAAGTAGTGTTGCATCGGTTGGATATGTTCCATTCATCACAGACGGAGCAAGTGTCTTGATATCAACACGTGTCGCCTCTGCAAGTGTACCTGGACGAATTCCTAAACGCATACGACCATCATCCGAGGAAAGGGTATACCCTTTCACAATGGTTTCCGCATCAAAAAACGTGGAAAGAACGGTTTCGGTGGATGTTTCTTCTGTAGCTTGTGCAAAAAGAGGAAAGGAAGAAAAAAGAAAAAAGAAACAAAAGATCGAAAAATATAATCTTGTCATAGAAGATATGTTTCATTATAATCCTGATGGAAAAGCTCTGACAAGCGCGGGTATAGTTTAGTGGTCAAATGACTGCTTCCCAAGCAGTAGTCACGGGTTCGATTCCCGTTACCCGCTCCAAAAAAACCTTGATACATTCTCAAGGTTTTTTTGTTTACACAAAAAAACGCGCCAGACGAATAAACATCTGACGCGGAAATATTTGATGGGTTACTTACTTACGCTTATCGCCTGTAGTCAACGCAGTCGTCAACATCTTACTGACTGCAGAGTCCTGACCGAACAAACGATCCATAATGTGGGAAACTCCCTGCTGTTCGGCAATGGCAAGCGGACTCAGAGCCTTGGCGAGTTCTGCCGCAAACTGATGATCGCCGAATTTCTCCAGTGCGGCCGCAAACTCGGGTCCAAGAGCCTTCATACGTTCAACGAATGCCTTGGCTTCCGTCTCAAGGAGTTGGATTTTGAGCTGCTGATCACGCTCCTCAATTTCCTGCCTCTGGTCTGCCTGAACTTTCTCGGTCTTCAGACGGATTTGAATCAACTCATCGGTTGCTCTCTGATTGACCAATGCTGACTTGTTGCGTTCTGCAACCTGTTGGGCTTCCGCATCAATCTTGGTCAATCCAAGTTTCAGATCTTCAACCATCAGCACTACTTCGAGTGCCAACCTCTTCATCGCTGTTTCAGAGACGAACGCTGCCTTGGTTTGTTCCGCCTTGGCATCCTGTTCGGCGTTCTTGAGGATCGTTTCCGTCTGCGCGGCCTTGATCCCCTGATTAATGATTTCCAACCTCCGAGTAGTTTCGAGCTGACGCTCCCTTTCGACCACACTGAGATTGGATTGCACCGCCGCTCTGCGGGCGCGTTCGATGAGTGTTGAAATCTCCTCATCATCTATCTTAACGTCGAGAACCTCGACATCGTAGATGTTCATCCCATTCTCCTCAAACATCTTACCCGGACGCTTACCCTGATCAGGATGTTCGCCCAAAATGGCATCACGAAGAATAGGAGTCGCTTCATCATAGAACCTCTCGATGCCAAACTGTTTGACCACGCCGCGGATGACGCTGCGCAGATGTTCGGTGAGAAGCTTGATGTAGTTTGACACGGAGAACCATTTGGACGAATTGCCTTCAAAATTAACGCGATATGACAGCGTCACCTGAACAGGCACCAGGTCCTTGGTCTCGGCATTCACACGATCCGACACCTTATTGTTTGAGACATTGAGATAAACGGTCCGAATCGGCCGCTCGTCACCCTTCGGGGTGCCGGTCGAAAGCTCGAGAATCTCGAGCGTTTCGTCGAATTTCAGAGTCGCGGTTGCCGGACCCATGATGACCTTGCGTTCGCCGGTCTTGGACACCACCTGAATGGCATAGCCGGACCAGGGTGAAACCTGGACGGCGCCGTCATATTTGTTGTCCAACGTAATGAAGCGCGGCGGAGTAAAAGCCGTCCCGCGCTGCATGGTATCAGAGGTCGCAGAACCCTTGGATTCTGTTCCCCGTTGTGCACCACGAACGGTTTCATCAGTCACAAACTGACGACTGCCTTCATTCATACTGCGAAGCCGCTCGTTGTACGCCTGAGCTTCCCGATTGCTGGGATACCACAGGTTTACTGTTTGCAGATCGAGAACGCGTTTCACAATGATCTGAGAACGCGGATCAGCCAGAAAGATCTGGGGGCCACGCACAAGCTCGATAGCTTCTGTCGTCTTGTTGAGAACATACCGAGCATCCCCTTCAGGGATGACTACTCCATAATGCCGATCGCGATCACCATACTTGATGATGGCATGCTCGGGACGCGGAAAGTAAATAGAGGTCTGCTTGCCAGTGACGAAAAGTTCCTCACCGACCTTCACAGTCTTCTTGTTGTCACCCTCCCCTTCCTCATAAGACTGAATGACCTTGATATGAATGCCCATATCCGGATTCAGCTCAATGGCACGGAACTTGCGCTCATTTCCATCCTCAATGAAGGTTTCAGTGGCTGCTGGAAAAACGACCTGTGGACCACGCTCATAACGCTTTTTTCCGTTCTCATCCTTGAGAATCGAATACTCCAGCGTTTCCAGCGTGACTGCGTCACGGACATACTGGTTGTCCTGATCAGGCACGACTTCCACACCGGTAGGCGGAATGTAGAAAGAGACTTCCGTGCCCTTTATGATATAGAGCTTGCCCATTGTCAGATCCGTGGGCGCTGACTGCTTCGTTGCCGCAGACTCTTCAACAGTCGACCTTTTCTTATCTGTTCCACCTTCCACGCGACGGACAACGGACTTGGACCAGTTGGAGAGAGCATGTTCTTCGTTGTAAACCCGCACGATCAGATACTGGTTGGAACGAAGGTGATGACCTTCGAGTACCTGAGCGGTCTGACCTGGCCACAAAGCAAATGTGACCGGTCCTGGAAGATTGATCTTACGACCCCAATCGACGTCGGGCAAATAGCACACACCTGCTTCAGGATGCGCCTTGCCACCATCGTGCGCCGGATTTGTCAGGACAATGTAGGATCCTTCCGGAGCAAACGGGAAAATAGAGACCGCACGGGTAATATTATCCACGCGCTCGAACCTTCCTGTTTGCTCATTGAACATGACAAGTTTTTCCGACTGTGCCAGCTGCTTTGTAGACGGTCCGACCAAGGTCGTGACTTGCCCTTTTGTGTCATCCTGAACATAAACAAACTCGTTATGAGTAAGAACGAGTTCCCTACTCTCCCTACCATCCCTTCCCTGCGTTGCTTCGTAATTTGGCATTTCCAATTCCTTTCTGAAAAAGAGCTCATAAATGGAACCTCTGCAAAATGGCATCTCTTTATTATAAAGAAAATAACCATCTTTCAGAGATTCAAACCCTAGATAAAGAAAAAAAATTTGTCAATAAAATTCAAACAAAAAACCAAGGAAAGAAATCCTTGGATCGTGTTATTCAGTTGGACGATGACCTGTAACAAGAAAGAACATGGAATAGCCAAACGTACGTTCATCCCGTAAAAAACGAATCATATCCTCCACGAATTCGTCATATGCGGTCCGTGTCCCGAGTATTTCTTCTCCAACGGGACGGATGGCTTCGAACTTTTGCATCCAATTCTGTTCTTCGTGCGGGGAAATGGTTCCTGCAACCAAATGATACGGTTCTGCTGCCACACACAAATCCGTAAATTTGCACTCATGAAATAGACGATACAATCGACGCCCGATACGCGGATGAAATTGTCCGCGCTCTTCCAACGTCTGGAAAATCAACGCAAGCGTCCATTCCAGATCCGGAGGCATTCCCTCATGATTCGAGCCGTATCCGTCAATGTCCCCAACCACACACAAACCACCCGGACGAAGACATCGGAACATATTCGTCAGAGCCGTGATTGGATCGGAAAGGTATTCAAAAACACGGAAAGACACGACCGCATCAAACGTTTCTCCTTGAAACGGAAGGACATCCTGCACATTTCCCGGGACAAAAACAATAGGACATAAACCTTTCTTCCGTTCTTCATTCCACTTGGAAACTACGGATTCATTCCCTTGACGTACCCTATCAAGAGAAAGTTCGAGTCCAACAACAGGCTGATGCGTAAATTCGTGAATCACATACAGTTCCGTCGGATTGCAAGGACCGACAGAAAGCGTTCGCATTCCTTCCTTGATTCCAGCCTCTTGCAACCAGCGGAATATTTCCACAGCAGTATGATTTCTCGCCATACGCGCTGCTTCGTCGTGTCCGCCTTGATCCATCAAATACTTGCTCATATCCGATCTCCGTATTCAAGAGAACGTACATCCGGCACAGAATATTTTCCAAGCCGCCCAGCTCGTTCAATAGTTGCATAATAACGGATCAACGCTGCAATCTCAGTCGAAAATAATTGTTGTTGCATCCGCTTCTTTAGCCACTCCGTATCTTCCGGAGACAAAGAATCAGGCAGGATGTCGTCTGAAAGATCCAAACCAACAGGGGGACGAACGAGAAAAGGATTCCCATTGTCTCCTTTCTTCCCTCCATATGTATAGTCATTCCAAATCGCAGGAAGTTTGTGTGAAAATTCCTCATATCCGTACTCAAGCCACGGTCCGTACAAATGTTTTCCATTGAGTAATCGTGAAAAAAGGGAACGCAGACCATCCCATGTTCGTATCACGACCCAGCAACCCTGATACGGATGCAAAAGGAGCGTGTCGAGAAACTCGAATACCTCGAGCCGAGACCTTGTAGCGAGATATCCGCCTTTTACAACCAGATGCGAACCGAAGGATCCGAGACACTCGATCAGGAAACAGGCAATACACATTCCTTTTTCATGGACGAATACATGGGCTCCACCCTCAAAAATAATCCGTCGCGCCCGATCAATGGGAAGAAAAGCCATGTCTTTTGCGTGTTCAGGATGTGTTTCTCGACTCCCGTTTTGAAAAGTACAAATGAGATCGGCAAACGTCGAAAGATCCGGATCATCCAGTCCAAAAAAACCATACGGATTGTTCGAAGAAAGAATATATCGCGGTATGACTCGACGATTAGGACGACTGCTTTCCTGATCTTCCAACAATCGTTCCGCACTCCGCCGTTCCGGTGTTACAATCAAATCACAATATCCGTTTAAAACACTCATTTGTTACTCCATTTTTTATTTCAAAGGACACCGACATCTCTCCAAAGAATCTGGAGAGATCAGACATCCTATGATTCTTAATTCTTTTTGTCAAAAAACAACAATAAAACAGCACGTAATATTATGCTGTTTTATTGGAGCCACTTCCGGGATTCGAACCCGGGACCTCTGCTTTACGAAAGCATTGCTCTACCGACTGAGCTAAAGTGGCAAGAGACGGACGACCGCGATCGTATCAAAATGAAGACTGGAGATCAAGCAGATTTGTCTCGTCTTTTACCCTTTAAGAAATCGCGTCACTTGAGATGAAGCTAAAAATTCAGTCACTATTTCATCCAAAGGACGTTTGTTTACAATAATAAGAGAAATTTTATAAGAAGGATCTTCTTCTCCTTCTGCTGGACGTTCTCCAATCATCACAATGGCATACACCTCAGAAAGTTCAAGAACATCACTTGGAACATTTGGTTCTAAACTTGGAATTATGGCTGCTAATGACTCTGGCATTTCTGAAAGATGAAGCGATCCAATATCTCCGCCTTCTGCTGCAGAAGCATCTTCACTTACATCTTTTGCAACATCTGCAAAGGATTCATTCTTTTTCAAACGTTCCAATGCTTCGTCGACTTTTGCTCGCGGCACACTTTGCATGGTTGTATCTTTTTGCAATGCTTCACGTACCTGAGAAGCAAGGACAATCGGTTCAATAACACGAACGGTAAATTGCTCTTTATTCCACCCAAACACTTTGTGTACTTCATCAAGAAATGCCTGTTCCGAACCGCTTTGTGCATACGTGGATGCAAGAAGATCATCCACTTGTTTTTGATCAATCGAAACTGCATAACGGTCTGCCAATTGTTGCACCGCCGCTTTATCAATCAATGTATCCAGAATATCTGATTGAAGTTCGTCAACAGATGGAGCTGTTTGACCATCTTCCTGCGATTGTTCAAAAAAACGTTTTAATGCATCTTGTTCCGCATAAAATTCTTTAAACGTAATCCATTGACGATTCACAAGAGCTATCGGATACGGAATCACAGATGTCACTTTACGGACCAGAGGATCACTCGGAGGGAGAATATACACAACAACCGTCACCGCTCCGATACTCCCAAGAATAAAAACAACGATCATGGATCCAATAAGCCAACGGAACCATCGACGAACAGACGGAACATGAGATGGAGGTAAAGAAGAATCTGTTGGAACAGACATGACTTCTGACGGAGAATGTGAAATTTCTTGAAGATTTTTTTTCTTAAGAGGAAAGAGACCCATAGGCGTGAATAGATTCAAACGTTTGATGATCAAAAAAGTAGTACCACCATTTTTTCAGATTCGCAAGAACGGTGGAAGTGGATGGAGTTGTTCCATCCCGTATCAAAGGAGATTCAATAGATCCTGGAGTCGAAGTTTCTTTTTTTTCTTCAATCACAACAACCTCCTCTCCAGGCTTGCGAAGACCGAGTTTTAACCGGGCTTCGCGTTCAATAAATGCTTCCGTCTGCATGGCTTGAGCCAATTGTTCAATTTCGAGTTTGTGCGCACCTAATTCCTCAGCCTGTACTTGTAAACGATGAATTTCCTGTTGAATGGTATAATGACGCGCAAACTCTTTTCCAAAAGACAATAAAAGAAAACCTAAGACGACGAGGTTCAATATAAAAAACCATCGGACATCCAACAAACGACGAAACAAATATGGTCGAGAAACACGCGACATAACGACTACGAAGAAATCTGTGATTGAGCACTTGCATGAGCGGTATATTCGGGAGATTTGATATCTTCTCGAATTTCATGAACCAATGCTTGGATACGCGCCGGATGTCGAAGACGCCGCATCTCAAGTGGAGATGCAGTCGTCCCCTTCCGTTCCAGACGAATCGTTCCGTACCGAAATAATGTGGAAAAAATTCCCTTCACCCGGACCGTTGCATCTTGAATATCCGTATAAGAAGATTCGGAAATAGTGCGATCAAAAAAACCACGCTGTGTTACCACAGCCACACGTCGATCTGTCATAATAAGACAGGTGTGTTGCCAGGAAAACCACGTACGCCAAGCAAGGAAAAGTCCGGACAAAAATAACCCTCCAAACACCAGTCGACCCATCCATCCAAATTCCCAAAGAGAAAACAAAAAAAAGAACGGCGCACAAATCCACACCAAAAGAAAAAATATCCAAGGTAAATGCGAAACCGCAGTTGTATGAGCCACGGTCAACAATTGTTCATTTGACTCAGGTGAAAGAAGACGATTCCAGATCATAAAAGAAGTACATACAGAATAACATATTTTTCTGTTCCCCACCTTTTAGAGACTATTCCATTCTTACAATCTCTTCACTGCATCCACAAATTGACCACCGCGGTCGTATTCATTTTTGAACATACCAAAACTGGCTGTCCCTGGAGAAAGAAGAATGACATCATCTGTTTGAGCCATTCGCGCTGCGGTCATCACCGCATCTGCCATAGAAACAACCTGGACCGTCGGAACAGAATCTCCAATCGCGGCTGCAAACATCGCTGTGGCATCTCCTTCCAAGAGCACGACAAATTTACAAGTGGCACGAATAACGTTTCCCAATTTTTCCAAAGATAAATTCTTGGATGAACCTCCTGCAAGAAGAATAATATTTGCTTTCTTTCCAAAATGTTCTAAAGCAGCAATGGTCCCATCCGGAGATGTGGCAGTGGTGTCATTTATATAGACTACTCCGTTCACTTCTCGAACAAGTTCCTGACGTCCCGGCAAACCCACAAATGTACGGAGTACCTGTGCAATAATCTCCAAACTTGCACCAGCTATACGTCCAGTCGCCACAGCCGCTAATGCATTTTGCACATTATGCTCTCCTTGAAGTCTCATTTCCGCAACAGGCAAAATGGATTCAGACTTTCCTTTTTCCCGAAAAAAAATCGTTCCATTTTCTACGTATGCTCCGTCCATTTCTTCAGCAAGTTGCTCATGAGAAAACCAAAATTTCTGCGCATGGACTCGAGAACCGATCTCTCGCACGATTTCATGATCAAAATTTAACACAGCCTTTTGCTTTGCAGTCTGATGGTGAAACATTGCTTCTTTTGAGCGAATATAATCTGCAAATGAACCGTATCGATTCAGATGATCCTCAAATACATTCGTAAGAACACTAATTTCCGGACCACGAGGAACGGTTTCCAAACTATCAATAAGCCAAGAAGAAAGTTCGAGAACAATCGGAATAGATTCTTTTTCTTCCAAAAGCTCATCCAGATATTCCAATGGAGACACGGCCATATTTCCCGCAACAATCGCTTTTGGATTCAATGCTTTCAAAATTTCTCCGATCAATGCGGTTGTTGTTGATTTTCCTCGTGTGCCTGTAACCGCATAAATTGGAAACGGACAGAAGCGAAAAAATAAACTCACATCACTTTCCACAGATACGCCATGTTGTTTGGCAAGTTGCACAAACTCCGATTCTTTTGGAACACCTGGATTTTGTACCACAAGATCCACATCTGTAAAATTATCAGCTCGATGTTCACCTAAAACAAAAACAGGGCTATAAATATTGCGATCTGGATACATCTCTTTATAACGTTCGTACCAAGATGTGATTTCTTTGACAGACTCTTGAAGTTCTTCCTCTGTTTTCAAATCCGTAATCACCATTTGGGCACCATGACGTAAAAGCCATTTTGCCGCTCCAATACCGCTTCCTTGTTTATACCGACCAAGACCCATGACCGTTACAACAGCATCTTTAAAAGATTGAACATCTGCAAGATGTATAGACATATCAAAATTGTTTAAATATTCTTGCCATGCGAAGAATAAACATGGCGGTTAAAATTTGAAAAAACATATGAATATATTGACCTGCCGCTTTTTTGATTCCCACTTTTTCATACTTTCGCCGGATGGAAAGTCCTGGAAGAAACACGGATCCGTACCGCAGCTTGTGATATTTACAAAAATAATTCAATGCGACTTCAACCATAAATCCCTGGACATACTCTGGAGGAATCTCATCAACAATCCGACGAATCAATGCGCGTTCTCCGCTAATCAATGGCAAATAACGAGAAAAATTCGTCCAAAACATTCCACGATCACGCAAACCAACATTCATAGCCTTCGCACCGGAAATCACTGGCAAAACCAATCGTTCGATATGATCCGTGGTCAATCCACGCAAATCTGCATCAAAAAAAACAAGGATAGCCGCATCTGTTTGTGCAACCGCATACAACATCGCTGCCCCTTTTCCTCCGCAAGTAGATCGTTCAAAAACCTGTGTGGCTCTTGCTCGACGCGCTATCTCAGCTGTGTGATCCGTTGATCCGTCTGAGACCACGAAACATTCATCGATAAGTGGAGAAGAAATGACAACTTCTACGACATGAGCAATAGTCGCTTCTTCATTAAAAGCAGGAATGATGGCCGTTATTTTTGGCCGATGTAAAACACCCATGTCAAATATTCCAACGATCTTTTTGTTGCCGAACACATTGTGCATGCAACCGTCCGAGTTCACGTTGAAGAAAACGCGCTTCCTGAATAAAAGATGGAGAAAGAGATTTTATTTTTCGTTCGAGTCGGGCCAAGGCATCAATCATTCTTACAAGATAAAAAAGAGCGGATTCGTATTCCTTTGCAACAACAGGCAATGTTTTTGGATCTTCCCATGCTTCATCCGCACGCGCACAAGCAATCTTTACCGGAACCAAACAAACATTCAAATAAATCTCAAACAAGTCGCGATTTTTTGATGTCTGTTTCCCATATTCCCGACCTGCCCATTGAAAAAGATTTGTCGCCCAAAAAAATGCCCGTTGATATAATGGATCACGAACGCAATGTTCTCTAAGCATTTCCCGCAGAGGACGATCATCTTCCAGCACATGATCCTCTTCCGCTCCATCCTCTTTGTTGTGGACAAAAAATCGGGCAATCTCCTCTTCGTAACGACCTTCCACACGTGTCTGCTCCTCAATAATTTCTTCTTCCATGGCACGAATGGATGTATCACGTGTTCGTTCATGCTTATAAAGAATCGCGTCCATCTCCTCCTCCAACAGGTCGAATTCGTCCCGGAAAAAATACCAGGATGACGGAGTAAATGGCATAACAATTAGGATTTGAGACTTAAGTCGTAAAGGATATCTTCTATGGTACGCAAATTCTTTTTTCCTTGATCAAACTTCTGACGAAGGTATCCGGTCAAATCAAGTTCCAAAAGAAAATGGATAATCATTTCAATGGTCTCGTGAGCACGTGTGACTTCTTCTCGATTTCCATGCGTTGCTTGACGAATAGCATACCGAACAATCTCACCTGTGGCATCAGAAAGACCTGCAAGAAACACCTGCGGATCTGCAATCCGTGGCTCTGATATGGAAAAGCGTCCACCACGAAGATAATCCGCAAATATCATTGCTTCCGTATACTCTTCACGTGCTGCCTGATAAGAACCTTCATGTTTTAATTCCGGACTAGTGCGAAATCGTCGTTCTGCATCTTGAAAACAGATTTTAGCCTCTTCTAACAGTGTTGTCGCTGTTTGTGCGTTTCCGCGATGTAATGCAAAAATCGCACGTTTTGAACGATTAAGTGCATCATTTGATGCATGTATCACAGCTGAACGCCCTTGTTGAGCATTCACAAACTGTTTTTGCATGTTTCGAAAAATCAAAGGAAGTTTCATAAAAATGTGAACATACCCCATCATAAGCAAAACAAACGCATCCGACAAGCAAAAATTGTTGACATCCTTTTTAAACAAGTTAGGATCATTCTAGAAACTTCAACCATAAAAGGAGGTATCAATGAAAACTCCATACATCGGCTTCACCGGCTTTATGAGTCGGACAGAAGTAAACCAAGTGCTTAAACACTTCAAAACACTTGAGACAAAACGACGGCTCATGATCGGAGTGCTCGCGAACATGAAAACATTGTTTGGGAAACCACCGGGAAACCCAAAAAAGTATCCACTGATTCATCGTCTGGTCGAACTTTTTCCTGACGATCCAGCCACACTCAACCTTGTTCATTATACGACACCAGATCTTGACACCTTGTTTCTTCAAATGTGTCGGATCACGACTCTGGCTGGACCACACTTCGAAGGTTTCCAGATGAACATTGCTTGGCCACGCCCAACTGTTCTCAGTGCCTATCGAAATCGATTTCCTCACTTCCGACTTATTCTCCAAGTCGGACATCATGCGTTTGAACAGGTGCATAGTGATCCTGTACAACTCGCACAAAAAGTCGGAGAGTACGGCGATGCTCCGACAGATATTCTCCTTGATCTAGATGGGTCAAAGGGAAAAATGCTCGATATCAAAAAACTTGGTCCATATATCTCTGAAGTCCGGAGTCGATTCCCCAACATCGGCATCGGAATCGCAGGTAAACTCGGATTGAAGACAATCGAGCGTATAAAACCTTTTGGAAAACTCTTTCCAAGAGTGAATATCGATACGGAATCAGAACTCCGGACTCTCCAAGGTGATTTGGAAATTGATCGAGTAAAACAATATTTGGAAGATGCTGTTTATGCTCTTCCTTTTCCGAAATAAGAACTCGTTTCCGCTGCTTCTCCGCAGCGGTTTTTTTATACAAAAAGGAACCGTTTTTAACGATTCCTCAAGATTTTATTCGAACCCTTATTAAACGGGGCGTACCATTCGCTTGTCCAGAACGGTTGGACCGTAGGATGTGATAGCGACCGGCACGCCGAGTTCAGATTCGATTCGTGCAAGATGCTGCTCTGCACGCTGGCCAAAGTCTGCTGCATTGGCAGAGACTTCATATATCGGCTTCACACGCTTCAACTGCTCAGTCAAGGTCTCTTGATAAACGAGATCTTTGTGAGGTCCAAGCCGAATATTACGCGCAATCCTCGGATTTTGCGGATCCAGTTCAAAAAACTTTGCCGCATTCGAATCATCTTCAGATAATTCATATCCGGTGCAGATGAGCCACTGAGATAAATCACGCATTCGATCAAGACAAGTGACAGCCAATGCATCTACCTGACCACATGCTGCAATTGCGTATCGAGCAGCCACAGCATCGAACCAGCCGACACGGAACGTCTGTTGCCAAACATCCGTCACGTTATATGTGTCCGGAAGTGCATTGGTAAGAAATGGATCTTCTGTCATAAATGGTCCGGCACCGTGTCGTGTTGCATACGCGCGGACAACTCCGATCCGGACAATCCTGCCGTCATACTGGTGTTCGCGGAGAAGTTCGAGCGCGTTGTCAAACGTACAGGTACTCCATGTCGTGTACGGGTGAAACCCGCGCCACTCATCAATGAGAACTCCTTGCGCTCCCTCAAAAATCACCGAACCCGGCCTGGAAAGAATTCCACCAATGTGTGCATTCTCCACGATCTTCACGCGTTCGACGAACTCGCCAAGATACGCGACGAGAATCGATGAAGCTGCCGTATTTGTGAGCCAGTCGATCTCTGCCGAGATTGCTTTGTCATCTCCAAATCGATATATCAGATCTGCGAGCTGAGCCAGCTTGTATGCCTGAATCTGAGACAACTTTTCCCGAAGGATTGCAGAATCCATCAGATCTCTTGCATAAAGAGCATCGGTTCCGATCGCAAGTGCATCAGATGCAGTTTCACCAATCCCTTTTCCGCAACTTCCGTGCCGTCCGACTCCTCGAGCATATTCGCGAAGACGGTTGGCTGCCTGTTGAAACGGCGTCACTATTCGGATATCGCGACTCACAGTCAAACGGCCGAAGATATCCCGCACGCCCAAATGCTGCAAATCCTTTCCCTCGTCAAGTGCGTGCAGTGGCTCGACCATCATTCCCTTTGCATGGTGTGTCCAAATCGGAGACGTGAGACTTCCCGACCCAAACTGGGAAAATCCATGATGTCGTCCATCGGGAAGGATATTGTTGTGTATGGCCTGATGACCACCCTCGGTCCGAATGACTGTATGAACCTTTGACCAAATTGGCGCGAATTGATCAAGCCACCATGTGAGAAACTCTCCGATAGTTCCCTTTCCACTATCTCCAAATATCAAATCGCGAATCAGGTAGGATGTTCGACCAAACTCTAAATCGTTCATGATTCCTCCAATATAAAAGATGTAAAAAGGAGACCTGCGAGTATGCAGGCCTCCTCATGTTTTTACCTGCGAATCACAACCGACGATTGCCGGTTGTTTTCGATTTCTCAACGGGAGCGTCAGCCTTCTGGGTCACCCCATTGACCTGACCTCTTCCAAGAAGAGTCGCGTATCCATAAACCGTCCGCAACACCCGAGTAATGGTTTCCTCCGAAGTCTCAAGACCACGGAGACGATTACGGAGATCATCTAGATTATTCACCATTTCCTCTCGCAATCCAATAATGGATCCGACCAGAGCACAAATATCTTCAGACTGGTAAAAGTCGAAAACATATTCGGATCCGAGGATCTCCACCCACCTGGCTCGGATCTCTTTGTCCATGCTGCCATACGAACCTGTATGGGTGTACAGACAGAAAATGTCGTACTTCTGTCGGACAAGTGCAATGACCTGTTCGATCGTGAAGTCGTTTTCTAATCCATCTCCAATAAAACGCCTGACATACTCTTTCTTGAGTTTATCATTCGGCATTTCATCGGTCGTTATGACGAGAATTCCTTTTTTTCTTCGCTTTTCGAAGCAATCAATCTTGGTATGGGTCGCTGCCCAATAGAGAGCATATTCCGGCGCTTCGTGCGCCATTGCACTTCCTCCGCCACCACCAATACGCAAACGAGAAAGATCCCCGTGCATTTCAGTTCCGAGTTCGAACTGTCCAACCTGCAAGAAGCACCGATCTGCAACGTCCGCAAATGCGGCGAACATGATCTGTGGATCCACAACCAGTTTCCCGCCAAGCAAAAACTTCATGAGCTCACAAAGATAGCGAGTTCTGAGTTGTTCAGGAACAAACCCCATGGAACCACTCACATCCATGAGAAAAATAATGGCAAGCGATAAAAGCTGCTCCGCACTATCACAGCTTTCCCTTATGCCACTCTTGATCTTCAAAGGATCCATAAGCGGATGAACCAGGTATGGATTTGTCCCATCATTTGGCACACTTCCGCCTGTTTCCTTGACCTGCTGCATCTTCTTCTCAACCTCTTGATGGGTCGATGTATTCCATCCTTTTGCCATTTCAATCTCTCCTTTTTTTCAGGTTTTTTTGAACACCCGGGATGGATGAAACTTACGCGGCCCTAAAACGGAACGCGCAACTTCTCCGAACGCCTCATGCAACTGCCAAGCGTTCTTGAACGGAACAGAACCATGAAGACCGGCAGCTGTCTTCAAAATCGTCTCAAATAGCGGATCTTCTCCACGAGGCAATTTCCCCGTGATCGGATCTCCACCTACAACCTGGATCACACACCGCGCAGCCATCGAGATATCCATTGCCGGAGACGGCGGTTTCTTTCGAAACACACTTTCCGGATAAAAAGACTCGTACGCCTGACTGACCGCGAGAATGCGTGCACCGGTTTTCTCTGGCTCATGAACTGCATAGGGCCATCCAAGAAAAACGATCCAGTGTTCATCAAGCTGGGCAAGGATATGGGATGGAAGAACCGATCCAAGAATAATGCCGTGCTGGTGAATCCAACCAAGCATTTCGAGAATACGGTTGAACATCCACACACCTGTTCGAATATCGACCCGATGATCGTCACGACAAACTTCTTCCAAAGTCATGTAGCCAGGAGTGTACGAAAACACATTACATTCGTGCACAACTCCGTCAGAATCCGTTACTGGTCCGTATGCAAGAACCTTGGGAAATCCATGAAGGAAACCTTCAGCTTTCTCAGTCTCAGCACTTCCGTATAAACGCTCCAAAGTTTGTGCCTCGTTACGAGCCATCCCAGTGTCTTCTGCATCTCGGTACACCTTGATGATCACTGTCTCCTGTTTGTCCGCGAATGGATCGTTGAGATGGCCAAGATAAATATCAGCCATATCTCCAGATGCGAGTAGACGAGTCCGTATATAGGATGTTGGATCTCGTTCATTCATCGGAGCAAACGGATTCACAACAGTTGCCACAACAGAAGATACAGGAAGGATAACGCTCGTGGACTTCAAAATCCGTGGCATGTTCGTCACTTCTCTTTCTTCCACATACTGCCGGGCTTTCATAGCCTCTTCAGCCATAATAGAAACCGGCAGGTTGCATACTTCCGGATCCTCAAGCAACCAACCAACAGCCTTGCACAATCCTTCCTCGGATTCCTTGCGACCGCTGAACGCGTTGCGAACCAAGTTGGCATAAGCAAGAAATCCATATATGGAAACCTGTGCTTCTACCAATGCTTGTTTAAGATCTGGCTGAATACGAACATTGACCCAATCCATAATCAAGTCATCATCCAGAGGAATTTGTTCTCCTGTGATGAACTGATAATCTTCTCTCATAGACGGATCCACAAGTCTGCCGTCAGTCCAAGTAATCTTTTTCAAAGTCATAGGAATGAGAACAAACTCTCCCACATGACAGAAGGGACACTTAGACCCAACAACCAGATTCTGAATGAAGGATCCATTATTCGAAAGCGGTACATCCCCACAATGGGAACACATCGGAGTTTCAGGATTCACCAGATGCCACACGTCCGGGAGTTCTTTGAAACCAGCCACAGGGATACCAGAAATACCGGCTTTTTGAGTTGCTTTTTCAAAATCTTCTTTTGACGTGCTTTGAATCTGAGCGAACGTTGAATGAAAACCGTACAAAGCGGTCATAATTTCACGTGCGGCTTGAGATGCTACGTATTCGTTTCCGATGACCTGTTTCAAGAGGAAATGACGAACCATCATAGCAATGAGTCCATTCCTCAAATTTTCAGGCACAGAAATTGACAGATACATCTTAGGATCAAGAGTCATGATTTCTCCTTTTTTTGTTTTAATTGTGAAAGATCACCATTTGGTGAGAGATTTATTCCCTCCCTAAAACTGCCAACAATTATTGACGAATTTTGGGGCGAAAAGAAAGACCGAAGAACCTATCATGAAATTTGTTGTCAGTCAAGCCATTTTTAGTCAAAATGACATCAAGTTTCTTGAAATAAAAAATAGTAAATGTATTATAGACATAAAGTATAACAAAAATAACCTACCTGTCAAGATTTTTAGACGTATAAACAAAAAAAACACACACAGGACTTAGAGCGTATACACGCTCTCCGTCCCGCATGTGCGCGAATTTTTTTGGAAGATCACCAATCTTCCAAATCCTTATTCTCCCAGTTATCAATTTTCTCAAGTTCGTCTTGAGAAATATGAAATTCAATACAGAAGGCCTCGTCACCAACCAAGTGACGATACTCCAGAATTGAAATCAAATCCTCTTGATCAAACCAATCCGCGGATTTACGAAAGTCGTCCAAAGCGGATTGTGCTTCCTCGCATTTTCTCGCGAGTTCTCGTGCATTCCGATTCGGAGTATCGGCTTTGTAAGCCGCTTCCCACTGGACATACTCCTGAAGGGAAACATTTTCATCCCTCAGAGCAGCCGAGACGACCGGATCCGTGATACGATTCTGAATCCAGTGGAAATCATCGAAGGTTGCCCCATCCACCCCGCGGACAGCCCGTAGACATTCATCGATCGCTTCCCGACAACGGGATCGGCGTTCGTTGTTTCGCTCTCTTTGCCGCGCGTTTGCGACCATCCGGTTCAAACTCATTTTTCCTCCTCGTGAAAGCCACATATTGTGGCTATATCTACCAAAAAAGGACGATGAATGTCCTTATGTTATCAAAAAAATAAAAAAATGTCAAGTTTATTTGACATATTAAATATTTTCTACATCTATTCAATCATACCTTCTCCACTGACTCCATCCATTTGCGAAACTTCAATACAAATCCTTCTGGATGCGCATTGATCTCATCATGCAATCCACCTATTTCCAAATGATGTTCCGCCTGGATATTCTCTGGCAAATTTTCATAAATATTTTCTCGTGTTTCTTTATAATCCGTAATATCTCCGGTTCCGCTCAAAATAAGGACATTAGATTTCAATTGAGAAAGCAATTCCTTTACATTCACTTTTTTTCGTTCATTCAATGAGCTAAATTGGTTCAATATGTGAGTGGGTTTCAACATGTTTCTCAAAAAGTCTCTTGTTTGATTCAAATAATTTCTCGCTGCTTCCACTTCCCCTTTGAAAAGTCCTTTCATTCTTTCCGGAGTAATATCTAAAAATGTGTGTTCAGTAAAATCATACGTAAGTCCTGCAAGACCTTCTTTTTTCCCGGTAATTCCATTCACAAGCGCAATATTTTTCACAAGTTCTGGCACAGACCGCGCAAGTTCCAATGCAATAATATCTGATCGTGAATGACCAATCACGGTTGCTTCCGTATGAGCTGAATCAATTCCCAATTTCTGAAATGCCGCACGGTATACCTCGCCCATTTTTTGCAGATGACTTTCTTTCAAAGACGAACTTTTTCCTGAGTCCAATGGGGATAGACAAATGATACGATAATTTCCCATGTATCCAGCCAATTCTTTTACCGCACCCACATACGGAATATAGGAAGCACAAAAACCAGGAAAAAGAATAATAACTTTTTCTTTTTCTCCTTCATGTTGTTCTTGTTTTTTCGCAGGAACTTCAATGTATTCGATTTGAACTTTTTCTCCTTCTAAATCAAATGAAACTAATTTTGGATGTTCAACTCCTTCATTGATCTGTTCTACTCGTTCAGGATTTTGATCTTTTTCATATTTAGTAATGGTCTTACTTCTCACTTCTCCTTCTATTCCAAATACATTTTTTCCATCCATAGATGTTCAAAATAAACGAAAGCATTATATATACAGCATATCAAAAAACCTCAATTTTGCGGAGAGTTTCGTTTTTTTTTTAAACTAAAGTACTCACTCGATTGGTCAATTTACAAAAAAACATCGCTTATTTAGCGGTGTTTTTTTGGTGCGCTGGGTGGGGATCGGACCCACGACCTTGGGCTTAAAAGGCCCCCGCTCTACCACTGAGCTACCAGCGCGCGAAAGTGCGAAAATCGTATACCACCAAATAAAAAAAAGCAAGTGATTATGCGGTGAAAAAAAACGTTATCCACAACTATATTGACGATAAAAACACGTCAGTTATACTAATGCCCGTTAGGATCCACTCTTTTGTGGACCTCGCATTATTCGTAAATGAATCTAAGCACGTATGATGGGAGTTTGTTCCGTCTGCCACGCCGAAGACGTCGAAATCAATGACGAAACCAAATGCGACGAATGCGCCGAAATGGACACAGATGATGACATAGATGATATGGGCGATGAAGAAGATATGGATGTCAACGAAGAGGACGCAGAATAATTTCGAAAAAAGACCTGGGGTTTATTCCGGGTCTTTTTTTATTCTGTCAATTGAATTAACTGATCCACGATTCGATCTGCCGCATCAACAGGTAATATATTCCCCATCTGTTCTCCCAATTGCTCACGTTCTTTTTTTTGTCCAAGAAGCCATATAATTTTTTCTTGTAATCTATCTGCGGTTGTTTGTTCTTGAGACAAAAGAATAGCTGCATGACTCGCATAAATCTGCTCCATATTTGCCTCTTGCGGCGAATGCGGAAGCGGAATCATGATGGCTGTTTTTTTCCATGCAACAAGTTCACTGATTGTTCCCATTCCAGCACGACACACAACCACATCAGCCATTGCCAACGCGTGAGGCATTTCGTTTGTAAGCAATTCACGTGCTACGTATCTCTTCCCAAACGTTTGCAAATTTACACGCATTTTTCCTTTTCCAGTTATATGAATCACATTTGTATGCGTCACAAGTGAAGATCCAATTTCTGACATTTTCTCATTTAACCACGCAGATCCTCCCCCACCACCCAAAACAAGAATCGTTGGATATGCGGCATCAAGATCAAAAAACATTCTTGCCTTTTCTTTTGACCCTTCCCGTATACTTGAACGCACAGGATTTCCTATCCAGCATGTTTTAGAAGAAGAAAAATCTTTCAAGGATATTTTCCATGCAACGGTAATCCACCGCGCAAATGGAGCCATGATCCTGTTTGTCAGAGCCGGAGGAACATCTTGTTGATGAATCCATGCAGGAATTCTCAAGAGCCATCCAGCCATCACAATTGGTACTGCTGTGTATCCGCCTGCCGAACCAATCACATCCGGCCGTTCTCGACGTAATAGTTGAACAGATTGAAACAAGACAAAAAGAAAACGGAATGGAAGCCATATCCATTCCCATGTTGGATAACGAGGAACACGAGCCACAAGTAAGGTGAGAAACCGAATACCTGCTTTATTCACAACTTCCTGTTCAGGACCATGTGGAGTTCCAACCCAAACCATATCCACTAATGCATCACGTTTACGCCATGCCTCAGCCACAGCCAATAAAGGTGTAACAGGTCCAAGGGTTCCTCCTCCTGCAAACAATATTTTTTTTGTACGATTAAAATTTGGCTGTTTTTCCGGCATATTTTGAAATATTCAACACAACACCAATGGCAGCTAAAGAAACAGCAAGGGACGTACCTCCATAACTGATAAAAGGAAGGGTTACTCCTGTAATTGGAAGAAGTCCAACCATAGAACCAATATTCACAAACGCCTGAACAAGAATCCAAGAGGCAACTCCGATCGTAACATACTTTCCAAATGAATCAGGTGCACTACGCGCAATTCGAAGCGCTCGCCAGAAAAAAAAGAGAAATACAGCAAGGAGAATGACTGCCATAAAAAATCCCATCTCTTCTCCGATCACAGCAAAAATGGAATCTCCAGATACTTCAGGCAAATATTGAAATTTTTGTCGCGAATGTCCGTATCCTAACCCAAAAAATCCGCCAGAACCAAGAGCTAAGAGGGCTTGGTTAATATGATATCCGGCTCCAGACGGATCAAGCTCCGGGTGAAGCAAAGTCATGAGACGATCCTGACGGTATTTGGATGTGGTGATAAGAAACGTTAAAAGTCCAATCCCAGCCGCAACCAAACCGGAAAGATGTAGAAAACGTGCTCCAGCCGTAAAATAAACAATCATGGAAATGGCAACAATAATAGACATTGTTCCAATATCCGGCTGAAGAATCAAAAGAAACATAATCACACCAAGAATACAAATAAATGGAAGAAATCCCCCATGGAAATCTTTGACTCCGTGTGTTCCTCGTGATTCGAGCCAACCGGCAAGATAAAAAAGAAACGTCAATTTTACAATCTCAGCCGGCTGAAGAGAAAAAAGATTTCCAATCGAAATCCAGCTATGCGACGTGCCGAAATCCGCCTGAATTCCCGGAATAAAAACAAGGATAAGGAGTCCTACACTCACCAATAAAAATCCCCAGGCATGTTTTTTCCAAAACTGATACGGAATCCGACTCATAACAAAAAGACCGACAAGACCGGGAATTAATCCAAAAAATAATTGATGTTTCACCAGATACAAACTGTCATTCGTTTTAGAAAGAACATAACTCATAGGACCAGAAGCGGATGCGAGCATCATGAAACCAAACAAAAGCATCACTCCGACCATTCCGAGAAATGTATAATCCATAGCATGCGTTGGTTTGTGATCAGCCATACATTATTTGAGCGCGTCAAGCAAAACAAACGCTAAACCAAGACTTGCAGAAATCATAGAGATAACCCAGGAACGCATTACAATTTTCGATTCAGGCCATCCGATGGCTTCCAGATGATGATGAAATGGAGATGAGAGAATCCATTTTCGTTTAAACACTTTTTTCCAAAATAGCTGAATGATTACAGAAAGCGATTCCAACACAAAAATACTTCCAATCACCGGAAGAAGAAACGCGGTATTTGTGAGCAATGCCACAATACCAAGAGTCACTCCCAATGACATTGCTCCCGTATCTCCCATGATAAATCGTGCTGGCGGAATATTAAACCAAAGAAAGGCGAGCAATCCACCAAGAATCACTCCACAGAATACGGCAAGGTCATATCGGCCTTGAGAAAATGCGATCACTGCGTATGCACCAAAAGAAGTAAGAAGTGTTCCTCCAGCCAATCCATCAAGACCATCTGTTTCATTCACAGAAAAAGAAGTGGATACAATCACTAAAAGAAAAAAAGGAATGTACCACCACCCGATATTGAAATCACCGATAAACGGCACATGCAAAAGATCCCAATGAAGTTTAAACGCAAACCACAAAGCACCGACAACAGCAATGGCTGTATAAATCAAAAGTCGATGTCCCATGCGAAGACCGCCATTGTTGGATCCGATTCCACGCACATTAAAATAATCATCCACAAGCCCCACAAGTGCAGATGCCACAAGTGCTCCCAGTGGAAGCAAGGTTTGTGTTCGAGACAGAAAATTTAACTGACCAATCCATGTCTCAGGCCACCATGTATGCGCTTGCCAAAGCACAAGAGCTAATACAAGAAGGGTCACCCAAATAAGCACACCACCCATGGTTGGTGTTCCAGCTTTTTTTGCATGCAATTTTGAAAAAATAGGAGCAGATGCTTCATCACGAATACGTTTTCCCATTTTATATTTAAAGAGAACGTGGGTGAGCGCTGGTGTCCACACAACCGCCATGACAAACGCTGCAGTTGTGAGAAGGAGGATACGAATAATTTCAAACGATTCAAGGGTCATAAAAATCTAAACATTGAGCAAGATCACGAAAATCATGGAAACAAAAAGAATCATTTCGGCAAGGAATGTTGCAACCACAAAAAATGAAGCAAGGATGCGTTCATGGGCAAAAAAAAGACCTCCAAAAATAAGGTTCACAACAAGGAGACATGCACCAACAATAGGGATAATAAAAATTTCTTCCCAAGGACCAAAACGATCCACACCAAAAAAAATATTATAATGTAATGGAATAAATGCATTTCCCTGAATCACAGGCATAAGGCGCGAAATTGGTAAAAAAATCATGCCTCCCAATAAAAAAAGAGAGAAAAATGTTGTCCAACGATAAAATCGTGAACTGGCAAACAGTCCGTCATACATGTTTCGCACCATTGTCAGACGTGTTCGAATACTCATGCCAAGTTTTCTTCTTCATCCACCGCAACCACCTCACGTACCCATGGAAATTGCTCACACAACACTGCCTCCACTCCCATTTTCAATGTCATAATGGCCATAGGACACCCACGACAAGCCCCCTGTAATTTTACTCGAATGATTCCCTGTTCTTTATCAACATTCACGAGATCAATTCCTCCACCATCCGCTTCCAATGAAGGACGAATTTGATTCAAAATTGTTTCAATATCTTCGTACATAATTTTTTGTTTTCGTTCACCATACTCCCAAAACAGTATAAGCGAAAAAAGGACGTTTTGACAAACAAAAAAATCGACAGATGGATATGTCGATTTGTTGTGTATGAGACGGGTTATCAAATAAAAAGACCTCGAATGGAATGGGGATGGATCACTTTTACAGGATAGATTCCATAAATTTCTTGCACAGTTCCTTCCTGTTGACGGTCTGTAATTTCAAAAATTTCTTTTGACCGGATGATGAAGAGACACTCTCTCAAGAGGTATTCAAGAGGAGGATGATCTTCATCACTTCCAGCTCTCACGTATGAATCTCTGTACATATCAACTTTTCTGAGAATGATAAAGAGTTCATCACTTTTCAAACCAGACGCGATCCTTTCAAAATCTTCTGGTACGAGATCGCCCCAACCAAGTTTTTCTCCATAACGGTTATACCACCGCGCATCGTGGAGTACTCTTTCAAATTCACATATTCTTCCATTCTGAAGACCAAACAATGTACTTGACTCATGGAATGTTTGCCCATCAAGTCTTTGATAGTACATTCGTTTTGTGAGACGTTTCTCCATGATTTTTTCCTTTCAAAAAGAACATGAATTTTCTCCAAGAAATACTGAATCAGAAAAGAAAAAAAGTCAAAAAATTTTAAACAAAAAAAATCGACAGGACTCTTATGAGTATCCTATCGATTCAAAGCGTTACATCGCGAGGCCGGCAACCTCGTTCTGAAGAGCCCGCACCTTTGCCTCAGGGATCAGGTTGGCTGGAACGAAATCAGCGATGGTTCTCTCAAGTGTTTCAAAATCCCTCGCCGCATCACCTGTTGACGAGGTCTCCAAAGCAAGATGGACACCGACACCCTCAAAACGCTTATGTACATCTCCACGAATAGCGAACATACGCGTTTGAAGCGTTTCCACCGTGTCGAAAACTACCTGCTGTGCCTGATCCTCCAGACGTTTCGTCTGACCGGCCAGTTCTTGAACCTCATGAACAAGTTCAAGATCATGAAGCGGTCCGGAAAGCGCTCCGACAGCTCCGTCACACTCGGCAAGGAATCCATCGACCTTGGCGCGAAATTTCTGAAGTCCTTCAAGAACTCGAATGGTCCGCTCCACAACCTCCTCAGCCTGTTCCAAACTGGAGCGAAGATAAGCAGGGGGTTCGTTGTTTCGAGTCATACGTGCCATGAGTTGCTCCGAAACCGCCCGCGCCCGTTGATTCACTTTCTCCACTTGCGCGTACACGGAAACATACCGACTTCCATTACCAATCAGTTCATTTTTGAGAAGACTGATCTGATAGGAAAGATAGGTCGGCACGATCCGTGTTGGAAGCAATTCATCTGATTTCGGCGACTTGAATGGAACTTGTACTCTCGCTATCAATCGAACAACTCCAAGCAAGAAAAAAATTCCAATGAGACCCGGCAAGAGAAATCCATACAAAAAAGTATTCCATCCTGTAAAAAAGGAGATGAACAAACAGATTACACTCGTCATAAAACAAGCTCCACCAATGCTTTCCCACCAATAAAAGTCGTTACCATCATGAAGACCCCTGTCTGAATATATCTGTTTTCTTTTTAGAACAAGCTCTTTTTTTCGTTTCAACCTCTTCTGTTGCAATACAAAGTCCTGTGCTTCCCGCAAAACCATATCCGGTCGAACCATTTTTCGAAATCGAAGCTTCATTTTTTCCCTTTCTTTCGAGTTGATTTTCAAAGTCCAAAAACTATTCGTAACAAGTTCTTATCAAAAAAATCCAAAAATGTCAAGGATAACAAACAAAAAATCATTCAAACATTTTTGTCTGAATGATTTTTTAAATCTATTTAAAGTAACCACGACTTAGGACTTTATTCATTTTAGACCAGTTTGGGTGCACGGGGTGGAAGTTTTATCAAGCTGTACTAAATGGTACAGCAAGAAAAAACTGGGATCCCTGTAAGCCATGCACCATCCGATGCATGGTAAACCCAGAATGGGCAAAATGAGAAAGTTCTACAATTTACAAAGCTTTTTCAATAGACACGTATGTGCGAAGCTGTAAAATACCATGAAAATTTAAAGCTTTCTTTTTCTTGAAATGGACGATGCCATCTGTTCCGGCATAAAGTGTATCATCGCTTGAACGACGAACATTCACGCCTGGATGAATTTTTGTGCCGCGTTGGCGGACAATGATTTGACCAGCTCGTGTGACTTGCCCGTCCGCGATTTTGACACCAAGGCGCTGACCTTGGGAATCGCGGCCGAGCTGGGTAGAGCCGGCAGCTTTCTTATGTGCCATATGAGTAAAAATTCCGTGTTTGGCTTTTTTTGTTGTCGCAAGCTCCGTTCCTCAACGCCGTACTTGTGAAGTACGGCTTTTTCCGGTACTCGCTTGCTCCTAAAACTAGGCTCAAACACGGAAGTTTTCTAATAAATAAAAACAAAAATACAAACCAAAGATGCAAAGACTCTACCGATTCACGGTCTTCTTGTCAAGCTGTTTTTGCTTGTTTTCCAGCCGCAGCTAAAAAGGCAGCAAACAATGGATGTGGTCGCATGGAACGGGACTGAAATTCTGGATGAAACTGAACCCCAACAAAAAATGGATGATCTTTAAGTTCAACAATTTCCACAAGGTCAGATTCAGGATTTATTCCCACCATTTCCAATCCAGACTGCTCTAATGATTCTCGATAGGTATTATTAAATTCGTATCGATGACGATGACGTTCTTGAATCGTATCTATTCCGTATGCTTTGCGAGCCTTGGATCCTTTTTTCAATGTACAAGTATAACTTCCAAGCCGCATGGTGGCTCCATATTTTCGTTCAAGAATATTTTTGGCTTGAAGCGGATTCATGTGAATAATCGGATGTGATGTTTTTGAATCAACCTCAATCGTATTTGCTCCTTCAAGTCTCGCAACGTGACGGGCAACTTCCACACACGCAAGCTGCATACCATAACACAATCCGAAATACGGAATTTTTTTTTCTCGCGCAAATTGAATCGCTGTCAAAATTCCTTCAATACCACGCGACCCAAATCCACCAGGAACAAGAACTCCATCAAACTCTGCAAGACGCGAAACGGTTTTTGGATCCTTTTCAAAATCTTCTGCGCTGACCCATGTAAGTTCCGGACGATACCGATGTGACCAAGCTGCATGTTTCAACGCCTCGATAACGGAAATGTAGGAATCAGCAAGTGTATATTGTCCTGTGCCAAAATATTTTCCTACAACCGCAATCTTCACATTCTGGCGCGCATGTTCAATATGAGTGATAAATGTCTTCCAAGAAGATAATTCTGATGGACGTGGTTTGACACGCAGGTCATGCAAAAGTTTGTTCCCTACATCCTGTTCTTCCAAAAGAAGAGGAATACGATAAATCGTATCAATGTCCGGTGCCGCAATACAGCGATCTTTTGGAACCCCACAATGCACTGCGAGTTTTTCTCTGCGCGGCGTATCTAATTCTTGCGGTCCGCGTGCGATAATCATGTTGGCCTGAATTCCCACACTATTAAGTGCACGAGCCGCATGCTGTGTTGGTTTTGTTTTCATTTCTCCAAGATGTGATGGAACGGGAAGATAACTCACAAGAACAAAAGCAACATCATCTGGATGTTCGAGCTTCATCATGCGAGCGGCTTCCAAAAACAAAATATTTTCATATTCTCCTACTGTTCCTCCGATTTCTACAATTGTTATATCTGCTTTATTTTGAACAGCAGCTCCTTGAATGCGACGAATCATTTCCTCTGGAATATGAGGAACGACCTGAACACACTTACCTTTATATTTCATGGCACGCTCGTTTTGAATCACGGTTTGATACACACGACCGGTCGTCATGTAATTTTCTGAACGCAAATCAACATCCAAAAATCGTTCATAATTTCCCATGTCTTGATCGGTCTCATCCCCATCGCAAGTGACGAATACCTCTCCATGTTCAATTGGATTCATAGTCCCTGCATCTACATTCACATATGGATCTGCTTTTACAGCCGTCACAGAAAATCCTTTGGACTGAAAAATGGCACCAAGGGAAGCAGAGGTCACCCCCTTTCCCACACCAGACAAAACACCACCCACAACAAAAATATATTTTTTCATACTTTTTCTGCTTTTCCTTTTGAAACAATATGAATTGTAACAAGAGCTTCAAATCCATGTGGAAGGTTAATAGTCACAGAATAATCACCCGCTTCTTTTATGGGTTCACGCATACTCACCATGTCAGAAGTCACTGCAAATTTCTGCTTTTTCAATGCATCTGCAATCACCTGTGCCTGTACAGATCCATATAGTCCTCCTTGTTCATTCACTTTTTGTGGAATTTCAACCTCAAAACCATCTAAAGCTGCGGAAAGTTTTGCTGCAGCATCCAAGGCCTTTTTATCACGCCTTTCTGCGATTACTTCACGCTCTTTTCGCTCTCGCAACACAGTTTCTGTTGCCTGAACAGCTACATTTTGAGGAAAAAGAAAATTTCGGGCATATCCTTCTGATACCTCAATCACTTCCCCCTCCTTCCCTTGACCTTTGACATCGCGAAGTAAAATCACTTTCATACGTTTGCTAGTATAACATCAGCTCCTCACGATTTGAAAATGCGCACGATCGCCTCCATGTTCACGCACTAAAAGCACCCCAGCCACAACAGCAGCTGATGGAACAAAAAAATTCATTCCCGGGATAAGCAAACAAAAACCAACTGCCATTCCAAATCCGCATATAAGCCCTTTATGTTCCAAACACCAGGCGCGTTGACGTGTACTTTCCCAACAGCGAAACTGGGGAGAAAATCCTAAATACTGTGTTCCAAAAAAACCTGCTGTTAACAGAAACCCAAAAAAAACGGTTGAAAAAGGTCCTCCAACAACCGGAAGAAGAAACAAGAGAAAAAGACTTCCTTGCATACCAAGATACCATCCGAACATCCAAAAAATCTGTCGAATACTCTGTTTCCATTCCTCACGCCACAACACCTGAGGAAGTGCTTCTCCATATGCCTGGGAAACAACACGCCCTAATACTTCGTAAAAAGGCGAAACAATCACCGTTCCAAAAACAACCAGTATCGGAACACTCAACATGACCACAAAAAAAATCATACTGACCAAGATCACGAGTCCAGCTAAAAGTGCCCACCAAGTTCGTGGAAAAGAAAAAAGAAAGAAATGATCAAATAAAGCAACGACCACGATAACAAAAATCGTAAAAAGAACTACATGAAGTAAAATCGGAATAATGAGTGCACGCCACCAGGCAGGTCGATGTGCAAGAAGCAATCCTCCCCGAAAAAAACAATGCCATCCAACAAAAAATTCGCGGATGTCATGCCGCCAAGCAAATCTCATAGGTTAAACGGTTCCTCCGTGAATACGCACGTACATGAGCGCACGTTTGATCACAGGAACAAGATCCGGATAAAAAGATCGTTCCAATAATTCCTTTGCTGGAATCCATGCAGCTTCCTGGATATGTTCAGATGTTTGAGGAAACAATTCTGTGTCCGGAAGAGTCGCAAATAAAAAATAATGAATGTCTTTGTGAACCAGCGCTCCTTTTTTTACAAAACGATCACGAAACCAAATCGTAATTTGTCCTAATGATTCGAGAAGTCGAATTTGTTCTAGACCCAGTTCTTCCATGCTTTCCCGGGCAGCAGCCTCTTCTTTTTCTTCTCCAGATTCTACATGTCCTTTTGGGAACGTCCATTTTCCATACGAATCTTTCATCATGGCAAACAAAATTCCTTTTGGAGTTCGTTTGAATACAAGCCCGCCCGCTGATACTTCATGAACCATATTTTTTGCACGTTTTGAACTTGAACGTGACGGTCGAGACCGTGGAATAGATTCCGGAGAAGGCACATGATTCATACAAGACATTATTTGATAGCCTTTTGAAGCCATTCAATGGCTGTATCAAATTGTGGATCACGTCCATTTTTAAAATCCTCTTCCGTAAACGGAACCTGCACATCCGGAGCAATTCCCACATGATTAATCGAACGTCCATATGGAGTCAACCATTCGGCAATGGTAATTTTTACTGCAGACCCGTCATCTAACTCGCGATAATCCTGGACAGATCCTTTTCCAAATGTTTGTTCTCCGATAAGTGTTGCATAACCATAATCTTGCAAAGCTCCGGCAACAATTTCCGAACCGGAAGCGGAACCGCCGTTTACAAGCACCACGGTTGGAATTCCCTGCAAACGAGCAGAGACAGATCCGGGAAACACATCTTGTCGATCACGAACGCGTTGAATGACAACCGGATCTTTACCAATCCATGCACTTGCCACATCAATCGCAGCTGTTAAAAGTCCACCTGGGTTGCTCCGTAAGTCAAGAATGATTCCTCGTGCTCCATGACTCAGACTTTCATTCACAGCCGCGGTAAACAACGGTTCCGTGTCTTCATTAAATAAATACATGTGAATAACTGCGATGCCGTCTTCACGCATTTCCGCACGTACACTATTCACTTTTATCGTATCGCGAACAACCGAAACTTCCATGACATCTTTTAATCCGTCTCGAGAAATTGTCAAAACGACCGTTGTCCCTCGTTCTCCGCGAATCAAAGATATGGCTTCTTCTACGGTCATGTTGGCTGTCTCTTTTCCGTCAATCAAAAAAATCTTATCACCTGATTTTATCCCAGCTGCTTCAGCTGGACTTCCTGGCAATGGAGCCACGATTTGCAGCTGATGATTTTTGATACCGATTTCCGCTCCGACTCCTTCAAAACTTCCTGTCAAATCTTTATTGAATTCTTCTGCAGCTGTTGGATCAAAGAACACAGAATATGGATCCTGTAATCCTGCAACCATTCCCATGACCGCTCCATAAAAGAGCGATTTATCAGAAACAGGTTGTTGATAGTATGTTTCTTTTACCAAATTCCAAACATTCCAAAATAATTGGAAGTCAACATCTTTTTCCAATGCCGTCATTGTTTTCCCCCCTTGACCCAACACACGACCTTCTCCAGACGGAACAGCCAGACGAACTCCTTGCTGGCGTCCAAGAAACAATCCAAAAACAAACGATGTTAAAATACAAACAAGGACAATGAGAAATGTCACTGTTCGCGGCAAACGTATACGAGAAGAGAAGAGAGAAAATGACATGCTCCGTAGCATAACTGACACAAAACTTTTCCTCAAGAGGATAACCTAGATATTAAGCAGCGCGTGCCAACATGGAATCATGTCCATCATCACCATCTTCTTCAGATTTCGAATGTCCTGCCAACATCTCTTGATCTTCAGCATCTTGTTTTCTTATTCCTTCATCAATCGCCTTTTGCAATTCTGCAAGAGGTTGATAAGTTGCTCCAATGGCACGAACTTCTTGAATAGATTTTTGAAGGGCTGTTCTAGATCCATAGAGACCAACTTCCTCAAATTGACCGGCATGCCCATAACTTGTCCGATAATGGCTTTCCGCATATTCACGTTTGAATCCTTCAGTAGGATGCGGTTTTACAATGTCGCCTTTTTTCCATTTTATAATGGCAAGCTGTCCGGTTCTTTCATCCCTGAGCAATTGATAAACGGTTTCTGATGGGTCGATGACATTCTTTGCCCAGATATTTTCTGTCAAAACTCCATTTTCCTGATTCACAACAAATTCAAGAATCGTTTTTGGATTCCGTAACTCCTGCTCTTTGGTACGCTCTTCTTTAGAGAGAATCGGTTCGGATCTACGGTATTGTTTCCATTCGAATAGTTGCTCGTTCATAAAAAATAAAAAAGAATGAATTCATCATAACAAAATCAATTTTATATTGACATATTTATTATCCTTCCATAGGATTTTCAAAGGTTCTTTTTAAACACACTTAGGAGGAAACCCCATGAGTCTGGAACAATTGAAAGGTTTACTAATGAACCATTCTTGTCCTTCATGTAAAGAAGGACGGCTCATCGGAATCTGGAATACCCGATGCACGCAAACAGGGTATTCTTATGAAGTTCTCGAACGGTTGGGATGTAATAAATGCTCCCTATCCTTCGAAGCTGAACATCGTGGAAAAACACCGGAACAAATTCGGGAACAAGCTCTTACTTCGTTCCAGAACCCGGATGTCTGCCCTGAACAGTGTCCTGTCTGCGGGTTCGCTTCCTTCCAACAAAACACGATGATCCCAGAATCCTGGAGAAACGAACTCGAGGAGCTCGTCTACAATGTCATAAGTTTCTCACGACCGCTTCTTGCGGATCCGAGAGAGAAAAAAACGTACCAGTATTGTCAACACTGCAACACAATCATCTTTGTTCTACCGACAGATCCCGTGGAATTGGAAGCATATGAGCAGGAGAAAAAAAATCTTCTCATATTGCGTACCAAATTCCGGAATCAAGAACCCCCGCTCTGTGCCGGACCCTAAACGACTTTCCGTCTGAACAAGACGGATTTTTTGTACAAAAAAATCCGCGAGTATGCGTCACGGATTTCAGATAAAAATTGAGCTTTCAACATCCGGACCAACCGAAATGATCCGAATGGGCAGAGCAAATCCTGCCCAGCTTTCAAGAAAGTCAACATAGTTGCGGGCGGCTTTCGGTAGATCTTGCACCCGTCTTACTTGTCGGATGTCCTTGTTCCACCCCGGAAATTCAATCCACTTACCAGGCCTACATTGATGAAGAATCCGCGTGCGTTCTTCGCTCTCGAATGGTAGTTCTGGCTTCTTGAAACCGAGGATCTCGGCTGTTCCTTGTTTGGTGCGCGTCCATTCAAAGAATGTATCGAGCGAGTCCTGCTTTCCATCATAAAAATAGGACGTACATACTCGAATGCTTGGATACCCAGTTAGGTGGTCAAGACAAGTAAGGGCAATACCATCGAGTCGATCGTTTAACAGAATTCCATATCTCCACATCGGAAGGTCAAGCCATCCAATGTGTACTGACCCCTGCCAAGAATCTTCAGGATTACGTGAATCCTGAAGATGTTTCGAAAGGATAGGGTCTTTTGTTATGAGAGGTCCCATGCCATATCGAAGACTATAAGACCTCGAGATCCCAAGTTTTTTCAAGGATATTTGAGGACTGACAAGCTCCTCGATATGTTGCCACGTGGTCTTGGACTGAGTCACATACGGATGGAATCCGAACCGGACATCCAACAAAGTTCCATGTGCCCCCTCGAAAAATACCCGTTCCTCCTGGATGCGCTGCAGAAATAACCGACGATCATGGTCTACCAGTACGCCAGAATACGCAAGAATATGTTCATAGGTTTCGGCCAGCATGTCCGGATTACACCGATGAATGAAATAGGAAAATTCAGCACGCATATCATCGGTCGGATGTTGTTCAAGTAACTGTCGCGCCTCGGCTATGGTTTCTGTCACCATTTCCCGCAACCGATCTCGAACGGATCCGTCCAGAACATGTGAAACTCGAATTCCTTTTCCTGCCTCCCGATCGCGAATTGTTCTTCCTGCGCCCATACCGCACGAACCACGCCTACGAATCAATTCCTCCATACGTCCGACCATTTTGTGCATGGGTGTCACAATCGCACACTGGTCATCGATCACAACCCGTCGAATAGGATCAACGACTCCTTTGGTCACCAGCACTTCCGCCTCACGCACAAGTGCCTCAAGCTCAACCGCCATACCCCGCGCGAGGAATGTCCACGCGTCATTCTGAAAGGAATGGGAACAAAATTGCGCAAACCCATGCCAAATACCATTAGGTCCTGGAAGGTGATGAACGGCTTGATTGGCTCCAGTGTCGCGTATACCTGTCCGAATGCCAAGTTTCCGTCCGATGGCCGCTATGATCTTTCCCTTTCCCTCATCTCCGAGTCCAATCCCGCGACCAATGATATGATTCATCTTTCCTCCGATGATTGATTCTTAAAAACGAAACTTTCTAAAAAACCTGTGGAACGACAAGTGCAAAATTTTGAGCACCAGCATCCCACAGGTTAAATTGTCTTCAGACGTCCCAATTCGAGGAATCGAAGACGGATTTTCCCTTCTTGCGGGACGGACTTTTCTGCTTCTCTTCCGCCGCCAATACCTGCTGCGACTGATCTGCATCTTCCTCTTTTTTCTGGATTGAGGACGGCGGCTTCAGAACAGACAGAGCCCTACGAACAAAGGCAAGACGCGTCTGATCCTGACCGCGTTCCCGCATATCTTCCAGATACTGATCCAGAGTTCGTGTCCCGCCCATCAGGGCAAAGATGCCGAGCATGACGTCTGCAACAGCTGTGTCGTTTCCGTGTCCGAGATTGATCACGTGATCGGCTCCAAGAACTCCTGACCACTGGTCAATGACTTCTTTATCCGTACACATGTCATCGTAATATCGGTGAATCAGAAATACATTGTTCTTGAACTTTCTCCTGAGGTCGGCAAACACTTTGAAAGCATTCATGTCTTCATGCTCAATACCTCCGAAATACGCTTGAAGCGCATTTCTATGAAGGTCCTCCCGGAACCGTTCATCACCTATAAAAATGACGAATGGTGTGTCGGCCTCTGGAATATCGCAATGGTATGCAAGGAAATAGGCGACGAATTCATAGGACTCATATCCTTGACGACCACCTCCCCCTTCGAGCCAAAGGCGTTGAAGATAACTGTCAAGTTCCCGCGGAACGACGAATTCCCCGATCTGGAGCGGTCCTCTGTCGGAAACAACATCTCCGACCGCGATCGGACAAATCTGACAGTCCTGAAGATAGGAACGCTTCTTGAGTTCTCCGGCAGTCATGGGCATTTTGTCATAGGTGATCTTGGCGAGACCCCCCAAGGATCCGGTTACATCAAATGGAAGAGCGATCGGGCTCTTGCAAAGTGTCTTGATCACTCTCCCTTTTGGCAACAGAGCAGGGTCGAACCATTGTCGTGTTGCCATCGCTTCCTCTGCGACTGTGGTAAAGCCACTACTCGTTCGCATGGACCGATCCGACACGTCACGGTCATAATCAGTTCCTCCTCGCGACACTTCTTTCTCCTTCCTTATTCAGTTTTAAGAAACACATCATTCTACCAGAACGACATCCAACCCTAGCAAAAAGAGAAAAAACGTCAAGAAAAAAGGATCTCCGTGCCGGAAATCCTCATGTCAGATCACTCAAAGAAAGAGTAGTTTTCCTTCTGTCGTCGACCTCTTGAAACACTCGAAACGGATCTCCACCCACTCCTTGAAAAGATCCATCTGCGTCCAGTTCAAACGTTTGGCAGGATCCTTCATGACCAAACGAGAGAGGAATCGTCCCATAGGGTCGGGGACTTCGTCCGGAATTTCTCCATTCTTAAATTGTTCCTCGTTTCCACCACAGAGCAGATACACCATACTCATTCCAAGTGCGTAAAGATCCATCTGTGGAACAAGCGGACGACCCTCAACTTGTTCTGGTGGAGCGAACAAGTCTGTCCACCCTCGATTCTTTTCCCAATTTCCAGAAGAAAATTCCGCAACGCCGAATCCAACAAGCGTAATCGAATGATCAGTCCTTGCCAAAATATGCTCTGGCTTGATGTCTCCATGCACACATCTCTGATCTACATGCATATATCTGAGCAAATGCAACATTCTCTCCAAGAATGATGCCACGATTTCCGGATCCATATTTCCGTGCTTTTGCACGGCTTGACCCAATGGGGAACCGGAAACGAAATGCGTGACAACCACATAAGAATCATCTTTTAACGAAAGAAGATTCCGAAATTTTGGAATCTCCGTATGTTGCAACCGTGACAAAACATCCGCTTCCCCAATCGGAATTGCAGGCTTTATGTCAAGGTCATACCGCTTGAGACAAACTTCCTCTCCCATGAGAAGATGAGTGCCTCTATAAATGGTTGAATTTGTTCCACGCGCAACAAGGGATTCAGTGCGATATTCACCAATTTCTTGACCGATGATAATGTCCATTGTTTTCCCCTTCTCTCTATTGTTAAAGTCCGACGAATGAGCTTTTGTTACCAAAAATAAACACATTTGTCAAACGACAACAACGATATATTTAAAATTTATCCTCCGAGAATATTCTTTCGAATTTCTTCTATTTTTTCGTTATCCTCCTGTTTCATGATTTCCTTCAAAACATCAAACATTCGTTTCTCAAGGTCTGTTGCTTTTTCCGCAAGCTCCCGCATGCGTTCTCCAATGCGTTCATACTCAAGCCGGAGTTCTTCCATTTGTTCTGGTGTCATATGGTTTGGTATCATGACTGTGAATTTCTTTAATACGAATAGGATAAATCAATATGGCTTTCTTTAAAAGCGGAGGAGAAGGAGAAACAAGACCACAACAACCGGCGGAAAAGGAGGTTATTAAACGAGTGGAAAAAAGTGACCAGGAAAGATTAGGAGAACGCTTCAAAGAAGCAACACAGGAAACGGAAAAAGAAAAAAATCGTTTACATGGCGTTTTAGAAAAAATGAGAAAGGCTATTGATCTTGTTTCTGCAAAACTGTCGACTCTCCCACGAAGAAAAACAGGACAGTTCGAATCACATCAAGAACCAACAGAAGCGGATCAGGAAAGAAAAATACAAGAAAAAAAATTTGAAGCACTTTTGGAAAGCGGATTTCAGATAGAGGCCGATACAAAAAAGGCAGAAGCATTCTTAGGAGAAATCAGAGGATATGAAAAAGTTTTGACTGAGAAAGGAGTAGATCTACGAGCCACAAAACAGGAATTGAAACAAGAAATGGATAAAAGAAAATCAAAGTTAGTAGATTTAGATCACAAACTGCAAAAAGAGAAAATGCAAGGAAAGGAAGGATTGGCAACAGCAATGGAAATTACGGATGTTCTTGCTCTTTATCTTGCGGATCAGGCACAGGTTTCCGCCATTGAATCAGCCGGATGGACTCAACAAAATGACGAGGATTGGATTCCAACAAACGGAAAAGTTGAAATCCCCGCATTTCTTGAGACATTCCGAACCGCGTATGAATATTCGGATAAAATAGATGCGAGACGATTTGCTTTTCTCGCAAAACAAGAAAAAGATCTCCGTCAAAATCCACGCCGCAAACAAGATCACAAAACATTTGGACCAGGTGAAAAACAATTACGTGATCGTGTTTAATTTTTCCTTTAAAAAAAGAAAAAACCACCGAAAAGGTGGTTTTTAAGTTGAATGGATAAATCCACTCAAGCATTTGTACAATATTGCACGACCTCGACGAACTTCCTCTAGTGTTCCATACACAAAAGAAAAACCATAATTCTTGATGACGAGATCTATTTGATCTCTCAGATCATCATCATCGCTGGACGGAATAAATCGACGCAATGGACCCAAAGATCCAATGGTTCGTGGTTCAAAACCGAACAATACAGGATCGAGAGGTTTTGGTCCGCTCTTATAATGTGTCTTCATGACTGGCACAGCTGTGACCGAGCCGGTTTCAGTTTCAATTTCCACATTCCAACCAATGTAACAAGACGTCTCACTTATGTTTCCATCAAAGACCCAGGTATTTTCACCCACAGATACTTCGAAGATCCCATCAATGAAACGTCCCATAGCACCCGCGCCAATAGACATATCTCTCACCTGAACATGCGTTCCCCAACGCATGCGTTCAGGCAGATTGGCATCTTTCACCAACATATCGAGAATCGTTTTCAAAGATTCGGAAAGCATTTCTCTGGTAATCTTCATAGTCTTTCCTTTCAAAAAAAGAACAATCTTTCACTCATCCCAGTAGGCAAAGACATTATGCCAATTGGGATAATGCTCGTCCATCCATCCTTCAGCTTCCGCATAAAGTGGACGCAAATCTTCCATCCGTTTTCCACGGTCGTGATACGACGTACGTACAGAACGAGTTTTGTGAACGAGCCTTCCTTTCTTCAAAACCTCGATCCAAAACATGAAATCATCCTGTTTGTCTTCTCGTCCGGGCGTCCGCTCTCCATTACTTTGGAGAGAAAGACACCTATGAAACCAATGACAGTAACCTCCTTGATACCAATCGCAGAAACTTCGAATATTCCCGCGCGGATCTCGGAGATACGGATGTTCACTCTCGTACCATGTCCAACCTTCCGGAAGAATTGTTTCGACAAGAACATATCCTTGTTCGATTTCTTCTTCCAGACCAAATCCAAATCCAATTCCTTCAAGACGTGTCAAAAACTCACTATCAGAATCAGATATTTTTACCATTCGTACGATTTTTTGTTCCATTTTCTTCTCCTTTTTCTTCGTGTGGCAAAAATAGGAACAACTGAACATAGACGTTTTTGTATAAAAAGTCAATGGTATGAATGAGTACCCTCTAGAAAATTGACGATATATTACCCATGTGATTCTATATCGTAGCTTTCTCGTGTATATCACGAGAAAGTGGTCTGTAAACTTAATACAAAAGGAGAAGCTGTGCTGCACGAAAAACAAATGCTGTTTTGGGTGTTGATGGTTTTTGGTTGTTTCTCTTCCTTTACAATTGGGTGTGGAGACCCGAAAGAAACCAATGAAAAAAGTCAGCAAATTCTTCAAAAACAACCTGCTGATTCGTTTTTAACAAAAGACCTGCGTATTCCGGTCTCGATGACAGGATATAAGAATGCATTTGATATGCAGGTATTGGAAATTCCTAATCCCTATGCCTGTAGCGATGCAAAGGGGTGGTCAATCGAATTTCACGGCTTTACCAACGCACCGCTTATCTTTCTTAAATATGCGGAAGCACGGCTTGCTATGCCTGAGTCTTGCCGACTGAAAGGCATTCTCCTTGTTGCACATCCGGGACATGGAGAAAGCGGGGTTCCATCTGATGCTGTATATGGTCAGATCGGACTCTCCGAATTCATTGATGCGGAAATTGATCTCCTGGAAACTCTGAGTGATCCGGCAAGTCCATTCTTCCATCCATTGGATACCATGGTTGTTCATTCCATGGCCGGACAAATGTTGCCTGTGATGGAATACGAGCTGGAATTATCCAGAGCCAGTTTTCACACATACGGTATTGAACGTATTCTGGAAATCGCACCCGTGCCGCTTTCTGAAACCTCTTGGGCATATGCGGAAGGATTGTATGGATATGTCCTCACAAGTACGGCCATGCGAGAACTGACCCCTTATCTCCGGAATACAGAGGATGGTATTGAAATCATCCTGAGAGACGCTATTTCTCAAACCATGTTCTATTCTCTCCCGAATGGCGGACTCATGACAACATCTCCGTCTTTGGAGGAAATTGGAACCTGGAATTTTCCGGAGTCCTTCACGGCCGCCGCGGATATGGTTGGTCTGAACCTCTCGTTTCAAAGACCGTTTGCGCCGTCCGAAACGTTGTATACCTACAAAACCTTCACGATCGCTGCTGCAGATGATCCGTTTATGACCCCGGAAGAAATCTGTGAGGTTCATAAGTGGAACACAGGAAAAATCTGCGACGAAACCGGAGGATATTTTCTCATTCAGGGAGATGGAAAAGAAATTCCTTTTGGAGAAACCGGTCACAGTTTCTTTTCTCAAGGAGGCATTGCCAATGCCTCATCTGTTCTGAATGTTTGGGCATTACTCCAGACCGAATAACGACCTGACTCACTATATCTTCTGTGGTGAGTTTTTTGTTTAAACCACTTTTCCTTATCTAACTTTTGCTCCAATTGTTTCTTGAAAAAAATGATGAAATTTATCCCGTTTAGAAATAAAATAACGTTCATTATAGGTATTTGCTGGCATCACAAGCGGAATACGTTCAACCACCTCTATGCCGAGATTCATCATGTCATTCACTTTTGAAGGATTGTTTGTGAGAAGCCGAATACGGGTAATACCCAAATCCTCAAGTGCCATTTTTGCTTTCTCGTATGTTCGCTCGTCAGGTTCATGTCCAAGAAGAACATTTGCCTCATAGGTATCATATCCTTTTTTCTGTAATTGATACGTTTTGATTTTTTCAAATAAACCAATACCACGTCCTTCTTGTCGTAGATAAATCAATACGCCATTTTCTCCTTCCTTGATCTTTTGAAGCGAGGCATCCAACTGCTCTCCACAATCACAGTGTAAACTTCCAAACGTATCTCCAGTCATGCACTCACTATGAATACGAACACACACAGGAATGGACGGATCTAATTTTTCTGTTGAAAGAAGAACGGTTTCTTTTCCTTGTGTGTCCGCATACACTCGAATATTGAAATGTCCAAATTTTGTCGCAAGCATTGTTTCGGTAAATGGATGTTGCATACAGGTTTCCTTTTAAGAATAAATAATAAGATTCAAAAAACCTCAACGTGAGGTTGAGGTTTTTTGAATGCATTGAATGCAGTTGTGAACACTTACGAGAACAAAACCAATTTTTCTCTTGCGGAAAAGTTGTTTTTGAACCAGGAATGTTTCCATACGAAAGATATCGTTAGGACTTTCTCAGTTTAGACTAGTTTTGGTGCACGGGGTGCAAGTTTTATCGAGCTGTACTCAATCAAGTACAGCGAGAAAAACTGGGGTCCCCGTAAGCCATGCACCAGATGGTGCATG